>Ga0316209_1000012_pt1 | contig 474251 bp, 406 predicted proteins | sample 6monopyrite_MG_FD_204945 | JGI IMG/M metagenome (GOLD analysis project Ga0316209, IMG submission 204945) | Microbial mat bacterial communities from mineral coupon in-situ incubated in ocean water Damariscotta River, Maine, United States -... | ecosystem: Environmental > Aquatic > Marine >... | reverse complement strand
CTCCAATTTGAAATCCTCAATAAAATTACCACATTTCTAAAGTACCAAATTAAAGGTAAATACAAATTGTTAATTGATGTGTAAAGTGCTTTTTAAGGGTCGACTAATTAGTTATTCCATGAGTTCTCTACTCTGACCAATTGCTGAATCAAATAACGACTTAACTTCTTTAAGTTCTTTCAGTTTAGATTCAAAATAAATGAAGGTTATCGAATCATTTTTATCTTGGTAAGCAATGTTAAAATTATGCATCCAATCCCACATTGCATTATCTGCATTACTAATATTTTTTATTGAAAGCCCAATGTTTTCAGCAGAGTCATTTGAAACTTCGAACAACTCTGTCAACTCCAATTTAAGAGATTTTAAATCACCCATTTGTATCATCAGTTCATCATGAATGTCCATAGTTTCAGCTTTAACAATCTCTATTTGCTTAAAAACACTTTCGTTATTTGGAGCCCTCGAACAAGAAACCATTAGCACCAATAACAAAACTCTAAATAATCTATTCATTTACTATTATTTTAAGCGTATTCAGGATTATAAGAAATCATAAATCAATTTTTAATAGAATTATTGTACTATACCAGTATATACTAAGACTATACGTATGCTATATTTGCAAAATAGGGAGATAAATATTACTTTTCCAATATAGCAAAGTAAAAATACGAGTACTTGCTATTTAGCCAAAATCTTTTATATGAAAAAATGGATTCTACTTGTTGCAATTCTTAATACTATTTTACTATCAACCAGTTTAGCTCAAACTGACAACATTAAACCTCTAGAAAAAGGCATTTATTTAGTAGTTGGGTCTTTCCAAAATAAAACCAACGCGATTAAATTTAGAACTAAGTTGAAATCAAATGGAGAAAATGCTCAAATTTCGTTTTCTGATCAAACATTATTCTACTATGTTCATATAAGAACATATAATTCGGTTGATGAAGCCATAACCAATGTAAAACCAACTAGAGAAAGTACCTCATTTAAAGACGCTTGGGTACTTGCCTATTCGCAGAATGCAGGAATGACAGCTATCAACACCATCCCCACCAACGAACCCAGTAAAGCTTTAACCTCTGAAGAAAGCATTAATACCATCGATACTAATATTGTCAGCCCTGCCATTTTAGCAACAGATAAAGAAGAGTCAAAAATCTACCTTGAAAAAGTTGAAATAGGGTCATATAACGCAGACAGATTCAAAAATGAAAAAGGGCAGTACAAATTCGTGTTTAATACGTATAATTCAGTCACAAAGTCAAAAGTAATTGGAGATATTAATATAATTGACCCAGATAGACTGAAATTTGTAAGATCTGTGAAAACACATGAAGTCAGTATCATAAACAACCCTCATAATCAGTCCAACTCTTTACAATTTATTTCTGAAATTTTCGGATATAAAAAATTTCAGCATAATGTAGATTTAGATGCTGAAATCAAGGGTGATTTAGCTGCAATTTTAAAGGTTAATGGAGACACCTTGGAAGTTGAGTTTCCTTTGCTAAGGTATGATCAAGGAGAAGTAATAGTAATGTATAACGTGTTTTTTTATAAAGATGCGGCAATTATGAAGCCTGAATCTCAATTTGAACTTAATAGTTTATTAGAGTTACTAAATGAAAAAAATAATTATAATATCAGAATTTCTGGACATACCAATGGAAATGCTGCTGGAAAAATAATAGAAATTGATAATAATATTCCAGAATATTTTTCACTTAGCCAGGCAACTAAGGACAAAAAAGGATCTGCAAAAAAACTGTCTTTAAAAAGAGCTGAAATTATTCAAAAATACCTGTTAAATAATGGAATATCAGCAGATCGCATGGAGGTAAAAGGATGGGGAGGAAAAAAACCAATTTATGATAAATTTGATCGACTAGCCTCTAAAAATGTTAGAGTTGAAATTGAAATATTCCCTTATTAATAGCACCCCAATAACATCCATTTACTTTTCAAAATGATTCCATCCTTGAGCTTTTAGAGGCACCCATTTTTCTGTTTTTGTAACTAGACCAGCATCTTTATCCTTTTCATCCATAAATCCAATAAAGTGGATGTCACGGTGCTTTTCTAATTTGTCGAAATCTGATTGGCTAATAGTAAACAATAATTCGTAGTCCTCTCCTCCATTAAGTGCGCAGGTTATTGGATCTAGTCCAAACTCCACAGCCGTTTCGTAAGTTTGGTTATCAAGTGGCAATTTATCTTCATAAATTTTTATCCCTAATCCCGAATGTTTCTGCAAATGTAAAAGTTCAGAAGCGAGACCATCACTGATATCTATCATAGAAGTAGGCACAATATTCAACTCAGCCAATTCATGAATTATATCCATTCTAGCGGTGGGTTTTAATTGTCGGCCAACTAAGTATTCATATTTATCCAATTGAGGCTGCATATTAGGGTCAGCCATAAACACCTGCTTTTCTCTTTCCAATATTTGCAAGCCCACATAAGCTCCGCCTAAATCTCCTGTGGCACAGATTATATCTTTATCCTTAGCCCCACTCCTTTTAGATACTTTGTCTTTATCAACTCTGCCTATTGCAGTAACCGATATAAATAAACCACCTGCAGATGATGAAGTATCACCTCCTACTAAATCTACCTTATAATCTTCACAAGCCTGTTTAACACCTTCGTAAAATTCGTCAATGGCTTCTACTGAAAAACGATTGCTCAGTGCAAGACTTATTAAAATTTGCTCTGGCACCGCATTCATCGCAGCAATATCCGATACATTAACCGAAACGGCTTTATAGCCTAAATGCTTTATGGGAAAATACGATAAATCGAAATGAACACCTTCTGTTAATAAATCGGTAGAAACAACTTTATAATGATCACCAGCATCAATCAATGCAGCATCATCCCCTATCCCCAATTTGCTTGATGAATTTCTTAACTCAACAGAACTTTGAATTTGGTCTATTAATCCAAACTCTCCTAAATCACCTAATTCTGTTCTTTTATCTTCGCTTTCCATATTATTTTTCTTGACAAATCTCGACTAATACCCCACCCGTTGTTTTAGGATGTAAAAAACAAACTAATTTATTATCTGCTCCCTCTTTGGGCACTTCATTTAATAATTCAAAACCTTGAGATTCCAATCGTTTCATCTCTTTATAAATATCCTCTACCCCAAAAGCAATATGATGAATACCCTTTCCTCTTTTTTGAATAAACTTACTAATAGCAGATGTTTCAGCGGTTGCTTCAAGCAATTCAATTTTAGTATCTCCCATTTGGAAAAATGAAGTTGCTACTTTTTCGCTTTCAACCTTCTCAACTTTATAATGTTTTTTGCCTAGAAGTTTTGAAAAAAGTTCGTTCGCCTCTTCTAAATTATCAACCGCAATACCAAGATGTTCAATTTTTTGCATACTAGTAATAGTTCAATTCAGTAGTTTTGTACCGACCAACAAAATAAGTTGCTCATAATAATCGCAAATGTACTATCAATAACATATATGTTAGAACAATCGGCCGATATACATGTTGAATTGGCAAAAATTCAGAAAGATATCCAATCTCACCTTGGATTGGATAGTAACTCAATGGTATTTACCTATTCGCAACTCGATGGAAAAATCAAACTTGATTTAATAACCATTAACCCAAGACATAACCAATCATTTTTGTTTCATTCGGTTACAACTTACGAAAAAATAGATGCATTAAAAGAAATGCTTGAGTACGTAAAAAGTTACCGTGAAAAGGAAAGCCCATATACGATACAATGGGCTACCAAGAGTGATAAAGAGCTTCATACTTCCTATTTTAGGGCAAAGGATGTTTATGAAGCCTTAGATAAGTTATACTATAGCAGAAATATGCAAACCATTACTGTTTTTAGTGTAGTTTTAAATCCCATAACTTAATAATACAACCATTATGATCGCTATTTCTGATAAAGCAAAAAATGAATTAAAAACACTTCGAGTTAAAGAAGGGCACCCAGATGATTTTAACTTAAGGGTTTCGGTAAAAGGTGGGGGATGTTCTGGATTAATGTATGACCTTGGCTTCGATGCTGATCTTGGTGAACGGGATGAAGTATATGAAGACAACGGACTAAAAATTGTGGTTGACAAAAAAAGCCTACTATATCTAATCGGTACAACATTAGATTTTAGCGATGGACTTAATGGGAAAGGATTTCAATTTGTTAATCCTAATGCTACTCGCACTTGTGGTTGTGGCGAAAGTTTTTCTGTATAAATCTCAGGTCGATCTCTGGTTTGATAGCATGCTATTTTGCTAAAATTCGCTGACTGAGCCCCTTAATGATTAAAAATTGAGCTGCAATATAAGTGCTCATAATTAAAAGCCTACTTAATTTTACAGGTGCTACGAATTTTGTATAGGCGATTAGCGAATCTGAAAGAATAAAAAGAACAACCCCAATCAAAATCAAGTTATTTACTTTCCAGTTTTTTGCAAAACCTGTGATCCCCATTAGAGTAATTACCAATGCATACGCAATTACAGGCATTTTCATATCTCCTAGTCCCGGCCATAGTGCAAAAGCCAATACAAGGCTATAAGTACTAAATATAGCTATAAATAGATATAGAGTACTTTTAGAAACATATCCTTTGAATTTATTAAATGCGAAGATATAAGCAATGTGCGCTAATAAAAAAGACGCTAACCCTAATATAAAAAACAGGGAGTTTTGTACCTGAAACATAAGAAAGGTATCTCCAAACCAAGAGCAAACCAAGGCTGTGATAATTAATAGTCTTAATTTATTATTTCTGTTACCAATCAAAGAAACAAAATACCCTCCTAATAAAACCATTAAAAAAGGCTTGGTTAGTAAGTTAAGAGTGGGTAAAGCATAAACTGTGGTAAATAAATGGAGCACCACATCACTCGAAAATAGAATTAGCCAATACTTAGATTTCATTTGATTTATTTTTTGTATGATTTTTTTTATAGACAAATTCAAGATAAACAAAACCCAAACCTGCCATACCACCTCCTAAGTAGAAAGGATAAGGAATATATGCTGTAGTACCACCTACTAAGAAGCCAGAGATTAATGCTCCTAATCCAATGCCTATTTCCATAGAAATATACATGGTAGCCATAGCTCTAGCCCTGTGTAGTGGGTCGCTTAAATCGATGGTCCACGCAAATATTGTAGGAGAGTTCATTCCTGCAGATATGCCTATTAGTGCAGATGATATCATAAACATTAAAGGAGATTGCGAAGATCCAACTAAAATCATCGCAACCATTACTGATAAAGTTGAATACCTCAAAACAGCCGTTCTGCCATACTTATCTGATAGTTTACCAGCAACCACTCTTACCAGTATAGAAGCGGTGGTAAATGTTGCGAAAAAATACCATCTTTCAACGCCTAACAAATCACTAAAATCAGGAATTAAAGTTAGTACTACACCAAACGAAAATGCACTTAAAAACATCACTATTGAAGGAGGCAAAACCCGAGATTCATATAGATCGCCACGCTTGATATACATTTGATGCCACTGGAACTTCTGCTTATCAGGCAACGTTTCTTTCATCCCCATTAAAATAAGTACAGAAAATATGGCTATAAAAGAAGAAGCATAAAACATATATTCAATGGGAAAATGCTTCGCGATTAAACTGCCAAAGGCTGGTCCAGCTGCAATTCCAAGGCTACCAAATACGCCTAAAATGCCCATGGCTTCTCCCCGCCTGTTCATCGGAACAACATCTGCTACATAAGCCGAGGTTCCTGTCGGTTTAAAACCAGTAGAGAACCCATGAAGAAGGCGTAAAAACAAAAAACCTGACACAGTACCAACCATAGGGTATATAAAGCCGATTACAAAACAAACCCCCGCACCAATTATCATTACAGGTATTCTCCCAATTGTATCGGCCAGTTTGCCACTAAAGGGGCGACTAATGGCTGCCGTAAGTGTAAATAAAGAAATTATAAAGCCTTTATATTCTGCTCCACCCAATGATGTTAAGTAATTAGGCAACTCTGGAATCATCATGTTAAAGCTCGAAAAAAATAAAAATGAGCTTATACATAATAACCAAAACTGGAGGTTAAAGGTCGATGTGGTTTTAGTTGTTTCGATGGTAATCAATTCATTAGTTAGATATAGCGCAAGTATCAGTATGGCGCAAGCGTCCGCTTGAGCGAATTATAACATGGCTAAGCAGACGATTGCGCTAGTTAAGTCAGTCGTTCGTTGCAGTGTCTCCTGCCGATTGCATTAAAAATGCTTTTATATAACCCATCAGGTCACCATCTAACACATTTTGCACATCCGTTCTTTCAACACCTGTACGAGCGTCTTTAATTAGCTTATAAGGATGAAGTACATAGTTGCGAATTTGGGCTCCACCAAAATCAATACTCCCTTTAGAATCCTCCACCACATCACGTGCTTCGTTTTGCTTATCAATCTCAATTTGATATAACCTGGATTTGAGCATTTTCATTGCTTTGTCCTTGTTCTTAATCTGAGATCGCTCCTGCTGACACTCCACAATTAAGCCAGAGGGTGCGTGGTGTAGCCTAACAGCTGTTTCAACCTTATTTACATTTTGTCCTCCAGCACCACCCGAACGAAAGGTATCCCAGCGAATATCCGCAGGATTAATTTCTATATTGATGGTATCATCAATTACAGGATACGTATATACGGATGCAAAGGAAGTATGCCTTCTGCCTCCTGAATCAAAAGGGGAGATACGTACTAAGCGATGCACACCATTTTCAGATTTTAAATAACCATAAGCAAAATCGCCCGTAATTTCGAGTGTAACAGACTTAATCCCTGCTGCTTCTCCTGCCTGATAGTTAACTTGCTTGACAGAATAGCCCTGCTTTTCACCCCACATAATGTACATCCGCATCAGCATTTCGGCCCAATCTTGGCTTTCAGTGCCGCCAGCACCTGGGTTAATTTCTAGCATGGAACTCAGTTGATCTTCCTCGTTGCGAAGCATACGCTTAAACTCTAAGGCTTCTACTTTTATCAACGTTTTATGATACTCTTCATCAACTTCTTGCTCGGTAACATCGCCTGTAGCTAAAAACTCACTCAATGTTTCTAAATCTTCAAATACAATTTTAACATCTTCGAAACTACTCGTCCATAGTTTCTTAGTTTTAATAAGTTTCATTGATTTTTCAGCTTCTTTGGGTTCATCCCAAAAACCTGGCTGAGCCGACAACAGCTCCTGTTCTTCTATTTCTTCTAACTTCTTGTCGTAGTCAAAGATACCCCCTCAAAGCCGATACACGGGCTTTCAAATCTTTCAGCTGATCTGTTGTCATAAAAAATAATGTTAAGCCCACAAAGGTGAGGCATGGATAATTAAATTGGAAGTGATTGACGGATTATAGTTCTAATCCAATTTAACATCTATCGCTTTAAATAGAAACTCTGAAATGTGTGCTAACGAGTTAATTTAAATGTGAGAGGAATTACTACATTTGAAGCCACTGGTTCACCATTTACATATGAAGGTATCCACTTTAAATTACAATTTTCAATCACTGAGAGGGCCTCTAAATCAATGTCTTTTTGTAATCCTTTTATAATCTGAAGTTCCTTTATCATTCCATTAATTTCTACATGAAAGAAACATAAACGATACCTTCAACACCCATTTTCCTTGCGGACCTGGGATAATTTAGATTATTGTACAGGTAAGAATAAAATTTCTCATAACCCTTAATGGGTTCAGCTTTGGAGTCAAATTCTCGTGGTTCAGGCACAACAGTTTTTTCAATATCAAGTTGCCATGTCTTATTACTCAATTTTTGTTCATAAATATCTACTAGAATCATTTCAATATCATATTCTTCTCCTGAAATAATCATTTCCAGACTTAAGGCACCATTTACCTTTTCAAGGTGGTCATTAAAGTGCTTGTAGTTATGCCTGCTAAAGGAAGCTGGATCAACCGAAATATCTGAAGTTACTAATAAGGTTGATTTGGTGGTGCTGGTGGTAATAGTTAATACTTGACAGTTATATCCATTTACTTCGAATTGCTCTCTTTCTAAATTCAATTCCGCAAGCCCTTCGAGGTCATAAGAACAATCCAGCCACATAATTGTATTATCCCCAGCTTCATCAATATACAATCTATTATCATCATTTGAATAAATACCCGTTGATATCAATCTTTCATTATCGAATTGGAGTAATTTGTAATGACCATCTTTAATATAATATTTTAATACATTACCGAACATTTTTGATAGTTCTGAGGAATTATTACGATTAGTGTTTGGAGTATACGTCAATTCATAAGTTAGAACACCTTCAAAATTTTGTCCATTGGTTGAATTAAGAATGCTTATTCCAAAAAATAAAACAATTAAAAATTTAAGATTCAACTTTTGAAAAACAATATTTTTTTTTATCATTTAAATCATTTTATTTTTTCCAGCTCTCAGTATTCGTTTCTCATACAGCTTAATTTGAAAGCATAAGATTTATGTAAAATGGAAGTATCAGGTTTATAATATTATTAATTTCCACCCCTCCTTTTAACTCTATACCCTAGTCCTTCCAAAATGTCTACCACTTTATCTCGGTGATCTCCTTGAATAAGGATTTCAGCATCTTTGGCAGAGCCACCTACTCCACATTTAGATTTTAGGGTTTTACCTAGGTCTTTTAGGTCATCTTCGATGCCAACAAAACCAGAAATTAAGGTAACTTTTTTGCCGCCCCTTGCTTTTTTATCAAGTTCAACATAAAGCAATTGTTTTGAAGCCTCCAATGTTTCTCCTTCAGATTGGTCATCGTAGGAGTAATCATAATCATCCCCTGTAGAAAATACAACTCCTTCTCTACCCTTCCATTTATTCTTTTTTGACATAAATAATCTATTCTTTCATTGAAACCGTTAGTACAGGCCTAGCGGCATGGTTTATCATATCCTCGGCTATGCTGCCACGTATTAATCTGCTTAACCCAGTATATGAATTTGTACCCATAACAATTAAACCCGCATCAACATATTCAGCAAAATTACGAATCCCATCTTCCGCAATAATATCGCTATAAACATGGGTAGTGGTATTTTCCAACCCATGCTCGGCTACAAATTTATCCAGCAACGGGCGATTTGTTGCATCCGATTTAAAGTTATTAGGTGTGTTAATCCACACTAAATATACTTTAGAGTTAAAGGCCGATTGAATATTTTTGATGGCATCAACCACTCCAGCTTCGTTTGTACCAAAGTTTGTGGCATACACAATGCTGTTAAAGCTATTTTCGTTTAGTGATTCTTTTATTGCTAATACTGGGCATTTTGCCTTCCTCACAACTTTTTCAGTATTACTGCCAATAAGAATTTCGCTCAATCCAGAAGCGCCTTTGGTTCCCATTACAATAAAGTCAATACCATTATCTTCAATAGAGGTAAAAATATGACCAAAAGGGTTGCCCAATTTGATTTCAAAGCTCGCGTTAATTCCTTGGTATTTTGATACATCCACTAATCGAGACATTTCTTCTTCAGACCTCTTGATGGACTCTTGAATGAGCACTCCATCGGCAAAAGTAGAATAACTTGAAGGGCCTCCACTTGCATTAATTACGTCTCCACTATTCAGTTCGATTACATTTAGAAAAATGATTTCTGCATCATTCTTTTTGGCCAACATACGGGCAGTTTCGATGGCATTTTCTGATGTTGGTGTAAAATCGGTAGGAACTAATATCTTTTTCATTTGAATTATGGTTTAATAGTAGCTAATTAACCATCAAGGTAGCTTATTTAGGCCATAAAAAAAATGATAAAAAGCAATTACTGTCATCCGACTAAATTTTAAATAAATCAAAATAGTGCTTCTATGATTAAATTAGGGCCGTTTTAAACTTATCTCAAAAAACACCACTTATTTGCAAGTATTTTTGTCTATGGTCAAGATTGTTCTTCATTTTTGTCTTAACACAAAAAGAAGCAAAAAAGTCAAGAAAATTTAATGCTCCCACCCTTTTGCCTACGCCCACCTCGCTATCCCGGATAGCTATCGGGACCGCCCACCCACCTACTCGTAGAAAAAGTGCCGATGGCTAAATTTCCTTTTACTCGGATGATAGTAAAAAACAATTACTCTAAAGAATTGAAAATCCGAAAAAAAACATAAACAAAAGAGAAGCTATTGCCATCTGTTTAAGGTAAGGGTCAAGTTCTTTCGGTTCCTTTTTTTTGATGATGGCTCTGGCATTAATTACTAAAGGGACTAATGCGAGTAAAACAACTAATCTATTAAAAGTAAAAGGCAAGAAAGAAATGTATATTATGGAGGATAAATACCCAACGCTTAAAAGTAGGATATGATAAATCACGGCTTTTTTATGGCCTAACCTCATTGCAATAGACTTTTTTCCTGCAACTCGGTCAGATTCGATATCTCTTATATTATTTACGTTTAAAACAGCCGTTGCAAACAAGCCCATACTTAATGCTGGCAAAATGTTTTTGGCATTAAACTCTAAAGAAAAGAGGAAATACGTTCCTAAAACAGCTAAAAAACCAAAAAAAAGCAAGACGGATAAATCACCAAGCCCAGCATATCCATAAGGGTTATTTCCCGCAGTATACGTGTATGCTGCTGCAATACTGGCTATACCTAAACCAAGAAATACATAAAAAGTGGTAGAGCCAAGCCCAACAGAAATATTTAGTAACATGAGTCCACTCAAAAAAGAAAGAACACCAAGAATTAGCATGGCACTCTTCATGGTAGAAACCGAAATTTCACCAGACTGTACAGCCCTTTGTGGCCCTTGTCTTAAATCACTATCCGCTCCATTTTGAGTATCACCATAATCATTGGCAAGATTTGAAAATATTTGAAGAAAAATAGTTGTCACCGATGCCCATATAAGAATATCGAACCTAAATTTATTATTTGAAGCAGCCAAAAAACTACCCATTCCAATACTTGCTAAAGCAAGAGGCAAGGTTCTTAGCCTAAAGGCTGATATCCAAATTTTTGCTTGGTTCATTCAGCAATGGCTTTTGAAATTTCTTCCCCCATTGGCTTTATCGCAGATGCATAAAATGCCATCAAGTTTCCTTCTTCATCAATTAAGTATTTACAAAAATTCCAATTGGGAGCATCTTCATTCCAGCCATTTTTATTTTTTTGAGTTAACCACCGATAAAGCGGTGCCATGTCATCTCCTTTCACAGAAATTTTAGAAAACATTGGAAAGGTTACGCCATAATTTTCTTTACAGAATGCACCGATTTCTACATCAGTACCTGGTTCTTGCCCACCAAAATTATTGGCCGGAAAACCTAATACAACCAATTTATCATTATACTGTTTTGATAGCTCTTCCAAGCCTTCATACTGTGGGGTATAGCCACATTCAGAAGCCGTATTAACGATCAATATTTTCTTGCCTTTATAGGCAGCTAATTTCACCTTTTCTCCACTTAATAATGGCATTTCAAAATCGTAGATCGAGGTTGATGGCTCTTGACTCATACCCAAAGGTCTGGTTTTGACCTTACTTAACCCACATGAAACAAGGATTACAGCTAGAAACAGTAGTAGTTTTAATTTTTTCATTATTCTGTATTTATATAATTACATTCTTTCAGGAACTTCTATCCCCAACAGCCCCATTCCTCTCTTAATAACATCCGCTATTGTTTTAGAAAACAGAATTCTAAACTTCATGAGTTTCAAATTCTCTTCATTAAAAATAGGAGATTCTGCATAAAATCGATTGTATTCTTTGGCTAAATCATATACATATTGCGCAATAATTGCTGGAGAAAGTTCAATCCCAGCCTCATTAATTTTTGAGCCAAATTGCCCAAGTAAATAAATTCCTTCTCGTTCGGGATCTGTTAGCGTTAATGAATTTTCAACTTCCCCTTTAATGTTTATACTATCCGCTTCGGCTTTTCTAATAATAGAAGAAATTCGAGCATGTGTATATTGAATAAAAGGCCCTGTGTTTCCTTGAAACTGAATAGATTCCTCGGGGTTAAACATCATCCGTTTTTTAGGGTCAACTTTCATCAGAAAGTACTTTATCGCACCTAATCCTAATGTTTTATAAAGTTTGCTTGCCTCATATTCAGAAAACCCTTCAATTTTGCCAAGCTCTTTGGTATGTTTTTCGGCCGTATCAAACATATCCTGCATTAAATCATCGGCATCCACCACGGTTCCTTCACGTGATTTCATTTTTCCGGTAGGTAAATCAACCATCCCATAACTTAAATGATGACAGTTATTGGCCCAATCGAATCCCAATTTTTTTAAGATTAAGAAAAGAACCTTAAAGTGATAATCTTGCTCGTTACCAACCGTATAAGCCTGCCCCGTAATGTTAGGGTAATCTCTAAAACGTTGAATGGCCGTACCTATGTCTTGGGTCATATACACCGAAGTCCCATCTGCTCTTAATAAAAGTTTTTGATCTAAACCATCATCAGTTAAATCAACCCAAACCGAGCTATCTTCTTTTTGGTAAAAAACCCCTGTTTCAACACCCTTCAGCACTTCATCTTTACCTAATAAATAAGTATTAGATTCATAATAAAGCTTATCAAAATCTACTCCCATCGTTTTGTAAGTAGCATCAAAGCCGCTATAAACCCAACTATTCATCTTCTCCCAAAGTGAATAAACCTCAGGATCTTTTTGCTCCCATTTAAGCAACATACTTTGTGCTTCGGCAATTAACGAAGCCTTTTTTTCAGCTTCGTCTATAGGTGTTCCTGTAGCTACTAAAGCAGCAATTTCCTTTTTATATTCTTTGTCAAAAATTACATAATATTTACCTACAAGCTTATCTCCTTTTAATCCAGAAGACGCAGGTGTTTCACCTTTGCCAAACTTTTGCCAGGCCAACATGGACTTGCATATATGAATCCCACGATCATTTACTATTTGCACTTTATGAACTTCCGTTCCATTCGCTTCAAGAATTCTTGACACTGAATTACCTAAAAAATTATTTCTTAGATGCCCTAAATGTAGTGGTTTGTTTGTATTAGGAGATGAATACTCTACCATCATTTCGCTACCATCTTTAGGTTTAAAACCGAAATTACTTGTAGAAATAATGCTGTTGAAATGTTCTAGCCAAGCTGTGTCTGTAATTTCAAGGTTTAAAAAACCTTTTACAACGTTAAATCCTGAAATATCCTCAGAATTTTCCGCCACATAGTTTCCTATCTCCTCCGCTGTCTGCTCTGGTCCTTTTCTACTATCTCTTAAATAAGGAAAAGTCACAAAAGTGTATGCTCCTTTAAATTCTTTTCGAGTAGGAATTAAAGCAATATTTTCTACCTGTAAAGTGTATAAGCTTTCTAAGGCTTGTTGAATGATGTTTTCGATGTTAGATTTAAGCATTATATGATTTTTCAGAATGCAAAGGAAACATTTCTAAAACCAAATAAGAACTTAATGTACTAGTTTAATGATATAGCTTTTGTTTTCAGGTATGTCATAATAGAGACAATTGAATTAACACAAATTCTCTAATTTTGAATAAAATAATTACTATGAAGAAGTCGTTTATATTAACTTTCGTCTTAATTAGTTCTTACGGGCAAATTAGTTGCACTGCACAAACCAAAAAAATGGATAATCAAGAGTTTAAAATTACTAAAACAGATGCTGAGTGGAAAGCAGAGTTATCTCCCGAACAATATGATGTTTTAAGGGAAAAAGGAACTGAGATTGCATTTACAGGAGAATACTGGAAAAATTATAATGATGGCGTTTATCACTGTGCAGGCTGTAACACGCCTCTTTTTAATGCCGATACAAAGTTTAAATCAGGCTCGGGCTGGCCAAGCTTTTGGAAACCCATAAATGAGCAAAATGTAAAAGTCGTAATTGACAAATCCTTCGGTATGGTACGGGAAGAGCTTGTTTGTGGTGTTTGTGGTGGCCATTTAGGCCATGTATTTAATGATGGCCCTAAACCAACTGGCCTACGTTATTGTATTAATTCTGCTTCGTTAGATTTTGAAGAAAAAAAGAATTCAAAAAAGGATTAAAAGAATTTCTTGAAACCAACTATCCCCAGGGCAGAGCCACAGGGGTATTTAGCTGGTTTCATTTTGACCCGATGGTCAAAAACCAAAATTCCTTTATTTGGGATCCTGAAATAAGTTCAGGATGACATTTTCGGAGACTCCGAGGCAGAGGCTCGGAGAATTCATTAGATTAAATATAAAACCCGATTTACATAATATAAACGGCCGCATTTATATTCATACCTGCTCCCACAGAAGCGAATATAATTTTATCACCTGTGTTTATCTCTTGTCCTTCCATCTTGCCTTTTAAAATAAGGTCTAACAGAGTAGGAATGGTAGCTACTGACGAATTCCCTAACCATTCTATGGTCATTGGCATTATACCTTCTGGTAGTTCTTCAATATCGTATAATTTGTAGAGTCTTTCAATAATGGCATCGTCCATTTTGCCATTTGCTTGGTGCATCAATACTTTTTTAATCTCGCTCAGGTGTGTATTGCTTTTTTCGAGACAAGCTTGAATGGCTTTGGGCACTGTTTCTAGTGCGTATTGGTATAGTTTACGGCCATTCATTTTAAGGTACGAATTTCCCACACAGCCATTGGTATCGTTATACGACTTACCCATAAATAGCATATTGGCATGTGCAAAAGTATCGGAACGTGTCTTATGTGCTATAATACCAACTGGAGTTTTACTCTCTTTGGCTTCTAAAATTATCGCTCCAGCCCCATCCGCATAAATCATACTGTCCCTATCATAAGGATCGCAAATCCGTGATAATACATCGGCACCTATCACCAACACCTTTTTTGCATCTCCAGATTTAATATAGTAATCAGCTTGAATTACAGCCTGCAACCAACCTGGGCAACCAAAAGGCACATCGTAGGCAACTGCAAAAGGGTTTTCTATTTTTAACTTATGCTTAACTCGAGCCGCTAAATTTGGCACCATATCGAGTTGCTTGTTTTCAATTGTAACATCACCAAAATTATGTGCTACGATTACATAATCTAATTCTTCTTTATCTATCCCCGAAGATTCTATAGCAGCTTCACCAGCAAAGGTGGCAATATCAGATGTTACTAAGTCATCTGTAACATATCGCCTTTCAGCTATGGTAGTAATTTCCTGAAATTTGGATATTACATCTTGGTTCTCCTTATTGAGTTTTATCCCCGGCTTCTCATAAAAGTTTTTTGAAAGAAAATCTTTGTTTTTTATTTTCCTCGTTGGAATATAATTTCCAGTACCTGTAATCACACTGTAAATCGAATTAGACATGCTAAAATATTAAAAGTTTAGTGTACTAAATTGATTGAAAGATTGAATCTAGTGCGAATCAAACCAAGCTAACAATAATTTAAAAATAATACATTAGCGAAAGTACGCTAACTCTTAATAATTACTGAAATTGTGCCTCCATTTTCTTTAAATTGCACGCAAAGCTTCAATTTAATCAGCTTTAAATCTTATTCGGTTATCCATTTTGAATCATCTGGATAAAGGCTTTTGAAAAACTGTACAAATCACCTGGCCATCTAGCCGAAACGTAGTTTCGATCTCGTACATAAAAGCCTCGGTTTAAGTTTTGGGGGGTATCTCTAAATAATGGTGTTGGACCATTTACAAAATTGGCATCATTTGACAACACAGCTCTTACTTCTTCCTCAACAGAAGTTTCAGGATATGTAAGGTAATAATCTTTTAACCATAATCGGGTCATATAATAACCCATCATTTCTTGAGACTTAAGCAAAGAAGTGGTTTTAAAATTATAAATTACTGACTTGCCTGAATCCAAATCTATACTTCGAGCAACTAATAAAACTCCATGGCATATTGCACCAACAGGTTTTTTAGTTTTAAAAAATGCGGCCACATTATTTTGTAATATTTTAGATTCTAAGTATTCCTTTACCAGTTTATCGTGCCCTCCTGGTAAATAGATGGCATCAAAATCAGTGTGCTTAATTTCATCATATTTAATGGGATTGCAAAATTCCTTAGAAAGCTCCATCTCTAAGTAAGCCTCAACTGCATCCTTTCTGGCAGGTAATACCGGTTTCCAAATGCCTAACTTTTCACCTGTAAGCATAATTTTATCGGTGGTTGCTTCTACGCCATTAGGCGTTGCAAAAACAATATCAATCCCTACTTCGGTCATTAACTTCCAAGGAATACCTACTTCTGAAGGATCGCAGCCATTTAAGGGCAGCGGTATAAGTACTTTTTTAGATGCCATATTACTCAAAATTACAAAACGAGCTATTCAATTTGCAAGTAATTATACAATAGATAGTAACTGACAATTCTTTGCTTTTTAGTATCTTGCCTTGCATAAAAACTTTTTTATGAAACTAAAAGATGACTATGACTATATCATTATCGGCTCTGGTTTTGGTGGTTCTGTATCAGCACTTCGATTAGCTGAAAAAGGATATTCAGTATTGGTAATTGAAAAAGGGAAATGGTTTAGGGACGAGGATTTTCCGAAGACCAATTGGCATCTAAAACGATGGTTGTGGCTACCAAGTTTAAAACTCTTTGGCATTCTTAAATTAACTTTTTTTAGGCACGTTTCTGTTTTATCAGGTGTAGGTGTAGGTGGTGGCTCATTGGTATATGCCAACACATTACCAAAACCTAAAAGCAAGTTTTTTAATCATGGTTCTTGGGCAGGTTTAAACAATTGGGAACAAGAGTTAGACCCATTTTATGATACTGCTTGGAAAATGCTAGGCGCAAGTGAAAACCCGTTGATAGACGAAGCTGATATTGCCATGGAAAAACTAGCCAAATCTGTGGGTAAAAAAAACGCATTTAGTCCAACCAAAGTGGCCATCTATTTTGGAGAAAAAGGCAAAACCGTTGACGATCCCTATTTTGATGGCAAAGGCCCTGACCGCACAGGATGTACAGGTTGTGGAGCTTGTATGACGGGCTGCCGTGATAATGCGAAAAACACACTTGATAAAAATTACCTATACTTGGCACAGCAATTGGGTGTTGATATTATTGCAGAAAGCGAAGTATTAAACGTTACACCGGCAGATAAAAATAAAGGCTCTACGGGTTATCAAGTAACGTATAAAAACCCAACCAGTTGGTTTTCAAAAACTAAATCCATAGTATCCCATGGAATTATATTTTCTGGTGGCGTACTAGGCACTATTTCTTTATTACTAAAGTTTAAAAACACTACGCTACCCAATTTAAGCAACAAAGTTGGAGATGACATTAGAACCAATAACGAAGCTTTAATATTGAATGTAACCCTTGACAAAGAAAAAGATTTATCCAAAGGAATTGCCATCGGTTCTATTATAGATTTGGATAAAAACAGCCATTTAGAACCGGTAAAATATGGAGCTGGCTCTGGTTTTTGGCGTTTAATGATGATGCCCATGGTTTCGGAAAAAAACTTTTTCCTGCGCATTTTAAAACTTTTTCTCATTCCATTGTCAGACCCTATAAGATGGCTTAAAGTATTATTTGTGCATGATTTTGCCAAGCGTTCTTCCATACTTTTATTTATGCAGAACCTCGATAGTACCTTACGATTTAAGAAGGGATGGTTTGGTTTGGCTACACATTTATCTACAGGAAAAGCGCCTTCTGCTTTTATACCAGAAGCACATGCCATAGCTAAAAAACATGCAAAAGAAACCAATTCCAAATCAGTTGTAATGTGGACAGAAACTTTAACAGGCATACCTTCAACCGCACATATATTAGGAGGTGCCGTTATGGGTAAAGATAAAAAATCTGGTGTAATCGATAAAGACAATAAAGTATTTGGCTATGCCAACATGTATGTAATAGATGGCTCCATGATTTCAGCCAACCCTGGGGTAAATCCCTCGTTAAGTATTACAGCTATTGCAGAAAGAGCCATGAGTAGAATTGCCTCTAAACGATTAAATTAAGAATATTTTCAATAGATAAACGACTTTACTTTAATTATCAACAATAGATTAAGAGGAACTTAAATCTACTTTAATTCCTTTTAAATATTATAACACCCGTATTTATATGTTAGCATCAGGCAGAAGTAGTTTTATACTTAAACATTATTACTACGAAATTCCATATTGGGTTTTCATTTTTGTGCTATTTGTTCTCGTAAGATTTTCTGGTTTAGCAGAAGCATTCCACGATGTGCAAATTTACCAAGATAGAAATATCACCGCTCAAATTATGGTGGGCGTTGTTGGTGGCATTTTTCTAGGGGGCTTAATGGCAACTTCTCGCTTATTCTTACTTAAAAAAGTTTGCTACAAATTATCGGTTGGTAGGTCCATAATATTTCAAACCATCAGTGCATTAATTCTTTTAACTGTTACCATAATAATAATTTCTCAAATATTTTTCTATCACTTCAATTACTCTAGCCTACATATAAGTAATTTTTTTTCACACACCTATACTAGGTCAAGTCTTCTTATCCTCTACGGTTATTTTATTTATGCCAGCATCCAGTATAATTTACTTATCGAAACAGATAAAAAACTGGGAATTAATGTGCTTAAAAATTTAATAATAGGAAAATACCATACTCCCAGACAAGAAGAACGCATTTTTATGTTTATGGATTTAAAAAGTTCTACCACCATTGCTGAGGAGCTTGGACATTTAAAATACAGCCGTTTTTTACAAGATGTATATAAATTATTAACCGATGTAGTTATTGATAAAAAAGCAGAAATATATCAATTTGTAGGTGATGAAGTTGTTTTATCTTGGCCTTCTGCAACAGGTTATCAAGATAATAATACACTCCAATTTTTTTACGCCTTTCAGGCAATTCTCGAAGAGAACAAATCTTACTTTATATCAAATTATAATACCACACCTATATTTAAAGCTGGCATTCATAGAGGAGTTGTTTCAGTTGCAGAAGTGGGCGAAATAAATACACAAATAGCTTACCACGGAGATGTAGTTAATACTACTTCTAGGATTCAAGAGCTTTGTAATAAGTACAAAAGCCACCTGCTAGTTTCTGATAATTTTATGAAAGGGATGGAAGCTCCCTTATTAAATTTTCAAGAAAATGCCGCTGAAATTACGTTAAGAGGCAGGTCGCAGCCAATTATTATTTATGCATTGGATGTAGCCGTACCAACTATATAAAAAGGACTTCTTTCCAGTAAATAGTTGCCAAAAGCATTAAAATACTTATCACAAAACCGAGCATAAAGGTTGTATAAGCGATGTGTAAGATCTTGTACTTTCTACCCAACACTTTGCCTAAAAAGAAAATATCTCTTGTAAGACTACTGTATAAATAATCCGAATCTTTCATCATTTCGGCCACCCCCCATTCATAATCTTTAATATCCATACTATGGAAATTACCAAAAAATAATAAGTTGGTTTTTTTATCCATTATGTCTTTTTTTGAAAACTTTCCCTCACTAATAGATGGTCGAGTAGCTAAAACCGAGAGGACAATAGTTGTTAAACTAACTAGAATAAGTGTAATAACAGGTAATGCATATTCAGGGTATTCGGCCATTCTACTGGCATAACCTGAAATTAAAATAGAGATTAATATGGTGTTAATAGAAATCATAATGTTGGCTTTACTATCTGCCATACTGCTTAGTTGCAAATGATTTCTAGAGGTAATCCTAAACATGGTTTCAACACCCCTTGTTGGTTTCTTTTCAAACTTATCGTTGAGCTTTTTAACTGTTAACTCTAACTTTTCGATATGCTTATCCTGCTCCGAAAACTCCTGAATTTTACTTCTCATTAGAGCCGTATTTAGCTCCTGCTTGGCGTCAAATTTTTCTCTCGCATAAGATGTAAAATAGGTATGGTCTCGTATAAAATAATAGGTGTCTCTCTCCCATTTATCTTTTGGTATTTTAGTGTTTGTATTACTCTGGATTTCTTTTCTTAAAAGTTTTGACAAGTCATAAAAAGAATCTGTGGCTAAGTGGTGTAAATCAGCATCACAAATGATTTCTTCAAGCTTTGTTGAAGGCTGTTGAGGCATTTTAGTGCTTAGTATTAATCCATGAACTATAGCAACCTCTTCAGCTGAAAAATCATCTTCTACTCTAACTTTATCAAATAATTTAACACTTTCGTGTTCGTGCATTTTGCAAGTAGCAGAATAGCCAGTATCATGAAACCAAGCGGCAATTTTTCCCAACTCCATCTCTTTATCACTTATATTTAATGCTGCGCCTATTTCATCAAAAGCATTTACAACCGATTTGGTATGATCAACTGAATGATACACCATGCTTGGATTCACATTTTTCCTTAAAATATTCTCAGCAAATGCACGGTATTTCTTTACTTTCTCGTTTTCCATATTCATATTTGGAATGATTTACGATAGTTTTTCGTTCCTATCTTGTATAACTAATTTTGTCCTATAAAAGTGCCTATGCTACAAATAATATTTTTTGCAACCTATTTGTTCTTTGCTAGTTTAACCAATGCAAACAAAGAAGCTGTTCCTTTTAACATATCTAACCCTCAAATAAAAATAGAGCTTTCTAAAGAATTAAAAGAAATTTCGGGCTTAACTTGGTTTAATAATAACCAATTAGGAACTGTTCAAGACGAAGCTGGAATTTTCTATTTACTAAATTCCAACACAGGTAAAATTGAAGAAAAGATTAAATTTTCGTTACCTGGAGATTTTGAAGGAGTAGAATCTGTGGGAAATTGCATCTACACATTAACAAGTAGTGGCACTCTTTTTTATTTTGATAAAAATAAACCCGAAGATGTAAAAAGAATAAATACGCCATTAAATTTAATGAATGATGCCGAGGGTTTAGGCTATGATGCTATAAGCAACCAATTACTTATTATTTGCAAAGAAAGTGGCGGCATAAAGAATTCTAAATTTAAAGGAAAATCAATTTATGGCTTAAACATTGAAAATCATGCTTTTTCAGACGATCCGTTTGCAACCATTAAAAAATCATCAATTGAAGAATTCGTAAAAGTTGATAAATTTAAACCGTCTGCAATAGCCGTTGATCCGCTTACCCAAGATATTTATATCATAGCATCTGCTGGAAAACTTTTGGTTGTTTTAGGCAAAGATCTAAAAGTAAAAGCAGCAGTTAAATTACCTTCAAAAAAATATGCCCAGCCTGAGGGGATCTGTTTTTCCCCGGAAGGAGATTTATTTATCAGCAATGAAGGGAAAGATCATAAGGCTACTATCTATCATATAAAAAGAAATAAGTAAAATGAAATTTCATTTAAAACTAATACTTTATTTGTTTCTACTTGCTTCCATAAAAGCAGTTGCTCAGCATAAACCCTCCACAGAAACTGCTAAATATAGGCTGTATTTAATTGGCGATGCAGGAAAGGCTGGAGGAAACCCTAGCCTTAAAATGCTAAAATCTAAACTTGATGACGCAAATAACCAAACAGGTGTAATTTTTTTAGGAGATAATATTTACGATAAAGGGATGCCTATAAAAGGCAGTAAAAATAGACATGAAGCTGAACAGATTATTGACTCACAATTAAATGCAGTAACCAATTTTAAAGGAGACCTGTTTTTTATTCCTGGTAACCACGATTGGAATAATGGCAATAATGATGGCTGGAAAAGGCTCCGTGAACAAGAAATTTATATTGAAAACAAGCTCGATTCAGCCGATGTGTTTTTCCCTTCTAACGGATGCCCAGGCCCAATAGAAGTCCCTATTAACGAACAAATTACGTTGGTGATTTTGGATACACAATACTTTTTACATAAAGGAGACAAGCCCGGTAGGTCTTCTTCTTGTGGAGCAAAAACTCCTGAAGAAGCATTTATTCAAGTTGAAGACATACTAAAACGAAACGTACACAAAAAAGTAATTGTGGCTAGCCACCACCCTATTTATACCAAAGGGCTGCACGGGGGCGTAGCTACGGGTAAAGATCATCTTTTCCCATTAACAAAGCTTAATCCCAAGTTATGGATTCCTATCCCTATTATTGGTTCCATTTTTCCATTATACAGGCAAATGATTGGTAGCATCCAGGACCAAGCTAATTTGCAGCACAAAGCAATGGTAAATACCATCAACGAGTTATTAATTACCCATAAAAACGTAGTGCATGTTTCAGGTCATGAACACGCTTTACAATACCTTTCTAAAGATGGAGTAGATTATGTGGTAAGTGGAGCTGGCTCAAAGCAAAATACTACTGTAAAACAAAAAGAGCCATCGCTCTTTGCGGGCAACTATCATGGTTTCGGGTATTTAGATTATTTTGATAATGGAGAAGTCTGGTTAACTTTTGAGTCGCCAGATACTAACAACCCTGTGGTATTTGAAATGCAAATTTCATTTACGCCTTTTCATAAAAATTATGTGACAAAAGATTCCATTAAGGTTGACATCCCAAAAGGAGTGCAGTTAATGAATATTTCAGATTTATTTGAAGGCAATAAAGCACGCTATTTCTTTTTTGGAAAATCGTATAGACCAGAATGGTATGAAGGCGTTAAAGCCCCTGTTTTTGATATAGGAAATGTAAAAGGAGGCCTAAAAATATTAAAAAAAGGAGGAGGAAACCAAACGAGTTCATTACGATTAGAAGCAACCAATGGGAAACAATATGTAATTAGATTACTCGAAAAAGATGCCTCCAAGCTTATTCCTGATCAGTATAAAAGTAATTTTATAAAAAAAGCTGTACAAGAAGGAATAAGTGGAAGTAATCCTTATGCCGCCTTTATTGTTCCTCCCTTAGCAGATGCAGTAGAGGTATATCATACAAATCCTAAATTAGTTTTTATTCCTGATGACCCCAGGTTTGGCATTTATCGTGAAGATTTTAAAAATAAACTAGCGCTCTTCGAGGAACGGCCAGCCAAAGATCAATCAGATGCCCCCTATTTTGGCAATTCTAAAAAAATAATAAATACACCCGATATGCTGGCTAAGCTATATAAAGACAATGACAACAAAGTTGATCAGCACATGGTGTTAAAAGCCCGCTTACTGGACACCTTTTTAGGAGATTGGGATAGACACGATGACCAATGGAGATGGGCTCAATTTGAAAATGAACATAAAGGAAAATACTACCAACCGATTCCAAGAGATCGAGATCAGGTTTTTTATGTTAGTGAAGGCTTAATTCCTGGGTTAATAGGTTCGAGTTGGGCTGTACCAGGGCTACAAGGATTTGGCCCAGAAGTAGAAAATATAACTGGATTATGGAGCTTTGCAGCAAAATATTTTGATCGATCATTTTTAACCGAATTAGAAAGAGTCGATTGGATAAAAGCTTCCTCAAAAATGCAAGCACAACTTACCGATAGCATAATTGAAAGCGCCTTAGACCAGTTGCCCAATAATATATACCAGTACCACGGAGACAAAATTGTATCTGATTTAAAATCAAGAAGAGATGGTTTAAACAACTACGCTATTGCTTATTACGAGGCACTTGCAAAAAAAGTGGATATCGTTGGGAGTAATAAAAAAGAATTATTTAAAGTGGTGCGCCAAGATAAAGACACTACGGTGGTATCCCTGTATAAAATTGATAAAGATGGAAACCATGATAAATTGCTCTACCATAGAAGATTTATTACTACCGAAACAAGTGAAATAAGTTTATACGGTTTAGAAGGGAATGATATTTTTAACATAGAGGGAAATGTATCCCGTGGTCCTAAAATAAGAGTAATTGGAGGCCAAGGCGAAGATGTTTTTACAGACAATTCCAAAGTAGGGTCTTTAGGTAAAAGCTGGGTGGTGTATGATTTAAAAACAGAAGACAACCTACTAACCGAAGGAAAAGAAACTAAAAATAAAACTTCTCGCAATCCAGAAGTAAATGAATATGATAGGAAAGCATTTAAGTATAATTATTTTGGCCCACTATTAGCTGTAAAATACAACAGAGATGACGGGCTATTTATCGGAGCAGGAATCAATTTTAAAATTCAAGGATTTAGAAAAAATCCTTATAAATCGAGTCATAAATTTTCAATTACAAATGCCATTGCTACATCTTCTTATAATTTTTTATATGAAGGCAAATTTATTGATGTACTTGGCAAAGCAGATTTCCTAATTAACAGTGAAATTCGTTCGCCAAACTATGTAACAAACTACTTTGGGTTGGGCAATGAATCGCTTTATGACCAGAGCAGAGGAATTGATTATTACAGAGTTCGATTTGAAGAAATTTTATTAAATGCTAAACTCAAGTATGATATTGGAGAGCAATTTAGTTTAACGGTAGGATCTTCATCTCAAGTAATTAAAGTAGAACCTACCCCAGAACGTTTTATTAAAAATTTTAATGCAAACGGTTTAGATTCGGCAACAGTATTTAAACGTAAAGTATGGACAGGTTTTTCAAGCACTTTAGAAATAGACACTCGAAACAGAGAAATTTTAACTGAAAAAGGATTGAAATGGACTACTAATTTTGGGTATAATGTGGGTGTATCAGAGTTTGCTGGTTCGTACGGCAACTTTAGCTCTGATTTTACATTTTTCTATAGCTTTAAAACACCCTCAAGAGTAACCTTATCGAACCGAACAGGTTTTGCCCAAGTTTTTGGCAAATATGAGTTTTACCAAGCAAATTATCTAGATGGGTACGATCAATTAAGAGGGTTTAGAAAATTTAGATTTGGAGGTGAAAGAATTATCTATAATAACACTGACTTAACCATTAGACTGCTTAATGTAAGAGCTTACATCCTGCCAACACAAATTGGGCTAACCTTATTTTACGATACTGGCATAGCCTCTGTAGAAGGACAAGATTCAGATGAATGGCATAATGGTTATGGTGGTGGAGTTTGGATTGCTCCTGCAAGAATAATGTACTTATCAGCCATATTCGGCTATTCTAATGAAGGTTGGTATCCTTCATTCCAATTCAAATTTTCATTAAACTAGCGCTCCATTTTTTTAACAAGACAACGTCAACATACATAAAATAATTTCTTGAAACGAACTATCGCCTGGAAAACGCCACAGTGGTATTTCGCTGGTTTCATTCTGACCAGATGGTCAAAAACCGAAATTCCTTTAGTTGGGATCCTGAAACACGTTCAGGATGACATTTTAGGAGACTCCGAGGCAGAGCCTTGGAGAATTCATTAGATTTAAAAGGATGCAGGAAAAGGTCCGGCAAATGTTCTTTACCTAAAGCAGTTTACTCACATTTACAGGTGGGCGACCTAAAATAGCTTCTCCATCTTCGTTTACTACGATTGGGCGTTCTATCAATTTGGGGTTTTGAACGAGCACTTTAATCCACTCATCTTCCGTTAGCTCTTTCCCTTTAAAATCTGCCTTATATATTGCTTCACTTTTACGGATAAGGTATTCCACAGGCAAATTAAGTTGCGTTAAAATTTCTCGTAATTCAACTTCGGTTGGAGGCGTTTTTAAATAATCAATTACTTCTACCTCCACATTGGCATCTTGGATAATCTGTAGTGTTTCTCTACTTTTAGAGCACCTATTATTATGGTATATCTTTAGCATTATTTTACCTTTTCTATAACCAAGTTATGGTTGGTGTAAATACAAATATCAGCCGCAATTGTTAAACTTTCCCTTACAATTTCTTCAGCCGTCATATTGGGTGCGTGTTTTTTTAGTGCATACGCTGCAGATTGTGCATACATAGCTCCTGAGCCAATCGCTGCTATTTGATTATCGGGTTCTAGTACATCTCCAGTACCAGATAGCACTAGCACTTCTTCATTATTAGCAATTACAAGCATGGCTTCTAACTTGCGTAAATAACGATCCATACGCCAGTCTTTGGCAAGTTCAATGGCTGCTCTTTTCATATTACCCCCATAAGAACTAAGCTTTTCTTCAAAACGTTCTAATAAAGTGAAGGCATCTGCAGTAGAACCAGCAAAACCCGTCACAATTTTGCCATCTTGTAGTGTACGTACTTTTTTAACATTGCTTTTAGCCACATAACTACCCATGGTAGCTTGTCCATCGGCACCTACTACTACTTCACCATTATGTACTACAGCCAAAACCGTAGTTGACCGAATTTTAGTCTTGCTCATATTAATAATTTTTAAACTTCATTTGCAAAAAATATACCGTTGTCAAGATGGCAGGAAACCATGAACAATGTATAATTATCAATGTTCAATTATTAATTATCAATGTTCAATTATTAATTATCAATGTTCAATTATTAATTATCAATGTTCAATTATTAATTATCAATGTTCAATTATCAATGTTCAATTATTAATTCCACATTGCTTATTATTAAATGGTTTAAATGAGTATTCGAACAGGATCTTCCAATAGGCCTTTTAATGTTTGAAGGAAAGCTGCCCCTAAAGCACCATCAACTACTCTATGATCAGATGAAAGCGTTACTTTCATAACATTACCTGGCACTAATTGCCCCTCTTTAACAACTGCCGTTTGCTTAATACCTCCTACAGCTAAAATGCAAGCATCTGGAGGATTGATAATAGCCGTAAACTCTTCAACCCCAAACATTCCTAAATTAGAAATGGTGAATGTATTTCCTTCCCAATCTTGAGGTTGTAATTGCTTATTAACTGCTTTTTTAGCTAAATCTTTAACTTCTGCAGAAATATGAGATAATGACTTATTGTCTGCAAAACGAATTACTGGGACTAATAAACCTTCATCTACCGCCACCGCAATACCAATATGGATATGATGATTAACACGGATTTTATCTCCTAACCACGAAACATTAACTTTAGGATGTTGCCTTAAGGCAGCAGCCGTAGCTTTAACTACTAGATCGTTGAATGATATTTTAACTGGAGAAATTTCATTTAAACTCTTACGAGCTTCAATGGCTTTATCCATATTAATTTCCATGGTAATATAGAAATGCGGAGCAGTAAATTTACTTTCTGCCAAACGCTTACCAATCGTTTTTCGCATTTGCGAGACTGGAATTTCTTCGAAACTTTCTTCACCAACAACTTGAGGAAGAGCCACAGGTTCTGAAGTTTCTTTGGTAGTTTGTAACGCTTGCGTAGGTGCTGGTTGTGCCGAAGGTTTAAATGCCTCCACGTCTTTCTTTATAATTCTTCCGTTATCACCAGAGCCCGCTATTTGGGCTATATCATACCCTAAATCTTTAGCCAATTTCTTAGCCAAGGGAGAAGCTTTAATTCTACCATTACTAGATGAAGATACTTGAATGGTTGTCGAAGATTGTTGTACCACGGGAGTTGCAGCCTCTTCCACTTTAATTGTCTCTTTTGTTTCTGCTTGTAAGGAAGGTGCCACTAGAGTTTCTGCCTTTAAAAGCGTTTCATAATCAGCCCCTTTTTCTCCGATTATAGCAAGTACTCCATCTACAGGAACAGCTTCGCCCGCTTGGTGGCCGATGTAGAGCAATTCACCATCATCATACGATTCAAGTTCCATGGTTGCTTTATCGGTTTCTACCTCAGCCAAAATATCTCCTGAAGCCACCTTATCTCCAACTTTTTTAAGCCAAGATGCAATAACACCTTCTTCCATGGTGTCGCTCATTTTTGGCATTTTAATAACTGTGGCATTTATCGAAGAGGTATCAATTACCTCTGATGGAGCAGCTGGTTCCGCTGGCTTGGGTTCTGCACTTACAGTTTCAGCTGTAGGCACTTCATCAAGAAGTGAACTATAATCTTCTCCTTTTTCTCCAATTATGGCAATAATACCATCTACTGGTGCAGCTTCTTTTTCTTTAATTCCAATATATAAAAGAGTGCCATCTTCGTAAGATTCGAGCTCCATAGTAGCTTTATCAGTCTCTACTTCTGCTAGTATATCTCCTGAAGACACTTGATCGCCCACTTTTTTTAACCAAGTTGCAATTACGCCCTCCTCCATGGTGTCACTCATTTTGGGCATTCTAATCACTTCTGCCATAATATCAATTGTTATAAGGTGCAAAATTACTAGTATGAATATTACATACAAGCAATGTTGAATATTTTAGTTTTAACTCTTGCTATTCTGAGGCATGAAGAATCTAATTTTAAACCATATTAATTTTGTTAGTGTAGAAGATTCCTCTTTCCTCGGAATTAAAAAAACTAAAAACCAATGCTTCCTATCAAGAATTCAATTTTAGATTCCTGCGTTTCAGGTAAGTAAATTGCTCTAACACCAAGCTCCAAAATAGGCAAAGCCCTCATTACGTTAAAGTCGAATTTTAACTCTGCTCCCATTGAGTTGATTGCATTTGTATATTCTATTGATCTATCAGGAATTTCTAGTTGGCCATATCCATAATCGTAAAACAACGTTGCTTTTACTCTTTGAATATACAAAAATGGGCCAACCCTTAGATCAGGATGAATAAGAGGCAATTCATAATTGGAACGAATGGTGTAAAAATTAGTAAATAACTCAGGATCATGTCCTCTTGGGTATGGCATTCTATTATTAAACCAATATTCACCTTCAGTGGCAGCTACTTTTTGATTTTGCCAACCCACAAAAAAGTTAATTGAATGATGCTTAAAAAAACCTGGAAAATATAATTGAGACTTCAGAATAGATAACCTCCCATTCAAATCTCCACCGTAAGGTGTAGAAAAGTTTTCGAAGGCCAACGTTTGTCCAAACTTACTATTAATATCTCGTTTACTTTGGTTTAACAAGCTATACCAACTAATAGCAAACTCGTTCTGGAGTAAACTACCATTTCCTATTTGATTAAATCTGTACCGGTTATCGCCATATGCATCACTTGTAAAATTAGTGACAGATGTTACTCCAATATAATTATACACTTCAATTTTAGATTGAAATTTAGAGCTGGTCAATAACCATGGAATTCGAGGACCCACTTTTACAACCGTTTCTTTCCATGTAATCTTATCTGGCTGAACTGCACCTAAAGAATCCGTAAAAGTGGTGTTCTGAACGCGATTGCCATAGGTTGCAACTACATCTATTATAGGATATAACCCTTGATAACTAACTCGTGCTACGCCTTTAACATTTCCAATATTATCAAACTCAACTCCTGCAAAAGCATCCGTAGTACTTAATACGTTTTTGGAGTAAACACCTACTTCCAACTCTGTTAAGCTACCGGTAAATAAAGGTCCCCAACTATGTATATTCAAAGGTTTTTTGCGATATTTTGTAATTTGATAGGTTGAGTCGGGAACCGAAAATAACACATCCACATTAGCCTCATTTTCTACCATTTTACTATAGAGCCCAATATCTCCATTTTTAACATTTTCTATTGGTTGCCAACTACTTTCATCAAAAGGCACCTCAACAACATCGTTGCCGTTTACGGTATAATTATTATAATAGATTAAATCGCCATTTAAGCTAATTGCAGGGTTTGAAGCACCATATTTAGCTGAAGTAACTCTATAGTGTTTATTAGTGTTAAGATTGATTGCATATATATTATCAATCCCACTTAGAGCAGAATTATAGATCAAATATCCTTTGTATATTATTGGATGCCCTATGTGCTCAGTAGAATAGGGAAGCACTCGTTTTTTTAACTCACGTTCAAAATCAATCGATAAGATCCCTTTTTCTTGGTTTAGTTGATTTAAAACCACAATGGAGGTTCCGGTATCATCCCAATTGGGCATGGAGTAAAATCCTCCGTTTTCATTTTCAATCTTCTTGATTATGCTACCAGAATTGGCATCAATCACTACCAGCCTATTTGTATAATCAGTAGTGGTTTCTACCACCACAATTTTAGAACGATCAGGAGAAATAGAAGCTCCAGAGTAACGCGTTTTAAAAGTTAACTGTTTCAAACTTTTAGTCGCTAAATTATAGGTGTTTATCACCGAATATGAGCGTGTTAGCCATCTTGGATCGAACCTATACTCTGTCCATACCACTGTATTTGCAGCTAGCGACAAAAAACCAGGGTTATTCATTGGCCCTAACTCAAACTCTTTGGTTTCGCTACCCGTAGAAGCATCAACACTTACAAATTGAGGTATATCGTCTAAACCCGATTTTATAACAAGTATTCCTCCGCCATCAATTGGCTGCGGATAATTATAATTTGTATAAATGTTGGACTCTCTTTTTGAAATTGAATTAAAGGAAGTTGGCTGTTCAGCATCAATTTGATTCTGCCATTTAAGCTTTAGGTCGCTCATCATACGCTGATACAGCACGGGCATTTTACTGCCAGTAGATTTACCCATGGCTAAAGAATATTCAAAAGGAACAAAAGGAATATTCCAGGTTTTTTCAACAATATCCTCCATAGCCTTAGCTCCATATACATTTTTAATATAAGTACTAAAATGATAGCCCAACACGTAATGATTGGGTATAAAATCTTTATAAGAGCGTAAATATTGTTTGCTGTAATTAAAGCTTCCTTTTTCTAATAGATTAGCTCGAAACGCCATAGAAAAATCAGGAAAACGACCCCGTCCACTATGGGATAAAGCTGTTTCTATTCCAACGGCATCACCCTCCCAAAACCAAGAAGGCACCGAGCCACTTGCAGTTGCATTGCGAGAGTACTCTCCTAAAACAACCCCTACAAATTTTGTAAAGCCTGTTCTACTCCTATCGTATTGCACCACGTGCCTAAACTCGTGGAGAGCTAACATATCTAACCAATCGTTGGTGCCCGTAAAATTATAATTCTGGGGGGCCATCGTATAAAACTCTGACCGTCTTGGCCCTAACGTTACCAACCCATTTGAAACAGCGTGTTGGTTCTGAAGCACAATGGGAATTTTGCGTGGAGCAGCATTTAACGATTTTGAAACAGGTTTGTATAAATGTTCTAGGGTATTCGCCATTCGCTGCCCTTGGGTTTCAAAGCCTTTGGGTAATATTATTTTAAAATGCGGTGTGTTAATTTGTTGCCACTTTATAGAAGGTGGCAAGTTTGGCAAAGTGGATTGCGCTTGTAAGAACGAAGCACTAATTAAGCTTACTAAAAGTGTAACAAGTAGGTATTTTTTCATCCGTTTCTAAATTCAAAAATTCATTTTATAAATGACAGATTCCCGCAAAGGCGGGAATGACGTTAGGCGTTTAAATTTCTTTTACATGTATAATTTTAACGGGGCAAGCTTCCGCTGCTTTTATGTTTTCCTCTAGCTCATCTTCACGAACTTTAACGGTATAAAAACCTTTTCGGTTTACACCACCAATCAGGGTTGCTTTGCCATCTTTTTTGCTCATTCGCCAGCGGTTATAAGCCAATTCAACACAATAGTTACACCCAATGCACTTAGCTCTCTGCTGCGTAATAATAACCACTACGCCTTTACAATTTTATAAAGCTTATCTGAGGGGCGTACTACCTGCTCCAATTCAAATGTTATATTGTCTCCTCGCTCTGCTTTTTCAACCGATTGGTCATCCACTCGCATTGGAGGCAACTTGATTTCAATAACCCCTGAAGTGGGGCCAGTTATTAATATCTCATCTCCAACAGAAACAGATTGAGACTCCATTTTAAAATGAGCAATTTTTGCTTTGCTGTAATAATGAACTCCTTTACCCAAATAAATCTTTTTGGTAGTGGCTAAAGAGCCTGGCTTATCAGACCACTCACCTAGTTCTTGACCTAAATAATATCCGCTCCAAAATCCTCTGTTATACACAGTTTCGAGTTGACTCATCCACTCGGCTACTTTTTCTTGATTAAAATCACCCTCGTAAAAAGCATCTATGGCTTCGCGATAGGTACTTATAACTCTAGAAACATATTCTGGGGCACGAGCCCTTCCTTCAATTTTTAATACTTTAACACCCGTATCGATTACTTGATCTACAAAATTGAGTGTGCAAAGATCCTTAGGAGACATAATATATTCATTGTCTATTTCTAGCTCATGACCATCTTCTAAATCTATTACCTTGTATTTTCTTCTACAATTCTGATTACAAGCGCCTCTATTTGCTGATGAGTTTTGCGTATGTAAGCTTAGATAACATTTTCCTGAAACAGCCATACAAAGTGCCCCATGCCCAAAAATTTCTAACTCTATTAAATTTCCGGCTGGCCCAACAACTTGTTCGGTTTTTATAGCATCCGCTATTTTTTTTATCTGACCCAAACTTAATTCTCTTGAAAGCACCATCGTATCCGCAAAAAGAGAATAGAATTTTACGGTTTCGATATTGGTAATATTTAGCTGTGTAGAAATATGAACTTCCACACCAATTGTTTTGGCGTAATGAATTACCGCTTGATCCGAAGCAATTACTGCCGTGATTTTAGCTTCCTTGGCGCGATTTAATAAGGTTTTTATAATACTTAAATCGTGATCATAAATAATGGTATTTAGGGTAAGATAGGTTCTAACGTTTTTCTCTCCACAGCGTTGGGCAATTTCTTCTAAATCATCAAGTGTAAAATTAATGCTTGATTTTGCCCGCATATTTAACTGCTCCACACCAAAATAAATAGAATCTGCTCCAGCATCAATTGCGGCTTGCATTGAATCGAAGCCACCTGCAGGTGCCATCAGTTCTATTTTATCTTCTCCCAATCTATTCATCCTGCAAAAGTAACTAACAACCTGAGTTCGACCTAAAAAATGCTGCCAGCTTTAAGCGAAAATTTCATAAACAATTCAAATTTTTGCAGGACTAACGGGTTAATCCAAAGGGTTAAGTTCTAATCAAGACAGCAAAAATGAGTGTAAATAGCAACACCATAGATACTACGTCATTCCTGCACAGGCAGGAATCTGTAAATTTGGACTGCTACTGTAAAAGGGGTTCCTGCCTGCGCAGGAATGACGCTCTTCGAGGAACATCAAAAGGGCATGTTTCTATCTTGTTAACTACTGAATTGCTGTATTACTTAGAACTTAACCATCCAAAGAAAGTTGAGGCAGTTTAGGGAAATTTCGCTAAAGCCCGTTGGGAAAATTTCTGACAGGCGACCTTTCGAAAAGTAAAAATCTTGTAATAATCCATTATACCTGCACTTATTATTTCCAAAATGTCACTAATTATCTTATTTTCTGAAAGCTATTTCTTAGGTCGAAATCGGGTTAACAGAAATAAAGGAATTTATAAGTTTAGAAGTTTTTCTTTTGCCTCATGGATGTTTTCACTATAAATAATATCGATAGATTTTCTTTTACATGCATTATAAAAATCCTCCCAAAACGCAATATCTGATCCATTAACAGTTCTTATAACGGCCACTTTCTTAATACCTACTGTTACGTATTGGTCAATTGCTTCCTCCATAACCCACTGTTTTTCAATAGCTGATCTATTTATCATTAACGATAAATCTACAATCCACAAATCCGAATTATATGCTTTAAAAATTTCTATGTTCTTTTTAAAAACATCCCTGAATTCTAATGGGTTAGGCATTTTTTTCCACAACAAGGTAGTTATCCCATTGATAGCATCAAGATAAACATTAGCGATATCGGAACTGTAAAATAATTGACTCTCTATCTGTGCTAAAGGGAAAGAAGGTAATTCGATGGTAAACTGTGTACCAGTATCCAATTGACTTTTAACCAAAATTTTCCCGTGCATTGCTTCAACCTGCTGTTTTGTTAAAAACAACCCAAGTCCTTTCCCATCTACATGATCATGAAATCGCTTATACATTCCAAACAATTTATCTCCATACTTCTCTAAATCAATACCTATCCCATTATCTGTTACTCTAATCAGGCATGTATCATTTTCTTTATAAGTACTAATACGAATAATACAATCTCGATTTGCATGGCAATATTTAATAGCATTGCTGATAATATTATAAAGCACACTATTAAAGTAAGATCTAATTCCATACAAAACAGGAACTTTTATATCTAGAATTAATTTGCCATTGCATTGCTTTATATTCTGATCTAATACAAACCAGATATCTTCAATCTCCTTCTTTATATCAATCTTCTCTTTTATCTGATGAAGATTATTTCTCAAATCAATTACCTTATTCAAATCTTTAATTACATCGTCTAAAGTAGTAGCAGATTTAAAAATGTGCTCTGCTACTTGAGTTCTGCTATCTTCGGTTTTATCAGCTTTAAAAAGTTGTGCTAAGCCTAAAAGATTTGCTACTGGCCCTCGTAAATTATGGGAAAGCGTATTTGAAAACTGCTGCAAATCATTATTATGATTAACTAATTCATCATTCGATTGCCTTAACTCTATTGTTTTGGCTTCAACCTGATCTGCTAACTCCAGGTTAGTATTTTCTAACACTTCGAAAAGAGCACTTAATTCTACATTTTTTTCACCAAGATCTGCACTTAAGGATACATTTTTAACCAGCACATTTTCAATATTTGCTTTAAAATAATAAAAAGACCCCGTTAAGAATAACATCGCATAATCAATGTACATCCCGGTTGCTATATACTCTTTAGGCATTACTCCAAAAAATCGAGAATACCCAACACCAAAGAAATGATGAATTGGATCAAAGGCAATTACCAAAATATATGAAAAAGAAATAGTTGAAAATAAAAGCGCCTTTTCTTTAAATGAAAACAACATAAAAGCTAGCAATAGGAAGCTAATCATTATAATTCGAGCATCTATAAAATCAAATGGCGAAACCATTTCTGGATAACTATGCTTTATAAATAGAGTAGTGGCCATCGTACCAAACGAAGGATATATTACTGTAATTACACGACTTATTTTATTATAACCCAAGTAGTTTAATCCCAGTAAAAAAATAAATAAAAGAATTGAAGCAATCGTAACCTTGGTAGAAATACTCCAACCATCTTCATAAAAAAAAGGTACAAGAAGTAAAATTGCCAAGCCAATTAAAATAACGATTACCACATTGGTTGTCTTCAATTTCCTTTTTAATTGAAGAGACATTTTTTCCTTTATACCTATATTAAATATTCTTTCAAACATTTCAATTCTGTATCATAAGTTCTTACTTTTCAATAAATTCCATTGCCCGTTAATAATCAAAAAAGCATGTTAAAAAGTATGCCCATTAATCTTGAAATGTCGAACATTTTTTTCCAATAACCAAAATCTTTACCTTCGTATTCAAATTTATTCCCCCTAATCGTATTACACCTTCTTCTAATCTTTTTACCTCACAACTTAGAGGCAAAGCAATTTCCATTTTTTAAAATAAGTACTGTTACTTCGTTGTTGAATCTACTATTTTTTAATTCGCTCAGAAATAGGAAAGCATTCTATCCTAATATAAGGCTAAAGTATATGATTTGATAAGGTAAGTTATATTATAATGCCTGCTCCAACCGTTTCATTCGTCTGTTCATCAATTAAAATTACGCTGCCCGTTTCTCTATTTCTTTCGTACCTATCGTAAAACAAAGGTTTGGTAGTTCTAATCTTAATTCTACCAATATCGTTCATACCAATTGATTTGTCCTCCTCAATTCTGTGCAAGGTATTAATATTCATTTTATAATTAATTTCCTTCACCAAACATCGTGCATCATTGGTAGTATGACGAATGGCATATTTACCCCCTTGAACGATAGGTTTTTCGTGCATCCAACTCACCATTAAATCTATATCTTGAGAAATTTCAGGTTTGTTGTTGTCCCTCACGATCATATCTCCTCTGCTAATATCTATTTCATCTTCGAGGGTCATTGTAACAGACATAGGAGCATACGCTTCATCGAATTGTTTATCCATTATTTCAATGGTTTTAATTTTACTCGTAAAACCACTTGGTAAAACCGTTACCCCATCGCCTGGTTTAAACACACCACTAGAAATCCTTCCTGCATAACCTCTAAAATCATGGTGCTCATCACTCATGGGCCTTATAACCGTTTGCACAGGAAAACGACAATCAACATGATTAAAATCGCTACCAATATGGATAGTTTCTAATAGGTACAACAAAGTACTACCTTGGTACCAATCCATCTTTTCGGATTTATTAACTACATTATCACCTTTTAATGCACTAATAGGCATAAATCGAATGTCTCCAATATTTAACTTGGAGGTAAATAATTCCGTTTCCTGTTTAATTGATTCATACACTTTTTCATCATAATCAACCAAATCCATTTTGTTTATACAAAATACGATATGAGGGATACCTAATAATGCGGCTATAAATGTATGGCGATGTGTTTGTTCTTGTACCCCTTTACGAGCATCAATTAAAATAATGGCAAGGTTAGCGGTAGATGCACCAGTAACCATATTACGTGTATATTGAATATGCCCAGGTGTGTCGGCAATAATAAATTTACGCTTTGGTGTAGCGAAGTATCGATAAGCCACATCAATGGTTATTCCTTGTTCTCGCTCTGCTCTTAAACCATCTGTGAGCAATGCAAGATTTACATTTTCATCTCCCTTTTTCTTACTCGAAAGCTCTATTGCTTCGTATTGATCTTCAAAAATTGATTTTGAATCGTAAAGCATTCTTCCAATTAAGGTACTTTTTCCATCATCTACGCTGCCTGCAGTTGTGAAGCGCAAAAGCTCCATATTTAAATAAGAGTCTGTATCGTTAGTCATTGTGTTAATTTTGAATTGTAAAATATGAAATCAAAGGCCTAAAAGTATCCTTGTTTTTTCCGGTCTTCCATGGCAGCTTCGGAGCGTTTATCATCCGCTCTAGTGCCACGTTCTGTTTGCCTACTTGCCGATACTTCCTCAATGATTTTATGTAAATCAGCAGCACTTGATTCAACCGCACCTGTACAAGTTATATCCCCTATGGTTCTAAATCGAACCATTTGTTTGGTCACAACTTCATTCTCTTTGCGCTCAATTACTTCTGATGCTGCCATTATTACGCCATCTCTAATAAATACTTCACGTTCCCTTGCAAAGTATAAGGATGGTAATTCAATTTCTTCCATCAGAATATATTGCCAAACATCCATTTCCGTCCAGTTAGAGATCGGAAATACCCTGAAATGTTCACCAAATTTCTTCATCCCATTAAATAGGTTCCACAATTCTGGACGTTGGTTTTTAGGATCCCATTGTCCAAATTCATCTCTATGCGAAAAGAATCGCTCTTTTGCTCTTGCTTTTTCCTCATCTCTTCGGGCTCCCCCCATAGCAGCATCGAATTTGTACTTTTCAATGGTATCTAAAAGCGTTACTGTTTGAAGTCCATTTCTACTGGCATTAACACCTGTTTCCTCAACCACTTTCCCTTCATTAATCGAGTCTTGCACCAACCCTACAATTAATTTGGCTCCAATTTCTTCTACATATTTATCTCTAAAGGCAATAGTTTCATCAAAATTATGTCCTGTATCAACATGTACTAGAGGGAATGGAAGTTTAGAAGGATAAAAAGCTTTGCGGGCTAAATGAGAAACCACAATAGAATCCTTACCGCCCGAAAAAAGGAGTGCGGGGTTTTCAAATTGAGCGGCAACTTCCCTTATTACAAATATGGCTTCGGCCTCTAATGCTTTTAAGTGATTTAGATTATAGGAATGCATATTATTTTATTCGTTTTAAAATTGAATTATATAATTGTTCAATTGATTCATTAATTGATTGATTAACGGTATCAAGGGTAATATATGGATTTTGGGGAGCTTCAAAGGGGGCATCCAAACCTGTAAAATTTTTAATTTCGCCTGCCAACGCTTTTTTATACAGCCCTTTTACATCGCGTTTTGCGCATGCATCAAAAGAGGCATTTACATATACTTCTAAAAAGTCAGCAGCTCCAATTATTCCTTTTGCTCTTTCTCTGATCTGAACGGTTGGGCTTACGAATGAGCAAATAGTTATTATGCCTGTTTCGACAAAAAGTTTGGCAGTTTCTGCTGCTCTTCGAATGTTTTCTTCTCTATCCTCTTCAGAAAATCCCAAATTGGCATTTAGTCCTGTTCTAAGGTTATCACCATCTAACAATTTTGTAATAATTTTATCCTTGTAAAGGAGGTGCTCAACGCCTTGTGCAATGGTGCTTTTCCCTGATCCCGATAAGCCAGTAAGCCAGACGACAACCCCTTTTTGATTTAAGAGATTTTCCTTTTCTGATCTACTTAAAATAGAATCGAATATGGGGTGAATATTTGTAGCCATTTTTGCCTTTTAAAATCCGAGGCAAAGGAACGAACCATTTAGCAAATTTTCCTTATTATAAACAAAAGGTTTATCACTAGTTTCAATAAAAACATTGCCTCCTGCTGCTTCTAATATTGCCTGTCCAGCGCCTATGTCCCACTCCATTGTTGGGCCATGCCTATAATACACATCCGCTTTGCCCTCGGCAACCATACAAAATTTTAAAGAGCTACCTACTGAAATGCTATTAGTTACATTGTATTTTTTGAGCACAACGTCTTCTTCTTCAGATGCATGAGATTTGCTACGAACGGCTATTCTACTTACTTTAGAATAATTTACCTTTAAAGATTCAATAGGGTCATCTCCTCGCTTTATAAAAGCACCTTGACTATCACCCCAATACATCACATCGGTAACAGGTACATATATTACACCTAAACTCGGTTTTCCATTTTTAATTAGCGCAATATTTACCGTAAACTCCCCATTTCTGTTTATAAACTCTTTGGTTCCATCTAATGGATCTACCAACCAAAAAGTGTCCCAGTTTTTTCGCTCCTCATAACCTGCATGTGTTTCTTCTTCAGATAATATTGGAAAGCCTGTATCAAGATTTATTAACCTGCTAATTATTACATCATTTGAAGCTTTATCTGCTAATGTTAAAGGTGAATCATCCGCTTTATGATCAACTACTTTTGATAATTTCTCATCATTATAAATTTCAAGAATTTTTTCGCCAGCCATTCGAGCGATATCGAGTATTTGATCTATCTTCATGGTGCAAAACTAATACCTGTTTGCTGAAAGCATTTCTATATTTATGGAAGTATTTTCTTCCATAATAATCTCTTTTACAAGTTGCCCCGTTATGGGCCCTAATGTAAAGCCCATCATAGCGTGTCCTGTTGCTAACACCAAGTTTTCGTACTTACTCGTTCGGCCAATATAGGGTAAACCATCAGGCGAACAAGGCCGTAAGCCTACCCAAACTGGCAAGTTTTTAAAATGCTTAAATTTATACGCAGGAAAATAAGCTTCAACCGACTTAATAAATCCATTTGAACGCACATAGTTTACTTCTTCATTTAACCCATTTAACTCCATTGTTCCTGCAATTCTTACTCTATCATTAAATGGGGTAACTGCTACCCTAGCCTCTACCAGTATATAAGATACACGAGGTTTAGAAATAGGCGTTGTCCAATCCACACTATATCCTTTACCAGGTTCTAAAATTAAATTGAGGTTAAGCTTTTTTAAAATTGTTGGAGAAAACGAGCCCGCTGCCATTACAAATTGATCACCTTTATACGCAACATTATCAACAAATACAGATGATATTTTCCCATTGGCATATTCAAAATCAGTAACATCTGAATTGTTCTTTATTGTAACCTGTAGTGGGGCTAAAAGCTTAGGAAAATTTTTCATGAAATTATTGGGATCTGCATGGGCATCCATTGGGAAATACACCCCACCCAAAGCATTTTTCTTAATCCCAGGATCTAACTCATTTAGGTCATCCAAACTTACTGTTCTAGCTTCCATCCCAAGATCCGAAGCTACTCCTCCAATTTCAATTTCATGTTTTAAAGCCGATTCGGTATTACAAAGCATTACGATACCCTTTTCTTCCAATAGTGAGCCATTTTTTTTGGCGATATTAATATGAAGTGCTCTACTAGCAAGTGATAAATCTGCTAATAACTTTTTTGAATCGTTTACATGCTTATCTGTAGCATGTTTCATAAACTCAAAACCCCAACGCATTAAATTTAAATTTGCTCTTGGCTTTATATAAAACGGGCTGCTTGCACTTAACATCCATTTTAACCCTTTGGATACAATACCAGGAGCCGCCAACGGAATAAAGTGACTTGGTGAAACAAAACCGGCATTCCCAAAAGAGCAACCATCTTTTCCGTCTCCTTTATCCAACACCAAAACTGATTTGCCAGCCAACCCAAGATAATAAGCAGCACTTAAACCTATAATTCCACCTCCAATTATAATTACATCATGCTGATCCATAAAAATTTACTTTAATCCTATATGCAATTTATTCTATAATAGCAGCAAAACCCATTCTAAGTAGTAGATTTACTCTTATGAAAATTGCAAAAATACTTATGTTGGTTTTGTTATCATTCTGCACCTTTCAACTTCGAGCTCAAACGGTTAATATTATTAAGCAATCCATTCCTAAAAAAGCAAGTTTTAGAGGGTTATCGGTAGTTAGCGACCAAGTGGCCTGGGCTAGCGGTTCTGGAGGCACTGTTTTGCGTACAATTAATGGAGGCGAGACTTGGACAGATATTTCTGTTTCTGGTGCAGACTCAATCCAATTTAGAGATATAGAGGCTTTTAACCAAGACACCGCCATTGTTATGGGCGTTGCGAGCCCAGCAAAATTTTATAGAACCGTAGATGGGGGTACAACTTGGAAAGAATCGTATTCGAATGATCATCCTGACATATTTTTTGATGCTATGGGATTTTGGGATACCCAAAACGGCATTGCTTTTGGTGATGCAATGGATGGGCATTTACCCATAATTACAACAACCGATGGAGGAATTACTTGGAGCGCAATTGATTATACCAATTTACCTGTTTCACCAAAAGGAGAAGGGGGATTTGCGGCTAGCGGTACATGCCTCACAACCTTTGGTGAATCCACGGTTTGGATAGGGCTTGGAAGCCCAGCTTCACGCGTTTTTAAATCAGAAGATAAAGGCAAGATCTGGGCCGTGGTGGAAACAGCGATGAAAAGACCAAAACCAACAGGTGGTATTTTTTCATTGGCTTTTACAAGTGATACGTATGGAATAGCCGTTGGGGGGGATTATGAAGATGATAGAGACAACAGTTTAAATGCTGCAATTACAAAGGATGGTGGCAATACATGGGAAGTTATAGAAACCCAACAGCCTAACGGCTACCGTTCGGCTGTTGCGCCTATTCCTTTTACAGAATGGTGGATTGCAGTTGGAACCTCAGGGGTTGATGTATCTAAAACCAACGGAAATAAATGGAAGAGCGTAAGCGAAGAAGGGTTTCATGCAGTTAGCTTTGGTAGTAGAAATGTGGGTTGGCTAAGTGGCAGTGGAAAAATTTCCAAAATCGTAATTGAATAGAAGTTGAATAAGAAGTTAAAAAAAAGTAGATGATTAATTCTAAATTATATATTAAAAACATGGTCTGTGACCGGTGCATATCGGCTGTTAGAACAGAACTGCATTCTTTAGGTTTAGAAATAGAACGTATTCAATTAGGCGAAGTTGATGTAATTTCACGCACCAACCTCGATCTAAAACTCATTGCTAAAAGCCTTCAATCTCAAGGTTTTGAATTAATTGATGATCAAAAATCACAGCTTATTAACCAATTAAAATCTTCGATAATAGAAGAAATACGAGCAGATCAACCTCATCGAAAAGCAAGTGAAAATTTTTCTTCGTATTTAGCAAATATGCTTAACATTGATTACACACAATTGAGCAAAACTTTCTCTTCATTAGAAGGGCGAACCATAGAAAAATACATCATTGCCCAAAAAATTGAATATGTGAAAGAGTTACTGATCTATAATGAGCTTTCACTTAGCGAAATAGCTTGGAAGCTTAATTACAGTAGTGTTCAATACCTTTCGAACCAGTTTAAAAAAGCTACTGGACTGACTCCTAGTAATTTCAAAGCATTAAAGGACGATAAAAGAAAGACGTTGGATAATGTTTAGCTTTTAATTTCGTACAATACACACTGCTTCAACCTTTCATTATCTTTTAAAAGTGAATGTTCAAATGTTTTCACTTTTTGCATACCAATTTTTTGCATCACATGCTCTGAAGCTGTATTAACCATTGGAGCAATGGAGAGGATTCTATCAAGTCCTAATTCATTAAAAGCATAGGCTAAAACTTTTTTTGCCCCTTCGGTAGCAAAACCTTTGTCCCAATGTTGTGCAGCAATACGCCAGCCAATATCAATACAAGGAGTAAAGTCAGCTTCATAGGTTTGCTCTGATATACCGATAAAGCCAATAAACTCTTCCTTTTCTAACTCATCAACTGCAAAATAGCAGAACCTATTAGTTTCAAACTGTTTTTTCATCCTTACAATAAACTCCGCTGTTTGTTCTTTGGATTGCGTGCCAGGAAAATGTTTCATAACTGTAGGATCAGAATTTATAACAGCCATTTTAGGCAAATCGGAATCTTTCCAGTTCCTAAATCCGAGTCTTTTGGAAGCAAATAGATAGGCCATGAAAACTAGTATTTGTGTAAAATGCTCATTTATAAAGTATAATCTGGCCATAAAATTATATCGACCCTCCTATTTCGAAGCCTGCCTTCTAGGGTTGAATTATCATATACAGGGTTATACTTTCCGAAATCTTTTATTGCCATCCGTTCTAACGAAATTGCTAATTTTAATAATTCTGTAATAGCCGCCTGACTGCGTAATTCGGATAAGCGTTGATTATATTCAAATGAACCAATATTATCGGTATGGCTGTGAATGGTAATGGAATAATTTTCAATTCCTTCCACTGAATTTATGAACTCTTGCAATTCTAGCACTTGAAATTTATCGATATAATAACTTCCTCCACCAAAGTAGATGCTTTTAATAAGCTGAGGATCAGCACTATTTACTTGTGCATTTGAATACAATGTGCAAACCATCATCACAAGAAAAAAAATATAGCGCATAGCCTTTTATTATTGTTATTCCTTTCCGGATAGCTATTCGGATAAGGATGACATAATCCATTTAACGGAACAAATTATCGTCAAGTTTAATTTTATCTTTGGTAAACAAATGAAAAACGAATATAAACTTCTTATTGAAAAGGCAAGTAAGCAACCAAAAACCATAAAGCAAACTATAAATGTGCTAAAAAAAATGCGCAAAGGTGATGCCGACAAACTAATTCATAACCTACACGAAGAAGCTTTTGAAAAAATAGATTGTTTAGCCTGTGCAAATTGTTGTACTACAACTGGCCCTCTAGTAACAGATAAGGATATTAATAGAATAGCCAAACATTTAAAGCTAAAGCCAGTTCAATTTATCGCTACATATTTAGTAATCGATGAAGACAACGATTATGTATTTAAATCGATGCCCTGCCCATTTTTAGGTACTGATAATTATTGCAGTATTTATGAAGAACGACCCAAAGCTTGTCGTGAGTATCCACATACAGACAGGGTAAACCAACAAGGAATACTTTCGATCACAAGAAAAAATGTAACATTATGCCCTGCTGTTGCTCAAATATTTATACAAATTGAAGAAAGTAAAAAATCTTAAATTAGTATCTTCGTTTAAGATTTTTACCCTCCATTTTTATGTCGCGACTCATTATTATTTCCAACAGATTACCTGTAACTATTTCAGAACGTAATGGTGAGCTTATATTAAACCCGAGTGCAGGTGGTTTAGCAACAGGATTAAATTCGTTAAAGGCAGAGCGTGAAGTGCATTGGATTGGTTGGCCTGGCATTAATACTTCTAAAAAAGAAAAGCGATTAGCCATTACTGAAAAGTTAGAAGCATTAAATATGACTCCTGTATTTATTCCTAAAGATAAATTTTCCGGTTATTATAACGGTTTTAGCAATTCTACGCTATGGCCACTGTTTCATTACTTTCAGCAATATTCAGATTTCTACGAACGAACTTGGCGCGATTACCAGTATGTAAATTATTTGTTTGCCGAACAAATTTTTAAATCTACTAAAGAAGACGATATATTTTGGGTGCAAGATTACCAATTAATGCTAGTGCCACAGTTAATTAGGCAACAATACCCACAGGCATCCATTGGTTTCTTTTTGCATATCCCTTTTCCTACCTATGAGCTGTTACGAACCATGCCAAAACGTAAAGAATTGCTTAATGGAGTACTAGGGGCTGATTTAATTGGTTTTCACACCCACGATTATGTGAGGCACTTTATTTCGGCTGTTAGCAGAATATTGGGCCACGATCAGCACTTTCTAGGCCGCATTAGGTTAGAAGATAGAGTAATTGAAGTTGATTCTTTCCCGATGGGAATAGATTATGATAAATATGCCGATGCCGTGCATAAACCAGCGGTAGTTAAGGAAGTAAAAAGGTATAAAAAGGAAATTGGCGATGTAAAAATCATTCTCACTATTGATAGGTTAGACTATTCAAAAGGGCTACCACAAAGGGTTCGCGCTTTTAAACTATTCCTCGAAAAATACCCTGAATTTCAAGGCAAAGTATCAATGGTAATGATAGTGGTTCCTTCTCGAGACAATATCAAGCATTATAACACCTTAAAAGAAGAATTGGATAAGCGGGTAGGCAGTATCAATAGCAAGTATGGCACTATTTCGTGGACACCCGTGCAATATTATTATCGATCGGTAACATTTAATCGCTTAATTGCCTGGTACAAAACAGCTCCTATTGCTTTAATAACTCCTTTTAGGGATGGGATGAACCTCGTAGCAAAAGAGTATATTGCAACCAAAGATGATGGAAAAGGCTCGCTCATTTTAAGTGAAATGGCTGGTGCAGCAAAAGAATTGGTAAGTGCTTTGCAGGTAAACCCTAATGATTTGCATCATATAGCCGACACTATTTATCAAGCCCTAACCATGGGGGAAGAAGAGCAAATTGAGAATGTTCGAGAAATGCAGAAGGTGCTAAAACGAAATAATGTAAATCGCTGGGCATCCATTTTTCTCGACAACCTTTTAGAAGTTCGTGAGAGTTCCAAGAAGATTCTTAAAAACCACTTTGACGCTAAAAAGGAAAAAGAACTTATCACAACTTATGATAGTGCAAAAAAGAGGCTATTCCTACTCGATTACGATGGCACGCTGGTCAATTTTAGATCAAACCCGAACAGCGCAAGGCCCACTAAAATGCTCTATGCCACCATTGATAAACTAAGTAAAGAAGCCAAAAACAGGGTAGTGATTATTAGTGGAAGAGATAAGGCATCGCTCGAAAAATGGTTTGGCACCTATAAAATTGACCTAATTGCAGAACATGGTGCCTGGCATAAAAACAGGAGTGGCAATTGGAAACAATACAATCATATTAATGTGGAATGGAAGGAGTCAATAGCTACAATCTTCCAACAATTTGTAGATAGAACACCTGGGTCGTTTGTAGAAGAGAAAAATTATTCACTGGCTTGGCATTATCGTAAAACAGATCCAGATTTAGCTAATATAAGAAAGCACGAATTAATGGAAAAATTAAGTTATGCCATTACAGGTAAAAACTTACAAATAATGGAAGGCAACAAAGTGCTTGAAGTTAAAAACGATGAAATTAATAAAGGAAGAGCAACCCTTAAATTAATAGATAAACAAGACTTTGATTTTATGCTGGCAATTGGTGATGACTACACCGATGAAGATACCTTTAAAGCACTGCCTCCAGAAGCCTATACACTAAAAGTAGGCTTCTCTGAAACAGCAGCTAAGTACAATATAAATGCAGTGGAAAACGTAATTGCCTTATTGCAAAAAATGAGCGAATTAAGCAATTAACTTTTCGCTCTATTGTTTGCGATATATTCATCAATCAATTCTTCTAAAATACTAAGCGGCACAGCCCCATTTTTTAGCATTACATTATGAAATTCCATTAAATTAAATCGTTCTCCTAATTCCGTTTTTGCTTTTTCACGAAGCTCCAAAATTTTAATCATGCCAATTTTATAGGCACAAGCTTGCCCTGGCATTACAATGTAACGTTCAATTTCTGTAACCACTTCTCCGGTCGGCATTCCCGTGTTCGCAACCATGTAGTCAATGGCCTCTTGTCGAGTCCATCTCTTGTAATGTATGCCTGTATCAACCACCAACCGAACTGCTCTAAACATTTCAGCTTGCAATCTTCCTAAATTCCCGAAAGGGTCATGCTCATACATCCCAATTTCCCAAGCTAACTGCTCAGAATACAGCGCCCAGCCTTCTACGTATGCTGTAAACAATCCAAAAGTTCTAAAAATAGGCACACTTTCTAGCTCAGATTGAATGGCTATTTGAAAATGATGACCAGGGATGCCTTCGTGATAAGCCAGTGTTTTCATACCAAATTTTACCACTTCGCTTACGTCTCTAAGGTTGGCATAAAACACACCGCCTCTAGAGCCATCCATGGCAGGTTGGTTGTAGTACGCGCCTGCTGAGCCTTCCTCTTTAAATTCAGGAACTCTTTTAACCTCCAATCCTGCTTTCGGTCTTACATCAAACACTCCATCGAGCTTACCACTTACTTCTGCTAAGATCTCATCAAACCTTGCAAGTACTTCTTTTCTACCTTCATCATTATTCTGAAATTGGAAACGCTCCTCCTTATTTACGGCCTGAATAATTTCGCCAATGGTCTTCGTAGAATCTGCAAATCCTTCTTGATTCAAGATGTTCAACATTTCTGTTTTAATTCATGCAACCTCAGATAACCCTATTTGGTGAATTTGTTCTGGCGTATAATCAGTGGTTGTATTTGATTTTAATTGATATTGATAGTAATTATCTCCATCAGGAAATTTCCATACACCATCATCATCCGTAGCTTTGCTCTTTAAATTTTGAAAATAGGAAATCAAAGTTCCATAAGCCGTAAAAACGGTGGTTCTCACCTCCGTTTCCACTTGCAGTTTGTAGGCTTCTTTTTGTTCTTCAGATAGATCTGAAATTTCATCAATTTTTGTATTAAAATTAACATACAATATATTCGTTCTCACAGGATCTTCATCAACAACCTCAACATTAATATTATCTGATTTTTTCTGTCCTGTAAACCCAGTCATCTCACTAAGCACTCTGTCGATCACAAATTTGGGAGGAATAATTCCATTATCTTCAGCAATTTTTAATCCTTCAAGTACTTGATCAAACTTAATCCCAAATTTTGAAAGCCGCATGATATAGGCCTCCACATCACTTTCATCCTCCAGCTTATGAGCGCTTTCCATCATACTTGGCAAATTGCTTTGCACTCCAAACATTTGATTTACAGGATATCCGTAATAAAAATACTTTTCGCCATCCACCGCGTCTTTTAGAAAATAGCTTAAAATTTTGGTATTCAGTCGATTCTCTGTTGATTGGCTTTCTAAATTGTAGCTCAACAACGTGTTATAATTAGATTTAATCTTATTAAACTCTTCCCAATTTGCCTCATCCGAAGCATCGCTTAACTCATCTTTGTACATATCATAAAGTACAGGAATACCCAATTGGGTTACCATTTCAGGATTGCTGATGGCGAGTTCAATAAATACTTTGTCGTAAAACATTCGAATACTAAATGGCTTAAACCAAACTAGGTTTGCAGTCCATATAATAGCAATTGTAATTAAAAGGAGAATGGACCTACCGGTCCAAAATTTCCAAGTTCGTTTTTTTGTCATCTAAACTTGTTTTAAGAGAATCGAAAATAGTGAAATATAAACATCTATAATAATGTACTTCTTTATATTTATCAGATAATAAAATTTAACTTTAAGCTGCATTAAGTAATTCAGCGTTATGAAAATCACGATTTACATATTAACTATTATATCAACATTGGCTTTGGTAAGCTGCAACACAAAATCACCCAAAGAATTTGACACTACATTGATTGAGGAAGAAGTTAAACAGATGCTTATGGCCTATGATGACTCGGTACGAAAGAATGGGATCAATGGAGAGTTTTTCTTTTTAGATAAATCTGATGCCTTTTATTGGGTGCCACCGGGTTATAAATATGCCCTACATTACGATTCCATTTCGAAGATACTACTTAAGAATGCTCCCCACTTTCGATACATAGATAACTCTTGGGAAAAGCTACAAATAATGGGGTTATCAGATCAATATGCTTCGTTTAATGGTGTAATAAATAACTATGCTATAACTTCTGATAGCGATACAATCGTTACCAAACTTTCAGAAACTGGAATTGTTGTAAGACGTGGTAACGACTGGAAATTATTAAGTGGACAAACAGTAATTATTGGGCATGAGTAATAAATCAGATGGCAGGGTTAGAGCCAATATTTACTTGGATGCTGAAGTAGAAATCGTACAAAAACACCACCAACGTAGTGGTGAACTTACCGAAGGTTTTGTTAAGCGAATTCTCACTAAATCAACTAACCACCACCACGGCATAAAAGTGATGCTTGATACGGGTGAAGTGGGCAGAGTGAAGAATGTGATATTGGAAGAGTAACGCAACCGTTTAGCTAGGATAGCTCCGTGGCACAATGGTATTACGTCATCACTAAATCCACACAGAAAGTCATTCCGCAACAAAGTGAAGGAATCTTGGCCACGCAAAAAACACTTATTCAACTAATTTGAGTATTCAACTTTCTAAATGGTTAAGATATCTCCGTTGTACTACGATATGACAGCCAAGATTGAGTTCAGTGATATACAAGTAAATTTTCCTTTGAAGGTCATTCCGCAACATAGTGAAGGAATCCTAACTAATAAGAATAGTCTAACGTAATTCTTATCTTTAGTATTCAATGTACGTTTATATCACAACCAATCCTCAGAAGAAAGTTCTCTACACAGGTGTTACAAATAACCTCTCTCAAAGGTTGATTGAGCACTATATGGATCGTGGAACGAAAAGATCGTTTGCGGGAAAATATTATTGCTACTTATTGCTCCATTTTGAAATATTTGAAAACCCTAATGATGCGATCGCAAGAGAAAAAGAAATCAAAGATTGGAGACGGTCTAAGAAAGAAGCATTAATTGCTCAAACCAATAAAGATTGGATCACACTCAATAACGATCTTTTAGATTGGCCTCCAAAACTTAGGGATCTATTTCATAGAGGCAGATAAAATGCGATGGTTAAGATATCTCCGTTGCACTACGATATGACAGCCAAGATTGAGTTCAGTGATATACTAGCTAGTTGAAAGTCATTCCGCAACAAAGTGAAGGAATCTTGGCCACGCGAAAAATACTTATTCAACTAATTTGAGTATTCAACTTTCTGAATGGTTAAGATATCTCCGTTGCACTGCGATATGACCTTCTGAAATAGAGTTGAAGCAAATTTTAACTTTACCACACAGAAAGTCATTCCGTAACAAAGTGAAGGAATTTTGGCCACGCGAGAAACACTTATTCAACGAATTTGAGTATTCAACTTTCTAAATGGTTAAGATATCTCCGTTGCACTACGATATGACCTTCTGAAATAGAGTTGAAGCAAATTTTAACTTTACCTCACAGAAAGTCATTCCGCAACAAAGTGAAGGAGTCTTGGCACGCGAAAAATACTTATTCAACTAATTTGTTATTTCAACTTTCTAAATGGTTAAGATATCTCCGTTGCACTACGATATGACCTTCTGAAATAGAGTTGAAGCAAATTTTAACTTTACCTCACAGAAAGTCATTCCGCAACAAAGTAGAGGAATCTTGGCCACGCGAGAAACACTTATTAAACGAATTTGAGTATTCAACTTTCTAAATGGTTAAGATATCTCCGTTGCACTACCAAACTAACGCAAGCGTCCGCTTGTGTATAATAAGTAAACAGTCCAAGTGGACACTTGAACTAGTACAATATCACCTCACCTGTCTAATTTGATCAAAGCCAATGCCTAGGGCTTTTTCGAAATAGCGCAGTTGCTTAAGTTCGGTAGTAGTAACAATACTTAACGAAAGACCTCTTTTACCTGCGCGAGCTGTTCTTCCGCTTCGGTGTGTGTAATACTCTTCTTTATCGGGTAATTGATAATGCACCACAAATGAAAGTGCTTCTACATCAATACCACGAGCGGCCAAATCTGTGGCTACTAGCACTTGAAGATTTTCGTTTTTAAAAGCACGCATTACTTTATCACGCTCTTTTTGTTTTAAATCACCATGAATGCCATCTGCGGGTACATTTTTAGCCATTAATTGTTTCGCTAATTTTTGGGTTGCCGCTTTTGTTTTGCAAAAAACAATGCCCCTATTTTCTTGCTCAGTTTTTAAAAACTGTAATAAAACGGTTAGCTTATCTTGCTCATCGCAAATAAGAAACTTATGTTCTATATTTTTATTGACTGTATTACGTCCACTTATTTCAATTTTATGGGCATCCTCCGCAAGGTAACTATTTATAATTTGCTTGATCTCGTGCGGCAGCGTAGCTGAAAACAACCATTTGCTATCTGCATTTTTCACGTAGTCAAGTATAGTTTCAAGGTCTTTTTTAAAGCCCATGCTAAGCATTTCGTCTGCTTCATCTAACACAATGGTTTTTACATTATAAAGATCAACTGCTTTCCGCTTCACCAAATCAATTAACCTACCTGGTGTAGCTACCACAATATGTGTCGGGCGACTTAATGCCGAAATTTGCTTATCAATTTGAGCACCTCCAAAAACCGCTTCGGTAAAAATTTTATCGGTGTATTTAGTAAACTTAAACAACTGTTTGGCCACTTGCTGGCCTAACTCACGTGTAGGACAAAGCACCAATGCTTGCACCACTTTTTTAGAAGGATCTATTCTATTTAAGAGCGGCAATCCATAAGCAGCTGTTTTACCCGTTCCCGTTTGTGCTTGCCCAACCAAATCCATGTTAGCATTCATTAAAAGTGGAATTACTTCAATTTGAATTTCGGTAGGAACAGTGATTTTAAGATCGTTTAAGCCCTTGATGATATTAGGGCTAACGCCCAACTCTTTAAATGTTTTCAAAATTGTAAAATTTAGTCTGCAAAAGTAGTTAATCCTTTGCCCACCTAATTAACACGTTCTATTTATTAATTGAGGCAATCACTCTACAGACTATGCTCAATTTTAGTATTTTTACATTTTTTACAAATACAAATAATATGCTACTCCTCCTATCGCCTGCTAAATCATTCGATTTTGATTCCCCAGCCTCTACACAACATTTTACTGAACCTAGGTTTGTAGAAGAATCAACACGGTTGATAAAGAAAATGGGAACATTCTCTAAGAAAAAAATAGGGGAGTTAATGCATATTAGCCCAGAGCTAGCCGCGCTTAATGTAGGGCGTTATAAAAAATGGACGCCCAACCCTAAAAAAGAGGCTACGAAGCAAGCAATTTTAGCTTTTAATGGCGAAGTATTTAGAGGCTTAAATGCCAAAGAGATGAACGAGGATGAATTGCAATTTGCACAAAACCATTTGCGCATTTTATCAGGCTTATACGGTGTACTTCGTCCGTTAGATTTAATGCAACCCTACCGCCTAGAAATGGGCACTAAATTGAAGTATTATAGTTATACTAATCTCTATCAATTTTGGGGAAATAAAATCACCAAACAATTAAACCAAGATTTGGGCGAAGGCACGTGTGTTGTAAATTTAGCCTCTATCGAATATTATAAATCGGTGAAAGAAGCAACCTTAAAAGCAAAGGTAATTACACCCATTTTTAAAGATTTTAGCAACGGTACTTACAAAGTGCTCATGACGTACGCCAAAAATGCACGTGGCACCATGGCCAATTACATTATTAAAAATAATATTACTAATCCCGAACTGCTTAAATCGTTTGATGCCAATGGCTATGTGTACAATCCTGCTTTATCCGATGAAGCTAATTGGGTGTTTACAAGAGGCTAAACCTTTCCATGCCATTTCACTTATTTAACATTAGAATTTGCGTATTTTTATTCTGTAAATAATTAAGCTAATTCTAATTTTATTTATAGTGAAAAAACCAATAGTTATTTTTTTCTTAGTTGTTTTTGTTTTATCGTCCTGTTCTGATAAAGATGACTCTGTTATTAGAATTGATCCATACGATTTAGAAGTAATTGAGTACTTTCAAGAAATAGCCTTAGGGTTTGACGCAGACAAAGAAAATAGTGTAACCCATAAATGGAAAGCGGATGCTAAAATTTTTATAGGTGGGCAACCAAGCACGGCTAATATTACCGAAATTGAAAAGATTATAGCTGAAGTAAACCAATTGGCAACCGATGGCTTCTCCATTGAAATAGTGCCCGATTCTATTCAAGCCAATTTTTATGTGTATGTAGGTACGGCCGCTCAGTATGGAAAAATATTTCCCACTTTTGCCGAACTTGCAACAACAAACGTAGCTCTTTTTAATGTGTATTGGAATAGTGAAAACTACCTTCGATTAGCCCTTGTTTTTATTGATAACGAAAAATCTGACTCCAGTGCTCAAACGCATTTTATGCGCATGATGGTTACACGTTCTTTAGGGTTAACCAATACTTCGTACAACTATTACGAGAGTATATTTTTCGGTGATAGTTGGCAAGAAAACAAAACATACACTAAAATTGATCGGGACTTGATACGGCTTTTATACCACCCCGAAATGACTGCTGGTATAAAAGGTGATACCCTAAAAAACACGTTGCTTACCATACTAATAAATGAGAAGTAAGCACTACCTATATAAAAAAATAGCAGGAAGGTTTGTGTTATGTACAAGTTATAGCACTTAGAACACAGTTTTATGAAAGTAATAATTTTCAGACCGTTTTTAGTCTTCCTAATTCTTTTTTCTTTCGTGCAATCGTATGCTCAAGATAATAAATTAGAAAAAAATTATCCTGAGATGAAGAAAAATACAGTATATGGGACTGTAGGTACATTGCCTGGGTTTTGGGGTGTTATCAATGTGAATTATGAAAGACTTATTTCTGAAAGAAAAAAAGGCTTTTTTAGATCTTATTGGTTAAGAACAGGGGCTGGTTTATACGCTGAATGGGGAAGCGAAGGAGGTCATTTTGTGACTGGCTTAACTGCTTTAACAGGTTCAAATAAAAATCATTTAGAACTAAATATTGGCTTTGCACTTTTATTCCCAAATTTCCCTTATGAATATGCTGGACCACACCCTCTCATTATAAATCCAGCTGGTGTTATTGGATATAGATTTCAAAAACCACAGGGAAAGTTTGTATTCAGGTTTGGAGTGGGCTATCCTGAAGCTTGGTATTTAAGTTTAGGATTAGTGTTTTGAACAAATTTTGAATAATGAGTATAAAACTTGTTACAAAATGGTATAAAACCCCATGCCGCTATTTAGCAACCAAGTACTTAATATCATCACCAGTAATCCCACAATTTTTGCTTGTAGCTACTTGCCAGCTAAAGGCGTATGCCAACTCCGCTGAAATACGAAAAAAGTGGTGTTACTAAATTTTAGTTGTAGGTTAAAATAGTTCGCAAAAATTGCTATCTTCATTACTTGAAAAGGTGGTGTGGCATGGTTTTTACAAAGGATATATGGTTCATTAGTGCAAAAGCAGAATCCATGAAATATATTATTTTACTCATAAGTTTAACTGCTTTAGTGTCATGCGATACCAAAAGCGAATTGAATATTACAACTGAAACAGATAACACTAATATTGATAGTATTTACATCACCGAATCAATTACAGAACGGATAATCACAAGAATCGCACTTAAAGGAAATAATTTAGCTACCAACACTAAAGTTGACTCTATTACGATCGGGCAAATACAAACCAAAGACGGCAAACAAAGTTATCTAACAATCCTTCGCCCTACTAAAGATTTTAAAATTTGTATAAAGTCTGACTCAACAATAGCCACAAATAATATTGGGGACTCTCTGCTAAACTATCTATGGAAAAGTAATAATGAATTTATTGCGAAGAATAGTAGCATCATATTCGGTTCCATCTCTTCAGATTCAGTAGCCGAACTATTCAATAATTTTAGAATCGTCAGAAAAGAAAAAATCGATAAACATGCGGACAAATTAACTACAGAAGAAAGGGAATTGCTGCACTATCAGAATGATGCCAGAGTGTACTCATTTCTATTCTACTTTGGTAGAATAGTTAAAAATTACCCTCCCGAAGACGACTTCTTTCAATTTTCTGAGAACATAAACAACGATACCAATTGGGCAAAAACCCTTCCTCAAAACTTATTGTACAAACATGAAATCAATTATCTAACTAGTTTTGATTCATTGACAAGTATGAGTTCATTCATAAACTACATGGATTCTCAAACAAGAAATAAAGATTTACTTGCCTTTTTGAAGGCTATATACATAAGCGAAATCATTGAAAGTCCTTCCTATTGGGAACGTCACCAAAAATTATTCAATTCTGTAATATTGCAACAGGCAATTGACCATGAGAAAACCAATACTTATTCAGAATTAATCACCAAATCTGCTCACTCTTTCTTTTCATCACAAAAAGGGGTTAAAGCATATAACTTCACTGCGGAAAGAATAGATGGGTCTCAAATAAGATTAAATGAATTAAGAGGTAAAATTGTTTTTATAGATTCTTGGGCTACCTGGTGCGGCCCTTGCATTGCACATAGACCAAGGGTTTTAGAATTAGCAAAAAAGTATGAAAATGAATCTCGTGTTGAAATATTGATGATTTCTATGGATGCTTCAAAAGATGTGTGGAGTAAGTTTCTATCAAAAATGAATCAACACGGGAATTCAGGTGATTTGATTATTGAAAATGGAATGCGTACTATGTATGGCGATAAATTCAATGTCCAGTCCATACCCAAATATATTCTAATTGATCAATTTGGAGTGATTATTAAATCTGATATTGCAGCGCCTTCAAAAGCTGTTGAAGATATGATTGAAAGAGAGCTAAGTAAGATGTAACGAACCACAACAGCAGTAGTCGTTGCACAACCCATAAATTCCAAAAAACAGGGTGGTATATAAACTTGTATAAAAGCGGCTTAATTTTACTTTTACGAGAGATGGTTTATATCGGCTAAAAAGAAGTGCTATATGGCTCTTTGATTTTAATCGAAGAGCCACTTCAATAGTTTTTATTCCACTTTTGGCTATTTCAGCGTCAAATTTTAGATATTTCTCAAGGTTGTAAGCCACAGCCTCCATTAACATCGTTTTGTGGGCTTGATTTTTACTTTGATATACTTTTCGTAGGCTTAGAACTTAGTCAACGTACCAAAGACAGGCTCCACTACTCATCTTCCTATACTTTCCTTCTCTACTTGGTGATACGAGCTGGCTATGTGCAATTTGACAAAATTACCAATAATTGGTATATTTGAATATATGCAATAAATATGAACAAAAACACATCTATATCACTCGGGAATTATTTTGACCAATTCGTTAAAAGCAGAATAACAGAAGGCAGGTTTAAAAATGTAAGCGAAGTAATACGTGCTGGTTTAAGACTTTTGGAGGAAGAAGAAAGTAAAGTTATAGCTTTAAAAAATGCTATAAATGAAGGAATTGATAGTGGGATCGCACACGATTTTAATCCAAAAAATCATCTTAAATCTCTAAAAGAAATGAAACATTCGGATGGCTAAATACAAATTGACTAACAAAGCTGTTGATGATTTATCGAAAATTTGGAATTACACATTTAAGACTTGGTCAGAAAAACAAGCAGACAAATATTATGAAATGCTAATTTCAACTTGCCAAGAAATTGCTGAAAATCCTAATCTGGGACAAAGCTATGATGGCATTGCTCAAAGCCTAATTGGAATTAAAGTAAACAGACACCTTATTTTCTACAGAACTTCTGAAGAAAACCATGTTGAGATTACAAGGATTTTACACGAAAGAATGGAATTGAAAAAACGAATATTAGAATAATACTGCTTACAACAACGATAGTGGTTCCACTACCCCTAAATTCCAGAGAATAGGAGTGTGTATCGTCCAGAAATAGGTTGACTATAAAAACAGCAAAGAGTCAACCTATTTCAGGACGATACTTAGAAAAAATGCCGATAGCTAAGTTTCCTTTTACTCGGATGATAGTAATTTAAGATTATAGTAATTACTTTTAAAATACACCGATAGCACTACATATAAATGAAGCCAGTTACTGTATCTATACTAAAAAAGGAATTGAGGCAACACTCACAACACGAACTTATTGAAATATGTTTACAACTCGCAAAGTTTAAGAAAGAGAATAAGGAATTACTTACCTATGTCCTTTTTGATTCTAACGATGAAGAAGAATATATTCGCACAATTAAAGAAGAAATGGATTTAGAGTTTTCAACTCTAAATCACAACAGTTTGTATTTTATAAAAAAAAGTACACGCAAAATATTACGCTTAATAAAAAAGCATATTCGATACTCCAAAAAGAAAGAAACCGAAGCAGATATTCTACTCTACTTTTGTACTAAGTTGCTACAATTAAAGCCAGCACATAAACGAAGTCAGCAAATGATAAATATATATGAGCGGCAATTAATAATGGCTAGAAAAGCAATAAGTTATCTTCACGAAGATTTACAATATGACTTTAATCTTGAATTAGAAAAATTAGAAAATTAAGCACTTTAACACCACTAGTCAAACACAAAACTTTTCCTGAAATCATCCCTTCCTATCTCGGTCTCACTACATGAGGATAGTCAGCTTCACGATTTTGGAATTGAAGAATAGCTTCTTTTACCACCACTCCCTTATCTACATTTATGGCATTTTTAATGGTCGCGTTTTGTGCCCAACTTAACCGCCCCGCAATTACGGAAGGCAAATGCACAATCATCGCAGCGGAAATAGATCTTGAAGCGCTTTCCCAAAAATAACTTGGTGTATGATCAACGGCATAATAATCAATTTTATCAATGGATATAATTGGGTTCTTAAAAGAAGTTGGCTTTGCAAAATAAAATCCCATCCCTTCATCACAACTTACATCGATAATTAGTGTGCCAGGCTTGAGGCTAGATTTTTCATCCTCATTTACAAAATTGAAAGGGTCATTCGCATCTTGATAGGTGCCATTAATAATTATTTCTGACTCACTGATCAGATCTAAAAGAGGTCGCTCTGAACCGTCATGCTCAACGATTTTTAGACGAGGCTCATTCCCTTCTCCCCTTTTGATACGCACATAGTTTACGTCAAGCACTTCTTCTCTAACCTCATGATCGGGTCTTTGAATACAGATGGTAATATCCCTAAATCCATGTGCTTTTAATGCATAAATAGCTCCTCTGCTTACCGCACCAAAGCTAAAAATAATTACCTTCCTTTGGTTGCCATAGTTTCCGTCTATTCCCCTTAGCTGTAAGGCATGTATAACGGCACTATAGCCAGCCATTTCATTGTTTTTATAGAAAGTATGCCTTCCAATTTGACCCGTTGGACTCCAAACAAACATATCCTCAAAAGCAATTAGAGTTAACTTTCTATCAATAGCTGTTTGTGTAATTTGCATTTGTTGTGCGCAGTGAGGGTATCCCCAAAGAATTCCACCTACTTTCAACTCTTTTAAATCTTCTAATACGGGTTTGGCAATGATCACTGATCCAATATCAGCCAAGATCTCTGACCTTGTTGCCATTCCTCCAGTTTGGTTGGCGATTTCTTCGTCTTCAACATCGAATGGTTTGCCATATCCTTTTTCGAAAATGAGCTTTCTGCGAATATTTTCTGGCAATCTTTGTAAATGATCTGGATGAATTGGAACACGTCTTTCATCCTCTTTTTTCGAAGTTCCGATAACACCCATTTTTGATAAATCCATATGATTATCTTTTTAATTGAAGCCAAACAACACTAATGAAATGCGTGAGGCAATATGATAAGATTCTTACTAAAAAGTTACTTACTAGCAATCAGGCATTAATTTGATAACTAGTGCGTCAATAATCAGATAGGGCTAACAAAAAATAGCCTTTTGTTCACTACGAATGTGTGAAAAGCATGATTAATATCAACCATAAATAATTGCAACCCCTAAGTTACACTAATTTAAATTCACTCTTCATGTATAATGAATGTAATCCTTTAGTATCAAGCGTCAAGTAATTATTCACCAGAAAAACGTTGCCACGAAAACCCTAAAACTCCAAGAACCATAAAGAAAAAATTTATGTTTAAATTTTTGTGCAAATTAGTCCCGATAGCTATCTAAATAGTCCTTGGTGGAAAAATAGGGCACTTTAAGGGCTTAAAAGTTACAGTATCAAACGACAATATGAACTAGAGAAAAGAGCTAAAATGTGTGCTTTCCTCCCAACCGCCTACTCGCAGAAAAAGTGCCAATAGCTAAATTTCCTTTTACTCGGAAGGTAGTGATTTTAAATTAGTTTTTGAATATTACCCGCGAGTTCTTCTGTAGGCTTACTTGCATCTAACCAATTTAGCTGGTAGCCTTTCTTTTCCATGCGCCTAAACCATGTCATTTGGCGCTTGGCAAACTGACGGATACCTATATTTAAACGGTCCGTCATGTGGGCTTTGTCAACTTCGCCCAATAAGTAAGATGTAATCCATTTGTATTCGAGCCCATAATACTTGAGTATATCCGCTGAAATGCCATTTTTCAAGAGTTGCTCTACTTCATCTATCATACCGTTTTCTAAACGGTAGATTAGGCGTTCGTAAATGCGCTTTTTAACTAAAGCCCTGTCCAATTGAAGTGCGAAAATAATAGGCTGCACATCGGGTAATTCACGTAATGGCTCAGGGTTCGTGTGTAAGAATTCTGCTATTTCAATCCCTCGTTTAATTTTTTTGGTGGTTCCTATGTCAATTTGCTGAAGGATTGCTTGAGGGATAGTTTCCACTTTTCGCAATAATTCACGCTCGGTTAGTTCTTCTAATTGTTCTCGTAATTTCTTGTTTACCGGTATGGCCGACCAATGGTTGCCTTCCAAGGCAGTTTCAATGTATAAACCGCTACCTCCACACAGTATGGGAAGTTTCCCGCGATTTTGTATATCCCTAATAGCGGCTACATAATCTTTAAAATATTGATTGATAAAATACTTATCTCCTGCCTCTTGAATATCAATTAGATGAAAAGGAATTTGCATTCCATCGACTACATAATCAGCTAAATCTTTGCCGGTTCCAATATCCATCCCTTTATACACCTGCCTAGAATCGGCACTTAATATTTCGCCCTTATTTTTATATGCAAATAATGCCGCTAACTTGGTTTTACCAACGGCCGTTGGGCCTGTAATTACAATCAATCGATTATCCATTGGCTATATCTTTTAAATCTAATAAGTACTTTATGCTCCCTTGATTGGCAAACTTAAGTAAACCAGATTTTTCTTCTGGTGCATTTAATTTATAATAACGTTGCATAGCATTAGGATCCGTATAAAATGTTTGTGGCTCTAATACACCAATTTGATGAAAGCCCAACCGCGTATAACTTTTTCCATTGGACCAATCCAAATCAGCATAGCTCATAATGTCTTCTGGGTTATGCATTTTTATGAAATGAGCTATTAGTTTACTTAGCCCACCCACTACTGTAAACCCATTCTTATTACAAAACCGAATAAGTTGGTGCGATCTATACACCACTCCATCTCTGTGTACTGGGCAGGAACGACTAAACGCAGAAACAGCCACTAATTCATCGCCATCCATCAAACCATATTTGATCTTTGCATTGGCGGGCTCGTTTAAGTGGTTTTGATTGAGAAATTGAAGTAACTCAATTTTATTAAGCTTTACTACCTTGGTATTTCGAGCATACACCCTTTCCGATTTTCCAAATAAAGAGATAATCCTTGATTTCACAATCTCCTTTTTATTCGTCCATTGATCTTCCCAAATATGGATTAAATGCAAATCTAAAGGCAGGGCATCTAGTGGTAGTTTAGATTTCGTTATTTCGTGAAACACAAATCCAATTCCCTTGTTTTTAATCAATAGCCCCCAAGGCTCTGTCTTACAATCTGGCTCAAAGGAGCTAATGCATATTGATATTTCTGATTGAAATGTGTTCATCGGAACGCAAAGAAAGCAAAGAATACTTAAAGTTTGCTAATACATTTCAAGCATATCGAAGACTTGAACCATTCCATAATTCAACGTGTTTATATTCTATGCGGTTCACCTTTTCACTCTTGCTATTACTAACATCCATTGAAATTTATTCACAATCATTTAATGGGTTTAATTTAAACAATGCATTAGTTGAACCTCAAGAAATAAAAAAAGGAGGGCCTGGTCGTGATGGAATTCCAGCTTTAAATTATCCCAATTTTTTAAAAGCGAATCAAGCTATTTTTCTTAATGATAATGATTTAATAATTGGACTAACCGATGAACACAAAGCAAAAGCATACCCTATCCGAATCTTAAATTGGCATGAGATTGTAAATGACTCGATTAATAATAAACCTATTGTTATTACGTATTGCCCTTTATGCGGTAGTGGCATGGTGTTTAATTCAGTTGTAAATAACCAGGCCCTCACTTTTGGTGTTTCGGGCCTACTCTACAACAGTGATGTACTACTTTATGATAAACAAACCGAATCGTTATGGTCGCAAATGATGGCAAAATCTATTAACGGAAAACAACGTGGAAGGAAGTTAGCTATATTGGTGTCAGATTTAACCACTTGGGGACAATGGAAGCAGAAACACCCTCATACGAAGGTTTTATCAGACCAAACAGAACATAAGCGTGATTATAGCAAAGACCCATACCAAGGTTATACTAGCACTGAAAAAACCTATTTTCCTGTAAACGCAAGCAACAATAAGGTAGCTGCGAAGGAACGTGTTTTAGGCCTACAAGTAAAAAATGGATTTAAAGCCTACCCCTATTCAGAATTAGCTAAGTCTAACGGCTTAATCAAAGACGTATTTAAAGGTGTAGAAATAACAATAGAATTTGAGAACGATTCGGCAACTGCGATTTTGATTAGCCCCAAAAATCTAATTTCCGTTTCGAGTTATTGGTTTGCTTGGTATGCATTTCATCCATATACCAAAATCTATCGTAAATAGGTAATAATTTCGTCAATTAGAAACCTATTTTCATTAAAAGTTTTATATACAAAATAGGCCATAGAGTCTAAAATTTAAAGATTCCACGGCTCCGTCAATCCAAAGGCTAACACAGAGTCTCTGAATGACTATCCTCTTAAATTACAAAATAAATTGAAACCCGATTTTAACACCAAAATCCCTCACATTGGGTTGGTCGGTATAGGTTAATCGATGAAAGAAATCAACCCTAATAACTTTAAAAATATTTTCTATTCCATAGCCTAATTCAACATAAGGCAAATTATCTTTTAGTACTCCAAACTGCTCTATTTCATTTCCATCTATATCCAAAATTGGCACTATAATATCAATGTTTTCTTGGCGCATCCCACCATATAATACTTTGGCTTCTCCAACCAACCTAAATTTTAATGATCGAATTAATGGAATATGGTTTAAGACTTTTCCATCAAAATGATGACGATAGCTCATAGAAACGTATCTATCCGAGCTAAACTCAAAATTATCCATTAAGTTATAGGACCAGGTAGTATAAAATGGCGTTTCGTTACCCCAATGGTTTCGTAAAATGGGATACGGAACATTACCAAATACATACTCTCCATTTAACCTCAAAAAGGAAGTACCAAGTTCTCCCATTTTAATTTTTTTTATGAATTGAAAGCCCAGCTTTTGATACCTTAAATCAGCATCAAATAAAGGCATGCCAGCCGTAAAATTTAAACGTACAATCGGAAACCTTCCAATCCCTCCACTCACCCGATCGTTATCATCAATTAAATATTTACGATCTTTTGCCCATTCAACTTGCAATCGAACTTCAGTGGTGGTAATACTCTCTAAAATGGTACGCTCAGGGTCCGGTTTAGATAGATCGTTATAATAGCTAAATTCGAATAAAGGATCCAGCTGATCGTACCTAATTATCAACCTTGAGTTTATATCACGGATAAGTTGATTGCTAAATGTAAACTGCATTTTTCGGTGCAAGAATGGGCGCGTGATTGTTCCCAACCGATTGAAAGCATAAAAAGCTCCTTGATCATTTATTTCTCGATAAGTAAAATAAACTGGATCAATATCCTCTCGCATCTCTATCCCCATTTTCATCCAAGGTTTGCGAGATAAAATATAATCTACACCAACCTTGTATTTCCATTTTTCATCACCGAAACCATAACCAACAAGACCTTTAAACACCCATTTATTGCTAAATTGAAAGGTTGTTTCACCACCAAAACCCAATCTTAACCCTTCAATATTATTATAAGAAAGAAACAGTGGGTAGGGTCCCACCCTAAACTTTTCAAATCTATAATACCCACTATATGCAAATTTTGCTAAATCGATATAGTTCTTAATCGATGGTATTTTTTTAAGTGTATCCACCATGTGGTACACATTAATTTCACTTTTAGTTAAGGTCTCGTGTCGATTATTTTCCCAATAGAGATCATTGCTCATGCGGACCTCTTCATCCATTTCCACAGGAAGCCTATAAAAGGATTCGTCTTTAGGCTTATTAACAACAAAATCATCATTTGAAACATAAAACTTTACCAGAAGGCCTGCAACTTCTTCAGTTGGCTGAGCCATATCTATTAACACACGTGTTTTAGAAGGCAACCAAGCGCTCGCTTCTGTTCGTTTAAGTTCTTGTTTAATATTAAGCTTGGATATAAAATTTAAGTTGGCCTTTTTACTAACAGAAACATCAATTTGTTTTAACGCGTACTCCTTTTTTGTAATCCACATGGTGCCCTTAAATGCAAGGTCATTTTTGCGCTTTGGTTCAAAATCCAATCGATAGGTAAAATCGTCCCCAATCATAGTGCTATCAATTAAATAGTAGTCGTAAATCCCTTTCCACCCGTTGGTTAAGGGCGATACAAATTCCTTTTCAACAATAGTCATATAATTTCGGTAGAAATTATACTCTTGGAAAGTTGACCCAACAATCTGAGAAGTGAATGTGCCATCGGTTAACCCAAGCCCCGTAACCTTGGTTTTAATTATGTACTCGTGGCGCATATCAGGGTTTTCGCGTACATAATACCTCGAGATTGCTTCAGAAAAGAAGATAGGCAGTATGGGTCTTCCATTTTCACCAGCAATTATTTCGATACTATCCAATACATGAACTATCTTCTTAATTTGCTTATTCTCCCTAAACTTTTCAGTAATATTATCTACATCTGCTTCAATTTTGGTATAGCTTTCGTAATCATAAGCAGTTAATGAACGCTTGTCATTTTTCTCTTTGTTCAACACTACATTTCTCATAATAGCAAATGCAGGATTTTCTTCTGCCACAAAAACAACCTCTTCAAGGTTTACTATTTCTTCAACTAATTGAAAATCGAGCTGTTGCTTTACCCCTGGTTTTATGGCAAATGATTTTTGTTTATAGCCAATATAACTAGCCAAAACACTATCAACATGCAGGGTTGTTTCAATATAATAAGTACCATCAAATTCAGTGGTAATGCCAACCATTGTTCCTTTAAATATAACATTTACGAAAGGAATAGGATCTCCATTTTCCGCATCTTTTATTTTACCATAAACAATGGTTTTTTGAGCAAACACACTTGTGCCCATCAATAAAAGTACTGCGATATTTAGTATAAAAAATCTCAAAAAGCGAAGCTAAGTGATCTATATTTAAATAATATTAATTAATATAAAATAAATATCAAAGCCATAAAATTTTCTATTTGAATGAAAATAATTACTTCATTAGATAGAGCTCGGTAAATGCTTTAATACGAGCAAAAAACTCTCGTAAACGTACATTTCCAGATTCCTTTAATGGTAACCTATTTGTACGCATTACTTGTGCATTTAATTGAAAATAGTCGCTTATAAACAAAGCTCTATATCCATGAAACTCCTGCGTAATGATGGTCAACTTTGTTAGGCCGAATTTATTTTTGGCATTTTTAATTGACTCAATAGTTCTAAAACCACCTGCATCTAGTATTATTTTATCTTTGGGCACTCCAAGTGCCATCAATGCAGATTGCATCATCACGGGTTCGTTATAGTACTTGGTCCTATTATCACCACTTACAATGAGTTTAGTAACTTTCCCAGCTTTTACTAATTGAGCTGCAGTTTTCATCCGCTCTTTGAAGAATTTATTCTCTCCTCCATCTTGGGTTCGATTACTTGTACCCAGTACAAGCCCAACTTCATTAAAGGTAACTTTTTCTACCGAATCATAAATTCGATCTTTAGTAGATAGAACCATCCAAATATTAAGCCCTATTAATAAGGAAACAAAAGTTATACTAATTTTTTTAAGAAATTTCAAGCTACAAATGGTTGATGGCAATGATTAATAGCGGATCACAAATTATTTATTGGTATTAATACGTAAAAATTCTCTTTCAAGTACATCCGATCGAGCAATAACTTTTTTGTACCACTCCAATCTGAGCTCATCTTTCTCATTTTCAGAAAGTTGCCAATCAATATTATTTACTCTAGCCCTACTCGTAAGCTCGTATAAACATACAGCAGCGCTTACCGAGATGTTAAAACTATCTGAAAAGCCAAACATAGGTATATGAACAAAACCATCCATTTGCGAAATAGCGAATTCACTTATACCGGTTTCTTCCGTACCAAAAACCAATGCTGTTTTTTGATCTATAGAGATATCGCTTAAAGATGGATATTTAGCATTTGGAGATGTACCCACTAGGCGATACCCTTTTTGCTTTAACTGGGCAAATGAATTTTCCTTGGTTTCCGTTTGTGGATACTTGTTAATCGAAATCCATTTTGCTGATCCACGCACAACATAGGGATTTATATTATACTCGTTATTACCTTCGATTATATGTATATCTTGTATGCCAAAACAATCGCAGTTACGCACGACTGCACTTGCATTATGCGAATGATAAATATTTTCAACCACAACTGTGATATGCCTGGTCCGTTTGCTTAAAACGTCCTCTATTAAGGCTTGCTTGTGCTCTGTTACATAGGGTTTTAAAAACTCGGTTAGGCCTTTGCTCACTTAAAATAATTCTAAAGTTGTACCAATTTCATAGTCTCCCCCACCTTCTTTTTTAGGCGGTTTAGTTGCTTTTGGTTTCGGTGTTGGTTTAGGGTCAGGCTTTTCTTCTGGTTTTTCTTCAACTTTGGCCTCCTCAACTTTCGGCTTTGGAGCCTCCTTTTTAAAATCAGGTTTAGGTGCAGCCATTGTCTCCTTTACTTCCTCTACTGGCGCTTGCTCTTTGTCTTTAGGTTGTTGAATCTCAATGTCTTTTGACTTATCAGAGCTTTCTTCAACAGGCTTAGAAACTACTTCCGGCTCAATTATTTGCACTTTTTTTACAGGGTAACTCGATAACCTGTTACCTACTGCTTTCCAACCTTTAATATCTATTAATTCACTGGCTTCAACTACGGTAGTTTCTTTCTCTTTGGTCTTTCCCTTAACAACTTCAAGTTTAACCTTCGGATTTGGATTCACTGATATTGCCGTCAACTTTGAACCAGGTGTTTCACCAATTACTAAATACTTTTTATTAATTGCATTCGTTTCAATTTGAAACCGCTTAATAAAGTGGTTCTTCGTTTTTCCGTCTTGATGAATGGCTGTAACTACTAAATCAGATGTTGATTTGGTTATAATTTTGATATTTTCAGCTTCATAATGATTGGATAATTCATACGAAGTAAGTTCATATTGCCCATCATTATACAATACTAAAATTTTATCTTCTCCATCAAAATTACCAACGAGAGCCCCACGTTCTTCTTTGCTCAATCTACCAACAGAGGCATCATACCAAATGTCGATACCTGATAAAGTAGAAACTCCTGCTGTCTTTAGCTCAATTTTTCTTAAAGGATATTTTGTAAGAATGTTTCCTCCTGCTCCACGCCCTTTAATTTCGATGGTTGAAAAATCGAAATCAAAAACTTTGGTTCTAGCACTGCAACCGGAGGTAAGTTTAACCGTAACCATTTCTGCCTCCCCATTGGGGTTTGCAGTTAAATAAAGAACTTTAGATCCCTTTACTCCTTTTGTTAGGTGATATTCTTTATCGCGAGTTACGCCCAGAACGTTAAAGCGCTTGACCATATTTCTACCCGAGCCCGCATCTACGTAAATAAGGTTATACACCATACGTTCATCGTTCTTTTTCCAAACGCCAACGTATAAAATATCCTTACCCATAAATATTTTTTCGGATATACGCGAAACCATACAAACGCCATCTTTACGAATCACGATGATTTCATCTATATCAGAACATTCGCATACGTACTCATCTTTTTTAATGCCATACCCGATAAAACCATCTTTGCGGTTTACATAAAGCTTTTGGTTATTAGCAACCACTGAAGTTGCTCTAATTTCATCAAACGTTTTAATTTCTGTTTTACGTTCTCGCCCTTTACCATACTTTGTAAGTAATTTATTAAAATAAGAAACGGCATACTCAATAATATTTGCCAAATGATGCTCCACTTCTTTCAACTCTTCCTCAAGCTTATTCATAAGCTCATCCGCTTTAAACGTATCAAATCTCGAAATACGCTTAATTTTAATTTCAGTCAACCTAACAATGTCATCACTTGTTATCTCTCTGTAAAACTGAGGTTTAAAAGGAGTTAGCCCTATATCGATGGTATCAATTACTGCCTCCCAAGTTTCACATTCTTCTATATCTCGGTATATTCTATTTTCGATAAAAATCTTTTCTAAAGAGGAGAACAGAATTTTTTCTAATAATTCGGCTTTACGTATTTCTAATTCACTCCTCAGTAATTCTACCGTTTGGTGGGTATTAATCTTCAGAATTTCATCTACCGATAAAAACATCGGTTTATCCTCTACAATTACACACGCATTAGGTGAAAAAGAAACTTCGCAATCGGTAAAAGCATAAAGCGCATCAATGGTTACATCTGGAGACATACCGGGTGCGAGGCTAATGGCTATTTCAACATCTTTAGCTGTATTATCTATTACCTTCTTTATTTTAATTTTCCCTTTATCGTTTGCCTTAATAATCGAATCTATTATGGAGGTAGTCGTAGTAGCATAAGGAATATCCTTAATTAGAATTTCCTTTTTATCTACTACTTCAATTTTGGCTCTTATCTTAACTTTTCCACCTCGTTCTCCTTGTTTATAATCAGCAACATCAATCATGCCACCAGTTAAAAAATCAGGATAGATTTTAGGATTCTTGCCTTTTAAAATATCGATTGAGGCTTTAATTAACTCTATAAAATTATGAGGTAATATCTTGGTAGAAAGCCCTACTGCTATTCCTTCAACCCCTTGTGTAAGCAACAAAGGGAATTTTACAGGTAATGTTATGGGTTCTTTTTTACGGCCATCATAAGACAGTTGCCAATCCGTAGTTTGTCCGTTAAACACCACATCTAAGGCAAATTTTGAAAGGCGTGATTCAATATACCGAGGAGCTGCCGCACGGTCGCCTGTTCTAATATCTCCCCAGTTTCCTTGGGTTTCTAAAAGCAACTCCTTTTGGCCTAAATTAGTAATGGCATCACCAATGGAAGCATCACCGTGCGGGTGATACTGCATGGTGTTACCGATTACATTGGCAACTTTATTAAATCTACCATCATCCATTTCTTTCATGGCATGCATGATCCGCCTTTGAACGGGTTTTAGACCATCATTAATGGCTGGCACCGCTCTTTCTAAAATTACATAGGAGGCATAATCGAGAAACCAGTTTTCGTACATACCCGATAACGGTACAATGGTATGAGACTCCTCGTTTTTTTGTTGGTCGTTGGTTGATTGATCTTCGCTCATAAATTATAATTTTTATAATAGATGAGGTATGAACTATATTTCAATTTTGTCATTTGTATCATAATTGAATATCGAATATCGAATTTTGATTTGAGTACACTGTAGCACCAGTTATTTTTGATTATTCTGGGCTGTTTTAATACTCACAACAAAAATTGAAATTATCTCGTTAATTTCAATCTCTGCTTTATTAATTTTTACTTCTATTTTAAACAAATTACCTCTGTGTAGTATTTTCACTACTAATGAAAGTTTCACGCATTTCTTTAAGAATCACTTTCATTTTATGAATAAAGTCTCGTGAAAATTCGGCACACTTTGAGCTTCTCCATAATTTAAAGCGACAGATGTTTCAGACCGAACTAGTTGCCCTGCTAAATGATTCCCGGCTTTAGATTTCGGAGTTACATCAACTATCTCAATTATTAAAACAGCAAAATCAATTAACCTTTCTTCTAAATCATATTTATTCATAGTTAGTTTTAAATCATTATTTTTTTAAATCGTTAATCATAATTCATTATTCTATATTTTTCTATGCTAGTTCCTCTTCTGCAAGGTCTTTTTCAACTCTTAATTTATCAATTATAAATTTTTGCCTATCAGGCGTGTTTTTACCCATATAAAAACTTAGAAGCTTTTCAATGCTCGTATCCTCTCGTTGCATCACAGGTTCTAGACGTATTTCATCTCCTATAAACTCGCCAAATTCATCAGGAGAGATTTCACCTAAACCCTTAAATCGAGTTATTTCAGGATTACCACCTAATTTTTCTACCGCTGCTCGCTTTTCCTTTTCATCGTAACAATAATGGGTAACCTTTTTATTCCTAACCCTAAAAAGAGGCGTTTCTAAAATAAAAACATACCCATGCTTAATTAGATCCGGGAAAAATTGCAAGAAAAATGTGAGCAGAAGCAAACGAATATGCATTCCATCGACATCTGCATCAGTTGCCACTACAATTTTGCGATAGCGCAAACCATCAATTCCATCTTCTATATTTAAGGCATGCTGCAGTAAATTAAACTCTTCATTTTCATATACCACCTTTTTAGTAAGCCCATAACTATTCAACGGCTTACCTCGAAGACTAAATACTGCTTGTGTTTTTACATTGCGCGATTTGGTTATCGAACCACTGGCCGAATCACCCTCCGTAATAAAAACCATCGATTCCTCTCTCAAGTCCCCTTTTTTATCATTTAAGTGAACACGACAATCTCGGAGTTTTTTATTATGCAAATTGGCCTTTTTAGCTCTATCATTCGCCAATTTTTTTATTCCTGCAATTTCTTTTCGCTCTCGCTCACTTTGTAAAATTCGTTTTTGGATGGCATCTGCTGTGGCTGGATTTTTATGCAAGTAATTATCTAGCTCAACTTTCACAAAATCATTTACAAACGTTCGCATGGTTGGCCCATCGTGTCCAACATTTTGCGAACCAAGTTTCGTCTTCGTTTGCGATTCAAAAACAGGTTCTTGCACTCTTACAGCCACAGAGGCTACAATGCTTCCTCTAATGTCTGCAGCATCATAATCTTTCTTAAAAAACTCTCTAACTGCTTTAACTACAGCTTCTCTAAAAGCGGCCAAGTGGGTACCCCCTTGTGTGGTGTATTGACCATTAACAAAAGAGTAATATTCTTCCCCATATTGGTTCGTATGAGTTATTGCTAACTCAATATCCTCCCCTCTTAAATGAATGATTGGGTATCGTAAACTTTCCTGCTGAACTTTACGAGATAGCAAATCAAATAAGCCATTTTCTGCAAAATATTTTTGACCATTAAGGCTTATTGTAAGACCCGAGTTTAAAAACACATAGTTCCAAATAAGGTCTTCCAAGTAACCCGGTATATAATGGTAATTCTTAAAAACAGATTCGTCTGGTTCAAAAACTATGAGTGTTCCATTTCGCCCACTACTGGATTGCACTTTCTCATCTTTTGTAATTTCACCTTTGGTGAACTCCGCAAGCTTGGTTTCTCCGTTTCTAAAAGATTGTACTTTAAAGTAATTAGATAATGCATTTACCGCTTTTGTACCAACTCCATTTAATCCCACCGATTTTTGAAAAGCACCTGAATCGTACTTGCCGCCTGTATTTATTTTAGAAACACAATCAACTACTTTCCCTAAAGGAATTCCTCTTCCGTAATCACGAATTTCTACACGCTGTTCAGAAATTTTAACCTCAATGGTTTTACCAAACCCCATCATGTGCTCATCAATACAGTTATCAATAACTTCTTTCACCAACACATAAATTCCATCATCCTGGGCAGAACCATCGCCTAGTTTACCAATATACATTCCCGGGCGCAGCCTAATATGCTGTTTCCAATCTAATGATTTTATACTGTCTTCGTTATAAATACTAACTTCTGCCATTAAATTTCCGTGCTAAATTATTATGGTTAAAATTCTAAGAATTTGTACATCAATTACTCCAAGTAATTTTTTTATCAACCTATCAGATTTCCTGTACTAAGCCTATTTATTTCAATAGAATACTAATTAAGCACTTTTTGTATTTATCCACAAGCGAGCCAATTGCTTAAAAAAATAGTAATTTGGCTTTAACTAGCTAGTAGTCTGCCAATTGCTTTCGATAGAAATATATTTACTTTAAACAGTTTTTTTTGATCGTATTAAAGATATAATAAATACTAATACCCAAATAACAAACAAGCCCTGGCTTAAGTAGATAAAAGGTGCAAAAGATGCATAATCAAAATTTTCTTGTCCATTTAATATTGCTATAAAAGTGAGTGCCACTGAAAAGAAAATATTAATCACAACGGACATGGTCATCATATGGATTGCGATTACTTGATTTATATGATTTGTAGATTTACCTAGCATTATTGCCAACACATACATTAATGTATTTGATAGGATAAGAATGGTAAGCGTACCATAGAAAAAATAATTTTTACTGAAGTATTGCGCTGGGTTTCCTTTACTATCTATAAAAGCTAAAACCTGCTCAGGCAAGCCTGCATAAGAGATAAAAAATACAACCACCAATATAATAATTGATATTACTCGAAGGGCATTTGTGATTTTTAAAGTCATTGATCCATATTTTAAAGTCGCAAGTTTAGGTAAAAATTAGAACAACAATATTTAATTGAATAGAATTAAATACTTTTGATTTCAAAATATAAAAGATGGATGTTAACCCAATAGTTTTATCAATACCAATTTTCGCGATACTCATTATACTAGAAGTAATTATTCAATGGGTTAATAAGCGCAAATTATACCGTTTAAATGATGCTATCACCAATATTAATTGTGGCATTACCCAGCAAGTTTCGGGTATTTTTCTAAAAATATTTGCGATTGGGGTTTATGCTTTCATTTTTGAAAAATTCGCCATTTGGCAAATAGAAACAAATTGGTATACCTTAATTATACTATTTATTGCAACTGATTTTGCCTATTATTGGGCACACCGCATGAGCCATGAAATAAATTTATTTTGGAGTGGCCACGTTGTACATCATCAAAGCGAAGACTATAATTTATCAGTTGCCTTGCGCCAAAGTTCTTTTCAAGTAATATGGACATCCTTCTTTTATTTTCCTTTAGCCATAATTGGTTTTAACACGCTTGATTTTGCTTTGATGGCAGCACTTACAACACTCTACCAGTTTTGGATACATACGGAGTTAATTGGCAAACTAGGGTTTATCGAATACATTTTTGTTACCCCATCACACCATAGAGTGCACCACGGCCGAGACCCTAAATACATTGATAAAAACCATGGTGGAGCATTTATTTGGTGGGACATGATGTTTGGCACGTATCAAATAGAAGAAGAAAGACCAACCTATGGCGTAACCACACCTGTAAATAGCTGGAATCCAGTTTGGGCGAATTTTGCAAATTTTGAGGTAATGTGGAAAGAGATGAAACAAATACCAAGCATTATAGACAAAACACGCTATGTATTTTACAAACCAGGTTGGCTACCCAAAGATATGGGAGGTTATCGCCCAGCACCAGAAATTGATAAAGGTACCTACACGAAATATGCAACCAGTGCTTCTACAAAACTAAACGCCTATGTTTTATTTCAGTTTATAGCAACCCTTGGGCTAACCACATGGTTTTTGTTTAATCAGGCAACCCTCGATATTATTCCAAAAGCAGGAGTTGCAATGCTCATATTCGCTACTGCTGTAACAAGTGGTGGTTTATTTGAAATGAAGACGTGGACACGATGGGTTGAAAAACTAAGACTTATTGTAGTTTTAGCTGTTGGCGCCTATTTAGGATTTATGGAAATTTCAGAGTTGTGGGTGTTGTTAGTTATTGCTAATTATTATATAATTTCAAGCATTTGGTTAAAAATGGCAATAAAATCTCTTACTAATGTCTAGATATTTATTAATAAGCTTACTTTTTGTAATAGTTTCTTGTACACCAAGCATTTCCATTGTTGGTTTTGATAAACAAGCCTGGACTAACGATAAAGATGGATGCAGTGGAGATAGAAGCGCTACAATTGATTTATTAATTAAAAACCAAGCAGAGTTATTAGGCAAAGACCAAGATCAAATCAAAGAATTTTTAGGCAAACCAGATATGCACGAAATTTACAGAAGAAGTCAGCGGTTTTATATTTATTCCATTGACCCTGGTTCAAGTTGCGAAAATTACATTGCCGTTAAAAAAGGGGCTAACCTAACTTTGCGTTTTAATGCCTTGGGCAAAGTACACGAAGTGGTTTACTATAAATGAAGTAGTTGGAAGTTCGGAGTTGGGAGTTAAAAAACACACAAAAAATAATCACAAATGATAACTCATATCGTATTTTTAAATATAAAGCCAGAATTAAATAAATCAGCAGTTTTAAATGCACTGGAAAAACAATTACTTGCTTTAAACGATAGTATTTCAGAGCTAAACCATTTAGAATTTGGCAAAGATTTTAATCAATCAGGTTTAGCGTTTGATGCAGCACTCTATTCTACATTTAGTACAAAAGCTGATTTGGAAGCCTACCAAATTCACCCTGAACACCTGAAGGCAAAGGACTATATTATTGAAGTAACATCCGCAAGAGCCGTTGTTGATTACGAAAATTAAATATCCGAGCCCACTCTAAGGCTTCTTTTTCAGCAAAATATTTTATTTGCTTACCACAAAATTTGCTTACAAAATTTGGTGTTACCTTAAATTATCAGCTAATACTAGTTAGATTTTTGCTCACTTCAGAATATTCTTAAAAACATCCAATAGGCTACAAATTCAACGATATAAGTCAAAATACGGAGACTAAATAGGTGCTAACTAGTAGAACTATCTGGCAAAAATGAGTCGATTTTTGTCACTGAATGTTACCCATAAGAAATCATCTTTAAAAAATAATCATGAAAAAAGTATTAGCAGTGTTTATTATCGCAGGATTAGCTTTCACGTCAAATGTTTCAGCCCAAACATCAATTACTAAAATGCAATCGCTTTACATGTATAATTTTATTAAAAACATACAGTGGAGTAATGTTAGTACCACTTATGTTGTTGGGGTATATGCTAATAACGCAACAGTAAAAGAAATTAGTGCTATTCTGGGAGTTCGTCAATTTAACGGCAAGAAAATAGAAGTTAAAAAAATCACTTCTCCTATTCAAGCATCAAATTGCCACATAGTTTATGTAAGTATATCAAACAGTGCGAGCGTAGCTAAAATCAAGCAAAATGCGAACCTGAATAATACGTTGGTAGTTTCAGAAAAAGGGCAACTTAATAATGGTGCATCCATTGCTTTTGTACTAGAAGACTCAAAATTAAAATTTAAGATAAACGAATCGGCTTGTGCTGCTTCAGGGCTACAAATAAGCAAAACACTTATGTCGTTGGGCGTTTAATTTTAAAAACAAAACGGTACAGAAAGGCTCCTCTAAAGGAGCCTTTTTTTGTTCCAAATAAGTTTACAACTACTCAGAATTCACCTTTGTAAAATTAAATTCGGCCCAAGCAAATAGCACTTTGTAAAGCCTATTATAAGCATGTGTATTGCAACTTATTGAAGTAGAGCGTCTAAGAGAAAATACCTAGCCCAGTTAAGTGCATTTAGGGAGTAATTGGTTTCAATTTCTATCCCACCTTTGTAATATCAAAAAACGCAAATACAGAATTATGAGAAAATTAATAGGCGCTATCATCATTTCTACAATGGCATTTACAACAACCGTATCTGCTCAAACATCAATGACCAAAGTACAATCATTGTACATCTACAATTTTATTAAAAACATTCAATGGCAAAATGTAACTGATAAATATGTAATAGGTGTTTATGGGAATGAAACTACTGTATCTGAGATTAACACTATTTTGGGAATTAGAAAATTCAATGGAAAATCAATTGAAGTTAAAAAGATTTCTTCTCCATCACAGGCATCCAATTGCCATATTGTATTTGTAAGTGCTTCGCATGGTTCAAATGTTAAAAAAATTAAAGAGGCTGCAAACCTTAAAAATACGTTAGTAGTTTCTGAGAGAGGACAAATGAACAATGGTGCATCCATCGCTTTTGTTCTTGAAAACTCGAAATTAAAATTTAAAATTAATGAAACCGCTTGTAATGCTTCTGGCTTGCAAGTGAGTAAAACATTAATGTCTTTAGGAGTATAATTATCCCTTCACAAGGTTTTAAAAGGTGCTTTATAAGCGCCTTTTTTTATGCAACAGAATTTATTTTTATAGTATTTGAATTGAAAACAAATTCATCATCCACATGTTTTCCTACCAATTCTTTACCTAGAGGAGAAACGGCTGAAAGTGCAAACACCGTTTTATCCTGCACCTTAATTTTTCCTAAGCTTACGCTCAAATAAAAGTCTCCGATCGAGGTTGATATTAAACTACCCAATCCTATTTGCTTAATATTTATGCTATAATTAAGCTCGCCTAATACACGTTTTAACTTCGAAGCCTCTTGCATTTGCTCCCCAGCTTTTCGCATTTCTAACGCCATCATTTCTCTACTAGTTTCGTATTTATCACCCATACTACTTTTAGTATCTTGGTTAGCTGCAGTTTGCGCTTCCTCAATTAACTTTTGGGTAAGTGCTATCCTCTCATCAACCAACCTGCAGCAATGCGAGTACACCTCTTCTTTAAAAGTCATGTTATCCTTTCTGGGCTTTCGACCAGTTATCGCGTAAGCTAATAGTTCTATTAAAAATTAAGTTGGCTTCATCACTATCTTTATCAACCGTAAAGTAACCTTGTCGTTCAAACTGAACGGTTTCGCCTTTAATTAGCGATTTTACAGAAGGCTCAATTTTTGCTCCACTTACACTAGTTAAAGAATCAGGATTAAGTGTAGAGGTAATATCTTCAGCAGCGGCAGGATTTTCGTCTAAAAAAAGGCGGTCATATAATTTAATTTCAGCATCAACCGCTTCGTTTGCACTTACCCAGCTGAGGGTTCCTTTCACTTTTTTGCCCGATGTATCTTGGCCACTACGTGTATCAGTAAAATATTCACACCTAATCAGCGATACATTTCCATTCTCATCTTTCTCGTACCCGGTACATTTTATTATATAGGCATATTTTAATCGCACTTCTCTGTCTGGCCCAAGCCTAAAAAACTTTCTTGGCGAAGGAGGATTTTCCATAAAATCAGATCTATCGATGTATAATTCTCGACTAAAAGGCAGCTCTCGTGTTCCAGCAGCTTCATCTCCAGGATTGTTTACAGCCGTCATCATATCCACCTTTTCTTCAGGGTAATTTTCAATTACCAATTTAACAGGGTCTAAAACTCCCATCACCCTATTCGCTGTTTTGTTCAATTCTTCTCGAACAGCGTGTTCTAATAAAGCCACATCAATAATACCGTTGCGCTTCGCTACACCTACTTTAGTTGCAAAATTTGTGATTGCCTCAGGAGGATAACCTCTTCTTCGCATGGCAACCAATGTTGGCATCCTCGGGTCATCCCAACCAGTAACATAGCCTTCTTCTACAAGTTTTAACAGTTTCCTTTTACTGGTTACCGTATAGCTTAAGTTTAGTCTTGCAAATTCAATTTGACGTGATGGGTAAATGCCTAATTCTTTAATAAACCATTCGTATAAGGGTCTATGGTTTTCAAATTCTAGTGTACAAAGTGAATGCGTAATGTTTTCGATTGAATCAGATTGCCCGTGTGCAAAATCATACATTGGGTACACATGCCATTCATTTCCCGTTCTATGGTGAGGCATCTTTTTTATTCTAAATAATGCAGGATCACGCATAAGCATATTGGGCGAAGCCAAATCAACTTTTGCTCGTAGCACCTTACTTCCTTCCTCATGTTTCCCATCTTTCATTTCTTCGAATAATCGAAGATTTTCTTCTATGGATCGATCACGGTAAGGACTTGGCTTTGAAGGTTCGGAAGGAGTGCCTCTGTTTTCAGATAACTCCTCCGCAGATTGGTCATCAACATAAGCTTTGCCATCATTAATTAATTGCACAGCCCATGTGTATAATTGACCAAAATAATCAGACGTATAAAGCGTTTCCCCCCATTCATAGCCAAGCCATTTTATATCTGCCTTAATGCCATCAACGTAATCCACCTTCTCCTTTTCAGGGTTGGTATCGTCAAATCGGAGGTTGCATTTACCATTATACTTTTTTGCCAGTTCAAAATTGACAACAATGGCCTTGGCATGGCCAATATGTAAATATCCATTAGGCTCTGGTGGAAACCGGGTTTGGATCATATCATGCTTACCAGATGCTAAATCATCTTCAATAATTTGCTCAATAAAATTCAAACTAGGCTTATTTTCCTCTGTGCTCATATTTTCAAAAATTTCTCTTTTGAGATTACTTTTATGCAAAATAAACTCAATTAAAATATAAGGACAACACCTGTTGATAGATGTTGCCCTTTATTATTAGAATTACTAAATTTTAGTTAAAAATCGTCCTCTCCATCATCTTCCTCTTCTTGAGGTGCAGGTGTAGGAGTTTGTTCCAATACAGGTTCGATTACCTGCTTCTTCTTTTTTACTCTCTTTTGTTTAGGAGGTTTAGGTTTCTTATCTTTTTTCTGGAAAAGACCCTTTTTCTCTTTAGGGTCAGCCTCTTGCGTTACATCATCTACTGCTTCCACAGGTTCTTCTTTCTTATTAAACAACCCCTTAATAAATCCAAAGAATCCTTTTTTCTCTGCTAGCAATTCTGTGTTTGAAGTAGATTTATTACCCTCTTTATCCAATTCATCTTTCCATGCGAGTTTCCCCCTAAAGTACCAGTTATAATATTTTTGATCAGCCCCGTATTTAAAAGATTGAGCTGCAAACTTTGCACTATCTAATGCAACACTGTCAACAATATCTGTTTCGGCATACATCATGGCATCGCCTGCGAATAAGATTGAGTCAGAAATTTGGGGGTACACAACTTCCATATTAATCGTTCGCATTTCACGCTCACGCACCCAATCATTATCAACATAAGCAAAAAGGTTGGTTTTGGCGACCAATCCATTAGCATTTTTTGATGAATTAAACACATCTCTTCGGGGAAGAGAATCCAACGCAAAGTAGGTGAATTGGCTTTTTTGAGTGGCCTCATCCAATAAAAAATAACTTTGATAGGAAGGGCATATCATATCAGCTTTGCAACCAGCCAACATGCTACCTATACTAATTATTAAAATTGAGTAATTCCTCCTCATAAACTAAGCCGTACCTATATTAATGGCAAACGATAAAATTACGTTGTTTATTTGAATAATTAGATTAATTATAGGCAAAGCGTACACTTTTGCTTTAAAATTGAACGACAGGGGCTTGTTCACTACCCTTTTCAGATTCAAATGGAGGTTTTCTATCAAATCCAAACATACCTGCATACATGTTTGTAGAAAACTTACGAATGTATGTGTTGTAATCTTTTGTTATTTCATTATACCTCCTACGCTCTACCGCAATACGGTTTTCAGTACCTTCCAGCTGAGCTTGCAACTCTAAGAAGTTCTGATTTGCCTTTAAATCAGGGTAGCGTTCAGATACAGCCAATAATTTAGATAAAGCTGAAGTAACACCACTTTGTGCCGCTTGATATTTTTGAATCATTGCAGGTGTTAAATTCGATGCATCAATTTTAATGCTCGTAGCAGCAGCTCTTGCCTTGATTACACCTTCTAATGTTTCTTGTTCATGCGAAGCATATCCCTTTACAGTGTTTACCAAATTCGGAATTAAATCTGCTCTTCGCTGATATTGTGTTTCCACATTAGCCCACTGTGTAATCACTGATTCATCCTTAGCTACCATCGTGTTATACTTTGATATTGATATAAATCCTACTACCACAATCATTACCACAACTAATATTATCCAAATTGACTTGCCCATAATGCCTATATTTTTAGCAAGTTTAGTATTATTACGTGAAATGAAAATACTATTTCAAAAAATACTTCTAGCATTTTTTTTATTTAGCACGTCAAGTTTAGCTCTTGGTCAAGATATTCAAGAGTTACCGGCTTTAGAGTCTCAGGTTACCGATTATACTTCAACATTAACTAGTTCTGAAATTAGTTCCCTCGAAAATTACCTTTCTAAATTTGAGAAAGAAAAAGGAAGTCAAGTTGCCGTATTAGTTATTTCTACAACAGAGCCAGAAGAAATTGAGGCATATGGCATACGATTAGCTGAAAAGTGGAAAATTGGCAGAAAAAATGTGGGTGACGGAGTGATACTCATTGTTGCTAAGGACGATCGTAAGCTTAGAATTGAAGTTGGATATGGTCTTGAAGGAGCTATTCCTGATATTTATGCAAAGAGAATTATAGAAAATATTATCCTACCCACGTTTCGTCAAGGCAATTTTTATGAAGGCATCAAGCATGGAGTAAATGCTATCGTCAGCTTAATAAATAAAGAAGAATTACCTGCTGTAACTAGCGAGCATATTGACACTAACGAAGTTCAGAACAACTTTTTTAGTATTGGATTTTTCCTACTAATAATTGGGGCTTCTATAATTAAAGCTTTTGTAAAGAACAGCAAAGTTAAAGTGGGCATTGCTGTAGTTTTTTCGGTAGTCATTTGGCTACTATTAAGCTCTTTAATTGGGGGTATTTTAGGATTTATTTTCACAGGTGTTTTTCTTTTTAGTAAATCTAATGGCAGAAATAGAGGAGGCGGATATTATGCTGGAGGAAGTTTCGGTGGTGGTAGCAGCTTTGGTGGTGGTGGGTTCTCAGGTGGAGGTGGTGGATTCGGTGGAGGTGGAGCCTCTGGAGGTTGGTGATTAAAATTATAAAATATAGACTTCAATTTTTTTTTAAGAATTGCTTGTAAATAAATAATTAAATAAAATGTCTAAGAATATATTCACAGATAGTGATAAGGAAGCAATTAAAGCAGCCGTTGCTCAACTAGAACAAGAATCTTCGGGTGAGTTGGTTTTATATTATGCAAAAAATAGTGACTCCTATGAAGCTGCTGCCTGGAAATTTAGTGGGCTAGTGGGAGCCATTTATGCAATATGCATAATGGCACTATCGTATTTATGGTTATTGCCCCCAAATTTTACTCCTATTGTAATTAGCTCAACTATTTTGTTTTCAATCATCGCAACATTCACAATTGCTTGGTTCTTTCCCAAAGTAAGGTTATCTGTTACTTCTACTGCTATTATTAACCGTAGAATACTTACCAAAGCACGTGACATGTTTTTGCAGGAGCAAGTTTTTAATACCAAGGATAGAACCGGTATTTTAATTTACATAAGCGCATTGGAACATAAAGTATTGGTAATTGGTGATAATGGGATTAATGCCAAAATTGAGAAATCTGACTGGGAGCATATTGTGGCGCTTGTTACTAGCGGAATTAAGAATAAAGAAATGACCCTAGGTATTACTAGTGCGATTGATGCCTGTAAAAAACTATTGCTAGATAATGGGTTTATCATTAAACCAGGAGATACTAATGAATTACACGATTCAATAAGGGTTGAAGAGTAGTTTAAATAAGCTCATCCAAATCAACTTTTCACTAATACTGACAAGGCATTCTTATTAATGTGACGTATATCACGTTTCTACTTGCAAACGATCATACTATATTATTTTAATCGTTTCTACTTTTACTTCTGTAGTTAAATAAAACTGAAACCAAAACCAGAAAAGAATAGGTAAAGAATCCAGTTCAAGTAAAAATTTTATTGCCGTACTATAGCAAAACGATATTAGTTTAATAGCAAAGTTGTTGAATAAGTAGGAGCTCCTTTAACAAGTAGATTGCTTTCACTAATAATATTAATATTGATTTTGAAGCATTAGAATTTTGTTGAATTAGCGATGTTTTTTAGGGGTAGTTTGATACATCGCCAATTGGTTGGCTACCCCTTTTATTAGAAATGTCAAGGCAGCTCTTCCTTCAACTTTTTAGGCAACTTATCAACCACCAACTCATACGAATGATCTATTAATTCATACATTAACGGATCAGGCACTGAGCCATCCGTAGCTGTGCCAATCCAATGCTTTTTATTGAAATGATAAGCGTAATTAATGCCTGAATATTGTTCACGAAGCTCAACACCTCTTTCTGGGTCACATTTTAGACTAATAACCTCGAATTTTTCCACATCAATTAATGCAAACATTTTGCCCATAACCTTAAAAACTAAAGCTGTTTCATTAAAAGGAAATTCTTCAGTAACTCCAGGTTTAATAAGGCAATAGTTTCTGTAATCTTCTATATTCATGAAGTAGTTATTGACTGCTATATATTGTTATTTGCTAATTACTAATTACTAATTGCTAATTGTTATTTGCTAATTGTTATTTGCTAATTACTAATTGCTAATTGTTATTTGCTAATTGTTATTTGCTAATTGTTATTTGCTAATTGTTATTTGCTAATTGTTATTTGCTAATTGTTATTTGCTAATTACTAATTGCTAATTGTTATTGGCTAATTGTTAATTACTAATCGTTAGCTCTGCTTCTACCCACCTACCGTCTTTTTTAATAAGCTCAATAAGTTCATCAACCGCAACATCTGGATGGAGTCCTTTTTTGACTACTTCTTGACCTTTGTATAACGATATTTTCTTTATACCAGCACCAACATATCCATAATCAGCATCGGCCATTTCACCTGGTCCATTTACGATACAGCCCATAATGCCTATCTTCACTCCTTTTAGATGATCTGTTCGTTCTTTAATTTTTGCTGTGGTTTTTTGTAAATCGAATAGGGTTCTTCCACAACTAGGGCAAGAGATATACTCTGTTTTCGACATTCTTGTTCGAGCTGCTTGTAGAATGCCAAAAGCTGTATTATTTGATAATTCATTAAAATTACACGCAGGAGTTGAGTACCTAATCATAATTCCATTGGCCAACCCATCAATTAACACACCTCCAATATCCGTTGCTGCAAATAATTGAAAGTCTTCCTCGCTTATATGAGTATAGTTATGAGCCAATATCACCGGTGCTGTTATCTTTTTATGCATCAATTCTAATACAAAATGCCTGTATGCTGGCATGGGATGCTTAAAGTTAGTTTTTAAAATCAGTACCGTTTTGTCATCTATACTGGGGATAGAATCATTATTATTTAAATCTATTTCTAAAAAATTTAATTGAGGGTGACGATATTTTACCGCAGTATATTCTCTTAACTTAAATAACGGAAACGTGTTTTGCAAAAACCTGTTTCGGTTCCAAACAGGAGAATCTAATATCGTTTTTAAGCCAGATGGCAGGTCAATGTTAAGCTTATTTTTCCCTAAATAAATATAATCTGCAGCAGTATCCAAACTGACCCATTTATCAGTGGCCTGCATATACCTATAGCCAATTAGGTGCAAACTATCTTGTCTTTTTAATATTTGTGTTGAATAATCGGCTATTACACGTGGTGATTTATCACCACCAAAATCTTCAATTTCTGTTGTGGGTCTTAACTTATATTCAAAAGGATTCTTTGTAAAAATAGTTCTTTTAAGAAGCTTGCCGTTTTTAAAATTAGCATAGCGTTTCACCAATGTATTGGCAACGGGAATCTCTAATTCAGGCTCTTCGGTTAATGAAACTCGAATGGTATCACCCAAGCCGTCTTCTAATAATGTTCCAATGCCAACTGATGATTTTATTCTACCATCCTCTCCATCTCCGGCCTCCGTAACACCTAAATGTAGTGGATAAGGTTTTAACCCTTCTTCTTCTAGTTTATTTACGAGTAACCTATAAGCGTGCACCATTACTCTGGTGTTGCTTGCTTTCATCGAAAGAACAATATTAAAATATTCTTCTTCTTCGCAAATCCTTACAAATTCCAAAGCCGACTCCACCATTCCCATCGGTGTATCCCCATATTTGCTTAAGATTCTATCTGAGAGTGAGCCGTGGTTCGTGCCAATACGCATGGCTGTGCCATACTTTTTACATTGGTCTATTAAAGGGACAAACTTTTCCCTAATTCTTTCAATCTCTTGATTATACGTTTCCTCGGTATATTCTATGGTCTCAAATCGTTTTTTATCAGCATAATTGCCTGGATTTATTCTTACTTTTTCTACATGCTTAGCAGCTTCTATAGCAGCATTAGGGGTATAATGAATGTCGGCCACCAGAGGCACATCAATTCTTTTAGCTCTTAATTCTTCTTTTATTACTTTTAAATTTTTGGCCTCTCTAATGCCCGGTGCTGTTATTCTAACATATTCGCAGCCTGCTTCAACCAATCTAATAACTTGTTGTACAGTACAATAAGTATCCATGGTATCGCAGGTGGTCATCGATTGCACACGAATGGGATTATCCCCGCCCATGGGCAGCTCCCCAATTTTTACTTCAATGGTTTCGCGCCTTTTATATTCGGTTAAGCTATGGCAGTAAGTGTATTTTTCCAACGTAGTTATTTTTCTAACAATAATAATTTTATAGATGCATAATTAAGAAAACATATAGCATCAATAAAATTGAATTTAATCAGCAATTTAGATTGCAAAACTACAGCATTGAAGATTCAAGATTAGAGAATTATGGATATCGTTTAATCTATGTACTCCTTCTTAATAACGAGTGCAAAGTAATCCTTCTCTATTGGCAAATATCCTTGTTCGTAGCAAAAAACATATTGCTTACCGGCTTTTGTAGTGTACACATTGGTAAAATAGGAAAAATCAAAACCTTCTTTAAGGAGCTTTTCTTTACTTACTTTCCCTTTTCCATTGGGGTTATGCGATTCTAAAATCAACCTGTTTTTACGAAGGATTCCATTCACCTTGCGCATAAGATTATTCTTGTCTCTACTGCGCACATTATTATACGCATTTCGGCATAAATCGGAACAAAACTTCTTATCAACCCTGCCAATTATTTTTTCGCCACATTCAATACACCTCTTTGATTCCATTATTTAAGCGATTATCCGTTTACAAACATTTACAAACGAATATAATCATATACAAACACTTATCATACGACTAACCCAATTACTTCCCTTCACCTTTGGAGAAATTATTCATCACTTAAACAAAAACATTATGAAAAATTTATCTAACAATGTACAGTTAATTGGTAACCTTGGCAATGCACCCGAAATAAAAGAGTTCGACTCAGGCAAAAAAATGGTTAACTTTTCGTTAGCCACCACCGAACATTATGTAAACCAACAAGGCCAAAAAGTAAATGATACACAATGGCATAAATTGGTAGCGTGGGGAAAAACCGCAGAGTACATTACTAATTATATTGATAAAGGTAACCGTGTAGCAGTATCGGGTAAGCTGGTGCATAGATCTTACACCGATAAGGATAATCAAGTTCGTTATATAACTGAAATTGTCATCAGTGAGATCTTAATGCTAACCCCAAAAGTGGAACAAGAAGCAGCATAGCTCATAAAATATGTTTTCTCGGTAAAAGTTAATAGGAAATTTCTTATTGACTTTTACCGTTTAGGCCCATAATTTGCTATTAAATTGTGCTTTATAGCAATAACGAGCGGTATATTGAAAATTAATTCGTTTATTTGAACAATTTCAAGACCATTTATCATGAATAAAGCAATATTAATTGCATCAATTTTTCTTGGTGCCGCCTACAATTCAGTAGCAAAGCCTACTTCTAACGATCTTCCTTTTGGTTACTACATGGTGGTTGCTGCGTATGCACCGTCTGCTGAAGGTTATGCATTAAAGCTTGTCGAAAAACTACAAGAGAAAGGCATTGAAGCAAATTATGGATTTTCAAAAACTAAGAACCTATTTTTTGTGTATTCTACCAAATATAATTCACGCAGCGAAGCTCTTGGGGCCATTAAATCAGAGCGGGAAAGAACTGGAGAAAGCAAGGCTTGGGTTTATGTCAACAATTCTGGGGTAGATTCTAAAAAAAATGATGAATCTAATACACCATCTATTATTGAAGAAAAAGAAGAAGTTATTGAGGAAACCAAAATTGAAAAAAATAGTACTTTAAAAGAAGCAGAAGAAAGTGCTCCACCAAAAGAAATAATAGAAGAAGTTAAAAATGAGAACTTAGAAGAAGAGCAAACACCTATTTCTCATCAAGGGATGACCTATTTGTTTATTGAAGCAACTGATGCCACAACGGGAAAACCACTAGAAATTGATTTTGAAGTAGTTGATTTAGCAAGAAAAGTTGAAATTGCTAGAACCCAATCAAATCATTCTTTCCCATTAAGCGAACCAACGAGTGCTTCTAAAATGATCCAAGTTCAATCTAATGATGTTGCTTGGCAGGCTCAATCATTCGATTTTAAATATTACGAACCTATTATTGACCCAATCAGTATTTTTCTTGATAATCTAGGAGATACTACGTTTGTAAAGTTTGAAATGAAACCGATAAAAAAAGGAGATATAGTAACTCTTTACAAGGTTTTCTTTTTTAAAGATGCATCTATAATGATGGCTAAATCCGAGTATGAATTAGAGCAAGTGCTAAGTTTAATGAACAATAACCCTACAGTAAAAATAGTAATTCACGGGCATACAAATGGCGGATCAGCAGGTAAAATTATTGCTCTAAAAGAAGATGGAGATATTGATTTCTTTAATATCAATGGCGATCACAGAGAACTATCTGGTACTGCAAGTAAGCTATCTGCCGAAAGGGCAAGTATTGTGAAAAGGTACCTCACAAGCAACGGTATAGATCCAAGTAGGCTTTCAATAAAAGGTTGGGGTGGCAAAAAAATGATTTACGACAAGCATTCACCTGAAGCGCGCTATAATGTAAGAGTTGAAATTGAAGTGGTGGAATAATGATGCCACTTGTATAAATCGCACAACATAAAGGTTCCTAATTAAGTCTTTTTGAAGTATATGAAAGAAATACTTCAAACTACGCTAGTACTGCTAATTACAGTATTTTCGGTAAATGCCCAACAGAGCATGTTGCCAGTAAGCGATGTCGAATTAGTAAAATCGGTAATTATCGAACTATTTGATGGATATAAAGCTGGTGATAGTTTGCGCGTAAAAAACACATTTACCAGTGACGCAATGCTTCAAACAGCATATTTCGACAAATCTGGTCAATCTCAATTATCCAAATCTTCGCCTGTTTCTAAATTTATAACCTATGTAGGCGCTGGATTTGATAAAGAACATGATGAACAATTATGGGATATTGAAATAAAAATCGATAACAACCTTGCTACGGTATGGTGCAAATATGCCTTTTATTTAGGAGAGAACTTTTCTCATTGTGGTGCCGAAAATTTCTTACTAGTTAAAAAAAATAAGGAATGGAAAATATTCCATTTAGTAGATACCAGACAACAAACTGATTGCAAAATACCAGACTCAATTAAAAATCGTTAAAAACAAAAATCTACAACAACATGAACAAACTAAAATTAACTTTTCTAATGGCAGTAGTATTTTTAGCTACTTCTGCTTTCGCAGCTGAACCTTTTTTGTAGTTACATAACTAAAAAAACTATAAGTAAGTTGGTTAAAAATCAGCAAATCTACTAAAATAAATAAGCTTTCTTATTGGATAAAAGACACTCATCACCCCAAAATAGAAGCCCTTCTATTTTTCAACCAACTGGCATCAGTATTGAATAAAATTGAGTTAAAAGAATCGAATGATCATCATGAATTTGGTTCAAGATCAAACCAAATAAGGTCTAGCAAACCCTGAAATAAAAACGACATCTCTTAAAAACAGGTGTCGTTTTTTATTTAAATCCAACTTGATGTAAGTCATATTTTCATGGCGCTTAATCACCGTACTTAGAGGTGTGTATTTTTACTAAAAAATAACTTTTAATATAATGGGAACAATTAAGCAATCATGGGCAGAACCGTTTAAAATTAAAATGGTAGAGCCAGTATTTATAACTACAGAAGAACACCGTAAAAAAGCAATTATTGATGCTGGGTATAACACGTTCCTTCTCCGTTCAGATGATGTATATATTGATTTGTTAACCGATAGTGGCACTTCTGCCATGAGCGATCGTCAATGGGCAGGCATGATGATGGGTGATGAAGCCTATGCTGGCAGTCGAAATTTCTACCACTTAGAAGAGGCGATTCATACCTATTACGGCTATAAACACTTAGTACCAACGCACCAAGGACGTGGAGCAGAGCATATTCTATCTCAAATAATGATTAAAGATGGAGACATTATTCCAGGCAATATGTATTTCACTACCACCAAGCTACATCAAGAATTAGCTGGAGGTAAATTTATAGATATCATAATTGATGAAGCGCATGACCCAGAAAGCACACATCCTTTCAAGGGAAATGTAAATCTTAAAAAACTAGAAGCCATTATTAAAGAATATGGTGTTGATCGTATTCCATACATATCTATTTCTACAACCGTTAATATGGCCGGTGGCCAGCCTATTTCTATGGCTAATTTAAAAGCTACTAGAGCGCTCACCAACAAATATGGCATTAAGATAATCCATGATATGACCCGGGTAGCTGAAAACGCGTTTATGATTCAGCAAAAGGAAGAAGGTTATCAAGATAAAACAGTGGCTGAAATTACAAAAGAGCTATGCATGCTTACTGATGGAGCTACTATGAGTGCTAAAAAAGATGCAATGGTAAATATTGGAGGGTTCCTAGCCATTAATGATGATGAAATTTATGAGGAAGCCCGTAATATGGTAGTCATTTACGAAGGCCTCCACACCTACGGAGGAATGGCAGGCCGTGATATGGAAGCATTGGCCTTAGGCATTAAAGAATCGGTGCAAGACGACCATATGAGAGCCCGTGTTGGGCAGGTGCATTATTTAGGCCAAAAGCTATTAGATGCAGGCATACCCATTGTAAACCCCGTAGGAACTCACGGCATATTTATTGATGCCAAAAAATTCTTGCCTCACCTTAGCCAAGATGAATTTCCAGCACAAGCATTAGCTTCGGCACTTTACATTGATTCTGGAGTTAGAGCAATGGAACGTGGTGTTGTTTCAGCGGGCCGTAACAACGAAACTGGAAAGCATAATTACCCTAAATTAGAATTGGTAAGGCTAACCATACCTCGTAGGGTTTACACCCAAGCACATATGGATGTAATAGCAGAATCGGTTGTATCAATTTACAGCAATAGAGATAACATTAAAGGGCTTAAAATGACGTATGAGCCTAAATATTTAAGGTTCTTCCAAGCCAAATTTGAGGAGATATAAAAGCAAGTTTATTCATCGGGTGACTCGAAGTCACCTGATGAATTTTATCCGTTCCTCTATAGCTAGGTTTGTGGAAATATAAACAGGAACAGTCATTCCGAACTTGTTTCGGAATCTCATAACTAGATTCTGAAATAAATGCAGAATAACTAATACCTCTGTCAAAGTTTTAAACTTTGACAGAGGTATTAGTTATTTATCAAGTGCCTTAATGTCACTCGATGAAATAGTAAAATTACGTGCTTTAACTCTTCTGGCTTCTTCGATTATTTCATTCGGATAGTCGTGTAGTTCCAATATCTTTATAGCATTTCTCGTTTTTAATGGCCCTTTTTTCAGCTTATGATCAAAGTCCAAGTCAAAATTTGTTACTTGTTCAGTGAAATGATAAAGATCGTAATTATCATCTTGTAGTAACTCCGTAAGTTCAATATCATGTGTTGATACAAATACGGTATGAATAGGTTTATTGAGGTAACTCAAAATGGCTTTTCCTCCAGAAATACGCTCAATCGTATTTGTGCCTTTAAAAATCTCATCAAGAATAAATAAACAAGGTAACGAACCCTCCGAAGCTTCAATAAGCTTTTTAATGGTGTTAACTTCCTCTAAATAATAACTGGTATCATCTAATAAATCATCTGTAATCCTAATAGAGGTGTATATTTTAAAAAATGGAGAAACAAACCTATTTGCAAAGCAAATATTCAAGGTTTGAGCGAGCAGCGCATTAATGGCTACTGTTCTTATAAAAGTAGTTTTGCCCGACATATTCGATCCTGTTAATAGCATACTTTTCCCCTTTAATTCTACGCTATTTACAACGCAACTTTCAATAAGTGGATGAACCATTTTTTCTGCCGAAAATAAATTGTTTGATGAAAACTCAGGCGTACAAATAGGATCTCCACTTGCTTTTAAGGAAGCTACTGAAATTGCAGAATCGACTTCTCCAATAAAGCAAAATAATTTATCAATGCTTTCTCTCTCTATACTAACTGATTCAATAAAGCTATAGAAAACTATGTATTCAAGATTAAAAAAGATTTTAATCAATTCTGTGAGCGTCCATCCTACTCCAGAAATTTCATTCCCTAAATCTTTTTCAAAGCCTATAAATTTTATTTTTCGATCAAAAGATTTTATTTTTTCAAAAAAAATAAATTCTGTATAAAACGTTTTAATTTCTGGAAATGAAGCGAGCGTCCGAGCAACCTTCAAGCTCTTTTTTAATTGAACAACGCCATTTACATACAAATCGATATTGAGCTTATTTTTATAATGGGTAAGCCAATTTAGAATTAGAATTGGAATTAACCCTAAGATAAAAATGGGCTTAAATATGGCGATAATTACAATTGTAATTGCAGCAAACGAAGCCACATACGCTAGCCACATATTTTGTGGCTTAGGCGGATGCTCATCATTTATCAATGATTCTAAATCATAACCTTCACGATCACTGAGCTTGGAAAGTTCCATTTGGCAATCCATACGAAGTACAGGATTCGTAAATAACTGAGATAAGGAATCAAGTTTGGCTAAGCTGGCCTTATCATTTATCGTTCTTAATTTATAATATAAAAACTGCTGTCCTATTCTAGAAGAAGTTCTATCTATATAAGAAAACACATCATCTAAATCCAAATCAGAAGCCACCCGATCTGAAATGATTTGATAAGCTTTCTTTTGGTGTATATTATTTCTAAAATACTTTTCAATGAGATTAAAAGGCTGGTACTTTTCTAACTTTAGACTTCCCCAATTTTCAATTAATTGATTTTTTAATTTAGCTAAAGCCATTTTTCTCTGATACTTGGCAAATAAAATAATCGCCAACAGAATAACACCTAATGCAGTTATAAATACCATCTAATTTTTAATTCAATCTCAATAATAGTTATAAACTTTTTGAGTAATTGTAGAATAAAACAAAAAAGGCTAACTCTTAAATAAGAGCTAGCCCTTTTCATCGGGTGACTCGAAGTCACCTGATGAATTTTATCCGTTCCTCTATAGCTAGGTTTGAGGAAATATAAACAGGAACAGTCATTCCGAACTTGTTTCGGAATCTCATAACTAGATTCTGAAATAAATGCAGAATAACAAGAAAGCAAAATTAATCTACCCAATCAGCAACAAACAAATTAGTATCGTGCGTGCCACCATTATTTCTGTTTGAAGAGAAGATGATTTTCTTTCCATCAGGCGAAAACATAGGAAACGCATCAAACACAGAATCGTGAGAGATTTGCTCTAAACCTGTACCATCAATATTTATCATAAATAAGTTAAATTCAAAACCACGTTTTCCTTTGTGGTTTGAAGCAAAAATTACTTTTTCTCCAGAAGGATGAAAGAATGGCGCCCAATTGGCTTTCCCTAAATCAGTTAACTTACGTAAATCAGAACCATCTGCATTACAGATATATAATTCCATATTTGTAGGAGCAACTAAACCTTGCGAAAGCAAATCTTGGTATTCTTTCTTCTCTTCATCCGTTTCTGGACGTGAAGAACGGAAGATAAGTTTAGACCCATCCGGAGAAAAGAAAGCTCCTCCATCATATCCTAATTCGGTAGTAATTTGTTTTACATTGCTACCATCAATATCCATGGTGTAAAGTTCTAAATCACCCGTACGATCAGAGGTAAAAACAATTTTATCTCCATTAGGAGAAACAGTTGCTTCAGCATCATAACCAGGTTCGTTGGTTAATTGTACCGTAATATTACCTTCTAAATCGGCCACAAAAATATCATACGTAGTGTAAATTGGCCATAAGTATTTTCCACCGGGAGTGCGTTCCGGATTTGGAGGACAAGCGTCATCTCCTAAATGCGTAGAAGCATAGACGATTGTTGAGTCGCCTGGCATAAAGTAAGCACAAGTGGTTCTTCCTTTACCAGTGCTTATTAAATCAGGAATTTTGTTTGCCATATCAGCAGTAGCCAAATCAAAAGCATAAATTTGATCACATTGCACGCCCCATTCTTTGTTATTGGATTGAAAAACAACTTTAGAATTATCAAAGCTCCAATATGCCTCAGCATTATCTGCTCCAAATGTTAATTGCTTAATATTTTTAAAATGTGTTTCTTCTGGATAAAGTAGGCTGACAACAGAGTCTTGTGCAACTTCTGCCTGGTCAGCTTCATCATTCTCGTTATGCTTTGATTCTGTAGAACAAGCAATAAAGGGGATGATTAATACGAAAAATTTTAAATTCTTTAATAGAGTGTGCATAATATTATAAGTGTAATTAAATAATAAGATGCAAAGATGGTAAAATTTATTGTTTTACCACAGTAAATTCGACTCTGCGGTTGAGTCTTCTGGTTGATTCAGAGCTGTTAGATGCAATTGGTTTAGAGCCACCAAAACCTTTACCAGTCAGTCGGTTCGATTCAATTCCATTCTCAATAAAATACTTTACAACGGCATCTACCCTTTCTTGGCTTAATTTTCTATTAAGTCGTGAGTTACCCACATTATCTGTGTGCCCACCAAGTTCTATTTCCATTGTGGGGTTATCCTTCATCATTTGAACCATTAGATCCAACTGTTGATACGACTCTTCTAAAAACTCGGTAGTTCCACGGGTAAACAGCACCAAATCGAGTTTAACTGTGGTTCCTAGTTCTATGGGTTGTAGCAATATATTATGCTCTAATAGTTCTAACTCATTGGTTCTAATATCCAATTTTTCGCTATGGCTAATGTAGCCATCGGCTTCCACCACCAAAGTATATTCATTGGCTGATGGCAGTTCAAAAGCATAGGCAGTAGCCAATGTTTGGTTATTTGAAAAACCAACGCCATCAATTCGAATAGTTGCTGCGATTGGATTTTGAGTTTTAATATCTGTAATAGAACCTACTATTTGAATAAAAAAGTCTGGCTTAGCCATTTGTTCTACAATATGAATTGTTGAGTCTTTGGGCACCTCAATTTCATATCCAATGGTTTTTGCCATTTCTGGAATTGGTATATGCTTAAAACGAATATCACCGTAGCCATCACTATTTTTTGTGCTGGTGTACATGGCTAACTCCTTATCTGGCATGTATTGGTAATACATTTCTGCCCCTTCGGTATTTACATCGGCACCCATATTTACGGGCTTTGTCCATTTCTCCCAGCTATTATCTAAGCGCTTGGCAGAAAACACATCCTTACTCCCTTCGCCACCATGACCATTGGATGAAAAGTATAGTGTTTTATTATCTGCCGCCAAAAAAGGAGTAACCTCTTGGTACATGGTGTTTATCTCGTCTCCTAGATTTTTAGGCTCAGACCATGCCTTTAGTTGTGGTAGCCAAAAACTTACGTATAAATCTTCGGCACCTCGGGTTTTAAAAGATTCTAATGATAACAACATCACCTTACCGTCAGTAGAAATAGAAATACTATGATTATCCGATAGGTTATAAAAATACCTCACCACAGAAGTTGTTGGTATGGTCCAATATTTAGGAGGATCAATCGGTTCAACCACCGAAATTCCTCTAGATTTAGGCGTGCTTCCATCCTCTTCATAGATATTATAAAGATACATATTACCAGCTGTGCCGAAACCCAACACCCCATTATGGTACTGATTATTTAACAAATAGCCGATGTTTTTAGAAGAGCTCCATCTTTCAGAAGCTGAATCATAGGTGCTGTACCAAATGTCTCCTAAATCCATTTTGCGGCCTACATTTTGAGTGTGATGCGAACGGATAAAATAGACCGTATTACCATCTGGGCTTAAAACTGGATTTTGTTCATCAGCATACGAATTAAAAACAGATTCTTTACCAACCAATGAATGCTGGCTAATGCCAGAAAAAGCAACTAATAAGAAGATTATAAAAAATACTACTTTCCTCATGTTAATACATCCTCGATTTACAATGGGTCAAAATGATAGTCAAAAAAAAATAAAATTATCATCATTGTTAGGGATGAAGTAATCTCATTCAAGTTTGTTGATTGATTGATGAGATTCTTCACTTTATTCTGAATGACATTCCCGTTTTTGACATCTTCATTTATGTTATTGTTAGCTATAACAATGATACTAAATATTGCTAATTATTTACTTACAAACTTATTGCCAATTATTGAAAATCTCCAAGGAAGTTCAGCATCACTTCCTGCATAGTCAACTCCAATCCTTTTTGAAGCATCAATATTTGCATTAAAATCAATACTCCTTGGCTCAATCCAAATTACATCACTATCTAAATTTTCTTCATTTAGCTGCTTATCGATACCTAAAGCTTGGGCCAAACGAGCAGGGCCACCGGTGAGTAGTTTGCCATTTTTAGTCATCTTTCTTCGCAAATACATTTCTTCCAATCCATCCGTTGGTTCAATGGCTCTTACAAGTACGGCATCAGCATAATTTTCTTTGTTGGTAACTACATTAAACAAATAATGCATTCCATATACAAAATAAACGTACGCAATGCCTCCCTCTTGATACATCACTTTGGTTCTATTAGTTCTTTTATTTAGATATGCGTGACAAGCTTTGTCGGTTCGGCCATTATACGCTTCCGTTTCTACGATAATACCTGTGGTTTTAATACCATTAATTTGAGTACAAAGTTTGCAACCGATAAGCTCTTTAGCTACTTGTACAACATCAGGATTGGTGTAGAATGATTGGGGAAGCTTGGGCATAGCCCAAAAATACAGAAGTCTTGAGGATTAATTTCTCAAGACTTCTGCAAGTTATTTTAACAATGTTGATCTTTAAAGGTGATTAACTAAACCTCGCTTGATTTAATCACTATACTTATCAGAATAGCGCTTGTACAAAGCTTGCTGCTCGCCATCCAATTGAATGGTTTTACCATCAATAAACGCATGAGTTAAATCGTTAGTCATCATATCTAGTGCATCACCTTTGGATACAAATAACGAAGCACGCTTCCCTTCTTCTAAAGAGCCAACTTCATTATCAATGCCTAATACTTTAGCTGCGTTTAATGTAATTAGCTGCAAAGCAGCCTCTTTACCTAAGCCATAAGCAGCTGCTGTGCCAGCATAAAAAGGTAAATTACGAGCTCTTGCCAACATACCGTTATGTGAAAGCGCAACAACAACACCCGCTTTGGTTAACTCATTTGCTAATGTAAAATATTGATCCGAATGGCTATCATCCGTATCGGGTAAACTATGCACATTAGATAAGACCACCGGTATTTTGTTATCCGCTAAAAAACTAGCCGCATCAAGTGCTCCTTCTCTAGCCAATAGTACCATATTGCTCACACCAAATTCTTGCCCCAATTTTACAGATTCAATAATTTCTTTGGCAGTTCCTGCATGAATAAACAAACGCTTATTACCATTTAGTAACCCACCCATGGCTTCCAATTTTAAATTTCTTTCTTTAGAGGGGCGGACTGCATAAGATTTAGCATCTTCAAAAAGTTTTTTTACTGCTTGTTCTTGTTCATCATACTTTTTATTGGCTTCTCTTATAAATGTAAATGTGGCATAATCAAAATGACCACCCATTCTGCGAGGCCAATTCAAGTGAATCCCAATATCAGCTTTAAGTACGGCATCTTCCCAATTCCATCCATCTAAATTCATAACGGAAGATGTTCCGGTAATTCGCCCTCCTTGTGGAGTTGTCTCTACCATTAATATTCCATTAAACCGAAGTGTTGGAGGCAATTTACTATCGGTGTTATACGCCACTAATGATCTTATATGTGGCTTCATAACTCCTACTTCATTCGCATCCCTTGTGGCATTCAATGCGCTTACTTCTTCTAATCCTAGATTGGTATTTGGTAAAATAAAACCGGGATACACATGTTGCCCAGTAATATTAACCACCGTATAGCCTGCCACATCAATTTTTGATTTGGTGGCATCAGCCACGATGGTTATTTTTCCTTCGTCAAATCCAATTAATGAGTTGTTGATTACTTCTCCATTACCTAAATGAGCGATTCCACCCTTTAGTAAAATTGCATTCGTTTGAGATTCGGCCGGTTGTGGCAATTGTGCCATTACGTTCGATGCCGAAACGATAAATACGATTATAAATATAATATTCTTCATGTTGCTATTGGTTTAAAGCGTTAAGGTCAATAGTTAAGTCATCGCAATGAAACGATTGCGCTCTTTTGCCTTTAGGTTTTTGTGTTTCCCCTCCTGCTTTTTTGGTTGCTTTCATTTTTTGAATTAATCGAGCTCTTTCTTTTTCGATCCATTCATTCATTTCAGCATCTTTTCCCGTATCAAAATAGATGGTTCCATCAATAATGGTGGTTTCTACCTTCGCATATACTGATAAAGGATTATCAGACCAAACCACTATATCCGCATCTTTTCCTACCTTCAAACTCCCCATTCTATTATCTAGGTGAAGCAATTTAGCAGGGTTTAGTGTTACCATTTTCCAGGCATCTTCCTGACTCATTCCACCATATTTTACTGATTTAGCAGCTTCTTGATTCAGTCTGCGACCCATCTCCGCATCATCTGAATTAATGGCAACTGTTAAACCGGCATTGTGCATGATGGCTGCATTATAGGGTATGGCATAGCGAACTTCCCATTTGTAAGCCCACCAATCTGAAAAAGTTGAGGCACCCACACCGTGCGCTTTCATTTTATCTGCTACCTTATAACCCTCCAAAATGTGGGTAAATGTGTTAATGTTAAAATCGAATTGATCAGCTACTTTCATCAACATATTGATCTCGGATTGCACATACGAGTGGCAGGAAATAAACCTTTTCTTATTGATAATCTCCACCATCGTTTCCATGGCCAAATCTTTACGAGGTGCTAAAGCCCCTGCTTTTGACTTTTTAGGTAACCCATTATACGTTGTCCATTTCTTTTCATATTCAACAGCACTTGAAAAGGCATCCATATAAACTTGCTCTACACCCATTCGTGTTTGTGGAAAACGAATGGAGTTCGGACTACGGCTTCTTTTTACATTTTCGCCCAAGGCAAATTTGATAAAGCCATCGGCTCCTTTAATTTTCATCTCTTCGGGACTAGCTCCCCATCGAAGTTTGATTAAAGCTGACTGCCCACCTATGGGGTTAGCCGAACCGTGCAAAATTTGAACAGCCGTAACACCTCCACTTAAGGCCGTATAAATATTAAATTGTGTTGGGTCTAGCACATCACCGATACGTACCATTCCTGAGTTAGTCGCCAAATCGTTTATGGAAGAAGCACCAATATGCGAATGTTCATCAATAATTCCTGATGTAACATGTTTGCCATTAGCATCAATCACTTTGGCTCCACTTTCCGACAGATTTTTTCCTATTTGAGCAATCTTTCCATCTTTAACTAGGATATCGGTTTTGGCCATTATTCCATCTGACTCGTTGGTCCAAAGCGTAGCATTTTTTATTAAAATGGTTTCTCTTGCTGGAGTACTCGTATTACCGTGTGCAACAAAAGGATAAATCAAGGTTCCCATTTCAGCTTTATCCTCTTCTTTGGGTTTATCTTCTTTTTTCTCTTCGATTTCTATATCACCCGTTCTAGTAGCAGACCATTCAATCCAGCTACCATTTATCAATTGGCCTTTGCCTACCCAACCATTTTTAGAAACCCAACCAGATAAACGAACTAAGCCTTTTTCATCTTTGGGAGTATAAGAAAACTCAATCAAACTTTTGTCAAATTTTGATGTAAGCTTGATTGAAGTAGAATCGTTTATAACAATTTTTGATGATTGCCCATCAGGCTCACCTGACACTTCCATATTGTACTTAACACCACCAACGGTTAACTCATATTTGCCCCCAAAGTCTAACTTTTTAAGTGGTTTAAACTCAAATCGATTTCCTTGAACCCAATTTTCAAGAATACTGGTTTTTTCGTCAAATATCGGTTTAGAAGTAATAATAAAATTGGCGATTTTACCTTTTTGCAATCCACCTAATCGGTCTGACTCTTTTATTAGGGCGGCAGGAGTATAAGTCATCGCTTTCAGAGCTGCTTGTTCCGAAAGTCCATTTTCTATAGCTTTACGAACATTAGGCAAAAACTCTTTGGTAGATTTTAGCCCTGCTGCCGTAAATGCAAAACTTACTCCATTCTTGTCTAAAATGGCGGCATTCGTTGCAGCCATTTCCCAGTGTTTCATTTGTTCCAACGAAACTTCTTTAGCATCAAAAGGATCATCTACTTCATAGGCAGTTGGATAGCTTACAGGGATAATAAATTGCGCCCCAGTTGCTTTTATTTCATCAATTCTTTGGTACTCGTCTCCTCCTCCTTTAATAATGTATTGTACACCAAATTCATCTCCAAGTTTATCAGCTCGCAAATCACTTAGCCAACTGTTTGCATCAAACACTTGAGGTAATGATTGGGAAAGTATCCAATGCTCTAAACTTAAATCTTTAAAAGGCCTAGGGCTTTGTGCTTTATACCATTTTGCATCCAAGTAAGTTTGGCGTAGCACCGCAATGTAGCCCATAGATGAAATAGGATATAATTGCTTCGAACTTCCTTTTGAAAAGGAGTAATTAGCCGAAGCATGTTCATTTAGCAACACCTTATTAGAAATGCCGTCATTTAGAGTTACTAAAGCTCCTGTTCCTCTAGCTAAGCCGTCTGCTCGATAGGTAACTACTGCTCCAAATCCTTGTTCACGAAGTGTTTTGGCTGTTTTCTCATCAACACTAAAATTTGCAGCGGCACTATATTCTGATTTAATGGCTTCATTACTATTAAATGCTCCTTTGGTTTTAGTTTGAATTTGCTCCGCACTTGTCCTAGACGCCCTTCCACCTGGTTTTTCTTTAGGTAGTCCATAGTTTGAATATGGATCGATAATGGAAGGGTACACAAAATTACCTTGTAGATCTATAACTGTATAACCTTTAGGAATGGCTATTCCCGCTCCTACTTTAATTACTTTGCCTTCCTTAATAAGAAGTGTGGCATTGGCAATGGTGGTTTGATAATCAACCACCACGGTTCCGTTAGTTAGTGCATAGGCATTATCTCTTTTATCTCGAACATCATTTCGAGGAAAGGTTTCCTGTGCTATACTAGTAAAAATTGCTGCAATTAGCAGCCAACTTATGAGTATGAGTCGCTTCATTGATAGGTTGTGTTTAGTTTAATTGGAAAGTTAAGAAAATACTTTTAGAATAATAAATGTTGCATCTTTTGAATACCTAACTGTTACTACTCAACTACTAAAACATCTTTTTCGCCACTAAGACACGAAGTCAGAAAGTTTCACTAAGGTTTTTATTCTTCCAATACCTTTATTTAGTGGTTCTTAGAGCCTTGGGGCCTTTGTAGCAACGTTTTTCTGGCTGAGTAGTAACACCTAACTAGCGAAGAGCTAGCCGCCAATTTTAATATGCGTTATGAATACACGCTTTGGTGGATTAGAAAATATATTTTCAGAACATATTATGCTGAAACACAACTTAGACTAGTAACTTAAGTTTAACAAACACGGTGCAATGCCTGAAGAAGTGAAAATGATTAAAAATGTTATAATTACTAGCTGCGATGCAGGTGGAAATTTGTAAAATCAAATTACAAATAATTATTTACTTTTAATCTTTAGTTTTTCCCTTAACTCTTTAATTGCATTCCTAAAATTGCCATCTACATCAATGGTATCATTTACAGACTGCACCGCGTGTATTACTGTGCTATGATCTCTGCCACCAAAATGGTATCCGATGGATTTGAGCGAGTGATTAGTATATTCTTTAGAAAAATACATGGCAATTTGACGAGCAATTACAATTTCCTTTTTACGCGTTTTCGCTTTTAAATCATCTTGCGTAAGGCGATAATATTCAGCTACCGTCTTTTGAATATAATCTATACCAACTTCTGTTTCAATATCATGAACAATGTTTTTCATTGTCTGCTTGGCTAACTCCAAGTCAATTTCTCTCTTATTTAGAGAAGAGTGCGCAATAAGAGAAATCAAAACGCCCTCTAATTCACGAATATTCGTATCAACCGTATAGGCCAAATATTCGATTACATCATCAGGTATAATGATACCTTCAGCCTCCATTTTATTATGGATAATGGCCATACGGGTTTCAAAATCTGGTTGGTAAATATCTGCAGTAAGTCCCCATTTGAATCTACTCAGTAATCGTTCTTCAAATCCTTTCAAGTCTTTGGGCGGCCTATCACTGGTCATAATAATCTGCTTCCCCGATTGGTGCAAATGATTAAAAATGTGAAAAAACATTTCTTGTGTTTTTTCCTTTTTAGCAAAAAATTGAACGTCATCAATAATCAATGTATCTACTTGCAGGTAAAAATTTTGAAAACTTTGGACTTCATTATTCTGAACCGATTTAATAAATTGATTAATGAACTTCTCAGATGAAACATACAGTACAAATTTATCACCCAAATTTGCCTTAATTTCATTTCCAATAGCATGCACCAAATGAGTTTTTCCTAACCCTACACTACCATGAATCATTAAAGGATTAAAAGAGGTTACCCCAGGTTTTTTAGCTACAGCATAACCTGCTGCACGTGCCAACCGATTGCAATCGCCCTCAACATACGTATCAAAACTATAAATACTATTAAGTTGAGATTCAGAAGGTTGGTCCATTTGGTCTAACTCAAATGGGTTTATAAAGCGCTTAGATTTACCATCTTTATACTTATTATTATTTAAATTGGGCAATTTAACTGTATAAGGAGAACTATTTTTAGCTCCTTGATCAACTACTACTGAGTACTCTAATTTAGCTCTTTCACCAATGGTTTCAACCAATGATTCTTTAAGAATATGCACGTAGTGTTCCTCTATCCACTCATAAAAAAATTGGCTCGGCACCAAAATGGTTAATACACTACCATTTAGCTTAACTGGTTTAATAGGTTTAAACCAAGTATCAAAACTCTGTTCGGCAACTTTGTTTTTTATGAGCTTTAAGCATTGCTCCCATACCGAAACACAATCAGTTTGCATTAACAATTTTGATTAAAAATGAATTGAATACATTTTAGAAGAGGGTCAAAGTTGGGTAAAAATAATGGAACTTAAAAGAAGGTTTCTATCTGTGTTCATTAAATTTTGAAAGTTTATAACATTCATACTCTTTCTAAATAATATCTTAGATAAATAGGGATTTACACTAACTTTGAAATACCAAGTAATCAACAAAATGAAGAAGAAAAACCAATCATTTCTAAACGAGTTTAGACCAAATTCGAAAGAAGAGTGGAAAGCAAAAGCTATTGCTGATTTAAAAGGAAAAACCATAGAATCCTTGGCTACCAACTTTGATAAAAATATTAATGTTGATACTTATTATTCAAAGGAAGATGTAAAAGGATTAGACGACCTTCTAAAATACAATAACCTCTTAGCCCATAAATCTACGTTAGATGGTGAGCCAAGAGACTGGATTAATTATCAAAAAATTAACGTTGAAGATGATTTAGAAGCGAATAAACTGGCTTTGAATGCACTTAACCTAGGGGCAAACGGATTAATTTTTAACCTGAACGGTATCACCAATTATGCTGTACTTTTAAAGAAGATTCATTTAGAGTCCTGTGCTATTTCATTTGAAGGCGATGATGACACCACTAATTATTTAACCTTTGCTCAAAAGCACTTTGATATAGCCAAGCTAACTGGCTATTGGAGTTCCGCCAAACATACTAACATAAATGGACTGAGGAACTATATTTTTAGTGCGAACCAGAAGTCTGTAGTTGAGCAATTAACATCAATTACTCAGGAGGTTTTAGAATTTATCACAGGGAATAGCAAGGTTGATTTTATCAATAAATCACTAATCCAAATTGAGTTAGGTACCAATTACTTTTTAGAAATAGCCAAACTACGTGCTTTAAGAATTGTTTTGACTGAAGCCCTCTCTATTAAGGGAGTAGAAATTAACCCTGCGCAACTAGAAATCATGGCTGTTTCTAGCAATTGGGAAAACCCAGAGTTAGGGCCTCATGAAAATATTCTAAAAGGGACTACTGCAGCAATGGCTGCAATAATTGGTGGCTGTAATGCAATTTACGCAGAGCCTGAAAATTCTGCCGAAGTTATAAATACAAGAACTTCTAGAAACATTTCAACCATCCTCAAAGAAGAGTCGTTTCTTAATAAAGAAGTTGACCCTGCTGCAGGCTCGTATTATATTGAAAACCTCACATATAGCATTGTGCAAGAAGTATTAGCTTCTTTAGAAATTGACTTCCCCTCGGCTCAAAAAGAAATCAACCCTAATGGCAAGGCCTCATCAGGTTGGTTAAGCAATGAAAAGATTGAAATAAAACCTTGGTATTCTAAAACGGATGTTGAACCTTTTGAACATCTAGATTTTCAAGCTGGGCTTCCTCCGTATTTACGAGGCCCCTACTCAACAATGTACGCCACAAGGCCTTGGACCATTCGCCAATATGCAGGTTTTTCTACCGCAAAGGCTTCGAATGAATTTTATAGAAAAAATTTAGCTGGTGGCCAAAAAGGTTTGTCGGTTGCTTTTGATTTAGCAACCCATAGAGGCTATGATTCTGATCACCCAAGGGTTGTGGGCGATGTGGGCAAGGCGGGTGTTGCAATTGACTCAGTGCTTGATATGGAAGTGCTTTTTAGAGGCATTCCATTGGATAAAATGTCTGTTTCGATGACGATGAATGGAGCTGTTTTACCCATATTGGCATTTTTCATTGTAGCAGCCGAAGAAAGTGGTGTAAAAAAAGAACAACTATCAGGAACCATCCAAAATGATATTTTAAAAGAGTTTATGGTGCGCAATACGTATGTATATCCACCAGCACCTTCCATGAGAATAATTTCGGATATTTTCGAATACACCTCAAAACACATGCCTAAATATAATTCCATTAGCATAAGTGGCTACCATATTCAAGAAGCTGGAGGTACGGCAGACATTGAACTTGCCTACACCTTAGCAGATGGCTTGGAGTACTTGCGTACAGGTATTAAGGCAGGTTTAGATATTGATTCGTTTGCTCCTCGCTTATCATTCTTTTGGGGAATCGGGATGAACCACTTTATGGAAATTGCAAAAATGAGGGCGGGACGAATGCTCTGGGCAAAAATTGTAAAACAATTTAATCCTAAAAATCCTAAATCGATGGCTTTAAGAACACATAGCCAAACATCTGGCTGGAGTTTAACCGAGCAAGACCCATATAATAATGTAACTAGAACTTGTGTAGAAGCGATGGCTGCTGTACTTGGCCATACGCAATCATTACATACGAATGCATTGGATGAAGCCATAGCTTTACCCACAGACTATTCCGCTAAAATTGCCAGAAATACTCAAAAATATATTCAAACAGAAACTGGTGTTACGGCTGTTACCGACCCTTGGGGAGGCTCCTATTATGTGGAGGCACTCACAAATGATTTGATGCACAAAGCTTGGGAGCTTATTGAAGAAATTGAAGCTGCAGGCGGTATGGCAAAGGCCATTGAAACAGGCTTACCTAAAATGAAAATAGAAGCTGCTGCAGCTCGTAAACAGGCTAGGATAGATTCCAATAAGGATATCATTGTTGGGGTTAATAAATATCAGGTAGAAGACGATACTGAACTTGATTTATTAGAAGTTGATAATACAATAGTAAGAGAAGAGCAAGAAGCCCAGTTACTAAAACTAAAGGCAGAAAGAAATCATAAAAAGGTTTCCGAGGCACTTGATGCTATTGAAAAAGCTGCTAAAAACAATTCAGGGAATTTATTAGAATTGGCCATTGAAGCAGCTAGACATAGAGCAACTTTAGGTGAAATTACACAAGCAATGGAAAAAACCTTTGGACGTTATAAGGCATCTATCAAGTCAATTTCAGGTGTATATTCAAGTGAGGTAAAGATGGACGATCAATTTAAAACAGCCTTAGAGCTTTCAAATAAATTTGCTAAACTAGCGGGTAGAAGGCCTCGCATATTAGTAGCAAAAATGGGCCAAGATGGCCACGACAGAGGCGCAAAAGTAATTGCAACATCGTTTGCTGATTTAGGATTTGACGTAGATATTGGTCCTCTTTTTCAAACTCCTGAAGAAGTTGCTAAACAAGCCGTTGAAAACGATGTTCATGTGGTAGGTGCATCCAGTTTAGCTGCTGGGCACAAAACACTAATACCTCAGCTTATTCAAGCATTAAAAAATTATGATAGAGAAGACATTATGGTAGTAGCCGGAGGGGTGATTCCCCCTAAAGATTATGAATACCTATATAACGAAGGCGTTTCCAATATTTTTGGGCCAGGAACAGTCATTTCACAGTCTGCTATAAAAATCATTAATACTCTTTTAGAAAATTAACTGTAGATTTATTTACATAAAATCCAAGTTTAATTTTATTCATCTTCATTCTAAATTGAGTAATTTTAGAGTATGGAAAACTCATACCTAAAACCAACTCTCTTAATTCTTCTAATTCTGGTTGCTTTTAACTTTCAATCAAATGCCCAAAAATGGGATAAAATGGTTGATAAAGTAAATGTGGCTTATGAAATAGGAGATTATACAAAAACAAAAAAATACCTCAATAAGCTTAAAAAGAAGACCACCAAAAAACTTGGGAAACAAAACAAATATGTGGTTGAATTTTATCTTTTATCAGCTCGAAATAACCTAGCACAAGGAATGCTTTCTGCTTTTTCATCTGACATTGATAAAGCATTGGATATGAGTAAAAAAGTATTTACTGAAGAATCCGAAGAACATATAAACTACCTAAATAGAGTTTCTGCCTTGCTGATATTAAATGGCGACATGCTTAAGGCACTAAATATAGCCAAAGAAGCAGAAAAAAAGATAGAACAACTTGAGGCTTCTGAAAGATTAGCGGCATTAACCAAATTGAATTTAAGTGCTGTTTACTCAGGTATGGGTTTTTATTCAAAAGCCATTGGTTTTATGGATGAAAACAATGACTATTTTTTAGGAAGAGCCATATCGAAAGAGTCTTATGTAGACCCTAAAAGTGGAAAACTAAAATCAAAAAGGTTGCCACAAATTGAAATAGATGAAAGATTTGATGAATATGCACAACTTCTAAACCTTAGGGCAAACACCTACAGATTGATGGGTGATTTTAAAGAAGCTGACAGACAATTTGAATTGGCTGGAAATTGGATCGATAATAATTTAGGAAAATCAAATTTAAGGTATATAGAAAATCAATTGAGGCATGGAGACATGCTTTCAGAAAATGGCACCAATGAAAAAGTAACTCGTGAATATTTTGAAAATGCTTTAAGTAAACTTAAAAAAGACCATAGCGAAGCACATTATCTTGCGCTACAAGTATATGAAAGCCTCCTTACGAATTATTTAGCTAATAATGATGATGCAAAATTTAAAAATTTAAAATCGGAGTATGAACGGGTAATTAAAAAATACTATGATAAAAAAAGCTTGGTATATATCCGTTTAGAAACACTAGGTTATAATAGAAACCTGGATAAGAACAAACCCGATGGCATCGAAAGTTCTTCGTTAGGTTTGCTTACAAATTATGATAAGATGCCTGCTTTTCATAAGCAACGTATTGAATTATATCAATTTGCCTATAGAGCTGCCATTCAGCAACAGGCCTATTCAAATGCAGATTTATACTTATCGAAAATACTTGAACAAAAAGACGCTTTATATGGTATTGATGCTCCAGAATACCACTTAACTAAAACAGAAACGGCCAACTTTTACATTGATTACACCGACAAGTTGACGGAAGCTGGAGAAATTTATAAAACTAGTTTTGAAGAAATAGTTAAACCTCAAATTAAACCTGGACATATTTGGTATGTAAGAATTCAAAATCATATCAGCAAGTATTATGAGTTAACCGACAATTTTAATGGGGCAAAACAATCCTTGGAGGATGCATTATTAGCTACTAGAATAAAATATAACAACACAGATATTGCTTATGGTAGTGAGTTGGTGAAAATTGCAGACCTACAGATAAAAATTGGAGAGTATAAAGAAGCTGAAACTAACATTGAATCAGCTAAAGAGATATTATTAGTGTTAAAAAGGGATAAGGAGCAACTTGTGCAATATGTTTTAGCACTTGAGGTAAATGCTAAATTGCTAGCCATGAAAGGTGATTTTGAAGGGGCAAAAAACGAAATTATTAGCTCACAAAAGTTTCTGCTTAAAGCTACTAATCTAACAGGTTACGATGAGCTAGCCTCGAATGTTTACTTAGCTGATATTTATGTAAAATATGGCAGAATAAGCACAACGAGGGACTTACTTCAGTTAATAATAAAAGATTATGAAACTTTATATGGCAAAGAAAGTAGCACTTTAATTATACCATTATTAAGCTTAGGCAACCTAGAACTAGTTAATGGAGAATACACTGAATCGCAAAAAACTGCCAGAAGAGCACTGGAAATTTCTGAATCTAAATTTGGAAACAACTCCTCGAGAACAGCTTTTTGTAAAAAACAATTGGCGGCTATTTATACTTCTTTGGGAGATTATAGCAAAGCGTTAGAAAACATCAACTCCGTTATCAGTATCCAAAAATCGGTATATGGCAATGAACATATTGAGGTTGCTAAATCATTATCGCAATTAGCACTTATTAAATTTTACAAAAATGAACCACCTAGTACCATCGAGCCAATTTTCGATGAATCTAAACGCATAATTGCTGAAAAAATTGGCAATAGAACTCCGATGTATGCCGATGTAATTAAGGATCTTTCAGTAATCTACATTGAAGAAAACAGATTTGACGATGCGTTCAATTCTTTGTCGTTAGCAGAAACCATTTGGGAATCGAAGCTCAAAAGTAAAAAGAATCTAAGCCTAGCTGCCATTTACTCCTTAACAGGAGATGTGTATTATCAGCAAAAAGATTATGCTAATGCTGAGCAAAAGTACAATCTTGCTATGAAGCTTTATGAAAACTACTTTAATAATACGGAGCACCCCGATTACGTTCAGGTACTTTCTAAGCTAACTAAGGTGTATTATATGCAAGGTGATAAGCGAAAAGCCAAGAAAACCATCAAGAAGGTAATTTTAAATTATGACGCATTTATCAAATCGTATTTCCCTGCCTTAAGCGAAAGAGAAAAATCAGAATTTTGGAATAAAATAAAAACTGATTATGAGTTTTTCAACACCATTGCAATTGAATTTAAAGATGAAGATCCAGAATTAATTAATCAAGCGTATAATAATGCGCTTTCTACGAAAGCAATATTGCTCAACTCATCCATTAAAATTCGAGAAAGTATCTTAAATGGAGATAATGATCAGCTTAAGAAAAACTACATCGCCTGGGTTGCTAAAAAAGAATTTTTAACCACTGTTTTATCTATGAGTACAGTTCAATTAATAGAAAATGAAATTGATCCAGTATTGTTAATAAATGAAGTGGAACAGTTAGAGAAACAACTAAGTGAAGATTCTGATGCGTTTGGTGAGAGCAATGCTAAAAACCAAATTACTTGGGAAAATGTGCAAGAGGTAATTAAGGAAGATGAAGTAGCCATTGAGATGATTCGGTTTAGATATTTCGATCATATTTTCACAGATTCGATTATATACATGGGGGTTTATGTTAAAAATAAAAAAGAACAAAAATCACCAGGCATGTTTATCATAAATAATGGGAAAGAGCTTGAAGGTCGCTATTTTAAAGTATATAGAAATAGCATCATTTATAAGGTAAAGGATCGTTATTCGCACGATAAATATTGGAAACCTATTGTAGATGTAGTGGGTAATACTTCCTCTATATATTTATCTGCTGATGGTGTGTACAATCAAATTAATTTAGAGGCCATACCAACCTACGAAGATAAATATGTGCTAGATAACTCGAACATCGTTTTAGTAAGTAACACAAAAGATATTTACCTCAACGCATTGAAAAAGGATAGTAAGAAAAACTCTAACAGCGCATCAATGTTTGGCAACCCAACTTATTATGTTGATTCATCCAGGCCAATAAAAGGTGCCATTAGTAAGCTTCCGGGTACAGAAAAAGAAATAAATGCACTTATACAATTATTGGATAAAAATGGCTGGACTACCTCAGAAAACTTAGAATCCAGAGCAACTGAAAATGCAATAAAATCGATCAGAAGCCCTAAGATATTTCACGTTGCCACCCACGGATTTTTTACACCAGCAAAACAAATAGAACAAAATGCAGCAACTGGCCAAAAAGAAGTTACTGCTCTTGAAAACCCCTTGTTAAGAACTGGCATTTTATTAACCGGGGCAGGAGATCTACTTAATAAAACTGAATATAATTACAACGAAGATGATGGCATACTCACAGCCTACGAAGCTATGAATATGAACCTTGACCAAACTGATTTAGTAGTTTTAAGTGCTTGTGAAACTGGTTTAGGTGAAACCAAAGTTGGTGAAGGCGTATATGGTTTACAACGAGCCTTTATGGTGGCGGGAGCCAAAACATTAATTATGAGTATGTTTAAAGTAGATGATACGGCTACACAAAAATTAATGGTTAATTTCTACCAAAAATGGTTGACAACAGGCAATAAACGCCAATCGTTCGTTGAGGCCAAAAAAGAGCTGAGAAACGAATTTAAAGAACCTATTTATTGGGGTGCTTTTATTATGATTGGTCTTGAATAACAAAGAATGCTTATTAATGGCCATTGAAATTGAAAGAAAATTTTTAGTAGTTAATGATTCCTGGAGAAATGATGTTCGAAAAAAATTTAGAATCATACAAGGCTACTTAAACACCTCCATTGAAAGGTCTGTTCGCGTAAGAATTAAAGGTGATAAAGGATATCTAACCATTAAAGGTGAATCTAAAAGCATTACGAGAATGGAATTCGAATATGAAATACCAGTTAAAGAAGCTGAAAGCTTAATTACTTTATGTGATACACCAGTTATTGAAAAGGTAAGACATGAAATATTTTTTGAGAAACACATGTGGGAAATTGATGAGTTCGCTGGAGAAAACAAAGGTCTTATCATTGCTGAGATAGAACTAAAATCAGAAGAACAAGCTTACAAAAAACCAAAATGGCTAGGTCGAGAGGTATCTGACAATCCTGATTACTACAACCTCAGTTTGATAAAAAAGCCCTACTCCACTTGGAAATAGATGCAGGTGGAATAAAAACAAAACAAAAAATCTCCAGTACAGTGTAAAATGTACTGGAGACTAAATTTTTACCGTTAAACCCGTTTTATGCCTTTGCAATCATTGGCAAATAGCCCTCTCTGTTTTCAAAGATCACCCAACCATTAATTGCTAATAATACAAGCGAGATGATATTTCCAGCTGGATCTAACACCAAATGGAAAAGCACTATCCCTATAACTATAGGAAACATCATAATGGCACCAAGGGCTCTGAATTTATTAGTAATAAGCAGGATACCTGCTACTATTTCTACCACAGCAATTAGTGGAAATAACCACTTAGCTTGCATAAATGCATACATTAATTGTCCTGCCGCTTCGGTCATTTCAGGCATGGGCATGTAACTTAAAAACTTGTTTAATCCAGAGTTAATCATCATTAACCCAAACAATAGGCTCACGCCAAATAATACTTTCTTTTTCATTGTAATTAATTTAAATTTATAAATATTTAGTTGTATTGTATATTATTGTATGTACAATCGTTTAAATAAAAAAATCTAACCTCTCAGCTGATCCAAAAGATTTCCTAATTGTATCGATTCTTCAGTAGAAAGGTTTTTAAACATTTTTTCACTATTATTTATAAGAATAGGCTCAATACTGTCCAGGAGTTTTAAACCATCTTCCGTGATAAAAATTTCAACCTTCCTCCTATTGTCAGGGCATTCTTGTCTCAACAGGTAGCCTTTTATTCTTAATTTCTCCACCATACGAGTGGTATTACTTGTCCTATAAATCATACGATCTTGAATATCAATCATATTAATTGGCTGCCCCTTCTGCCCACGCACTATTCTAAGTACGTTAAATTGATGCTCAGAAATTCCAAATGGTTTTAACAAACAACTCGTTTTATCAGATATCCAAGCTCCAGTGAAAACAACATTTAAGCCTGCTCTATGTTCAGCATTCTTAAACTTGGTCATCTTCAACTCTTGCTCTAATTTCATTTTGTATTTAATTGTATGTACAACAAAGGTATATACAATTTAATTAAAATCCAAATTTATAGATTGAATCTACTTAAAAACCTAAATTCGACCTTAGATAATGCTGCCATTCAATAAAAAACAACAAAACCGTCATTCAGAGGCTCTTGATAGGCTTTTGGGAAGGAAGAGCCGTGGAATCTTTTCATTTGAGACTCCACGGCCTATTTTATATGGTAATTTAAATTGAGAATAGGCCTCTGGGTGACACATGTACTGTTTTTGTTGTTTTTATTACATCGAACTCAGTTTAAAAAGTTAAAATATTACTATGATTTATCACTAATTATCTTTAAATTATATTTAATTAAAATTAGTCTATGAGCATTCGTCTATTCAACTTCAACCTTGATAAACTTGGTTCTAGCTTATGTGCAGTTACGTCAGTGATATTGGTAATTATCGCCTTTATCGCTTTATTAAAATTAGGAGAGTTTGTGATTCAACATTTAACCTCTTTGTTCTAACTATCTCACAATACACTCTGAGTACGAACCAAGTAATCTAAGAGGCTGTTCAAATTACAACTCGGCTAAGATTCCTAATGTCTATCGTAAGTTTTATTATATCGAATTACGCTCGTACCAATTCCAAAATAGTAACTTCGGGTAAGATCCCTACCCTTCCAGGATAACCCAAGAAACCAAACCCTCTGTTTACGTATAAATGTTGATTTTCTTCGGTATAAAGATCAGCCCATTGTTTATACATATATTGGCTAGGCGACCAACGGAAATTGCCGATTTCTACGCCAAATTGGAAACCGTGCGTGTGACCCGCAAGCATCAAGTCAATATCAGGATGCTTAGGCCTTACTTGTGCATCCCAATGGCTAGGATCGTGCGATAGCAATATTTTGGCAGCTACTCCTTCACTACCTGCATACGCTTTATCCAAATCTCCATATTTCGCAAAGCGACCTTTACCCCAATTTTCTACTCCCAAAATGGCCAACTGTTCTCCATCAACGGTGATGATTCTGTTCTCATTACGCAATAAATCCCAGCCCATCTCTTTATGGACTTTAGCCAAGTCATCAAGGTTTTGTTGCTTGGCTTTGGGAGAGTCCCATCGTTTATAATCGCCATAATCGTGATTGCCTAAAGTGGAATATGCTCCTAATGGAGCAGATAGTTTTGAAAACATATCTTTATACTCACCAACTTCGCTGGTTTGATTATTTACCAAATCTCCTGTAAACATAAAAATATCTGGCTTTTCATGCATCATTAGATCAATACCCCCTTGAACAGCTGTTTTATTATAAAAACTACCTGAGTGAATATCCGATAACTGACCTACCCGAACTCCATCAAATGCGTTGGGTAAATTGGGTATAATAACTCGTTTTCTGCGGACACGGTAATCGTAGGCTCCTGATAATATACCAAACCCTAAAGTAGCCACCGGCAATGCAATGGCTGCCAAAGATGCTTTGGCTAAAAACTCTGAACGGGGAATAGGTCTCCCAATCTTAGAAACTTCACTTTCTACTCTTTCTTTTCGTTTAAGCCATTTATAAAATCGAATACCATCATCCACCAGTAAAAAAAACACTGCGAATACTTTCGATAGATAATCTATCATAATAACAAGCCCCACATACCGCTGAACTGCTTGACTTACAAAATGCAATCCGAAAAAACTCCACTGTGCTAATATTAGCAATATTGCTGCTGTAATAATCCAATAAAAAATCCAACTAGGTTTTTTAGATTTCCAATCTTTGGTAAGCACTTTTATTGCTTGGAAAACATACCAATCGATAAGAAATATTAATATTAGAACAATGTATATCATAAACTTATTTCCGTCATTTCTGCAAGGGCAGGTATCTGTAAATCTATAACTCTTTTCTTATGTACTTACACTTTCCGTATTTGTCATTTCGCAGAGCAATGGAGAAATCTTTTCCAATTATCATAACCAATGTGGCTAAGATTCCTGCGGAATGACTTATAGAAGCGTAGCATTTCATCATTGTGAGACACAAAGCAATCTCTTAAATTTACAGCTTGCTTCACTACGTTCGCAATAACCTATGTTTTTATGTGTGACCAATTTTATTTTTTTAATTCTGAGGAACGAAGAATCTTCTAAACAACCGAATAACTTTCTAGATGTAGAAGATTCTACATTCGTATAAAAGCCACTTCAACCGTCATTCCTCTATACACGGGAATCTGTCAAACATCAACGGATTCCTGCCTACGCAGGAATGACGGTTCTGATTTTTTCCGCCATCTCGAACTTGATTCAGGATCTCTAAATACTAACATCTACAGATTCCGAAATGAATCCAGAATGAAAGTTCAATGATTTATTTAATTCCCATTTACCAATTTTTCTTCCTGTTTATCTGCAAACCAAAACAACACCTTATCGAAGAATAGATACATTACTGGAACGATAACCAAGGTTAAAAAGGTTGCAAACGTTAACCCAAATATAATAGTCCAAGACATAGGGCCCCAAAAAATAACATTATCCCCTCCTATGAAGAAATCAAAATCATACTCTTGAAAGAATTTGATAAAGTCAAGGTTTAACCCTGTTGCTAAAGGAATAAGCCCAAGAATGGTAGTTATTGCCGTTAGTAAAACAGGTCGTAATCTTGTTTTACCAGCTACAATTATCGATTCCATTATATCAGTCATGGATAATCTAACCTCCTCTCCTAATTCCTCTCGTTTTCTCTTTCTTGTAAGTTCAATGTAATCGATTAATACAATGGCGTTATTCACCACAATACCTGCCAGTGAAATAATACCAATCATCGTCATCATAATTACGAAATCCATATGGAATGTAACTAACCCCATAAACACACCAATAGTACTAAACAACACGGATGTCATAATTATAATAGGAGCTGTAATTTTATTAAACTGCGCCACAATAATTAGGAAGATAAAAAAGAGGGCAATTAATAAAGCATTACTCAAGAAAGCCATTTCTTTGGCTTGTTTCTCTTGCTCACCACCAAATTTAAATTCATAGCCCGATGGCATTTCAAAATCTACTAAGGCAGCTTTAATTTCATCGTTTACGATGGTTGCATTTGCATCGCCTAATACATTAGATGATAACGTAATTACCTTTTTTAAATCCTTTCTTTTAACCGAACCATAGGTATTGCTTAACCTCGCTTTAGCTAGTGAAGCAATTGGCACTTGGTGCATTTTCCCATCAATTTGATTTCTGAATGTTATATTCTTGTTAATCAGGGCATCAATATCATACCTATATTTATCACTCAATCGCAATTGAATCTCGTAATCATCTTCTCCTTTTTTATACTTAGAAACCTCCTTACCAAAAATAGCCGTCCTTAACTCGTTCGCAATAGTGTATGATGAAATCCCAAACCTTCTTGCTTTATCACGGTCAATATCAACAATCAACTCTGGCTTGCCAGTTTGTAAATCTGTCTTTAACTTTTCAATTCCCTCAATCCCAGATTCATTTATGAATTGCTTCATACGATCGGTAATATTTGTTAAAATTTCATAATCATCTCCAGAAACTTCAATATTAATAGGTTTCCCAGCAGGTGGGCCAGCCGCATCTTTGTCCACAGTAATGGTAACACCAGGATAGCCTTTCATTGCAGCCCTAATCTCTTCCATCACATCTTTGGTAACAACGCCTTTCCTATATTTCATCTCCACAAAGTTGATGGTAATACGAGCTTTATTAGGACTGTCGCCTACTCCAATAGCCGAAGGGTCATTGGGGTCAGAAGTACCTTGACCTACATTTGTTACAATAGACTCCACAATATGATTATAAGGTTCCACTAATTTTTCAACCTTCTTATCAATTTCCCTTGTAAAATCATTGGTTACGTCTATGTCCGTCCCAATTGGGAATTCAATGAATATGTTTACATATTTTGGTTGATTGATAGGGAAAAAAATAACATTTGGGGCAAACGTCATAAGCATACCCAATGAGGCAAAAAGTAGTGCTACCGTTCCAAAAAAGAACAAATAACTTCTTCGTAATGCCACTCTAAGTGTTTTCTCATACAGTATTTCTAACCAAGGCAGAAAAGAATCCTGGAATTTTCGAGCAATGGGAGTTAAGATAAAAACATTAACCACCAAAATAAGTGCAAATGCTATTAATAAATTTCCAAAAACTGTGAATTTTAAAAATAATAGAGCGACCCCTATAACAGCAATTATTATAAAGTTTCGCATTACTTTTTTATAGTCAATTTTACTTCGGTCATCTACTCTCATAAACAATTTAATAAAAGCAGGATTTATAACTAAGGCTACAAATAAGGAAGAACCTAGAGTAATTATTAATGTAATAGGTAGGTACTTCATAAATTCACCCATCATCCCTGGCCAAAAAGCCAAAGGTAGAAATGCTGCCAATGTGGTGGCAGTTGATGAAATAATTGGCCACGCTACTTCCCCAACTCCAAGGCGTGTAGCTTTCACAGGAGAATGTCCTTGCTCCATTAATCGATAGACATTTTCCACTACCACAATCCCATTATCCACCAACATGCCTAGTGCCATAATTAGGGCAAATAGCACCATCATATTAATCGTGATTCCCAAAGCACCTAGGATAAGAAACGACATAAACATGGAAAGTGGAATGGCCATGCCCACAAAGAGGGCATTTCGTGTTCCTAAAAAGAAAAGCAAAACGATTACAACCAAAATTACCCCGAAAATAATACTGTTTTCAAGGTTAGAAACCATCTCTCTGGTCTGTTTCGATTGGTCATTGGTAACAACTATTTCTAGGCCTTCTGGAAAAACATCTTGCTTAGCCTTCTCCAAAAGTTTGCCAATTTTATCAGTAGCAATTAAAAGATTTTCACCACTTCTTTTAACTATATCCACCATTACTACTGGTTTGGATCCCAAACGTGCATAATTGGCTTTTTCTTTATAATCAAAATTAACAGTGGCTACATCGCGCAAATAAACAATATTTCCTTTTTCATGCTTTATAATTATATCTAGCAACTCTTCAGGCTCCCTAAATTCACCATCAATACGCACAGTTCTTCGCACGCCATCAGAGCGGTAACTTCCTCCAGACATGGTTAAGTTTTCTGATGAAATGGCGTTTTCTAAATCTGAAAATCCAAGTTCCACCGCTTCAAGCTTAAACGGATCCACATTAACTTTAACTTCCTTTTCATCCAATCCATGTATCTCTGCTTTTGATATTTCAGGAAATTTTTCTACCTCATCCTTTAAATATTCAGCATATTCCTTTAGCTGATCAAGTGAATAATTGCCCGATAAATTGATATTCAAAATGGGGAATTCACTCATGTCCATTTCAAAAATATTAGGATCTTGATCCAGATCAGATGGTAAATCAGCTTTTGCTTTATCAACTGCATCTTTCACTTTAGTAAGTGCCTCAGAAACATCTGTAGCAGTGGTAAATTCTACCACAATAGTGGAGTGATCCTGAATGGAAGTAGACGTTATATTATCTACTGAAGAAATGGTGTTTAATTCTTTTTCAAGAGGTCGTGTAATTAAATTTTCAATATCCTGAGGTGAATTTCCAGGATGTGTTGTTCCGATATAAATTTTAGGAATGCTTATCTCAGGAAAATTTTCCTTCGGTAGAGATATATAGGTGCTTACACCCATAAGCACAATTAGGAAAGTTATAAATAACACCGTAGTGGTGTTATTAACTGCCCACGAGGTTAGCTTAAAATCCTTATCTATTTTTATATTATTTTTCATACTAAAATTCTTCTCTATAAACTGATTAAAAGCAGCAGGTCATTCTGAATTTATTTCAGAATCTAAGTAAGATCCTGAATCGAGTTCAGGATGACTTTATAAATACTGTTTGCCTATAATCACTAATAATCTTATTTTGCAATTTTTACTTGAGAACCATTCGAAATATCATAGATGCCTTTATCAATGATTACATCTCCTTCGGCTAATCCTGTTAGTACTTCCGTTTTTGTTCCAGCCGATAGTCCTAAAGTTACATCAGTTCTAATTGCTACATTATTTCCTTCTGACTGCTTAAGTTGGTAAACAAAAAAACCTTTGCTATCGGTAAAAATAATATTTGTAGGAACTGTAAATGCATTCGTTTTTTCATAATCTGAAACACTAAGCACTGCCACCATATTAGGTTTAATATTGCTGCTCGAAGGAATAATGATTTCTAATTCAAACGTTCTATTCTTTGGCTCAATTACTTGTCCAATAGCTGAAATTTTAGATTTAAGTTCAACCCCTGTTGAAGGAAAATAGATAGATACTTCCTGATTGGGTTCAAATTTTCCAACATACGCGTCTGATACGTTTGCTTTGATATACATATTGGCCAAGCTTACTAATCGAATAATGGGTTGTCCAGATTGTATGTTTTGACCAACCCTAACATCCAGCTGGTCTATTGTGCCAGAAAATGGAGCGGTAATATTTGTTTTAGCCAATTGAGATTTTGCAGTAGCTAATTTTCGTTCAAGCGAATTTTTATTATTCTTAGCTTGCAAATACTGCATTTCAGAGCCAATGTTCTTATCCCACAATTTCTTTTGTCTATCATAAGTGGTAGTTGCTAATTCCAACGAAGTTCTAAGCTCTTCAATATTATTTTGTAGTACTTCTGCATCTTGTACCACAAGAGTCTGTCCCATTTTTACCTTTTGGCCTTCTTTAACCGCCACCCTTGTTACTCGAGCTGGTGTTTCAGGAGAAATTGTAATATTACCTCTTGATTTTACAGTCCCTCTCACTTCAATATTATGCTCAAAAATTGTTGGCTTCAGCTTAAAAGTGGTTACCAATGAACGGTTGTCGTTAATTTGAAGCACGCCTGCAGCCTCCAACTCAACTTTAAGATCGTGTACTTTAGCTTTTTGTGAAGCTAATTCTGTTTTGGCCTCCTCGTATTCCGATAGTTTTTTATCCAAATCAGTTTTTGGTTCGCAAGCAGCAAGTGCCACAATGGTCGTAAATAATATAATTCCTAAATTTTTCATAATTGTCGTTCGTAGTTTTCTACTTATAATAATTTTCCTGTAGATTTTTTGTATTCAACTTTTGCAATTAGTGTATTATAAATGGCAACAAAAAAATTTGTTTGAGCTTGCTTATAATCTGCATCAGCATTGATAACCTCTAAGTTAGAGCCAACGCCTGCTTGGTATTTTTCTTTGGTAACTTCATATACTTCTTGTGATAGTTTCATGTTCTCGAGCTGAACATTCATAAATCTTACACTGTTTTGATAATTAACGCGTGTTTGTTCAATTTCAAGGTTGATACTATTTTGAAGAAGGTCATAATTAACATGAACCTGCTCTAGTTTTGCTTTTTTCTGTTGTAAAACTCTTTGCTTTCTTAAGCCATCAAAAATTGGCACACTCATTTTAACTCCTGCAATCCCAAATTTGAACCATTCGTTACTTACATTAAATAATGATCCTCCCGTCTCTGTACCAGCAATACCACCAAGGGTTGCATATAAATCCAGCTTTGGCAAATATTCAACTTTGGTTCTTTTTATATCAAGTAAAGCTAACTTTTCCTGTGTTTGAAGAATAGAATATTCCACTCGTTGCCCATATTGAAAAGGACTATCTTCAGCATCATCAAACATATCTAATGTAAGTTCTTCTGTTAAAATAAGCTCCTCGTTTATTGGCATGCCCAACTGAAATTTTAGAAGATATTCCGCCACAATGAGTAGCCTCTTCGAATTTTCTTGTTCTACTTTTATATTATTAAACTGTACTTGTACCCTGTTTAAGTCTATCTTTTCAGCAAATCCATTTTGATACATTAATTTTGTTTCTTGAAGCAATGTATCCAGCCTCCCATAGTTCTTTTCTACGAGCTCCAGTGTAAGTCGATTAACCAGTACTGAATAATAGGCCTTGCTCACAGCTTCGGCCACATCAATTTTAGATTTAATATGGTTTTTAGTAGATAGCTCCTTGTATGTCTTTGCTGCTTCTAACCCAACAAAAAATACACCATCAAACACCATTTGTGTGGCACCTACAGAAGCATTTCCAGAATATTTAGTGCCAAATTCTATGGCTACTTGCTCACCAGGAGGGGCTCCAGGAATAAACTCAGAAGGTAAAAAACTAACAGGTAAAGCAAAATTATAGGCCAGATCAAGGTTCGCATTAATCTGTGGCATTCCTGTGGCAATATTTTCCTGTACAACTCCTTCAGCAACCGCAATATCTAACTGAGCGTTTAAAATTTTCTGGTTATTTTCTAAAGCATACTTTGTTGCCTCCTGTAACGACATCTGCTTTATATCCTGGGCTTCCGTGAGCAAAACTGCCAAAGACAAGCTTAGTGTGACTATTAATTTTTTATTCATACCTAATAACTAATTTTCTTTTTTATACTTTTCAAACAACTTAACACCTTTACTCGTTAGCAATCCATAGATGTAATGGTCGAACATTTGCACATGAACTGCGGTAATATCAAACTCATCTTTCGGAAAAGTATGAGGGTCAAACGACATATGAATTTCCTCAACTCTTAATTTTGCCAATATTTTAATATCCATATCTGGTCTAAAAAAACCTTCTTTCATTCCTCTTTCAAGGTTTGTAATTATGTCTTTATAAACAGTAATATGTTCAAAATCCATAAACATATTCCAAGCATTGGTATAAAATTTCTTGAGGTCAAAAATCAAAGACGGATTTAGTTCTTCAACATGTGTTCTTAAACATTTAGACATTAAAAAAAGCTCTTCAATTGCATTGCCAGCTTCTTTCGTAGCCTGTTGGTATTCGCTATGCCTTTCTTCAATAACCGATGCAGTAATCATTTCTACCAACTCATTTTTATCTTTAAAATGCAGGTAGAGTGTTTTTTTTGAAATCCCAAGATGTCTTGCAATATCATCCATGGATACACTCCGTACACCATACGTCATAAACATCTTACCAATCTCTTGTAATCTTTTCTCTTCCATTCAAAATTAATTGGGCGCAAAACTATAAAAACTTTAACTATAACGAAAGTTTCCAAAGTTTTGTTACAAATAATTATTAAACTATTCTTTTTGACACCATTTACTTTTGAATTTTTCGCGAAGATCTTCGCGTTCTTCATCAGATAGCCTGGACCATTTATGACCAAACTTATGTTTAAGGAACCTAGAGCCCCAAAATTTAAAACCTACTAGCAGCCTTACCAACACTAGTAAAACCAAGGCATCGTTGTAGTTCAACATTGACCACCCAGATATTCTTGGTACCAGACCATTCCAAAGTTGCATAATTACCCATGCTAGCACCATAAAAAACGCAATAACTCCTAGCGTAAATTTTAACCCCATTAAAAACCAATTTCCTTTCATCATACTAAATTTCTTGGTATAAATTCAACAGCCTTTTTCGTAGATATTGTACTGCATACCTCTTTCGAGACAAAAGTGTATTCAATGAATCACCCGTTTTAGACTCCATATCTTTAAAACTTAAGCCTTCCAGCTCGTGCCAAACAAATACATCTCTTTGTGCCCTGGGCATCTCGGCCAACACCTCTTCGATTGAATCCCAAATTAACTCTCGGGTATAAACATCATCCGGGGTTCCGCTCTCATCTATTAATAATTCGGCCAATAGCATTGGTTCAGAATCGTAATTTTTAGCAACATTTTCTAATTTGCTAAAATTATCTGGCTTCTTTTTTCTGTATAAATCAACGATTTTATTGCGAGCCACCCGAAACATCCAAGCAGTAATTTTTTCAATTGATTCAATTGTTTGATACCCTTGCCATAGTTGAATAAATACATCTTGAAGAATATCTTCTGCATCATTTTTATCAGAAACTCTAGATTTGATAAAGTTTAAGAGTCTGCTGCTTTCATTTGCAACAGTTTCTTCTACTACCTGCCGTTTCTCTATGGCCATTTCTGCTGTTATACTAATTGCCTCCATCAATAATGATGTCGAACTGTGTAAAATAATATTGTATTTAAGTTAAAAGTAGAAAGTTTGAAAGTAAGCAGGTAACATTCTTAAACATTAAGTTTCTTAATAAACCCTCCTATTATTTTAGAGATCTCTTCAGAAAGGGAGAACATCTTTTCAAACTCCTCTTTATTAATCATTCCTAATTCCAGTGCTAAATAAAGCATAGACCTAACCTCTCCACAAGAACCTTTCGCCACAAAAAGGAAGTATCTAAATTCTTTATTTGACTTCCTTTCAAATCCTTCTGCAATATTATTCATCACAGAAACTGAAGCCCTCTGTATTTGATCTCTAAATCCAAAATCTTTACTTTTCCCAAACAGTTTATAAATCCCTACACTTAGTACCTTTGATTTTTGCCAAGCTATAATATCCTCAAACCTATCTATTTTCATTAAATGCAAGTTATACATTAATCAATAAAACTTTTAACTTTCAACTTTCTTACTCATAACTACTTTACTATCAAAAAATTAATTAAAATTGAATCTAGCCAACTCGAGTATTTCGTTTTTAATGAGAATGCGTCTAAAACAATCATTTGTTTTCATGGGTTTGGGCAAAATGCAGAAGAGTATAGTTGGTTAGCCGAATCAAGCTCTACCTATAGAGTAATTTCAATAAATCTTTTTTATCATGGTAATAGCGAATTGCAAAACCCTTTCCCTTTAGTAAAGAAAGTTTGGGAAGAATTCTTTGATCAAGTATTAATTAAAGAATCAATCAATAGGTTTTCAGTGATTGGATACAGTATGGGTGCTAGGTTTGCATTAACCACCCTATCAATTTATGCTAAGCAAATAGACAATCTATACTTAGTAGCCCCAGATGGTTTGGTGCAAGGCAATTGGTATCGATTCGCAACAAGAAATAAATTGCAAAGACTATTATTTAAATTAGTTTTAAATTCTTATCCTCTATTTTTAAAAATTGCAAAATTACTTTCAAAACTGGGTGTTTTAAATAAAGGCTTATTAAAATTTGCCCAAGTACATCTGCAACATAAAGAAGAACGGGAAAGGATTTATATTACTTGGGTAAGTTTTAGAAAACTGGTACTTGCACCGAGTGAACTCCATAAAATAACTAAAAAATATAAAATTGGAACAAAAATAATTTTGGGCAATTACGATCGTGTAATACCAATAAAACGGATCGAGCCTAAATTAATAACAAGCGATTTTCTTATACTTATAAAGGTATATGTTACTCACCATAAGCTTTTTTTTTATAACTTTCTTAATACTGCCCAAAATTCAACTTCAAAATCAAACGATAAACTTAACTTTGCAACTTAATTTTCGAGCTGCATGATTACTTTCTTTAAAAACACGAACAATACAGTATTTGCTGTACAATCTTCCTCCTCCTTAGCAAGTGAAAATTTTGCCAAATTAGAATGGCTTTTGGGAAATGCCTCCCGTCTAAAATCTAATAGCTTGGATGGAAAATTTATTGGGCCACGAAGTGAAATGATTACACCTTGGAGTACCAATGCGGTAGAAATAACTCAAAATATGGGTATTGAGGGCATTAGTAGAATTGAGGAATTCACACCTGAGTCAGAGTCATTCGACCCCATGTTGCAGCGTAAATACCAAGGCCTAAACCAAGAAATGTTTAACCTAGAAATAGCACCAGAAGAGATTTTAGACATTGAAGATATTACAGCCTATAATAAACAAGAAGGACTAGCGCTGAACAACGAAGAAATTGAATACTTAGAAGGTGTAAGCAAAAATTTAGGCAGAAAATTAACCGATAGCGAAGTGTTTGGCTTTTCACAAGTAAATAGTGAGCACTGTAGACATAAAATTTTTAATGGCATTTTTGAAATTGATGGAGTTAGAAAAGATTCTTCCCTTTTTCAATTAATTAGAAAAACTTCGAACGAAAATCCAAACAGGCTTGTATCTGCTTACAAGGATAATGTGGCTTTTGTAAAAGGGCCACTGGCAATTCAGTTTGCTCCTACAACTCAACATCAACCTGATTATTTCGAAAACAAGGAATATAATTCGGTTATATCTCTTAAAGCAGAAACACATAATTTTCCTACCACGGTTGAGCCCTTTAATGGTGCTGCTACAGGATCTGGAGGAGAAATTAGAGATAGAATGGCAGGTGGTAAAGCAAGCATGCCTTTGGCTGGCACGGCTGTCTATATGACTTCCTACTCAAGAACCGAGAAAAACAGAACATGGGAAAAAGCCTCAGAAGCCAGAGAATGGCTTTATCAAACACCATTAGAAATTCTTATAAAAGCTTCCAACGGTGCTTCAGATTTTGGTAATAAATTTGGCCAGCCACTAATTGTGGGAAGTGTTCTCACGTTTGAGCAAGAAGTGAATAATGAACTGTTGGGTTACGATAAAGTAATAATGCAAGCAGGTGGGATCGGTTATGGAAAAGAAATTGACAGCTTAAAGGACGATCCTAAAAAAGGTGACAAGATTGTTGTTTTAGGTGGAGATAATTACCGTATTGGCATGGGTGGTGGAGCCGTTTCTTCGGTAGCAACGGGTGAATTTTCTAACTCGATTGAATTAAATGCCATTCAACGATCAAACCCAGAGATGCAGAAGCGAGTTTCAAATACCGTGAGAGCCATGGCTGAAATGGATAAAAACCCAATTATTTCAATACACGATCATGGCGCAGGAGGACATTTAAATTGCCTATCAGAACTTGTTGAAACTACAGGTGGAGCCATCGAAGTTGATAAGCTTCCTTTAGGTGATCCTACCCTATCGGAAAAAGAAATTATTGGCAACGAATCGCAAGAGCGTATGGGTCTTGTAATTGGTAAAGAAAATTTAGAAACACTCTCAAAAATAGCTGAACGCGAACGCTCACCCATGTACACGGTTGGAGAAACTACCGGTGATATGCAATTCAAATTTGTAGGCAAAAAAGGAAAAAATCCAATCGACTGGGGGCTGATGCATATGTTTGGATCATCACCCACAACATTGATTAGAGATACTAAAACAGAAACAAATCTTCTCCCACTTAATTATAGTGATGATAAATTTGAGGCATATTTAGATCAAGTGCTCCAATTAGAATCGGTGGCTTGTAAAGATTGGCTTACCAATAAAGTTGACAGATCAGTAACTGGTAAAGTGGCCAAGCAGCAGACATGTGGTCAAATTCAATTGCCCTTAAATAATGTAGGTGTAATGGCCATTGATTATAAGGGCGAAAAAGGAATCGCTACTAGCATTGGTCACAGCCCAATTATTGGGTTAATTAACCCGAAATCAGGTGCTAGAAATGCCATAGCCGAATCTCTCACCAATTTAATTTGGGCTCCACTCGAAGATAAATTAAATGGGGTTTCACTGAGTGCCAATTGGATGTGGCCTTGTAAAAACAAAGGAGAAGATGCGCGTTTATACGATGCAGTTGAGGCAATAAGTGATTTTGCTTGTGAATTAGGAATCAATATTCCTACGGGTAAAGATTCGCTCTCCATGACCCAAAAATACCAGAATGGGCAATCTGTAAAATCACCTGGAACAGTTATAATTTCTGCGGTTGGTGAAGTCACAGATATTACGAAAGTTATTGAGCCAGCTTTAAAACCAATTAACGGGAGCAAATTACTTTACATTAACCTTAGTAAAGATGATTTCAAATTAGGGGGAAGCAGCCTTTCTCAAGTTTTAAATAATATTGGCAATGATGCTCCTACCATACATAGTGCTCGCTATTTTAAGAAAGCATTTAATGTAATTCAAGATTCAATTAGTAATAAAGAGATTCTTGCTGGGCACGATATTTCTGATGGTGGGGTAATTACTGCTTTGCTCGAAATGTGCTTTCCTACTCCTAAAGTTGGACTTAGTGTTAACACTACTGAACTAAATGGCAAAGACTTAACTACTAATTTATTGAATCAGAACTCGGGCATTATTGTTCAGGTAAATAATGAATTGTTAAGCACCAGGTTGAACGAAGCTAAAATTTCATTTATCGAAATTGCTGCGGTTACGAATTCAAGAAATTTAAGAATTGATGACAGGATAAATTTAGAGATTGATACATTAAGAGACACTTGGTTCAAATCTTCTTATTTGCTAGATCAACATCAGAGTGGTAAAGAATTAGCTAAAGAGCGATTCAATAATTATAGAAATCAATCACTCAGCTACAAATTCAACGATTCATTCACTGGTAAACTATCTCAGTTTGGCTTAACAAAAGAGCATAAAAAGACCAATATTAAGGCTGCTATAATTAGAGAGAAAGGAGTGAATGGCGATCGTGAAATGGCTTATGCACTTTACTTAGCCGGCTTTGATGTGAAGGATGTTCATATGACAGATTTAATTTCTGGCAGAGAGAATTTAGAAGATATTAATATTATCGTATTTGTAGGTGGTTTTTCCAATTCAGATGTACTTGGCTCGGCTAAGGGTTGGGCTGGTGCTTTTATCTACAATCCAAAAGCTAAAGCTGTGTTAGATAATTTCTACGCTAGAGAAGATACTTTAAGCTTGGGAGTTTGCAATGGTTGTCAACTTATGATGGAATTAGGCTTGGTGTATGATGATCAATCTAGCCATCCTACCATGAAACATAATGCTTCACATAAGTTCGAATCTGGCTTTATTAATATGAGTATTCCTAAAAACAATTCTGTTATGCTTTCGTCCTTAGAAGGCAGTAAATTAGGTGTTTGGGTGGCGCATGGAGAAGGGAAATTTGAGCTTACAAAAAATCAAGCATCACAAATTGTAGGCACTTATTCCTATAATGAATACCCAGCCAACCCGAATGGTTCTGATTATAGTTCAGCAGCAGTTTGCTCTGTAAATGGAAGACATTTAGCGATGATGCCTCATTTAGAAAGATCCATCTTCCCTTGGAACTGGCCCTATCATACCAATTCTGACGATGAAGTAACGCCATGGATCGAAGCATTTGTAAATGCAAAAAAATGGATTGAGAACAAAAATCTCTAATAATTCGTTGGATGGAACTGTAAGAAGTTTTTAGGTGTTTCAATTAGGTGCAATTAAGACATTTAATTAGTAACTTCAAACTAATAACAAACCCATCCGCCATGAAACAGCTCTGCTTTTTTCTTGTTTTTGCTTTACTAATATTACCTGGATGTTATACTTATAGAGAATATCCTGTAGAATATGATTATAGTTATCATGGCAAATTCAAAAAATATAAATCCTTTTCATTTTTAGAAAATAGCGCATCTATTGAAGATACTGTAGTTTCTCATGAGGTAATTGAGGATATCATTAAATCGAGACTTCAAACCCAAGGGTATAATTACAGATTGGAAAAACCAAATTTATTGGTGTCGTATAAAATATATTACGATAGCTTAAATTTTAGAGGCTACGACCAACCTGATATTGAAACCTGGGTGAAATATGAAAAAAATTCAGAAGATTATAGTCCCAGAAAATACGAACTAAGAAAAGGGACTTTACTTATTCAGTTATATGATCGCAAACAAGAACGAAGCGTTTGGCAGGGTTATGCAACTGGTGTATATGGCAATATTTACTTTAATAATGAGCGCCAACTAAAAATTGCCGTACGCAGTATTTTAGATAGGTATCAGTTTTTAGCCGAAGATTTTATGGAAAATAAGGAGTTTATTCTTGAAGAAAAGGCAGTGAATAATTAAAAATTTAGCACAACCTTTAAATTCCTATTAAAATATTATCACGCCATTCCTTATTTTTTAAAAAAAAATATAACTTTGCAGTCCCAAACGAATATCACTCTTGGTAATCGTAAAGGGAAACACATTTATTGACCTATGGTGTAACTGGCAACACGTCTGTTTTTGGTGCAGAAGAGTCTAGGTTCGAGCCCTAGTGGGTCAACTAATAAAATCCCGATTACTTTGATTCATATTAAAGTATCGGGATTTATTTAAACTACTAATTGAGATGTCACAAGTAAAGCTCTTTTCTGGTTCTGGTTCAATTGATTTAGCAGAAAGAATGGCGCAGTCTTTCGGTAAACCGCTTGGCAACTCAGTGTTCCAAAAATTTAGCGATGGAGAAATGGCTCCCTATTTTGAGGAATCTGTAAGAGGGTGTGATGTATTTCTTATACAAAGCACTTTTGCCCCTGCAGATAATTTTCTTGAGCTATTATTAATGGTAGATGCCGCCAAAAGAGCCAGTGCAGAAAGCATTACCCTTGTGGTTCCGTATTTTGGCTATGCACGCCAAGATCGAAAAGATAAATCTAGAGTGGCAATAGGGGCTAAACTTTTAGCCAATCTAATTGAAGCATCTGGAGCTAGCCGATTAATGACTTGCGATTTTCATGCAGATCAAATTCAAGGCTTTTTTGATATTCCAGTTGACCATATGGATGGAGCTTCCATTTTTGTGCCCTACTTAAAATCATTAAATCTAGATAATATCATTTTTGCATCGCCTGATGTTGGAGGAATGAAACGCACCAGAAGGTATGCAAGTTTTTTTGCAGCAGATATGGTTGTTTGCGATAAACACCGTGAACGAGCAAACGAAATTGCTTCGATGCAATTAATTGGTGATGTTAAAGGTAAAGACGTTATCATGGTAGATGACTTAATTGATACTGGTGGAACCATTTCGAAAGCGGCAAAACTTTTAATAGATGAAGGAGCCAAATCTGTACGAGCAGTTTGTACCCATGGTGTATTATCAGGAAAAGCTTATGAAAACATTGAAAATTCTGTGTTAGAAGAGTTAGTAATTTCCGACACGATTCCGTCAAAAGAAAGCCCAAAAATTAAAGTGATAAGCATAGGGTCACTATTTGCGAAAGCAATAAGAAAAATACACGATCATGAGTCTATCAGCTCATTATTTATTAAATAAGCAAATAATTAATACATCATAAATAATTTAAAATGAAAACAATTGAGGTTATAGGGTATAAAAGAGCAAATCTCGGTAAATCGGAAGCCAAGAAATTAAGAGCAGACGCAAATGTACCTTGCGTACTTTATGGAGGAGATAAACAAATCCACTTCTATGCTCCAATGATATTATTCCGTGAATTAATATATACACAAGATGCACACTTTGTGCACTTAAACATTGAAGGTGAGCAATTTGAAGCCATTATTCAAGATGTTCAATTTCACCCAGTAAGTGAAATTATTTTACATGCTGATTTCCTATTATTAGTGGAAGGAAAGAAAATTAAAATGGATGTTCCTGTAAATCTTGTTGGGCAGTCTCCAGCAGTTACTGAAGGTGGTGTTTTAATTCACAAACGTAGAAAATTAACCGTATTATCATTACCAAAAAATATGCCTTCGCATATCGATGTTGATATTTCTAGTTTGCAATTTCATCACTCAGTAAAGGTACAAGATGTGGCATCAGCAGAATATGAAATTTTAGATACTAAAATTGCATCTATTGCAGTAGTTGAAATGCCTAGAGCTCTTAAAGCAACTGAAGATGAAGAAGGAGTTGAGGGAGAAGAAGGAGTTGAAGGAGAAGAAGGAGAAGAGACGCCTTCTGAAGCAGCTGAATAATTCATTCTCGCACAGTATTTATAAATCCTGCTTTTGTAAAAAGCAGGATTTATTTTTTTATATAGGTTTACATTTGCTTAAAATTAATTCTAAAACATGAAGTATTTGATTGCTGGGCTAGGAAATATTGGCAAAGAGTATGAATTAACTCGCCATAATATAGGCTTCCTCGTTTTAGATCAGATTGCAGATGAAAAAGGCTTAACTTTCGAAACAGATAGGCTAGCAGAAAAAGCTGAATTTAAATATAAAGGGCGCCATATTCATTTAATAAAGCCAACCACCTATATGAATCTAAGTGGTAAAGCCATTAATTATTGGATGCAACAATTAAAAATTCCTAAAGAGAACCTGCTTGTAATTGTAGATGACATTGCCCTCCCTTTTGGTAAATTAAGATTAAGAGCTAAAGGATCCAGTGCGGGGCATAATGGATTAAAAAATATAGAAGAAGTTATAGATGGAAATAATTACGCCCGTTTAAAATTTGGCCTAGGTGATGATTATAGCAAAGGGCGGCAAGTAGATTTTGTATTAAGTAATTTCACAAAAAAAGAACTCTTAGACCTTCCATCCTATATAGATACAGCAAAAAAATATGTTTACGCCTTTAGTACACAAGGTGTTAACCGTACCATGAACATACTAAACGAAAACTAAGTATAAGTACTTAGCCATATCAAGTAAAATAATTATTTTATTTGCATTAAATTACGATCATATTTGTAATAGATTAACATCTATCTACCATATAAATTAAAAATAATGAAGAGTTTGAAACAATTAATTATTGCCATTATCATCTTAGCAGGCGTTTTTTCACAAAACACCACTCAAGCACAAACTTCAATGACCAAGATTGAGTCTTTATACATTTATAATTTTATCAAGAATATCCAATGGTCGAATGTAAATGATAAATACATTATAGGCGTGTATTCAAATGGAGCAATATTTGACGAGTTGAAAGGGATTCTTTCTGTTCGAAAATTTAATGGTAAAACGATAGAAGTAAAAAAAATAACTGCTCCGGCACAGGCATCAGAATGCCATATCATATTTGTAAGTCAATCTAATGGAGGAATGGTTAAAAAAATTGTTGCAGAAGCTGATACAAAAAACACATTAATTGTTTCTGAACGAGGCCAATTAAATAATGGTGCAGGAATTTCATTTGTGTTGGCGAATTCTAAGCTTGGGTTTAAAATAAACCAACCTGTTTGCAAAGCAGCTGGATTACAGGTTAGTGCATCCTTGCTATCATTAGGTATTTAATTATTACCTAACGTAATAATTTAAAAAAAGCCAGTTTAAACCTGGCTTTTGCTTTATGCAATCTTTTGTATTAATTAACAGTTGAACCTGGCTTTACTTCTCCCATTGGAGAGACCATCTTCAAACTCCCATCTGCATCTTCAGCCATCAAAATCATTCCTTCTGAAAGCTCCCCCATCATTTTTCGTGGTGCCAAATTAATTAGCACCGACACTTGTTTCCCAACGATGTCTTCGGGTTCAAAATAGTGTGCTATACCACTTAAAATAGTGCGGGTATCAACCCCTGTATCAACTTTTATCTTTAATAGCTTCTTCGATTTTTTAACCTTTTCAGCCGAAATAACTGTTGCTATTCTAATATCCATTTTAACAAAATCATCAAAAATGATTTCATCTTTTTGAGGCTCAGCCTCAACGTTAGCAAGTTTGGTTGCCTCTAATTTATTTATTTGTTCTTCCACTTCTTTATCTTCAATCTTTACAAAAAGCAATTCAGGTTTATTTAATTGAGAACCAGCGCTTAGCAAGTTAGGGCTTCCTGCGCTATCCCAACCTTTAGTTTCTAAAGCTAACATGTTATTTATTTTTTTAGCAGTATGGGGCAGAAATGGTTCACCTAAAACCGATAGATTGCTCACAATTTGAAGTGCAATATTTAATATTGTTTTAACTTTTTCAGGGTCTTCCTTAATCAATTTCCAAGGTTCCGCATCAGCCAAGTATTTATTACCTAACCTCGCCACATCCATGTACAAACCTAGTGCCTCCCTAAATCTGTATTTTTCTATCGAACTAGAAATTTTATTAGGCAATTCACCAAGTTGTTTAAGTACATCCTTATCCTGAGTTGTTAATTCTCCTCTTTCAGGAACGATTCCATCGTAATATTTTTGTGTAAGAACCAGTGCTCTATTTACAAAATTTCCTAAAACGGCAACAAGCTCATTATTATTTCTTGCCTGGAAATCTTTCCAAGTAAAATCATTGTCTTTAGTTTCAGGTGCATTTGAAGTAAGCACATACCTAAGTACATCTTGTTTATCAGGAAAGTCCAGCAAATACTCGTGCAGCCAAACTGCCCAATTTTTAGAGGTAGATATTTTATTTCCCTCCAAATTCAGAAACTCATTGGCAGGAATATTAGTGGGTAAAATATACTCACCATGCTGTTTTAGCATCGAAGGAAAAATAATACAATGGAATACAATATTATCCTTACCTATAAAATGAAGTAATTTAGTGTCATCTGATTTCCAATATGGCTCCCAATCTTTACCAGTTGCTGCTGCCCAATCTTTAGTAGCAGAAATATACCCAATAGGAGCATCAAACCATACATAAAGCACCTTACCAGCAGCTTCTTTTAAAGGCACAGGAACACCCCAATCTAAATCTCTAGTTACAGCTCTTGGTTGAAGCCCTTGATCTATCCAAGATTTACACTGTCCATACACATTACTTTTCCAATCCTTTTTATGCCCTTCAACAATCCACTCTTTAAGCCAAGGTTCGTATTTATCTAATGGCAAATACCAATGTTTCGTTTCCTTAAAAATTGGAGTTTCACCACTTAAAGCTGATTTGGGATTTTTCAATTCGTTAGCACTCAATGAAGAACCGCACGATTCACACTGATCACCATAGGCACCATCTTTACTACAAACCGGGCAAGTACCTACAATATACCTATCGGCTAAAAACTGCTCAGCCTTGGGGTCATAGTATTGTTCAGCTGTTTTTTCTATAAACTCCCCTTTTTCGTGTAAGGCTGTAAAAAATTCAGAGGCTGTTTCAGCATGTGTTTTAGAGGATGTTCTAGAATAAATGTCAAAGCTAATTCCAAAATCGGCAAACGACTGCTTAATTATTCCATGGTATTTATCAACAATTTGTTGCGGGGTAACCCCTTCTTTTTTTGCTCTAATGGTAATTGGCACCCCATGTTCATCAGAGCCGCATACAAAAAGCACATCCTTTTCGTTACTTCGTAAGTATCGGGCGTAAATATCGGCTGGTACATATACGCCAGCTAAGTGACCAATATGAACTGGGCCATTGGCATAAGGTAACGCTGCAGTTAATGTATATCTAGAGGGAGTATTTGTCATTATTAATTTAATTTCGATCAAAGATAAAAAGTAATTAGTGTTGTTTTTTACCTGTGAGACAATTCTTAAACATTTTTCTAACTAAACCTGGAATTACATGTCTAAAATTACTATTTTAACTGACTGAATTGAAGTTCAAAATGCACCTTAACAGCGAAAAGGAAAAAATTGTGGAAGTTCTTTTTAAAGAACACTTTGAACCATTATGTAGAATGGCAACGAAGTTTATCCACGATTTCGAAGCCTCTAAAGATATAGTACACGAGGTTTTTGTGTCTTTTTGGCAAAAATTTGATTCGCTCCCATCGGATAGCCAATACAAAAGCTACCTATATACTGCCGTTAGAAACAAGAGCTTTAACTATCTAAGAGATGCTAAAAAACACTTAAATATTGTAGATGTGGAAGAGGTAAAGGCACCTGATACGGAACAATCAATGGAAGTAAAAGAGCTTGCAGTGGAAATCGATTTTGCACTAACCCTTCTTCCAGAAAAATGCAGGGAAGTTTTTGAGCTTAGCAGGTTCGAAAACATGAAATATGCACAAATCGCAACACATCTTAACATATCTATAAAAACTGTAGAAGGGCAAATGAGCAAAGCACTGCGAATATTACGCGAACACCTCAAAGAGTTTATGGTGCTTGTATTAATTATTTTAGAATTAACGTAAGGGTAAATAATAAGTTAAGTGTTTTAATAATAGAAAGGAAAAGTGAAGGCACAAGAAGGACATATCGAATCTATCATCACCCGTAAAATAAATGGCGAAATAACAGCAGAAGAGCAAGTTGTGCTGAACCAATGGGTGGCAGATAGTAAAGAAAACGCTAGGTATTTAAAAGATCTTCAAAGCATATACTTTCAAGCAAATAAAAAGCATATAGATAAAACTGAACCTATTGATGTTGATCAAGAGTGGAGAAAATTCAAAAACACAATTCAGACCCAAAGTAGAACGGGGCTATTTAATTCGACCCTATTAAGAATTGCAGCATCGGTGGTTCTGGTAGCAACTTTAGGCTATTTTTTATGGTTTAGTCAATTTAGAACAAATACTATTGAGGTAATTGCACAAACTTGGGGAGAGGAAGTTAGGCTGCCGGATAACTCATTAATTACTTTAAACAAAGGAGCGGTTCTAACATACCCTAAAACATTTTCAGGAAGTAATAGGGCCATCTCACTAACGGGTGAAGCGTTTTTTGAAATTACGAGAAATGAAAATAAACCATTCTTAGTAAACCTTAGTCAAAGTACGGTTAAAGTGCTTGGTACTTCGTTTAATATAAATGCAAATGGTAACGACAACAAAATTGAAGTGGTAGTTAATACAGGTAAAGTAATGTTTACTAATTCAGCACTTGATGAATCTATAATTTTAACCAAAGGTGAAAAAGGAACCCTCATAAAAAACACAAACATGCTTACGCAAACATTTAATAATGACATTAATGTATTGGCTTGGAAAACGAGAAAACTTATTTTTAACAATACCGAATTAGACAAAGTTATAAAAACAATAAATAGACTGTACGAAGCGCAAGTTTCGTTTTCGACAGATACAGATAAAAATTGTAATGTAACAGTTAGTTTTGAGAATCAATCATTAGAAGCAGTATTGTCAGTTTTAAAGCTAACACTAGACTTAGAATACAAAAAATCTGGTGATGTAATCGAAATTATTAAAACTGGCTGCTAAGCAAAATATATCCTCCTCATCAAAATTGTTACTAAAAACACTACTTGTTGGTATTTTTATTGCGTTTTCAACGCTTACCTCACTTTGCCAAAACGGAAATTTAAAGAGTCTAATTTCATTAGATATTATAGATACTCCCTTAAAGGAAGTATTAGTACAAATTGAAAAACAAGCCAATGTATTGTTTGCATTTAATCCAGATAAACTTCCTTTGGAAGCCTTGGTAAGTTACCAAGCCAATAATAAAACACTCGAATCTGTTCTCAATAACATCTCCACTACTTATCATTTAAAATTTGAACTGATAGAAAAACAAATTGCTTTATTGCCTAAAGAAGGCGCACCAGTTACTTTTAATTTATCAGGCAATGTAGTTGATGCCCAAACTGGCGAGTCATTAATTAGTGCCACCATAAGCATAGACAACCTGGAATATGGTGCCATTTCAAACGGGTATGGTTATTATTCATTGGCCCTACCTTATGGCAAACACAAAATTGAAATTTCATATCTGGGATATCAGCTAAAATCTGATAGCATCAAACTAATATCAAATACTTCTGTTAATCTAAGTTTAGAACAATCTTTTCCTGAGTTAGAAGAAGTAATTGTTAAAGGCAATAAGCCTCCAAATATTCAATTAATTCAAACAGGAAAAGTTAACTTATCTCCAAGATTAATTGAAGAATCTCCTGCGGTTTTTGGAGAAAACGATGTCATAAAATCGTTAGAAAAAATACCTGGAATAAAACTTCAATCTGAAGGTTCTACCTTTTTTTATGTGCGCGGTGGCAACAAAGACCAAAATCTTATTTTAATTGATGACGCTCCTATCTATAATCCATCGCATATGCTTGGGCTATTTTCATCTATTGTGCCAGGTGTTGCCAACTCAATTGATATTTATAAAAGTGATTTTCCGCTTTCCAAAGGGGGCAGGCTTTCTTCTGTAATAGATATAAAAACAAAAGAAGGCAATAAAAATAATTTTTCTGCTTGGGGTAATATTGGAATAGTATCTACTCAATTAGGTATTGAAGGCCCTTTTAAAAAAGGGCAAAGCTCCTACATATTATCGAGTCGTTTCTCTAGAATTAAATGGTTTTTTAAATTAATTAACCCCAACATAGAAAAATTTAATTTTTATGATTTGTCGGGTAAAATGAATTTTAAAATTGATTCCAAAAACAAACTTTACGTCTCGTTTTATACGGGTGCAGATAATTTTTTAACAGCAGAAAGTGGTTTGGGTTGGTCCAATATTAATGGCTCTATACGATGGAATAAAATAGTAAACGAGCATACGTTCGTTAATACTACCATTTATGGAAGTAATTATAAGTATCAATTTTATTATGATAGGGCTGATAGTGTTAGTTGGAGATCTAGGATTGGAGAAATTGGCATTAAAACTGATTTCACTAAATTTTTGGATAGCCAGCAGGAATTGTCTTGGGGATTCAACCTGAATGGAAGAACCATAAACCCAGGGAATTTAGTAAGAGAAGATACCATTCCCATACCTGACGAATTTATCGTATCGGTAAAAAACAATATTGAATCCGCTGGATATGGGCAATATACGTATAAACCAAACAATCGTTGGGGCTTTAAAATTGGGGTTAGAGCTTCTTTATGGACAAGTATGGGAGAATCATTCGAGTATGGCTTTGATGATGGCGGTTTTGCTACAGATACCCTGGCATTCAATGCCGGTGAGGCTTATCGCAATTATTTTCAGTTAGAACCAAGAGTTACAGCGAGTTATCTAATAAACCAAAATTCATCTATTAAAGCTAGTTATGATAGGTCAACTCAAAATTTACATTTAATAACCAACTCCATTAGTCCATTTACTTCATTTGAAATTTGGCTACCAAGTGGCCCTAATATTAAGCCTCAAACAGCAGATCAATTATCATTAGGGTATTATTATTTTCTTTCAACTATCGGAATTTCTTTACAAGCAGAAACGTATTATAAAGCGCTTTATAACCAGATAGATTATGAAGCACATGCCTCTACCCTACTTAACCCAACTATTGAAAGTGAGCTGTTATTTGGCACCACCAAAAGTTATGGTGTTGAACTATTTGCTAAAAAAGAAGAAGGAAGAATAAGAGGAATTATTGGATACACGCTTTCGAAAGCCAGAAGCAAATTTGAAGAATTAAATAATGGTGAAAGCTTTACTGCAAACACCGATCGACCACATAATTTTAGTGTAAGCTTGAGTTATGACTTAGGAAAAAAAGTAGCACTTAGTAGTAATTTTATTTATACTACAGGAATTTCTTTTTCATCTCCAACCTCCTTTTATAATTACGATGGAAATGAAATTCCAGTTTATGAAAATAAAAATAATAGTAGATTACCCAATTATCACCGCTTAGATTTTTCAGCCAAGTTTATCTTAAATAAAAACCTCACTAAAAAATTTAGACATAGTCTCATAATTTCTATTTACAACCTTTATGGTCGTAAAAATCCAATTTTTATCAATTTTAATAAATCGATAAATGGCGATAAGGATTTTGAAGTGCCTACCAATTTATTAACAGCTTCAAGGCTTACTTCTCAAATTTATATTTATGGTTTTGCCCCTTCTATCAATTATCAATTTAAGTTTTAATGAAATATTGGAAATACATCATATTAATCGTTCTTTCAGCGTTTACATTAAGTTGTGAAGAGCAAATTGTTTGGCCACTAAATAATCAAACCTCAGATTTAATTGTGGTTGAAGGAGTATTAACAAATGAGAATAAACCACATATAATTAAGTTATCAAAACCGTACAAAGAACAAAATATTGTTCCTGAAGCAGTTAGTGGAGCTATTGTAACTATTAAAGAAGAAGACAACAACAACATTAAAACTTATACTACCACTGAATTTCCTCTAGGGTCAGGTTTGTATTTAACCGATAGCTTGAGAGCTTTTTCTGGCAAGCTTTACACCTTAACCATATTTTATAATAATACAACCTACGAAGCATCGGATTCGCCACCCTCTACTGAACCAATGCCAGCGATTGACAATAACTTAAAAACAGATAGCACCTACGTTCTAAATTTTAATGCATCTGGAGAGAACCCTAATTACATTAAACATTACTTAAACTGGCAAGGTATTGAGGGCTGTATTATTGCAACAGAATGTGAAGCTGAAATTATTTTTTATGACCTTAAAACAATTGATATTCAACAGCAATTCAAACCAGATCAAGAAATAATTGAGTTTCCAGAAGGTACTATGATTATTAGAAAAAAGTATTCGGTTTCAAATGCGTACCAAGAATACTTAAGAGGCATGCTATCCGAAACTGCTTGGAGAGGAGGTATATTTGATGGGTACCAAGCAAATGCAGCAACCAATTTAAGCGAGGGAGCTGTCGGTTTTTTTGCCGTTTCCACTGTTGTATCGGATATAACAATAATTAAATAACATCGCCACATAACCAAAATGAATGATTTCGAAAATATATTGTTTTTTTTATGAAGTGGCATAAGGGTATATTAATTGATTTGGGTTTTATAAGTGGAAGGCAACTTCTAACTCTAAATTCAATTAAAATTTAAAAATGAAATTATGAAAAATCTGATTCAAAAAACGATTAGACCAGTACTTGCATCGTTCGTGCTAGTGGCTGCAATGATGGCTTGTGAACAAAACCCAACTGCAGAACAGCCTACCAGTATTTTACCAGAAAAATTTAGTGTAGATATTCCATCAAGCATTAGCAATAATGGCAATGTTTCTGGAAGAATCTCTAATGGGCGACAAACCGAAGATGTTTTAAAAGGCGATGATATTTATAAACAACTAGAGCTTTTCATCAATATCGGTGACCGTTCGGCTGAATTAGTAGAAGCAATTATTGGTAGCATTAGACAACATAATATTGATAAAAACACCATACTCACTTACCAAAGTGATGAGGACAATCGAGCCAAAAATCTTGTAGTAGTGGAGTCAGATGAATACGAAGGTGTTACATACCAATTTAGCTTAACTATTACCGATGCAGAATTTGAAGGTAACCAAGATGGTGGTTACGCCATGCAAATATTTTGGAACAACAATCCTGTTAAAGGAGTAGCTATTATAAAACCGGCAAATTTAGATGTAATACACGATGCAGATGCAGGCGAAGGAATTTTTAAAATAGAATACGATTCTGAAAGCGACCTTGGATATGACGCGCATATGATTGTTTCAATTGCAAATTTAACCTTAGAAGAAGCAAATATTGATCCCTATTCCATGAGAACATTAAAAATGTTTGTGGGCAAAACAGGTGACATCGTAGATGTATATGGAAACTCAGATCACCCCAATGCTCGTTTCTTTACTGAAGATACTGGTTTTAATTGGGCGTTTGTTGCTGCTGGTTATCAAAGTAAAGACTTAGGAATTGCTGAAGTGGGCCTACCCCCAAGTGGTTTAAACGAAAGTAGCAGGAGTGTTTTATTGGATACTTATTCCGTAAGAAATGTGTTTACTGAACAGATATTGACAGCATTTCCTAATGTAACACAAGACCTATTGGATCTATACTTAATGAACACCAACGGACCCGGTTATTTTACCGATGAAGGCTTTATAGCCGGTGGAATCCCACCTTCCAACTTATGGCAAGAATTAGAGGTGAGAATTGACGAATTAGCTCCATATAACCCCATAGAAATCAGTAATCTGCAGATAGATTTTAAGTAAGAAAAATTCTTTTAGTTGAAATTAGGCTTGTAAACCCTGCTTCTCATCGAGGCAGGGTTTCTTATTTTTTTACAATAGGGTTTAGCAATAAAGATCACTATCTTTGCGCCTCGAAAATCCGAACACTATGAACTCGATTAGGAATATTGCCATTATTGCACACGTTGACCACGGTAAAACAACCTTGGTTGATAAAATTATTCATGAGACCCAAATATTAGACCCTCGTAAAGAAACGGGAGATTTAATTCTTGACAGTAATGACCTTGAACGTGAAAGAGGAATTACCATTCTATCTAAAAACGTATCAGTTAGTTATAAAGGTGTAAAAATCAATATAATTGACACTCCTGGTCACGCTGATTTTGGAGGTGAAGTGGAGCGAGTTTTACGTATGGCGGATGGTGTACTACTTTTAGTTGATGCCTTTGAAGGAGCCATGCCACAAACACGATTTGTGTTAAGCAAAGCACTGGCATTGGGCCTACTGCCAATGGTGGTGGTTAATAAAGTTGATAAAGAGAATTGCACTCCAGATGAAGTACACGAGCAAGTTTTCGACCTCATGTTTAATTTAGATGCAACCGAAGAGCAATTAGATTTTGTGACTCTTTATGGATCATCTAAACAAGGATGGATGAGTACCGACTGGAAAAAACCAACGACAGATATCACTGCTCTTTTGGATGCTGTGATTGAAACGATACCTGAAGCCCCTTATTTTGAAGGAACCCCTCAAATGCAGATCACATCACTAGATTTTTCTAGTTTTACTGGCAGAATTGCAATTGGCAGAGTTTTTAGAGGAGATTTAGAAACAGGGAAAGATTATATGCTTTGCAAATCTGATGGAAACAAAAAGATTCGAATTAAAGAGCTTTACGAATTTGTTGGGTTAGGTAGAGAAAAGGTTAATAAAGTAAGATCTGGAGATATTTGTGCCATTGTTGGCGTGGAAGGTTTTGAAATTGGCGATACCATTGCCGATTTAGAAAATCCCGAACCACTTACCAGAATAGCAGTAGATGAGCCGACAATGAGTATGTTGTTTACCATTAACAACTCTCCATTTTTTGGTAAAGAAGGTAAATTCGTTACATCTCGTCATTTAAGAGATAGATTAGAAAAAGAAACTGAAAAGAACCTTGCCCTTCGAGTAGAAGCAACAGAAACAGAAGACAAATTCAATGTTTTTGGAAGAGGCATTCTTCATTTATCTGTATTAATCGAAACCATGAGAAGAGAAGGCTACGAATTGCAAGTTGGTATGCCACAAGTAATTGTTAAAAAAATTGATGGTGTAAAAAATGAACCTTACGAAACATTAGTAATTGATGTGCCTGAAGATTATTCTGGTAAAGCCATCGAGTTAGTAACTCAGAAAAAAGGAGACCTTTTAGTAATGGAACCTAAAGGAGATTTGCAACATCTAGAATTTAATATTCCGTCTAGAGGTATTATAGGACTAAGAAATAATATTTTAACTGCCACTGCAGGAAAAGCCATTATGACCCACCGTTTTAGAGAGTACATGCCTATGGTAGCTAACATTCCACCACGATTGAAAGGATCTCTAGTATCTATGGAACAAGGGCCAGCAACCGCTCATGCACTTAACAAACTACAAGATAGAGGTAGATTTTTCGTAGAGGCAGGAGATGTGATCTACAAAGGACAAGTAATTGGCGAACACTCTAGAGACAACGACTTAGAAATAAATTTGATCAAAGGAAAGCAGTTAACTAACATGCGTAAATCAGGAACTGATGAAGCTGTAAAAATTGCACCAAAAGTGGTTTTCTCATTAGAAGAAGCGATGGAATACATAAGAGCAGACGAATATTTAGAGGTGACTCCTAAAAGTTTGCGAATGAGAAAAATTTAATAATCGACTATTAAAAATTGACAAAAGGTGAGCTTAACGGTTCACCTTTTTTGTTAATTAATTAGAGTCTGCAATGTTGGCAACTATAATTTCACCAACAGATTTAAGTACTGGCACTACCTTATTTCCTAATTTCTTGCCAATAGATACAACTTCTTGATTTTCAATTTTAGCATCTTCAGGAGTCGTTGTCTGGTTCTTAATTTCAAACACTGCTAGCACGATTACAATTATTGCCAATAGCACCCCTAAGGACAATGTGGTTTTGGATTGTTTCACTAGTTACTCAGGGTGCAAGTACTGTGCCAAAGCCCTACCTACTTTTAAAGCCAATTTGAGCAACTTATGTGTTCAAAATTGTACACTATGGTGTATAAAAAAAGGCCACCCCGAAAGCTTTCAAAATGGGCCTCTCTCTACAATTTATTTTAAAGATTAAAAATTGAAATTAATTCTTGCAAAATAGTATCTAATGTACTTTGTTGTAATACATATCGTATCAAGTATATTTGTTATTTATGTGGAAGATTAAAATTCTTATTATAGTTCTATTTACGGGTACTGCTACTTTTATGAATGCCCAAGTTACTTGGCTTACATTTGAAGAAGCCGTAGCCAAAGCCAAAGTTGATCCAAAACCAATATTTATAGATGTATATACAGATTGGTGTGGATGGTGTAAAAAAATGGACAAGGCTACATTTAGTGAAGAAAAAATTGCATCCATGCTTCAAAGTGATTTCTATCCTGTAAAATTTAATGCAGAACAGGAAGAATCAATCAATTTTAATAACCACGAGTTTAAGTTTGTTGCGAATGGGCGTAAAGGGTATAATGAGTTGGCAGTTGCCCTATTAGATGGAAAGTTAAGCTATCCTTCAGTTGTTTTCTTAAACGAAAAAATGGAACGCATTACGGTATTAGCTGGCTACCGCGGCCCAGATGACTTCTATCCTATTCTTACTTTTATTGGAAGTGGTGCTTACCAAAGCAAAACATTTGAAGATTATAAAAAGAGTTTATAATTTATACAGGTAACCTTTCATTAGGTTCACAACTATCTGAAAATCATAGAATCCGAAAAATTTCATATCTTTAGTTAGCGTAAAAAAAGTACTTAACGGGACTCTTTAGAGGCTCTAAAAATAAAACCATATTAATTATCTGACCCTAATCTGGGAACACATTTTCGTGTCGAAACAACACAGAAATAATAACGAATAATGTAATTATCTCCATTATCTCGTACATTTAAAAGTGTTTATACACATTATTTCGTACATATTTGTGCATATTTGTGTCAAATGAAACGAAATGCACTTATAAATCTTGTTAAGTGGAAACAAAAGAATGACCGGAAGCCACTTATCATAAAAGGAGCTAGGCAAGTAGGAAAAACCTGGTTAATGAAAGAATTTGCACGTTTAGAATACAAGTATTGTGCTTATATCAACTTTGAAAGCAGTCCTCACTTAAAAAACCTCTTTATAGCAAACTACGATATCAACCGTATTCTTATGGCTATATCCATAGAAGTGGGCTTCAATCCAACAGAACAGGACACCCTAATTGTTTTAGATGAGATCCAGGAAGCCGAAGGGGCACTTACATCCTTAAAGTACTTTTATGAAAATGCCCCCCAATACCACATAATGGCAGCGGGTTCGCTACTGGGGGTAATACTCGGTAGTAAAACTTCATTTCCTGTAGGAAAAGTTGATTTCTTAGAATTATATCCTTTAACTTTTACAGAATTTTTAGAGGCCACAAATGACCAACCACTTGTTCAAGTACTTCATTTATTCGATTGGTCAACAGTTGAGCTTTTTAAAACAAAACTGGTTGAACGGCTTAAACAATATTATTTTGTTGGAGGAATGCCAGAAGCAGTACAAACGTTCGTAAATGGATTTGATATAAAAAAAATACGCGAAGTACACCAAAATTTATTAAATGCCTACGAACAAGATTTTTCAAAACATGCACCACATAGTATAGTACCACGCATTCGTATGTTATGGCATTCTATCCCTGCTCAATTAGCAAAAGAAAACCGAAAATTTATATATGGATTAATTAAAAAAGGAGCCCGTGCAAAAGAATATGAAGAAGCTATTAACTGGCTGATTGATTGTGGATTATTGCTTAAAGTATATCAAGTAAACAAACCAGCTTTGCCGTTAAAAGCTTATGAAGACTTAAAATCATTTAAATTGTATATGCTGGATGTAGGCCTACTAGGGGCAATGGCCGGCTTAGATGCTAAAACGCTGTTGCTTGGCAATAAATTATTTACAGAATTTAAAGGCGCCATTACCGAACAATTCGTACTCCAACAACTTTTACCCCAAAAAATTGAAAGCATTAATTATTGGTCGGCTCAGAATGCTAGAGCAGAAGTAGATTTTTTACTTCAATGGCAAGGAAAAGTTATCCCCGTAGAGGTGAAATCGGAAGAAAATCTTCAGGCTAAAAGTCTTCGGGTTTATCAAGATAAATTTAGCCCTTCTATTTCTATACGAGTATCCATGACAAATTATAGAAAACAGTCAATACTTATTAATTTGCCATTATATGCTGTAAACAATCTAACACAACTGATTGATGCTAAAGAATAAAAATTTTCGGAATTCTTGAATTGCTTCAAAAAATCTCCTTCCAATAAATCTTCTTTTTTCATGTCTTTGTAAATTTAAAATTAAAAAGAACCAGAGGTTTTTATCTAACAACTTATACAGCTAGCAGGAAAGTGCTTTTCAAACACTCATCCTATTAGCTTCCAATTCTAATATGCTTAAACCCAGAATTGTCAATAGGGTTTTGTTTTGAAGGTATAAAATACAAGAAAATCAGGCATTTAGGCGAGGAGTCATAGCTTAAGCTATGCTGACAAGCAAACGAAGTGATAAGTGCCTGATTTTGAAGTAGTTTAATCATGGAATAGAAAGTCTATTGACAATTTTGGGTTAAATTTACATCAGTTCTCACTATCAAATTATAGGTTTGCCCGTTCGAGACCTTTTTAACAAACTCAAAGCATTTATAATGACTGAAAAAGCATTTTTTGCTCCTGCGCTGAAGCTGTGGCGTAAGCGTAAAAAATGTTTCTTCTTTTTTTGGTGGGAAGAAGAATTTTTAGACCATTCGTTAGCAAACGATTATTCGTATTAAACAATCAGGTTTAAAAACAGTAGTAAGACTTAACACAAAGATTACTTATGGTGTAAATTGAAATTACAATTTTCAATTTACACCCTTTTTTAATACATTTGTACAGTGTATATTAAAAGAACCATAACAAATCTAGTTTTAAAGAGTATTGATAACAATCCTGTAACGGCTCTACTAGGTGCCAGGCAGGTAGGAAAATCTACTTTAGCTAAAGAAATTCTCAGTCATAAAAAAAAAACTTTATTTATAGATTTGGAAAAACCTTCAGATAAAGCGCTCTTAACTGAACCTCAGCTATTTCTAGAACAACACAAAGAAAAGCTTATCTGCCTAGATGAGATTCAACTTTTACCTGAAATTTTTAGTGTTCTCCGCAGCTTTGTGGATGAAAATACCACCACAAAATTTTTAATCTTAGGATCTTCTTCCCCTGAATTACTCAGGCAAACTTCTGAAACCTTAGCAGGTAGAATAACCTATTATAATCTTAATCCTTTCTCACTTATCGAGCTTAAAAAACAAACTACACAAAGCAATTACAGACTTTTAGGCGGGTTTCCAAGAAGCATATTAAACCCATCTATCGAACAATCTATTGAATGGCTCACCAACTTTATAAAAACTTTTTTAGAAAGAGACTTGCGTGCTTTTGGATATAATCTTCCCCCTGAAACTTTACATAGGTTATGGAAAATGCTGGCTCACTTAAATGGCCAGGTCGCCAACTATTCCCAGTTGGGTAGTTCCCTCGGACTTAGCCACACCACTGTTAAACATTACATAGATATTTTGCACCATACATTTATGCTTAGGATACTTCCTCCCTATTATATCAATATAAAAAAAAGATTAATTAAATCGCCCAAACTTTATATCAGAGATACAGGCATCCTCCACTCTTTATTAAACATACATTCGTTTGAGGAATTATACGCTCACCCAGTATATGGAAGCTCTTGGGAAGTAACTGTAATTGAGAATGTACTCGCAAAATTTAAAAGATGGGATTATTTTTATTACCGAACCGCCAAAGGAGAAGAAATAGATTTAGTATTAACCAAAGCAAACAAAGTTATTGCCATTGAAATAAAAGCATCAGCCACACCTCAACTCACTAAAGGATTTTATACCTCAATAGAAGATATAAAAGCAACAGAAACCTATATCATTGCGCCTGTTAAAATACCTTACCCTCTTAAAAACAATGTAATGGTTTATAACCTAGAACGTTTTTTGCAAAAAGATTTTGAGTAAAATAGCAGATAAGAATAAGCTTTAAGCCAACTTAATAACAACTATTTTTGTTCTTTTTATTTATTCGAAGAAACATTATTGGCACTTAAAAATATTTTCCACGAACTCAAAGCATTTATAATGACTGAAAAAGCATTTTTTGCTCCTGCGCTGAAGCTGTGGCGTAAGCGTAAAAAATGTTTTTTTGTTTTTGGAGGGAAAGTGCATGTGGCCATTTTAAGTTTTCCCTAAAGCAGCTATTATTTTAATTGAATTCCTTTGCTCACATTTAATAAATGTTAACTTTGATTAGATGAAAAAGAACCCAAAACCCATATTCAATAAAAGAATATTTTGGGATGTTAGCTTCAATAATCTTGATTATGATTCCAAAGCAAACTTTGTAATTGAAAGAGTTTTTAATAGAGGAGATGTAGATGATATTAGACAATGTAGGAGGTATTATGGAGACGAGAAAATTAAAGAAGCACTCCTCAACTCAAAATACATTTCTAATTACAGACTCTATTTAGCGAGTGCCGTTTTAAATCAACCTTTATCTGCATTTAAGTGTTACACACAAAAACTGTTGAACCCAACACTTTATCCTTACTAAAAAGACTTCAGCAAATGCCAGAGTTAAAAACTTTTTACTTAGTAGGAGGTACTGCTTAGTGCACTTACCATTAGATACAGCGATTTTCAGCATATAGTGCCCTTTTTAGTACAATTTGGATTGTACGCAACACCTGTGGGATACCCTGCCAGCATGGTAATTAATAATATACCGCAGTGGGCCACGGTAGTATATTACCTAAATCCAGTGGCGGGCATTGTGGAAGGCTTTCGATGGAGTATTTTAGGAGGAACACCTCCTGGCATGTATTCTTACATATCGTTTGGAGTTATTTTTATTTTGTTTATTTCAAGCCTTTTTTACTTTAAAAAAGTAGAACGAGTAATGGCTGATATTGTTTAATATATTCTATTTTTGCAATACCCAACTAGCATTTTTTACTATATTTGCAATAGACAACTAGCATAATATGGAACGACTACAACTTTGGTTTTATAAAAACATGCAACAGGTTAACACCAGTTTTAAACGATATCTATGGCATGAAATAAATTGGTCAAGTCGTTTTATTATTATAATTGGAGCCCGCGGTGTAGGCAAAACAACTTTACTACTACAGTATATCAAAGAAAATTTACCTATCAACGAAAAAACTATCTATGCAAGCTTAGATGATATCTATTTTTCAAATCATTCATTAATGTCATTTATAGATGAATTTGTTAAAAACGGAGGTGAAAATTTAATTTTAGATGAAGTTCAGAAGTATAATAATTGGGCCAAAGAGCTAAAAAGTATTTACGATAATTTTCATAACCTAAAAATAATTATAAGCGGGTCAAGCACCATCGAAATTCTTAAATCTGAAAGTGACCTAAGCCGGAGGGCTTTATACTACCAGATGCAAGGTCTTTCCTTTAGAGAGTATTTAAACTTTAGCCAAAATACAACTTTTGAGAGCTATACCCTGGAAGAAATCACCTCCTATTACTTAGAGTTATCCATAAACATTAGTAACACAATCAAACCAATTAAAAGTTTAAAAAATTATCTAAAAGCTGGATATTACCCCTTTTTTAAAGAAGACCTTAACACTTACCAAAAAAGGCTTTCTCAAATAGTAAACACTGTTATAGAAGTGGATATTCCCAATGCTTACACAATTGAATACCAAGCTACACATGCTATTAAAAAACTCTTATCTGAAATAGTTGAAATGGTTCCCTTTAAACCAAATATCAAAAAACTTAGCGAACGAATAGGTGTTTCCAGAGAAGCATTAATTAAATACTTAAAACTTTTGGAAAATGCTGATATTATTAATTTACTCTATAGCCAAACTAAAGGCATTAGTATTTTAAATAAGCCGGAGAAAATTTACCTTAATAATTCTAACATCGCACACGCATTAAATACCCATGTTAATGTAGGCAGTTTAAGAGAGGGTTTTTTTGTAACCCAATTGCAATCAAGATATAAACTAAGGTATTCGGGTGTTGGCGATTTTATAGTGAATGATTTTTATACCTTTGAAATTGGTGGAGCCAATAAAACTAAAAAACAATTAAACAAAATAAAAAATAGCTGGGTAATTGCCGATGATATTGAAATGGCTGTTGGCAATAAGATACCCCTTTGGCTTTTTGGATTTACCTATTAGAACATGAGTGACATAGCCATAAAAGTAGAAGGTCTTGGAAAAGAATACATCATTGGCCATAAAAAGGAAAGTGAATTAAGGAATGCATTTGGGCAAAAAATAAACCAGTTATTTAGGGGCAACCAAACCACGAAAGAATCTTTTTGGGCTTTGTAAGATATTAACTTTGAAATAATAGAAGCTCATTAAAAAAATACCCAAGTCAAATGTTATTGGTTTCGATTCCACAAGCATTGTGTTATTTTGATGAAGCTGAAGAAAGCGCAGCACCTATTTGTCTAAAAAATCATAATTGGGAAGAAATAAAAATTAAAATTCAAAATGAAGTAAGAAATTATTTAGCCTGAAATTGAACCATATCATTTATACTGATAGACTCTTGATTTTGACTAATTTTACAAGGCCAATTCAAACTCTTTTGCAAATTAAGAATTTGACTCAACATAGATTCTAGTATATCTTTTAAATGAAGTCCTTCTATCTATTTCTACAAGAACATATAAAAGAGGTAATCTCAGGATTGAAGGGGCCTAATTCTTTTGTGCGGAATGTCGCCTATAATTTGAGTGGGAACACAATTGTTTTAGCAATAGGGTTTCTATTAACTCCATTTATCGCTAAAATTTATGGGCCTGATGCCTACGGAAGTTTTGCCATTTTTACAGCTATTTGTAGCCTTGTTATTCCTTTTTCTACCTTACAATTGCAGGCAGGGTATGTAGCAGCTTCAAATAAAAATGAGTTTTATGCACTCGTCCGAATTTCTTTTATTGCCCTTTTCATCGTTACGATTCTAAGTGGTCTTACCGTTTTAGTTTATAAAAATATATTCGATAATAATCTGGATAACATGTATTTGACCATCCCGATTTATATATTTTTTTCAGGTTTATTCATAATATTTAGAGGATGGAATATCAAACTCCAAGAATTTAAAAAGTCAGCAAAGGCTAGAGTCCTGGCCACTATAGTTGGAAAGTCAGGAACGCTTTCATTTGGACTTTTCTATCTTCAAGATGCCTTAGGAATAATAATAGGAAGTGTGCTCGCATTTATAACTGAATCTATTGGACTAATGAGCAAACGTTTGCTGTTTGAAGCAAAAAGGACTTTGAGCCAACCTATCAAATTACACGAGCTTAGATCAACATTAATAAAATTTAAACAATACCCAACTTATGTTGCATTCAATTCAATTATTAATAACATAAGTACGCAACTTCCAATCTATTTCATTGCAAGCGAGTTTACAAAAGATGAAGTAGGTTTATTTTCACTTTCTCTTAGTTTAATTCTTATCCCGTTAAACTTAACTGGCACTTCAATAGGTGCAGTTTTTTTACCTAAAATAGCGGCTTTAGTAAATGACAAAGAAAAGAGAAACAACAATATTCTTGGATTATATAACAAGTTATTTTATCCAGGTTTAATAGGCTTAATTCTCTTGGCCATTGTTCTTGGATTGTTTCTTACCCTACTTCTAGGTAATGAGTGGAGTGGTGCAAGTTATTTAAGTTCTTTTATGGCAATTTCATTCGCTTTTGCCGTAGTATCCATACCACTATCTGTGGTGTTTAGGCTAATCAATTTTGAGAAGTCTAATCTTAATCTAACATTGATTTTTATTGTTTTGAAAATTGCAGGATTAATTATTGGTGGGCTATTAAATAATTTTAATCTAGCAGTGTTTATTTATTTCTTCATTTCGCTTCTTCACAACGCATTTCAAGTTATAATACTGTTCAATAAATTAAATATAAAAATATGGCCAATTATAAGAGATTTAGGGCTAGTAATTTTACTATATATATCAACTTATATTTTAATAAATCAATAAAAATTATCGACAATTGAGTTCTATGAATATTTTGTTAAAAGGCTACTATGGTTTTGGAAATTTTGGTGATGACCTTTTAATGCTCATATCTTACCGGATGTTGAAAGAAAAATATCCAAATTCAGCTATTACCATATATGCCAATAATAATGAAAATTTGAAAGAATTTAATAATGAACCAAAATACAATAATTACATTTTCAATATTCTTGGTGAAAAAGTAGATCTGATTGACTGGACCATCAGAGCTCACTTCGATTTAGTCGTAGAAGGAGGCGGAGGAACTTATTTTGATGACAAAGACAGTGGTTGGCTCTATTACTTAAGAAACCGGCTAATTGGAGGCATTAGTTTTGCTATTCTTAAAAAGATTGATGCTAACTTAAGAAAAATCGCAAAAAGAAAGCGTAAAATAACTTATAACAGAAGAGTTGCTTTGGGCATAGGGATTGGGCCATTTAGCAAGTCTGCTAAAAATCTTTATTCTTGTTTGATAGAATTGATATCTTCAGATGCTTGTATGGTAAGAGATGAGTCTAGTTTCAACCTAATTGGCAATTTAAAATACACACATCTTGGCAGTGACCTTGCCTTTTGTACTAATTATTGGAATGATTTATTTGATCAATCGGCTATTCATAAACCATCTAAAACAATTGGTTTTATTCTAAAAGGTGATAATACCACATTTGAACAGCGCATCTTAGAACTAGCACTTCGGTTAAAGAAAACAGGGTGGAAGGTGCGTTTTTTTGCTTTTGATGATGCCATTGATAAAGGCTATATAGATGAATGTAAAAAACTTTTCTCTGTTGATATTTGGTTGCCTCATTCTATATCATTAAAAAAATACATCTCTAAATTACAAAAATGCTCTATTCTTTTAACAGAAAGAGCTCATGGCGCCATAGTAGGTTCTATTATTGGTTGTGTACCCTACTTTATAACTCCTTCATTTAAAGTAAACCAAATTCTAAGTTTTTTTAAAAACACAAACCTTAATAACAGCATGCTACTCAACGAAGAATTGAATGTTCAACTTATAAATTCGTTATATGAAGGAATACTTAAAAGCAAAGAATTGTTAAAAATAGATTTTAAAAAAAATTATCACATTGTATCCAATAGTATTAGACTTGTGCTTTAATTAACTACCTCTAGTTTTCAATGAAGAATATCTTGTTTGTTAGCATGTCCGCACCTCCTCAAAAAGGAGCCGAAAGCATTCAAGTTGGTCGCTACCTCAAGTATTTAAAAAGTGCATTCAATATAGAATTGATTACAACTAATACTCCTAACCACAGTTGGGTAAGAGAAGACCGTTCGATTGCAACAGAACTGATTACCAATAATCGCCTTGAAATCAAAGTATATAGAGGGAAGTTTTTAAATAAAATATTGCATATTTTTAATAGAGACTCACCTGAAGACAGGTTTGTGAATAATTATGAAAACGTCATTAAAGAATTAAAGCAGAATCCAGACATTATTTATTCAAGAGCCCTACCACATAGTTCTACCCTGTTGGCGAAAAAACTAAAAGACCACTTTAAAGTTCCTTGGGTTATTCATTTAAGCGATCCTTGGGAGGACAATACATTTATTAACAATAAGAACAATTCATCTATTGAGCACGAATGTTTTAATTCTGCAGCTATTGTGACCCTCACTTCAGATCTTGCTGTCCAATTTTACAAAAAAAAATATCCCGAATTACGAAACAAATTTGTTTTAATGCCCAATGTATTTGATGAAGAGACAACACAAAGACCTCGGTTTGAAAATAATAATGATGTTTTAATAATTACTCATACAGGAAATTTCTATGGGAGTAGAAATCCAGCAATCATCTTGAATGTGCTCAGTCAATTAAAACAAGAAAAAAAACTACAAAATGTTAAGTTATATTTTGCTGGTGAAATGGATGCATTTAGCAAACAATTAATTGAAACATCTAATTTACCGGAAATTGAGGTTTTAGGTAGCATAAACTTAGATGAGAGTATTGAGTTACAACAGAAAAGTGATATTCTACTAATAATTAATAAAAAACAAGAAACCATTGCTGATTTAACAACACTGCCATCAAAGTTGTTGGATTATTGTTCAACTAGGAAACCCATCTTAGCAATAACACCAAAAGGATCCTCGACTGATAGTTTTATTAGCAATTATGGCGTTGGGCATAGTTTTGATAACAATCAGGTGATTGAAATAAAAAATCACATCATTTCTTTAATTGATGACTTTAAAAATAAAAAGGGCTTTTTAAGTTACGAACCTCCCAGAAAATATGGGGCAATATATAATGCTGAAAAATTAAGTAATTTAATAAATTTAGTAATTGAAAATAATTCCTAGTAATAAAAAAATTGATTTCAATGCAAAAAGTTAGAGTCGGTATTCTTTTAGATGATTACAATATTCCTGCCTGGTCATATGAAATGATCAAGGAAATTAAAGAAGGTTCTTTTGCAAACATTGTGTTAATTATCAAAAATGAATCTAAGGTCAAAAAAAAAGAAAGTTTTATTAAAAAATTGTGGGTAAATAGAAAATCAATAGTTTATTTAATATATAGTAAATTCGATTCAAAAATTTTCAACACCACACCAGATGCTTTCGAATTAAAAAACATTACAGAATTACTAAATGTTGACAGAATAAAAATAAAACCTAAAAAAACGATTTACAGGGATTATTTTAAATCTAAAGACATTAACCTAATTGAAAAGTATAACATAGACATTTTAATTAGGCTAGGGTTTCGAATTCTTTCAGGCGATATTCTTTCAATTGCCAAATATGGTGTCTGGTCTTATCACCATGGTGACAATAAGGTTAACAGAGGATTTCCAGCTGGTTTTTGGGAAGTCATGAAAGGCTGGGATGAAACAGGAACAACTCTTCAAATACTAAATGAAAAACTTGATGGCGGATCTCTACTATTTAAGTCTTACTCTTTAACAAACAATCAAAGTGTTAACAAAAACATAAATAGCTATTATTGGAAATCTCAATCTTTCATGCCAAATAAAATAAAAGAACTATTTCTAATTGGGGAAGATTTATTTCTTGATAGGGTCAAAATTGAAAATAGCAATCCTCAGTTCTATTCAAATAAATTATACTCCATACCGTCCAATAAAGATATCCTTACCCTTCTATTTAAAAAATCAATTAACATGATTAAGAATAGGATACTAAATTTGTTTTATTTCAATCAATGGGTTTTACTTTTTAATCTAAATAGCTCAAACACAATCTCTACCTCATTCTATCAATTTACAAAAATCCTGCCTCCAAAGGATAGATTTTGGGCGGACCCACATGTTGTCAAGAAGGGCAACAAATATTTTATCTTCATTGAAGAGTATATTTTCAAAAAAAAGAAAGGATTTATTTCAGTAATCGAAATGGATGAATTTGGAAATTATAAAAGACCAACTAAAGTACTTGAAAAAGATTATCATCTTTCGTACCCATTTCTAATAGAGGATAACGATAATCTCTATATGATACCTGAAACTAGTAATAATAAAACTATTGAATTATATAAATGTGTTGATTTTCCATTGGAGTGGGAATTTGAACAAGTATTAATGGATAATATTAATGCAGTTGATACAACAGTTATATATAAAAATCATCAATATTGGTTGTTTACAAATATTGCAAAAAACAAAGGCTCTTCTAACTTAGATGAATTATACGTTTTTTATTCCAAAAGTCTAATTTCCAAAAATTGGAAACCCCACAACCAAAACCCAATTAAATCTGATGTTAAATCATCTCGACCAGCCGGAAATTTTTTCACACATAACAACGAACTTTTTCGACCATCCCAGAATAATTCTAAACACTATGGTTTCGGAATGAAAATAAATAAAGTAGAAAGTATTTCTAATGATGTTTACGAAGAAAATGAAATTGATGCAATCTATCCCAATTGGGAAAAATCAATATTGGGAACTCATACTATTAATTCTCAACAGAAACTAACAGTAATTGATGCGTTATTGAGAAGAAAAAGACTTAACTAATCGTAGCATATAACTAATTTTCTAAGCTCAATTTATATTTAGCTCAATAAATTACTATTATTAAATATCTTTTAAATATATGTGTGGAATTGCAGGTTTTGTAAGTAATGAGTATCAAAAGACTGATTTACAAAAGATGGGAAATAAAATTTCTCACCGAGGACCAGATAGTGGTGGCGAATTTTTAAACATTCCAGTAGGACTAGTTCATAAAAGACTCTCTGTATTAGATTTATCTGATTCCGCAAACCAGCCATATTTCTTTGATAAATTGGTTCTGATATTCAATGGAGAAATTTATAATTATAAAGAATTAAGACAACTCCTCGTAAAAAAAGGATATCAGTTTGATTCAAATAGTGACACAGAAGTGGTCATAAAAGCTTTTCATTATTGGAGAGAAAAATCGGTTGAACATTTTATTGGGATGTTTGCATTTGCCCTTTATGATTTAAATGATCAAAACTTATTTCTTTTCAGGGATAGAATTGGAGTGAAACCTATTTACTTCTATTCCCACAACAAACAGTTTATCTTTGCCAGTGAACTTAAAGCTATTAAATCAATAATACCTCTTGATGTTTCATCACAAGGAGTAAATGATTACTTAAGGTTCGGTTATACAATTGGTGCAAATACTATTTACAAAAATGTCTACAAACTGGAACCCGGTCATTTCCTTAAATACAAAATTTTTAATCAATCTTTAACTAAAACATGTTATTGGTCTCCCGAAAATTTTCTACTCGACCCATTTGAAATTAAATCTGAAGAAAAACATGCTGATGAATTAGAAGAGCTATTGGTATCTTCATTCAAATATAGGATGGTATCTGATGTCCCCATCGGGATATTTTTTAGTGGAGGAATTGATAGCAGTCTAGTTTCAACCTTACTTTCAAAGCATTTTGGACAAATAAATACCTTTACCATTGGTTTTGAGTCTGATACAACTAGATTTAATGAAGCTAAATATGCAAATAAAATAGCTCATTATCTAGGGACAAATCATACTGAAAAGATACTGACGATGAGAGAGGCAAAAGTTAGATTAGATGACTTTTACAATATTTACGATGAACCTTTCTCCGATGCATCTGGTATTCCTACATCTCTCGTCTCTGAATTAGCTAAATCAAAAGGTATGAAAGTCGTACTTTCTTCCGATGGAGGTGATGAATTATTTGGAGGTTACCCTAGATACAAACAACTAGAAAAAATAGGCAGAAATCTAGTCAATGTTCCTATTGGATTAAAAAATCTTGCTCATTCAACATTATTACCGCTAGCAAACATAAGTAGCGAATTAGCATATGGGAATTTCGGAAACAGAATTTCAAAAATTCTAGAAAACATTGGTACAGATGATTGGCAAGCTTTTTATGAAGCGAATATTGTTGCGATTTCTAAAAGCCAAATGGATAAATATACCTTTAGAAATTCAAATAATTTACCTTTATTTCATGCTGATATAAAAAACATCCATCCCATTAAACAGTTTATGCTCTGGGATTTAAAATATTATTTACCGGACGATTTATTAGTTAAAATTGATCGAGCAACCATGTATCATGGACTAGAAGGAAGAGAACCCTTTTTGGATCATAGATTAGTAGAATTTGCACTTCGCACTCCGGTCAAACTTTTAATGAAAGACGGGATCGAAAAATATTTACTAAAAAAAATATTAACCAGACATCTCCCGAACAAGCTTTTTGATAGGCCAAAACAAGGCTTTAGTATACCAATGTTTGAATGGTTTAAGAAAGATTTCGATAATATGATTATTTCAAAATTGAATATTAATTCATTTGGGAAATATCAGCAGATAATAAATTATGAATATATAAAAAAAGAAATGAAACTGTATATGCATAGTAAATCTGTAAATAAGGAATATAACATAACTATGATTTGGAGACTGTTAAGCTTTGCGCTATGGGGAGAAAAATGGAATAAAAATTATAAGACTAACAAGTAGCATGATTCCGAAAAAAATCTTCCTTATTATACCAGAATTTGGCTATGGTGGTGCAGAAAAATCATTTAGTTTGCTAAGTGTAGCACTGGCTAAAAAATTCGATGTTTCAATCATTATTTTCAATAAAGAAAATGAAGCAACCTACCCCATTTCTGGAGATGTTATTTCTCTTGATATTCCAGCATCTAATAATTTTTTTAGCAAACTTTTCTATTTCTATTTGCGAATAAGAAGGCTAAAAAAAATAAAGAAACGAATAATGCCTGATGTAAGCATAAGTTTTCTTGAAGGAGCTGATTACATCAATGTTTTAAGCAAAAAAAATGAGAAAGTGATACTAAGTATTAGAGGTTCAAAATTTAATGATGAAAACATAATAGGTATAACAGGGTGGTTTAGAAGATACTTATTAATGCCGATTTTATATAAAAAAGCACACGCATTAGTTACCGTTAACAACGGGATAAAAAAAGAAATGAGTAAGTTTATCTCACCTGATAAAATAACAACTATTTATAATGGATATGATATTGAAGAGATAGAATTTAGAGCTCATGAGGAGATTCCAATAGAATTATCAGAATTAAATTCCAAAAACCTAATTGTTTCGGTCGGACGGCTTTCACCGGAAAAAGGATTTCAACATCTACTTAAAGTTTTTAAAGAAGTTAAGCTGGTTAATAATTCGGTTAAACTGGTCATAGTAGGTAGTGGGAACATGGATATAGAGTTGATAAAGTTATGCAAGAAATTAGATTTGGAATATGATGCAAGAAAATTGGGGTTTGATAAAACAAAAAATCCCGATGTGCTTTTTTTAGGATATTCAACTAACCCTTTACCAATATTAAAAATGGCCAGTATTTTTACTTTGTGTTCATCGGCTGAAGGCTTCCCGAATGCCCTGATCGAAGCTATGGCTATTAGGGTTCCAGTGATAAGTACTGATTGCCCTTATGGGCCAGCAGAAATTTTAGCGGGGAAGTTAGATAAAAGAGTTAAAGGGAAAGTACTAAATACAAAATTTGGTATTTTGGCACCACTATTTAATGAACCTAATAGTATAAATGAATGGTCTAGGTGCATTATTGATTTATTGGATGACCATAGTAGATTTAACCAGTTATCCCAATTAGGATATGAGCGAGCCAAAGATTTTACTTCCGAGGAATTAATCTCCAAATGGGAATCAATAATAGTTAGTTAAATGCTTTTTAATTCATTAGAATATTTATGGTTTTTCCCTACCGTAGTAATTATTTATTACTCTTTACCCTCTCATAAAAGATGGGTACTGTTACTTCTAGCAAGCTATTTTTTCTATATGAGTTGGAAAGTGGAATATATCTTTTTAATCATTTTTTCAACTCTAGTAGATTACTTCCTTGCTTTAAAAATTCATCAAGCTAAAAATAGCACCCAAAGAAAGTTTTTTTTAGTATTTAGCCTCGTTAGCAATTTAGGATTATTAGCTGCTTTTAAGTATGCCAATTTTATATCAGAAAACATCAATCAATTTTTAACTTTCACTAATACCGACAAGCATCTTCCTTATCTTGATATTTTACTCCCGGTTGGAATTTCATTCTATACATTTCAAACCTTAAGCTATACAATCGATGTATATAGAGGCAAAATACCACCCGAAAATAATATCGGAAGGTTTGCGCTATATGTAACCTACTTTCCTCAGCTGGTAGCTGGCCCAATTGAACGGGCAAAATCATTTATCCCTGAGCTTAAAAAAAAGGTGACTTTTAACTATGTGAATGTTGTTAGTGGTTTGAGACGAATTTTGTGGGGACTTTTTAAAAAGGTTGTGGTAGCCGATAGGGTCTCAGCGATCGTAAATCATGTGTACGCTACCAGCGATGACCAAAATGGACTTACATTGCTTTTAGCAACTTATCTTTTTGCCTTCCAAATATATTGCGACTTTTCAGGATATTCTGATATCGCTATTGGATCATCTAGAATTCTTGGAATTAATCTAATGGAAAATTTTAAAGCTCCTTATTTTTCCAAATCTATTAGTGAATTTTGGTCGCGTTGGCATATCTCTCTATCTAGTTGGTTTAAGGATTATGTGTATATTTCACTTGGTGGGAATAGGGTAAAAGTTAGCAGAATGATTGTTAATATTTTAATTGTTTTCCTAGTTAGTGGTTTTTGGCATGGTGCCAACTGGACTTTTATTGCTTGGGGACTAATTCATGGATTATTATTAATTTCCGAATATTTTTTAAAATTAGATTCAAGAGGAGATTTAAACTTCACACCTAGTCAAAAATTGATTAGAATTATAGTGAGTTTTAATTTAGTAACATTAGCTTGGATATTTTTCAGAGCTGATTCGATCAATCATGCATTTAGTATGTTTAATAACATACTAACTCTAGACAATTGGAATTTTGATATCAATAATTTTAGCTTGGCTATTGGAGGAATCCCCTTAGTAACGTGGCCTAAATTAATTCTCTCCTTCGCTTTTATTGTTATTATGCTTTTGATAGAATATGGTATTTATTTTAATAATTTCAGAAAAGCTTTTTTCGCTCTTAATAGCATCATTAGATGGGGCACCTACTATGCTGTTATCATATGTATTATTTTATTTGGGAATCATGGAAACGTTGAATTTATTTATTTCCAATTTTAAATTATGAAACTGTTCATTATCCGATTTGGCATATTTTGTATTCTCCTTTTGATAGGTCTATCACTGTTTAGTACATTCTTAAAAACAGGGCAAAAAAATTATGACTCTACTGGCTGTTATAAATTAAAACTAATGCTAGATGAAAAATCTTTAGATCCTGAAATAATAGTATTCGGAAGCTCTGTTGCAGAGGGTAGTATTATCCCAAAAGTGCTGTCTGAAAAAACGGGCAAAACTTCCTTCAATGCAGCACTGAGTGGGAGAAGAATTATTGACTGGAATAGTGTTGCCTTTTCTTTCTTAGACTATACAAAAAACAACAAAATAATAATTTTAGATATTTTCCCAAATGCATTCAATGAGACAAATCAGCTATATTTTCCTCACGAATTTTATCCTTATTTACAAAACAAATTTGTTAAACGGGCTTTGTCCCCAATTAGCGAGACCTATAATAAAATGACATCATTACCCTTTTATTATTTGACTCAGCTTAACACTACTATTATACTAAACTCCATCGTTGGGTTTAGAGATCTACTTTTTAATTTTAATTCAAAAATTCCTGATGGATATATGGGATATAACTCAATAACGTCAACCTATGAAAAAAGTAATTTGAGCAATTTAATTAAACCAGAGATATCAGACAGATCCATTGAATTGTATGAAGATATTTTTTCTGCAGCTGCAGAAAAGAATATAAGAGTTGTATTGGTGGGCACTCCTATTTTTATTGAAGGTAGACGGTTTTATCAAAACATTGACTCGATTTATAATTGGGGTAAAAGATGGGATTCAATTTATACAAATGTTGATTTTGTTAATTTTTTAAACGATAAAGCGATCATTTTAAATAAAAATTATTTTTCAAATAACACGCACTTAAACGATTCTGGCGCAATGGAGTTAAGTAAGAAACTTGGTATCGTTTTAACACAAACTAGAGAAGAATAAAATGGTGAATTCATTAAAACGACTAATCAAAAAAATTGGCCTCTTTGCCCCATTGTTTGACGTCCTGTTTTTACCAATATTGGTACTTTCAAGTCTTTGGTTAAGGCTAGTAAAATTTATTGGCCTTAAGAAGTTTTTCCTTACGCAAAAAACTCTCAAATCAATAGGTGTTTTCCCAATTGTAAATCACTATTACGAACCACAGTTTGTTTTTGATGATTATCAACAACAATACCGACATTTACCTGCAATTAATTTCAATGAAAAACAGCAGCTTGAAATAATAAATTCTTTTAATTATCAACAGGAACTTCTAGATAAACCAAGTTCAAATGCCCCTTCAAAAACATTTTTCTACAACAATGGTTCTTTTCCTTCAGGAGATGCAGAATGCTATTATTCATTAGTGAGAAAATTTACTCCAAAAATGATTATTGAAATAGGAAGTGGTTATTCAACTCTAATAGCCAATGAAGCTATTGGCAAAAATCTTGAACAAGGAAAACCTGGCACCAAACTAATTTGTATTGAACCCTACGAAATGCCATGGTTGAACGAGTTAGAGATTACACTTATCAGAAAGAAAGTTGAAAATGTTGAATTAACTTTTTTCGAACAATTAACTACTAACGATATTCTCTTCATAGACTCCTCACATATGATTAGGCCTCAAGGTGATGTATTATATGAAGTACTACACATATTACCTCAACTCAAAAGTGGAGTTTTAGTGCATTTTCATGATATATTTTCTCCTTTAAATTATCCTGAAGATTGGCTCAAAAACGAATATAGATTGTGGAATGAGCAATATTTGATAGAAGCCTTTTTGTCAAACAATGATGCTTTTGAAATCGTAGTTGCAATGAGTTACTTAACCTATAATTATAAAAAACAGGTTCATCAAGCATTCCCAGTACTTGCCCAAAATCCAAATCGTATTCCAGGTTCCTTATGGATAAGAAAAAAATAAATTTCAATAAAGCCACAGTATTAATATTAGACAACTCACCATCTATTACGGGAGCATTTAAGTCCATAACATCTGTAACTAAAGCTATGCGAGATGAGTTTAATTTTATTTTTGCCCTGCAAAGTGCTGAACTAGCTAGAAGCTTTAATAAACAAAATCATTATTCGATCCATATACCTTTTCTAGAAATTCAAAAAAAATGGAAATCTCTCTTATATTTCCCGAGATTAATAATCAATAGCTTCCGAATCCTTAGCATTGTTAAAAAGCAGCATGTCAAGATTATCCATGTTAACGATCTGTATAATATGTGTGGGGTTATTATTAAAATCATGCGTCCTAGCACAAAGATTATTTATCATGTTCGGCTATTACCAACATCCTATGCCAAGAAACTCTATTTTATTTGGAAGTGGTTAATTGAAAAATATGCAGATGAAATAATTTGTGTTTCACAAACTGTAGTATCAAACTTTAGTTATGAAAAAGCTACTGTTGTTTTTGATTCGATACAGATACCGAAACCTAAGAAAACCAAAGAAATAAAATCAAAAAACAATAAATTTAATATTTTATACTTAGCTAATTATATTGATGGAAAAGGCCAAAAAATAGCTCTGGAAGCTTTTTTTAGGGCAAAACCATTTATAAAAAATGTGCAATTAGTGTTTTATGGAGGAACCCTTAATAATCCTAAGAATCAAAAATACAAGGATGGCTTGATTAACTATGCTAATGACCTTGACTTATCTCAAAGTATCATTTTTAATGATTTTGCAAAAAATCCAGAGCTTAAAATAGAAAATGCTGATCTGATGCTAAATTTTTCTAAATCAGAGTCATTTTCGATGACTACCTTAGAAGCTCTAATTTATGGCACACCCATTATAGTAACCAACTGCGGTGGCCCCTCAGAGATTGTTGAGCATAATATATCGGGCATGCTTGTGCCCGTAAATGATATTGCAGCCATGGCTGATGCAATCGTGTCTTTAGCCAATGATTTTGACCTAAGAAACTCATTCATATTGAAAGGAAAAGAAAGAGTTCTTTCTAAATTTGATTTCAATATTCAAGTAGAACTTTTAAGAAGTATCTATCTAGGGTTACTTAATAATTCCTTGCAGGATTAAAAGCAATATCATTCAATGTTTAAAAAATTACATTATTTTTTTCTTGGTTCAATTTTAATAACCAACGCTGTTTTAGGGCAATGCCCATCAAGCAGTTTTACTTTGCCTGCTGATGGTTGCATTGATGAGAGTATCCGGCCTTTAAGTACCTCAACAAGTGCATCTGCTTATCATTGGGATTTTTGCAGTGGTGACTTAGAACTAACACCAACCATTGAAAATATAGGAACAAGTAGTTTCTTAAATAGAGGGCGGTCATTTAGAATTGTTCAAACCAAGGAAGAAAACTGGATTGGTTTTTCAATCGATCAAGCCAGCAATTTGCTTGTTCGGTTTGAATTTGGGACCACATTGTTGAACACTCCAATTATCAATAATCTAGGAAACCCTTCTTCTGCACTCGCACGTGCCTGGGATTTTGTGATTTATCAGGAATCAGGTGAATGGTACATGTTGGTTATTAATTCCACAACTAATGAACTAATCAGATATTCTTTTGGCAATGATTTATTAAACGCATCACCTACCGCTGAAAATTTAGGCGATTTTGGAGAACTAAACACTCCCAACAATTTGACAATTGTAAATGATTTAGGAACTATTAATGCATTTATATCGAATGGTGGTAATGGAACCATAAGTAGAGTCCTATTTGGTAATTCTATTCTTAATACACCAACAGTATCTTCCTTTAGCATTGCAGGTATCAATAACCCTAGAGGGATAGATATCATAAAGGATTGTAATAGTTGGATTGGCTTAGTTACATCCTATTCAAATAATAAAATCTATTATTTAGACTTTCAGAACGACTTAACAGCAACACCAACAACTGGAGAAATCTCATTTTTTACTTCATATACTTTTCCCGCTGCGCTTTCAATAGTGCATGAAGGAGGTAACTATTATAGTTTTATCCAATCAGCTTTTGGCGATTTGTATAAATTATCCTTCGGATTAAGTATAGCCGATTTTGATGGTACAGGTGAAAATTTAGGAAATTTTGGATTAAGTTCAAATTTTGCAACAGCATGGGTTGGTGATAGTTCTGACTGGTATGGTTTTTCAATCGAAGTGGCAAATCCTTCAACACCAGGACAAGGAAGCTTGATACGCTATTCGTTTCCTACAACCTGTAATGCAATACCTACAATTTCAAATGCCCAAAACCCAAATATTAATTACATAGCTGAAGGATCTCAACAAATCACATTAACAACCTTAGACAATTTCGAAAACATTAATTCAATCACAAAATCCATCACCATCTCCCCTTCCCTCGCCCCACAACCAGCCTCACAAATAACAGGAAACTGCCTATCTTCTCCCATCAGTTTTGATGGACAACAAATTAGTGGTGATATAACCAGTTGGAGCTGGGATTTTGGCGATGGTCTAGGCTCTTCTAATTTACAAACAGATAGCTATAGTTATGCAACCACAGGTGAATATCAAGTTAAACTTTCTGTAATAGATGCCAATGGCTGCAATAACTTTATTGTGGATACCGTGCAAGTATATAACGAACCCGTACCTGATTTTACTTTTAGTGGGGGAACCACTTTATGCAAAAACAATTTGGTAACTTTTACCAACATAAGCTCAGGTGAAACGGGTGAAATCGTAACTTGGAACTGGGATTTTAACGGAGAAGGAAGCTCCTCAGATAAAGAACCAACTTTCACATTTCTTACCCCTGGCGTAAAAAATATTACGCTTACTAGTAGCTTACCGGGCTGCGCCAATGTAATTCAAAAAACATTGGAAATAATTGATGCACCAACTACTGCCTTCTCTTTTGGCAACACCTGCAACACCCAAGCCACTACTTTTACTGATGAAACCACTGGTAATAACCTAACTTCTTGGAGTTGGGATTTTGGAGATGGCACGACATCTATAGAGCAAAGCCCAACGCATATATTTGAAGCTCCTGGAGAATATGATGTTACATTAACAGTTACCAATAATACAGGTTGTTTTACTTCTATGGTACAAACCGTTGTAAACCACAGTATTCCGGTAGTAAGTTTCACGAACGATTTGCCATGTTCCACTACGCCTACCCGATTCTTTGATCAATCATTGGTTGATAACACCAATATAGTGGCATGGGACTGGGAGTTTGGTGATGGAGAAAAATCAAACATCCAACATCCTGAACATTTATATACGCAAACTGGTGACTTTAATGTAAAACTTAAAGCCTACTCTCAATTTGGATGCGTTGACTCCTTACAAATACCAATAACTGTAGCACAAGGGCCCCAAGTAGAATTCGAATGGGATAAATCGTGCGAAGGAGAAGCCACAACATTTACAGATCTAACTAATTCTTTTGGCACAAACATTACACAATGGACTTGGATAATTGATGGGCAATTATTTACAACGCAAAACCCAAGTTTTGCTTTTACCAATGCTGGTACTTATCCTATTCAACTGAGTGTGACCGTAGATAATCTTTGTGCTCAATCACTCACACAAGATATTATTATTGAAGTCCCTCCTACTGTTCAATTTGATTTTAATGAAGGTTGTAGTGGTAACGACACGGAGTTCTATGATCTTACAGATCAAACAAATGACCCCATTATAGCACGTGAATGGAGAGTAAATGGAAGTATTTTTTCTACTGATACGATAGCAACCACCCTATTAGAGCCTGGTACTTATGATATTACTTTATCCGTAATTACAGACGCAGGCTGCGAAGAAACCACCACTTCAGCCATCACATTAATTGGATCACCCAAAGCTGATTTCTCCACAAATACGATATATGGAGCTGCTCCGCTCGATATACAGTTTACGAATGAATCTACGGGTGGTAGTATTTTTAATTGGTCATTCGGTGACCTCAATGATAGCACTAGTGATGTAAGAAATCCTTTATTTACATATACTGAAACGGGCATTTACACAGTTACCCTAAGAACATCTTCAGAACCTAATTGTTTTGAAGAAACCAGTCAACTCATCGAAGTGGTTGCACCAGAAACAAAAGCAACTCTGGTGGCAATTACTCCGGTCGAAGACCTTGACAAGACGAATTTTATGCTAACAATCGAGAATAATGGCACAACCATCCTTAGCTCTAACTTAAACATACTATTTAGGGCTGATTATGGAACAGAAGTTATCGAACCATTTGATGGGTTGATTTATGCTGGAAAAACCATTAATTATAATGCTTCGTTTGCGTTGCCTGCCAATGCAAACCCTGCTAATATATGTGTCGAATTGATTGAAATCAATCCTCTTGATAAAGAATGTATTTTGCTCAAAGAGGAGGTTTTAATTTCTGACCCATATCCTAATCCAAGTAGTGGACTCATTTCGGTAGATGTAATGCTTGAAACAGTATCAACAATTGAACTAAGATTAATAAATCGTTCGGGCCAGCCTGTTATTAAAAAATCAGTTGAAGGAGTAATTGGGCTTAATGCGATTATCCTAGATGGAACTACGCTACCTCAAGGTATGTATATAATGGAAATAGTTGCAGGAGGTAAAACGGAAATTCTTAAAACCTCGATTGTTAGGTAACAACCTGAGTTCGACTTTAGATAATGCTGCCATTGAATAAAAAACAACAAAACCGTCATGGAGAGACCAGAGTTAAAAAAACCAGCGTAGAAAAATGACAGTAAATAATATCAAGGAAAAGGAAACTCCGCAATTTCGATAATTATTGGAACGGGGAAAGTTGCTATTTAATGCTTTGCCGGACCTGTTCCGGCATCCCCTTTTTAATCTGTCAATGTTAGAAACGAAGCAATCTCAATATACTTGTATAACTCAGTACGAGGAGATTCTTCACTCCGTTCTGAATGACGATGTAGAGTTTTCTAAGAGACACTAAGTACTAGAAATACCAATAAACGCGTAATGTTGAATTAAGTTGGGAATCTAATCACCCTAAACTGGAGGTATGACTTTACGCTAGAGGCAAAACAGAAAAACTTAAAACTTCCATAATAAGGTAACAAAAATTTACTTCCAACCCTCCCCTCCTAAACGTCATCCAGAAGGAGGTACGACTGAAGTATCTCCTAACAGTTCTTAACAATTTTCTTTGCTTTCTCTATTGATAAACTGGAATCATAAAAAGATTTTTCAATCACTTCGTATCGTCCTGAATGCCTTAAAAGTTGAGTTTATAGTGTTTAATAGTGCTTTCTAGATTGAGCGATGACTAATTTATTATTTTCAACTCTATAAACTAATCGGTGTTCTAATGTAATTCTTCTAGACCACCACCCTGCTAGTTTTCTTTAAGTTTTTCTGGTTTGCCGGTTCCCTCATAGGGTGTACGTTGACACTCTTTAATCAATGAATTAATTTTCTTAAGTGTCTTTTTATCTTGTCCTTGCCAATATATGTAATCATCCCAGCCATTAGCTAAAAAAAGAAGCTCCATTAATCTAATAATTCCTTCATCTCACCACCGCCATTTTTATATTCCTCTAAGCTTTCACTCAAACGTCTCGCATTTTCTGGGCTGCTCATTAAGTGAAAAGTTTCTTGCATCCCTTCGTAATCAGACTTAGATATTAAAACCAAATCTTCTTTACCTTGTCGGGTAACATACAAAGGAGAATGAGATTCAGTGACCAAATTCATAAAACTACTCAACTTTTGTCTAAAGGTTGTATATGTGGTTATTTCCATACCTCAAATATACTGCATTCATAATGAAGTACAGGTATATGTACATATTGATGAATTTAGAACTTACTTAATGACTCTAAGAAAACTCCAACAAGCCACGTCATTGCCGAGAGGCGAATTTTAAAATAAAATCAGCGTAGGGGAATGACAGTAAATAATATCAAGCCAAAGGATACCCCGCAATTTCGATAATTATTGGAACGGGGAAAGTTGCTATTTAATGCTTTGCCGGACCTGTTCCAGCATCCCCCTTTTTAATCTGTCAATGTTAGGAACGAAGCAATCCCAATATGCTTTATAACTCAGTACGAGGAGATTCTTCACTCCGTTCTGAATGACGATGTAGAGTTTTCTAAGAGACACTAAGTACTAGAAATACCAATAAACGCGTAATGTTGAATTAAGTTCGGAATCTAATGACCCAAAACTGGAGGCATGACTTTACGCTAGAGGCAAAACAGAAAAATTTAAAACTTCCATAATAAGGTAACAAAAATTTACTTCCAACCCTCCCCTCCTAGACGTCATCCAGAAGGAGGTACGACTGAAGTATCTCCTAACAGTTCTTAACAATTTTCTTTGCTTTCTCTATTGATAAACTGGAATCATAAAAAGATTTTTCAACCACTTCGTATCGTTCTGAATGACATTTGGTTGAGGTTATAGTGTTTAATAGTGCTTTCTACATTGAGCGATGACTAATTTATTATTTTCAACTCTATAAACTAATCGGTGTTCTAATGTAATTCTTCTAGACCACCACCCTGCTAAGTTTTCTTTAAGTTTTTCTGGTTTGCCAGTTCCCTCATAGGGTGTACGTTGACACTCTTTTATCAATGAATTAATTTTCTTAAGTGTCTTTTTATCTTGTCCTTGCCAATATATGTAATCATCCCAGCCATTAGCTAAAAAAAGAAGCTCCATTAATCTAATAATTCCTTCATCTCACCACCGCCATTTTTATATTCCTCTAAGCTTTCACTCAAACGTCTCGCATTTTCTGGGCTGCTCATTAAGTGAAAAGTTTCTTGCATCCCTTCGTAATCAGACTTAGATATTAAAACCAAATCTTCTTTACCTTGTCGGGTAACATACAAAGGAGAATGAGATTCAGTGACCAAATTCATAAAACTACTCAACTTTTGTCTAAAGGTTGTATATGTGGTTATTTCCATACCTCAAATATACTGCATTCATAATGAAGTACAGGTATATGTACATATTGATGAATTTAGAACTTACTTAATGACTCTAAGAAAACTCCAACAAGCCACGTCATTGCCGAGAGGCGAATTTTAAAATAAAATCAGCGTAGGGGAATGACAGTAAATAATATCAAGCCAAAGGATACCCCGCAATTTCGATAATTATTGGAACGGGGAAAGTTGCTATTTAATGCTTTGCCGGACCTGTTCCAGCATCCCCCTTTTTAATCTGTCAATGTTAGGAACGAAGCAATCCCAATATGCTTTATAACTCAGTACGAGGAGATTCTTCACTCCGTTCTGAATGACGATGTAGAGTTTTCTAAGAGACACTAAGTACTAGAAATACCAATAAACGCGTAATGTTGAATTAAGTTCGGAATCTAATGACCCAAAACTGGAGGTATTACTTTACGCTAGAGGCTAAACAGAAAAACTTAAAACTTCCATAGTAAGGTAACAGAAATTTACTTCCAACGCTCCCTCCTAAACGTCATCCAGAAGGAGGCACGACTGAAGGATCTCCTTCTGAATTATGATTGTACTCTTACACCAATGGCATTCCTATTTTAAAGAGTATTATGTAATATTGTTTATCTACATAAACAATAATTATGAAATATTTTAGTCAATTTCTTTCCCTCGTATTATTATTTACTTCAACTATATTATTCGCTCAAAATTCAACCTCTGCAGAAAACAGGCAATTAGGAGTCGATAAAAGAGCTGATTTAGAAAAAAGCTCCGTTGCGGGTGGGCTGCATTTTACTAATATTGGCCCCACAGTGATGAGCGGTAGAGTTAGCGAATTGGCAGTAAATCCAGACAACCCACAAGAATTTTATGTGGCTTATGCCTCAGGAGGCTTATGGTACACCACTAATTTTGGGAACACGTACACGCCAATTTTTGATAACGAAGACGTGATAACACTGGGTGCAGTTAACGTAGATTGGCAAAATAATACCATTTGGTTGGGTACTGGTGAAAGCAACTCAAGTCGATCTTCTTACGCAGGTAATGGAATGTACAAAAGCACCGATGCTGGTAAAACTTGGCAACACCTAGGGTTGGAAAACACCCAGCATATAGGACGCATTGTACTTCACCCAAGCAACAAAAATATTGCATGGGTTGCTGCTGTGGGGCATCTCTATTCTAATAACCCAGAAAGAGGTATTTATAAAACTACAGATGGCGGAACCTCTTGGAATCAAACTTTATACTTAAATGATAGTACAGGCGCCATAGATTTAGAAATTGACCCTTCCAATCCTGACAACCTATATGCAGCCATGTGGGAACGTGATCGTAAAGCTTGGAATTTTAAAGGGAATGGAAAATCCTCTGGTATATACAAGTCTATCGATGGTGGTGAAAATTGGAACTTGATAACCACCGGTAAAAATGGATTTCCAAATAATGAGGGAGTCGGCAGAATTGGTTTAGCAATATCTACACAAAACCCAACTAAAATAGTTGCCATTTTGGATAACCAAAATCGCAGAGATGATGAAGACACTAAATATACTGTTTCCAAAGAATCACTCAGAACTATTACTAAAGAAAACTTTTTAAATCTTTCTACAAAAGATATTAACGACTTCTTAGATAGACATAATTTTCCGGATAAGTATAATGCCACTGATATAAAAGCGGATGTTAAATCTGGAAAAGTAAAACCTGCCGACTTGGTTAGCTATTTAGAAGATGCCAACAGCATGCTGTTTGATACACCAGTGAAATCAGCAGAAGTATATGTTTCGATGAATGGCGGAGAAACTTGGAATAAAACGCATAATGATTACATCGAAGATCTATTCTATTCATACGGGTATTACTTTGGTAATATTAGAGTTTCGCCTTTAGATGACAGTAAATTATACATTATGGGCGTACCTATATTAAGATCTAACGATGGCGGAGCCACTTGGGAGAACATAAATGGCCGAAATGTACATGTTGATCACCACGACTTATGGATCAGTGATAAAACGCCAGGGCTTATGATAAACGGAAGTGATGGTGGCGTTCATTATAGTTTTGATGATGGCGAGAATTGGGTACACGCTAACAATAATTCAGTAGGTCAGTTTTATTCGGTAAACGTTGATAATGCCAAAAATTATAATGTGTACGGTGGCTTGCAAGATAATGGCGTTTGGTCTGGCCCAAATACATACAAATACAGCGATGCCTGGAAACAATATGGAAAATATGCCTATCAATCCTTACTTGGTGGAGATGGCATGATGGTAGAAATTGATTCTCGTGATAACAACACAATTTATACAGGCTATCAATTTGGCAATTATTATAGAATTAATAAGAAAACAGGTAAGAGAACCTACATCCAACCCAAACACTCTTTGGGCGAACGTCCATTGCGTTTTAATTGGCAAAGCCCCATTCATTTGTCTGTTCATAATCAAGATATTGTTTATTTTGGATCTAACAAATTCCATCGCTCGATGAACCAAGGGGATGATTGGGAAACGCTCTCTGAGGATTTAACCCAAGGTGGAATTAAAGGTAATGTACCTTATGGTACACTAACTACTATTCATGAAAGCCCTCTTCGCTTTGGGCTAATCTATATTGGTACAGATGATGGCATTATACAAGTATCTAAAGATGGAGGAAATACGTGGGAGAATATTTCGGGTGATCTGCCAAAAAATCAATGGGTAAGTAGAGTAATGGCTTCCGCCTACGAGGAAGGCAGAGTGTATGCAACCCTAAATGGCTACCGTTGGGATAATTTTGAAGCAATGGCTTATATATCTGAAGATTACGGAAAAACATGGAAACCGATAGGGAAAGACCTGCCTGCAGAACCGATCAATGTAATTAAAGAAGACCCTGTAAATGAAAATCTTTTATATGTTGGAACAGATCATGCGGTCTATTTTTCATTAGATAAAGGAAAAAGTTTTATGCTATTAGATACGGATTTACCTAAAGTGCCCATCCACGATTTGGTAATCCAAAAAGAAGCCAACGACTTAGTAATTGGTACACATGGCAGGTCATTGTATAAAACGAATGTTGCTCATCTTCAAAAACTAGACAATAACCTGCTCAGCAAAGCAATTCATTTGTTTGACCTAGATGACCTTACCTTCTCCAAAAACTGGGGAGAAATAAGCAGTTGGAATAAATGGTTTGGCTTTAATGAATCTAAAATAATAATTCCTGTTTATGTAAACTCTTCAGGAAGTAGTGCAATTAGTATTAAGACAAAAAAAGGAACTCTGATCTATGAAAATCAAATGAATTTGGTGAAAGGATTAAATTACCTAGAATTGAATCTTGAACTAAAGGAAAAATTTTTACCAGCGTATATTAAAGAATTAAAAAAATCTAAAATTAACTATGGAGAAAAGTTGGACGAGAAGGACGATGGAAAGCATTATTTAATTGATGGTGACTATAAGTTAATAATTACTATGAATAATGAATCAGCCACTGGCAACTTTTCAATTAATCCTCCCAAAGAAAAAGAGGCCCGTAAATCACAAAAAAAGACACCTTAATCCGTTAGCAATAGTTCGTGATATGAAACAAAGGTTGTTATGCCCTCTAAAGATAATGCGTGTATAACAACCTTTTTGTACCATTTTAATTTTGAGATATCGTACAATTAGATTGAATTATTTTTTTCAATATCGAGGCAAAATAATTTAGCATAACTGGTTATGGTAATTTATTTTAACGAAGAGAGTGTGAAAAAGAAACAACTCTAATGCAGCATTTCAATGTTAATATGGTATTAAATGCATTTAATCTAAAAAGTACTTAAAATTGCAGCTTATTTAAAGTGCTATACATACGATGAGGATATCTTATACTTTTTTAATTCTGATTTTAATAAGCTCTTGTGTAGAAGTAGGATTTAAACTTCCGATGCCTCCTAAAGGAAAGGCCTTGTCTTCTGTGCCTTTAGAAATAATAAAATTTTATTCAGAATTGGATTCTATTTCAAGAGATTCGAACAAACTGACCATAGATGATTTTTTAGATGGTAAAATAGATGATAAATTGCCTGAAAATTCCGTATTGAAATATTGGAGAGGTAACTATTTCTTAAATCAGCAGGAAGATAGTTTGTGGAACATTATAATGATAAGTCCTTCAGGTCGGTCTTCATTCGAAATATACCATTTAGACGGAGGTAACGAAAAAACGTTAGAGTTGCTTAAAAATATTACTTCTGTGGAGGAAATAACAGATGACAAAGGAGAACTGGAGCTAATTATTATTGACCCCACGTTTAAAGAGTTTAAAAAAATTATTAAATCTGGCGCGTATGAAAAAGTAGATATCTATAATTAGATTATGTCAAAAATTGCCTATTACCTATTTCTAAAGCCTATTTCTTATGTACCCCTTTCTATATTATATCTAGCTGCAGATTTAATGTATGTAGTGTTGATATACATTATTCCTTACAGAAAGGCCGTTATTAGTACCAACATTGCAAATTCATTCCCCGATAAATCACCGAAGGAAGTAAAGCAAATAACCAGGAGATTTTATCGTTATTTTGCCGATTTGGCTATTGAAACCGTATGGAATTTTAGCTTAACTGAAAAGCAAGTACGAAAAAGGCTTAAAGTTGAAAATCCAGAAATTTTAGATAAGTATTACGATGCTGGTAAAGACGTAATTATTGTAGTTGGTCATTATAATAGTTGGGAATTTCTATTGGTTGCTTTTAACCTAATGGTAAATCATCGAGGGGCTGTTATTTACACCAAACTTACTGACAAATTTCTTGATGGAGTTTTTAAAAAATTTAGAGAAAAGTTCGGAATGAAGCTTCTTAATAAAGTAGAAGTAAAACATGCATTTCAAGAGGGGCTGGATAAACCAATGGCCATTTTATTTGGGTCTGATCAAGCCCCAGCATCAAGTAGGCGAGCCTATTGGACCAACTTTTTAAATCAAGATACAGCGGTTGCCATTGGTGTTGAAAAATATGCCATAAAATATGATCTGCCTGTTTTTTTTGGTGGCCTCAACAGGGTTAAGCGAGGACATTACTCGATGAAATTGGAACTCCTTACCGAAGAACCGCTAAAAACAAAAGAAGGAGAAATATCAGAATTACACGTGAAGGCATTGGAAAAATTAATTCAAGAGAATCCGGAATATTGGCTCTGGAGCCATAGAAGGTGGAAAAGAGTTAGAGGAGCATGGTAAAAAATTGTTAATGCGTTGATGTGTTGATACGTTTAGTACGTGCTGCCATAAACAATTCAACAGTTCAACACATCAACTTCTTTTAAAACAAATCAACGATTCAGCCTTTTACTCATAAACCCTCTAACCCATAACCCTCTTAATTCAAGTTTTCTGTTTCTTCTTCTTAGCCGCAGGAAATAATATATTATTTAGTATTAATCTGTAACCAGCCGAATTAGGGTGCAAATTCAAATCTGTGGGTTCCTCCCCCACAAAATGCTGGTAATCTTCAGGATCGTGCCCACCATAAAAAGTCCAAAACCCTTTGCCAAACACACCGTGTATATATCGTACCTCTCCAGTTGATTTGGTTTCTCCCATAATTACCACTTCAGATTTCACCAACCCTTTTCTATAAGCCGTAGTTTGACCCATAAAGCCTTTGATTACATGCTTATGGTTTTGCGTTAGCATGGTTGGTATAGGGTCCCATTTTGCCGAAAATTCAAACAACTTAAAAAAATCAGTTGCCTGGATGAGCCCTCTTTCGGCATACTGCATATCAATGTTTGAAAACTCTATTTCGCGTGGATTTCTTTTTAGCACAAAATCTTTAAAAGCAAATGTTTTAGAATAATCTAATTTTTTCTGTGCTGTCGGGTCTGCTCCATCCCCATCAAACATTCGTTCAATAATATCAACCCCTTCGGCAGCTAGCGCAATATCATAAGTATCGGTTGCAGAACACATGGCAAACAAGAAACCTCCTCCTGCAACAAACTCTCTTATATTTTTAGCAACTGCCAATTTTAATTCTGAAACTTTCTTAAACCCATACTTGGCAGCGTTAGATTCGAACTCTTGCTGCTGTTCGATATACCAAGGTTGGTTGCTGTAATTGGCCCAAAACTTGCCATACTGCCCTGTAAAATCTTCGTGATGCAAGTGTAACCAATCATATTTTGGCAATTCTTGTGTCATCACTTCATCATCAAAAATTACATCATAAGGAATTTCGGCATAGGTTAACACCAGAGTAACCGCATCATCCCAAGGTTGTTTACTTTTAGGTGAATAAACAGCAATTTTAGGAAACTTATTTAATTTCATTACATCCATATTGGAGGATGGACTTGCTATTTCTTTTAAAATACTGTTAGCGTTTGCATTGCTAATAACTTCATAAGAAACACCTCTAACGATTAATTCATTTTCAATGAGCGTATGGTGTTTCATCATAAAACAACCACCACGGTAATTTAATAACCAATCAGCTTCAATTTCTTTTTGCAGTACCCAATAAGTTATGCCATACGCTTTCAAATGATCTTTCTGAGAATCATCCATCGGAATAAGCAAATAGTTTGCAAACGATGATGATGACATCAAAACGAGGACTAAGATTTTTACAATTTTTGCCAAAATATTAAAATTACTGATGAGCGGTAAATCAAAAATAAGAGGAATTAGTTACTTTGCATGTATATAAGCTACCAAATGAATTTAATAGAGAATATTAGAGAAGGAGTTCGATCCATAAATGCGAATTTATTAAGAAGTGTGCTTACCGCTCTTATTGTTGCCATTGGTATTGCCTCACTTGTGGGTATTCTAACAGCAATAGATGGCATCCAATCTTCGATTACAAGTAGTTTTTCGAGCCTAGGGGCAAACTCATTTAATATTGCAGTTAAAAGATCACGCGGAAGATCTAATGGAAGAGATGAAAAATCTTATCCTCCTATTACCTATAAACAGGCTGTAAAATTTGCAGATAAGTTTAAGTCCAATGCGCAAGTAAGTTTATCTTCATTTGTTACGCAAATAGCTGAGGTTAAGCGACTTTCAGAGAAAACAAATCCTAACATATCCATTGTAGGTGGAAATATTAATTATATATACCAAGAAGGATTGGACATCGAGGAAGGAAGAAATTTTTCCGAAATTGAAGATAAATATGGATCTAATGTTGCTGTAATTGGGAAAGAAATAGCTAAAAAGCTTTTCAAAAAAGATGAAAATCCTCTAGGTGAAGAAATTTCTGTTTGGGGCATTCGTTTTAGAATTATTGGCGTATTAAGCGAACAAGGAGCCATGGATGGAGGGAGTTCTGATGACCGAGTTATTGTGCCACTAACAAGTGCTAGGGCCATGGCAGCAGGCAGAGGCCTCACCATAGTAATTGATGTATTGGTTGATACTGAATTTTCGATGGATGCAGCAATGGGTGAAGCACAAGGTTTAATGCGAATAATTAGGCACGATAAAATTGGAGAGCCTGAGTCATTCGAAGTGGAACGAAGTGAATCATTGGCAGAAACCTTAGGCGACATAACAGGGTACTTAAGAATTGGTGGTGTAGGAATTGGCATAATTACATTACTTGGCGCTTCTATCGGCCTAATGAATATTATGATGGTTTCTGTTACTGAGCGCACAAGAGAAATAGGTATTCGAAAGGCACTTGGTGCCACACCTACTCGTATTAGGCAACAATTCTTAATTGAAGCCATTGTTGTAACTCAAATGGGTGGTATAGTAGGCATAATTTTAGGAATGGTGCTAGGTAATATAGTTACCAGTTTTATGGATGGAGCCTTTATAATACCTTGGTTGTGGATATTGGTTTCTTTCGTAATTGGCATCGTAGTTGGCGTTGGGTCAGGGTACTATCCTGCAAAAAAAGCTTCAAAATTAGACCCAATAGAGTCATTACGTTTTGAGTAAACAGTTATTATATTATTGTTTAATACTGTTTAGCATTAATGCTCAAGCGCAACAACTAACACTTAATGGAGTATATCGAGGGCGCGATCTATACATACAAAATCCTTATAATAATAAAAAAGGCACTTATTGCGTTCAATCTATTTCTGTAAATAACAGAACTGTTTCTACGAGCCCAAACGCATCCGCACTAACCGTTGACTTATCAGGGTTTTCTCTGAATGACTCAATCGCAATAATTGTTTTTCATTATGCCGATTGTTCTCCAAAAATATTAAATCCCAGAGTTTTACAGCCTGGAGGTGGGTTCTCAATAATTCAAACATCAGCCGATAATGCTTCAGTTTCGTGGATAACAAACGGAGAACAAGATAAAGATGCATATTATGAATTGGAAAGGCTGAACCTTGCGGGATGGGAAGTACTCATGAAAATTGAAGCAAAAGGAGATATAGATAATAATCAGTATAGTATCGGAGTAGTGCACTATGCTGGGCAGAATGAATTTAGAGTGCATTATGTTTCCAAATCTTCTTCGTCTTATTCAGAAATATTTGATTTTTATTCAACAGCAGACCCCATATCATTTTATCCGATAGATGAGGTTGACGAGCTTATTTCTTTATCAAAAGCTACAGAATTTAAAATTAAGGACGATGATGGCAACGTATATAAGAAAGGTTACGCTTTAGACATATTTGTACAAGACCTAAAGCCTGGAGAATACATCTTGGAAATTGAAAATAGAGAAGAAGTATTTTTTAAACCAGAACCTGAGGACTACTAATTTCTGAGAAAATCAATTGCTTCTTTTCACTAAAAAATCACAAGTAAACAAAGATGGCCCAACAAAAAGCTGAGCCATCTAACCAAAACCTGTATGAAAAACTTACAGATTCAAAAGTAGCTAGTACAAAACTTGAAAATCAAACTAAGTAGAAAATAATCCAATAAATAGGTATTTTACCTATTTCGAAATTTTGTTGGGATGTGGAAGTAGATGTACATGTTTATGAAGTTCATCATACGTAATATGAAAATCCTCTTTAATATCATGTATCAATTCATCAACAGCAGATTTAGGAAACCCCAAACGAATGCCCATATCTTGGCAGAATAAAATTTCGCTTGGCAACACTTTACCGTCCACTAGCATCAATAAGATACTCTCTGTTAGATAATCAATTGCAGTTTCATGAGACAATGCGCCTAAGGACCCGACCGGTTCAGGTTCTGCGATTAAATCGCCAATAGTATCCAAGTCAACTCCATGCCGTAAACATATATTATAAATAAAAGCACGTTCACTATCATCAAAATGCCCATCAGCACCCGCTAAATGAATTAGAATATTTATTTTTTTTCTTAGAACTGCATCCATTGGTAGTAAAGTTAAACTAAGAATTGTGTAACTCAAAACTAAAAGGTTGCTTCAACAATTTTAAAAATTTGCTGTTACAAAACTATCTATGGGCTAGCCACGATTAATACGTAAAATTTAAATGTTGCTTTGTTATTTATTAGATGTTCTTAGTACATTTGCACTCGCATTTGGCATATGGCCAAAAATTGATTTCATGGCGAGGTAGCTCAGTTGGTTAGAGCGCAGGATTCATAACCCTGAGGTCACGGGTTCAACTCCCGTCTTCGCTACTCTAAAAGCCGCTTTTTAGCGGCTTTTTTGTTTTTGGGTACAACAATAGCGAAATAAATTTGCAGAGTGGATAGCAGACTAAAAATGCATATCTACTAAAATATTTATCACTGCTTGTGGTTGTAAATTGCACCTCTCCTACCAATTATTTAGATTTCTAATAGATACTTGAGCTATCAAGATTTCTTATTCTGTACACATTCAAAGTGTCTTGCATTTCAAATTTAAGTTCTCCGGCATATTTAATCTCAAAATTTTCAGAATTAAAGGCCAGTCTAAAAGCTATAAATTGATCGACTAAAAATGAATTTGAAGGAGAATGACTGCATAAATTATTAACATCTTTCAATTCAGAATTATCTGATAGATTAGTTTCAGATAGATTCAGATAACTCAATTTAATCCCTGCAGTAAATACATTATCTTTCGAAATGGAAGTCATTATATCTTTCATAAATTCTATCACTGGCGTAAAATTCGAAAATATAAATACTTCTTTATCACCCATGGAGTTATGGTAAGAAAGGAACTTATGATACGAAGAATCCAATATTGCTTTGTGAATATCTAAACTGTCCGACTCTTTCTTAATCACAATTACAAAGGCTCTAGTTAAATTAAACCCTTCTTTCTTTTTAAATTTTGAATAGAGATTAAAACTATGAGTAGGTGCACTATTTTGCACATTTAAGTAAACATCAATATTTACCTTATGAATATTATTATCGGGCCAAGATTCTATTAAATCGCGTGCTCCTCCTGTTTTATTTTCAAGACTATGCTCAGATAATACCGCCAATAGAATAGGACTAGAGTTCATATTATTTGCCCGTAATTTTGCTGCTCCAGACATTCCTTCGGATAATATATGGAAGTGGTAATCATCCCCATTAAATCTCTTTTTTGTTAACCACTGAACATTTGACACCTTTTCTAGTATTTTTTCAAATCGATGCACCCATTGATCTCCAGCGAAAGCAATACTTGTTTGGATAAAATCTTCTTTATTAAAAGGAATAAAAATTTCTACTTTTTTACCTAATCGGAGCATTTCTTCAACAAACAGTATATCAGCTCCACAGGCAAGGGAGCAATACCCGATCTCTATGTTGAGGCTTTCAATACTAGACTTTATAGCACCACGAACTGATTCTTCCATCTCAGGTTTAAAACGAGGGGTTTCTCTATCCTCTGCATCTATCATATGACCAATAAATACGGCCATAACTGGTGGCTTAAAAAAACTTTTAATAGCGTTAGGAACTCGAATATAGTGATTCAATAACCAGAGCTGACGTTGAACAGATCCAATTGCACCCCAATTATTTCGCATGAGCTCATGGGCATGTATGTAATGCTGCGTAGCCATCTCCGTATTTTTAATGAGCAAATAGGCCTCTGCCAACGTTGCTTCTTGCCAGTAGTCTCTTTTTTGAGATTCAAGAGATATTATCAGTTGATTTGCGATTTCCTTTGATACCTTAACATTGCCAGTAAGTTTAGACATGGTAGCAGCATTAATGCCAGTATAGGAATCCTGCGTCTTTTGAAAGTTGACCAAATAGGTGCCTGCTGACTGCTTGCCATATTTAGTGTTTTCTGTAGCCACAAATAATGATTTATAAATACCCCCCATTATGCCAGCACTTTCGGCTTGGTTGGTATGGCTTCTCCACAAGGGCTCAAAATACTCCATGGCATCCAATGGAGAACCCAATTTTGCCAATGTGAGTGCTTTAAGCTGCTCTAGTCGCTCTTCACCTGGAGTTGATTCCAACATGGTTTGGATAACATGGTATGCCTCGAAATTTCGACTCTCAGCTATTAATTTTTCAATATCGCTTATCTCACCTTGCATGTATTTCAATTTAATAAACCACCTAATTATTCCTCGTCTATCTTTTGCTCAAAAGATTCTTAAAATGTAGTGTTCCCCACAGAAAGAACCATTGCTCCTATTAATCCAAGACATTAAAAATAGTGACAGCTTTTTTTTTGTTTTTGAGGGTAACCTCACCAATCTTTTCACACTTAAAAGATTCTTTTATTATTTCGTGCGAATTATCACTTATAATAATTTGCCCGGGTTTAGCTGCGGATTGTAATCTTTGTGCCGTGTTTACCACATCGCCAATTACCGTATAGTCCAGCCTCCGAAGTGTGGCAGAACCAATGTTACCAGAAATCATTTCTCCTGTATTAATGCCTATGGCAACTTTAGGCGCATACCCATTATGTTCTTTCAATTCTGGTAGGTTATTAATCTTGGCACGTACGGCAAGGCAGGCATCTATCGATCTATCCAAGTGGTAATCTCCACGAAAAACAGCCATTATCGCATCACCAATAAATTTATCAATGTACCCACCTTGGTCAATTATTTCTTTTACAATAACCTCAAAATAGTTATTAAGAATGCTTATTACCGTGTCAGGTTTCTCTTTTTCACTAATGGCCGTAAAACTACAGATATCTATAAAAGCTACCGTAGCCTCCACTGTTTCATTCGCTATTAATGAAGATTCAAATTCACGACTTCCCATAAAATTGAGAACCGTTTCATCCACATACATTTTAAGAATATTATTCTCTTTTACGGCTTTTAGTGTCTCTCTCGTTTGAGCAACATGGTCGAGTGTCTTATCCATCGTGATGGCCAAATCATCAAAGTTGATTGGTTTGGTTATAAAATCGAAGGCACCTCTGTTCATGGCCGTACGAATATTGTCCATATCACCATACGCAGAAACAATAACTGCTTTAATCAAAGGACTTGATTCACCTAACCTACTAAGTAACGTAAGGCCATCCATTTCAGGCATATTAATATCGCTGAGTACAATATCAACATCCGGATGTAGTTGTATTTTAGCTAATGCATCTTTCCCATTTTCCGCAAAAATAAATTCGTATGATTTCTCTCTAATTTTTTTACGAAATTTTTGCTTGATAAGCGTTTCCAAATCGGCTTCATCATCGGCCACTAATATTTTTGCCATTAGCTAGTGAGTTTTAATTTTTCTTTGAGTAGTTTAAAATCAACAGGTTTAGTAAGGAAATCGTCAGCTCCTAGCTCTTCAGCCAATTTATGATTTTCCGCATCTCCGTAGGCCGTAATCATCATAACTACAGGTGGTGGTTTCATATATTTTTTCTTTACATTTTCCAGTAATTGCAAGCCACTCATACCTGGCATGTTAATATCTGACAGTATAAGCATAGAATCATGCTCCCATCTATTTAATTGAACAAGTGCGTCTTCGCCTGAAAAGGAAAATATAAATTCTACTTCCCCTTTTTTTATTTCTTTTCTAAACCGTTGCTCAAACAGCGTTTTAACATCTTGTTCATCATCTACTACTAGTATCTTCATAATTATACTTTATATGGTAAAACTATAACAATTTTCAAACCTTTTCCCTGCTCTGTATCTACTTTCAGTTCCCGCCATGCACTTTTATAATATCGTAAATGGTCTGAATCACGGATTTACACGGATTGTTGGATTGCACAGATTTTGATCTCATAGTACTTATCGCTTTTTATATCTTTTTTCAGTGTCATCTTTTAATCCTTTAAATCTGTGATTCAGACAATGGGCAATGAAATACTAAACTCCGTTCCCTCTCCCTGATTGGTTTCTACTTTGAGCACTCCTCCGTGAGCTTTTACAATATCGTAAATGGTCAGAATCACGGATTTACACGGATTGTTGGATTGCACAGATTTTGATCTCATAGTACTTATCGCTTTTTTTATCTTTTTTCAGTGTCATCTTTTAATCCTTTAAATCTGTGATTCAGACAATAGGCAACGAAATAATAAATTCAGTTCCCTCGCCTTCATTGGTCTCAACTTTCAACTCCCCACCATGCGCTTTCACTATATCATAACTCAAACTCAGACCCAAACCTGTTCCCTGCCCGGTAGGTTTGGTGGTAAAAAATGGCTGAAAGATCTTTTCCCGGACCTGTTCCGGGATCCCATTGCCATTGTCTTTTACAGAAATTAATACGTTCTCAGCTTCCATTTTTGTGCTTACCGAAACAGTTGGTTTGTAGCTATTGTCCCCATTCGCCAAGGATTCAGCGGACACCGCATAAAAAGCATTAGTGATTAGGTTTAGAATAACCCTGCCTATATCCTGTGGAATAACATTGACCTTACCTACTGCCTCATCAAAATCGGTTTCCATCGTGGCGTTAAACGATTTATCCTTGGCCCGTAGGCCATGATAAGCCAATCGCAAATACTCATCTGCTAATCCATTGATATCTGTAGGTTCTTTTACACCGCTACTGGCACGGCTATGTTGTAACATGCCTTTTACAATGGCATCGGCACGTTTGCCATGGTGCAATATCTTTTGTTGATTATCGATTGCATCGCTCGCTAATGCCTTGGCATCATCCATATTGCCTTTGTCCAGCTCCTCTTTCATCTCTATGAGTAATTCTTCATTCACTTCGGAAAAATTATTAACAAAATTTAAGGGGTTTTGAATTTCGTGTGCAATGCCCGCAGTAAGCTCTCCCAGGCTAGCCATTTTTTCGGATTGAATCAATTGGGATTGGGTGGCTTTTAGTTCTAGGTATGCTTTTTCTATTTCTTTGGCTTGTTTCAATTCTTTTTTTCTAGAATGTTCGCGTTCTTTAAGTTTAATTCTTCTGCGCATAAAACGATCTGTGCCAAAAACGCCTAAAACAAAAATACTAGCATACATTCCATACGCCCACCATGTTTGCCACCAGGGAGGAAGGATTAGTATCCTAATGAATTTACCTTCTTCATTCCAAAGGCCATACGCATTGGAAGCTCTTATTAGAAACTCATATTCACCTGGATCCAAATTGGTGTAAGCCGCAAAATTTCTGTTATCATAGATCCAGTCGGCATCATAACCTTTCAGCATGTGGGCATATTGGTTTTTCTTAGGATTAGCATAATGTAGTGCAGCAAATTCAAAACTTATACTATTCTGCTCCATAGACAGAGACATACTTTCTGCGTCTAACAGATTGGTAGTCAAAGGTGAATTCTCTCCCATATCCATTACCGATTTATTGGAAATAAATATATTAGAAATGATAATGGCAGGTGGAGTTTTGTTAGAAGTTATATTACTGAAGGTAGTGAGGCCATGTTCGCCACCGAAATAAAAACGTCCATCGGATGCACGTGTTGAAGCATGTGCTATAAAGGCATCGCCTCCTATACCATCCGTTGAGTTATAATTGATAAAAGTTACTTTACCCAGTTTCTCATTAGTAACCATTTGGGACAATCCATTTTGTGTAGCAATCCAAATTTCACCATCATCACCTTCCACTATGCCATCGGTGAGATTGGTTGGAAGCCCATCTGCTTCAGTATAGCGTGTAAATGTTTCAGTAGTAGGATCGAACTTATTTAAGCCTTCATCAGTTGCCAACCAAATCATTCCATGTTTGTCTTCTTGGATATCGCGGATATTATTATGACTAAGTGAATTAGGCTCTTCAGGGTTGTACGCAAAGTGTTTAATGCTATTGTCAGTGGGATTAATTCTATCAAGGCCATTGGATGCCACCCAAATAAATTTATTGGTGACTTCAATATCTTGAATATTAAATCCACTCAGCACTAAGTCGTTATTTTCTGGCAATACAGTGGGTTGAAAAGATTGTAATTGGTCTTCGCTTCGTGGTTTAAGAAGCACTATGCCATAAAGTGACGTTTGGTCAGGTGCAGCTGCATTCCATTTTCCGTAAGCGTGGCTATCATCTGTTTTATAGTGTAAAGTATAGCTTCCAGGCTGCAGGGTTACCGACCCAATATCAATTCTGTTTTTGGATGCTCCCCCCGCATGGTGCGTATTCTCAAAATCGCCCATTTGCCATACGGTGTCTTTCGCTGCATTTTCAATCCATCCAAAATCCACCGTGCTGTTCGCATCGCCCTCGCCAACAGCCATCACCCAATAGGCTCCATCAGTTTCTATTTCAATAGGAACTGATAAATCTTGAAAATCGATTGCTTTTTCAATCAATCCTACTTTTTGATCCGTTGAAATAAGTCGTTCCAATTCAGCTACGAATTGGGCTGGGTATTGTACGGTAAATTTGCTCGCCACTCGTTGAAAGGTTCCGATTTTTGGTTTAAGGATATTGAGCCCATTGTTAGTACCAATCCATAATCGGCCCTGTTTATCATGTTTGATTACACGCACCTGATTATTAGAAATGGTGGAATGACTAGAAGCATCATACTTATAGCGATTTACTTCGTTATAGTTTTTATCCAACTTGATTAATCCATCGCCCCAAGTACCTAGCCAAAGGGAGCCATCTGCTTCTTCGGCAATACTTCTTACAGAACCACCAAACACATCATCTGTTACGTTAAATGTAATTTTTTCAAAAGTTTGCTTTTGTGGATCATAAATGCGCAAACCGTCACCTCTGGTACCCACATATACCATCCCTGGCTTTAGGCTTGAAGCAAGAATGCCGAAAGCTCCACTTGCGTTTAAGCTATTTGGGTTAGCTTCATTGTGGGCTAGGTGTTTAAAAGGTTTGTTCACAGGATCGTACTTTAGCAAACCGAATTCACGACTCCCAAACCAAAAAATGCCACTGCGGTCGATCATAAATTGTGTGAGGGTAATATTCCAACCATGATTACGCATTTTTACTTTTCCTTCAATTTCTATTTCTTCAAAGCGGTCGCTTATGCCATCAAATTTTAATATGCCTCTAAAATTATTGGCAATCCAGACATTTCCTTTGTGGTCTGGTAAAATGCTGTTCCATCGATTCCAAATTAATAATGGAGCTTCGGTATATTCTTTTATTATTTTAAAACTGCCTACTCCAGGATGGTATTTATATACCCCATTGCGGGTGGTTATCCAGAGCATATTGGTGCTATCAGCATATAATGCAGTAATTTCATTCTCTGATATCAGAAAATCAAAGCCATCCAATTGCTCAGAAGATATGGGTTTAAAGGTGGTTTCACTTTTTGCCAGATGCATTAATCCATAATAAGAAGAACCCAACCAAAGATCTCCATTAGAATCTTCAATTAATTCACTTGAAAAACCCGTATGCTCTGGGTTTTCTACATTGGGTATTTCATAGTTTGCTCTTTTCCATTCGTCTGCTGCATAATCGTATTCTACCAATTGATTACTTAAGGTATTTAACCACAACCTGTTTTGTGAATCTTGAAGAAATTTAAAACCTGTTACTTCGGAACCTGCTGTAAAATTAAATATTCTTGCAAAATCATAATTTTTAAACTCATTACTCTCTCTGTTGTATCTTGATGCACCTTTGCTATTTGCCACCCAGATGTTATGATTAAAGTCTTCAAATACACTCCACACATAGTTATGTTGCAAACTAGTCTGTTGGCCCGGTACATTTTTAAAGGTTTCAAATTTATACCCATCGTACTTCTGCAATCCATTGGCTGTGGCTATCCATATAAGCCCATAGCTATCTTGTATTACATCATTAACTGTGGGCGAAACCAATCCATCAGAAATGGACATATATTCAGGGTTAATTTGCTGTGCCCTTGTATCTACAGCAAATAACCATATCACTGTAACTAAGGCTATATTTATCAATTGCAAATGCATTTTTCTTTCAATTCTCATGCTGATATAAGTTATGTTGGTATTTTATTGGTTATTGCTATTTAGGCTCATAATAAATTCACTTCCTTCACCTTTTTTGGTCTCCACTTTCATCCCGATAGCTATCGAGACTCCTCCATAGGCTTTTACAATATCGTAAATAGTCTGAATCACAGATTTACACTGATTTGTGGATTGCACAGATTTTGATCTCATAGTACTTATCGCTTTTTTTCTTTTTTCAGTGTCATCTTTCAATCCTTTTAATCCGTGGTTCAGACAATGGGTAATTTAATAATAAATTCTGTTCCTGCCTGCGCTGATTATCCGATGGAGCAATGGCGTAATCGGAAGCTTCGGCAGGCAAGCCTTCATTTTCGTTAGTCTCCACTTTCAGTTCCCACCATGCGCTTTTACAATATCGCAAATAGTCTGAATCACGGATTTGCACTGATTTGTGGATTTCACTAATTTAGTTATCATAAATAAGTTCCAATTTTTTTGATTATGTTTTTTTAATTCTTGTTTCATCTAATAATCTGTGTCATCTTTTAATCTTCTAAATCAGTGATTCAGACAGGTAATTGAATAATAAACTCTGTTCCTTCCTCCTCTTTCGTTTCCACCTTTAGCTCCCCACCATGTGCTTTTACAATATCTTAAATAGTCTGAATCACACCTGCCTGCCGCAGGCAGGGATTTACACTGATTGTTGGATTGCACAGATTTTGATCTCATAGTACTTATCGCTTTTTTTCTTTTTTCAGTGTCATCCTTTAATCCTTTTAATCCCTGCCTGCGGCAGGCAGGCGTGGTTCAGACAATGGGTAATTTAATAATAAACTCCGTTCCTTTTCCCTCTTTGGTCTCCACTCTAAGCTCTCCCCCGTGGGCTTTTATAATATCGTAAATGGTCAGAATCACGGATTTACACTGATTTGTGGATTGCACAGATTTTGATCTCATAGTACTTATCGCTTTTTATATCTTTTTTCAGTGTCATCTTTTAATCCTTTAAATCTGTGATTCAGACAATAGGCAACGAAATAATAAACTCTGTTCCCTCTCCCTCTTTGGTCTCCACTCTAAGCTCTCCACCATGCGCTTTCACAATATCATAACTCAAACTCAACCCTAAACCAGTACCCTGCCCTGTCGGTTTGGTGGTGAAGAAAGGTTGAAAGATCTTTGCCCGGACTTGTTCCGGGATCCCATTGCCATTGTCTTTTACTGAAATCAATACGTACTCACCTTCCTTTTTAGTTGCTACTGAAACGGTTGGTTCATATCCTTCTCCATCTTGTTTCTTTTTTTCATCCACCGTGTAAAAGGCATTCGTGATTAAGTTTAAAATAACCCTGCCAATGTCTTGAGGAATGATATTGATGTTGCCGATGGTTTCGTCAAAATCAGTATGCATACTCGCATTAAATGTTTTATCCTTGGCCCGTAGGCCATGATAAGCCAATCGCAAATACTCATCTGCTAATCCATTGATATCTGTAGGTTCTTTTACACCGCTACTGGCACGGCTATGTTGTAACATACCTTTTACAATGGCATCGGCACGTTTGCCATGGTGCAATATCTTTTGTTGATTATCGATTGCATCGCTCGCTAATGCCTTGGCATCATCCATATTGCCTTTGTCCAGCTCCTCTTTCATCTCTATGAGTAATTCTTCATTCACTTCGGAAAAATTATTAACAAAATTTAAGGGGTTTTGAATTTCGTGTGCAATGCCAGCAGTCAGCTCACCCAGACTGGCCATTTTCTCTGATTGGATTAGTTGGGATTGGGTTGATTTTAATTGATCATAGGCTTTTTCAATTTTCTTTTTTGATTTTGATTTCTGGCGATTATTCCTAAAAAGAAAAACGGCAATTACAAATAATGTGAAGGTACTACCAAGAAAAGCATTTCTCTTTAATCTATTTTGATAGGCTTCCTCTTTCACTTGATCCTCCACCTTTCTTATTTTATCGTTAAAGGCTAATGATTCAACTCTATTTACATTAGTCTGACTAAAAATTTCTGCATTAATGTTTGCCTCCATTTGTGAATAATAATAAGCACTATCTATTTGATTGCTTGCATCGAATACCCTCCTCAAAAAACCGGCACCTGCTAATTTCAAATTGTTATTTTTACTTAAAATCCCCTGTTTCAACAGACGTTTTGCTTGAAAACCAGCTTCCTCAACCCTACCATTAGAAAGAAGGAAGGGTATATAATTGTTGTAGAAGAGTAGTCCTGAAGTGGCGCTTTCGACAGAATATGACAGCGCAAGTGCTTTTTTAAAATACTCATCTGCCATTTCCACGTTTTTAATTTGAGCGTACACCGCTCCTGTCACAGTTGCCTCACCGAAGTCATAGGATAAACCCCCGTTCATCCTTTTGTTTGTTTCGGTCATCGCCTCTGCATAATAAAAGGAGGAATCAGGTTGATTGACCAAAAGAAAGTATTGCGCCATATTACCTTGGTATTGAATGAGCATAAAGTCGTATAATGGATGAGACTTGTCGGGCAAATTATCACCCCCCTTACGCGTATTTTCCACGGCTGCTTCATTATTTTGCAGATCAAAATAGACCAAGGAGATGTCAAAATAGAGTGAACTTATTCTCCTTTTATTCGTTGTTTTTTCAACCAAAGGGAGTGCTTTAAAATAGTATTCCAATGCAGTTGAGTTATCACCTTTATTCAAATAAAAATAGGACCCTAGCCAATTATAGCTAATGGCTAATAACGAATCATTTTTCAACTCTTGCGCAACATAAAGCATTTCTACACTATACGTAGAATCGGCATTATCACCTTTCCAACCTGTTAAGTCTAGTACTAATCTATTCAAGATATCAAACCGGTCTATAGGTTTAACAACCGTTGCTAATTCAGCCCTCAAACTATCGGCCACTGTAGACTGCCCATAACTAACACTGCATGAGATAGAGATAAGGAATGTAATGAGTATTTTTTTTAACATCTTTTTTATTTAAATAGCTAATTGAATAATAAATTCGGTTCTTTCTCCCTCGTTGGTCTCAACCTTTAACTCTCCGCCATGCCCTTTGGTAATAATATCGTAACTCATGCTTAGCCCTAAGCCGGTGCCATGGCCGGTGGGTTTGGTGGTAAAAAAGGGCTGAAATATTTTATCCTTGATATCATCTGGTATTCCTGAGCCATTGTCTTTTACCCGAATCTCTATTTTACCTGTTAGCATTTTGGTACTTACCTCCACCTTAGGGTTATCAATGCCATTGACGGCTTGAAACGCATTATTAATTAAATTAAGCAACACCCGGCCAATATCTTGTGGTACTACCTTTATTTTGGGCAGGGCTTCATCCAACTCTAGCCTAAATTCAGCGTTAAAGCTTTTGTCCTTGGCGCGTAAGCCATGGTAGGAAAGCCTTAAATACTCATCAGCCAGTTTGTTAATGTCGGTTAGCTCTTTGGTGCCATCACCGGTGCGGGAGTGCTCGAGCATACCCTTTACAATGCTGCTGGCTCGCTGCCCGTGGTGGTTAATTTTCTCCAGGTTTTGTTTGAGGTCTTCTGCAATTTCATTTACATCCTCTAACTGCCCAGCTTTTAACTCCTCCTTCATCTCATCAACGAGTTCACCACTCACCTCAGAAAAATTATTGACAAAGTTGAGCGGGTTTTGAATTTCATGGGCAATACCTGCTGTGAGCTCTCCAAGTGAGGCCATTTTTTCGGAGTGGATGAGTTGGATTTGGGTGGATTTTAAGTCATCCAGCGATTCGTTCAACGCTGCTGTACGTTCCGTTACTTGCTTTTCGAGCATTCTATTTTGATCTGCTAGGATGGCTTTCTTTTCTTCACTCATTTGTACCAGTTCGATTGCTTTTATTCTAACCTCCGTTAAGATGCCATTAAAGCGGAAGGCAACATAAACAAGTAAAGAGAGGGGAATGGATAAGAAGTAAATCACCAACATACTATTTTCGAACATCAGCGCTGAATTAAAGAAAAATTTATGCACGCCAATCATAATCATAATGCTTAGTACGTTCAGAATAGTACCGATGATTACAGCAAATTTTTCTTTGGATAGTAATTTCCAGCTCACAATTACCAAATAGGCAAAATATAGCATAAATACCGAATTAACAATGCTGAACGGTGCTGAAATATCGTACATATGAGCGATCAAGCTAGCTGGAGGGAACAGTATTAATATGGCTGTTGATAAATACGCAATTTGTTTTTCTACTATTTTTTCTACAATTATAAGATCAATAGTTACGATTAAAGGTGCTACAATCATCCATACTACACCCAATGCAATTTTTGTGGTAAAGGCCGCCTCAAAGATTAGGTTGTAATATTCAACAATGGCATGAATGAAGACTATACTGGCAAGTAAGGCGATTATACGGAATATTTTTTCGTTTTTGTTTTGTACCACCAAAACCCAAAAGAAAATCATTAGCAAGGCAGTAATCGATATGGTTGCCGCACTTAACATATACGACCACTTGATGTGGTTACTTTTTGTTAGGTAGAAAGCTGAACCGCTTAAATTTAGGAAGGTATGTAAATTTTTGGGTTTAAGCCTGAGCTCACGTGACATCAAAGGATGTGCATAATTTACAATATGCATGGCTAATATATACTCTCGGCCAGGTAACAACTCAATAGGAGCAGGTTTGTTGGGTTCAGGATTATATTCCTTAAAAGGGGCTCCATTGGCTCCGGTATTACCAAACGATACTATATTTTTGCCATTGAGAAAAATATCGGTGGCTGCCCACATTTGCCGATCAAGATAAAATTGTTCATTGCCAAAGGATTTATCCAGTTTAATTTTTAGCCTAAACCAGCCTTCCACTTTGCCGTCCTTATCCTCCATCTCTGGTGAAAGTTCGGTGGGTTTAAATGGTTTCCAGTTTCTGGTGTCCAGCCTGATGTTTGCCCAGGAAGGGTCATGGCCCTGATGAAAAACCCAGCCCTCTACATCTGCAAGCTGAATTTCATTGCGCTCATTAAACAGTGAAGGAATAAGCATTACGGTTTCCTCTTGCGACCAGGCGGTCAGTTGAGCAAAAAGTGCTATGAGTAGTAGTAGTTTTTTCATATTAGTATTGGCATATCATTATATTCAACCCTGCCCGACTGGCAGGAGGGCCTATCAGGGTTGCCTGTCCTTATTTGTTTTTGCCCTGAACTACGTTCAGGGTTATTCATATTCAAGTCCTTCGGACTTTTTGTGCAAATCATTTTAATCATATATTTATGAGAATTATAAACTCACTTCCTATTCCCTCCTTTGACTCCACCTTTAGTTCACCCCCATGCCCTTTAGTAATAATATCATAACTTAAGCTTAGCCCAAGCCCAGTTCCTTGCCCTGTTGGCTTGGTGGTAAAAAAGGGCTGAAATATTTTATCCCGGATCTGTTCCGGGATCCCATTGCCATTGTCCTTGACGGATATTAAAACATTATTGCCTTCTTTTTTAGTGGTTACAGAGACAGTAGGTTCGTATTTTTCAAGACCTTGAAGGTTTTTAAAACCTTCAAGGTCTATTTGTCTCTTCTTTTCATTTACAGCGTAGAACGCATTAGTAATCAAGTTTAAAAATACTCTACCAATATCCTGTGGAATAACATTGACCTTACCTACTGCCTCATCAAAATCGGTTTCCATCGTGGCGTTAAACGATTTGTCTTTGGCTCGTAAGCCATGGTAGGCCAATCGTAAGTATTCATCTGCTAAGGCATTGATATCCGTGGGTTCCTTTTCACCACTACTGCTTCGGCTATGTTGCAGCATACCTTTTACAATTTCGCCTGCCCGTTTGCCATGGTGGTTTATTTTTTCAAGGTTTTGTTTTAAATCGTTAGAAATTTCAATTGCCTCTTTTAAATTGCTAGTTGCAAGTTCTGTTTTCATTTCATCAACTAATTCCGCGCTTACCTCACTAAAGTTGTTGACAAAATTTAAGGGGTTCTGAATTTCATGAGCAATACCAGCGGTAAGCTCTCCAAGGCTGGCCATCTTTTCAGATTGGATGAGTAGGTTCTGAGTGGATTTAAGTTCATTGAGCGTTCCTTGGAGTGTTTCGAACGATTGAGCATTATACAAGGCAGCAGATGTATAAGAAGCGAGGGTCTTCAGTATTTCTAAGTGGTATTGATTGTATCTGTTTTTTTCGAAAGACTGAATAGAAATGAGGCCAATAGTTTTGTCTTTAACCTGCAACGGAAGATAAATTAGGGAATTAGGGTTTTTGGGCAAGCTACCATCTTCAAGAGCTGCTGATGTTAGCACAGTTAAATCAATATCCTTCAAATACTCTGAGAATTCCTTTTCAATATCGTTGATAAAAACCTCTTTTCTATTTTCAATACACCATACTGCGAGTTGGCTCTTGTCGCTCATCATACGCTTGTATGGCTGATAGCGTTTCCCTTCTTCCACGGATAAACGGTATTCAATAGAAGCTTCTTTCTCATTATAAATACCAACACCAAAAACGGCTGCATCCATCAATTGATTAACATTTTCATACACCGTATTTAAAATAGTTTCGAGGTCAAGCGTTGAAGTTATATCGCGACCAATTTTACTTAATACTGACACACTGTTGTATGATTTTTCTAGCTCCAGTGTTTTCCTTTCCAATTCGGCATTCTTATCCTTCATTACCACATTGGTCAACCTATTAATTTCAGCTTCCTTTTGTAGCTTATCCATCTCGAACTGAACATTCAAGTACTTTTGTTTAAGTTCCTGCTCTTCTTTGTAAACTTCCGATTTGTATTTATGGTAGAGTTTGTAGTGTTTAACAAATGACTGGATATCCTCTTTTTTTTCATAGAATTCAGCCAATTCTTCATGCGCCCTATAAATGCTGGCTTTGGCTTTAATTTCTTCGGCTACTTTAAGAGATTTCAGAAAATACTGTTCGGATTGTTTCGACTCTTGCAGGAGACATATTTTACCTAGATATAATAAGGATTCTGCCTCTCCTACTCTATAGCCAAAGTCTCTATGGATAATGAGGCTTTTCAATAAATAGTCTTTGGCTTCTTCCAGTTTATTTTGTTTGAGAAAAACTTCACCAATTCCGAAAAGTGCATAGCCTAGATTTCTTTTATCATTTTTCTGTTCACTTAATTTCTGGCATTCAATAAAGGTATGATAGGCTTTATCGATTTGTTCATTATTCAAATAAAGGGTTGCAATGCTTTCAAGAATAGAAGACTCAAGGCTGAAATTATGAAGGTCTCTTGACAGGGCTAACCCTTTTTCAAGAAAATCAAGACCTTTCTCGTTATCTCCCTGTACACTATATATGTACCCAATACCATTATAAGCATAGGCCATTGACTCCTTATTACCAATTTTTTCTCCTTGCTGTAACCCTTGTAAAAAATAATTAAGTCCTTTGTCGTAATCACCCATATAATAATAGATAGCACCTATGGATACCAGCGCTTGTGATTCTCCGCTCTTATCTTGCAATTCAATAAATAGTTCCAGAGCCTGGTTGGAAAGAGATAGGGCAGTTTCAAGGTTAGAGAGATACCGATTACTGACGCCCATATTGCGTATGGCATAAGCTAACCCTTTCTTATAAGTGTATTTTTCAGCAAGACTTTTGGCTTTGAGGCTTAACTCCATCCCAAGCTTTGGTTGGGTATCATGTACCCGCCATGCCTTATCATTTAAATCATTTATTTTCTGAATTATTTCATCAGAAATTGATTCTTTAACCTTGTGAGTTTGATCCATGGTAATAATTAAATATTAGAGAAGTGAATTATTAAAAGTCCTTCATTTTCCTTTGTTTCTATTTTTATATCCCTGTCATGCGCTTTTACAATATCGTAAATAGTCTGAATCACGGATTTGCACTGATTGATGGATTTCACTGATTTTATATTCCTAATGTTATGCTATGTAATGTAATTAATTTTAGTTCAGCCATGTTTTTTCCGTGTCATCTTTTAATCCGTGGTTCAGACAATGGGCAATGAAATAATAAATTCAGTTCCCTCGCCTTCATTGGTCTCAACTTTCAACTCCCCACCATGCGCTTTTATAATATCGTAAATAGTTGGAATCACAGATTTAAACCGATTTATTGATTTCACTGATTTTATCACAGCACTAATCTTTTAAAAGTTAAACTTTTGCTTCCAAAATTGATTAATAAGCCAACTTCAAGTTTATAGGCTTTGAGGTAATTGAGTATTTGCGCCAAATGAACATCTTGTAATTCAATAACTGCTTTCAATTCAACCAGAACTTTTCCTTCCACAACAAAGTCAGCTCGCCTGGTACCAATTGGTTCTATAAGCTCTTTATAAAATATCTCCTGTTCTATTTCACGTGCATACGATAATCCAGCCTGACTAAATTCCCAAGCCAATGCCCGTTGATAAATTACTTCTTGGAAACCGTTGCCTAAGAATTTATGCACTTCAAAAGAAGCTCCTATAATTTTCTCGGTTATGTCTTTATACTTTAATTCTGTCATGGTGTTCAATCTGTGTCATCCTTTAATCCTTTTAATCCCTGCCTGCGGCAGGCAGGCGTGGTTCAGACAATGGGCAATGAAATAATAAATTCAGTTCCCTCGCCTTCATTGGTCTCAACTTTCAACTCCCCACCATGCGCTTTTATAATATCGTAAATAGTTGGAATCACAGATTTAAACCGATTTATTGATTTCACTGATTTTATCACAGCACTAATCTTTTAAAAGTTAAACTTTTGCTTCCAAAATTGATTAATAAGCCAACTTCAAGTTTATAGGCTTTGAGGTAATTGAGTATTTGCGCCAAATGAACATCTTGTAATTCAATAACTGCTTTCAATTCAACCAGAACTTTTCCTTCCACAACAAAGTCAGCTCGCCTGGTACCAATTGGTTCTATAAGCTCTTTATAAAATATCTCCTGTTCTATTTCACGTGCATACGATAATCCAGCCTGACTAAATTCCCAAGGCAATGCCCGTTGATAAATTACTTCTTGGAAACCGTTGCCTAAGAATTTATGCACTTCAAAAGAAGCTCCTATAATTTTCTCGGTTATGTCTTTATATTTTAATTCTGTCATGGTGCTCAATCTGTGTTATCCTCTAATCCTTTTAATCCCTGCCTGCGGCAGGCAGGCGTGGTTCAGACAATGGGCAATGAAATAATAAATTCAGTTCCCTCGCCTTCATTGGTCTCAACTTTCAACTCCCCACCATGCGTTTTCACTATATCATAACTCAAACTCAGACCCAAACCAGTGCCTTGTCCGGTAGGCTTGGTGGTAAAGAAGGGTTGAAATATCTTTTCCCGGATCTGTTCCGGGATCCCATTGCCATTGTCCTTAACTGAAATTAATACGTTCTCAGCTTCCATTTTTGTGCTTACTGAAACCGTTGGTGTATAATCACTGTCCACCTTCGCTGATTTATCCGATGAAGCAGTAGCGTAATCGGAAGCTTCGGAGGACACCGCATAAAACGCATTGGTAATTAAATTCAAAATCACTCTGCCCATGTCTTGAGGGATTATATTGATGTTTCCTATGGCTGTATCAAAATCAGTTTTCATAGAGGCGTTGAATGATTTGTCTTTGGCTCGCAAGCCGTGATAAGCTAATCGTAAATATTCATCGGCTAGGGCATTTATATCCGTGGGTTCTTTTACTCCGCTGCTGCTGCGGCTATGTTGCAGCATGCCTTTTACTATATCGCCTGCACGCTTGCCATGATGATTTATTTTTTCAAGGTTCTGTTTTAAATCAGAGGCGATTTCTTTCACATCTAGCATATTTCCCTCTTCGATTTCTTCATTCATTTCATCTACCAGCTCAGTGCTGACTTCACTAAAGTTATTCACAAAATTTAGTGGGTTCTGAATCTCATGAGCAATGCCAGCAGTGAGCTCTCCCAAGCTCGCCATTTTTTCGGATTGGATAAGTTGGGATTGGGTGGATTTTAGTATCGTTAGAGCATCCTCCGCACGTTTTTTTTCTATTTGCAGTTTCACCAAATCTTCTTTGGCTTGCAGGGCATGTGCTTCTGATTCTTTTAAATCCATAAAGCGCCTGTAGGTTAAACTTAGTACAGTAGTAAACCTTCGAAATATGAGCAATTCCTCTTCTACTAATTCAACGTCCGTCCAAGCATATACGCCTCCTTCTTTAAAGAAAAAGTAATAACCGAATTGGGTTTTATCATTGGCGAAATCCGGGAATTCAATTTGGGGATTCATCGCTTGATAGTACTCTTGTATTTCAGCACCATGCAATATGGCATGATATTCTTTTTGCATCTTCCAATGCTCATAAACACTATCCAGCACAAGATGGCCGCTTAGCTTCAATGCTCCTTTAACTTTTTTTGCTTTACCACCCGAAGTAGCAGTTGTAACGGTAAGATTGGCCATTCGAGTTTCCCTATCAATTAATGTAACGCCACATCTATGAGGTGCAACATTAAGACTGTTTAATTCTTTAAAAAATGCATCTACCGTTAGGGATAAGTCTTCCGAGTTGTGCATGCTCATTGCTTTGCCCCTTACTTTTTCGAGGGCTGCTTCTATGGTGGATTCACGTGCTTGTGCTTCCGCTTTTTGAATATCGAGGAAGCGCACATAAGCCTGCTCGAATACATTCCCAAATCTTCTTAAAATAGCATTCTCTTCTTCGCTATACGGACTAAGGGAATAATTACCAACGGTGAGTATAGTATTTTTCATCAAACATAGAGACCTGGCAAACCCTGGGGTGCTCATTAAAAAACTTTTGCTCTCAGCAGGAATATGACTCAGGTCAGAGTAATCAAACATATGCTGCAAAAACTGGATGTTTTCTTCACGGCTAAGTATGTCGGTAATAAAATCAATTCCATTATTACGCGCCTGTATGGGACGATTAAGTGCCGGGTTTTCTATGTAGGGTACTTTTATTAAAAAGGGTTTTGGCAACCCGGGGGAGGTCAACCAAAAATTGAGACCCAATTGTTCAGTTTCAAACCCGAAACTCACATTGTGAAATTTGAATTGAAGTTGTTGCAATTGTTCTGATACAACTAATATAACCTCTTCCAGTTCATCACTTTTGTGCATGGCTAAAGAACGACTACGCACTTTTTCCAAAGCAGCTTCAATCTGAGCTTCTCTGGCTTGGGCTTCCGCTTTTTGGAGGTCGAGAAACCTTCGGTAAAACTGTCCAAAAACCTGTGAAAACCTGATCATAATCTTATTATCAGATTCCTGTAACGGTTCTAATGAAACAACATTTAGGCTGCCTTCACGGAAAAAGAAAGTGGTAATGGTCTCCTTTTCATTGTAATTTTCACTCAGTGGATAAGAAAGGTATTCGGCCAGTTTCTCATAATATTTTTTTACCTCATCCCCTGTTCGGGTGTTCGAATAGAATTGTTTTTTGGCCTTCCAAGCCTTTACCATATTATCGAAAACAGGATGTGCCCCCTTGGGTACTACCCCAAGAATATGCTTTTCTCGCTGCTTATCAATTTCAGAACGTGACCATATTTCAGCAGCTCCCGTTTTAGCATCCATGGTGCAAATACCAATTCGAAGCGTGTTGATGTTCAGTTTATTAAGTTCATCATACATTACATCAGAAGCCTCAACCAACTCATCGCTCGATTGCATGGCCATACTTCTCGCACGAACTCGTTCCAATGCCAATTCGATTTCTGCTTCTCTCGCCTGTGCTTCTGATTTTTGGAGATCAAGAAAACGAGTGTAGGTTTGATCAAAAACTTTGGTAAATCGCTTAAAGATTTCATGGTATTGGGTACATGGTTCTAAAGTGATAAGTAATAAATATCCCGTTGAAAAAAAGGCAACGTTATGCACTTGCCTATCAGGAATTTCTATTCCTGCTGCTTCGCCTCTTTTAAACGATTCATCTAGCAATGGAAATGAACGAAGAAATTTATAAAGCTTAGTTAGATTTTTTCCCTTGATATCATCCTCCATAAACGATTCCTTTTTCTTCCAGGAATCATAGATAAGGCGGTGTTGATCAAAGGATTGGATAGGCATTTCAAACGGAGGGTTAATACCACTAGCATTGCCCATCCAAGAAATTAGATTTTCATGTGCATCATCCCAAATATTAAAACCAGAGGCAAATGTTTCAATACCAAGACCTTTAAGTTGTTCAAATAGCAAAACAGCCACTTCTGCCAATTCATTACTACCCTGCATGGCCATGCTTCTAGCTCGAACGCGTTCAAGGGCTAATTCTATCTCCGACTCTCTTGCCTGAGCTTCTGCTTTTTGGAGATCAAGAAAACGGGTGTAGGTTTGATCAAAAACTTTTGAGAACCTTTTCAGGATGTCAATTTCCTGGGATGAAAGATCCAGACCAGAGTAGTCATTGATAAATATGGCTGTATTTTTTTGAAATGCAATTGATGTAGCGTAAGTGCTGGCAGCCAAACAATAATCCTTTACCTGTTGGGGCGTATGTTTAAAATCCGAAAATTCAAAAATATAATTGAGGAAAGATTTGTTTTCATCAGCACTGTATCTTTTGAATAGAAATTCTTCCCCCTTTTCTTTTGCCTTCCAAAGGTTTGACAACACAGGATGGTTAAAATAGGGAAGGTTGAAATTGGTGGCAGAGGCAAACTCGGGATTAGTCATCCACTCCACCAAATCTTTGGTGCCTTCTGTAAAGGTGATCAAGGCCACACCATCATCTACCGAAAAGCCCAGGTCTTTTAACTTTTCTACCACCACCGTAATCACTTCACCCAGTTCATCACTCTTATGCATGGCTAAGGATCGGGAACGAACCTTTTCCAATGCTGCCTCAATCTGTGCTTCTCTGGCTTGTGCTTCTGCTTTTTGGAGATCGAGGAAACGCTGATATGCCAATCCAAATGCGCCTGCCATTCTTATAACAATAGATTTGGTATCATCTGAGGGCGGGTTGACTAGGTCGATGGACAATATTCCATTGGAGTGTCTGGCAAAAGGATTCCACTGATGTGTCAATTTTCCATTTTCTAAAGCATTTTTAAAACTATTAGCAACTTCCAGATCGATTTTTTCCAACTCTTTTACAGCCCTGTCAAGCTTTTCAATCGGATGGTCTAAGACAAAGTAATTTTGCTTTGGATTCTCCTTTAAAATCCTCCAAGGCTCACCCATTAAATCATACTCATTGCAATCATATTGTATAGAATAACTATTGGGATTACCCATGTTGCCTGGGCTGGAGAGATCCCATATTTTGACCATTCCATCGTCATTTATCAACCAAATGCTAACTCCGGAAAGACCTTCCACTTTAAGCTTATTCAGTTGGTTTAGTAATTCTTTATTTACCTTGTCCAGATCAGCCGTTTGATGCATAGCCATCGCCCTGGCTCGCACTCTTTCTAAGGCGGCCTCTATTTCCAGTTCACGGTTTTTTTGTTCTAGTTTTTTGGTTCGTTCTTCTACCGCAGCTTGTAGTTTTTTGTTTTCTGCTTTTAGTGTATCAAAAGCAAAAGCTTCTCCTTCATCCGTTCTAGAGTCAGGATAAGAACCATGTTGATGACGAACCAGCCAACTATCGTTATTTTTTTCTAATAATGTAGATAACCGAACAGGTGCATAGAATGCCCAACCCGCTTCACTTTTCACATATATATCGGCCAATTCGTGTACCATAAAATAACCTTTATATGGAATGATGTCCACCTTTCTATCTCGTATTTCAGCCATTCCTATCATTTGGTCAATCACTGAATAGGTATAATCCAGAATTTCCTGTTTACTATTCCATAATTCTTCTTTGGTAGTACCAATATTGCGGTAATCATCGCTTAAAAAAGTAGCCCATGTTTTTAAATCGCCCGAAAGATAGGTATCCCAATAGGTTTGTGTGAACTGGGTTATTTCTGCCTCAATCTTTTTCGTAATCTTCATTAAATTCTATTTACATTTAATTGAATAATAAACTCTGATCCTTCACCTACCTTTATCTCAACTCTCAATTCTCCTCTATGTGCTTTTATAATATCATAATTTGTCTGAATCACAGATTTGCACAGATTTATGGATTTCACTGATTTCATTATCCAAATGCTTTTGTGTAGCGTAATTTATTTTTAATTCTCATCTTTTTTCCGAGTCATCCGTTAATCCTTTCAATCCCTGCCTGCGGCAGGCAGGCGTGATTCAGACAATAGGCAATTGAATAATAAACTCTGATCCTTCACCTTCCTTTGTCTCTACTCTCAATTCTCCTCCATGGGCATTAACAATATCATAACTTGTCTGAATCACAGATTTGCACGGATTTATGGATTTCACTGATTTCATTGTCCAAATGCTTTTATGTAGCGTAATTTAATTTTAATTCTCATCTTTTTTCCGAGTCATCCATTAATCCTTTCAATCCCTGCCTGCGGCAGGCAGGCGTGATTCAGACAATAGGCAATTGAATAATAAACTCTGATCCTTCACCTTCCTTTGTCTCCACTCTCAACTCTACACCATGTGCTTTCACAATATCATAACTCATGGATAGTCCGAGTCCAGTTGCGAATAGCGTTAGTTCCTCTACTAGTTTATTGGTAAGATTCATCAAGATCTATTTTTTAGCTTATCGCTAATTTCTTGCAAGCGTTTTTGCTTCGTTGGCAATCTATTTATTTTACTGTAATCCGTATGAAATCGGTGTGATTCCAAGAACGTCTTTTGCACCAAATTCCATTCTCTTTCCGTTTCAACCACCCCTTGTTCGCTAAGTTCCTCAAAAAGTTTTCTTCCAATTTCATAAAAGTCTTCTCGCCCTAAATAGTCCAAGTCGGCATCGCACAGTACTCTATCGAGTTTACTTGTTGGCGATTGTGGAATGCGGGTAGCCAAAATCATTTGATTAATTTGGTCAATTTGTTCTTGGTTAAGCCCAAAAGCCGGTAACATTTCTTTGGCCATTGCGGCACCCGTAGCTTCATGGTTTGTTGCAGCTTTGGTGAATCCTGCATCATGAAAAAGAACCGCCAAACGTAATATTTTAATTTCATCGGTACTAATTTTTTCGCTTTCAGCAATTACCAATGCGGCATCAAGTACATCATAGATATGATTGATATTATGATAGGGTAAATTAGGCATTTGCTCCTCAAGCAAAGCGACAATATGCTTTTCTGCCGCTTCAAAATCAGGTTGTTTTTGTTCCTGATTCTGTTGTTCTCTCATATTTTTAAGCAACGGATCAACCTGCCACCAAATAAGATCCACATCGTTTGTTTGCTTTGCGTTGGCTAGCCAAAGGTTGGCATTGGCAACATCGCCCATGGCATTAAAAATATGCACTATATAAATATTTACACCCTTTTCGTTGGCATGGCTACGGTCTATCAATTCGTTTAATAAGGCATTTGCTTTTTTATGCTGATTTAGTCCGAAGTAGCCTGCGGCAAGATATGCTACCATGGAAGGCGGCCTTATGTTAGAAGAAGAAAATCCTGATTTTATTGCTTCAATTGTTTCATCAAACCTACCTAACGTTAAGTAAATTCTGGCAAGAAAATCATAGAGTCGAATAACGGTTGGATACAGCTTTAAGGCTTCTTTCAAGGTACTTATCGCTTCTTCATTTCTACCCATTAAGTATAAAATAAGGCTTTGATAGTTATAATAAGCAACCGTTAGGGGTTCAATTAATTTTGCTCTTGCCACCAACTCCAAAGCTTCGTCAAAGCGGCCCATTATTTGAAGCACGTAGCTATACGTATATAGGATGGTAGCGTTATTAGGATTTATAGCACTCGCCTGTAAGAGGAATTTTTCAGAAGCTTCAAAATCTTTGTCAATAAATAAGGCAATAAAGGCTTTTGTTAGGTAATCATTATCAGAGGGGCCTCTTTTCCAAGCTTCGTTTAAATACGGGTTGATATGCTTTAGGGCTTCTTCAGGTGAAAGGTCGCCATTCCACGACATACGTGCAGAGTAGGAGCTGGCGAGGTATGAATAAGCCATTTTAAATTCAGGATCAAGTGCAATCGCTTGCTTAAAATATTCACTAGCAGCTTTATAACCATCTACACCCCATTGATTAAAGGCGTGGCGCCCTTTAAGAAAAAGGTCGTAAGCCTCTACATTTTTGGTAGGAACTTCGCTTATTTTCTCCTTTTTATCCTTGCCCAAAGAACTATGAAGTTCTTTCGCCACAATTGCTGACACATTGTTTTGGATCTCAAAAATATCGTCTAGGCTTTCTACAAATACCTTCGACCAAATAGTGACATCTTTATTGGCATCAATTAACTGTGCGTTAATCCTCACTTTATTTCCATGCGCTTGTGCACTGCCTTCCAAAATATATTTTACACCTAACTCTATGGCGATTTCAGGCGCTGATTTGGTGGTATTTTTATATCGCATCACAGAAGTACGTGATATCACCCGTAAATCGCCCAAGCTGCCAAGCTCCATTAGAATGTTTTCGGTAATGCCATCCGCAAAATATTCTTGCGAAGGATCGTGCGCCAAATTACGAAAGGGCAGCACGGCAATCGATTTATTATGCACTTCCTGAATAACGGTTTTTTCAACCTTAGTTTCACTCTCTGGAGTCGTTTCTTTTACCTCTTTTACTTCTATTCTATCAGGAAATCGGATGCCATAAGTAATCTCTTTCAGTGCATTGGCTACTTTATTAATTTGATCACGATAAAAGGTTTTATTAATATTATCTTCTCGCCTGTCGTCTGTTTGCAAAGGCCGGTTAACCCCTGACGATTTAAAAATAAACTCAACCGATCGAAGAACACCTCCAATTTCAGTTTCAATAATTTTTTTATCTTCCTCTTCTAAATCGTGTATTTTAACAGGTAAAATTCTACTGGCCACATTGCCATTATTGAGCTTAATATCTCTACCAAACTGATCTTCTTTGGTAAGTTGATTAAACACACAAAACTCTTGTTGCCAGGCAAAACTTTTAAGGTCGCAATAGGTTTGTGAAATAATGGGAATCAAAATCAGGGCTTTCAGTTTCCCTTCCAAGCTCTTATCTACATTATGGGTTTCAAGCAACCCATCGTATGGATTAGAATCGAAGTAAACCGAAACTGGTTCTTTAATGGTTGCTGCTAGTTCTACTTTTAATGCAGCTACAAAATCTGTTACCCACCCCGAGCGATTGTCGTTGTGGCGGTAAGAGATAAAAATATCGTATTCGTAATTAGGATGGACAGATGGCATGTATCAAATTTAGTCAGAATTTATATTTGTGGCTATTGTGTTCAACTTATGAAGTTATGAATTGTCTTATTATTAATATTAGAATTTCTCTACAAAAAAATCAGGTTATAAATAATTTAGTTTAAATTTTTGCTTAGCTCTTTAAGCCTATTAATGGCATCTTCTTTTTCTATAATACCTACATCTGCGTCTTTAAATTGCGCTAAGAAAGAAGTGTAATATTTTATGGCTTCGTTGATATTTCCACTATCTTCAAAAATTCTTGCAGACTTATAACCTGAAAATGTTCGCTCCCAAGTAAAGTGCGCAGGGTCGCCACCTTGATGTATGGCTGACCTAAAATAGTTTTTATAAAAAGGAGTGGTGGAATGTAATGCTGTAGCGTAGTCCTTCAATTGCCATGCAAGGGTGCTAGAAAGCGACAAACTGCCTACCGAAAAAGATTGTACACTAGAAGGTAGGTTTTTTAAAACAAGCTTAGCATCATCGTAGTTTTTGTTAGATAAAAGAATCGAGGCCTTTAACAATTCGCAATACTGCTCAAATCGCCAGTCGTACATGGGTTGGTCACGTAATCTTCGGATCAATTTTAGGCGATTTTCAGCTAGCACTAGATTGCCTTGTTGAGCCTCGGCCATTCCCGCATAATAATTACACAAGAACAAACTGGGGTTATGGGTATTCATAAGTTTTTCGCGCGAAAGGGCTATCGTTTCATCAAATAGCTTTATCGCTTCCTTAAATTGATGGCTCGCCATGAGCAGAATCCCTTTGTGAAGACGAAGGAACAAAACATCTTCCCATTTTTGCATTTTTTCAAATCGAGAAATAACTGCATCAAATTCACGGGAGGCCTCCGTAAATTTCCCTTGCAGAAAAAGAGAATAGGGGAGCATTTCCTGAAAGCGCATAGCGTTAGGTAATGAATCTTTATGGAGCTCAACATAGTTCCTTAATTCCACACCTTTTGCTAGGCTCAAAAAATACCTGGATTTTTTAGCATAGGAATTTCTACCCACAAGTTTCTCCCATTCATCAATGTATTTCAGTGCTTTTTCAGGTTTTCCTGTAGCCATATAAATTTCAAACCCACTATCGAAGGCATTGGGTGTGTTAGGTTCCACCTTCATATAGTTTTGTATATGTTTTTCCGCCATACGGTCATTTCCAGCTACTGCATAATTATAACTCAGTACATTTTGTGTCAATCCATCAGCAGGGTTTTGACTCGCATATTTTTCTATTACCTCCATCGTAGAATCTGATTTATTAAAGATACTTGTCCATAAAAGAGGAAGTATAGAAAGCCGGTCGTCCACATTATCCTTATTAATTGCCTGACCAATTTTATTCGCTTCATAAAGGTGTCCGTGAAACAGCTGATAGTAACTTTCTATAATTAGCCTATCCTTTTCTGAAAGCTTATGTGAATACTTTCGCCCTTTTTCAATCAAGTTTATAGTGGAATCCAAAGAACCACGGATATCAAACAAGGAGAAGACTCCTTGTGTTTGCGCAAGTAATACATAGCCCAACGCAAACGTAGAATCAAGTGCGATTGCCTCTTTGAATTTACGCGAAGCACTACCCAATTTCACCACATAAAAATCCTCAAGTCCGCTATAAAATTTCTGATAGGCCTCATAATTGCCAGTTGTTTTAAGTGAAACATTGAATTCCTGCGGCAGAGAATTTTCCATCATCTTTTCGCAAACACGATCGGCCAAAGCAAATATTTGGTTCATTTCCCCCTTCAATTTTTCCGCTTTAATTATTTTTCCTGTGGCCACTTCAGTCAATTCTAGTTGCACTAGTACTTTTTCCCCTTGCTGATGTACACTTCCAGTTAAAATAGATTTTGTCCCCGTTTTCTTTGATATCTCGCTTGCATGGTCACGGTCGGGAACCGTGGCCAAACCTGTGACCTCCTTCATCTCATCGAAAAGTTTTTGACGGGGTAATACACGAAGGCTTGCGTGGTCTGACAGATTAATGTACACAAGGCTTGCTAGCTGATCTCCGTATTTCGGGTTTTCGGTAAAGTTTTCGAGGTACATCACCGCCACATCGTATTGAAATTTTTCTTGTGATTGATCAATGGATATCCCTTTCCAGCGGTAAAGAAAAAAAGTCACGAGTACTAAAAGGGCACTAATTCCGATAATTTTATAAAGAGTGGAATTCCATTTCGGTTTTAAAACTGAAGATTGATTTTGAGGTAAATTATCCAATTCATCCAACGAACTTTGCCGAGTAATATGATCAGATTTACCTAATGCACTTATTATTTCTTTAACCGAATTAGCTACTTTATTGATCTGGTTGCGATAATTGGTATTATTTAAATTTTGTTTAGGTTCCTCTTCGTTTGGCAGCATAGACCTGTTAACCCCCGAGGATTTATAAATAAAATCAACAGAACGAAGAACCCCACCGATTACAGATTCGAATAGTTGTTGATCGGCATGATCTATATCATGAATACGAATAGGTAACACCCGTTTGGCTACGTTTCCATTTTTTAGGGTAATGTCCATTCCCAATTCATCGTGCTTGGCCATTTCAACAAAAGGCAATAGTTCATGCTGCCAAGCAAAGCAATTTGGGTCGCAGTAGGTTTGCGAAATTATTGGAATTAATATGAGGCATTTGAGTTTCTTCTCCAGGCTTTTATCTACATCATGAGTTTCGAGTAAACCATCGTGTGGGTTAGAATCGAAGTAAACTGAAACAGATTCTTTAATAGTTGCCGCTAGCTCAACCTGTAACGCTGCAACAAAATCTGTTACCCACCCCGAACGATTGTCGTTGTGGCGGTAAGAGATAAAAATATCGTATTCGTAATTAGGATGGATAGATGGCATGTTCTAAATATAATAATTATTTTAACACCTTACATCCGATATGCTCTCATAAGCTTAAAAGTCTTATGATAATTTTTCCAGGATACCTACAGATTATTACCTTTGGGCTATATTTAACTACATCACTCATCACGGAATAATCTAGTCTTCAAAGAGTGGTCGATCCTATACTACTAGAAATTATTTGCGGCATATATTCTAAACTCAACTTGCGGTGTATGGCAGTGTTTTTTTTCAAACCATCCAAATTTTTAATCTTTGCACACACCGAAGGGCAGTCATTAAATGATCTGACCAAGCGATAATTTCAACGAAAACAGCTATGATGGCAACCATTGATTAGGTATTCGAGCTTTCATTACTTCCAAACCTCAAATTGTTGTCCAATTTGTTTCATCGTTTAAACATTAATACATATATTGCATGTGATAAAAAACTGATTACCTGCATGCTATGGCTTCAGGTATGCCCATTCTTTAAAAAAAATCGATGTTGTTACTATTGTGAAATATAACTTCAAGCTGTTTAAAATAGGATTAATTATGGAAAATTTTATGTTTTACTCGCTTTTTAAAACTTCTAGATCTCGGTTATTAACCGCAGGATCCGTCTTACTCGTTTCACTTTTAGTGTCCGTTTCGGTACACAGCCAAACACAACAATTAAATTTGTCTGATTTTGTTCTGCTTTCAGGAGCTGGTGGAGACGGCATAACTACGATGCCATTGGGTGCCGGTTATGTGCAGCTCGCCTCCTCTTCCTCAGTTTACGGGGGCAGTATAGGGAGTTATAGTTTAGTTAAAACGACAGGTACTGTTGACATCACAGGAAATATTATCAGTGGAGGTACCATTTCGTTGACCAACAGCAATAGTGTTACAGGAAAAATAGCCGTCCTTAATGGTTCATCTATTACAGGAATGTCTTTATCCATTGGATCTAACACTAATATTGGCGGTAATTTAGATGTAAATGGCAACATCTCTATCGGTGGTGGTATTGTGTCAGGACGAGTTACACATCCGCTTGGTACAACGTATAGTGGCCCCAGCCCGGTTGGTGGTGTCGTTATTGGCAGTCCATCCTTACCTATATTACCCACCCTGCCAGTGGTTACCAATTTTCCATCTCCTGCTCCAATAGCAACTATTAAAAACTCAACAACCATTACGCCTGGAGCATACGGAGACTTAAAACTTAAAGGCAATCAAACACTTACTCTAAAAGGAGCGGGTGTTTATGTGTTCAATCTGGTTCAAAATAAAAATGCCAATACACTTTTGTTTGATTTCGAGGGTGACCCTACTCGTAAGTTTCTTATCTACGTTCACAACAACGCCCAACTTGAAAAAATTAATTCGGTAATCATAGGTGGCGGCAGTGCCAATCGAATTTTTACGGAGGTTCATGGAACGGGTGTTGGTACTGATAAATATGCTTTCAATATTGCCAATGGTTCTGGAAAAGGAAATTCAAAGTGGGAAGGAACGGTATGGGCTCCATACGCAGCCATTAATATTGGCTCGGGTACAGGTAGTAGTAGTATTACAGGTGCTTTACTAAGTGGAACTCAAGTAAATATTCAAAGTGGTGTTTCAATTTTTCATGCACCATTTGATTTTTGCATACCACCCACAGTTTCAGTTGGGGCTGATGTTAATGTTTGTACTGAATCAAATTTAGTTACGCTAACTGCCTTAGTAACGGGTGGAGTTGCTCCCTATTCCTATTTGTGGAGTAATGGAATGACAACACCATCTATCAGCGTAAGTCCAGCAGCGACTACTACCTATTCGGTAACAGTCTCCAACAGTGAACAAACTTTATGTAATGCAAGTGATTCAGTTGTGGTAACTGTTAATCTTCCAATAGATGTTACAGCTGGAGTGGATGCAACTGTTTGTTTTCAAGATAATACAACCACCCTTACTGCTCTTGCTAGCGGAGGTTCTGGTTCCTACACCTATGAATGGTTCGCCAATGGAAATTTAATTGGTTCAAATGCAAGCATTGATGTAACACCTTCTATTACCACTAACTATAGCGTAGTGGCGAAGGATTCTTTTGCGGCAACATCAGGCGTATGTTCAGCAGCAGATGCTGTGGTGGTTAACTTTTCAGAAATTTGTCCTTATTACACCCCCCCAATCGGAGGTAAGACGGATGACCTTATTGGTTCAGAACTTAATTCGTTGGCTCAAAACTTTGATCCAGCAGATTCTTTAGGCGACAATTTTATTTATTGGCTATCAGATGACAAAGTTTTAATAGATATTATTTCCGTAGAGGGCCAAACAATTACATTACTAACATTGTTGAGAACTGCCCAATATGGACTAACAGATGAAATTGATAACGGTGTAAACTCGCTGATTATTTCAGGATTTTTCCCGGTCGCCAATCTCCCTCTCTTAAATGATTTGCCACTCTTAGTTAACCATGTTCGGCCTGTCTATCCTGCAATTGGAAATGTAGGCGTAACCACCACCAAAGGTGATATTTCAATGCGCTCTGATTTGGCTAGGTTAGGATATGATCTGTCTGGTAAAGGAATTAAGGTTGGCGTATTGTCAGATAGTTATAATAAACAGCCAGGTAATCCGGCCCTAGCCAACGTATTAAATAATGATCTTCCTGCAAATGTACATGTATTGAAAGATTCTCCCTATGGTGGAAGTGATGAGGGAAGGGCAATGCTTCAACTTATTTATGACATTGCGCCTGAAGCTGACTTGTCTTTTCGAACAGGCTATATCAGTGCGGGCGATTTTGCGAATGGAATCAAGGAACTCCAGGCTGATAGTTGTGATATAATTGTTGATGACATTACCTACATTACCGAACCGTTTTTTCAAGATGGCAAAGTTGCTCAAGCCGTTGATTACGTAACGGAAAAAGGCGTATCCTACTTTACAGCTGCCGGAAATTTTGGCAGTAAATCCTATGACGGAACATTCACAGGTGTGGCTGCACCCAATGGAATTGTAGGACAGGCGCATGATTATGGAGGTGGTGATGTTTTTCAAAATATTACCGTTGGTCCAGGTTCATATACCATAGTTATGCAGTGGGAAGATCCAATTTATTCGATAGGCCAAACACAAACGGGAACCGTAAATGATTTGGATATTTATTTAACAAATGATTCCGGTGCTACACTTTTTGGATTTAACAGAAATAATCTTGGGGGTGATCCTATTGAAGTGTTGCCATTTACCGTACGTGAAGAATCCACAACGAACATCATGGTGGTTCGCGCTGCAGGTTCGGATAATGTAAAATTTAAGTACATCGTATTTCGTGGAGATAAGATTGTCTTTAACGAGTTCAATACCGGAAACGGAACTATCGTTGGCCAGGCCAATGCAAAAGGAGCTATGACGGTGGGTGCTGTTTTATACAGTAATACTGCAGCATTTGATTATCAGCGCCCTGCTGGGTCGGAGCAATTTACGATCGCATCGTTTTCTTCAACAGGCGGAATGTTGATCAATGAGGAAAATAGGAATAAACCAGATTTTATTGCTCCGAACGGAGCGAATACAACCGTTACACTAGGGGGCTTGGATGTTGACTTGGATTTACCGCTTGGCAAGGATGGATTTTACAATTTCTTTGGTACTTCAGCAGCTGCACCACATGCAGCGGGGGTTGCAGCATTATTAATGGAAGCGCGATCTAAATACTATGCTGGTGAGTCATACCCTCCAGAAGAAATGCGTGATGTGTTGAAAGCCTCTGCAATTGATATGCATTCACCTGGTTTTGATTCAAAATCTGGAGCAGGATTTATTCAGGCAGATGCCGCATTATTGACGCTCGCTGCCCCTAAACCATTAATTTTGTCGTTGGTGTATGATTCGTTGAGTGCCACGCCTGGAGCAACGGCATTTTTGGTGACGGTTAACGGTCAAAACCTAACTACAGAGTCTCAGATACTTTTCAGAGGAAATCCCCTTGAAACGGCTTTTCTAAGCTCAAGTGAATTACAGGCTACAATTCCTGAGTTTCAAGGTAACCCACCTATACAGGTTTTTACTTCAGCAACTTCTCCAAGTGGTATTGATGGAGGATCGTCTGACTCCTTATTCTTCTATGGAATTGTAAAGAAGAATGTGGAAATAATTGCTAATAATAAAACAAAAAAATATGGAGAGTATCTTCCAGAATTTACAGCCACTGTTTTGGTTGATGGTGATACATTAACAGGAGAAAGTGTACTTACACTTGCTGATCTTGGTTTAACAAACCTGGAATTTGCCACGCCAGCCAATAGCCAAAGTAATGCCGACAAATATGTTATCACAGTAAATGCTGATCTGGCTATCGCCTTCAAAGAGTTGTACAACTACACTTTTACCAATGGATTGCTTACCATTGAGAAGATGCCACTGATGATCACCCCTAATAATTTGGAAACAGTTTTTGGGGAAAAATTTGATGATAAAATAACATACACTTATGAATTTGATTCCTCTAATGTGGAGTCAAGTGTTACTTTTCTTTCTGGTTTGAAAGCTGACCATGAGGCCATCATTGCTAATAATTATGTTGCTCTTGTTGATTCACGATCTCTGGTAAATTCGCGCTCATTGGTAAATTCAGATTTGCAAAATCTGGGCTTTCTAGTAAGTTCAAGATCATTGGTTAATTCTCGTTCCCTTGTTAATTACTCTCGCTCTCTAGTTAATGGGGTGCAGGTTGAGGACACAACACATGTAATTGATTTTGATAAACAATCTATTTTTGAATATCAGGAGCATCCTGATACATCAACAATGGTAACATTGTATTCGAGGTCACTTGTCAACTCCAGATCTTTAGTTAATTATTCCAGATCATTAGTTAACTCTCGATCACTTGTTAACTCCCGCTCACTTGTTAATTATTCAAGGTCATTAGTTAACTACTCTCGTTCGTTGGTAAATTCACGATCTCTTGTGAATTCCGGAGCATTAGTAAATAGTGAGACCGTAGGATCAGATAGCGTGTCCAATGGTAGTGAAGTGCTTATCATAATTGATTCATTAGATATTTTTAATAATGACCCTCCAATTATCGAGGATGGCGAGGAATACTATGAGTTGCCAGAACTTCTTTCAATCAACATGGTTACGGGAACCACTGCTGGTACTCATGCTATTGTACCTGCTGCATTCCTTACCGAATTCTCCAGCAACTTTGATATTACCTACAGCACAGGTTCACTAACTATTTTGAAGGATACCTTGTTAGTTACCAGTAGTGATACTGAAATAATCTATGGGGATGATCAACCTCCTTATGAGAATACAGTAGAAGGATTTAAATATGTAGATGACGTTGAATCATCGATAGCATCTGTATCCTATATGCTGAAAGATACAGATGGCAATCTGCATGAAAGTACAGGAGTTGTTTCATCTGGTAACTACAAGATTATGCCGCAGGTAGAACTTGTGACTACTGAACTTCAGCCAGGTGATTCGGTGAATTATGTGGTAGAATATGTATATGGAAACTTGAATGTACTCAAGGCAAATTCATTCATTAGCTTGATAGATACTTCCTATGAATACGATGGTGTTGAAAAAACTGGAATTGGATTTGCGTATGGCGTAGGTGGTAGTGAAGATATCCTCAGCCCGGAAGTAACATTTAGATACGAGGGAACCGGTAGTACACAATATGATGCTTCCGATTTGGCACCTGTACATGCAGGAGCGTATCAAGTGACTGCATTTTTTGAAGGAAATAATAATTACAATGCCACAGATAGCACTGGGGCTATTTTAATTATGCAAAAAGAGGCGACTGTAACACCTGAAACTATGGAAAAGATTTATGGCGAATCCGATCCGGTTTTTACAGGAACATTGACTGGCTTCTTAGAAATTGACGCGATAACAGCAGCATACACTAGAACGACTGGTGAAACCGTAAACGAATCACCTTATTCAATTACGGCTGAATTAAGTCCTGCTCAAATTTTGAGTAACTACAATATTACGTATGACACTTCAGATTTTAGTATCAATCCACGAGGTGCATCCGTAACACCAAGTGTTGCGAGCAAGATTTATGGAGAATTAGATCCAAGCTTTACAGGAACATTACTAGGTTTCCTTGATGCGGATGGAGTGTCTGCAGCATACAGTAGAGTAGCAGGTGAGACAGTCGCAGGGTCGGCCTATTCCATAAGTGCGACACTGAGCCCCGTAGAAGTTTTAAATAACTATACCATAACCTATAACACTACGGACTTTACCATTAATGCCCGCAATGCTTATGTGAATGCTGATCCAGGTCAGAAAATATTTGGTGATACTGATCCCACTTTTACAGGTGCAATAGCAGGATTTGTTGAAGCAGATGAAATCGTAGTAGATTTTACTAGAACAGAAGGTGAAAACGTTGCTGGATCTCCATACAGTATCAGTGGGGTATTAAGCCCGGTTGAGAAATTAGGGAACTATACTATTACATTCACCTCAGCACCTTTCACCATCAGTAAAGCTGGTTCTTTTGTAAATGTGAATGGCGGTAACTTTGAATATGATGGCGCGCCTAAACCAGCAACAGGGTTTGCGTATGGAGTGGGCGGGATAAATGACTTGCTTAGTCCTGCACTTACGTTTACCTATACTCCTGGAATAGTTTCTCCTGTTGAAATAGGAACCTACGAGGTTGTAGCTAATTTTATTGGCAATGAAAATTATTACCCTTCATCCGATACAGCCATTATTTCAATAGTATGCCCAACACCTCCAGAAATACTTTCTTCTGAAACAGCGGTAGGATCCGGCTCGAGTAGTCCACCAGTGGTGAATGCTCCATTAGGCACAAGTGAAGGAGATTTATTGGTGGTAGGTGTAGTGTATGAGAAAGGAAACAGCACTGCTGTAATTCCCCCAACTGATTGGTTCCAGATTCAAACTGTGAGTCAGGGAAATAATTTGGGTATGGCAACTTTCTATAAAGTAGCTGGCGTAAATGAACCTTCTACTTATTTATTTGATTTAAGCAATAGTCCAAAGTGGTCAATTGGTATTTCTCGAATACAAGGCGTAGATTCCGATAATCCTATCATTGCAAGTGGCGGTAATTCCGGTAATAAATCCTATTCAGCAATAGCACCTTCTATTAACACTAATTTCTGCAATGCTATAGTGATGACGTTTTTTGCGAATAAGACCGATTCATACTGGACTCCACCAACTGGTACAACGGAGGTATATGATGCGCCTAATAGCCAAAATGGTCTTACCTCCAATATGATGGCCTTTTTCATCCAATCGGATGAGGGTTCTACTGGTAATAGAACAGCAATCGCGACCGATAAAGATGCATGGGTTGCCCAGCAAATTGCCATTAAGCCTGGTACGTATAACTCAGGATCATCGCCTTCCAATGCAAGATCTTCAGCAAGCAATTCTTCAACGCAAACTACTTCAGCTGAAGCAGTTACCGTTGAGGTTTCGATTGAGCAGCCAAGTGAAGTTAGAGCGTATCCAAATCCAGTAAAAGAGTACTTAACCATCTCTTTTGAGGGAATGAATGCAGAATCTGGGTCTTCTATCATGATCATGGATAGAATAGGAAAAATGTATCCGGTTGATGCCTCTTGGGACAAGGAGGCCCAATCGGTTCACTTAAACTTCTCTAGGATGAATCGTGGGCTATATATTGTTAAGTTGAGCCATCCAACTGGAATAAAAGTGCTCAAAATTTATAAAGAGTAGCATGCAGTGATTGTAAAATAAAAGGGGGGGGGTGTGGTATTCACATCCCCTTTTCTTTTTATAAATAATTTTAGATTTTCTCATTATGGTTGTACCTTCGTGATACTAAATTTTTTTGTGATGAGGCTGATAATAAAATCGATTTTTATACTATTTTTTTCATTGCTTACCTTTTCGGGCTGGGCGCAATCCGAGGAGATAGAAGGTCTTAAAAAGAAACTCGAATCACAAGCAGAGGATTCGTTAAAAGTTAATGATCTTATTTCTCTAGGCATTGCGTATTATGGAATCGATCCGAATAAATCAATCGAGTATGGTGAGCAAGCGGTTGTACTGGCTAAGAAAATTGATTTCCCAATGGGTTTGGGGTATGCTTATAAAACGGTTGGTTTAGGATATTATTTTCTAGCTAATTATTCGGATGCGGTAGATCAGTTTCAGAATTCATTGTCCGTTTTTGATTCTATAAATTTCAAAGTTGGGATTGCCAATATATGGAGCAATTTGGGCTCCACGTATTTTAACATTGGAGATGATATAAAAGCCATTGAGGCTCAACTTAAATCTTTACGTATCTCAGAGGAGTTAAAGGATTCGCTCCGCATGGGAACAGCACTAAATGGTATTGGTACAGTTTATAACAATAAAAAAGAAACGCTTGATAAAGCACTTGAATATTTTCAAAGCGCGCGGATTATATTTAAGAAAATTGAATATCAAGATGGTGTTGGAATTGCTGCGATGAATATTGGTGAAATTTTTATGAAAAAGAAACAATACGATTCATCAATTTTCTATTTGGATGAATCGCTTGAAGTATTTAGGGGTACCTTAGATGCTACTTTTGCTTTGAACATGTTGGGTAAGGTTTATGCCGAGCGCGGAGAATTTGAGGAGGCACTTCAGTACCAGTGGAAAGCGCTTGAAATTGCAGAAGGATTAGATGCTAAATTCGAGATTTCCCAATCATTAGTCGAACTTGCCAAAACCAAACGTGAGCAGAAAAATTTTAAAGAATCCATAACGTATTATCATCGAGCGGAAAAGCTCGCTAAGGAAATTGAAGCAAGACTTCAATTAAATGATGCCTATGAGGGATTGGCAAAATCATACGCAAAACTCGGTGATTTTAAGAACGCATATAGGTACGACACGTTATACAGTGGCATTAAAGACATACTATTTAATGAGGATAATGCCCGAAAGCAACAGCAATTAATGTTTAATCACAATCTCGATAATAAGCAAAGTGAAATTGGGCTTCTGACCAAGGATAAAGAGCTTCAGGAGTCGATTATACAACGCCAAAAGGTAGTTAACTATGCCGCAGCTATTACCGGGTTTTTGTTGCTAGTTGTTGTTTTAGGAGCTTTAAACCGCTACAGACATATACGTAAAACCAATAATATTATTAAAAGCGAGCGCGATCGTTCCAAGGAATTATTATTAAATATTCTTCCAGAAGAAACAGCCCGTGAATTGGAGACCAATGGATTTGCTAAGACGCAGTATTATGAAAATGTAACCGTGTTGTTCACCGACTTTAAGGGATTTTCTACCATTGCTGGAAATTTGACACCACAGGCACTTGTGGCTGAACTCAACGATTACTTCTGCAAGTTTGATGAAATTGTAGAGAAGTATGGACTTGAGAAAATAAAAACAATTGGGGATGCGTATATGTGCGCAGGTGGAATTCCTATAGAGAATAATACACATCCATTAAATGCAGTAATGGCCGCACTGGAAATGCAAGTTTATATGGAAAAGCAATTGCAAGATCGGCAGAGTAGAGGTGAACAGGGATGGGAGTTGCGTATTGGAATTCATACAGGGCCCATCGTAGCAGGAGTGGTTGGAAAGAAAAAATATGCGTACGACATCTGGGGAGATACGGTAAATGTAGCCAGTCGAATGGAGTCAAATGGTGAAGCTGGAAAAGTAAATATATCAGCCGCTACTTATGAGCGTATTAGTGATAAATACGAGTGCTTGCATCGTGGAAAGGTTTCTGCTAAAAATATTGGTGAAGTGGATATGTATTTTGTAGGGTCTCAACTAGAGGCTACTATAGCCTAATCAATCACCTTATCTTTAGCGCTAAAGTTAGCGTCAACTTCCTGAAAATCATTTTTTTTCTCTTGAATTTCTTTTCCAAACTTGGTTTTATATTAGTGGATATCCAGAAATTCTTTCTTTTTAAAATTCCGCCCCCCTCCGACTCAATAAATCCACGATCGCACATTCAACTGGATAGATAGTATAGGGCTGTCCATTTCATATTATCCCGAGTTCGATGTAGTAAAACAACAAAAATAGCACATACGTCACTCAGAGGCCTATTTTCAATTTCAATTAGCACATAAAATAGGCCGTGGAGTCTCAAATAAAAAGATTCGGCTCTTCCACCCAGAACCCATTCAAGAGCCTCTGAATGACGGTTTTGTTGTTTTTTATTGAATGGCAGCATTATCTAAAGTCGAACTCAGGTTATTAGTTAAAATTAAAAATAGTGCTCACAAGGCATGATTCGAAATGAATTTACATTAGTCATACGTTGCAATTATCTTTTTATACGCATCAAGTTCTCGGTATTGATCATAAATGGGGTCATTTTTAATAGTTTCAACAGATATCCATGAAATAGAACCCAATAGCTTGTCGGCCATTTTCATCGTTTTCTCAGCGTTACTTGAAAAAGCTATCAAACGAAAGGCTAAGTCTTGAACAACTCTGCCTTGAACTCCATCCTTGGTAAAAGGATAAAGTTTCATAGCGTGTTCAGCTTCTTTTACTGCTTGCTCAGGCTGGCCAGTTAGTGCCAAGGCATAACCTCGTGCTATATGTTTGGTAGCTTCGTTGCCATAAAAATCATTCCCTTGCTCAATTGGGCAATGATCTGAATCATGATAGTCAAGCAGGTATTGTGCATGTAATGCTACCTGCTCTTTTGCTTTTGCTTTATCGCCCTTCAACCAATAAGCTTGTGCAATAAATAATTCTGATGGTAAGAGAATTAAATTTGAATAGTCTCCGTTGCTAATCACCATTCCTTTCGGAACCTCGTATGCTGGATCAATAAGGGCAGAAAAATCTCGATTATAGTAATCCAACCAATATTTCCAAACCGCAATTTGCCTTAGATTTAAGTTTGATTTTTCCTTTTCAAAAAACCTTTCTGCTTCTTCTTGTTCACAAATAATGGAAACTAGTATATTGAATTTCCCATCCTTGTAAATAGGCTGATCAGAATATTCAATAGATCGCTCAATATACGCTATGCCTTGATCAATTTTATTGTCTGCTATGAGCGAATAAGACAAATCTTGCAGAACAGAAGGGTTGCGCGGGTCTTTTTTAAGGTTATTCTCTGCAAACTCAAAGTAAGTAGCCCAGTCATCAAGTCTTCGGGCAATATAGCTTTGTGCTTCAATAACTTCCATATTATCCTGATCACCATTTAATAAGCTTTGTTTGGCAAGTTTAAAGTCACCAAGGGCATAATAGTCATAATACACCTTTGCCATCAATTTAAGGTGTGCATCTTCACACTCCTGAATAAGAATACTTAGTTCATCATTCGCCAATTTTTTAAATGAAACACTATCTGGATTGCCTTTAAAGTATAAACTTGAGACTCTTATTAACATTGTCCTTGCTTTATGAAATTCAGGATCAATGTTGAGCGCATTTTTAATTCTATTAATACTCTCCAAGGGTTTAGACTGCATCAATAATGCCCCTTGGTTGTATAATTTTAAAGCAGTTATACTTTTTGTTGGAGGCTCTGTTTCATTATTAGCTTTGGAAGCTGCAAAATTCATCTTCATTTCAGAAGCTATATTAGCTGCTATTTTAGATTGGATTTGGAAGATATTATCTGTAGTTAGCTCAAGATCAAAAATTTCTGCCCAAAGATGATCATCCGTTTCACCATCAATGAGCTGAATATTTAAACGAAAGCGGTTATTAGATTGCTGAATGCTGCCCTCCAGTATGTACCCAACACCCAATTCATGTGCAATCTCACTTATTTTAGTTCTCGTATTTTCATACTCCATTACCGAGGTTCTTGAAGTAACTCGCAATTCCTTCAGCTTCGATAATTTGGTTAGTAAATCGTCATGAATGCCAAAAGCCAAGGCATCAATCTGATCACCCGTATTAACTTTTGTGAAAGGCAATACAGCAATTGATTTATTTCTAATCTCATGTGACGTCCCATTCCAAAACATATAAGTGAGAATTGAAATTAGTGCAATCAAGACAATGCTCGCTAACGCAATTAAGGAAGTAGGAGACTTGTGTGATTTTGAAGAAATTTCAGGCACTTCGTTCACAACTGAAGATTCACTCTTGGTTCCTTTTTTTAGTATAGCAGTTCCAATTTCTTTTAGCGCGTTTGCTACTTTATTTATTTGATCGCTATATAACACCTGACCAGGTTTTCTCACTTGATCGTCTTTAGCAGTAAGTGGTCTGTTAACTCCTGCTGCTTTGTATCTAAAATCAATAGATCGAAGTGATCCTTTTAATTCACTTTCTAAAAGTTCCCGATCCTCCAAGTCCAAGTCATGAATTTTTATTGGCAATATTCGGCTTGCCACGTTGCCATTGGCAAGTGTTATGTTTATACCCAACTCATCCTCATTCGCCATTTTTAAAAAAGGAAGGAGTTCCTGAGACCAAGCAAAAGATTCGGTATCACAATAAGTTTGGGATATTATAGGAATAAAGACCAGACATTTTAATTTCTTTTCAAGTGTCGCTCCAACTTGATGCGTTTCCAACAAACCATCGTGCGGATTTTCATCAAAATAAATAGAGACGGGTTTTTTTAGGGTGGCATCCAGTTCATCTCTTAATGCATCTACGAACTGTGTAACCCACTTATCCCTTTTGTTATCGTTTTGCCGATAACTGATGAAGATGTCGTATTCATAGCTGGGATGGATGGATGGCATTAATCTAGTTAAATTTAAATTCGAATATACTGAGAATTAATTAGAATATAATGCTACATCCAAGGTTCGTTTCTCGACCACTACATCCATGGTTCGTATCCTCACGAATCACCACTACATCCAAGGATCGTGTCCTCACGAATCACATCCATTGGTTAGCATGTATAATACCGTTGGGATGAATAATAAAAAGGATGAATAATTAATACCCGAGCGTTGCAAACACACACTAGTTAAGGTCTCATGCATCCTCGTTACAAACGAGGACGAGATAGAGCATTTTCTATTGTTTTTATAAGTGCATTGTGTGTTAACATTCAATCCCCTATCTTTGCAGTCAATTCTTAGCAGACTTTCTGTCAAGGTGGTTATATCCACTCTTCACTTTCTGATTCGGCTAAGTTAGCAGCAGATTAATGTTGCTTTTAGCTGTTGGCACTTTAAAAATCACGTGCCTAAATCACAGACTAAACATGTATGATACACGCAATGGCATAAGCCCAACGAGTGTATATTATTCAATTTAAAATATATACCCATCTATATATATATGATGGAAAAAAAGGCTTTAATGCCACTTATAATTTTATGCAAAACAATTCATTTAAAAAGAAAAAATCTAACAAGCCCACTGGTTCAAATAACAAACCAAATGGTAGTTATAGAAATAAACAAAGACCTTCAAGACAAGGAGGAGGACAAAAAAAATCAACGTTAAACCCTGCACTTTTAGTAAAAAAGGCAACCGGAAAGGTGGTGAAAAATTATGAATCAGAACGATTGATAAGCGACCTTCCTATTAGCCCTAATTTAAAAGAATGCCTCATCTCAAAAGGGTTTAAGCGTCCTACTGAAATTCAAGATAGAACGTTAGAATCTCTGTTAGCAAAAAGAGACTTACTTGGTATCGCCCAAACAGGTACTGGAAAAACAGGGGCCTTCTTGATTCCTATTATAGAGCAACTGCTAGAAAATAAGCAAAAAAATTATGCCTTGGTAATGGTGCCCACGCGTGAGCTTGCCATTCAGGTAGAAGAGGAGTTTCAGAGTATGGCTAAAGGCTTAGGTATTTATAGTGCTTGTTTTATTGGTGGAACCAACATCAACAAAGACATTAACAATCTAAAAAAAGCGAGCCATGTCATAATAGGTACACCAGGAAGATTACTCGATTTATCGAACCGTAAAAACTTAGACTTCAGCAGATTTAACACGTTAGTGCTTGATGAATTTGATAGAATGTTAGACATGGGTTTTGTACATGATGTGAAGCGCATTATGAACAGCATGCACAAGCGTAAACACACACTTTTATTTTCTGCAACGCTTGACAAAACACAAGAATCTTTAATTACTGAAATTTTAAAAGATCCCATAAAAGTAAAAGTAAGTACGGGAGATAGCACTGGTGATCATATCGATCAAGATATTATTAGACTACAGCAGGGAGAGGATAAATTTGAGGTGTTAGTTGATTTAATTTCAAGCGGTGAATATCAAAAAGTACTCTTATTTGAAGAAACTAAACATAAAGCCAATAGACTTTGTGGAAAACTAAACAAATCAGGCATTTCATCCGATCAAATTCATGGCAATAAAAGCCAAAACGCCCGACAAAGAGCGTTAAGTTCTTTTAAAGAAGGAAAAATACGCGTACTGGTAGCTACAGATGTGGCTGCCCGCGGTATAGATGTTTCGGATGTAACGCATGTAATTAACTATCAAGTGCCACAAACATTTGATAGCTATATCCATCGGATTGGAAGAACAGGTAGAGCCGGTAAAACGGGGAAAGCTTTTACGTTTGTTGAAGCTTAATTATGTTTTTTTCATAAAAAAATATAGTGAAATTTAGGCATAAAAAAACGCCCGGCTCCAAGCTGTCTGACGAACTGGAACCGAGGCGGTTTTAATCGAATAAACCCAAATACTCGATATTACTTTTATATCTAGCGCAAGCGTCCGCTTGTGCTTACTACCACACAAGCGGACGCTTGCGCTAGTAACCAAGCTTAATCTACATTATCATGCAGGAATCGATTGTTTCCTAATATGTGATTATCATCATTTAAGTTAAATCTAGAAATATTGCGTTCTGATGAATGAGGCACATCATCAAACTTAACTTTCCTGCGCTTATAGGCGGGTTCGTCAAATTTGGTTTTATAACTTTCCTCTTTATTGGTAAAATTATTTGTTACTAATTTGTCAACTCTCTCTCTACGTTTTTGATCCAACATATCTTTTCGAGAAGGTGACATATCAAACTCACTAGGAGGATTTGAATTGTCAACCCTAAGGGTCATCTCTTCGGTAACACCCTCTTCTAACAAATCATTTTCATCATTGTTTATATCAAAACGAAATCCTTTTGAAAACTCATCATCAGCAGCCTCAACCATGGGTGGCTCCTCTGAGGTGTTTTCAACTGTGCTTACCGTAACTTCATCTCGGTAATTGTTTTCAGAATTAACTGGAGGCTCAGCACCATTAAACATGGTAACCTGTTTTTCAGAATCCAAATTGTAAACTTTTCTTTCTGGCTCGATGTTTCCACCATTTCCTTTTGTGAGTTCATCTTCAAAACCAGTAGCGATAACAGTAACTCTAATGCTACTCCCAAGTTCTGGATCTACTCCATGCCCAAAAATCACGTTTGCTTCATCACCGGCCATTTCCTGAATGTATTCAGTAATTACAGTAAGCTCATCCATTTGAAGTTCCGCTTGATCTCCTGAAATGATGGAAAGCAGTATTTCTTGTGCTCCATGAATATTTTTATTGTTTAATAATGGAGAATTCAGGGCACCTTCAGAAGCCCTTAGGGCTCTGTCTTCACCTTCCATTGTTGCGGACCCCATAACAGCTGCGCCTGCTTCAAACATAACCGTTTTAACATCTTCAAAATCAACATTTACATGGCTAGTAACGGTAATTATTTCAGCAATACTTTTGGCTCCGGTAGTTAACACATTATCTGCTTTTGCAAAAGCTTCGTTAATTCCTAGATTACCATAAACCTCTCGTAGTTTATCGTTAAGAATCACAAGTACCGTATCACAATCCTTTTTAAGTTGAGAAATTCCTAGTTCGGCCTGCCTCATTTTTTTCTTACCCTCGAAAGCAAATGGCACAGTAACAATACCAACGGTAAGCACATCCATATCTTTTGCAATTTTAGCAATAACAGGGGCTGCGCCCGTCCCAGTTCCTCCACCCATTCCTGCCGTTACAAACACCATCTTGGTATCTGTGCCAATCATTTCACGGATCTCGTCTTTGCTTTCAATAGCCGCATTTTCACCTTTATCCGGATTTGCGCCCGCTCCCAACCCTTCGGTTAAATTAATACCAATTTGGAGCTTATTCGGTACAGGGCTACTTTTCAAAGCTTGAGAATCGGTGTTACACACCACAAACTCAACATCTTTAATTCCTTGGTTAAACATATGGTTTACGGCATTGCTGCCTCCACCTCCTACTCCAATCACCTTTATAATTGATTTGTGGTGTTTGGGAATTTCAAAATTGTACATGTTGTCAGACATAATGTTATAAATTTTGGTTTTACTTTATTTTTCTATTTTATCAGTATCCCTATTCGCATAGAAATCACGTTTGTGTTTAATACTCTGTATCGTTTTGATCATCAATTAATAAGCCCTTTGTTTTAGCAATTATCTTTTGCATAAACGATTCTGAATCTGAGCTACTCTTTTTACCAGATTTAGTTGATGAAGTCATTTCATATTGATTTTGACGATCGTCAATATCCATAAACCCAGATAGCACAAGACCAATGGCAGTTGCGTACATAGGCGATTTAATATCCGAAGCACTTTTACCCAAATGCTCGTTTGGATGTCCAATCCTTACATCCACACCCGTCATATACTCCACTAATTGTTTTATTGATTGAAGTTGTGATCCGCCTCCAGTTAAAACAATTCCTCCCGCTAAATTTCCTTCGTGGCCACTGTTAATAATTTCAGCATGAACATGCTCAATTATTTCTTCCATTCGCGCCTCAATAATATGCGCTAAGTTTTTAACAGAAATTTCTTTTGGTGGTCTGTTTCTTAATCCAGGGATAGAAATTATTTCACTCGGATTAGCTTGTTCAGCAATAGCTACCCCAAATTTGGTTTTTAAAGATTCTGCTTGATTATTAAGCACATGGCACCCTTGTTTAATATCAGAGGTAAGTATATTTCCTCCAAAAGGAATAACAGCCGTATGGCGAATAATACCGTCATAAAAAATAGCAACATCTGTTGTACCTCCACCAATATCAACCAAGCAAACACCTGCTTCTTTTTCTTCGTCACTTAACACTGACATGCTTGAAGCAATCGGCTCCAAAATTAAATTGTCAGTTTCAAGACCTGCGCGTTTAACACACTTATTAATATTGTTAATGGCATTGGTTTGTGCTGTAATAATATGAAAATCAGCCTCCAAACGAACGCCAGACATACCTACTGGTTCTTTAATACCATCTTCGTAGTCAACGATGTAATCTTGCGGCATCACATGAATAATCTCACTACCTGGCTTAATTACAGTCCTATACTGCTCTTCGGTTAAACGAAGAACGTCTTCTACTGTAATTTCATCATCAGATGTTTCTCTCGTAATGCCATTATGCGTAACCATACTGCTAATATGTTGCCCTGCAATGCCCACATTTACTACATTAATATTAATCCCAGCATTTTCCTCTGCTTCCGCAATGGCCTGTTGAATGGCATTGGTTGTTTTATCAATATTGATAACAATGCCACGAATTACGCCTTCCGAAACAGCTTTACCTGTACCAAGAATTTCTAGTTTTCCGTATTCATTTTTACGACCCACCATAGCGCATATTTTGGTTGTGCCTATATCGAGTCCTACTACAATTTTATCTGTGTCCATATCGTGATAAGTTTGGGTTTATTCGCAAATGATTTGGTTTTTATATTTGAGACTAACTCTAGCATAAGAATTCCAACCATTTCGGGGTAAAATCTCCTCATAAAAAAGTCTCAGCTTTTTAAATTTTGTTTCTATATTTTCAATTTTTCCAAACTCTATATATTGTTTGGTTACTTGTGGATAGAGAATTACTTCTCCATTCTTTTGTAATTTAATTTGAGCAATCTGGGCCTTTAAGAAATCATCTTTTACTATAAATTGAACTAATTTATACAAGTCGCTATACTCACCTTCTGCTATATTTACCTGCTCTGAAAGCACCTTAGATTTATCACCTGTGATAATGATAGCACGCTTGCTATACTTACGTGATACAGGCAAAATTTCTCCGTCCTCTCCTATATAAGCATCTGGCCCATTATATCTAACTATTCTTGCCATAGGCTTTCTTAAACTGGCAGATACGATCATATTCCCTGAATGGTCAACATAAATTTCTGCTGTCTCCAAGAAAGGTTGATCTACAAGTCTTTGCTCTATTTCTCTTAAATTCAATCCATTAATATGAGAACCTTCCATTATTTCAGTGCCATTTAAAGTGATAAGTTGAAGAATATCTGCTTCATTCACAAAATAGTTTTCCACTTGATTATCAATAGTAATCAACACTTTATTACATACTTTACTCTTGCTTTCGATTGTTTCAAACGCGATGAGTAAACCACTAATAAACAGCACAAGAGTTACCCACACTATAGAACTTAGGTTTTTACGCATGACGTTGGCTGGTTTCTAGTAGTAATTTAATTTCAGGCACCAATCTATCAATATCACCTGCTCCTAATGTAGCAAGCACTTCAAAATCATCTTTCTTTAGTGTAGCAATGATTTCCTCTCTGCCAACAATTTGCTTATTTGCCAACTGCATTTTATTCAGAATTAGTGCAGCGTTTACCCCTTCAATTGGCAATTCCCTTGCAGGATAAATTTCCATAAGTAATACCTTATCTGCTTTATCCAAGGCAGAAGCAAATTGAGAAGAAAAGTCTTTTGTTCTGCTAAACAAATGAGGCTGAAAAACAATCGTTAATTTTTTTCTAGGATATAATGCTTTTGCAGAAGCAATAAATGCTTTTAACTCTTCTGGATGGTGTGCATAATCATCTATGTACACTTTATTATCAGACTTATACACAAACTCAAATCTTCTCCTTACCCCTTTATAAGTTGCTATGCCCTCTTTTACTTTTTCAGGGGAAACCCCTAATAGCAATGCAGTATTAATGGCCGCCAAAGCATTTTCAACATTATGGAATCCAGGCATGCTAAGTTCTAAATTCTCTATCCTGTTTTTTATATCAACATAATCGAAGATAAATACACCATCTCCAATTCTTAAATTTTCAGCACTCACATCATTTCCTTCTAAACCGTATTCTAAGCCAAACCCAACATCCAGTGATTCGTTTGCCTTTTGAGAAATTAGCAATTTGCCTTCCTCTTTTAGTTTTCCAACAAACTTTTTAAAGGTATTTTTTAACTCATCGGCATCTCCATAAATATCCAAATGATCGGCATCGGTAGAGGTTATTATTGCGATATCAGGTGATAGATGTAGAAATGACCTATCAAACTCATCGGCTTCAATAACTGCAATTGCTTTATCAGTTTTCCCAATCAGTAAATTAGAATTAAAATTAGCAGCTATACCACCAATGAAACCTGTAGTATCAACTCCTGCAAAGTGCAATAGGTAAGCAACCATGGAGGATGTGGTTGTTTTTCCGTGTGTACCTGCTATGGCGACCGTATAATAAGCCTGACTTATTTCACCTAGTACCTCCGCTCTTTTTCTGATGCTAAATCCGTTGGCTACAAAATAAGCCAGCTCTTTATTTGTACTAGGAATGGCTGGAGTATAAATTACTAATGTATTTTCTTTAGTAGAATTTGTTGGAATATTTTGAATACTATCCTCAAAATGAACCGTAATCCCCTCAAGCTGAAGATTTTTTGTTAACTCCGTAGATGTTTTATCATAGCCTAAAACTTTATAATTACTCGCATTAAACCAACGAGCAAGCGCACTCATACCGATGCCACCCACACCAATAAAATACACTATATCGTAGTCCAATTTTTTCATTTAATTAATAACAAAATTTGCTTTAAAATTGATTCTGTTGCATTTGGCTTACCCAGTTTTAAAATATTTTTCTCTAGTACCTTAATTCTATCTTCGTTTTCCAAAAGCTCAAAAGCTTTGTCCACTAAATCGTTTATAGCATCTGCATCCTTCACTAATACGGCAGCATCTTTATTTACTAATGCCATCGCATTTTTGGTTTGATGGTCTTCGGCCACATTGGGTGATGGCACAAAAACAACTGCCTTACCTACAAGACATAATTCGGAAACTGTAAGAGCGCCAGCTCTTGAAATAACAATGTCTGCAGAAGCATACGCTTTGTCCATCTCTTTAATAAACTCAACCAACCGGATGTTTTTAAGATCGAACGATTTTACTCTTTCCAGCATTTCTTGGTAATAAAATCTACCTGTTTGCCAAATCACTTGATAATTAGATAGTAATAACCTTTCGATACTTTGCATTATAGCTTCGTTTAAGGTGCGTGCACCTAAGCTACCTCCTACTACCAAAATCGTTTTCTTGGAAGCATCCAACTCAAAATGAGACAGTGATTTTTCTCTATCAAGCCCAAGTTTAATAATTGATCTAACAGGATTACCAGTTAATTCTATTTTGCTTGCATCAAAAAATTGCTCCATATTGTCATATGCAACACAAATTTTACTTGCCCTTTTGGCCACCGTTTTATTGGCTAAGCCTGCATAAGAATTTTGCTCTTGCAATACAATCGGAACACGCCTAAATACAGTAGCCATTGTAATAGGGCTACTTGCATACCCTCCAAATCCAACTACAATTTGTGGTTTGAATTTTCGGAGAATAAAAATTGACGACAAGAAACTGGAGATAACTTTCAAGGGGAATAGAAGGTTCTCCAGCGTCAAGCGTCTTTGAAATCCTGAGATATTTAATCCAATAATTTCATATCCAGCTTCTACAACTTTGGTCATTTCCATTCTACCTTTTGCTCCAACAAATAATATTTTAGAAGCAGGGTATTGCTCCATAATTTTATCCGCCACAGCCAATGCAGGAAAAATGTGCCCAGCGGTACCACCGCCACTAAGAATTACTCGATATGATGTTTTATTAGGTTTGATAATTTTATTATTTTTTTATTTTTATCTCGTTCAAATAACAGTTTCCTGCCGTTGCAGAAATGACGTTATATTTTAATTACTGTTGCTACGCAAAACTACTTCCGTCATTGCGAGCGCTGCGTGGCAATCCTCATTTTTGCATTGTAAATAAGGATTACTTCGGTCGTTCCTCCCTCGTAATGACGGTCTATATTTTGTTTTGCATAACATCTGTTATTTAATTCGTTTTTAGTTTTACTACATTTTTAAATTGGCCCTTAGTAGGTACAATACTATCGTCAACCTCTCCTCTGCTTACACTTAAAATTATCCCCATGGATAATCCCGTAAACAAAAGGGAGGTGCCTCCCATACTAAGAAAAGGAAGAGGTAATCCTGTAATTGGACCCAGCCCAACCACAACACCCATATTAACCATGGCTTGGATTACGAGTGCAAACGATAAGCCTGCTGAAAGCAGACCTCCAAATGCCCGCTCACTATTTGCTACTGCTTTCATTCCTCTAAATAATAATGCGAGGTATAATATGATAATGAGTGCGCCACCCATCATTCCGTACTCTTCAATAATAATGGCATACACAAAATCGGAGTAAGGATGAGGTAAAAAGTCTTTTTGATCACTTCGTCCTGGTCCTTTACCTGTAATTCCTCCAGAGGCGATGGCAATCATTGCTTGTTCCGCTTGATATGGCAAACCTTCATCACTTAAAAAAGCCTCTACCCTGCTTTTAGCAGTAGCGCCACGCTGACCAACTGCAATTGCAATTGAACCTGCGAGCACTCCAACTAAAACCAATAAACTTAAATATTTGAGCGGCACCCTTCCTATAAACATTATCAACATTACAGTTGCAAACAGCATAATGGCTGTAGAAAGGTCTGCCATGGCTATAAGCCCGCAGATAGTGCCACTCCATACCAACATGGGGATAAGTGTAGTCTTAAAATCTTCTATATTTTGTTGCTTTTTGGCAAGCATTGCTGCTATACCGGCAATTAACGAGAGTTTAGCTAAATCGGATGGCTGAAATACTTGATTAATTACCGGAATGGTGATCCAACGAGATGCTTCATTTAAGCTAGTACCAGCCAACCACGTATAAATTAATAACGGGATAGAAAGTATCATTCCTGTCTTCGCCAAAGTAGAGTAATATCGATAATCAATATTATGTGCTACCCACATAGCACCCAAACTTAAAATTATTAAAAGTGAGTGCTTTAACAGGTAATACTCGGTGCTTTCCATATTGCGATAAGCAAGTGCACCCGTAGAGCTATACACAACAAATAAGCTAATTACACCTAATAGAATTGCAATAGCCCATATCATTGGGTCTCCTTTAATATTTTGATTGAGCCATTCTCTCACCTTATCCATTTACTTCAGATTTAAGTTCTAAAACAGCTTCTTTAAATAATTCTCCTCTTCTTGCGTAATTCTCGAATAAATCGAAACTTGCACATGCAGGCGATAATAACACAACATCATTTTTACTTGCATACTCCAGTGCCATTCGAGCCGCTTCTTTTACATCTTGTGTTTCTGATACGTTTTGAACAATAGGCCCAAAAAATTTGGTGAGTTTTTTATTATCCACCCCCAAGCAAATCATCGCCTTTACCTTTTGGGCTACTAACTCCTTAATTTGATTATAATTATTGCCTTTATCTTGACCACCCGCAATCCAAACAATATCATTACTATAGCTGCCTAAAGCATAGTAAACAGCTTCAACATTGGTAGCTTTTGTATCGTTCACAAACTCAACTCCGTTTATTTCGGTGATATGCTCCATACGATTAGGCGCATTTTTAAACGTTGGCAAATGAGCCAGAATTAATTCTTTTGAAAGCCCATAGTGCATAACAGCTGTAATTGCTGCCAACATATTAAGTACATTATGCTCACCTTTTAAAGGCCAGTGCTTTTCATCTATATTCAGTTGGGTTGTTCCCAATTGTATGGAAAGGCCAGATTTTGATTTATATCCAATTATAGTGTTAGAATGCTCAACTCCAATTGGAGCAAGTTGAACTGATTTATCCAACTTAATAACTCGTTGATTCAAGCCTTTATCCTCTTGATAATAAATAAGCAATTCCGTTTCTCCAATATTTTTAGCCAACCTCATTTTTGAGTTAGCATATTGTTCAAAATCGTGGTTATACCTATCAAGGTGATCGGGTGTAATATTTAAAATAATCGCTATTGTTGGCTTAAACAATTTAATTCGATCCAATTGAAAACTGCTGATCTCCACTACATAAACTTCGGCTTTGTCATCTATCACTTGGCGTGCCAAACTATGCCCTACATTGCCTGCCAATCCTGCATTTATCCCTGAGGAAGATAATAAATGATGTGTTAATAAAGTAGTGGTGGTTTTTCCATTGGTGCCTGTAATGGCAATAATTGGTTTTGATGTATGCCTATAAGCAAATTCAAGTTCATCAATTACTTCAATATTATTGGTTATGGCCTTAGCCACTACTGGTGTTTCTTCTGAAATTCCAGGGCTTTTAATTACCAAATCCACCTTCACTAATAATGATTCTGAATGGCCATTTTCTTCAAAATCAATACCATTCGAAATCAAATCTGCTTTATATTTAGCTTTAATTTCCCCGAAATCAGACACAAACACATTATACCCCTTGCTTTTAGCAAGAAGGGCTGCACCAACTCCGCTTTCTCCGGCTCCCAGTATGATGATTCGAGTTTTCATTATCTAATTTTCAGCGTTGCTAAGGTTAAAATGGCTAACAGTATTCCTATAATCCAAAATCGAGTTACAATTTTGGCCTCTGGTATTAATTTTTTCTGGTAATGATGATGCAGAGGTGACATAAGAAAGATTCTTCTGCCTTCACCGTATTTCTTCTTAGTGTATTTAAAATAACTGACTTGCATGATAACCGAAACCAACTCAATAAAATAAATGCCACATAAAATAGGAATCAATAATTCTTTACGGATCGCTAAAGCAAAAACTGCCACTATTCCACCTAAGGCCAGGCTACCCGTATCACCCATAAAAACTTGTGCTGGGTAAGAATTATACCATAAAAAGCCAACGGTTGCCCCTACCAATGCCAAGCTAAATACCATCAACTCACCAGAGTTGGGTATGTACATGATGTTTAAGTAAGTGGAAAAATCGACACGACCAGATACATAGGCTAGTACACCCAAAGTAGCCACTATGATGGCAGTAGTACCAGCGGCAAGCCCGTCAATTCCATCAGTAATATTAGCTCCATTCGATACTGCTGTAATAATAAATGTGGCAATTAGCACGTATATAATCCACGTGTATTTATCATTAAATGGATTTAAAAAATTATAATCTGCTTCGTTATGCTTAAAGAAAGGAATGGTTGTTTTGGTTGATTTCACATCTGCATAAATAGGTTCTTCAGCATTTTGTGAAACTACTTCTGTTGATTGGGAAGATCCAAATTCCCGAACAACCACATCACCATTAAAATAAAGAGTTAAACCTACAATTAAACCCAACCCCACTTGGCCTACTATTTTAAAACGACCTGCTAACCCTTCTTTGTTCTTTTTAAATACTTTGATGTAATCATCTAAAAACCCAATGGCTCCCATCCATAGTGTGGTGACCAGTAATAAAATAATGTACACGTTATCGAGGCGTGCAAAAAGCAAGGTGGGCAAAACAATGGCTAAAATTATAATGAGACCTCCCATCGTTGGAGTGCCCTTTTTCTCCATCTGGCCCTCAAGGCCTAAGTCCCTAATAGACTCACCTACCTGAAGGTTTTGAAGCATTTTTATTAACCTCCCACCAAATGTTACCGATATTAGAATTGACAATACCACTGCCATGCCTGCTCTAAACGAGATGTATTGAAACAGCCCCGAACCTGCAAAATCATATTTAGAATTTAAGAACTCAAATAAATGGTATAGCATCCTAGTTTTCCATTAGGTGTAACATTTCACTTAGTACTTTTCTATCATCAAAAGGCAATCGCCTGCCATTAATTTCTTGGTAATCTTCATGGCCTTTACCTGCCACAAGAATTATATCGTTTGGCGAAGCCAATAAACAAGCAGTTTTAATCGCTTCTTCTCTGTTTGCGAGAGCCACTACTTTTCGTTTGTTACTTGCACCAACACCTTGTTTCATTTCCTCGATAATGGTATTGGCATCTTCACTTCTAGGATTATCAGAAGTAAAAATTACTTTATTGCTCATTTCAGAAGCTATCGCTCCCATAAGTGGGCGCTTATCTTTATCTCTGTCTCCTCCACATCCCACAACTGTAATCACTGATTCGTTTCCAGTCCTTAAACCAGCAATGGTTTCGAGTACATTTTTAAGCGCATCAGGTGTATGCGCATAATCAACCAAAGCAGTAACTTTAATCTTATTAGGCACTACTTCCATCCTGCCGGGTACAGGGTTAATATTGGATAAAACAGCCAATACTTCTTCAGGTTGTTCCCCCATTAAAACAGCTGCCCCATAGACCGATAAGATATTATACGCATTAAAATCACCAAACAACTTAAACCAAATCGAGTGTTTATCAATGTTCATTTCTAACCCGATCAAACTATTCGAAACTATCTTCCCTTTAAATTCGCTCGCACTTTTTAGGGAGTACGTACTCTTAGTTGCTTTTGTATTTTGCAACATTATTCGCCCCCGCTTATCATCGGTATTTACCAATGCAAAAGAGGTTTTTGGCAAGCCATCAAAAAGTTCTTTTTTTGCAGCTATATACGCATCAAAAGTTTTATGGTAATCTAAATGATCGTGTGAGATGTTGGTAAAAAGAGCTCCAGAATACACAAACCCAGCAACTCTTTTCTGGTCCAATGCATGTGAACTCACCTCCATAAAGCAATGCGTACATCCTTGTTTTAGCATTTCAATTAAATTTTCATTTAATTGAAGCGCATCTCCTGTGGTGTGGGTAGCTTTTAATATTTTATCGCCAATTCGGTTTTCAATTGTTGAGAGTAAGCCGGAAGTATAACCTAATTGAGTAAATAGATTATAAAGTAATGTAGCTACGGTTGTTTTTCCGTTTGTACCCGTTACGCCAATTAATTTTAATTTAGTAGATGGGTTATCATAAAAATTGGCAGCCATTACACTTAATGCATGGGCGCTATTTTTCACTTCTACATACGTAACTTTTTCTTCTAAAATTTCTGGTAAGGTTTCGCAAACAATAATATTGGCACCTTGGTCAATCGTTTTTGCTATGTAATCGTGGCCATCAACGTTAGTTCCTCTAACAGCTATAAAGGCATCATTTTCTTTCACCTTTCGAGAATCGAAGCATAGGTTATTGAATTCAATATCTGTGGAGCCAGATACTGCTTTTAACGACACGTTGTATAATATTTTATTCAGTTTCTTCACTATCCCAATTCTATATTAATGATGTCACCTTTACTTGCCCTTCTTCCTGCAAGTATAGATTGCTTTTTAACTCGGCCTTCACCAGAAATATGTACCCTAAAACCGCTCGATTCTAACACATAGATGGCATCTCTAAGTGTCATACCCATCACATTTGGCGTCAATCCTTGTTGAATTGAATTCTTCTTCCAATCAATCGAATTATCTTTAATTCTAGCGCGCACCCAAGGGGCATCTTCTGTTGCATGGTTCGATACACCAATTTCATTACAAATCGTTATCAGGTCTTCTTGGTTTCCAGCTTGAATGACAGGAAAAATACCATACTCGCTTGTAAAATCACTTGCCAAAGAAGTGTGCATATCAATGTTTTTTGCATACACTTGATCTGCAATCTCTTTAAACACTGGTGCTGCAACACTGCTCCCATATTGGTAAACTCCTCTTGGGTTTTCAATAACTACGATAATACTGTATTGGGGCTCATCGGCAGGAAAATATCCTGCAAACGATGTCATGTATTGCTTTTGGTACTTGCCATTTTTTAATGTTTGAGCTGTACCTGTTTTACCTGCTATTTTATAGTCAGCATTACTTATATTATTAGCGGTGCCTCTTTCTACCACCCCTTCCAACAGTTCTTTCACTTGAGCAAGGGTTTCTTCGGAACATACTTTGTTATTTATAACAGATGTATTGAACACATTAACTTCCTTTTCCGCTTTTGTTATTCTTTTAATAATCATTGGTTTAACCATTACTCCATTATTAGCAATGGCATTAAACATGGTAAGTGTATGTAGTGGAGTTAATTCCAATCCGTAACCGTGTGCCATCCAAGGAAGTGTTATTCCACTCCACTCTTCGGGTTTTTTAACCTTTGGAATTCCTTCACCAATCATTTGAAACCCCATGGGTTTAGTTAGACCATAATCAACCAAGTGATCATAAAATTTTTGTGGCTTTAAACCAAAGTGCTTATCTGCAAGTTTGGCCATTGCAATATTAGATGATTGCTCAAAGGCCTCTTTTACTGTGATTTTTCCATACCCACCATCAACGTGGTCTTTTATAGATTGCTCATAAAATTGTTCAACACCATCACCTGTATCTATCGAATCAGTAAGTTTTAAATTGGTGTCTTCGAGTAAAGCCAGCATTGTAACTAACTTAAAAGTGGAGCCTGGCTCCCTTAAACCATGGCTACCTACAGCATAATTATAGCGTTCAGAATAGGTATCATTCTTATTCTTACTCAAATTAGCGATCGCTTTGATGTAACCAGTAGCTACTTCCATTACTACTACTGTTCCATAATCTGCCTTATGGCGTGCAAGCGCTTTTAGTAAAGATGACTCCGCAATATCCTGCAGGTTAATATCGATCGTAGTTTCTAAATCATACCCATCTACTGGCCTCACTTCAGACGCATCTGGAATTGGGCGCCATTTGCCCCCTACTGTTTTTCGATACAAAGCCTTGCCATTTAAACCAGCTAGGTTGGCATTAAACGAATACTCTAATCCAGCTCCTCTTCCATTTTCGTTTATAAATCCAATTGACCGATTGCCTAAATATCCAAATGGCTTAAACCGCTTATCAACTTTAGTAAAAAGAACGCCACCTCCCATTCTTCCTTCACGAAAGATAGGCCAAGTTTCCATTTCCTTTTTTTCTTGGTAATCGATTAACTCGCGATTGAGCAGCACATATCGTCTACCAGAATTTCGTGCATTGAGAATACGTTGTTTATAAATTGTTTTTGAGTTGTCTTTGTAAAAACTTGAAAGCTTTGCAGCCAAGGAGTCTAACCCTTCATCCATCAGTAGTTTAGAGGCCCTAGATGGGTCAAGTGCCAATTTATAAAATGGGATTGAAGTTGCCAATAAACTTCCGTTATCAGAAATAATATTGCCACGAGTTGCAGGAATAGAGCGATACTCCAACCCAATTTCTGCTGCAAGCGAGCGCCACTTCTCTCCTTCTACAAATTGAATTACACCAATTTTGTAAACAATGGCAATACCAAAAAGTAGCATTGGCAAAAATGCCAACCTAACACGGAGCAATATGGAATTTTTTATATTCACTCTGCGGGCATGTTAAGTTTGTAAGGAGGTTTTTTGCTTTCAATTAACCCTAGCGGCTTTACTCTTTTTTGTACTTCTGATTGCAAACGTGAGTACATATATTGCGCCTTAAGCGTGGTATAATGCGCTCTTAAATCTTCCACTTCTATTTCTAGCTTATTTATGTTTCGAGCGTTTTTATCTGCATAATGATTATACCCGATATAGAAGATAATTAGCAAGATTGTAAATAACACGTTAGGCAAGTATTTCAATGGCAGCCCATTTTCGAAAAACCGATCAACACGAACTAACCTCTCCATAATGGAGAAGAGATTTTTTCTGCTGCCTTGAGGCTTTTTAAATGTGTTTTTAACCATTGATTAATTAACGTTTTTTTCGGCTATTCTAAGTTTAGCACTTCGTGCTCTATTATTTATTTTTATTTCTTCCTCAGTTGCCAAAACTGGCTTTCGAGTAATTGGATTAAGTGGTCTTATCACGTTTCCATAAAAATCCTTTTCCACTTCACCTTTAAACTTTCCTTTCGAAAAGAAATTTTTAACAGGTCGGTCTTCTAATGAATGGTAACTCATCACCACAAATCGCCCACCTGGCTTAAGCACTTCTGATGCCTGTTCAATCATATCCTCCAGTGCACTCATCTCATCATTAACCACTATCCGTAAGGCCTGAAATACTTGTGCGAAGTATTTAAATTGCCTACCTGGCCTTGCGTATCGTTCAAGGATAGATTTCAACTCTTCAACTGTTTTAATTCTTCCTTTAACCCTGTCCGATACAATTGCTGCTGCCAGTGTTCTTGCATTTTTCACTTCACCATACCTGCTTAGTAAATCAATAAGCTCTTTTTCTGAATATTCATTAATGATTTCTTCAGCAGTCAACTCACCATTCTGATCCATACGCATATCAAGAGCGGCATCAAATCGAGTAGAGAAACCACGCTCAGGTACATCAATTTGATGTGATGAGATTCCTAAATCGGCCAAAATTCCATCCACTTGAGTTACCCCATATAGCCTTAAGTACTTTTTAAGATGCCTAAAATTCGCCAGCACAAACTCAAACTGACTCCTATTAATTAACTCAGATTGCACCTTTGCATCATCATCCTGATCAAACCCATACAACTTACCGTGTGTAAGGTGTTTTAAAATTTCTTTACTATGGCCTCCACCTCCAAAAGTTAGGTCTACATAAATTCCATTCGGTTTTATCGCCAAACCATCAATGCACTCTTTCAGCATGACAGGCTTGTGATACGTATTTGTAGGATTACTCACGTTGAGAAAGATGCTTCTGCGCAAGAGTGGCCATTTCATTAGGATCATCAATGAGGTATTTTTGATATACCACAGGATCCCAAATTTCCATCTTACTCCCCATACCAACAATCACCACCTCTTTATTGAGTTTTGCATATTGGATCATCATCTTAGGTATTAGAAAACGTCCTGCATTATCCAACTCAACCGTAGCACTGCCTCTGAAAAAATTCCTTTGAAGTTTCCTTACCTCAGGGTCAAATTCATCTAATCCGGCAATTTTCGAGTAAACCTTTTTATATTCACTCAAAGGGTACAGCTCTAAGCAGGGCTCTAGCCCTAGCTTTATGTATAATTCTGTTGACGAAGATTCAGGCAAAGCGGTTTTCATCCGCGAAGGGAGCACTAACCTGCCCTTTGCATCGAGTTTACCTGTATATTCACTTGTAAAAAAAGCCATCTGTTTTCCCCTTGAAAGCTTGATAATTAAACAAACTTAAGAAAATAAATGACACAATCAACCATTTTCAACCACAATCTCCCACTTTTTTGCATTATTTGTTAAAAATGGCTTTATTGGACATTCGTTGAGTAAAATTTGACCTGCTCTTTAAACGAAAACTGCTCCCAATAGTGCAAAATGGTGTATCGAATTATTAAAAATGTTGCATGAATCATTAGAAATGTTGAAAAGTGTAACAGATAATTAGGATTATCTTCTCGATATAAAATCGAATCGAAATTTTTCAATCAACTCTTTCCATTCTTCTGATTTTGTCTTCATAAACTTTAAGTAGGGATTTTGAATGATTAAAGGCAGTATTTATTATCAGGTGTCATTTTACTTCTATCTAGGCCTTTAAGGCAAACTGGGCTCAATTTAAAATAGTTTAATAATGGTTATGAACCAATGATCAATCTGTTACAATATAAATGCCTATTGCCAAAATTGGCATGAAATCCGCAATAAGTTTCATAATTTGACAATCAGCATGTGGTGGTTTATTTTAGACAGAGGATAATTATTAAATGGCAACAAAATACTTCATTGCCCTCATACAATGTGACCCGAAGATATAAAGCAAGTCTAAATAACAAATCAACTATAAATTTAACTTAACCTATCATAATGGAAAAAATTACAGACTGGACAGAAGTTGGGCTTCAATCTTTGATGACACTTTCTAATAGTGTGATGCGCGCATTGCCAAATATCATGGGAGCCTTATTCCTCCTTATTTTAGGATGGATTATTGCTAAAATATTATCTTTTGTGGTTAGAAAAACACTGAAGCTTGTTGGATTTGATAAACTTGCTGAAAAAGTGAATGTGAATGAAATTTTAGGCAAGGCCAATATTGGTGCCGCTTCTTCTCATATTGTTGGCACATTCGTTTATTGGGTAATTATGCTACTTTTCTTTGTAACAGCCTCCGATACGTTGGGCTGGACAGTCGTTTCCGAATCGATCAGTGATTTAATTTCATACTTACCAAAATTATTCAGTGCAGTTATCATATTTGTTATGGGATTCTACATCGCTTCTTTTGTAAAAAAAGGAATGAAAGGTGTGCTCGATTCATTATCAGTTACTTCTTCGCATTTGCTCAGTTCTACGGCTTTTTATATTATCCTCGTTATCATATCTATTACAGCCCTCAATCAAGCAGGTATAGATACCGCTATCATCACTTCTAATGTAATCCTTATTATTGGGGGGGCTATTTTTGCATTTGCCATTTCATTTGGATTTGGATCAAGAGAAATTCTTTCTAACATTATTTCCTCTTTTTATACTAAAACCAACTTTGCCATTGGGCAAGAAATTGAAATTTTCGATATTAAAGGAACCATTCAAAAAATTGACACCACGTCCTGCGTTATAAAAACGAAAACTGGTTTGACCATCATACCTGTACATAAGTTGCTCACAGAAAAAGTAGGGATACGTGACTAATTATAGTAACCAAGAAAAAATTAAACCAATAACTATTGATAAAACGGAATTTAGAAAAGTGTTGTATTCTTATGGTCTACCGATTCAAACCATAATTTAGGATCGACTGTTTTGAATACGAATAGAAAAGAAATCGAAAAGATGTCAGATGAACAAATCGTTCATCTGATTATTTCCGAAGTAGACCCCTCCTACTTTGAAGAAATTTATATACGGTATGCGTTAAAAATTTACCAAAAGTGCCTCAGTTTTACGAAGGATGAAGCTGAAGCAAAGGACTTAGCACATGATTTATTTGTTAAAATCTATTTGAGCCTAAAGAAGTTTAAGGGGAAATCTAAATTTTCAACCTGGATTTTCGCGATTACTTATAATTATTGCGTGGATTTTCAGGCTAAAAAGAAAAAGCAAAGATCGTTGGCAGAAGAACTTACCCGAGAAATGGAAATTGCTGACGATGAGGATCTTGAAGATACATTATTAGTCGAACTAAATTTAAAGACGCTCAATATACTGCTAGAAAAAATAAGTCCTTCAGAAAAAGCCCTGCTACTGATGAAATACCAGGACGAAATGTCGGTTAAGGAAATTGCAGATATGCTCGGTGCTGGAGTGAGTGCTGTTAAAATGAAGCTAAAGAGAAGCAGAGAAAAACTAAGAAATTTTTACAATGCCTATGAAAAAGAGTAAAGGCCACAACCCCTTCAAGCTTATAAATAAGGTTGATGAGCTTCCTCCTGAGTTAAAACGCGAGGTAATGGGCACAATCAAAGTTGCACACTTAGCCTCAGACATTGGCAGGCTATTCACGGTAGATATGGCAAGAACGGCTGGTAAATTAATTAATCCGGATTCATCTGATGTCAGCAATGATTAATAAAATCTTAAAATTCTTATTCTTTTTTAGAAAAATAAAAAATCTATAACCAAGTTTGAAAAAAATAAAATTTAGAAAATGATTCAAAAGGATATTGCGTGTGTCATACTAACCGCTTTGTCGCTGTATGCCCACCAAGGATTTGCTCAAACAAACCTTGCTGATGTTACTACCGATAGTTTGCAAAATGTAATAAGTGATGATAAGTTGGAAGCCAGCCAACAACAAAAGAACGACCTATTATTAAAAGCAGACTCTGTTTACCAAATTGATAGTTTACAGCAGGCGGCACTTCTTCAACAGTTATCAGCATTAAAAATTCGTGATAAAGAGAAAAAACAATTACTGCAAGCACAGCTCGATTCTCTTAATAATCTTACAGAGAAACGTGAAATGGCTATCAGGGATCAAATTGATTCTTTGAGAGATTGTACCATTGGAATACCAGTGGTCCTATATAAGGATACCCTGTTCTACATTTATTCCAAGCTTGGCCCATTTAGTCCCAGTAACCGTGCGGAGAGTATTGTTCAAAAACTTGAACTGCTCATCGATGAAAATATTTTTGACCCTTCCAAGTTAATTGTACATGCCGGCACGGAAAGCCACGACATCATGCTTGGTGAACTTATCATCCTTAGTATCACGGATCGAGATGCATTTTGGCTCGATAAAACAAGAGCAGAAGTAACAGCTGAATACTCCTCTTCTATTAAGAATAGTGCCATTTATTACATGGGAAACACGGGTCTCATTCAAAATTTAAAAAGAGCAGGGCTTTTAATTTTGGCGATTTCAATATTTCTGTTGATTGTGGTAAATATGAACAGAGGGTTTACTTGGCTCAACCGATACATCATCAAAAAAGGCAGTACATATATTAAGGGTGTTACGTTCAAAAGTTATGAACTTCTATCCATACAACGTGAAAAACAGGTATTAAGGTTGATACTTAGGGCAATCAAATGGATTTTTATTGCCTTTACTCTTTATTTATTATTACCCATTGTTTTTAGCATTTTTCCTGCTACCAAAGGGATCGCAGCAACCCTTATAGGCTATGTATTAGATCCATTAAAAATATTTGCGATAGCGCTAATTGGATATATACCTGAGTTGATAACCATTATCGTTATAATAACCATAACTATCTATTTTGTTCGATTTCTAAAATTTCTTTCACTAGAAATTCAAGAAGAAAAATTAAAAATATCAGGTTTCTACCCTGACTGGGCTTTGCCCACCTATAATTTAGTTCGAATCATTGTTTATGCGTTTTCATTTATTATCATTTTTCCATATTTACCTGGTAGTGATTCTGTAATTTTTCAAGGTGTAAGTGTGTTTTTAGGGGTATTGTTCTCCTTGGGTTCCTCCTCAGCAATCAGTAACATTATTGCCGGATTAGTCATCACTTATATGCGTGCTTTTAAAATAGGCGATCGAGTAAAAATAGGTGATACAATCGGTGAAGTATTAAGTAAAACCATGCTGGTTACACGCTTAAAAACTATTGACAATGAGGAAGTAACTATTCCCAATTCAGCGATAATGAATGGTAATACGGTTAATTTTAGTTCAAATGCCAAAGAATTAGGGTTGATATTAAAAAGCACCATTACCATTGGCTATGAGGTACCCTGGCGAAAGGTACATGAACTATTAATTGGAGCTGCTTTATTAACCGATCATCTAAAGTCAGACCCTCCTCCTTTTGTTCTACAAACAAGTTTGGATGACTTCTATGTTAGTTATCAGGTTAAGGCTTACACAGAACAGCCGGGAATGGTTCAAAAAATTTATTCTCAGCTTCATAGCAATATTCAAGATGCCTTCAATACTGCTGAAATAGAAATAATGTCACCACATTATCGCGGCAACCGAGATGGAAATGCAATCACAATACCAACTGAATACTCAGCAGGTGATTCTAAGTCGAATCAAAACGTATGAATCTCGAAATTAAAATGAAACAATCCCTTCGAATTACAATCTAAATTGTCGAGATTAAACAGTTAATATTATGTATAAACTATGGAAATAGAATCGAGTTACAGTATGGATGCTTTCAAAATAGGTTTAACAGTTATTTTGATTCTTTTAAATGGGTTTTTTGTTGCAGCAGAATTTGCCCTGGTCAAGGTTAGCAAGAGCAAGCTAAAAGCGATGATTAAAGATAATAAAGCATTTGCGACAACTGCCATGTGGCTATTTAAGCGGCAAAATTTAGCTTTGTCAGCATGTCAGTTGGGCATTACCATGGCATCCTTGGCTTTAGGATGGATAGGAGAACCTGCCATAGCGCACCTAATTACACCTCTCATACATAATTTGGGTATTGAATCTGCAACCGTAATTCATGCAATAGCGTTTACCATCGCATTTAGTATTATTACTTCTTTCCACATCATTATTGGTGAGCAAGTGCCAAAAATATATGCCATCCGCAAACCAGGCAGTGTGTTCTTAAGTTCAGCGCTATTATTGAAAGGATTTTACATGCTCCTATACCCCTTTATGTATGTACTTAATGGGATCACAAATATAATATTGAAATGGATGGGTATTGATGGGTCAGCAGAACATGAAACGTCCTTAACTGAAGAAGAAATCCAAGCTTCCTTAGGAATAGCACATGCGAAAGGAGAATTAACTAAAAATGAGCACAGCCTCCTTAATGCTGTTTTTAAATTTGATGACGAGGTAGCAAGGCAAATTATGAAACCGAGAAACGAAGTTGAGTATTTGGATAGCAATAAAACGTTCGCTGAAATTATGACTGTTGCTAAGAAATCTAGACATACTAGATTTCCTATTTGTGACGGATCTTTAGATAAACTGATTGGAGTTTTGCATATTAAGGACCTAATCGGATACGATACAAAAGATACGATTGATGTAAAAACATTGGTACGTGCGCCATTACTCATCCCTGAAAATATTTTGATAGGGAGGTTACTTCAAGAGTTTAGAATGGCCAAACAACATTTTGCATTCGTTCAGGACGAGCACGGCACCATATTAGGCATAGTTACCTTAGAAGATGTATTGGAAGAACTTGTTGGTAGCCTTCAAGATGAATTTGATGCCGAAGAGCCAGTAATAGTTAAACAAAATGGTAAATACATTGTGGAAGGTGACATCCAAATCGATGATTTAAATGAAAAATTCAAAATAAATTTAGAAAGTGATGATGCAGATACGCTTTCAGGCTTAATAGTTGAAAAATATGGCCATAAACTCCAAGAAGGACAAACAATAAATTTGAGTGACCAGATCGAAGGTGAAATAATAAAAGTAGAAGGTATTCGAGCGACTAAAATAAGTTTAACATTTACTTCAACTAAAAATGAAACGAATTAAAATAGCCAGACCAGATAAAATATTACTTTCAAGCCTTAAAAACCTTGGAAGTCTTGTAACAACAAATTTATATTCTGAACAAAAGAGTAGGTCTAAGGGCACTGGGGAAATTTCGTTTATAGGGGAAAAGAAGACCGATAAAGTTAGTACCCAACTTTATCAATATAACACTGAAAAGGTTGACATAGAAAAAGAAGTAGAAGACTTTATTTTTCTATGTCATGCTTCCAAAGAGCATATCCATTGGCTCAATTTTCATGGCTTGCATGATGTTGAATTAATAGAACAACTTGGAAAGGCTATTTCACTAGATCGCATCACGATACGACAAGCATTGGATACTACGCTGAGACCCAAAGTAGAAGCCTATGATCATTATATATTTTTTAGTGTAAAATCAGTTTTAAAAAACAAAGAAGGAGGATTGATCGTTGAGCAACTCTCATTTATATTAGGTGATAATTACGTTATTTCATTTCAGGAAGAACCTTCCGACCACTTCGATCATATCCGAAATAAGATTGTCGAAGACTTGGGGTTAATTCGTAAGCGTAGTGCAGATTATCTCTTGGATCAGCTTTTGGATGCCATACTTGATAATTATTTTGAAACCATAGAAACCCTTAATCTTGAGACTAGCAACTTAGAAAAAATAGTACTCACCAACCCATCTCAAGAATCCCTTATTCATCTTGAACGCATGAAATCCAGTGCGGAAATGATAAAAAAATCCTTAAGCCCGTTCAAAGATTCTTTGAGAGCTATTTTAAATAGACCCAAAAGTTTTATCAAGGAAGAAAACCTCCAATATTTCCAAGATCTAACAAACAACTGCTACAGCGCGATTGAAGAGATTGAATCTACTTCCAAGTCGTTAGAAAGCCTTACCAACATCTATTTTTCTTCTTTAAGTCAAAAGATGAATGAAACGATGAAAGTGCTTACAACAGTGGCTACCATTTTTATTCCGTTAACGTTTATAGCCGGTATTTACGGAATGAACTTTGAAAATATGCCGGAGCTAAAACACCCCAATGGCTATTTTATTGCATTAGGAGGAATGGCAGTAGTATTATTGGGAATGATTGTTTATTTCAAAAGAAAAAAATGGCTTTAAAAGTATGATTAACAAACGAATACCCTTGAAATATGTTTTCTCCAATGTAAGATTTGAAACACTATTTGTGTTGGCCATTGGCTTATTGTCTCACTTCATTATGATGGAATTTACCGACAAGGATCTTTTAATCCCCATGGCAATCCCAGCATTTTTAGGTACCGCAATTTCGGTATTGCTTTCTTTCAAAATGAGTCAGTCTTACGATCGTTGGTGGGAAGCCAGAAAAGTGTGGGGATCCATCGTTAATGATTCAAGGAGTTTAACCATACAATTACAATCATTTTTAGAAAACTCAGAAGTATTAATTAAAATCATTTCATATAGACAAATAGCCTGGTGCTATTCTTTAGGCCAATCGCTTAGAGGACAAGATCCCCTATTGAATTTAGATAAATATTTGTCTGAAGGAGATTTGAAACAATTAGAGAAAATAAGCAACAAGCCACTAGGAATTATTCAATTGAATACCAGAGATATCAAATTTCTGAAACAGAAGAAGCAAATCGATACGATTACACATGCCCATCTTGACAGCACTTTTTTGAGAATATGCGATGCTATGGGTAAAGTAGAAAGAATTAACAATACGGTGTTCCCACCCAAATATAGATTAATCCTTCGATGGACCATTTTCCTATTTGTTATCCTCTTTTCAGTCTCACTTGGCAATTTTTCTCTTTTGGTAGCAATGCCCTTAATGCTTTTCTTTTCCTTGATCTTCTTTTTACTAGAAAAATCAGCATTTCACTTGCAAGATCCATTTAAAAATCGACCAAGTGATATTCCGATAACAACCATTTCCAAAACTATTGAGATCAACATTAAACAGTTATTGCAAGATGAAAATATTCCGGAAGGAGTTCCGTCTGATGAATTTTATATTTTGTAATTGTGATGAATGGATAGTGCTCAGGGATCGCCTATTCAGATTCTAATGTCGCTATTTCAAATGAACGATAGATTTTTGGATGGCTAAGTTGTTGGGGAAATAGATGTCATTACCTTCTTTATTTTGAATTAGAATAGAGAATAAGGATAACCCCATTACAACTCCTTCCGCTGAGTTTTCACCATCCACTATTCTTACATTCGAACCAAGTTTAAGAGGGAAAAAGAAAAACAAAATAACCGAAGCAGTGATATTGCTAACTATTGACCAGTTGGCAAAAAGCCCTACTCCTATTATGGTAATGAAAGAAGCGATATAAAGTGATAAACCTTCAAAGGAAATTTCCCAAACCATTCCCACAAATAATATCATCACCATCGTTATGGCAGCTCTAACTGTGTTTCTAACATAAAGGGAGCGTGTCTCATCAAAACTAAAACGTATAGCCCTACGATTTACGAGTTTAGACAAAATCTTCCTTAAGATCAAAAAAAAGATAAAGATGAATACTGTTACTACTATTTGAAACATGGGATACGATTGTTTCAATTCATTAAATAATTCCATTTGATATTTAATCTTTACTTACTAAAATAATTTATTAACAACGTATTTACTAATACTAATCCAAGGAGGACTCAGAAGCAATGTTAAAGAAATGACTGCAATTATCATTTGATGTCCGTAATCAGTGATTATACCATTAAAAAAAGCCAAACTTCCTAATACAAAACTAAATTCTCCTATTTGAGACAGCAAAGCTCCAGCATATATACTTTCTTTCCAAGACATTTTAAACCCCCTCATAATTAATGTATTAATGACATTATTGGCGATTAATATGATGACAACTAGCATACCAATAACCAATCGATTACTCCATAAAAATTGGAGATCAATCAGCATTCCTACCGAAATAAAAAATAGAGCAACAAAGATAACTTTTAGGCTATAAAGGCTGTCGTGAAACCACTCTGTTGATTTTGAGGTAGCCACGAGCATACCTGCTATAAATGCCCCCAGTGCAGTTGACAATCCAAAGAAACCCGTAATGGCCGAAAATCCAAAGCAAAGACCAAACGCAAAAAATATTTGAATTTCATGGTCCTTTTTCAAGAGTTTATGGAAAGGTAATTTGATTTCTTTTTTATAGAATAAAAAAGCGATGAATCCTGAAATTAATAGCCCTCCAATTATTTGCAGAATAACTTCTGAAGAAGATGTTGGTGTACCTGAGAGGTAACTCAATGAGATCATCATCGGTACTATTAATATATCTTGGACTAATAATACACCCAGCACATTTTGACCTACGGGTTGATCAATTTCACCTGAATCCTGAAGCAGTTTCACAATTACCGCAGTACTACTTATACTAATTACGAACCCCAAGGTAAGTACGCGTGCCCAAGACCACTCGAAGTAATATCCAATGACTGCAACTGCCAGTACACTGAATAGTACCTGCAATACTGTTCCGATTACAGAAACTTTCCAGTTGGTAACGAGCTTTTGAAGTGAAATCTCCATTCCGATAAAGAACAATAATAGAATAAGCCCTAAAGAGCCCAAAGAACTGATCATCTCCAAGTCTGGGACTAAATCAAACATATGAGGACCCATAATCACCCCGGTGATAATGTAAATAATCACGTGTGTTTGTTTGAGCAACCGAAGCAAGAAACCAATAAAAACAATTCCTAAAGCAATGGACACAAATTTTAGAAGAAAGGGGTTACTTTCTATGACCGCTAAGAACATGTTCATTTTAAAAAGCTTGGCATTTTTACGTTAGTAATAAATTTACAAAAATTTTAAACAGTGTGTTTATTCAACCCCTATATGTAATAAAGCATCGCCCCTATTTATTACGGGGTTATTATTTACAGCAATCACATGTCCAGTGACAGAGACTTTGACAGGAAGTTCATATTCTCCAAATGGCCCTGTAATTAAACCTACTTTTTGCCCTCTGCTTACCACATCTCCCGGTCTCACTAAAGAATGATACAAACCAGCTCCTCTGGCACGCATCCATTTAGAACTACTTATTGTAATGGGATCTCTACTTGGTTCTGGAGCTTCCGTACGCATACCGAGAAACTTCATTACTCTTAGCGCCCCATTTACACCTTCGTCTATCGCATTTTTACGAAGCCGAAGCGACTCACCTCCTTCAAAAACCAAAATTGATTTTCCCAGCTTATCAGCTTCTTTGCGAAGCGAATTCTCCCTAAACTTTGTATTCATAATGAAAGGAGAAGAAAAAGCCTCTGCTATCGCTAAGTTATCGGGTCTAGAAAGTACTGCTCTAACTTGTGGATAATTGTTAATCCTGGCTCCTCCCGTATGAAAATCAAGCCCATAATCGATCTGTGGAAGTATTTCCTTTCTCAAATGATATGCTATTTGGCTTGCTAAAGACCCCCACTGAGTTCCAGGAAAAGAGCGATTAACATCCTTTCCATCTGGCACTTGTCTTGAAAAATGTATAAAACCATGGATGTTCAATATGGGAATACAAATCACACTTCCAATCAAAGGATGATGGAGGCTATTCGCTATCATTCTTCTCACGATCTCAACTCCATTAATCTCATCTCCATGCATTCCTGCCATTAGCAATAAAGTAGGCCCTTCCTTTTTGGATCTACTTACGATGATTGGAATGTCAATGGGTGTACGAGTTGGTAATTTCGCAATCGTAGCATTGATCTGCTTTTCTTCTCCTGGCAGAATCTCGATATTGTTAATGATCATATTCGTCTATGCTTTTACTTTTTTGCGTCTTTTTCTTGTAGTGGATTGTTCTATATATTCTACAATTTTGGCCGCTATATCTACACCTGTAGCCTTTTCTATTCCTTCTAGACCTGGTGAAGAATTTACTTCCAATACCATTGGACCTCTTTTGGATTGAAGCATATCCACACCTGCTATTGCTAATCCCATGCTTTTAGCAGAATTTAACGCGGCAGATTTTTCAGCTCGACTAAGTTTAATGATATTCGCTGATCCACCACGATGTAAATTTGACCTGAATTCTCCTTCGGCTCCTTGACGTTTCATCGCTCCTACAACCTCCCCATTTACAATAAATGCCCTGATATCCGCACCTCCGGCCTCCTCAATAAACTCTTGTAAAATAACACGTGTTTTAAGACTTTCAAAAGCTTCAACAACAGACTTTGCTGCTTTATCTGTCTCTGCGAGTACAACACCTAGTCCCTGTGTGCCTTCCAATAGTTTTATTACCACTGGTGCCTGCCCAATGTGTTTCAATACTTTGTTTTCTTCTTTACTATAATTGGTAAATGCAGTTTTAGGCATTGCTACACCTGATTGAGATAGGATTTGTAAACTTCTTAATTTATCGCGTGATCGTGTAATCGCCAATGAGTCAACTGCACTAAAAACATGCATCATTTCAAACTGTCTCACCACGGCTGTACCATAGAATGTTACGGTAGCTCCAATTCTGGGAATTACAGCATCAATATCAGTAAGTTTTTCACCATGGTAATGAATAGAAGGGCCCTCTTCATCCATAATAATATCACATTTCATATGGTCTATAACTATTGCTTTATGGCCTTTTATCTCAATGGCTTCTACCAATCTACTTGTTGAGTATAGTTTTGGATTTCTTGATAATACGGCTATTTTCATGATGTTTTTATTTTAGTTTAAATGATATATTTTCTTGCGCCACATCCACTATATACCTTGATTTCAAAAGCTTACGTCCTAGTAAAATGGGGTATTTCATTTCTGCTCGATCTGTTAATGAAAATGTGGTGCGAATTTTCTTCCCAAAAAGTATAACCAAAGTTTTAATAATATATCTGTCCTCAACATGTCCTGAAGAACTTTTTATTCTCTTTTTAAAAAAATCAGTACTATAAAATACACTGCTTCCTTCACTAACCAAGGGTATATTAAAAGCTATACAGTCGATTCCATCTCTAATTACATGCTCAATTTTAGAACAATGAATCGATGATCTATTTGCCCCCGTATCAATTTTAGCAGGTGTATTTTCTAATCCAAATTCAGGAAGATCAATAAGATCTGTTCTACCTATTACTTTCATTATTCTTTAGACTTGAAATTGCGGTATAGGTCACATGTCTCAACAACTATTTATTATTAGATACAAGAGATGCATAGACAGTTCAGATATCCATATTACAGTATGATTTATAGTGTAACATAATTGCAGCATATACACCTAAATATAGAGAAGATCCGTGAGTTTAGACCTCTGATATGAAACAATATACAGTATTATTGTAACATGAGCGAAATGAACCTGCACTCAGACAACGGAGAGTGACTTTACTTAACAGCATCCGAGCGAGAACGGTTTGAGAAAATATCCAAACAACAAGACAGGAAAACGATGTCCTTTGCACTGCTACTATTATATACCGGTTGTAGATTATCAGAGGCCTTGAACCTTCGGGTCAAGCACATTAACTTAGAAAACAATTCAATAGGCATTGAGTCATTAAAGAAAAGAAAAAAGTGTATTTCGAAGCGTCTCAGTTTCGGAAAGGTTGATTGAGTCATTGAACCTAGTACATGCCCTTCGTGAATCAAAAAAAAGCAGATCATGTCCGAGGCAAATATTGAAGGAGCTCAGGCAACTCCGAAAGGACTGCAGTATGGATTTGGAATATATGCCATTGCTGATTGTAAGATACCACTCAATATGGTTCAAAAATGGTTAGGTCACGCAGAAATAAAAACAACGGCTATTTATGCAAATGCTATAGGTAAGGAGGAAAGGGATATCGCTAATAAATGAGACTAGAGAAATGTTTATCTAAATTGATTTCTATTGTCTCACCTACAATCAATCATTTTACTTGGCGATTGGAGATCATTAGACCATTGATGTTCTATGGTGTGATGGCCAATTCATTAACTGATCAGCCTATTAATATTCCTCCAACTAACAAAATTTCCATTAGAGGTTTTTACATCTTCATTACCCCCATAAACCAAATTAAGGTTATTAGAATTTTCTAGCTTATTCAATTTTTTCCAATACTGTAAGTTTGTAAGCAAATTCGGTAATCTTGTTTTCGATGATTTTATTTCAATAGGAAATAGTGATTCCCCTTTATCTATTATAACGTCAATTTCTTTTTTTTCTTTACTTTGCCAGAAGTATAGGTTAGCCGCTTTACCCGCATTAAATCTGTTCTTTATCAATTCGTTAATAACATAATTTTCGAATAAATTTCCTTTTAGATAATGACTTTCAAATTGTTTAACATTCTCAAGGTTTAACAAATTACAGGCTAAACCAGTATCGTAAAAATAGAGTTTAGGCGATTTTACCAATCGTTTGTTAAAATTTTTAAAATGAGGATGATACAAGTAAATTACATAGCTTGCTTCCAAAATTGATAACCACGCCTTAGCTGTATTAGGGCTAATACTAGCATCGCTGGCTAAATTTTGTACGTTTATTATTTGCCCAGTTCTACCTGCACATAACTTAATAAAGGTAGTAAAAGCATTTAGGTTTCCTATATTCTTAATTTGCCGCACATCTCTTTCTATGTAGCTGGATATATAGTTTGGATAAAAATCGATAGGGTCAATATTTTTATCGTAAATACGAGGATAACCGCCTTTAAATACAATATTTTCATAATTATCAAATGCAAATCTATTACCAGCGGTTAGTTCATCATACGAAAATGGCAGTAACTTTAACGAGGCCGTTCTGCCAGCTAAGGATTGAGTTATTTTTTCAATTAATTGAAAATTTTGAGAACCAGTCAAAGCAAAGTGAATGTCTTTGCTATCGACTATACCTTGTACATAAGAAAACAGTTCTGGTACATTTTGGATTTCATCAATTACTGCTCCGTTTGGGTAGTTTTCTAAAAATCCTCTGGGGTCTTCTTGTGCTAGTTGCTTAGTATCAATATCCTCTAAAGATACGTAAGGTATATTTTTATATATTGATTTTAGTAAGGTGGTTTTACCCGTTTGACGAGGACCTGTGAGGGTTAAAATAGGAAATTTCTCTCTTAAATCAATTATTTTACCCGATAATTCTCTTTGTATCACGTACAAATATGAATTATATTTTGGACAAATCCGCAATTCAATTGCAGATTTGTCCAAAATATAATTATTTATGCCTATTAATCGTATAATCAATAAGCTTCTGTAGAGATTCTTTATAATCAGACGAAGGGAAATTATTTAAAACAGAAAGTGCCTCATGATGATATTTATTCATTACTTCAATAGAATATTCAATACCACCAGATGCTCGAACAAATTCAATCACCTCTTTCACTTTTTTAGGTTTATGACTCTGTTTTTTTATAATATTTATAATCCTTCTTTTTTCTCCCCAACTGGCCTCCTTTAAAGCATATATCAAAGGTAAAGTCATTTTCTTTTCCTTGATATCAATACCAACAGGTTTTCCAATCTCCTCGGTTCCATAATCAAAAAGGTCATCCTTTATTTGAAAGGCCATACCAACCTTGATTCCAAAATCCCACATTTTATCAATAACTTCTTGTGGCTGTTTTGCAGAACTAGCACCAACTGCACAACAAGAAGCAATGAGTGATGCCGTTTTCTGCCGAATAACATCATAATAAATATCCTCGTCAATATCAAGCCTACGTGCCTTTTCTAACTGAAGAAGTTCCCCTTCACTCATTTCTTTAACTGCACGAGAAACAATCTGTAATAAATCGTATTCCCTATTATCCATGGCTAACAACAATCCCTTAGATAACAAAACATCACCCACTAAGACTGCTATTTTATTTTTCCATAGTGCATTAATAGAAAAGAAGCCTCTTCTATAATTGGCATCATCTACTACATCATCATGAACCAAGCTGGCTGTATGAAGTAATTCAATTAACGAAGCACCTGTGTAAGTTGACTCGGTAACGCCACCTGAAACGCCTGCACTTAAAAACACAAACATTGGACGCATTTGCTTTCCTTTGCGTTTCACAATATAGCCCATAATTTTATCGAGAAGAGCCACTTTGCTCTTCATCGAGTCTCTAAACTTTTTCTCAAAATCCTCTATTTCAGAATTTATCGGAGCCTTTATTTCTTGCAGTTCTTTGGACATATAAAAATTGGAGCCACAAACATAGCATGTACATTACCTAAAGCAAAGCAGTGCAAATAAAGAATGGAAAGGGGATCTATAAGTGCTCTACCCATTGACTTCAATAATATATTATTGTATATTTCATCTTATTACTATAACTAATTCTATTATATTGATCTCATTTAGAATAATTACTTTACTTTCATTCCTATATTTTGGAGCATACTTCAAAACCAATGGGCAAGAAGCTAGCTTTTGGGGAGCTAGAAACGAGGCTTTGGCAAACGCATCAGTTGCATTAAACGACTCATGGGCCTTATTTTATAATCCTTCAGGGTTAGTTTTTAATCAAAGTAAAGTTTTAGCAGCCTATCAAAATAAATACACCTCATTAGGAATTCACGATGGAGCCTTTGGATTTGCATTTCCCATAAATAAAACTGCCTTGGGCATTGGAGTTTCCTATTTTGGTGATAACCTTCTTAATAAGTCGAAAATAATTGGTGCAATAGCACATAAAATAGGAAAAACTACCCTCGGAATAAAAACCACTATTGAGCAATTAAAAGTTGAAGGAATTGGCAGTAAAGGAATTCTGTATATTGATATTGGTGGCCAAATTATAGTAAGTAAAGAAGTATCACTTGGGATGCTTATCAGTAATATAAATCAAGCAAAATTTGATACAAATGTATTGAGCCAGCCTACTACAAAAATTCAAGTTGGTATAAATTACCATCCTCATAGCAAGCTATTGCTGTTGGCGCAAATAGAAAAGGATATTATAAACCCTGCAACTTTAAAAATGGGCTTTGAGTATTTAATTTCAAAAAACGTGACTGTTAGAACAGGGGTGATTCCATCTCCAACCGTAGCCTACGCTGGGCTAGGCTTAATTTGGCAAAAAATAAATTTAGATTTTGTTGGATCCTACGCTCAATCAATTGGGTGGTCAGGAGGACTTTCGATTGGTGTACCCATAACCTCCAGTAATGAAGAATAAGGTATTTCTGGTAGTTATACATTTAATAGGCACAGCCAGTTTTGCTCAACAGGTTACTCCTCCCATTGACATCGAATCACATATAAATAATATATTGATGTCCATAGGAGAAGAAGCAGATAATCAATCGTATTATGAATTGCTCATGCAATTCTATACTAACCCAATAGCTATTAACTCCTCTAGTGCCTCAGATCTGGAGGTACTGCAATTATTATCTAACGCTCAGATAACCGAACTAATGGAGTATAGAGACGTTAATGGTGCATTTAATAATAAATACGAACTTCTTTCAATCAATTCCCTTTCTATTAATGACATCAAAAAAATCCTCCCATTTATAAGTTTTAATAAATCCATCAACTTAAAAGAGGCTTTAAAAAACACAATTGGTTTAAAAAATAACTATTTACTTGTTACAGGATCAAGGGTACTTGAGCTAAATAAAGGTTTTAAAACTAGCAAATTTGCAGGAGATCCATATCAGTATAATCTTAGGCTAAAAATGGTAAACCCTGGGTCCTCCAGTTTGGGACTCACACTTCAAAAAGATCCTGGAGAGTTATTATTTAGAACCGACAGCCTTTATACTGGCACAGATTTTTATTCATTCCACTATTATTTACAAAATCAAGGTGCTGTAAAACAACTGGCTTTAGGCGATTACAAACTACAGTTCGGGCAGGGTCTGTTATTAGGGTCAGGATTTTTAGTAGGAAAAAATGCGAGTTCAATAACCTCTATTCAAACTACTACTAAAATACAACCCTACACCTCACTTACAGAGTTTAACTACTTTAGGGGTGCCGGAATAACCTTAGCTGTTTCTTCTAATTGGGAAGTATCACTTTTCTATTCTAACCAGCGCAAAGATGCTACCGTAAACGATTTTGGTAAAAATGCCACTATTAGTTCCCTTAGAACGGATGGCCTTCATCGAACAGCCTCAGAACTAATAGCTCAGAATTCTGTTAATGAGCAAGCAGTTGGTACCGCCCTTACATTCAATAATAAAACTGTTGAATTAGGAATACTAGGTCTATATAATAAATTTGACTTACCTTTTGTACCTAAAAACTCCCTCACAAACATCTATAGGTTTTCAGGAGAAGAAAATTATAATGTGAGTGTGTTTGGAAGATATAACTACAAAAACATAACTTTTTATGGAGAAGCAGCGCGCACCATTAATTTTGGCTATGCCATCAACCTTGGCATAATTGCTAGTTTAAGCAAAAAGGTGGATTTCTCCTTTCAGTATAGAAATCTATCCCCTGACTTTCATTCCTTTTATGGGGTAAGTTTTGCCGAAAGTTCTACGATATCTAATGAAAGTGGTGCTTATTGGGGCGTAAACATTAAGCTTACACCCTCCTTAACACTTATGGGTTATTTTGATATGTATAAATTTCCTTGGCTAAAAACAACTATACCAAACCCAAGCCTTGGGTCAGATGGGTTATTTAGAATTAATTATAAACTTAAAAAGTCGGCACTTTTTTATACACAAATTCAATCTGAGTCAAAAGAAAAAGCTATTTCTGGAACAATTATTAAAGAAGCACAAACACATCGGTTAGTGAAGTATGTACTTAACCTGGATTATAACCTTGACGGTAAAATTACTTTTAGGTCTAGAATTCAATGGACAAATAATTACTTTGAGGAAAATGAAGTAGGCCTACTTATTTACCAAGATATAAATGTGAAAATTAGAAGACTAACGTTTTCTGGTCGATATTCCATTTTCGACACCGATGGGTTTTTATCAAGACAATATATGTACGAAAAAGGAGTATTATATTCATTTAACACCCCACAGTTTAGTGGAAAAGGAACCCGCTACTATGTTGTAGCAAAATACTCCCCCTTTAAAGATTTAACTTTTCGTGCGAAGTGGTCACAAACCACTTATCAAGATCGCATATTTATTGGAAGTGGCAACTCATTGATTGAAGGCAATAATAAAACTCAAGTCACCTTTCAATTAAAATACAATTTTTAATATTTCAATTTCTACTTTTGCACTTAAAGAAATGTAATCTTTAATCAATACAGTATGCCCAAAGTTGAAGTTTGTTTATCACCCCAATTAATTCATTTATTTGACTTGAAAGGAAAAATTGTTGTTGTTACAGATATTTTAAGGGCAACTTCATGCATGACCACTGGCATTGCACATGGGGTAATCCAGATTAAACCAGTGGCTACCTTGGATGAATGCAAAGAGCTTAAGAATGAAGGTTATTTTACAGCTGCCGAAAGAAATGGGACTAAAGTAGAAGGCTTCGACATCGGCAACTCTCCTTATAGCTATATGGAAGAAAAATTTGCTGGCAATAAAATTGCGACTACCACAACCAATGGAACTTTGGCAATCACTAAATCCACTGATGCTGATGAAGTTATCATAGGCTCTTTCCTAAACCTATCAACCGTAGCTAACTACTTAATAAACACAGGTAAAGGAGTAGTAATTCATTGTGCTGGATGGAAAGGCAATTATAGTTTAGAAGACACTTTGTTTGCAGGAGCACTATTTGAAAAACTACGTAAGGATTTCGAAGTTGGCGATGACGCTACATCAAGTGCACTTAGCATTTATAGTGCTGCTAAACAAAACCTACTGGCTACCATTTTAGGTTCTTCGCACGCCAAAAGGCTTGAAAAACATGACATTAGAAAAGATATAGAATTATGCTGCACAATAGACAAATACAACGTTTTGCCATATTTAAAGAACGGAGTTCTGATTAAAAAATAGGGTTAAGTTCTGAGTAATACAGCAATTCAATAGTTAACAAGATAGAAACATGCCCTTTTGATGTTCCTCGAAGAGCGTCATTCCTGCGCAGGCAGTAATCACTTTTACAGTAGCAGTCCAAATTTACAGATTCATTCCTGCGCAGGAATGACCTAGTATCTATGGTGTTGCTATTTACAGTCATTTTTGCTGTCTTGATTAGAACTTGACCAAAAATAGTAATAAAAAAGGCCTGCAATGCAGGCCTAAAATTTTATACTATAGATAGCTCTTATTCCAAATCTGCATCTACCTCTTCAGGGCTCTTTAGTCCATTTCTAATTAAAAACTCGTTATATGCTTCTTGAAAATAATCAACATCAGGTGATATATTAACTGCGTTTTCGTAGCTAGTAATAGCATCTAACACTAATCCCTTTTCTTCGTAAAACTCTGCTAATATTAAATTATTAATAGAAGTTTCGCTTCCAATATTAGCTTCTAAACCACTCAACTCCACTTGGTAGGTTTTCGAATCTTCTGTTGTCATTAATTCAATTGCCGCATTTTTAGAAGCTACTGATTCGTCACCTTTTAACGAAACATTTACAATAATTAAATTTTCAATTACAGCACTTTTAATTTCATCACTATCGAAATTGATGGTATAAAAGGAATCAGAAGTTTCAGCCACCATTATTTTCTCTTCGAACAAATTCTTGAGACTAATAATATAAATTGCATCTTCCTTGATAGGTTCCCATCTGATAATTGCAGTGTTATTAAGTACAGAAACTGATGTAGGCATGTAAATGTTTATTGAGGCATCACTTGACCCTCTTTCAACCGCTCCCGTTACACTTGCATACTTTCTTCTATTTTCCTCTTTTTTTTCTGGTGACATCTTACTCATTACAAAATCCGCATATTTTGAAGCAATATTTTGTGTGCCAGCACCTAGCGTTGAAGAAAGTTTTGAAACATTATAGGTTTTAGCCTCCTTTAATTCCATTGTTTTACCACTAGAGTGGACCAATCCTAGATAACCATTGGCATCTAACTTCACCTCTTGTCCATCATTTAGTTTTGCGCCAGTTTTTAAGGTTTGCCAGTCAGCACTGCCAGTTTTAATCATATTTTGCCCCTTACTTGCCAACACTCTAAATGCATAATCTTGAGCAAATGCTCCTTGAACCAACATCCCCAACACGATGATAAATAGCGATAGTTTCTTAATCATGATATTTTATATTTAATAAGTACAAATTTATACAACTTACTACTAATAGGTAAACAGTTGATACGCTATTTTTTAATTTTTTTTCAATTTACTTAAAATCCAACAATAAGCATTAACAACAAAGCCATAAAATACTTCTAACACATCCCCTGCCAGCAACACAGCGATGATTGCAAATGTTAAATTGAGCTTAAAGTTATATAAATGAAAAGATAGGATAATGGCAAACACAAATACCATTACTTGCAAAAGCTGAATAAGCTTTGTTACCCCATCGTACCATTTAGACCATTTAGTATATATAATAGTAAATAAAAGTACATTTAAGAAGCAAATGATAAAGGCCAACACATAAGAAGAGTAATCCGTCATATTATCAAGATAATCATTTTGTAAAATCATCGAAATAATATTAGCGTGTACAACCACTCCGAACATATCAGGGTTTGCCCTGCCTGCTTGAACTTTATTTAAAGGTGTAAAATACTTATCTTCAAAAGAACGAGAATCACCAAAATCAGCTCCTAAAAAGCCCATTAATATTATCTTGTCTTTAATTAAATCAGGTGTAAACATGGTATCGAGCACATCATAAACATCCAAGGCGTAGAACCTTGTACCTAACCGTGTACGTCCAAAATCAATCACATTTCCTTTATAATTAATCAATTCTTCTTCGTTTTGTCTTGCAAAAAGAGCTTCTACATTTTCAGGTTTTAAATAATTTGCCAATGCGACTCCAAAGCCCAAAACTGTATCAATCTCATTAGTAACAGGGTTGTTTAAATATTCTCGTGGAAAAAAGGACCTGCATGTTTTAAAATTATATTGTTGTGCCCCTGCATCCTCAATAATCAGATTTACGGATGCTGTCGGATGATCTTGTACAAAAATGGGATTGGGCAAAATATTATCTTGCCAAATCCCTTCATCATTGGGATCAATTAATTTTTCGTACATCACAATGTTAGGCGTATTGGCCAGTGCATCTGCCAGCATCATATCCCCTAATGTATCTGGCTTTAATGTTCTAAAGTTTGCATCGAGGCCTATCACCTTTGGACCAAAACTGTTAATGATATTAATTTGTTCGGCAATGCCTCTCCTAGGCAGCATGCCAATATTTACAATTACAATATCTTCTTCAGCTGCTGGCACCTCTCGCCAGGTTGGGTTAGAAAACACTTGATCTGTTATTTCATACCCTTCAAGTGCTTCGCCAATAGGATCTAAAAAATCGAAAATGGCTAAAAATTGCCCTGCAAAACCCATAAACAAGAAAATAAATATGGTTGCTAAAAAAGACTTTATCCAATATGCTTTTTGAGAAACTATTTGCTTTATTGTAAGTTCTTTTTTTTCTTTTGCTATTAGCTTTTCGCCTTCTGTAGTTGTACAGCTCATTACTTTTACGTTAAAATGTTTTTCAAGATAGTAATTCGTATGCTATTTTAGCAAAAGAATCTATGAAGATTTTTTACAATCCAATCTTTACCAAAATAATTTTCTACGAATAATTCAACAAAATGAAGCAATACAGGTTATCAACGGATGAATTGGTAGAAAAAATAGAAAATTCTAACCTTGTAGGATTGAGTAAAGGAATTACACTTATTGAAAGCTCTTTAGAAAAAGACAGGCTTCAAGCAGAAGAGCTATTAAATAGATTATTGCCTAAAACAGGCAATTCCATAAGAATTGGAATAACAGGGGTGCCCGGTGTAGGCAAAAGTACTTTTATCGAAGCTTTCGGAGAGTATTTAATTAATACACATAACAAAAAGGTAGCCGTGTTGGCAATAGATCCTAGCAGCCAACAAACTAAAGGAAGTATTTTGGGGGATAAAACCCGCATGGAAAAACTTGCTGCTAATCCCAACGCATTTATCAGACCTTCAGCATCAGGTAAATCACTTGGTGGTGTAGCCAATAAAACACGGGAATCGCTCCTATTATGTGAGGCTGCAGGATATGATGTAACCATTATAGAAACTGTAGGAGTTGGTCAATCTGAAACCACCGTTAAAAACATGACAGATTTTTTTCTGCTTCTTATGTTGCCGGGTGCAGGAGATGAGTTGCAAGGGATTAAACGAGGGATAGTTGAAATGGCGGATTTATTGGCCATTAATAAAGCCGATGGAGACAATTTAACCAAAGCAAATTTGGCTAAGAGCGCCTATAGAAATGCGCTTCATTTGCTGCCTCCACATAAATTTGGATGGACACCAACGGTTACAATTTGTTCTGCCACAGAAAATAATGGCATTGATGAAATATGGAGCTCGATAAATAAGTATTATAAGACAATGAGCAATACTAATTCTATTCAACGTATTAGAGAGGAACAAAAAGGAGATTGGTTAGATGAAACCTTAAATAATCGATTGATCGAAAATTTCTTGATTCACCCCGAAGTAAAAAAACAGTTGCCGATTTTAAAACAAAAAGTGATAGCCGGAGAAGTGATTCCTTCTACGGCCACACAGGAGCTCATAAAAATTGTTTTGGCATAATTCTTTTTCAAAAACTTATAGTTACTTCTTCCTTCCACCTTCAATCGTTATTTTCGCAACTTAATGAGTGTAATAGGAACAGATGTACAAAAAGCCGCCCAAATTTTGGCAGAGGGAGGATTGGTGGCGATACCAACCGAAACTGTTTATGGACTAGCGGCAAATGCCTATAATAACGAAGCCGTTACCAATATATTTAAAGTAAAAAATAGGCCCTCTTTTGATCCTTTGATAACACATATTTCGGACATAGAACAACTAAGTTCACTTGTAAGTGGAATACCGAAAAAAGCAAATTTACTCATTCAAAAATTTTGGCCAGGTCCACTCACCTTAGTATTGCCAAAAACGAATAAAATAAGTGATTTGATAACAAGTGGCTTAGATAACGCTGCATTTAGAATCCCAAACCATTCCATTACTAAAGCTCTTTTAGATTGCGTTAATTTCCCATTAGTTGCGCCAAGTGCAAATCCATTTACATACGTAAGTCCCACAACAGCGCAACATGTAAAAGATCAATTAGGTAATAAAGTTGATTATATTTTAGATGGAGGCTCTTGTCGCATTGGGCTAGAATCTACGATTATATCTTTTAAAGATCAGGTTCCAAAAATTTTAAGATTGGGTGGCCTAAATACCGAAGATATTGAACAAATAATTGGCAAAGTAGAGGTCCAAACGCATTCCAGTTCAAAACCCGAAGCACCAGGAATGCTGACGAGTCATTACTCCCCTGGAGTAGATTTAACAATTGGTGATATTGACAAATTGATCATAGAAAATAGTGGAAAAAAAATTGGAATTATCTCCTATAAAAAGGCATTTCCTAACTATATTAACAGTGTGTTAGCGCCTTCAGGAAACCTTTCTGAAGCTGCTCAAAATTTATTTAAATCCTTACGTTGGATGGCAAACCAGCAGGTAGAAATTATACTTACAGAATACGTTCCAAATCAAGAATTAGGAAGAGCAATTAATGACCGCCTTAATCGTGCTTCATCAAAATAAACTATAAATAATATGAATACTATAGACGACATCCATTTTAAAGGGCTTAGAGCCCTAATTCGTGTTGATTTTAATGTGCCATTAAACGACAAGTTCGAAATCACAGATTTTACACGAATTAATGCTGCTGAGCCCACCATAAAAAAAATACTTTCTGATGGTGGTTCTGTAGTTTTAATGTCACATTTAGGGAGACCTAAAAATGGTCCTGAAGAAAAATTCTCTCTCAAACACTTAGTGAAAGATTTAAGCAACCGATTTGCAACGGATGTAAAGTTTGCCAATGATTGCATTGGAGTAGAGACCGAAGCCCTCGCCAACAATTTACAGCCGGGTGAAATATTGCTTTTAGAAAACTTACGCTACCATGCAGAAGAATCGAAAGGAGATAAAGATTTTGCTAAGCAACTATCTAAATTAGGCGATGTGTACATTAATGATGCCTTCGGAACGGCACATAGAGCACATGCATCAACTTCAATTATAGCTCAGTTTTTTGATAAAAAAGGCTGTGGTTATGTAATGCAATCTGAATTAGAGAATGCAGCAAAAGTTTTGGATGACCCCAAAAGACCTTTTACAGCTATAATGGGTGGGGCCAAAATATCGGACAAAATATTGATCATAGAAAAGCTGCTAGACAAAGTTGACAACCTAATTATTGGTGGCGGAATGGCTTATACATTTTTTAAAGCACTGGGAGGAAATGTTGGGGCTTCTTTGGTAGAAGAATCGAAATTAGATCTTGCTAAAAGATTAATACAAAAAGCGAAAGAAAAAAATGTAAGTTTAGAGCTACCGATTGACTCTGTAATTGCAGATAAGTTTGCAGCAGATGCCAATACCAGAATTTCAGATAACATCAGTATTCCTGAAGGTTGGATGGGCCTAGATATTGGGCCGGATGCACAAGAAGTGTTTAGGAGAATAATTAGCCGTTCAGCTACCGTACTTTGGAACGGGCCCATGGGTGTTTTTGAAATGCCCGCTTTTGCAGAAGGCACAAAGGCTGTTGCAAAGGCTGTAAGAGACTCTACGCACTTTGGCGGCTATTCGCTTATTGGAGGAGGTGACTCTGCAGCCGCAGTTAATCAATTAGGCTATGGAGACAAGGTGTCCTATGTTTCTACCGGAGGCGGTGCGCTACTTGAGTTTATGGAAGGAAAAGTGCTGCCGGGAGTGGCTGCGCTTGAAGATTAATAAGTTAAAAATCATAGAGATTCTTCCCTCCCTTAGGGTCAGTCGGAATGACGTACTAAATTGTAAACGTCACTCAGAGGGCTTTGCCCGAAGAGTCTCATTATGGCTAAAACAATTTTTTTGTTTAAGCAAGAACAAAATATGATCTAAAAAAGGCACTTTCAAATTGTAGAAGATTCCTCGTACCTCGGAATGAAAAAATTTTTATCTTCGCTGTATGCTTTATTTCTTACTCCTTTCTATTCTTTCATTTTTACAACCCACAAGTAATGAGTTGCAGAACACCGAAGAAAGAATAATATCGTACCGTGGAGAAGACTATAACACTACTATATCAGTGGAAGACCGTTTTATTGGCCCTTACAAAGGAAGAAAATCAGGGTATTTAATATTGAAAAGGGACGGCACTGGAACTTACAAATACGATGTTTTTGGGTTAGCTCCAGCTTCGTGTAAACGCATGCCCATCACATTTGAATGGGGCTTTATACTGGACTCTACCAATAGTGTAATAAAACGAAAAAGGGATTATGGTTACTCCTACCCTATTTTGCTTAAAAGCACTTCAGAAACGACATTCCAAGGATGTAGAACAGCTGTAATGATGGATTATATACTTGACAAAAAAGGAGTGCTAAATGTTTCTTCTTCCGATGATTGGAAGAAGCAGTAAGTACATGGTTCAATTAACAGATGCTTGCCTGTCGCAGGCATGACGAGAGTATCGAGCACAAAAAAAGGCCACCCGTTGAGAGCAGCCTTTTAATAGTTGAGTTGGTTAGAAATTAACCAATAGAAATTCTTTCAAATTTACTAACCGTCATACCTTTCGAAACACTGTCTAAATATTTCTCAATTGTAACACTATTGTCTTTCACAAATTTTTGTGAAAGTAAGGTATTCTCAGCAAAGAATTTGTTCAATTTACCGTGTGCAATTTTTTCTAGCATATGCTCAGGTTTTCCTTCTGCTCTAACTTGCTCTTTACCAATTTCTAGCTCTCTATCAATAACATTTTGAGCCACTTCATTTTTGCTTAAAGCAATTGGGTTCATGGCCGCAATTTGCATGCCTACATCCTTACCAGCAGCAGTTTGATCCGCTCCATTGGTATTACTCAATCCTACCAGTACTCCTAATTTATTCCCTGCATGTATGTAAGGAACCACTTGATCAGCAGACATACGGATATATGAACTGATTTCAAGCTTCTCACCGATTTTACCAATCATATCAGTAAGTTTTTCTGCAACTGTATGCTCCCCTAATGAGATAGTCATAAGTGCCTCTGTATTTGCAGGGTTATTAGTATAAGCAGCCTCAAGTATTTCAGCTCCTAATGCAATAAACCCTTCGTTTTTACCAACAAAATCAGTTTCACAGTTAAGTGCAATCAAAACTCCTTCAGTCTTATCGTCATTAGTTTTGATAAAAACAGAACCTTCAGATGCTTCGCGGTCAGCTCTTGAAGCAGAAACTTTTTGACCTTTTTTTCTTAGAATATCAATAGCAGCTTCAAAATCTCCTTCTGATTCAGTTAAAGCTTTCTTGCAGTCCATCATGCCTGCACCTGTCATTTTTCTAAGTTTGTTTACGTCTTGTGCCGTAATCGCCATGATAATATATTTTAAATTATAAAATGAGTTTAAAAAAAATGAACATCAGTGCACAATGTCTGATGTTCATTTGAAATTATTTATATAAGTAGGTATTAAGCTTTGTCAGCCTTCTGAGCTACTTCCTTATTTTCATCAGGTTTATCAGAATTTTCAGATTTCTTAGAAGCAGCTTTTGCGGATACTTCTGCAGCTTTAGCTTCTTTTTTATCTAATTCTCTTTTAGCATTTTCCTCTTCCTTAAGCTTAGCATCATCTTTATCTTGCTTACGCTCAGCTAATCCTTCTTCAATTACTCTTCCTAAATACTTCGTAAGAATATCGATAGATTTAAATGCATCATCATTCGCAGCAATAGGAAAATCAACAGATGTTGGATCTGAATTAGTATCAACCAATGCAAATACAGGTATGTTTAATTTTTTTGCTTCTTTAATTGCAATATGTTCTCTTAAAACATCAATCACAAAAAGTGCTGCAGGCAATCTCGTAAGATCAGCAATACCACCTAAAACTCTTTCAAGCTTTTCTTTTTCACGGGTAATCATTAACCGCTCCCTTTTTGCAAGGTTAGTGTAGCTGTCTTCTTTCATGTTTTTCTCCATAGAAGACATCTTCTTAAGCGATTTACGAATCGTTGCAAAGTTTGTAAGCATACCACCCAACCAACGTTCGGTTACATAAGGCATGTTTAATCTTTTTGCTTCATCCGAAACGATTTCTTTTGCTTGCTTTTTAGTAGCAACAAACATAACCTTTCGGCCTGATCGTACGATGTTCTTAAGAGCGTTAGATGCTTCTTCAAGGCTCTCAAGGGTTTTATTTAGATCAATAATGTGGATTCCATTCTTCTCCATAAAAATGTACGGAGCCATTCGTGGATCCCACTTTCTTGTTAAGTGTCCAAAGTGAACACCAGCATCTAGTAAGTCCTTGTGTTTTAAATTTTCCATTATTTATTATATAGATATTTAGATGTTAGACTATTAGACGTTAGACAAAAGAAAATGAATCTTATGTCTAAAAATCTAAAATCTAGCGTCTCAATTTTAACGTTTACTAAACTGGAATTTCTTACGAGCTTTCTTTCTTCCTGGTTTCTTTCTTTCAACCATTCTAGCATCTCGTGTAAGGAATCCTTCTTTTTTCAAAGCAGGTCTATTTTCCTCATCTACTTCGCAAAGAGCACGAGAAATAGCCAAACGAATTGCTTCAGCTTGTCCTTTAATTCCACCGCCATCAACATTTATTTTAATGTCGAATTTGCCATCTGCTTCAACTGTAACTAAAGGTTGCTTAATAATAATCTGCATAATATCAACAGGAAAATAAACAGCAACATCTTTACTATTTACTGTGATATCACCTTTACCCGGAGTCATGTAGATACGGGCTACAGAGGTTTTTCTTCTACCAATGGTATTAATTACTTCCATGGATTATAGCTTAATTTCTTTTGGTTGTTGTGCCTCGTGAGGATGCTCAGCACCTTCGTACACATATAGATTTCTAAATAGTTCACTTCCAATTCTATTCTTAGGAAGCATTCCTTTGACTGCTCTTTCTACTAATAAAGTAGATGACTTAGCTTTCGCCTCGTTAGCAGTTTGGAATCTCTGACCACCTGGATGACCTGTATGTCTTACATACACTTTGTCTGTCCATTTTTTACCGGTTAATTTGATTTTGTCGGCATTTATAACTATTACATTATCACCACAAACAACGTGGGGAGTGTAATTAGCTTTATGCTTTCCTCTTAACCTTTTAGCCACTTCACTTGCCATTCTACCTAACACCATAGAATCTGCATCGATTACTAACCAACCGTTTTCAACAGTAGCTTGATTGGCTGATATAGTTTTATAACTTAATGTATCCACTTCTTAATTTTTTCAAATACAATCCTCTCCCCTTTTAAACGGGGACACAAAAGTAGAATTATAATATTGCAAATCCAATACTTGATTAAAAATGTAATGGAATTTTTAGAAGAATTTTATAGTTAGATAAAATGTTAGATTTTATCCACTCATATTTAACTCAAAATTAGCAAAACCAAAGGAAACCTTTGGTAAAAAATTCCTTTAGCTAGGGTCATAGAAGTCCTAACTATATAATAGCTTCAACTTCAGTTGAATCCACTTCCAATACTTCTTGAACTGGGGCTGGATCTGGGAGCCCTTCTACCAATTTTTTTAAATTTTCAAGTCCTTCTTCATAACTAGGAGCCAACATTGATTCTGTTAAGTAATCAATAAAGAATTTTTCTCCAACTGCGTCTGCCTTTCCTTCATAAGTCCAAGTCACTTCTGTTCCTTCCCCATTTGGTTCCAAAATAAATGCCGCAGTATAAGTACCTGTCATTCCAACAAATTCCATACTCGTATTAACATACTCATTACTTCTACTTTCCAACATCTCTTGCCTACCTTTCATTACTTCTGGGTTTTCACTATCCCATTCATAATAAGCACCCACACCAGAAGTGTTTTCTGAAAACACATATTTAGTATCTGGGTCAATCATAAACCAAGGGCTCCATTGGTCATTATAACTAAAGTCATTTACTACCCTAAAAACCTTTTCAGCAGGTGCATTTACAATAATGGATCGCTCTAAGTGACTTTCCCCTTTTAAGGACATTACAAACCCTGCAATTCCTACTACCAACACTAACAGTATAATCCCAATAATTTTTAAAGCTTTCATTTTTTTGCTGTTTTGTTTAGAGCCAATAAAAATACCAATATTTTTTTATTTATTGTATTCCAATTAATGATATACCTAGTTTTGCCGAATGAATTACCTTTCTGTAGAAAAAATAACTAAAAGCTTTTCTGATAAAGTATTATTTGAAACCATTTCCTTAGGTATAGATGAAGGGGGGAAAGTAGCTTTGCTTGGGGCCAATGGCACCGGAAAATCTACGTTGCTCAAAATATTAATGAAAGAAGAATTTCCAGATTCAGGCATATTCAATTTCAATAAATCAATTAAAGTCGGTTTTCTTAATCAGGAGCCAAAAGTACATAACCATGCGATGATAATGGATTATGTATTATCAGGCAATGACCCTGTGATCCAAACCGTTAGAAAATATTATCATTTTATAGAAGAGCATAGTTCTGAAGAAATGGATACAACCATTCTCGATAAAATGACGGAGGTTAATGCGTGGGATTTTGAATCTAAAGCGCATCAAGTATTAGGTAAGTTAGGCATCCATAATTTAACACAGCCCGTTGATGAATTAAGTGGTGGTCAAAAGAAAAGAGTTGCCTTAGCAAGGCTTTTGCTCGAAGAGCCCGATATGCTTATTTTAGATGAACCTACAAATCACTTGGATTTAGAAGCGATCGAATGGCTAGAAGATTACCTTTCTAAAAGTAGAGTTACCTTATTATTAGTAACTCACGACAGGTATTTTTTGCAAGCAGTAAGCAATCAGATAATTGAATTAGATAATGGCAACCTTTATAAGTACACCGGTAATTACACTCAATTTTTAGAAAAAAGAATAGAGCGCCAACAAGTTGAGCAAGACCAAGCAGACAAAGCAAAAAACTTATTAAAAAAAGAAGTGGAATGGCTAAGCCGACAACCGCAAGCACGTACAACCAAAGCTAAATACAGAATTGATGCAGTTGACGGAATTAGAAAAACGGCCACTCAAGTAAAAAAGAAAAGTAAACTAGAAATTAACCTTTCAGGTAGAAGACTAGGGAAAAAAATACTTGAAGTTGAAAAACTATCGAAGCAATTTGATGGCAATAAAATAGTTGAGGATTTTAGTTACATTTTTAAGCCAGGTGACCGAATTGGCCTTGTTGGAAAAAATGGTGTTGGCAAATCCACTTTCCTAAATCTAATAACAAACAAAATAGCGGCAGATAGCGGCAGCATTATTAAAGGAGAAACTGTTTCTTATGGGTATTATCACCAGTCAGGAATTAAATTTGATAATGCACAACGTGTAATTGATTCTATAAAAGATATTGCAGAAGTTATTGAGCTAAAAGATGGCAGTGTGGTTACGGCCTCGCAGCTTTTAACATTATTCCATTTTCCGCCAGAGAAACAGTATAACTACATCAAGAATCTAAGTGGCGGAGAAAAAAGAAGGCTCCAATTACTAAAAGTGTTAATGGGCAACCCCAATTTCTTAATTCTTGATGAGCCTACCAATGATCTTGATTTAGAAACTTTAAACACACTTGAAGAATACCTCGAAAAATTTGCTGGCTGCATAATGATCGTTTCACACGATAGGTATTTTATGGATAGGCTGGTTGAACATATCTTTTCCTTTGAAGGCGATGGCTATATCAAAGACTATCCTGGTAATTATACGGATTATAGAGAACGTGTTGCCAATGTAAAACCAACAACAAAAGTAGAAGTGGCGGCCAAGCCTCAAAAAGAAAAATCTGAATCTAGAAAATTAAGCTTTGGAGAAAAAAGAGAACTTGAAGACGTTGAAAAGGAGATTAAATTGTTAGAAGCGAATAAAGCTGACTTAGTACATAAGCTTAATAGCAACGAACAAGATTTTGAGAAACTTGCCCAATGGGGAAAGGAACTCAAAACAACAGAGCTAGCCTTAAGCACAAACGAAGATCGTTGGCTAGAATTAAGTGAGGAATAATTAATAAGACCTGCTAATGCTGGCCTTATTTATTATTCATGAGTCATCACCTTGCACTCTATCCAGTAATTTCTGATTAATCGTTTTTTTAGCTTTCGCTCCTAACTTCTTTAATCGTTCTGTTTGTCCAATTAAATTTCCATTGCCTTCTGTAAGCTTCCCCATTGCGTCTTGATAAGTCAATTTAGTGGTTTCTAATGATTTACCAACTTTTATTAAATCCTCCGTAAAGCCAACAAATTTATCATAGAGGGTTCCTCCAACGCGAGCAATTTCCAATACGTGTTTGGTCTGTTTATCTTGCCTCCAGATGTAGGCGATTGTTCGCATTACTGCCAGTAACGTGCTAGTCGTTACTAACACAATATTTTTTTCTAATGCAAAATTATATAACGAATCATCTTGCTGAACTGCAAGGTGAAAAGCAGGTTCAATTGGAATAAACATCATCACATAATCAGGCGTGTTTAATCCATATAAATCTTGGTAATTCTTTTCACTCAAATCTTTAATCATATCTCGCATTGAACTCAAATGCTGCTTAATATAAATAGCCTGTTTTTCTTCATTTTCTTCTCCCGAAAAGCGCTCATAAGCAGTTAAAGAAACTTTAGAATCAATAATCAAGTGTTTCCCTTCGGGTAAATTGATAACAAAATCTGGTCTTTTTAGATTGCCATCATCATCTCTGATGGCACTTTGGGTTGTAAAGTGTGTTTCTTTTTCTAATCCTGCCTTTTCTAATAAAAGCTCAAGCTGTAATTCGCCCCAATCTCCCTGCGTTTTAGAGTCTCCTTTTAGGGCTTTTGTTAAATTCTTTGCTTCTTGCGTAATTTCTAAATTAGATTGCTTTAAAGTAGCTATTTGTTCTTTAAGCGTGGCGTTCCACTCGAGGCTATCTCTATTTGATTTTTCCACCTTTTGTTCAAAGGTCACAATCCGTTCTTTTAAAGGATTAAGAAGATCGTTTATGCTCGTTTTATTTTGGTCTGTAAATTTTTTGCTCTTTTCTTCTAAAATTTTATTGGCCAAATTTTCAAATCTGGTTTCAAGCATTTTAGCCTCCTCCGCAAATTTACTTTCAAGATTCTTAATGTTTGTTTCAGCTATTGCCAACTCTCGGCTTTTTTCAGATAACTTATCACTTTCCAATTTAAGCTCTACTCCCAATCTATCTGTTTGATTTTTAGACTCTTCTAACTGTAAATTCAAAGATTCTTCTTTTTGTATATGCATTTTTCTCAGTAAGACAAATGCTACAATTGCGCCAAGCACTGCTCCTATAACGAATACTAATATTTCCACTTTCTTCTTTTTTCTACCAAGGTATAAAAAAATAAGCCCATCAGATTCTTTAATCGGTTACTTTTATTATCATTACGGCCTAGTGAAAACCCTACCCAAACCCTTCGTAATTTTCTTTATTATATGTAGCTGCGTATTACAAAGTATGGCACAGGAAGCAACCTTGGCTCATTTTGTTTCGGCTAAGGAGTATCTAAAAAACGATGAGTTATCCAAGGCATTGATTGAACTCGACAGCGCAACTTCTATTTCATCCAATTTTGCCGATGCTTATGAATTAAAAGGAAATATTTGGGAATTAAAAAAGGAAGATAGAAAGGCAATAAGTCAATATAGCTTAGCCATTTTACACAACCCATTACTTACTAATTCTTACCTCCGCAGAGCAGCCCTGCATTTTAAACTAAAAGATCATAGAAATTACGTGCTTAGTGATGTTAATGAAGCCATTAGAATTAACCCGATGAATGCAAGTTTACATCAGTTAAAAGCCTTTTATTATGCGCACTCATTAAGTCCACAAACATTAAAACCAGATTATAGAAATGCAATTAGTTCGTTAAACACAGCTATTTTACTGGACCCTAAGGAATCGAGTTACCTAAAGTTTAGAAGTGATTATAAATTTAAAAGTGGGCAAAAACTTTCGGCATTAATCGATATTAATTCGGCCATTGCTAAAAATAACATAGATGACACCTATTTTCATTCCAGAGCTGTTATCCGATTCACTATGAGTGATTTTAGATCATCATTAAACGACATTAATAAAGCGATTGAGCTGAATACCTCAGACTATATGTATTATCAGTTTAGAGGTAATGTTTATTACAACCTAAACCAATACAATCAAGCCTATGGAGATTACTCAACAACTATAAATTTGGTTTTTGCAGAGATTACTAAAACCAAATCTCAAATAAGACCGGATAATCCTTTAAATAGAAAACTAAGGGAAACTTTGCTCCTAAGAGGCATGTCGTTAGTGCAAGAAAACAAGCCTTATGATGGCTGTGATGATTTTAAACGTGCGCTACAGATGGGTGAAAGCAAAGCGACCAATTACATTAGGCAATACTGCAGGTAGCTCTTTCGAAGCACTTAGATTTAGAGCACAATTTGGTGCATTGATGGATAAGAAGTAAATTTATCCTTCTATATGATAAAAATTAATGCATTACGCGCATTAGTTGGCAATAATGATGTAAGAATTGTAACAGTATCTGTTATTTACTTACTGGCATCCCAACTTGGGTTATGGCTGGTTTTTAATGAGATAGGTTACTACCCAATATGGGTGCCATCAGGAATCTCCTTAGCACTAATCATCCTTCTTGGTTATCGAGTTTGGCCTGGTATTCTTATAGGTTCTCTCATAACTTATACCATTGTTTTTATAACACAAGGAGTATTATTAAATATGGCTGCCGTATTTGCCATCGTAGGAATTAGCGTATCAAATGTTGCAGAAGCATTAGTAGGGTTTAAGCTTTATAACTTATTTATAAGCAAAGAAAGTACTCCGTTTGAAAAAACTTCGAACACATTTATTTTCTTATTTATAACACTCACAATTGCACTTATTGGGTCCACTGCTTACACATTTGCCATTCACAGTTTTTTAACTCCAAATGCAGTATTAAACATTGAACCATTTTTATTTAACTATTTAGGAGAAATTTCAGGCTTATGGCTGTTCACCAATTTTATACTGGCGTGGAGCAAAGGTAAAACCCATTGGAAAATAACGTGGCTCTCAGCGCTAGAAGCACTTTTATTTACATCTTCCATAATTATAATTTTTTTTATAATGAATAGGCAAGATTTATCTGTTGCGTTAGAAAGGTCATTTCCATTTCTTATTATCCCCTTTCTATTATGGGTAGCTTTCAGATCAAGCATTCAAGCCGCAACATCGGTAGTACTTACAATTTCTTTATTTTCAATTTACATTACAATTAATGGCGCAGGACCATTTATATTAAGTAATCCTGAAAACTCCTTGTTGCTCTTACAATTATTTGTAATAGTAATTGCGGTAACCACAGTGATTTTATCGGCTTCTGTTTACGAACGAACTGATGCAAAAAAAAGGTTGGAACATTTTAACGAGCACTTAGAAGTAGCCGTTGAAAAAAGAACCAAAGAACTTGATGAAGAGATAAAAATTAGAGTAAAAACGGAGAATGAAATAAGAGTTTCAAATGAAGAGTTAAGAAAAATAAATGAAGAACTTGACAATTTTGTTTACAAAGTATCGCACGATTTAAGAGCACCTATTTCTTCCATTTTAGGGCTAGTTAATATTGCAAAAAATGAAAACTCCATAGAAAACATGTTAGCTTGTGTAAGTCAAATTGAGAAAAGTGCCATCACACAAGACAATTTTATTAAAGACATTATTGAGCTCACAAAAAATGCCCGGGTTAAGCCAAAACGAGAAAAAATTGATTTTGAAAAATTAGTAAATGAAACTTTTGACTATGTGAAATACTCTATGAATTCAACACCACCAAAACCAATCCTTCACTTACATCAAAAAAAGGTTTTTTATTCCGACACCAATCGAATGAGGGTGATTTTTAATAACATCATAAGCAACTCTATAAAATACAGCGATCCTAAAAAAACAGAAATAGATATTGATATAGAAGTATTGAATGGCCATGCCAAAATTAACATCGGAGATAAGGGAAAAGGCATTGAAAAAAAATACCAGAATGATGTTTTTAAAATGTTTTTTAGAGCAACAGACCAGAATGCAGGTTCTGGCTTAGGCCTCTATATTGTAAAAGAAACCATTCACAAACTAAAGGGAGATATTGCTATAAAATCTGAGCCCAATAAAGGAACTACGTTACTGATGAAACTCCCCAACATGAAACCGAGAAAAGCAATAAAAGAAGTGGCTTAAATCGTAAGGCTATACCTTAAATTTTGCATCAACCATTTTATTGCTATCAGCAGAAGTCATTAGAGCATAATTAAATCCCTTATGAATTGCGTATCCGCCCGTAGCCCCATCTTTACGTAACGCTAAAAATCCTACTTGCAGCTTTTTATAATTGGGTTCCTTTTTAATTATACGCTCCACTGCTGCCTTACAGGCCTCCTCTGGGGCATAACCTTGGCGCATAAGCTCCACTACCAAATGACTGCCCGCTACCTTAATAATAGCTTCGCCCATTCCTGTTGAAGTAGCACCACCAATTTCGTTATCTACGAATAATCCAGCTCCAATAATAGGGGAGTCTCCTACCCTACCTTTCATTTTAAATGCTAAACCACTGGTGGTGCAAGCACCCGAAATATCTCCATTTTCGTCTTGGGCCAAAAGCCCTATGGTGTCGTGGTTTTCAATGTTGATCATAGGCTTATATTCTGATTTTATTTGCCATTCCTTCCACGCTTTTTTGGCATTATCAGTAAGTAAGTTCTTTCTTTCAAATCCCTGTTCTTCAGCAAACATCAACGCACCCTTCCCAATTAGTAAAACATGAGGGGTTTCTGTCATTACTTTTCGAGCAACACTTATGGGGTTTTCAATATGTTCCAAACCTGCAACACCTCCACAATTTCCTGAAGGGTCCATAATGCAGGCATCCAATGTTACATTTCCGTCTCTATCAGGCATGCCTCCTAACCCTACAGATGTATTAGTTGGATCAGATTCAGGAACTCTCACTCCAGCTTCTACAGCATCCACAGAGGAGCCTCCATTTTTAATTATTTTCCAAGCGGCATCATTGGCCTGTATTCCGTGGTTCCACGTAGATATAATAGTTGCTTTCCCAGTTGGTTTATAGGATCTTCCTACTGCAAAATTGGATGTTAAGGGAGCTACACCAAATAAAGACGTTAAAATTGCAGATCTCTTAATAAATTTTCTTCTATTGAACATAGCTAGTTTTTAATTACTTTCTTGCATTTTGGCTGCTACTTCAAATAACGTAAGCGACTTTTGAAAAGCCTTATTTGTTACAGGATTCATCAATTCATAAAATGCATTTCCACCCCACGCCAAACGAGCAATCTCCGCTTTGGTATACGTTTGTATCCATAACTTAGATGCCTCAAACTCCTTTTCTGTAAACTCAACTTCCAATTGAGTGGCTATCGTTTTTATTGAAGCAACTCTAGCGTTATTCCATGCAAAATCAGCGGCATAACTTTCTAAAGTAGTCCCCAATAACAAGTCATTATTTGCCACAAAATAATTAATAGCAAAAGTTCTAAGAACTCCTTTAGACAATAACTTTGAATATAAACTACCTGTTTGTGTGGTATCCATAGGCACAAAATAATCGGGCATAATTCCGCCTCCGCCATACACAGTTCTGCCTCCAATGGTTTCAAATTCTACAGAATCTGAAAAATGGATACTATCGGCATTATAAAATTCTCCATTTGAGTACCGGTCAGAAATATCATGGGCATACTCTGTATTTCCATTCTCGTATGATTTTTGAATACTTCTGCCCGATGGGGTGTAATAGCGGGCTATGGTGAGGCGAAGCTCGGAACCATCGGTTAAAGAAATTGGCATTTGCACCAACCCCTTACCAAACGATCTCCTACCCACGATTAATGCTCGATCGTTATCTTGTAAAGCGCCTGCTACAATTTCTGATGCTGATGCACTGTACTCATCTACCAAAACAATTACAGGTTGCTCTTCAAAGGTTCCTTCTGAAGTAGATTTAAATTCATCGTTATACTTTCCCATCTTTCCTTTTTGAGAAACGATGATTCTATCTTCTTTAATAAATTCATCTGTTATTTTTTCAGCTGCGTGCAAATAACCTCCTGGGTTACTTTGCAGGTCGAGCACCACTTTTTTCATTCCCAAATTACTTAAAGCCGCTAAGGCATCAACAATTTCTTTATGGCTTGTTGAGCCAAACCTGCTCAATTTAATGTAGCCTGTTGATTCATCTACCATGTAATATGCATCCACGGTAGATTGATGAATACTACCTCTTTTTATCTTAAAAGATAATTCTGCCTTATCAACTGGGCGGTAAATTACTAATTCAACTTCACTTCCTTTATCTCCAAGTAATCGACTCGTAACACCTTTAGAATCAATCTCTATTCCAACAACTGGTTCTCCATTTACAGAAATTATACGATCTCCAATTTGAATCCCTGCAGCACTGGATGGCCCTCCTTTGGAGGGTTTAACCACCATAATTGTATCGTTAATTACGTCAAATTCAATTCCAATGCCATCATAACTTCCTTTAAGACTAGCATTAACCCGATTCAATTCTTTCCCAGGAATATAAGAAGTGTGCGGATCTAACTCTTTTAGCATTCCTTTTATCCCTTCTTCAACCAAATAATTTACATCCACACTATCAACATAATTATTATCTATGCTTAGTAATACTTCGCGCATTTTCTCTACAGCAGATCCTGAATTTTTAGTTTGAATGGGTTTATCCACAAATTGAGCTCCTATAATGATGCCTGCACCTATTGCAAGTGCTAGCCAAATAGGTAGTAATATCTGCTTGTTTGAGTTGTTATTCATTTAAAATGGGTTATTTGTTGTGAAGGAATAGCATTATGAAATTCAAATATATAGATACGGCACATAAACTTAATAGCACAAAAAAATTAATAAATATTTGTAAAATAAAACATCCATTCATAACTGATTTCAACCTTAACTTTTCATCATTTCATTATCTAAAACGTCTTTTTTTTGGTACCAAAACATACAATTAAACCATAATCTTAGTATAGTTCAATTTTGATAAGTCAGTTCTTTTATTAACATTTGTTACTAATGACCACTTTAAAATCATTTGCAGTTAAACCAATTGACTCGGTAAAAAGTAAACTGAAGGCGAATAATTTTGCTGAATTTGAGGCAAGACCTGATATAGAAAATTGGCGTGATTTTAAAGATGGGAACTCCGATGTTCTCATTTATATGTACCACCAATATGTGCCTAATTTACTCAGGTTCGGATTGCAGTTTGCTCCTCGTGAAATTGTAAAAGACTCTATTCAAGATTTATTCCTTTATTTAAAGGAAAAGAAAAGCCTGAGCAATGATGTAAAAAACATTTCGGCCTACCTCTATAAAAGTTTGTATCGAATTCTCAAAAAAAAGGTGAATTATTCAGTGAACTTAACATCTGTAGATTTAAACAAAGAAGTTAAAAATTGGAAAATTTCTATTTCCAGAGAGGTCAAAATGATTGAGCTAGAAGACCTGAAAGAACAGAAGAATAAGTTGAATAACTCTTTAGAAGATTTATCCGCCAAACAACGACAAGCTTTGCTCCTTTATTATTATGAAGGATTTACACATACGGAAATTACAGATATCATGCAGTTAAAGAACAAGAGTTCTGTACGAAAACTCATCTACAGAGCCCTAGACTCTTTAAAAGAAAGTTTTTCCATTTGAAATTTTTAACAATTTTTCTTCTGCAACACTACTAATTTTCAAAACTTTATTAGTAAAATGGGACACTTTAACATTTTAAAGTTACTATATAATAAAAAGCGCTACCATAGATGAAATACGAAGACTACCGTGTAGAAGATTTTATAAAGGATGATTTTTTTGTAGAGTGGGTAAACAACCCTAATTCTAAATCAAATGAATTTTGGGAAAAATGGATGTCTTCATACCCTAATCAAGTTTCCAACATTTTAAGAGCACAGCAATTCATCACTTCTATTGAATATGATGATTTTGAGCCTCTCAGAGAGGATGAATATATTGAAATGTTTGAGAATTTATTAAAAAAGAAATCATCGATAACCCCTAAACATACTGCAAAAAAAACGATAACATTTAGATTAAAAGTAGCAGCCTCCATTTCTATTTTATTTTTAAGTTTTCTAGCCTTTCTATGGCATACAAATCAACAAGATGTATTGGCAGCATCAAAGCAAGTGGTGCAATTTTCAAAAATAAACCCAATCGGACAAAAGTCATTAATGACATTACCAGATGGTAGTAAAATCAAACTGAACTCTGGAAGTTCTCTTACTTATAATTCAGACTTCGGAAAAAAAGACAGAACAGTTGAGTTAAAAGGAGAAGCTTTTTTTGATATCACTAAAAACCCTGCATCTCCTTTTATTATAAGAAGCGGAGAACTATTAACAAAAGTCTTGGGCACTTCCTTTAATATAAGGTCTTATGATGGAGAAGAGAAGATACAAGTACTCGTTGTAAGAGGAGAAGTTTCAGTATCTGACGATTTGGGAAGTTCATTTATTTTAAACCCAAAAGATATTTTAGAATACAACCATTATGATAAGAATGTACAAAAAACAACATGTACAGATATTAAGAACGTAATTGGATGGAAAGATGGGATATTAAGCTTTTCTAATGAAACTTTTAATGAGGTTGCTCTTAAAATCCAGAAATGGTATGGAGTAGATATTGTTGTAGAAGACGGATTTAATGTACAGGGAGAATATACAGGAGAGTATCAGAATATGTCTCTTGAAAAAGTAATGGATGGAATCAGCTTTGCATCCGCATTTGATTATAAAATACTAAGTGAAAATAAAATATTTATATATAAAAAACTATGAACAATACAAGCTAAAAAAAAGTTGGCCATATAAGATATGACCAACTTTAAACAAGGAATTAATTCATAGCATCTTTAGCTTACGACACTTCGATGTTAAGTTTTTTCTTCCTGTTTCAATCGATAAAACAAAGTTTTACCTTAACAATACAAAAATATGAAAAATAAAGTACTAAATCAATTATTGATTATGTCGAGAAACACCTTTTTTGCTCTTGTTATTATAGGCACATTAGCTACCATGGCTTATGCCAATAATGCTGACGGACAGCCGAGTTTAAGAGAAGTTCCCGTATCACTCAAGGTTAACAATACCGAAGTGGTAAAAGTGTTTGAAATACTAGAACAAAAAACGGGGTTTAAATTCACCTATAATAATGCCGTAGTTCCAAACACTAAAATAAGTATAACAGCTAAAAATACTTCTTTATATGAGGTGCTTTTAATGATCTCATCTAAAGAGAAAATTCAATTTAAAAGAGTAGGTGAAAATATTCATGTAACCAAGTCAAACACTGAAGCCAGAACCTCTAAAGTAGAGGAAAACTCGGCAGAAGCAGAAATAACCATTAAAGGAACCATACAAGATGCTAGTGGATTCGCATTGCCTGGGGTGTCTGTTTTAATCAAAGGTACCGCAACAGGTACAATAACAGATGTTGATGGGAATTTCGAATTAAAAGTGGACGAAAATGCCACACTTATGGTAAGCTTTGTAGGTTACAAAACCATTGAGTATGCTGTGGCTGGCCAAACTTCCATTTCTATTGTTTTGGATGAAGACATTACGAGTTTGAATGAAGTTGTTGTTACTGCAACTGGAATTAGAAGAAAAGTTGAAATAGGCAACTCTATTGCGAGGCTTGATGTAGCTGACGATGTAAAGGTAAGACCAATTAGTAATGTGTCAGATTTACTGCAAGGTCAGGCAGCTGGTGTACAAATTTTTGGCAGTGGTGGATCTACAGGAATGGGATCAAAAATAAGGATACGTGGGTCCAGTAGTGCTTCACTATCTAACGAACCAGTAATTTATATTGATGGGGTCTTAATTAACAACCAACCAAATTCTATATCTTTTGAAACTGGTGGTCAATCTCCTTCTCGTTTAAATGATATTAATCCAGAAGATATTGAATCAATAGAAGTAATTAAAGGGCCATCTGCTGCAACCTTATATGGTTCGATAGCAGCCAATGGGGTTATTAGAATTACCACAAAAAAAGGACAAAAGGGTAAACCAAGGTGGTCTGCATTTACAGAAGTAGGTGTAGTTAATGACGTAACTACTTATCCAGACAATTATGAAGCATTAGACGCCAGTGGCAACCCTGGTTTTAATTACCAAGCAGCAGAAGGAACATTTGTTCCAGCTACAATTAACTCATTCCAACCCCTAAATGATTCTCGAACTAGTCCATTTCGTACTGGAAATCTTTTTGGAATGGGTCTGAGTGTATCAGGTGGAACGGAAGCTGTTACTTACTTTATATCGGGTAGTTTTGTAGATAACGAAGGTGTTTTGCCTGTTAATAATATTACTAGAGGGAATCTAAGAGCAAATATTGGCGCAAAACTATCTGATAATCTAAAAATAAATGTCACTACTGGATACACGAAAAGCGATCTTGAATTGCCTTTAAATGACAATTTCTCTCTTGGGCTTATGGGTCAAGGGCTAAATGGTTTTCCTAGTATTAATCAGGGTCAGCAAGGTTGGGGAGAGTTTACCCCGGATGAATTATTTACCATTGATACACGGCAAAATATCGATAGGTTTACTTCAGGAGTTAATCTTGAATGGGCACCAACCGATGGCTTAACCTTTCGGGTTGCTGGAGGGTTGGATTTTACATCTCGTTGGGATAATCAATTTTTTCCAACAGGTGAGGCACCAGATTTTCTAAATTATGATGAAGGTGCTCGATTTTCGAACCGATTTAATACGTATGTTACTACATTTGATGCGGTTGGTACGTATAAAACGAATTTTTCAGAGTCTATTTCTTCTCGTACGTCCGTTGGTTTCCAATATTTAGGGGTACTTACACAAGGAACATTGAGTACTGGTTTACAGCTCGTTGCAGGAAGTAGTTCTATTGCAGGGGCAGCGCAAACCTTTAGTGATGAACAAACTACTGAGCAGCGAACAGCAGGCCTCTTTTTAGAAGAACAAGTAGGTTTTAGTGAAAAACTATTTATAACAGGTGCAATTAGAATGGATAGAGGAAGCTCATTTGGCCCTGCATTAGATGCAGTGATATATCCTAAAATAAGCACTTCTTGGGTGCTTTCGGATGAATCATTTTTTAATGTAAGTAGCAATTTACTAAGCTCATTAAGGTTACGTGGTGCTTGGGGTGCTTCAGGGGTGCAGCCTGGAACCAATGATGCATTAAGATTTTATTTTCCTATTGCTGCAACCGTAGGAGGAGAAAGTGTAACAGGTGTTACCATTGGGAGTGTAGGTAATGCTGACCTTAGGCCTGAAAGATCAGTTGAGCTTGAAGTAGGTATGGATGCAAGCATGTTTTCTGATCGAATTGGTCTTGAATTAACTTATTTTGATAAACAAACGGAAGATGCACTCATTTTCAGACAGTTACCACCGTCTTTAGGAGCTGGAGCTGGACGTTTCGAAAATTTAGGTTCAGTAAAAAATTCAGGAATAGAAATTGGCTTGAACACTCAAATTGTACAAGGAGAAAAATTCGCATTTGATCTTAACTTCGTTGGTTCATTTCTAAACAATGAATTGAAACAGCTCGGAGATGGGGTTGAACCCGTAATTTTTGGACAGCAGCGACATGTTGAAGGCTATCCTTTAGGAGGGTACTGGGATAATACCTATACCTATAATGATGCTAATGGAGATGGATATATTGCAGAAAGTGAAATAACCCTTAGTGATGATCCAGCTTACTTAGGAGCTCCATTTGCAACAACCGAAATTTCTTTTATGCCTGCTCTTCGTTTCTTCAATGATAAAATTGTACTAACAGGTTTATTAAGTTATAGAGGCGGTCAGATGTTATATAATAATACCGGAAGCTGGAGACAAGGAAATGACAACACTCAAGAGTTGAATGACCCCAATGCTAGCCTCGAAGACCAGGCAAGAGCCATTGCCTTTAAATTTGGAGGTACTGCTGCCGGGTATGTAGAAGATGCTTCTTTTTGGAGATTACGTGAGGTTTCATTAACCTTTAATGCACCATCCAATTGGTTGAGTTCAGCATTTTCGCGAATGAGCCTTACTGTTTCTGGACAAAACTTAGGAGTCTGGACCCAATATTCTGGTCTTGATCCAGAAATCAGTTCTACCGGGCAAAGTAATTTCACTACAGAGGAATTTCTTAGTCAACCACCTGTTAGAATGTGGAAAGCACGTCTGAACTTATCATTTTAAAACTTAATTTTAACTTAGAGAATCAAGATGAAATATATATATAATTTTCAAGATAAAGACAGAAATGTAACCTGGTTTACTTTAATGACCATGGCAACATTTTTGGTTTTGGGAGCTACATCATGTGATAAATTACTTGATGTTACAGACCCTGATATTGTTACATTTGAATCATTAAATAGTGAAGCAGGTGTTGAAACATTAAGAAACGGATCACTGGGCGATTTAGCAGTTGCTATCAGTGGGTCCTCAGCAGGCCATGGTGCAACAGCAGGATTATTTGCTATGAGTGGATTGATGACTGATGAATATGAATATACAGGTACTTTCCCTACTCGTAGAGAAGGTGATACACGTATTCTTCAAAACACCAACGGTACCATGGAAGTAATATTCGGTAATCTTCACAGAGCACGTGCAGCCGCAGAGGCAACTGTGGATTTAGCAAGAAACTTTGGTGGAGTGCCAGAAATTGAAAGTGAAATGCAAAGCATTACTGGTTTTGTCTATGTCATTCTTGCCGAAACTTTCTGTGGAAGTGTTCCTTTTAGTAAATTAAGCCAAGATGGCGTAATTACATTTGGCATGCCACAATCAGGGGATGAAATGTTTGATGCTGCCATTGTCTGGTTTGATGATGCCATTGAGAGTGCAATAACGGCTTCGAATTCTGATTTAGAAAACTTTGCCCGCGTTGGGAAAGCACGAGCACTTCTTGGCCTAGGCCAAATTAGCGCAGCCGCATCAGTGGTATCCTCTGTGCCGGATGACTTTGTTTATAATGTGGAACATTCTGAAAATAGTCGTAGGCAAGAAAATGGCATTTACACCATGACGACTACGCGTAGGCAATATTCGATAGCCGATGGAAAAGGAGGAAACGGTTTAATGTTTAGAAGTGCTATGGACCCACGTACTCCTTGGGATGGCGGAACTGATAATGGACAAAATGATAAAGATTTGTACTATAATCAACTTAAGTACACTTCTCCCAATGCATCGGTTAGACTAGCCTCTGGGCTAGAAGCTCGTTTAATTGAAGCAGAAGCTGCAGCACAAGCGGGGACTAATGCTACAGTAGCCAGTATTCATGATGCATTAAGAGCAACTGAAGGTTTACCACCTGTTGATTTAACGGGTATGACCACTTCTCAACTTGTAGATTACCATTTTTCTGAACGCGCTTTTTGGCTATTCAGTTCAGGTCATCGCCATGGCGACTTGCGCAGGTTAATTAGAGTTTATAATAGAAATGTTGAGGATGTATTCCCTTGGGGAACTTCTCTTCAAGGTGTAGAATATGCATCTACCGTTGCATTTTTAGTTCCACAGTCAGAGGCTAACAACCCGAACTACCAGGAATGTGATGGAAAAACTCCATAAATTTATTTTTAATTTAACAACAAAGGGGACTAAAATAGTCCCCTTTCTTGTTTCTAATTATTACATTTATTCTTACAGACCCACATTAATTGTATTGTTCATATGCCTAAGCAACTAAGCGAACACCTAAGTTCTAACAAGTTAATTTTTCTTTCGGTTTTATTTTTTTTCTCTGGTGCCACCGGTTTAATACTACAAGTAGTTTGGATGTACCGATTAGGGCTTGTATTTGGTAATGCTGCTTATGCAACTTCTGCAACCTTAGCTGCATTTTTTCTTGGCATTGCATTAGGAGGTTGGTATTGGGGAAATAATTCAGCACGGTTTAAACGACCATTAGCTGTCTATGGTTTAATGGAAATAGGCATTGCCGCTACGGCTCTTTTATGGATTCCAGGCCTTGAATTCTATAAAGACCATTATGCTTCTTTATTGTCTTTAATTGGAAACAATCGAAGTATGCTTACATTCACTAAGTTCATTTTTAGCACAAGCCTTTTGTTATTGCCTACTGTGCTTATGGGAGGAACCTTTCCAGTGCTTGCACAATATATTGGAAAAGGTCAAACCAAGTTTGCTAGTAGAGCAACCATTTTGTATGCCGTAAATACATTGGGTGCCTCGTCTGGAGCCTTTATAGCTGGCTTCCTCCTTATTATTGAATATGGTGTAAGTACTACCTACACAATTGCCATTATTATGGCCTTATGCATAGGTATTTTAGCGATTATTCTAGACAAGCGAGTAGCTCAAAGCAAAGAAAAAACAGACGCCTTTTCGGAACCGAAAAAGCAAAGCACTGCCATTTTATCTACTGAACTAAGCCATGCACAATTTATCCTAATAGCTTTCAGCTCAGGATTATTGGCATTATCAGCCGAAACCATTTGGACTAGAATGTTTGCCCAAGTATTACAAAATTCCGTTTATTCTTTCTCAGCTATTTTGGTGGTGTTTCTTATTGCTTTGGGTGTAGGAGGACTCTTGTCTCATATACTTGTACGAGTTGAATTTTCCAAAATCCCTACCTTACTAACCCTCTTAGGCTTAAGCGCAATACTGGTAGGGTTTTCTCCTCTCATTTTTGGTTCATTAACTAACGGGTTGAACTATTTAGCCTCTGGCACTTCGTGGGTTAGTTACCTACAGTCTATCTTTAAACTGAGTTTTTCAGTAGTCTTTATTCCAACCGTCATTTTAGGAGCCATTTTCCCATTCTTACTTAAAGCATCGCCAGGAATAAACCAAGAGCCTGGTAAATTTGTGGGTAAACTCGTTCTCTTTAATTCATTAGGAGGAACATTAGGACCCATCATATCAGGATTTATATTGCTTGACCAAGTTGGTCTTTGGAATACCATTAAAATTATTGCAATTCTTTATGGAGTGGTTGCCATAATAATTGCCTCCACATCTGTTTATAAGCAAAAATATATTTTTTTGGCGTTGCCTGTTATAGTAGTAATAGGACTCTTACTAACAACCAATCCTCCCATTGTGCAATTAGAATCAAATCAAAAAATTCTTGATACTTGGCAATCAAGCGATGGTGTATTGACCATAGTAGAATCGGGTGGAAATATTCAAATGCGATTAGATAACTTTTATACGCTAGGTGATTCCAAATCTATTTTAGTTGAGCAAATGCAAGCGCATATCCCTTTATTGATTCACCCAAATCCTAAGAAAACCCTATTTCTAGGCATGGGCACAGGAATAACAGGAGGTGCTTCACTAAGTCATAAAGTTGAACAAGTTGAAATAGTAGAATTGGTCACCGATGTAGTTCCTGCAGCAAAGCAATATTTTTCACCTTGGGCCAATGGCCTATTTAAAGATAAACGAGTAAAAATAATAACAGATGACGCAAGAAACTTTCTATTAGGAACAGAAAAGAAGTTTGATGTAATTGTTGGTGACCTTTTTACACCATGGCATGCCGGCACAGGTAGCCTTTATACGGTAGAACATTTTAAGCAAGTAAAAAGTCAACTTCCAAAGGGAGGTATATTTGCTCAATGGCTTCCGATGTACCAGTTAACACCAGAAAGCTTCGAAATTATTGCGGCAACTTTTGCGTCTGTTTTTCCAGAAGTTACTTTGTGGCGAGCTGATTTTTCCTCAACAGGTGCAAGTATTGCATTGGTAGGCCAAGAGGCTGGAGCCAAACTTAGTGAAGATGTATTGAAACAAAACATTGTTAATGTGGTTGGCGAGAAGAAAGACAGCATTGACCACATGGCTACCCTTTTCTATCTAGGCAACCTAAAGGCGATAAAAAATAGTTTGTCAGGAGTGGTACTAAATACAGACAACAGGCGTTCAGTTGAATTTAAAGCTCCAATCTTATCCTATAAAGCGAGTGTGGGGCAAGAAACATTTATGGTAGGGAAAGAGTTAGAAAAGCTCATAAATACCCTCTACACTAATCTTCCGCCATCACAGGATCCATACCTATCCAACCTCCCTCCAAATGAAATAAAATACGTTGAAGTCGGATTATTATTCTTCCAATATCAGGGCTTAATTTCAGAGGGCAAAAAGCAAGAAGCTTCCTTAATTCGAGAAAAGATAAACATACTTGCACCAGAGTTTTTAAAAGATTAACAAGAAGCTAGTATAATATAGGTCATAAAAAAAGCCGCTCAAGGCGGCTAACTGTTATTTTATTTGAAATTAATCTATCGTAAATCAATAACCTCAACATCTTTATGTAGAGATTCATCGAAAGAGAAATCAGCATCTTTAAGATTAACATCAGAATCAAAATTTGTTATTGCATACGAAAATTCGCTTCCTTCGTTATCGTACATTGTAAATTTTCCTAACGTATTGTCATTCTTTGCAATTTCTAAACGAATTTTATAAAACTGCGCCTCCTTATTGGTGGCAATTAAATCTACTACATCATATTTTTTGCCTCCAATTGTAACGGGTGTTAAAAGCACGTATGTAAATCCTTCTTTATAAATACTATAAATGCTCGAAGGAGTAATGTCGCCAGCCTCTGCACTATGGTTATCTATATTTACTTCATTATCATCTGGCAAGTAAGTCCATACAGTTTTGCCGTTATTTATCACTTCTTGGCCTCCCATTTTAAGACTATACATGTCGCCCTTAACAGCAATGCTACCTTTAAATGTATCGTTTATTCCATCAGCTTTGTTCACCATGGTGTAATCAATATTTGATGTAAACGATGCGATAGCCTTGTACTTTGAACTCATAGCATCTAACACCGTTTTTGCAGTTTGAGCCGAAACTGTAGTTCCAATAAACATTACCGCCAACCCAATCAAAAATCTCTTTGTCATAATATTATATTTTTCCTCACTAATAATCACACAAAAATACGCATGTGATTTAATTAAAAATTATTTTTTATTGAGTTCATTCAATAACTGTTCCAAACTATATTCATCTGGAATTAATACTGATCTCGCTTTGCTTCCTTCAAATGGACCTACTATTCCTGCAGCTTCTAACTGATCAATTAATCTACCTGCTCTATTATAACCTAACTTGAGTTTACGCTGGATTAAACTGGTACTTCCTTGTTGATGCATCACAATTACTCTTGCTGCATCATCAAACAACTTATCTCTATCGTCTAAGTCTATTACCAAATTCTCTCCTGCTTCTTCGCCTACAAATTCGGGCAATAAATAAGCAGATTCATACCCACGTTGCTCCCCTATAAAATCGCAAATTCTTTCTATTTCAGGTGTATCTACAAATGCGCATTGTAAACGTAGTGTATCTGACCCTTGGGAAAATAACATATCGCCCATGCCAACCAACTGATCTGCACCACCTGAATCTAAAATGGTCCGAGAATCAATTTTAGAAGTAACTCTAAAACTCAATCGTGCAGGGAAATTAGCTTTAATTGTACCTGTTATTACGTTTACTGATGGCCTTTGTGTTGCCAAAACCAAGTGAATACCAATCGCCCTAGCTAGTTGGGCTAATCGTGCAATAGGCGCTTCTACTTCCTTGCCCGCTGTCATCATTAAATCGGCCAGCTCATCAATAACCAACACTATATAGGGCAAGAATCGATGCCCTTTTTCAGGGTTCAACCTTCGTTTAACGAACTTAGTATTATACTCTTTTATGTTTCGTGTACCCGCTTCTTTTAGTAAGTCATATCGAGCATCCATTTCAATGGTTAACGAATTTAATGTATGAATTACCTGTTTTGTATCGGTAATAATTGAGTCTTCTTTATCTGGCAACCTAGCTAAAAAGTGCCTCTCCAGTTTATTAAAAAGACTAAGCTCTACCTTTTTAGGATCTACCAATACAAGTTTTAGTTGCGATGGATGTTTTTTATAGATTAATGATGCGAGCAACACATTTAAGCCAACAGATTTACCTTGGCCAGTAGCACCTGCCATTAAAATATGAGGCATTTTCGCTAAATCAACCATAAATACCTCGTTGGTAATAGTTTTACCTAATACAACAGGCAGGTCCATTTCACTTTTCATAAACTTCTCGGTACCTAATACACCTTTAATATCTACCATTTCACGGTTTTTATTAGGCACCTCAATACCAATTGTACCCTTGCCAGGAATAGGCGCAATAATTCGAATTCCTAATGCTGAAAGGCTTAAAGCAATGTCGTCTTCCAAATTTTTAATTTTGGAAATTTTAATACCTGCGTCCGGCACAATTTCGTAAAGTGTAACCGTTGGGCCAATTGTTGCCCTTATGCTGGAAATTCCTATATTGAAATTAGTAAGTGTATTTACGATTCTATCCTTATTTTGCTGCAGCTCTTCCGAGCTCACTCGCACTTTTGAATCTCCATATTCGTTCAAAAGATCAAGTGTTGGGTATTGATAAGTCCCCAAATCTAACGTAGGGTCATAGTTTTCAACATCTTCAGCTTTTTCTTCTTCAACTTCTTTTTCTACTGAAAACTCAGGTTCAATTTCTTCTTCAACAGGAATTGGCTCCTTTTCTATGGAAGGAGTAACCTCTAATTCAATCTTCGATTCTTCCCTGTTTCCAACAATCGACTTTGCTCCCAGCCCTTCATCATCTAATAATTCATCTCCTGTATTGTCCATGATAGTTGGCTCCATTTCATCATCTGGCAATAGATCATCCATGCCATCAAAATGGACTTGGGCATCAACATCAAAGCCTTCTGTCTTTAAGTCAACTACACTATCATCGATTGAACCTTCAACTTCTTGTACTTTTTCTTTCACCTTAGACTTTAGCCCTAAAAAAGATGTGATGTCAAAAAAGAAGATGCCAAAAACAACCAATGAAAAAATGAGTAATAAAATACTACCCCAGCCAATCAAACTATTTACAATAACCGCCAGATTATAACCAATTCCTCCACTTAAAAAACTTAATGTAGTTACATTTTGGTTGCTCAAAACAATATCTCCTAAAAACAGGCTAATCCAAATAAGAAAAAAGAAAACGAATATTGTAGCCGAGCTTAAATTGACTAAGCTCCTATAAAAAACAATTCTATACCCATAGAGAAAGAACAAAAAAGGCAGTAAAAACGAGGCAAGTCCAAACCACTCAAAAATAAAATAGTGTGCTCCAAGTGCTCCATAAAGCTTCATCCAATTTTCAACTTCTAAGCCTGATTGTAACACACCTAACTCATGTACAGCATCTATTACACTCTGATCTGCTTGGCCAGTAAACAAATAAGAAATAAATGCCACCAAAAGAAACAATGAAACTGCCAACAAGAAAAAACCACCCGTTAATTGAAAGCGCCTATCTTTCAAAAATTTGAGTTCTATGTTACGCTTAGAGCCATTTTCCTCTTTTGCCTTATTTGCAAAATTCTTAGACTTATAGGTGTTTTTTGCCATAAAGGGTATTTGAAATATCTGTTATTTAGTGAGTACAGTAGGTTGACTAACCACAAATAAAGTAGTTTATCAAATCTAAGCCAAAGAGTGCTGCTTTTAAAATTAAAGAGCGCTTTCTATTTCATTGATTGCTCTTAATTTTGACCTATTTGGGTAGCTTTCTCCCAATAAAACGAATAACTGCACCTTGGCCTTTATGAAATTCCCCTTCCTCGAGATCAATCATCTTTTCCTCCAGTTCGAGTATTTCAAAGTTTTCGAAATCTTGCTCAATCTCTACTTTTGAAAACAACATATCTTTATTTTTAGGGCCGCCAATACCTGGGTTTAATTTAACCTGTTCAAGATTACTTTTACTAAACCCTTCTAAAATTACAAGCCCATTGGGTTTTAGAAGTTTTGCTAAATGCTTATGATACATAGACTTAATTGGAGTTGGAAAATGCGCATAGATTAACGCCAAAGAATCAAAGGTATTTTCCTTAAACCCAAGCTTGTCTAAATCTCCAACATGGTACTCCATATCAACATTCTTTAGACGAGCCAATGCTAGTGCTTTCTTTTTACCTTCTTCACTAATATCAAAAGCAGTTACATGCAATCCCTTTTCAGCAGCAAACACTGCATTTCGTCCTTCGCCCTCGGCTGGCAAAAGCATACTACCCGCTAGATTATATTGTATAATTGCTTGTTTTAGGTATTCATTTGGTGCTGTACCATACGCATAAACTTCTTTACTATATCTATCATTCCAAAACTCTATCATTCCTAGTCCTTTAATAGCGCTTTATTAATCTCCTTTACAAAAGAAGGCCCATTATAAATAAAGCCTGTATATACTTGAATTAGATCCGCACCAGCTTTTATCTTATCAACGGCATCTTGGGGAGTCATTATTCCTCCAACCCCAATAATAACGGGACCTACACCCAATTTATGACGTAACTGTTTAATAATTTCTGTAGAATGATTTGTAAGAGGAGCACCACTTACGCCACCATTGCCTATTTTGAGAGCTTCCTCTTTTGTGAAATTCAATTTTTCTCTGCTAATAGTGGTATTGGTTGCCACCACTCCTGCTAATTTGGTTGATTTAACAATTTCAACAATATCATCAATTTGCCCTTCAGTTAAATCAGGGGCTATTTTTAAAAGAATGGGCTTCGGAATTTTTTTGAGGTTATTGGCAGCTTGCAACTGATCGAGTAGCTTTTTGAGGGGTTCTTTATCTTGCAAAGCTCGTAAATCTGGTGTGTTAGGCGAACTAACGTTTACCACAAAATAATCGACTACATTAAATAGGGCTTCGAACGCATGAAGATAATCATGTGCTGCATCCTCATTGGGTGTGATTTTATTCTTACCAATATTACCTCCAATAATCACATTTGGATTCGTTGATTTTAACCTTTCAACAGCTTCTTCTACGCCCCCATTATTAAACCCCATTCGATTTAACAGCGCCTTATCTTTTTTTAATCTAAACAGCCTTGGTTGTGGATTGCCTAGTTGTGGCTTAGGAGTTAACGTACCAATTTCGATAAAGCCAAACCCTAAACTACTGAGTTCTTTTACACGTTTTGCATCTTTATCAAAACCAGCGGCAAGGCCCACTGGGTTCTTAAATTTTAACCCTAATACTTCCCGCTCCAATTTAGGGTTCTTAACTTGAAACAATAGCATAAAAATTGATTTCGTTCCCGGAATAGCCAAAACAATTCGTAGCAATTTCATCGATATGTTGTGTGCCTTTTCAGCATTAAAAAGAAAAAAGAAAGGACGAATTAAAAGTTTATACACAGTTTTTTTTGCAAATATATTTAAACAAATCGGGTATTGAAGCTAAGCAATTAGGTTATTGCAAAAATTGAAAGCTTAACTTCTTGGATGAAAATCTTGGATAACTTGTTGCAAGTAGGCTCTATCTAAATGGGTATAAATTTCGGTGGTTGTAATAGATTCATGGCCAAGCATTTCTTGCACGGCTCGAAGATCTGCACCACCTTCTATTAAATGTGTTGCAAAAGAGTGCCTAAATGTATGTGGACTTATGTTCTTTGTAATTCCTGCAACTTTAGCTAAATTCTTAATAATCGTAAAAATCATTACTCTACTTAACATAGCGCCTCTCCTATTCAGAAAAATATAATCTTCATTGCCAGGCTTAATAGCTAAATGAACTCGGCTTTCCTTTCTGTAAATATTAATGTATTTAATTGCTTCACGGCCAATTGGCACTAATCGTTCCTTATCCCCTTTTCCGATTACCCGTATATAACCAGCATCAATATACAGACTACTTAATCTTAAACTTATAAGCTCAGAAACTCTTAATCCACAGCTATAAAGGGTTTCTAAAATAGCTCTGTTGCGCGCACCTTCTGGTTTTGAATGATCGATTGAAGCAAGAAGTTTATCTATTTCATGTAAATCAAGCGTATCGGGTAGTTTTCTTCCAATTTGAGGAGATTCAATTAATTGCGTAGGATCCGTTTTAATGATGCCTTCAAAAAGCAAGTATTTAAAAAATGATTTTACACCACTAATTATTCGCGCTTGGCTATACGCTGACATCCCTAGCTCATTTAATAATTGGATGAAATCAGTAACGTTAGCATAAGAAATTTCCTTTGCAGAAATACTTTGCTCTTCAGAATCAGCAAACTGCTGCAATTTTATAATATCACGAACATAAGCTTCGATAGAGTTGTCTGCCAATGCTCGTTCAAGCTTTAAATAATGCTTAAATTGCGTGATTAAAGAATCCCAATTCATAGTTTTGATTATGGATTATAAAAATAACTAAACTAACATGCACATTGCAATTATAAACGGACCCAATCTTAATTTGCTCGGCACGAGAGAACCAGAAGTTTATGGAGCTACAACATTTGAGAATTATTTTAATGAGCTAAAAAATAAATTCCCTCACCTAAAACTTACCTATTTCCAATCTAATGTAGAAGGAGAGCTTATTAACCAAGTTCAAAAAATGGGTATAGAAAGCGATGGTATCATATTAAATGCTGCAGCCTACACACACACTTCTGTTGGTTTAGGCGATGCCATTGCAGCTATTGATACTCCGGTGGTTGAAGTACATATCTCTAATATTTATGCGCGTGAAGAATACAGGCATCATAGTTTTTTAACGGGTAAGTCTGTAGGTGTAATTTCCGGTTTAGGTCTAAAATCGTATGAGTTAGCTGTTAATTATTTAGTTACAAAATAACTATTAATCTATTCTCATTTTCTAGTAGTTTTGCGCAAATTTTAAAAATATGCAATTCGATTTTAAACAAATACTCTCCGTTACCTTAATTCTATTTTCAGTAATTGATATTATTGGATCGGTACCAATTGTAATTGACCTACGAAAAAAAGCAGGCAATATCTATTCTGGCAAAGCCACGCTTGTGGCAGGAGTTTTAATGATTTTATTTTTGTTTTTAGGCCAGTCAATTTTAGGTTTATTTGGCTTAACCATCGAATCTTTTGCTATCGCAGGCGGGATCATTATGTTCATTATTGCTATTGAAATGATTTTGGGGATTGATATTTTCAAGTACCATCCTGATGAAGTAAATGCCGCCTCAATTGTACCTATTGCTTTTCCTTTAATTGCAGGCGCAGGTACACTTACTACCATTCTTACCTTGCGGGTTGAGTTTGCAATTGAAAATATCATAGCAGGTATTATTATTAACTTAATATTTGTTTACTTGGTATTAAAAACCTCCTCTTGGCTGGAGAAAAAAATTGGAGCCTCAGGTTTTGGAATTTTAAGGCGCGTTTTCGGTATCATATTACTTTCTATTGCGGTTAAACTTATCTTAACAAATATGCAAACTGTATGATCACGCTTTACACGGATGGATCAGCCAAGGGCAACCCAGGAAATGGCGGGTATGGAACTGTTCTCATTTTTGGCAAGCATAGAAAAGAGCTAAGCCAGGGTTTTAGAATGACTACCAATAATCGCATGGAGCTCTTAGCGGTGATTGCAGGGTTAGAAGCACTGAACACCAATGAGCACCCAATCACCATCTACTCCGACTCTAAATATGTGGTTGATGCCATTAACAAGGGTTGGCTTGCCAATTGGGTAAAAAAGAACTTTAAGGATAAAAAAAATATTGATCTTTGGAAAAGATTACTTCCTTTATTAAAAAGATTCAAATTAACGTTTACATGGGTAAAAGGCCATGCTGGAATACCCGAAAATGAACGATGTGACCAGTTAGCTGTTGGAGCAGCAGAGGGAACCAACTTATTAATTGACGAAGGATTTGAATCTTCAAAATCCTAGGCGGATTTTCTAAATACTAAAGGTGTAGCTTTTGCCAATCTTTTAAAAGCCCTGTTAAAGGATGCCTCTGAAGAATACCCTACTTGCTCGGCAATTTTTGAAATTGGCTCTTTGGTTTTAAGCAACAATTCTTTAGCTTTTAAAATTCGCCATTGGGCAACATACTCCATAGGAGTAGCACCAATCATAGTTCTAAATTTATTGGCAAACAACGTGCGCGACATACCAGCTTCTTTGGCCAAGCTTACAAGGCTCCAAGCGTATGCAGGATTTAGATGAATTTTTGTAAGAGATTGACTCAATTGATTATCTGTAAGAGCAGCATAAAATGGATTATTAACTTGCTCTCTTAATATATAAGTACGTAATATATGCATAAGCATTACCTCGGCTAGCCTAGTCATTATTATGTTTGATCCTGGCAATGCCTCTAAAGATTCATTCAAAATCAGATTATACACGGTTTCAAACCAGGCCTTTTCGCGATGTTCAATATCTTTAATAATAATTGCTTTGGGTAACGTTTGAATAAAAGGGTGCACCAATGATTTATCAAACTGAAAATGGCCACATATTAAGTTGGTAATAGAACTATTGCCACTAAAAGGAGAATTGCCCGATTGTATTGATTGTACCACCTTCATTCCATCAAGCACATTGGAATGCGAAGAATCGGAAATAATATGCCCTGCTCCGTGTGGCAATAAAATAATATCTCCAGCATTCAATTCAATTGGCTCTTCGCCAGTTATACGCACGATACATTGGCCAGAAGCCACCATATGAAATTGCGAAAAATTGCTTTCTGCCGCTTTCATTCCCCAAGGGGTAGAAAAATCTGATCTAAAATAGATTGTACTACTTAACCGTATTACTGAAAAAATACTACTTAACACATCCATAGTGTACTAATTATCAATTTTAATGTATTTTATGATACCAATAATTCATTTATGTTGCAATATACTTGCATTGAAATCAATTAAACAAATTTTAAAATGAAAAAAGTCTATTTATCACTGTTAATTCTAACACTTATGGGAAGCACTATGAAAACCAATGCACAAAGCATTTATCACAATGAAGAAAATGTAGCAATCAATGGGTATGATTTGGTTAGTTACTTTACAGATTCAAAAGCTGTAAAAGGAAATTCAAAATATACAGCCAATCACAACGGTAGCATATTTTATTTTTCCTCTCTAGATCACAAAAAAGCATTTAAAAAGAACCCTTCAAAGTACATCCCTCAATTTGATGGATATTGTGCTTACGCAGTTGCGGCTATGAATAAGAAGGTGCCCACCAACCCAGAGACATTTAAAATTGTGGATGGAAAACTCTATTTATTCTTTAATGACCTATATGAAGGAAAGTCGTTTAATACGATAGAGCCTTGGAATGCTGATGAGTCCAACCTATTAAATACTGCCAATGGTAATTGGGAAGTACTAAGTAAAGAAAAGTAATAGTAGTAAGGTTAAATAAGGCTTACAGATTTGTAAGCCTTATTTATTTAGAAGCGAATAGTTAGGGTCTGCTTAAAAACGCCTAATTTATGATTGCTCAATTATTTACTTCAAAAATTTAGTCTCTAAGTGCAAAGGAATTTGCTATATCTTATAAAAACACGTGCATCTGATTTTCTTTAAAAATCAAATGCCTTAAAAATAAGCTAGCCACAAGCACGATATCTTCTTCATTGACTGCATTTCGTAGTATTAACATACAACTTTGGTCAATAATGAATATATCGCACTTGTGACTTTTTCAGCAAACCCTAGTTAGAGACTGCCCATAAAATCAGTATCTCTAAAAAAACTCAACCAAACTGCGTCATTTCTGCGTAGGCAGGAATCCGTTCTAACGGATGTTGTAAAAATTACAAATGTCTAAATTTTACTCTTTTCATACCCAATTGCTACTTTTCCATATTTACAGATTCCTGCCTACGCAGGAATGACGGTATCATTATTATACAGGTTTTTGCTTTGGCAAGAATGACAATACCTACTTTATGAACAGCCTCTAGTAAGTTTTTGTGAGCACACAAGACTCTGTAAAATCAAATCCAAAATCATCGCTTAGCTCGGCCAATATTGGCTCGTATAATTCTTTAATTATAGGAATAAGCACTCCTTTCGATTGAATCTTATTTTCTAAAATTAACTTTGTGGCAATCCCTAATGGCAATCCAACTGTTTTAGACATGGCCGTATCTACCGTATCTTCCCCTATGGTAACCATCGTAGAGTGTATCTCGGTTTCACGATTATCGTTACTTTTATCCAAGTAATTAAATTTGTGCCACATCACGATCATATCTCTATCTTCCTTATTAAGCGTCCATTTTTTGCGTAAAATCGCCTCTAATATTTGAGCAGGGGTCCCTTCCTTAAGACCCACTAATTCTTCGCTAAAAACACCAACCCATTTTAATTTATGCATAATATCACCTTGCATATCTAAACTTAAATAATGAGCTAATTTCAGTTCTACAGAATCACCTGGATTATAAGATAAAAACGAGTTAATAAACTGACGATGTGTCATTTTATCCACACCCTCCATTTGGTAGTTGTCATCGGTAGCTCCTAACTGAACAAATATATTCCAGGCTTTACTAAAACCAGGTCGCCTAAATGTGCCCCTATATAAGGTATCGATCCCTCGAAGGTTATATACATCCAGGTATTTTAAAGAATCTCGATTGGCATATGCCTCAAACTCTCCATACTTAGGAATATGAACAATTTCTGTTCTCCTAAAAAGCCTTTGGTAAGGAATAAATTTATACCGTCCTTCTTGAATAAATTTAACAATGCCTTGCCCAGCTAAAACCACATTTCTTGGGTTCCACGTAAACTTATAATCCCATGGATTCTCATCTTCATTTGGTGCTAATAACCCTCCTGTAAAAGATTCAAATCCGATTAATTTATTTCCTTTATTTCGTATTCTATCAATTACTTGCATGGCACTCATATGATCAATACCAGGATCAAGACCACATTCGTTCAAAAATACAAGTCCTTTGTTTTTAGCTTCTTCATCCAAAGCCCGCATTTCATCATTTACATACGATGCTGTTACCAAGTGCTTGGATAGTTTTAGACAAGTATTAGCTACTATCATATGAAACCTCGCAGGCAACATACTAATAACTAAATCTACTTTAGCCACCTCCTTTTCTAATTGAGATTCGTTCGTTGCATCAAAAGCAAAACCTCTGGCCTTCCCTCTCCCTTTTTCATTTGCCAATGCTTCGTCTACATCTCCAATAGAGATATTCCAACCTTTTTTATCACTAAGTGTTAAAAGGTATTCGATCAAAGTAGAAGCTGATTGACCAGCCCCTATTAGTAAAATATTTTTCATTTGCTTAAAAAAATTAATCACTCAAAGTAAGGTGTATAATTATTGTTCTCAAAAGGATTTATTCGTTTATTATTGCATTTATTATTGTAATTAATATTAGCCAGTATGGGATTTAAGGAAAGCTTTGAAAATCAACTAGATAAGTTAAACAACGAAGAACAACTCGTAGTGAAAGCAGCACTTAAGGCTGTAAAAAGCTCGCACTCCCCTTATTCGAATTATAAAGTTGGAGCCTCGCTATTATTAGATAATGGAGAAACCATTTTAGGCAGTAACCAGGAAAATGTAGCCTACCCTTCTGGCATTTGTGCAGAACGTTCTGCTTTATTTACCTATGGCTCTGGAGGAAGACAGAGTACAATAAAAATCCTTGCTATTGTAGCGTTTGATGAGAAAGGGGAACAATCTGAAACTTGCTCACCTTGTGGGGCATGCAGGCAAGTAATGATTGAGTTTGAAGAACTTCAAAAGCAACCGTATAAAGTAATTTTCTGCTACGAAGGGAAAATCAAAATCTTAAAAAGCAGCTCAGAATTACTGCCCTTTGCCTTCCATTTTTGAAGTGGAAAACTACGCTAGCGTATCTTTTCAATCAAGTGGCAGGTATGCCGTTTTAGGCAGCCTTCATAAATCAACCAAGAATGTAGTCATCGCATTTCACGGACAGGGACAGCTAGCAAAATACTTTATTCAAAAATTGAAAGGATTACAAGCGCTTGGAATCACGGTTATTGCCCCCGAAGGACTTCATTATTACTATTTGAATGGTTTTTCTGGCCGTGTGGGTACATCGTGGATGACAAGCGAAAACCGTTTGATGGCCATTGCTAATTACATCAGCTTTTTAAACCTGATGCGTACTGATATAATTTCAAAAACGAACCCAGGTATAAAAATTCATTTATTAGGATTTTCGCAGGGTGTGGCTACAGTTAGTAGATGGGTTGAGCAGACTAAATTCGATTTTGAACAGCTTATTCTTTGGGGAGGAGCATTACCTCCTGATCTAAATAAAGAGTTAATAAATAAAAGAATGAGCGGCAAACCACTCCATCAAGTAATAGGGAAAAGGGATCCTTTTATTGATTCAGAAAAGGTAGAAGATTTAAAATTGCTGATAGAAGGATATGGGCTTTCGGCTGACTATACTTATTATGACGGAGTTCATGAAATTACACCTGATACACTATTAAAATTATTTAATCCCTATTAATTACCCTGGCAGATGCCTGAGCCGTTGGCAACACAATAACATCGCTCACATTAACATGAGGGGGTCTTGAAACCATAAACAAAGCAACCTCAGCAATATCATCGGCATACAGAGGTTCGATCCCATTATAAGTTGAATCCGCTTTTTCTACATCTCCTTTAAAACGAACCGTTGAAAACCCCGTATTAACCAATCCCGGACTTATTTGGCTCACCCTAATTCCATAAGGATTAAGATCCATGCGCATACCATTATTTAGTGCATCAACGGCATGTTTAGAAGCGCAATATACATTGCCATTTGGGTACACTTCTTTACCAGCAATTGATCCAATGTTTATAATATGGCCACTTTTACGCTCAACCATTTGCTTAATAACAACTTTGCTTACATATAAAAGTCCTTTTACATTGCCATCGATCATGGCATCCCAATCATCTAAATCTCCATCCTGGATAGGAGCCATTCCATGTGCATTGCCCGCATTATTAATAAGCACCTCAATTGTATGCGATACCATGATAGGTTGAAGAGCTCGTTCTACTTCTTTCCTATTTCTAACATCAAAAAGAGCAGTAGTAACTGATACTTTACGAGAGAGTTCTTTGGCAATATCTTGCAATCTCTGTTTATTTCTACCACATAAAACTAAATTATACCCATTGTTGGCTAAAAGCCTTGCAGTAGCTGCACCAATACCAGATGATGCGCCTGTAATTAAAGCTGTATTCATTATTGGAAGTGAAAATAGATACTAACAGATTTTGATTTCAAATCTTTGATGCCTGCCGTAAAATCATTATTACTACCCACGACATCTATCAGGCCAAACGAGAATCGTATTTCTGGAGAAAATTTAAATAATGGATAATATAAATCAAAGCCAAATCCAAAATCAGCCATTAAGTTAACTCCATTTAACTGAAGAACACCCTGATCTTCAGCTAATTCTGTTTTACCTGCCGCTTCAATCGAAGGTGTGACACCCCCTAAAATATACATTCGAATATTACTTCTTCGCTGAGATTTGTATTTAAAAAGAATAGGAAAATCTACCCCAACGCTTTCAATAGTTTCTGTCAAAGAATTTTGTCCTATGTAATTATATTGCAGTGCATATTCTGAGAATGTAACTTTGGGTGTAATCCGAGCATCAACAAAAGGCGCTAATCTAAAATTGACAATAAATCCAAGTGAAAAGCCTGGCTTTTTTAATGGCATAATCGATTGCACACTATCCATTGCAGGTGCGGTAAAAAAATCTGAATAGGTAAGTTTAAGAGATGAAGTATGAAACCCGAATGAAAACCCATAGGTTACCAAACGCCTTTCATCGTAGCGAGGATTATTTACCTCACCCGAAAATTGCTGTTGTGCCATTACAGTGAATGGCAACAATGCTAAAAGTAATATGGTTATTTGCTTCCCCAATAAATTGAACTAATTCCTAAAGTTAGTGGAATTGCTTTAGTTTCAGTAAATCCTACTTCATTCATTATATCTATAAACGTCTGCCCATGTGGAAAAGCTGAAACAGATTCTGGTAAATAAGTATATGCCGATTGATCCTTAGAAACCAGTTTCCCAATGGTTGGCAAAATTGCTTTAAAATAGAAATTATAAACCTGCTTAACTGGAAACTTGCTTGGTTTCGAAAATTCAATAATAACCACATGCCCCCCAGGCTTCATTACTCTAAACATTTCGGATAACCCTAACTTCAAGTTTTCATAATTACGTACACCAAAAGCAACGGTTACCGCATCAAAAAAATTGTCCTCAAATAACAATTTCTCTGAATCACCTAATTGCATTTCAATTACAGTATCAAGTTTTTTTGATGTTATTTTTTTTCGGCCAACTTCAAGCATTCCTTCCGAAATATCAACGCCATAAATTTTGTCGGGTTTCAATCTGGATGATTCAATTGCAAAATCACCTGTACCAGTGGCAATGTCTAACATTACTTTGGGCGCAAATGGCTTAAGCATACGAACAGCCTTTTTTCGCCATAAAATATCGATTCCCATGCTTAATACATGGTTAAGTAAATCATAGCGCTTGCTGATGTTGTTAAACATTTCAGCAACCTGCTCTTTTTTACCTTGGTCTTTTTCTTTGTAGGGAACTACTTGCATTAAAGCTTTTATTTAAGCCCACAAAATTGAAACAAAGTTTTAGGATTAAAAAGAAAGCCTCTTATTTAATAAACTTGAATTCAACTCGCCTGTTTAATTCGCGTCCTTCTTTTTCTTGATCGTTCGCTGCCAATGGTTTTTCAGAACCCATTCCTTTAGTAGAAATTCTGCCTGCCTCAACACCCGCTTTAACCATTGCTGCTTTTACTTTTTCAGCTCTTTTTACAGACAACGACTTGTTAAATCGCTCCATACCAACAACATCCGAATGCCCATAAAGTTCAAGTTTTAAAGCAGCCTTTTGTTTCATTAAACCAACTGCCATTTCAATATAGGCGGCATCTTCTGAATGAAAATAAGAGCTGCCAAAATCGAAATATACATTACGAACTCGATCTCCTGATATTTTGCGTGGTGCTGGCTTTGGTATATCAACTTTAGGAGGCTCAACTTTTGCTTTTATCAAAGTAACTGATTGCGCAAAGTTGATTGGTTCATTACCTGCTGCAGGAAAATTAATGGTGATTAACTGCGATTCATACCCATTTTGAGTAATATTTAAAATATACTCTTGTCCCTTACCTTCGGTAGAAGCAAAGGTGTAAACACCTTCAGAACTATTGTTAGCCGCTAAGCCTCCGGTTCCTAAAACACCCCTTAAATTTACCACAGCACCCATTGGCCCTAAGGGCCCTGAAACTGAAACTGTTAACGTAACTGGCGCTAATTGTACAGGTGCAACCACCGCTACAGGCTCCGCTTTTGGATCATCGCGTTTCATTTCGTCTGGCACTTTTAGCATATACAAATCAGTATATCCAAACCCGTCTTCTTTTACAGAAGCATAATACGCACGCTTTCCATCTTTAGATGGTGTAAAATAAATATCATCATCAGGTGTATTTATAGGGTAGCCCATATTTGTGGGCGCAGTCCAAGCCTGACTTGCACTATCGTACTCAATACGGTAAATATCATAGCCTCCCATTCCGTTACCTCCACGACTACTGTAATAGAGCGTTTTGCCATCAAAGCCGATAAAAGGGCCGTCTTCATCAAATGGGGTATTTATAGGCGCACCTAAATTGGTGGATTTTTGCCAAGCTCCCTTAGCGTTTTTTTGAGAAACCCAAATATCAATTCCGCCTTCTCCTCCTGGTTTATCACTGGCAAAAAAGATGGTATTCCCATCTGGAGATAGAGAAACCGAAGTTTCGGAAAAATCAGAATTTATATGTTTACCCAATGGCTCTGGATACGACCAATTATCATTTTCATCTTGGATAGAGACGTAGATATCTCCGTTATTTTCATCTTTATAAATATATAGTTCCTTGCCATCCTTGGATAAACCCACATTAGAATCGTGGTACATCGTGTTTACTACATTGCCGATATTATCAGGGAAATCCCATAATCCATTTACCTTTTTACTTACAAAAATATCTTCATACGGCACATTATCTTCGGCCACATCTTCATTCAAGTTTTCTAACTTTCGTCTTGAAGTAAAAATCATAATATTTTCATCTGCATCTACTACAGGGGCATAATCATAATTTGCAGAATTGATATCTGGACCCAAATTTTCTATTTCAACATCTTCAGGAAACTCCATTAAGATTTTACCTTGCTCACATTCAAATATTTTTCTTTTTACAATTCCTTCAGCTACCAAGTCATTGCCCAAATAATCAGGATTGGCAGCCAACTTTGCTAAATATTGATCGTAAAATTGGGTGGCATCATCAAACTTGTAGCCGTAATGAAGACTTTGCCCCACCTTATAGAGTAAGTCAAATGTATAATCAGGATCCTGGTCATACACTTTCATAAAGTATTCTGTCGCCTGCCCTTTTGTAACAGACTCTAATAAAGAAATACCCGACATATAATTTGCGCGAATATTATTAGGATCCATAAGAGCGGCAGTTACATACATCTCCTTAATATCAGCGTATGCTTTGGTCTCTCTATATAACTGATCAGCAAGTTCAACATATTGCTGTGCAATTTCTTCGTTAGTTTGCTCTTGCGCAAAAGAAGAAAGTACTACACCAACCATTAAAAATGTGGCGATTAAATACCTGATACTTTGTAGTTTAAATTGCATGCTTAAAGCAATAGGTTAGTTAGTAAAAATCTAAGATAAGAAATTGATTCTAACATGTTGAATAATCTGCATTGTTTTTCTTACTCATATTAATCCGATGGATATTGGAAGAATACAATTAAACTTGCATTCTTAAAATAAATACCATGAAAATCAAGTCGGCAGAGTTTGTAATTAGCAATACAGATGTAAAAAAATGCCCTCCAACTACCATCCCTGAATTCGCATTTATTGGACGATCAAATGTTGGAAAATCTTCGCTCATTAATATGTTAACCAATCGCAAAAAATTGGCCAAAACATCGGGTAGGCCAGGAAAAACGCAATTAATCAATCATTTTATAATTAATGATGAATGGCACTTGGTTGATTTACCTGGCTATGGATGGGCAAGAGTTAGCAAAACCGACAGAGGTAAGTTTGGTGATATAATTGCCAACTACTTGCTGGATAGAGAAGCGTTGGTTTGCACTTTTATTCTGATAGATATTAGGCTAAAACCGCAGCCCATAGACCTGGAGTTTATTAATTGGATGGGTGAAAAGAATTTGCCTTTTGCACTCGTTTTTACGAAGGCTGATAAGATTTCTAAAAACAAAGTAGAATCGCATAGGGCAGCCTTTAACAGAGCACTTAAAGATGATTGGGCTGAATTACCGGTTTCATTTATAACCTCATCACTTGCCAAGCAAGGACAAGAAGACGTATTGGATTATATTGAGGATGTGATAAATTCTTTAGACTAGAATAAGACACAGTACTTAACATGTTAGGCAAACGATAAAAAAGTCTTGTGTCTAACATCTAAAAATATAACATCTATTTTCCTGCACTAAACAACTTTTGCTTTTCATCTTTTGAAAGGCTTTCATATCCATACTGAGATATTTTATCTAAGATAGCATCAATTTCTTCTTGAGACACATCCGCGTTTGCAGCAGTTGTACTTGTATTTTTTGAGGTTGTTGGTTTTCTTTTAGAAGAAGCTTTTTCGGATGCACTCTTTTTATAAGAAACATGCACCTTGGGCTGATGTACAAAAAAACTTTTTATAAAAGCTATAAACCAATGAACAGGCTTACCTAAATCAACTCCAGCTTGCAATTGCTTAATAAATAAAAAGCCCAAAGCCGCCCCACCTAAATGCGCCAAATTACCTCCTGCATTGGCTCCTGTAGTATTAACTAGGGAAATAAAAACATATACAAGGGCTATATATTTTATTTTTACTGGCCCAAAAAACATAAGATGCATGGTGTAATTAGGAGATAAAGTAGCCGCTCCAACCACAACCGCATATACAGCACCAGAGGCACCTAGCATGATGGATGTATCTACACCATTGGTAAAAGGAGGCACCAAGTTGTACATAAATAAATATAGCAAACCACCTGCAATACCACCCAATACATATAAGCTTACTACTTTGCTCCCTCCCAAAAACTCCTTAATAATTATACCAAACCAGTATAAAAAAAGCATATTAAATATGATATGCATGAACCCCCCATGCATAAAAAAATAGGTAATTAAAGACCAAGGTTGAGATAAAAAAGACGAAATCGAGGCAGGGATAAGAAAATAACTTTCAATGGTTGTGTAAAGATCAGTTGCTTGTAGAAAAAAGAGGACAACATGCAATAAACTAAACACTATAAACACTGCTACGTTTATAAAAATAAGTTGCATTAACCCATTATCGGGCAGTTTAAAGGCATTCTTAAATTCATCCATTAACCCAGTTCCAAAACCGCCTCTTCCGTATGATTGTCTTCCGTATTGCATTGATTATATTAATAGAAATTATTCCGTTGTTTGTTCCACAATTTTATCATAATAAAAGCAAAAACCATTCCTCCTAAATGGGCTAAGTGGGCTACATTATCACCTGACTTATGCCCAAACTCCGAATAGATTGCCATCCCACCTAAAATAACCACCAAGTACTTTGCTTTAATGGGGATTGGTGGAAAAAGTAACATGAGTTGTGTATTCGGAAACAACATGCCGAAGGCCATCAAAATTCCATATATAGCACCTGATGCCCCTACCATTGGAACATTAATTTTATGGTTATAAATATCTTCTAAATAATTTATGCTTTGAGCTTGAGTTTCACGGTCATTTTCATGTTCATTATAATAATCAATAAAGCTATACACTTGAGCGTAATACTCTGTTGCATATTTTGAAACAAATACGGCAAAATCATCAGGGTTAGGATTGGCACTGTACTCCTCCATTTTATTTTTCATCGGAATGGTTTGCGAATACTTTACGCCTTCGTAAAACAGCCCAGCACCAATTCCTGTAATGAGGTAAAATATTAAAAACTTTTTTGGCCCCCAAAACTGTTCTAATAGAGGACCCAAAAACATTAACCCCATCATATTAAATATGATATGCATAAAGCCACCGTGGGCAAACATATACGTAAATAGCTGATAGGGCATAAAATGAGGCGATTCCAAGTGCCACAACCCAAGAAATAGATTGATATTACTTAAGCCCAATAACGAAGGTATAAAATAAGCTGCCAACGTAATGATGAGCAGATTCTTAACCATCGGTGTTAATCTTTGAAACATACTAGTTAGTTAAAAAAGTCTTTAATTCGGTTTAAATCTAAAACAAAATAAGTCGAACGACCATCGGGCGCAAAATTGGGTATTTCACATCCAAACAATTCATCTATCATCGCATTTATTTCTTCTTGTTGTAATATTTGTCCGGCTTTAATACAAGATCTCTTTGCCAATGATCGGCACAAGTTCTCTTGAGTAGTAATCGTTAAACTAGACTTATTTATTTTAAATTGATCTAATAATCCTTCAAATACATTTTTTTCTTGTCCTCCAACTAAAGCAATCGGAGCACCATTTATGATTATAGCGCTTTGGCCAAACTCTTCAAATGCAAAACCAAGCATTGAAAGTTCCTCTTGCATTTCCAATACGAGTGTATGGTCGGCAGGGTTTAGCTCAACGGTAATAGGAAACAATAATTGTTGCGTTTGACCAACACCACTCGTTAAGTTTGAACTGTATTTTTCAAATAAGATGCGTTCGTGTGCAGCTTCTTGATCAATTAGTAAAACGCCCGATTTTATTTGTGAAAAAATATATTGGTTATGCAATTGAAACTTAACTCCAACAGGAGAAGATATCGTTTCTCCCTCCGTATTAATAGCACTTTTAATCGTTACAGTTTCAGCTTGTAAAGGATCAAAGTTCAACTTCGATTGTTGGATTTGCTCTGTATATAAACTATCCCAATTTTTTAAATTAGGGTCCTTCTCAATATTTCTGAACTGTGTATAATCATTATCTTTATTTGATGCCTGCCCAATGCTCATCGGTTGAAGCTGGCCAAAATTTACATCGGAATCAAAATCAATGGCTGGACCAAAGTTATGAGTGCCTAAGGCCTGTCTAATCGAAGCCAGCAATACACCATATACCGTGCGCTCATCCTCAAATTTAATTTCGGTTTTAGTTGGGTGCACATTTACATCGATACTGGCAGGATCCATCTCAATAAACAATACATAAAATGGATGTGTGTCTTGTTGTAGTAGCCCTTGATAAGCATTAAGAATGGCGTGGTGTAAATAACTGCTTTTAATAAACCGATTATTTACAAAGAAGTACTGTTCGCCTCTAGATTTTTTAGCAAATTCGGGTTTGCCTATATATCCTTTAATTGAAATGGTTTCTGTTTCCTCACTACAGGTTGCCAATTGCTCTTTATAATTTTGCCCAAACAAGCCTACAATCCGTTGGCTTAGTTTACCTGCTGGCAAATTATATGTTTCTAAATCGTTTTGATAAAACTCAAATTCAATCTCTGAATGAGCCAGTGCAATGCGTTGAAATTCTTCTACCAAATGTCGTGTTTCCACCCCATTCGATTTCAGGAAATTTCTTCTAGCAGGAATATTATAAAATAAATTCCTGACACTGATACCAGTTCCTTTCGCACACGAAACAGGTTGTTGAGACGTAATCTCTGAGCCAGCTACTTCAATCGAAGTTCCAAGTTCATCATCTACCATCCTAGTTCTTATTTCCAATTGCGAAACTGCTGCAATAGAAGCAATGGCTTCACCTCGAAAGCCCATGGTTGTGAGTGAAAACAAATCTTCGGCCTTTCTTATTTTAGAAGTTGCGTGACGCTCTAAACTCATTCGGGCATCCACTTCGCTCATTCCACTGCCGTTATCAATAACCTGGATTAATGCTTTACCAGCTTCTTTAATAATTACTTTAATATGAGTTGCACCCGCATCAACAGCATTTTCTAAGAGTTCCTTGAGAGCAGAAGAGGGCCTTTGCACCACCTCACCTGCTGCAATCTGATTGGCGATAGAATCAGGAAGTAATTGAATAATGCTTTGCATGTAAATACTAAGAGCGTTTTAAACGTTTAAGAATCACAAATAAAGTAATCAATCCAAAAACGGTGTAAAGGGCTATATTTCCGAAATACATATACCCTACCACGCCTCCGAAAAGAAGTATTACAAATAAAAATCGAAGAACACTGCTGTTGTCTTTTTTTGACATTTCACGGTTAAACGCATTGGAAATTCTTGCTCCAGGAACATAAGTCCCTTTCTTTTTTTCTGCATTTATTTCTGCGATAATCAATCTTTCTCGATTCTCCACTTCGTCTTTAATAGGATCATAATATCTGGGCTTTACGTAAAACCGTTGATGATTAGGCAGTTTAATTAAAGAAGGAATTTTCATTTTATTAAGTTTGATCTTATAAATAAAATACTAAAAAAGAGTAGCTTGCCACTACATGATTATACAAATTTAAACGTTTATTTTGTTTATTCCCTTTAGGATTTTTTATGCGTTCAATTTTTATTCTTTTTTTATTCTTACTGGCATTTACACAACCAGCCTTTTCAAAGGAACCTAATCCTGCGACCAAAAGTATCGCCCATCGAACAAAAATTGAGGCGAGCAAGTTAACCTTTGAACAGCAAGTATTTCATTTGCTGTGGATAAAGGATCAAGACAACTACAATTCTAATCAAGGAGGATTGGTTACCAATAATCCAGAGGTTATAAGTAATGAAAATAAAAATTCACTATCCTATTCAGTTTTAAATGTATATAAAGGTGTTGGGGGAGTATCAAATTCACCCATTCCGTTTCCGTCATTTGCAGTAAGAAAAAAGTCAACTCAAGAAGCAGTTGATTTTGCGCAAAATATTTACCAACCAGATTTTGTAATTGATGTAAACCCTGTTTCTAGTGCCGTGTTTTATGGGATTGAAATATCCGACTCAAACCTTACCCTCACACCTCACTTTAGCAGTGATAGCCTGTTAGTTTCTCTTTCTCTTTACGATCAAATTTGGTGGCTTTCAAATCCGAGTGATGTCATCAAAACTTTAGTCGGGAACAAAAAACCATCTAAAAAAATAAAGAAATTAGTAACTAGCCTTACACAAAAAGCTATCCAACGAAAGAAACAGTATTATAAAAATAAAAAAGTAAGCATAGCCAATATTGATAATTACACGCGATGGGCTTGGAAGCAATATAGCACGAGTATATCACTCTTAAACAACCCAGCCAAATTGCCTATAAAAACACTCGATACAAAATATTTTTGTACTACAACTTTGAACAGCGAGGAGTTTTACACATTTAATCGGCATTTAAACTTTTATGTATCTCACGCCTACTATTCAAACTCGTTAGACTTTGATTCTTTAGAAAGCCTTAACAGACTTAAAACTTATGATTATATCCTAGTTCCAGCCTCTTCACTTACTGAAATTCAACTTAAAAACATTAATTATTTATCGCAAGAACTAAATGTAATTCTTGTTTGGTATTCTAACGAGCCCCCTCCCAAAGAGATATCATCGCGTATAACTCAAATCCAAGTAGTTGAATTGAATGGGGTGACTGAAGCATTAGTGCCACAATTAATTTTTGGTGCCTTGGGTTTTGTTTCAAACAAAAATCCAATTGAATATGCTCCTCCATCAATGGCAACGTTGCCATTAGGTAGATTGCAGTTTGGGCCGCCTGCATTGGCTTATTTAGATACCAAAATATTAAGCAAGATCGACACACTGGTTGAAAATGGAATTAGGCAACAAGCCACACCAGGTAGCCAAGTATTAGTATCTAAAAATGGCATTGTGGTGTATTATCAAAACTTTGGAAACAAAACCTATGAAATTCCCGATGCCATCCAAGATAGACATTTATACGATTTAGCCTCATTAACAAAAGTAATGGCAACTACCCAGGCACTAATGTTTTTAACAGAACGCGGTATGTTAGATTTGGACAAACCCATTGCACATTACCTACCCGAAATGTGGGATACTGATAAAGCTTTTATTCCGGTACGAGAAATATTAGCACACCAAGCAGGTCTATACCCCTATATTCCATTTTGGAAACAAGTATTACCTAAAAGAGATTTGGAGGCTGCACTAACCCATAAAAAATCTAAAGATGCGTACCAAATAGGAAAAAACACTTATATAGCTCCATACCTAGGGGACTCATTATTGAGTTGGTCTATTCATTCAAAAAGATTACGTAAATCCGATACTGAGCAAGCCTACGGTTATAAGTACAGTGATATCGGTTTTATAATCCTTAAAACGTTGGTAGAGCGAATTGTAAATCAACCATTAGATGCATTTTTAGATCAAAATTTATATGCCCCCCTTGGAATGACTCATACCACTTTTACGCCACTATGCAAATTTTCGGCAGAAGACATTGTTCCTACAGAAGGCAATGGAAAATTTAGAATAGGTGAGCTCACCGGTTTTGTAAACGACCAGAACGCGGCTCTGCTAGGAGGTGTATCGGGACATGCTGGTTTGTTTGGAAATGCCATAGATTTAGCAAAGCTTATGCAGTTACAATTGCAACTTGGTACCTATGGTGGCAGCACTTATTTGTACCCAGAAACAATATTGAACTTTACTAAACGACAGTATGTTGGAAACCGAAGAGGATTAGGATGGGATAAACCAAGTAGAGGGTCAAACGGGCCAACTACTGATTTAGCTTCTCAAAAAACCTTTGGTCATACAGGTTTTACAGGAACGGCAGCTTGGGCAGACCCCGAACACCAACTAATTTTTATATTTTTGTCGAACCGTGTATATCCTGATGCTGGAAATTTTAAACTTAATCAGTTAAATATCCGTACCAGAATACAAAGTTTGCTCTATGAAGCAATCGATTTTAACAACTGATGCACTTTAGATAAAACGTCAATAGCTGCGTTATACTTAGTAAGAATTTTGATCATTTACAATAGTAAACTCCCGAAATTCTTAATTTCGCCAGCCTTGTTCTTCACGTTTTCTTCGAAGGCACTAAAATGAACAGCTTAATAAAAAAATACATTAAATGAAAATAGGAATTGTTTGCTACCCAACCTTTGGTGGTAGTGGAGTAGTTGCCACAGAACTAGGAAAAGCATTAGGTAAAAAAGGGCATGAAGTTCACTTTATAACCTATTCTCAACCGATGCGCTTAGATTTTTTTAGTCAAAATATATTTTACCATGAGGTAAGTTTTAACTCATATCCGCTTTTTAAATATCCACCATACGAAATGGCACTGGCTAGTAAAATGGTTGATATTGCCAAATTTGCAAAGCTGGATATTTTGCACGTGCATTATGCAATACCCCATGCATCTGCTGCGTATCAAGCAAAGCAAATTTTAGCAGAGGAAGGTATAAACCTTCCTTTTATAACCACATTACATGGTACAGATATTACGCTGGTAGGTAAAGATCCTTCGTACGAGCCAGTGGTTGCGTTCTCCATAAATAAATCAGATGGAGTAACTGCCGTTTCAGATAACCTAAAAGAAGACACCCTTGACCATTTTGATATTACAAGAGATATTAGAGTTATTCCTAACTTTATTGATTTAGAAAGATTTAAAAAACACAAAAAAGATCATTTCAAAAAAGCAATTTGCCCTAACGGAGAAAAGTTGATTGTGCATACCTCCAACTTTAGACAGGTAAAGAGGGTTGATGATGCACTAAGAATTTTTAGCAATATTGTGGCAAAAATGCCTGCCAAATTACTTCTAGTAGGTGATGGTCCTGAGCGAATAAAAATGGAAGCTTTGTGCAGAGAACTGTGTGTAGCTGACGATGTGCGTTTTCTTGGTAAGCTTGACGTAGTTGAAGAGGTACTTTCGGTTGCAGATTTATTTTTAATGCCTTCTGAGAAAGAAAGTTTTGGGCTAGCGGCATTGGAAGCCATGGCTTGCGAAGTTCCCGTGATTTCTACCAACGCTGGAGGAATTCCTGAGTTAAATATTGATGGAGTAACAGGGTTTGTAAGTGATATTGGAGATGTTGAAGAAATGAGTAAAAATGCAATTTATGTTCTGCATGATGACAATTTGGCCACTTTTAAAAAGGCTGCTTTAGCAAGAGCAACTGAATTGGATATTAATAACATTGTCCCTTTATACGAATCGTATTACCAAGATGTACTTGACAGACAACCTGCGATGAAGTAGCATATTAGATAAAAAATTAAGGATAAATGTCACTTACAGAATGTAGTTTGGTTCGTTCCTATTACTTTTGTAAAAATAATCGCTAACATGTCAGTAATAGTAACACCAAAAAACAAAGGGCGCAAGCAGCTTTTTAAGAGTCAATTTCTTGAAAGGCTTACCCGTACTCATATTGCAATCCCAATTACCATATTTGTTGTATATGCTGTTTCATTATTAACGTATAGCATCTATACGGTTCAATCGCTTTCTATCCAGCAAACTGTTATGTTTTTCTTTGTAGGGTTATTTTTCTTTACACTGGTAGAATATGTAATGCATCGGTATTTATTTCATATTGGTACAGGAACGAAGAAAAGAGAAAAATTCCAATATACATTACACGGTGTTCATCATGAGTATCCAAAAGACAAGGAGCGATTAGCCATGCCTCCTGTAATGAGTATTACTATTTCTACACTGCTATTGTTCCTTTTTAAATTTATAATTGGCGATATCGTATTTGCCTTTTTGCCAGGGTTTTTAGTGGGTTATGCTTTTTATTTAGTGATGCATTACATCCAACATATATTTAAAGCACCCAAAGGGTTTTTTAACTCTTGGTGGGCAAACCATGCTGTTCATCATTATAAAGACCAAACCAAGGCGTATGGAGTTACCTCTCCTTTCTGGGATTATGTATTTGGCACCATGCCCACAAAAAAAGTGGAAACAATTTCTGGTAACATTGATAAATAAGTATCAGCATATTAGGTACAACTATTCATTCTTACTATAAGCCCTGCTATTGCCCCTGCATAACAAAAGCACCCCAATAATACGGCTCTGGGTATTTCCCCTTTAGTGCTTTTTGCGCTACTTCAAACGATTTATGTTTATCCTTAGTACTTAGCCAGTTTTTGTAAAAACTAGTCATTAATAACTGAGTGGCTGCATCATCAACTTTCCATAAGCTCATAATCACAGATTTGGCTCCAGCCACTTCAAACGACCGTTGCAAACCATAAACACCCTCCCCTGACATAACATCTCCTAAACCTGTTTCGCACGCACTAAGTACCACTAAATCCGTATTGGTTAAGTCTAAGTTCATGGCTTCATAAGCTGTTAAAATTCCATTATCACCCCCCATTACATTATCCAAATTACCAGCATTGGCAAGAATCAATCCTGATCGTAACAACACATTTTCGCTTATATTATTTAGGGGTACGCTAAAAACTTGATTATTATCGGACTTAATATCTTTTACAAAAAATCCGTGAGTTGCAATATGCACCACTTTAGGGCTTCTAAGGTTTTTTATAGACTTTTCAGTAGCCGCTGCATTTTGATTTAGCTGAGTTTTATACCCGTTCGATTTCAGAATCCCAGAAATGGCTGTGATTTCCTTGCCTGTGCCTGGTAACGGGTCTATTTCAGTAGAACCATAGCTTGGATTACCCAATAAAAACGCAGTTTTTAACGATGCGCCTGATGACTTTGGCTCAACCAACGAACGTAAACTACTTACATTCAAAATATGAAGTTGATCTAGTACATAATTGCCACCTTCACTTTTTAATGAGTTTATACTTAACTGATTATACACACCATCCGATGACAAATAAATTCTATTGGCACCGCCAATTTTATCAGCAATTGATTTCCAAAACTGGTCATAAGAATAACTATCTTCTCTTTTAAGCTTAATCGCATTTTTATAATACTTAAAATACCTAGATTCCAGCTGTTCGCCATTCTCCAAAACTGCCATTTTAACATCATTTGGAGTTATTATCAATGCCATATATTTTGGCCCTTGATTTTCTAAGTTATAACCCACCCTAATAATTTCGATAGCCGCCTCTTGTGATTTTAACTTGAGCTGTACATCCGTAATTACAGGTGTTTTATTTCCAAAAGCCTCGCTAAAAACACCTGATTTATCTGAAAGCTCTTTTTCCAAACGATTTGTAACTTGTTCAATCGAATCTGTATTAACCCGTTGGGTAGCTAAATCATCCTTACTCATTGCATAATAAAGCGCCAATTGATGTTTATTATCGACCCAAGCATTATAGTCTTCAATGAGAGCTGCATTTCCACTATTTAAAATCTCCGATTTTACTTTGGTCGTGCTCGATAGCAACATGGCTTTTGTAGCCAATCTATAATTGGCAACAGTTATGAGAACATCATTATTATGAGTACCGACCGAAGAGGCAAAGGCAAAATATTTTTCAAATCGAGGTCGTAAAGTTTTCCAATAAGCTGCTTTTTCTACATCACTCATAGGAGCAAAATACTTGCTCACAAACACCAATGACTTATCAATCGATTTTTTAAACAGCACATTAGCCTCTTCTGTTTTTCCTAATTGCCAATTTAAAAGTGCTAACTCCGTTTCAACTTCCACATAATGTGGATGGTTCTTACCATACGTACTACCCAATATCGATTTTGCACGTGTTAGGTTATTCTCAGACTCAACCCATTTTCCTTGATTTCTGTATAATACACCAAGCCTTGCTTTTGTTAATCCATAGCCTGAAAAATTCGTTCCAAATTTATTTTCGTAAATAGCCAAGGCTTCTTTCAGCAAAGGCTCTGCCTTTTCATAATTTCCTGTTTCTAAATAAAGCGAAGCTTTAATTTCAAGCAAGTGGGCATAATCAGGGTTCGATTTTTTGCTTTTTAAGGGGTTTCGTGAAATTGCATTAATGGCAGATTGAAAGATTTCTTCTGCTTGCTGATATTTTTTTTGCTGTTGATAGAGTAACCCTAAATTGGATTGAAACCTGGCATATTTAGCCGTTTTAGAATTAATATTTTTTGCTGCAACTATCAGGCACTCTTTAATGTCTTTTTCGGCTTCGGAATACCTACCCAAGTTTTGGTATAAAACACCCCTATTATTTAAGGTAATAGCGTAAGGCATAGATTCCTTACCTGAAGATTTTTCGTTTATAACTAACGTATTTGTGAAACCTCTTTCAGCTTCATTAAAATCACCCATATTTTTATGAAGCACCGCCAGATTGTTTAAGGATGCGGCATAGTCAACACTATTTTCACCTCTCAACGTTTTGCGAGATTCGAGTGCCCTGTTGGTAAACTCCATCGCCAATTGATACCTACCCATTCCATTATATAGCATGCCCATATCAGCTATAACTCGAGGATACATTAAGTTAGATTGGTATCCTTCCAATTCTAAAGCGGCAAGGGCTATTATAAATGAAGCCTCAGCCAATTTATACGCATTGGTAGCATAATACATTTCGCCCAAGTCAATTTGCTCACGAACCTCTTCCAATAAAGATTTAGCTTTATCCTTATCCATATAAATACTCGCAGCATTTTTTACATCATCTAGCTTTTCTTTGTCCTCAAACTGAGCTGATTGATCGCTAAAGGAAACCGAATAATTAAAGCTAGTAGTGTCAAATTTCTCTCTAGTTTTTCGAAGATGATCAGAAAATATCTCCTTGCCTTTATCCAAATTGACAGAAGAAGCTTTATCCTTTAAAAATTTACCTATTTGGGCTTGAGAAATAAAAGGGAATACGAGTAAAATAAATAAAATGGTCCGCATAATGAGTTATTTATACTCAAAAATACATTAGCAAAAATAAATTATATTATTTCTGACTTGCTAATAAATAGAGTACAGCCATACGAGTGGCTACGCCATTTTCTACCTGATCAAGAATTATCGCATGTTTAGAATCGGCTACATCGCTACTTAATTCTACTCCCCGATTGATTGGGCCAGGATGCATGATGGTTATTTCCTTATCTAATTTTTGAAGCATTTGTAAATTAATGCCAAAATAAAGCGAATACTCTCTAAGCGAAGGAAAATATTTAATGTGTTGCCGCTCCAGCTGAATTCTTAATACGTTAGCAACATCACACCATTGTAGCGCTCTAAATACATCCAACTCCACTTTTACTCCAAGAGATTTAATATGTCTTGGAAGCAATGTATTTGGACCACACACCATAACCTCTGCCCCTAATTTTTGCAGTGCAAAAATATTTGAAATGGCAACACGGGAGTGAAGGATATCTCCAATAATAGCCACTTTTAAGCCTGCCACATCGCCAAATTTCTCTCTAATAGAGTACGCATCTAGCAAAGCCTGCGTGGGGTGCTCATGTGTGCCATCACCTGCATTAACAATATTGGCATCTATATGGCGTGATAAAAAATGTGGGGCTCCAGGACTTGCATGTCGCATAACCACCATATCCACTTTCATGGCCAATATATTGTTTACCGTATCTAATAAAGTTTCCCCTTTTTTGACAGAACTTGATGAAGCTGAAAAATTTATAACATCTGCTGAAAGTCGTTTTTCCGCTAATTCAAACGATAACCTTGTTCGAGTAGAGTTTTCGAAGAAAACATTAGCAATGGTAATGTCTCTAAGAGATGGCACCTTTTTTATAGGGCGATTAATAACTTCTTTGAATGTATCTGCTGTGTCAAAAATTAATTGAATATCCTTTTCGGTTAAATCTTTAATACCTAATAGGTGCTTCTGACTAAGCTGCGTCATTTTCTTCGTTTATTAACCAGACTTTATTTTGTTTTTCAGGCTCAAGCTGAACTAGCACTTTTTGATGAGCTAATGTATTTACTTCCTTGCCTACATAATTGGGAGCCAAAGGAATATCTCTTGTGTATTTTCTATCAATTAACACCAATAACTCAACCTTATTGGGTCGGCCAAATGCCAACAGTGCGTCCATAGCAGACCTTACCGACCTACCGGTAAAAAGCACATCGTCAATTAAAATCACATCCTTATCTTCTACCACAAAATCCATTTTAGTTTCGTGGGCTTTAGGTGCGATGTCTCGCCTTCTAAAATCATCTCGGTAAAAAGTAGAATCTAAATATCCATGGGTTACCTCAACACCCGTAAGGATTTTTAATTGGGGCGCAATTAAATCAAGCAAAAAAGAACCTCTTGGCTGTAATCCAACCAAAACAGTGTTTTCAAAAGAGCTATGATTTTCTATTAATTGATGGCAAAGACGATTTATGGTGATTGAAAGCAGGTCGGGGTTTAGAATTAATCGCTTTTGCATAGTGTATTGACTGCAAAGATAGAAAAGAATTTTGGTTGCGAAGAAATTGCCAAGCCAAAAATATTGCAAGTGTGGGTACAAGCGGACGCTTGCACCAGTAGGTGAACCAACATCAAAAGCCTGATAATTTTCAATCATCACTTTTTTGTGTCTAAATTCTTTATGAAACAGGTTTCATTAGTTGATTTGCGGATTAGCTTCGCTGATCCGATGTGGGTGAACCAACGCAAAAAGCCTTCCGATAAATCGGAAGGCTTTTACTGAGGCGTTGAGCGGATTCGAACCGCTGTACAAGGTTTTGCAGACCTCTGCCTAGCCACTCGGCCACAACGCCATTACTTTTGCGTGTCACAAAAGTAAAATAATATTAAGTTTATAAAGCAATACCGCCCCGATTAATATCAGAGCGGTATTCGAATTATTCTTTGCTTTCGCCTTCAGCTTCATCAGCCTTTGGAGCCTCTTCTGCTTTAGCTTTCTTTTTAGCAGGAGCCTTTTTAGCTTTTGCTTTTGGAGCATCTTCCTCTTTAGGAGCTTCTTCAGCTTTTACTTCTTCAGCCTTTGGAGCCTCCTTCTTAGGAGCTTTTTCTGCTTTTACCTCTTCAACCTTAGGAGCTTCTTCTTTCTTCTTAGCAGGAGCTTTTTTGGCTGCAGGTTTAGCTGCAGGCTTATCCATTTGCTCTTTCAATGCAGAAAGTGCAGATAAATCACCTAAACTAGAAGTAGCCTCTTGGTTACTAGAACCTTGCGCTTTTTTCTTGCCAGCTGGTTTTTTCTTAGCAGCAGGTACCGGTTTTTCATCTTCTTTATAAGTAGCAGTGTGCGATAACAAAATTCGCTTTTCTCCTTTAGAGAACTCTATTACTTTAAAGTCTAATGTTTCTCCAACACTTGGTTTAGAACCATCTTCTTTTACTAAGTTCTTAGTATTAACAAACCCTTCGATACCATAAGGCAATTCAAGAACAGAACCTTTCTCAGTTTTATTGTTGATTGCACATTTATGAGTTGTTCCAATTTCAAATACAGTTTCAAATGTATCCCAAGGATTTTCCTCTAATTGCTTATGACCTAATGCTAGTTTTCTATTATCTACATCTAGCTCAAGAACTTGAACTTCCAACTCACCGCCAACTGCAATAAACTCAGATGGGTGTTTTATTTTCTTAGTCCAAGATAAATCAGATACGTGGACTAATCCATCAATTCCTTCTTCAAGCTCTATAAATAAACCGAAGTTAGTTAGGTTTCTAACAATACCCGTGTGTTTTTCACCAATAGCATATTTAGAAACAACATCAGTTTTCAACCAAGGATCTTCTGTTAATTGCTTGATACCAAGCGACATTTTACGGTCGTCACGATCTAATGTAAGTACAACAGCTTCCATTTCGTCACCTACTTTCATAAAGTCCGTAGGGTTACGTAAGTGCTGTGACCAAGACATTTCAGAAACGTGTATTAAACCTTCAACACCAGGCTGAATTTCTAAGAATGAACCGTAATCTGCAACATTTACAATTTTACCTTTTACTTTAGCTCCTACTTCTAATTCAGCAGCAAGTGCATCCCAAGGGTGAGGAGTAAGTTGTTTCATACCTAAAGAGATACGTTTCTTGTCTTCGTCAAACTCAAGAACAACAACTTTAACAGTTTCGTCTAATTTAAGTACTTCTTCTGGGTGATTAATTCTACCCCAAGAAATATCAGTAATATGAAGTAAACCATCAACACCACCAAGATCGATAAATACACCGAAATTAGTCATGTTTTTAATTACACCTTCTAGTACTTGTCCTTTTTCAAGGTTATTAAGTATTTCAACACGTTGTTTTTCAAGATCTTTTTCAATCAAGATTTTGTGTGAAACAACTACGTTATCGTTTGTATAATTGATTTTTACAACCTTAACTTCCATTGACTTACCAACAAAAATATCGAAGTCACGAATTGGTTTAACATCAATTTGAGAACCAGGTAAAAACGCTTCAACACCAAAAATATCTACAATAAGACCACCTTTGGTTCTACGTTTAACAAATCCTTCTATTATAGTATCGTCATCATGAGAAGACTGAATGTTTTCCCAAGCTTTAACAATTTTTGCTTTTCTACGAGAAAGAACTAATTGCCCTTTGCTGTTTTCTTGTTCATCTACATAAACTTCAACAACATCACCAGGTTTAAGATCTTTAGTATCTCTAAATTCAGAAGCAGAAACTAAACCATCAGATTTAAAGCCAATGTTTAAGATTACGTCTCTAGCACTAATGCTAACTACGGTAGCTTGAACAACTTCACGTTCGGTAACTGTACTAAGGGTTTCCTCGTACATTTTAGCCATCTTCTCTTTTTCCGTGCTTGAGTAGCCATCGCCAAACCCTTTGGTAGAAACCGCATCCCAGTCGAATTCTTCAACTACAATTTCTTCTTTTTTAGGAGCAGCAACTTTAGCTGGCTTTTCAGCTTTAGGAGTTTCTTCCTTAACTTCTGCAACCGGAGCTTCTTCTTTTACTTCTTCAGTAGCAAGTTTTTCAGCCTTAGGAGCTTCTTCCTTTACCTCTTCAATAACAGGTTTTTCAGCCTTAGGAGCTTCTTCCTTTACTTCTTTAGCAGGCTTTTCAGCTTTGGCCTCTTCTGTGGCTTCAACTTTAGCAACTACTTCTTCTTTTTTTGCAGGTTCAGCTTTTGCCTCTTCTGCTTTTTTTTGAGCTTCACTCATATGTATAATGCTTGTAATCAATATATTAACCCAACAAGCAATGGGCCACTTTTAATAAAACATCTCCAAGATGGAGCCATCCTTTTTGAATGGAGTGCAAAGATAGGAAATTTAATAAAAAGACAAAAGACAAAAGACAAGAAGTCGGAGGTTAGAAACTATTTTAGTTTTGGGTTTGCTTTATGCCGATCTTTATCACGAAGTGTTTTCTTTTTCATGTTTTCTTCAAATGCTTCGGTTAGGTTAACACCCGTCTGATTTGCCAAGCAAATTAACACCCACAGTATGTCGGCCATCTCATCTGGCAAGCTATTCTTTTTGTCCGATTCTTTAAACGATTGCTCCCCATACGTTCGAGACATAATACGGGCCAATTCACCGACTTCTTCGGTTAAAATAGTCATGTTGGTTAATTCATTAAAATATCGAACGCCATGTGATTTAATCCACTCGTCCACCTTCTTTTGTGCTTCTTCTATGGTCATACTTTATTTTTTGAATCAATAATTATCGTTACTGGGCCATCGTTTATTAAGGAGACTTTCATATCAGCCCCAAATTCACCCGATGCCAATTTGCATTCCAACAAATTATCCAATTGTTTCAAAAACTTTTCATACAACGGAATGGCAACATCTGGCCTTGCAGCTTTTATGTAGGAAGGTCTATTGCCTTTTTTTGTACTTGCCTGCAAAGTAAATTGGCTAATCGCCAAGATTTCTCCTTTTACCTGATTGATATTCAAATTCATAATCCCTTCTGCATCATCAAAAATTCGAAGGTTTATGATTTTACCTGCGAGCCATTCAATATCAACCTCAGTGTCTTCGGCCTCAATTCCAACTAGAAGCAAAATTCCCTTAGAAATTACACCAACCTCAACATTATCTACCTTAACATTAGACTCTAATACTCGCTGAATTACAACCTTCATAATTTGTCTATTGCATTTTACCAGAAAGGTGAACGGATAACCCTTTTCTTACCTCAAATGATTGTTTTAACATAAAGCTTGCAACTTTATCAGCAGATATCGCTTTATAGTTTTTGAGAACCCCAACAAATAAAAAATTGGTTGCTTTCATCAAGTGTTGACCAACACTTTCCATAAATCTTGATTCTCCCCGATCCCCCAATAGTAGAGATGGCCTGTATATTTCTATCTGGTCAATTTTGCATGATTTTAGCTCATCCTCAATTTCACCTTTAACCGAATTATAAAATATGCTTGAATTTGCATCTGCTCCCATAGCAGTAATTATATGAAATGAAGTAGCTCCTGTATTTGAAGCAAATTGTGATAATAAATTAGGGAATTCAAAATCAACCTTTCTAAAGGCATCCTTAGATCCAGCTTTTTTTATGGTGGTACCTAAGCAGCAAAAGACATCATCTACGGTTATCTTAAGATCATCCAGTTTTTCGAAACTTATAATATGCTGTTCTAGTTTAGGGTGTTCCACTTCCAGCTTTCTTCGGCCGATTGAAATAACTTTATGGTATGCGCTGTCGGCTACTAATAACGTAAGCAAACTACTGCCTACCAACCCTGAAGCACCCGCGATTAAAGCCGTTCTCATTTGTTAATGCTTGACCAATCTTCAAATTGTTCAATGTCTTGCTTAAAAGCATTCGTAACTAGCATAATAACGGTAAAGTCATCAATAAATCCTGTAATAGGGATAAAATCAGGAATCAGGTCTATTGGCATTAAGAAATAAAGAATACCAGCAACTATTGCGACCATTGATTTCCAAGGCGCTTCGCGATAGGTGCCGTTAGCATACGCTTGAATCATCTTTAAAAAAATTCGTAGATTATGACCAAGTTTACTAAGCTTAGAGTTATCAATATTTATTTCACTCAACCTTGTTTTTGAGGCCGTTAAAACTTCTTCTAGCTTCTCACGATTCCCTAAAACTGCGGATGCCCGTGATTTTGCTTGATCAAAAAACTTATTATCCTTTATTTTCAACTGTGCCATAGAGTGTATATATAAGGGTTCCTAATTATTTCATTAATGATTAATAATACTTGCTCAACTCTTCTTTTAAAGAGGTAAGCGCTAACTCGATAGAACTGATATCCGTTGCGATGGTTAACTCCACTAATTTCTTTGCATATTCAATAGAGGTAGCTTCAGGATCAAAATTTTCATAAGCTGCATTTACTTTTGTTACTAAATCTTCCTTGGCAGAAACCACCATTCCCCAAAGGTCAGGACTTAGGTAAACCTGTTGGGCCACATTATGATTAAATTCGTTTCTAACTTCTTCTAAAATAGCGATATGTAAATCACTGGCCGTCATCCCTGCTTGGTTTATTCGTACCAAAAGGTTATCGGTTGAAATACGCTCTAAAAATAACGACATACGTTCAAATGCTTGCATTCTTACGGGCAAGGTTATTTCTAATGATTTAATTTTTACATCAGCTTCTTTCGCAAGAAGAGATTTACTTACCATAACTTTTATGGCCAAATACATGCCATAAAGCACAAAAGCTGCTGGCAGCGATAATTTTAATATTTCAAGAAATGAGTCCATTCGAGTTTATTATTTTAACAAATATGTACCAATAATTAAGCTTTGACAACCTAATAACGAAGCTAATACATTCTTGTGTTACAGAATAGCTAAAAAAATTAGATTCAATTATATCTTTGTGGTTATGATCTCAAGCCTTCCTGTACTAATTACACCAAATGCGCTTATTAAGATAAAAGCCATAATGGCTAAAAAATCTATCCCCAAAGATCATGGTTTAAGGTTAGGCACAAAAAACGCTGTTTCTTGCGGAACAACTTCTTTTATATTGGGCTTTGATACAAAAAAAACAGGAGATGACTCTTTTGTATTTGAAGGGATCGACATTCTTATCAAGAAGAACGAAATGTTGCATTTAATAGATATCACCCTAGATTATGTAGAAACAGAAGATATTTCTGGATTCAGATTTGAGAAATCAATAGCCTAAACAGGCTTCTTACTTCTATTAACCGTTACTCCTGACATTTTACAAACAGCACCAATTGGAGGATTCATTTTTCCTATTCTAACTTTAACATGTTGAATCTGCTCCCAATTTTTTAAAATGGAATCGCAAATTCTAGACGATACGTGCTCCAAAAGCTTAGACCTAATCCCCATTTCGGTAGAAACAACGTTAAAGAGCTGCTCGTAATCAATGGTTCCTGAAAGTTCATCATTTTGCTCGGCTTCAGTTACGTCAACCTCCACTTCAATATCTACAATAAAGCTATTGCCTTGTTCCTTTTCAAACTCGTGCACACCGTGATAAGCGAAAAACTCCAGGCCTTCTAAAGATATTATCGCCATTAATCTAATTCGTCAAAAAAAGAATTGTTTGAAGATTTATTTAAAGGAGCGTCTTCGTTTTCAGGTTCATCTATCAAGTCTTCCTTTATTTCTTCCTTTGGTTTTGTAACTATCCGAGCCTTCCGAGTAACCACCGAAGGCTTTTCTCTTTTCTTTTGTGCTCCTAAAGAACGCTCATCAATTTCCATTAACTTTTTATCTAAATCAAAATGTTTCAAATTATCACTCACTTTCTGCACCCTTTGCAAGGTGATGGTGGATAAGTTGGTTAATTCATTTAAGATTCCATCTCTATGGTCTTCAAGCATCGTATATACACGCGCTAACTCCTTTAACTCATCATCCATGCTGCCCAATATTTGTTTTGCACTTAACTCTGCATCATCAATAATATTTCGGGCCTTTGCTTTTGATTCATTTAACAATCCATCAGCATTCATTTGTGTTTCTTGAATATGTAAATCAGCGGTTTTCTTCGCTTGATTTATCATATTGGCTCCTGTATCTTCTGCTGTTTTAAGCGTTTTGTATAATGATGCCTCAACCTCTCTAAGTTTTACAACATCCGATTCAGCTTTTTTTAATTGACTGTCGAGCAGTTTTATTTGGTCAAGTGATTTTTCCCATTCGTGTGAAAGGGAAAGCAAAAAAGCATTTACTTCTTCCTTATCATAACCACGCATTTGCTTTTCAAATGTCTTTTTTCTTATTTCTAAGGGTGTAATTCTCATGTTAAAGATGAATCTAGTTAAACTGCCAAACACCAATTTTTCTATCGGCACCCGCTGATATCACAAATTTATGATTTTCAATCCAAAGTAAGCAGTTTATTTGCCCATTGTGTTCAAATTGGGTTTTATTCATAAACTTAAGTGCTTTTTTCTCTATTTTATACACCAATATCTCATTGTCCACAGTAAGCGCAAGCAATGTTGATCGACTAGCGTCTATTAAGAAAGTTTTAATTGACTCCATATTCGGAACACTAAACTCTCGCCCTTTTTTCAAATCATTCTTGTTTAATATTAGAAAACCATTCTCGGTAAGTACAAAAATACGGGTATCCATTAATTCCAATGCCTGTAATTTTCCTTTTAACTGGGCCGACATTGTCCTTTCAACGGACCCAACCAAATTAAATTTCTGTAAACCAGTTTTAGTGGAATGCCACAAACAATCTGAACCAATTTTAATAATTGGAAAATCATTTAACTCCGTTGGTATTCTCTTGGTCATTTTAAAAGAAGCCCGTTCTAAAATAAGAACCTCACCCACTTTTGTAGATAAAACAATGTGGTTGGTGGATACTTGTAAATCACCAAACGAGGATGTTGGCATTTCCTTGTTACCTATTATTTTCCCCGTTTTCACATCTATTGCATAAATTCCTTTGTGATTTACTGCGGCATATAAAGTGCTAGTAACACTGTAAAAAGCCAAACGCGACACATATCCTAGCAATCGAAGCAACACCTCCCCTTCATTGGGTTTATCATTATTCCATTTTACAATTAACCCTTCTGAGCCTGAAGAATAAAAAGATTTACCACCAATATTTCCTGCAAGAGAAAGTACTGCTCCTCGATGGCCTTCAAAAAATGTTTTATGTTGCAGCATAATTTATCTACGAGCATTGGCTGTCCGTTAAAAATAATCCAACTTTGGGAAGTATGCCATTGTTTAAGAAAATTATTGAAAATGATTACACGCTAGTGGTTTGGCGTTTAACGGAATCTGAAGATTTATTTTATCCTTTTAAGAAGCACTTTTCAGCTAGCCCTGAAAAACTAGATAAAATTAAGGTTGATCAACGAAGAAAAGAATGGCTTTGCAGTAGATACCTTGGCTGGAGTATCGCTAAAGAAATCGAAGGCCAATGTGATGGCATTTGGAGTGATGACCATAATAAACCGCATATTAAAAACTCTAAACTACAAATATCCATTTCGCATGCTAAGCCTTTTGTAACGGTGTTGGTACATAAAAAACGGTCTTGTGGAGCGGATATTGAAGAAAAAAAAGAAAAACTTAAAAAACTAGCTCCTAAATTTTTAACAAGTAACGAGCTTAATCAAGCCAAAGGAAGCTTGGCATCTTTAGCCATTGCATGGGGAGCCAAAGAAGCCATTTATAAACTATACGGGCGTAAACAATTAATTTTTAAGGAAAATATATTCTTGTACAACTTAGATACCATTCGGGAATCAGGTGAAATTTATAGCTATCTAAAAGTTGCTAAAAAAGAAAATAAATTCATCTTAAAATATGAGCAATTCGAAAATCACATTCTGGTTTATACGGTTTAACTAATACGTTTTTTAAGACCTAATAATGGTTTCAGAGCGATCTGGCCCAAGTGAAACGATTTTTATCGGAACACCCACTTCATCTTCAATAAACTTCACATAGTCTTGTAGGCTTTGTGAAATATCATCATATTGAGCTGATGCAGGCATTGCATCATTCCACCCAGGAAGTTCCTTATAGATAGGCTTAACCGATTGGTTTACTAAATCATACGGAAGCTTATCGGTTTCTGTGCCATCTGGCAATGTGTAACCCATACACACATTTATTTTATCAAAGCCAGCTAAAACATCAGCCTTCATCATAAATAATTGTGTTACACCATTTATCATAATGGCATATTTAAGGGCAGGTAAATCTAACCAACCGCACCTGCGTGGCCTACCCGTAGTAGCACCAAACTCGTGGCCTTGTTCACGAAGCTTCTCTCCTGTTTCATCAAATAGTTCCGTTGGAAAAGGTCCACTACCAACTCTGGTGCAATAGGCTTTAAAAACACCCATAACCTCTCCTATTTTAGATGGAGCAACCCCAAGGCCGCTACATGCACCAGAAACCATGGTACTAGAACTTGTTACAAACGGATAAGAACCAAAATCAACATCCAATAATGAACCTTGAGCCCCTTCGGCCAAAACATCTGCTCCTGATTCCAATTCTTCGTTTATAAGGTATTCACTATCAATAATTTTTAGTGTTTTAAGGTACTCTATGGCCTTATAAAATAGCAACTCTAGCTCCGTTAGTTGAGCTTTAATTTCTAGGTCGTCAATTATGGATAAGTGCTTGTCTCTTAGTGCTTCATATCTTTCATTAAATCCATCTAATTCAATATCCCCAACGCGTAAACCCTGACGGCCAATTTTATCTTGGTAGGTTGGCCCAATTCCTTTTAAAGTAGATCCAATCTTATTGCTCCCTTTTTGTTTTTCTTGAAAAGCATCGAGCAACCTATGGGTAGGCAGAATTAGTTGTGTTTTTCTGGAAATGTATAAATTTCTGGTAGCATCCAGTCCCAAATCAGCTAGTTCTTCAATTTCCTTTTTAAAAATTACAGGATCTAGCACAACTCCGTTGCCGACCAAATTTTTAATGTCTTCGCGAAAAATTCCAGATGGAATTTGATGCAATACATGCTTAATACCATCAAACTCTAATGTATGACCCGCATTAGGACCTCCTTGAAACCTTGCTACCACTTTATATTTAGAGGCAAGGTAATCTACCACTTTCCCTTTACCTTCATCGCCCCATTGGAGACCTAGCAATACATCAACTTTCATTCTTATCTATTTTAGAATATTAGGTTATTTAATCGAATCTATTTTGGTGTGCAAATTTAAAAAATCAACCCCTTCAGGTACTGAATTTTTAACATTAAAAATAGAATTAAGCTTAGTTATAATCAATACGTTTTTAATTTTTGCAGAAATTGAAGTCAAAACTAGTTCTCCTCCTCTATTTCTTATGGCTGTAAGCATTGCAATAAGAAGATTTATTCCAGAACTGTTTAAATAACTTACTTTCTGCAGGTCAATAATAAATGCAGAATTTCCTTTTTCAATTTCAGACTTTATGGTGTCTATAACCTCTTCCGAATCAGTTGAAAAAAACTCAACATCTTTAATTGATATTATAATGACCCCTCTAACCAATTTAAAATGATAATTCATTATTTAGGAGGCGTTTTAAACTTTACTTGACAATCGCCACATACCCCGTATAAATTAAGTGAGTGGTGCAAAATGTCGAAATTAAGGAGTTCTCCTACCATCGTTTGAATGTTATGAATCCGAGGATCGCAAAACTCAACCACTTTATGACATTCTGTGCAAATAAGATGATCGTGTTGCTTAAACCCATACGATTTTTCATACTGAGCCAAATTTCTACCAAATTGATGCTTGCTTACTAAATCGCATTCTACTAATAGATCTAATGAGTTATAAACGGTTGCTCTACTCACACGATAGTTTTTATTCTTCATGTTTACGTAAAGCGACTCCACATCAAAATGACCATCTAATGAATAAATCTCTTCAAGAATTGCAAATCTTTCGGGTGTTTTCCGAAGTCCTTTTTTTTCAAGATAGGCTGTAAAAATCTTAGTTACTTCTTCAAAAATTTGTGGATTGAAAGGCATGTTAACACTTATAAAATTTATGCAAATATAGGAGTAATTTTAAGCATTAATAAAAGATTATCAATCCTCTTTAATTCTAGTAACTTTCACAACTCCCTCAACATTTTCTAATTTTTCAGCTAGCTGCCTAAAGCTTTTCTTGCTTTCGATGTATAAATAAATTTTGCCTTCAAAAATACCTGTGTCGGTATCGATGGTTATCGATTTCATATTTACTTTATGATCACTAGATATTACTCGAGTAACATCATTCATTAATCCAACCCTATCGGTTCCAATAATCTCTAGCCCTACTTCAAATGATTCGTTTTTATCTGATTCCCATTTTGCTTTTAACACGCGATGCCCGTGTTTAGAAAGCAACTCTGCCGAGTTTGGGCAATTTGTTCGATGTATCTTAATGCCTTCGCTTATGGTTACAAATCCAAAAACATCATCTCCAGGAATTGGACTACAGCATGAAGCAAACTTATAATCTACTAAATCAAGATCTTGGCCAATAAATAAAATACTATCGTTTCTTCCTGTTTCTTTGGTTATTAATTTACTAACCTGCTTAGCATCCAGCCATTGTTTTTGTTTGTGGTCTATTTTTTTCTTTAGGCTGGCATCTTTAAACTTCTTGATCTCCTTGGGCGCAATAATTCCTTTGCCTACTCTGTACAAGAAATCCGTCACCTGAGATAATCCGAAAAATTTTGCTAAATCCGTAAATGTGCTGGTTTTATGTTCAATTTTTAATTGCTTAAGCTTTCGTAAAACAATTTCTTTGCCATCATCAGCAACATGCTTAAATTCATCTTTTAGGCCATGTTTTATGCCCGAACGAGCTTTGGAGGTTGCAACAAACCGGAGCCAATCCTCACTTGGTTTCTGCTTAACAGAAGTTAATATTTCTACCTGATCTCCATTTTGAAGCACATGGTTTAAAGGCACTAATTTCTGATTCACCTTAGCTCCAAGGCATTTTATGCCTACTTGTGTATGTATATCAAAGGCAAAATCTAACGTAGTTGCTCCGTTTTGCAGTGTTCGCAAATCTCCTTTTGGAGTAAAAACAAAAACCTCATCTTGGTAAAGATTAGATTTAAACTCATCCACAAACTCCATAGCACCAGAATCGTGCTCCTTAAGCAAATCCCTCACTTGAGATATCCACTGCTCGAGCCCACTATCTTTAGTGTTGCTATCTTTATATTTCCAATGGGCCGCATACCCTTTTTCGGCAATATCATCCATCCTTTGAGTTCTAATCTGAACTTCCACCCATTTACCTGTACGGCTCATAACAGTGGTATGCAATGATTCGTACCCATTTGCTTTTGGCGTGCTCACCCAGTCGCGTAACCTATCAGGATTTGGTTTATAGAAATCGGTAACTATAGAATAAACCTGCCAGCAAACAGCTTTTTCTTGTGCAATTGGCACATCCACAATTATTCTAATGGCAAAAAGGTCAAACACTTCTTCCACTGGAATATCCTGCTTTTGCATTTTATCCCAAATCGAGTGAATCGATTTAACTCTTCCTTTAATGTTAAATTTAAAATTGTGCAACGATAAATCTTGCTGTAACGGGCGCGTAAACCTTCGAATAAATCGATCACGAACTTCTTTGGTAATTTTAATATTATCTATAATGGAGTTATAAGCCTCTTCGTGCGTATATTTTAGGTGGAGGTCCTCCATCTCAGACTTAATGGCATATAAGCCCAACCTATGCGCTAATGGAGCATAAAGAAAGATGGTTTCAGAGGCAATTTTTAATTGCGTATGCCTCGGCATACTACCCAGCGTACGCAAATTGTGTAGCCTATCTGCCAACTTCACCAAAATCACCCTCACATCATGTGAAAGTGTAAGCAGCATCTTCCTAAAATTCTCTGATTGAGCTAAATCCTTATTAGCACCAACTCCAGAAATTTTTGTTAACCCATCAATTATTTGAGCTACTTTTTTCCCAAACTCTCTTTGGATATCTTCAACTTCATAATCCGTATCTTCCACAACATCATGAAGCAAGGCACTAATAATGGATGTAGTACCAAGGCCTATTTCTTCCACACAAATTTGGGCAACCTCTAACGGGTGATAGATATAAGGCTCGCCAGATTTTCTTCGCATTCCTTCATGTGCTTCCATGGATAAATTGAAAGCTTTGCGAATCATTTTTGAGTCGTCATCTTTAAGAAAAGGCTTGGCATACCTTAGCAACTTGCGATACTTTCGTATCAGTTCTTTATTTTCTTCGTCTAGCTGTTTAGCATCTATCATAATGGTATTACAAAGATGACAAATAATTATCTTCTACCGTTTAAAATGGGATTGAATTAATTTTACAAAAACCAATTTAAACAGTCATTAAGCAGTTTAGACTAGCATTTGTCCTATTCGTAAGATCAAATAGTATTACTTGAATTAAAATAATTCCAAATCAATTCAAAATTTCTATTTAAGCTATTGGCTATACTAAAATAATTTAGTTTCTTTGCACTCCATTTGCGGATGTGGCGAAATTGGTAGACGCACTAGACTTAGGATCTAGCGCCTTTACGGGCGTGGGGGTTCGACTCCCTTCATCCGCACTACAACCCTCGGTCACGATAAATAGATATCGAGATTGAGGGTTTTTTTATTTACGTTATTAAACAGTTTTGTTTTGGAAATTACATTAAACAAAAAAAACACAACCGAGGCTTCAATAAAAATTAGCCTTTTAGAAGGCGATTATAAACCGAAGGTTGAGCTAAAAGTAAAAGATTACTCTAAAAAAGCCGAGTTAAAAGGTTTCAGAAAGGGTAAAGTGCCATTAAGCATGATCAAAAACATGTATGGCAAGTCCATCTTAGTTGAAGAAATCAATCACATGATTTCGCATGGGTTAAGCGATTATATTAAGGAAAACAAACTTAATATAATTGGCGAGCCACTACCCAACAGAGAGCAATCGAATACAATCGATTGGGATACTCAAAAAGATTTTGAATTTGAGTATAATGTGGGTTTAGTTGATGAGTTTGAAGTTGATCTTTCGAAAAAACAGAAAATCAATAAAAACGAAATTAAGGTCGATAAAAAAGTAATTGACGAAACCGTTGATAACTTAAAAAATCAGTACGGTGACATGACTAACCCAGAGGTTAGTGAAGAGGGCGATGCACTTTACGGTTCTTTTTCTCAGGTTGATGGAGATTTAAAATCCACCGGCATTATTGAGACGAAAGACCTGAGTAAAAAAGATGCGAAGCAGTTTATGGGAGCTAAAAAGGGAGATAAGATTTCTTTTGATCCTAAAAAGATTCTTTCTTCTGATGAGCAAATTGCACAAACCTTAGGAATTGAAGCAAATGCTGTAGCTGATTTAACTGGCGAAGTTGAAATTGAAGTAATTAATGTAAACCGTAAGGTTGCTGCTGAGATTAACCAAGTATTATTTGATAAGCTTTTTGGTAAAGATGCGGTAACTGACGAAAAAGCTTTTCTAGCAAAAATAGAAGAGTCAATTTCTCAGAATTACGAAAAAGAATCTGGCTACTTATTAGAAAGAGATATTAGAAACCATTTTGTTGATAAAATAAAAATTGATACTCCTAATGAATTTTTAAGAGAGTGGTTATTCGTTTCCAATGAAGGAAAAGTTACCAAAGAACAAATTGATTCTGAATTTGATCTTTATGTATCTGAACTTAAATGGAGTTTAATCAGAAACAAAATAGCAGAAGCCGGTAAGGTAGAAGTTAAGAACGATGAAATTAAAGCGAAAGCAATCGAGGTACTTGCTGAGCAATTTGGTGGCCCATCGGTTATTCAGCAGTTAGGAGATAAAATGGATGAGTTTGCCGATAGTTATCTAAAAGCAAACGATGGGGAACATTACACGACCATTTATAATCAAGTGGCAGCAGATAAAGTGTACTCGTATGTAAAAGAGAATGTAACTATTAATACTAAAAAAGTTTCACTTGACGATTTTAGAAAGCTCGCTTCTAAATAGAAACTATTTTATATCAAAATAAGGCTATCTTAAAAGTAGAAAAAGATACGTCATCCTGAGGAACCGAAGGATCTCATTATACTTAAATCCTAAGTATGATGAGATTCTTCACTACGTTCTGAATGACGAGACTACTTTTAAGATGGCCTCTTTTTTTATAAATAATCTTACTTATTTTGAATCATCTTTGATAAGCGTTGGTTTCCTTTATAAATTGCAATATAAACCATCGAATTATCGTCTTTAAAGAGATTTCAATTTTTAATAAATAATTACAAACAATGGAAAATAACGAGTTTAGAAAATTCGCAATCCACAACCAAGGTGTAAGTGGATCAAATATAGATAGATACGGACATTATGTAGAAAGCATGACACGTTCTGTAATTGAAGAACGTCCAGGAAATTTTAGAGAAATTGATGTTTTTAGCAGGTTAATTTCAGATAGAATTATCTTTTTAGGAATGGCCATTGACGATAATATTGCCAATATTATTACCGCTCAATTACTATTTTTAGAATCTGCTGATCCTAAAAAAGACATTATAATGTACATTAATAGCCCAGGTGGTGGTGTATATGCTGGTTTGGGAATTTATGATACCATGCAATACATACGGCCCGAAGTTGCTACTATTTGCACGGGTTTAGCAGCCTCCATGGGTGCTGTATTATTAGCCGCAGGACAAGCAGGGAAAAGATCTGCGCTTCCTCATTCACGTGTTATGATCCACCAACCTTTGGGAGGAAGCCAAGGGCAAGCAACCGATATGGAAATATCGTTGAAGCAGATTATTGAAGTGAAGAAAGATTTATATGAAATCTTATCTAAACACAGCGGTAAAACGTATAAGCAAATCGAAAAAGACTCGGATAGAGACTATTGGATGCGGGCAGCAGAAGCCAAAAAATATGGCTTGGTGGATGAGGTACTAATCAAAGACAAGTAAGAAACAGAAAAAGAGGTGAAGGTAATTAAATGACTTTATGTTCATTTAATTACCTTTGCAAGGATTAAATTTGAAATTATGGCTGAAGTTACTTGTTCTTTTTGTGGTAGAAGTAAGAAAGATGTTGATTTAATGATCTCGGGAATACACGCGCATATCTGCGATAAGTGTATTAGCCAAGCGCAACAAATATTAAACGAGGAAAATAAAACAGAAATAGAATCTGTTCCTCAGTTTAAGCTTATTAAGCCTGCCGATATGAAGAAGTTTCTTGACGAATTTGTCATTGGTCAAGATGAAGCCAAAAGGTATATGTCAGTAGCGGTTTACAACCACTACAAAAGGTTAATGCAGACTCGGAGCGAGGATGACATCTACATTGAGAAGTCGAATATTTTAATGGTTGGTGAAACAGGAACAGGTAAAACTTACCTTGCTAAAACCATTGCTAAAACACTGGAAGTACCTTTCTGCATTGCCGATGCCACGGTTCTAACCGAAGCTGGTTATGTAGGTGAAGATGTGGAAAGTATTTTAACTCGACTGCTACAAGCAGCCAATTACGATGTTGAAGCGGCTGAACGTGGCATTGTGTTTATTGATGAAGTAGATAAGATTTCGCGCAAATCAGATAATGCCTCTATAACCCGCGATGTAAGTGGTGAAGGAGTGCAACAAGCATTGCTTAAGCTTTTAGAGGGTACTGCTGTAAACGTTCCACCTCAAGGCGGGCGTAAACACCCCGATCAAAAAATGATTAGTGTTAACACCGAAAACATACTTTTTATCTGTGGTGGTGCTTTTGACGGAATCACTAAAAAAATAGCCAAACGTATTAACACTAGGCCACTTGGCTTTGGTAAAATAAGTCAGAACGAAGATGTGGAAGAAGTTGAACTACTTTCTTACATCAACGCACAAGATTTAAAAAGCTACGGACTAATTCCGGAACTTATTGGCAGGCTTCCTGTGCTTACTCATTTAGAACCATTAAGTAGAGATACGCTGAAAAGGATTCTAACGGAGCCTAAAAATGCACTTATCAAACAATACGAAAAATTGTTTGAGATGGAAGGCATTCGATTAGAGATTAAACCAACAGCGCTAGATTTTATTGTTGATAAGGCCGTTGAATTTAAGCTTGGCGCAAGGGGATTACGTTCTATTTGCGAAGCCATTGTTACCGATGCTATGTTTGAGCTTCCTTCAGAAGAAAAGGTTGACAAGCTAGTAATTACAAGAGATTATGCTGAGAAAAAAATTAGCAAATCGAAGTATAGTAAGTTAAAAGTAGCTTAAAAATTCCTACAGATTTTTTATCCTAATCGTTATTTCGGGAGTAAAACCCGATAATTTTGGGGCTCAATCGAGCCCATTTTTAGCATTTAGTGTTGTTTATTTTATCTCTCATAAACAACAAGAGATTCTTCGGGCGTAGCCCTCTGAATGACGAGTTACTAGATGTCTCTTTTAACCCTCATTCTTGCAATATGAAAATCATCCTGAATTTATATCAGGATCTGCACAAAATACACTTCTTAAAGATCCTGAAACGAGTTCAGGATGACATTACGAAATTACTATTCCATTTGCTTTAAGGCATCCCGGACATTGGTTACAGGTAGTTTACACGTTTTATTTTGACAAACATAAATCATTGTTTTTCCTTCTTGCAATTTCATTTTTAATAGCTCAAGATTCCCTTCCGTTTTTCCTCCCAATAATAACGCATTGGGTAGGTAATTCTCAGCCATCTCTTTTCTAATTGATTCAGCATCATTACCTACAATGGCAACTTCATAAGGTTCTTTTAAAAACTTGCGGTATAGCTCAAACCAATTATAATAAAAAGAAGCTTGTTGCTCCATAAATGGCAAAGCAGAAGCCAACATCTTTTGTGATTGCTTTAAATACCCCTCGTTATACATATAATGACCTAAGTAATATAAATTTAACGCCATTATTGAGTTAGCAGATGGAATTACATTATCATCAATCGTAGATTTTTGAACATATAAATTAGAATCTTCAGATGATTTAAAATTAAACAATCCATTATCATGGTTAAAGAAATTTTTGAAACTCACTTCCATTAAAGTACCGGCTCTATCTAACCACATTTCATCAAAAGTGATCTGATATAGTTTTATAAATGCTTGAATACTGGCTGCATAGTCTTCGCTAAAGCCATTAATAGTGGCCTCTCCATTTTTATAATTTCTTCTTAATTGCGAGCCATTCCACATCGTGCTCCAAATAAAATTACCTGTTTTTAATGCATCATTTTTATAGCTTTCGTTCCCGAGTGCCTCGTAAGCATCTGCCAAGCCATTCACCATAAGGGCATTCCAAGAAGTAAGTATTTTATCATCCAAGCCAGGATGGATACGCGCTTCTCTCACTTTTAGCAAGGAAGTATTATTCTTTTTAATTTGCGCTTGAAAATCATAGATGTCTAGATCATTTTGCTTGCAATATTCTGGCAGTGGAGTTAGTGTTCTAAGCACATTTGCCCCTTCCCAATTACCTTGCTCACTTATATCATAGAACTCTAAATAATCTTGCTGGTCGTCTCCAATAATGCTGATAATCTCAGCTTTACTCCATACATAATATTTGCCTTCTTCTCCTTCACTATCGGCATCTAACGATGAGTAAAACGCAGCAGTTCCATCATAAAGCTCTCGTTTGCAAAACGCAATGGTTTCATTAATAACTTGTTCATAAAGAGGATTTTTCGTCAATTTATAAGCAGTGCTATAGGCGCTTAAAAGTTGGCCATTATCATATAGCATTTTTTCAAAATGAGGAATATGCCAATCAGCATCCGTTGAGTATCTAGCAAAACCTCCGCCAATCTGATCATAAATTCCTCCAAACGCCATCTGATCCAAGGTTGTTAAAACGGCATCTTTCCCAGTTTCATTTGAGTAATCAACTCCATAATTTAATAATGCCACCAGCGAAATTGGCATTGGAAATTTAATCTTGCCTCTTCTTCCTCCTTTTTTATCATCTAGGCTATTTATCCAATCGTTCGCTGCCTGGTCAAGTTGTTTTTGTTCAAAAGGTTTAGGTTCTACCACTTTAATAATACTCATTTGAGCCACACCACTTTGCACCTTATTGGCCTGATCTATTGCTTTCTCCGGATTCTTTTCATAAAAATCTTGCACACTGCTTAGCACCTTCATCCAGTTATCTTTAGGAAAATAAGTGCCTGCATAAATGGGCCTCCCATCGGGCAAGCAAATTACATTTAATGGCCATCCTCCTTGTCCCGTCATTATTTGAGCAGCATCCATATACACTTGGTCAATATCAGGTCGCTCTTCCCTATCCACTTTTATAGAAACAAAATGGGTATTCATCAAATTCGCAACTACTGTATCTTCAAACGATTCGTGCTCCATAACATGACACCAGTGACAAGCAGCATAACCTACACTTACGATAATTAGCTTCTGTTCTTTTTTTGCTTTCTCCAATGCTTCCTCTCCCCACGGGTACCAATCAACAGGATTATGCGCATGTTGTAAAAGATATGGACTCGATTCTTCGATTAATTTATTAGTGAATTGATGCATATCTTCTTTTGTGTTTTGGCATGATGACGTAATGGACGTATAAAATAATAGGGTAAACAGTATTATTGCTATTTTTTGCAATTGCATAGATTGCAAGTTAAAGAAAAGTTAGAAGTTGAAAGTCGGAAGCTGGAAGAAAAACAAGTAATTTTGTGTTTCCAATATTCTAACATGAAATACTATTTAATTGCTGGTGAAAGGTCTGGAGACTTACACGCCTCAAATTTGATGAAATCCTTAAAAGTAAAAGATTCAGAAGCTGACTTTCGCTTTTGGGGTGGAGATTATATGCAATCGGTTGGAGGCGAAATGGTAGTACATTATAGGCAGCTTGCCTTTATGGGTTTTATCGAGGTTGTGCTTAATCTTTTCACCATATCAAAATTTATTAAGCAGTGTAAAAAAGATATTGCTGAGTGGCAACCTGATGTTCTGATACTTGTTGATTATGGAGGATTCAACTTAAAAATTGCAGATTATGCAAAAAAAGCCGGCTTTAAAGTAGTTTTCTATATTTCGCCAAAAGTCTGGGCTTGGAATCAAAACCGTGCCTACAAAATAAAAGCGCGAGTTGATAAAATGCTTTGTATACTTCCTTTTGAGGTTGACTTTTATAAAAAATTTGATTGGGATGTGGAGTATGTGGGCAACCCTGTTGTGGAAGCTGTAAATGCACATAAAGTAAATAATAACTTTCTTTCTGAAAACAAGTTAGAAAACGAAATTATTGCGGTGCTCCCTGGAAGTAGAAAGCAGGAATTAAATAAGATATTGCCTACGATTGCAACGGTAATTGAGCAATTTCCAACTCAACAATTTGTGGTAGCAGGTGTAAATAACTTGCCTGTTGAAATGTATGCGCCTGTAGCAAAATACAAAAATGTAAAAATGGTTTTTGAACAAACATACGACCTGCTCCATTTTGCAAAGTCTGCCATTGTTTGCTCTGGAACTGCTACGTTAGAAACAGCTTTTTTTAAAACACCACAAGTAGTTATTTATAAAACCAGCCCTATTTCGTATGTCATCGGAAAACGTGTAGTGAAAGTAAAATATATGAGTTTGGTTAACCTTATTGTAAATGAAGAAATTGTTCCTGAATTACTGCAACATGAATGCACAACGGAGAGAATAACTACTGAGCTACAAAAGTTATTAACCCATGGTATTGACTATAAATCACTTACCGATATTATTGGTAATAAGGTAGCTTCTGAAGAAGCGGCTAAAAGTATTGTGAATTTATAGCATTTATTTGAGATCCTGAATCAAGTTCAGGATGACTTACTAAAAATAAGAAGGTCGCAGGGAGACCCTACGACCTTCTTATGATCCGTCATTACGAGTTCTTGTTTAAGAACGAAGTAATCTGTTCCTAGCAATTAACAGATTGCTTTGCTGCGCTCGCAATGACGTTTGGACTATTTATTTAGTACAAATACGTAGCTTCCAGCTAGACCTTCCCCACGACCTCCTAAACCGAAGGTGGTATTATCAACTGAAAAGCTGAGAGTTAGCGTTTTGTCATCATTTGAAAATGCCAATGTAACTTGGTTGGTAATCCCATTCAAATTCACATTAACTTGATCAAGATCACCATCCCAACTTTTAGCAATCTGACCAGATGTTTGAGTAAATGTAGTACCTCCATTAGTAATGGTATAATTCAAATTAGCATCAAAAGTGATTGAAAACCCACTATAATCTGAGCTCACATCGCTGCCATCAATTTTTACAGATGACATACTCCATGTTCCTGCTAATTTTTTTTCAACGGTTAAGGGTGTTGCCTTATTTTTATCACAAGACAATAGCACTGCGATAAATAGTATGGGTAATAATTTATTTAGATATTTCATTTTTTTAGTTTTTTAGATATTTAATACTTTCAACTTGCCCGGACCTGTTCCGGGGCCTCCTCTTTATAACTGGGGTGACCCCGGAATAAATCCGGGGAGCCTTTATAGTTTTCTGATTTTATATTGAGTTATTTTATCTCCATTAATAACACGCACCAAGTAGATACCACTCTCGTAGCTACTCATATCAATTTCAGTTTGCCCACTAAACAGTGCATTATAAATTTTGTTATACACTTCCTTACCACTTACATTAGAAATAACAATTTTAGCTCCTTTATCAACACTAAAATCAGCTCCCATTTCTAGGGTAAGCTTGTTATTTACCGGGTTAGGATAAAAACTAATTTCCTTTGCAGAAAGATTATCTTCAAAACCAGTAATTATAATTATAACCGCTTCTGATTCTGGGTGAATACAGTTGCCTTTTGAAGCCACTACTGTGTAGCTCCCTTCTTCTGTCAGATTCAATTCACCTATATTGCCTGTACTTTGGTAAGTACTTCCATTTAAAAACCACTCGAAATTATCTACTCCTACCTGGAAAATATTAGAATTTGAAACGAAAATTCTTGGAACATCAGGACTACCGAAATCTGACACGATTTCAGGAGTTCCTAAACCAGCTACACTGAGATTAAAACTAGCAGATGCATTACCACAAGCTCCTGTAATAGCAACAGAATAATTATTTTGTGCAGTTGTAGGAGCCGAAATCGTTAGGGTATCATTGGTAACACCTGAATAAATAGCATCATCAGCTAATTCACCATTACCATCGCTCCATTGGAATGTTAACCCATCCAAATTGCTCATCATCACACCAAACTTAATAGTTTCTCCAGCACAAATTTGTGAGGGTGAGGGTGATCTATCAAGGATTCTATTTTCTTGCACGGTTAAAGTAGCTTCAAAGCTTTCTGCAGTGGAAGTAGTGCAATTGCCAGCCTGAACTATGCATTTATAGACATAACCATTAAAAGTAACATCAGAAGCAGTAAACGTGTAATTAGGATCAGTTCTGGCACTTTGAACTTGTGAAAATCCACCGCCATCACCTTTATCTCTCCTCCAGCTATACTTTAAATCCGAACCTGTTGCTAAGGCAGTAAAAGTTACTTGATCGCCACGGCAAACGGTTTTTGATTCTGGAGAGGTAGTTACCAAAGGTAGTTGAAGTACAGTGAGTGTATCAGGTTCTGAAGCATTTTCGGTAGTACAACCTTTTATGATACAACGGTATGCATTGCCATTAAAGGCAAATACCGCACTATCAATGCTCAACCTGTTAGTATTAGTCCGTGAATAATAGTCGTCTTCTACTAGGTCTGTAAAAACTCCTGTGCCTGCAAAATCTACTTGCCATTGGTAGGAGTAAACCGGAGTGCTCGTATTATTATTAGATGCATTTACTCGTAATTCAGTGCTTCCGCCATCGCAAACCGTTAATAAACTGTTATTGGTTGTGGCAGTTAAAGTTGGCTGTTCATATACATATAAATAGCCAGAACCATTAGAATTTACAGAACACTGCCCGCTGGTTATAACGCACCTATATCTTTTACTAGTTGAACTATTCATTTCACTAGCGTTTACTACTAATTTATCAGTTGTTGCTCCCGAATAAATTAAGCCATCAACAATATTGACGTTATTAACCTGCCACTGATATGTTATATCTCTACCTGTAGCTACTATTGTGTATTCTATGGTACCTTCATCACAAACTTTTTGCTCAAAACCTGAAGGACCTTCTGTAATAACAGGCTTACTATCCACTTCTAAAACAGCCGCATCAGAATAGGCGGCATCGCCACACTTACTAGCAGAAACTTTACACCTGTACTGGTATCCATATAATGAAGATGATTTGATTAGGGAAGTAGATATTGTTAACGAACGAACTGTTTCTCCACCATACCCATCCATTTCGGAAGTGATGTCTATAAAACCATTACCATCGTCCACCTGCCATTGATACCTCGTGTCATAACCCGTAGCAGAATTAGTAGCTGTTACATCAAAACGATAAGAAGAGCCGCCTGCACATGTATTTACAATATCTGCAGGTTGTGAGGTAATAGTTATACTGTTTACTGGAGGTAGTGCCGTGAATAAAGTAATAATTCTAGTTCTCGATGTTACGGAGCAGCCATTATCTGAGCTTACAACACATGTAAAGCTTGCTCTTTTTGAAATATTTGCTCTATACACAGATAAACCAGGCAAGTTTTCGTCAACCCCTGTTAAAGTAAGTGTTGGTGTATTAGCCCCACTGTAAACTCCTCCATCTACAATATCACTCGCCTCTATTTGCCATTGGTAGGTTATATTGGCACCTCCAACGGACTCAATCGAAAAACTAGCATCACCACTAATACAAATTTCCTGTTCATAATCTGTTAGGTCTGTTACTACTGGCCCATCTTTTACGGTTAAGGTAACTTCACTAGAAATTAGTTCGGTAGCACATCTAGTAATTTTACATCTAAACTTAAACCCTGATTCTATAAATTCAGCTTTGTAATTCAATGATGCAGTTGTGGTACCCAAAATTCTTTTTGTAAAACTCGTATTTTCCGCCAAATCAGTAAACCCTGTGCCTAATCCGGAATCTAGCTGCCATTGATAGCTTTGATCCATATCAATAGAGGTAGCTGCCACTGTAAAGTTTACTGATCCTGGGCAAGTAGTTATATCAAGTGGCTGTGTATCTATTGTTAGGGTTTCATCCACCTCAATATAATCGGTAGAAGTTGTTATATCTACACCTGTAGCGGATGTTACTTTTAGTGTTACATCATAAATACCTGCGGTACTATAAGTTACAGCTGGAGATTGAATCGTTGAAGTTGAAGGCGTTCCACCCTCAAAAGTCCACTCCCAAGCAGTTATAGTTTCACTACTTGTAGATAAATCTGTAAAGCTTACCGATGCCCCTATACAAGGAGTAGAATTAGAAGCAGCAAAGCTAGAAACTGGGTCGCTATACTTAGAAACCTCACGGGCTCCTCTAAATAAATTAGTTGCATTAGAGTATAGGCTCCAAATTGAAAGGGCTACGTACTCAGTTTCCCAATTAAAATTAGTGTCTCCATTCCATGAAAGCAAATTGCTTTCATTAGGTGCTCCAAAATAAATTTTAGTATTAAAAACGGTAACACCTTGTAACCAAGTATTACTTGCGGGTTGCTTTGCGGGATTAGAAAAATCTACGCCATCCCAGGTTACCAAGTTTTGCAATACATTAGTTGAGTTAGCTTCTAAATAATTAGTATTGTAAAGTTTAGTTATTTTACCAGCAATGTATAAGGTGTTATTATAAACAACCAATTCTTTCACATAAGGCGTATAATTATTTGCTTCATCACCGCCAATACCTCCACCTCCATTAGTTACATCACCTTTTAAATAAGCCCAAGTAGTGCCATTCCATGAAGCAATGTTTTGCATTAATATCCCATCAACTGAATCAAACTTACCACCGACTATTAGTTTACCATCATATTCAACCATCGAAGTAACTTGTTGAGTAGCAGTATTGAGCAATGCAAGTGAAGAAACACCCGCGCTTGAACCAACAAAACTCCAGGAAGTCCCATCATAAGCAGCTATGTTGTTATTCCCAGCTTGCCCGAGGTCATCAAAATTTCCTCCAGCATAGAGTTCCCCTCCATACACAACTAATTCAAATACTCCTTCTCCAGAAACTGTTCCATTAGCAACGGGTACCCATCGGCTATTTCCATCATCCCATCTCGCCAAATAATTAAAGGGTGCGTCTGTACCATTATCCATCGTAAATGTACCCCCTATATATATATCCCCTCCAAATTCGGCAATGGCATCAACTCTTGAGTAGTCATCAAATCCTGCTCCCATTTCAGTCCAGTTAACACCATCATATTTTGATACAACGCCTGGATATAGCAAACCTGGTAAGCCATTACCAACAGCATACATGTTGCCATTAATTTCAGCAATCTCTTGAACAATATAGGTATTAGGAGGCCCTAGATTTTTCCACGCTTGAGCATAAATTTTTGTACTTGGTAAAAAAGTACAACAAATTAATAAGTAAATCAGTAGTAGTTTTTTCATAATATTTTAGGTTTAATTAATTCCCCTAAACCTATGTGCATTTACAATTAGTTACAAGGCGTTCTTTGTGAACGACCCTAAAAACTTTGTGAATGACCACTATTTCTTTGTGAATGAATTTTGGAGGCAAAATTGAATAGGATAATTCCAATGCAATTTTTGGTAAAAACCAAACCAATGTTTAAACATTTATATGTTTTTAAAAAATTTAGTAAAAAAAATATGTCAGGTCTATATGCAATATGGTAAGAGACCTGAAAGGTTTAACATTACCTGAAAGATCAATTATTTTAAAAGATCCTGAAAAAAGTTACCATTGACAGATGTTTCTCCAAAGTTAGTAAGTCAGCGGCTGAATTTGTAAAGTAGCACAAATTCAGCCGCTGACTCGTTCGTTGAAGAAAGACCTTGAATAGTTGAAGATGTCATTCTTCTCCGGTTATTTTTTTTAAAATCCTGTTATAAGGATAACTTTCTGAGGACAACAATTAAGGAGTTGGCTGGGATACCCTAGCCGAAGTAAGAATGTTCTTCCATTTCGAGGCACGAGAAATCTTATGGGAGTAGAAAGTCGTTTTTTAAGAAGCAGCTTATTAATGAATAACTACAAGTAACAATTGAAACTGACAAATCTGCAAGTTCAATATGCTGTATGGCACGAGACGTTGTAGATTTAGTATTCCGGAGATCAATTATTTTAAAAGATCCCGAAAAAGGTTACCATTGACAGATGTTTCTCCAAAGTTAGTAAGTGAGCGGCTGAATTTGTAAAGTAGCACAAATTCAGCCGCTGACTCGTTCGTTGAAGAAAGACCTTGAATAGTTGAAGATGTCATTCTTCTCCGATTATTTTTTTTAAAATCCTGTTATAAGGATAACTTTCTGAGGACAACAATTAAGGAGTTGGCTGGGATACCCTAGAAGTAAGAATGTTCTTCCATTTCGAGGCACGAGAAATCTTATGGGAGTAGAAAGTCGTTTTTTAAGAAGAAGCTTATTAATGAATAACTACGAGTAACAATTGAAACTGACAAATCTGCAAGTTCAATATGCTGTATGGCACGAGACGTTGTAGATTTAGTATTCCGGAGATCAATTATTTTAAAAGATCCCGAAAAAAGTTACCATTGACAGATGTTTCTCCAAAGTTAGTAAGTCAGCGGCTGAATTTGTAAAGTAGCACAAATTCAGCCGCTGACTCGTTCGCTGAAGAAAGACCTTGAATAGTTGAAGATGTCATTCTTCTCCGATTATTTTTTTTAAAATCCTGTTATAAGGATAACTTTCTAAGGACAACAATTAAGGAATTGGCTGGGATACCCTAGCCGAAGTAAGAATGTTCTTCCATTTCGAGGCACGAGAAATCTTATGGGAGTAGAAAGTCATTTTTTAAGAAGAAGCTTATTAATGAATAACTACAAGTAACAATTGAAACTGACAAATCTGCAAGTTCAATATGCTGTATGGCACGAGACGTTGTAGATTTAGTATTTCGGAGATCAATTATTTTTAAGATCCTGAAACGAGTTCAGGATGACTTGCTAAGAGCGCCAAGAAAAGGAGATGGCAGGTCACCTTCCCTTTCGTTATGGTCTCACGTAAAATGAGACAATCCTTTTCGGTTAACCGACCGAAGCTGCTTGCAAATAAGGAACATCTGAAATAGTGATCCATCCAATCAGCACGGCAGTGCTGAGGGATCACCTGGTCTTAGGCCAAATGATGACGGAAGTAAGTAACAGATAATGATGGAAATAAAAAGGTAGATATCTAAATAAACTCTGTGAAAGTTTAAAACTTTGACAGCGTATAACTTTTAAAGTATATAATGACTGAGGTCTTTGTTTTTAACCAAGTCAGCAAGTTTTTCATCCACCATTTCTTTAGTAATAGAAATTTTAGCGTTAGGGCCTATCAATTCAGGTACATCAAACAGAAAATCATTTAATAATCTACTCATCACAGTTTGCAGCCTACGAGCTCCAATGTTTTCCACTTCTTCATTTATATGAAATGCAGTTTCTGCAATGGCTTCTAACGAATCATCGGTGAATTGAAGTTCTACTTCTTCTGATTTAAAAAGGGCAGAATATTGTTTTGTTAAAGCAGTTCTAGGCTCTTTTAAGATTTTATAAAAATCTTCTTTAGTTAATTTTTCTAGTTCAACTCTAATTGGAAAACGGCCTTGAAGTTCAGGAATTAAATCGGATGGTTTAGAAACATGAAATGCTCCTGCAGATATAAAAAGCACGTGGTCTGTTTTAATCACACCAAATTTTGTATTTACTGCTGAACCTTCCACAATCGGAAGCAAATCTCTTTGTACACCTTCTCTGCTTACTTCGGCTCCGCCTCCTTTATTACTTCCACCGCCCGCTATTTTATCAATTTCATCAATAAAGATAATGCCAGAATTAGCTGCCTTTTCAAGAGCTTCTTCTTTTACCTCGTCCATATCAATAAGTTTTGCACTTTCTGCTTCTAACAATAAATGCCTAGCTTCAGCTATGCTCACTTTTCTTTTCTTAGATCGCTTAGGCATCATATTGCCAAGCATTTCTTGCATATTTATCATCGATGATTCGTCAATCATTCCTCCTCCTATCATACCAATACCTGATGAAGAAGGTTGGGAAACATCAACTTCTATTTTTCGATCTTCTAGTTCGCCATTTCTAATTTTCTCTCTAAAACGATCTCGTGTTCGTTCATTAAGTTCATTGTCGGTTTTGGGTTCGGTTTCAATTACCTCTGTGGTATTGGGAGGTTTAGGCAAACCATTGCTTTTTATTGGAGGAATGAGTGCATTCAGAATAATATTTTCCACAATTATTTCCGCTTTTTCCTTCACTTCCGCCTTTCTTCTTGTTTCTACTAATGAAACAGATTGTGCCACCAAATCACGCACCATACCCTCAACATCACGGCCCACATAACCTACTTCTGTAAATTTTGAAGCCTCCACTTTAATAAATGGAGCATCTGCGATTTTTGCCAGCCTTCTTGCAATCTCCGTTTTACCAACGCCTGTTGCTCCAATCATTAAGATATTATTGGGCATAATTTCTGTCTTAAGGTCACCCTCAACATTCATTCTACGCCAACGATTACGCAAAGCAATAGCTACATTTTTTTTAGCATCTGCTTGCCCAATTATATATTTATCTAACTCCTTTACAATTTGTTGGGGTGTTAGGTTTGATTGCATATTCATATCAATTCTGTTTTAATGTCATTCTGAATTAAATTCAGAACCTATAACTAATTATTCAATAAGATCCTGAATCAAGATCAGGATGACTTCTTCTAATCTTTTTTTATTAATTGATTCATATCTACACTAAGCGTTAGCATATTGGCATTACCTGCCACCTGATAACCGCCATAGGCATAGATTAATTCAAACGCTTTTGTTTTAATATCTAACCCTAATGAGAAGCCAGAAAAACCACCAGCTGCCTCAAGTTTTAACTCTTTTTTTCTTAAATGGTTATACCCAAAAAGGATATTTATATGTTTATTAAGCAATAGTTCAGTTCCAATAACTAGATGCCGCATTAAGTTATCCGCAAATTTATTCGTACTTGTTTCGTTAGGCAGGGTTAAGTCCCAATCGTTTAATTTATACATGGTAACCGAAAACCTAAAGGGCATATATTGTGGTTTTATACTAGCACCCACCTGTACATCAAATGGTAGTTGAGTATTTGTAGTTTCAGAAAGTTGCTGCCACACAAACCCAACATTTTTTACGGCTAATCCAAGGGTAAACCTTTGAGATGGATGCACAAATAAACCTCCAATATCAACTAAAGTAGCACTGCCTTTATATCCTGCAATATCAGAGCCCACTTGCTTAATAGAAGCTCCAAGTCTAAAATTATTCGAACTACGCACATGACTTATTGTTACCGCATAATCTTTGGGATTAAAACTTCCTGTAGCATTACCGGCATCATCATACCCTTCTATTTGCCCATACGATAAATATTGAACACCCGCTGACCAGAGACCTGCTTTCTTAAAATTATAGCTGTAGGTTGCAGAACTCAGCCCGACACCCGTTGGGAAAGCCGCATAATTAACCGTTGGCCTATTTGCCAAACTATCCGAAGCCAAGGCTGGGTTACTTAAAAATAGCGTGGGATCATTGCCAAATAAACTAATATTAACACCACCAACTCCACCAATTTTTGCCCCATAGGGCGAATTTAAAAAAGCATAGGATGTTGTGCCTGCTTGTTGCGCAAAAGCCACATCACTAAGCATCATCATAATCAAAAGAAAAAAGAAACCCCCACATAAAGAAACGCAATTACCCATTCTAGCAGATTCCTGCCTTTGCAGGAATGACGGTAAAAGAGGGTTGCGTAATTTTTTCAAATTATTTCTTTTCTTCTGGTATAATAAATTTCATCGCATCATCCACTTTCTGATCCAATAATGCTATTTCAAGAACTTCTTCTACAACATCTACATAATTAACCGAAAAACCTTTTAAATATTGTTCGTCAATTTCCTCAATATCTCTTCTGTTTTTAGAGCAAAGCACTACTTCTTTAATACCAGCACGTTTGGCAGCCAATATCTTTTCTTTTATTCCACCTACAGGTAATACTTTACCGCGTAATGTAATTTCGCCCGTCATGGCTAATTGGCTTTTAACTTTACGTTGTGTAAAAATAGAAGCCAACGAGGTTAACATCGTAATACCCGCAGATGGCCCATCTTTAGGAACAGCACCCGCAGGTACGTGGATATGTAAATCATAATGATCAAATACTCTGTAATCAATATCTAATTTATCAGCGTTTGATTTTAAGTATGAAAGGGCTGCCATGGCAGATTCTTTCATTACATCTCCTAACTGACCAGAAATAGTCAGTTTCCCTTTTCCTCTGCTTAGGCTCGATTCTATGTAAAGAATTTCTCCTCCAACTTGAGTCCAAGCCAAGCCTGTTACAACACCTGCCAATTTATTATCTTGATAAAGCTCTCGATCAAAAAATTCGGCACCTAAAACTTTAACTACATCATCCGCTTTAATTATAGAAGGGTGTTCCTCTTCCATTGCTACTGATTTTGCAATGTTTCTAATAACACTCCCCACTTGTCTTTCAAGGTTTCTAACACCTGATTCTCGTGTGTAACCATCAATTGTTTTTACAATTCCATCTTTATGTATGCTTACATCCTTTTTGGTTAATCCATGTTCGGTTAACTGTTTAGGTACAAGATGTTTTTGAGCAATCTTCGTTTTTTCTTCTAATGTATAACCTGATAGTTCAATAATTTCCATCCTATCTCTCAAGGCAGGATGAATGGTATCCAATGAATTAGCGGTAGCTATAAACAACACTTTAGATAAGTCGTAATCAACTTCAAGGTAATTATCATTAAACGCACTGTTTTGTTCAGGATCTAACACCTCTAAAAGTGCGGAAGAGGGATCACCTCTAAAATCAGAACTCACTTTATCAATTTCATCCAAAATAAAAACAGGGTTAGATGATTTTGCCTTTTTAAGATTTTGAATAATCTTTCCTGGAAGAGCTCCAACGTACGTTTTTCTGTGACCTCTAATTTCAGCTTCATCGTGCATACCTCCCAATGACATACGCACATAACTCCTATTTAGTGCACTTGCTATTGATTTACCTAAAGAGGTTTTTCCAACACCTGGAGGGCCGTATAAGCACAATATTGGGCCTTTCATATCTTTTTTAAGCTTAAGAACAGCTAGGTATTCGATAATCCTATCTTTAACTTTTTCTAGTCCAAAATGGTCTTTGTCTAAAATTCTTCTTGCTCGTTTTAAGTCGAAGTTGTCTGTTGTAAAGGTGTCCCAAGGCAATTCTAAAAGTAGCTCTACATAATTCATTGCAACAGGAAACTCTGCAGCTGCAGGGTTCATTCGAATAATTTTGTCCAGCTCTTTATGAAAGTGCGTGTTGATTTCATCTGGCCATTTTTTCTTTTCAGCTTTCGTGCGCAACTCTTCAACTTCTTGATCTGGGCCATCAAACCCAAGTTCATCCTGCAACACTTTCATCTGCTGACGCAAATAATAATCACGTTGTTGCTGATCAATATCCGTACTTACTTTCTTATGAATTTCTTGTTTTAGCTCCAACATCTCTACTTCTTTCAATAAATATTGAAGAAGTACTTCAGCACGTTTTTTACCATCATTCATCTCAAGCAATTTCTGCTTGTCTTTAACATCCACATTTAAGTTAGATGAAAGAAAGTGAGTTAAAAATGACGGATTACTAATGTTATCCAAGGCCATTTGTGCCTCCTGAGGAATATCAGGATTTAATGTTAAAATTCGAGTAGCAGCATCTTTTAAAGATTGCACCAACGCAATTGATTGCTTGCTCCTTTCTTTAAGGATATTCTTATCGGTAAGATACTGAACCTTCGCTTTTAAATAAGGGTCTTCTTGCAGGATGGTTTCAATTTTATAACGCTTTTTGCCTTGAATAATAATGGTTGTATTGCCATCGGGCAACACCAACATTTTTAATATTTTAGCTACAGTTCCTACGGTATGAAGATCAGCTACTAATGGATCTTCATCTTTCCTATTTTTTTGGGCAATTACTCCTATTAACCTATCGCCATCATACGCTTTTTTTACCAGCTTAATAGACTTCTTTCTGCCCACCGTTATTGGAATAACAACACCTGGAAACAGCACTGTATTTTTTATAGGTAGTATAGATAACTCTTCCGGCAACTCGCCCGAATCTTCCTTTTCACTATCAACCGATACCAATTGAATTAAATCTTCGCTATCATCCTGGTTTAACTCCGAAAGAGCAAACTCATCTAATAATGGTCTTTTTTTATAACTCATATATTATGTCATTATGGCATATCCATTTTAATATAGCCACCTTAAAAATTCAATCAGCTTACACTTCAATACCTATGCCAATTTTAAATATTACTAACAATTTAGTAATACCTATTAAATAAACCCTATTCATCCTCCTAAAAATAGTAAGTTATAAAAGCTTTATGTTGCTTACAACACAGAATTGGTGCAATTTTATGCAAAATGACTAACCTTTCAACCAAACTTATCTGGCTTTTAATCTTTGCGATGCTGAGCACAATTTCAGTAGCTCAAAAAAGGAAGCGAAAAAACACGACTGTTAAGGATACCTTGAACAAATCTTTTGATTATGGAAGTTCTGACCTTTTTAAGTTTAAAAACATTAATACGGTACCGTATTATTATGGTAAAAAGGACTTTAAAAAAATAAAGAATTATAACGATAAAAAAGATTGGGAGCATCTATATCCCATTCTTAAACAATATGTTTCAAACTTTGGTGTAGAAAATTTTTATAAGAATACCTATTTGATATGGAGGCTTGCCAAATTAACAGAATCGTTGGGCAACCAAGATGAAGCCATATTGCTCTATCGATTAGCGATTAATCATTACAGAAGCAATTTAGATATAAAAACCATTGAGCTTACGTATGACTCGTTGAATCAAAAAAATGAAATTGATTATGTGCCCATTGATTATTATTATGAACTGGTTGAATACAGAAAACAAGTGGATACTTTAAGGCCTCCTCGTGGTGTTTTATTAAATATGGGTCGTTGGATTAACTCTGATTTTGCCGACTATGCTCCTGCTTTAAATAGTGAGGACGATTTCCTGTTATTTACAACAAAAAGAGATGTGTCCGAAGATCCATTGGATCGTAAACATATCGAAAACCTATATTTCAGTATCGGAGATGGATTAACTTGGGAAACAGCACAACCACTTGAAGGAATAAATACAGAATTAAATGAAGGCTCTGGCACATTAAGCCATAATGGCAAAAGTTTATTCTTTTCGAGATGCGAGGCAGCTGATGGGTTTGGCAATTGCGATTTATATGTGGCAGAAAAACAGGAAGATAACAGTTGGGGAAACATTTACAACCTAGGAATAAATATTAACAGTAAAAGTTGGGAGTCACACCCTACACTTAACCAAAGTGATGATACGCTCTATTTTGCATCGGATAGGATTGGTGGATTTGGTTTAGGAGACATTTATTTTTCTGTGAAAAATGAAGACGGTATTTGGCAAGAAGCGCAAAATGCAGGTCCGATAATTAATACACATCAAAATGAAGTGAGCCCTTTTTACCATCATAAGAGTAATGTGCTTTATTTTAGTTCAAACGGGCATTTGCTCAATTTTGGAGAATTTGATATTTTCAAAACCCAGAAATATAATGGTATTTGGTCATCTCCTAAAAATATTGGTCCGCTAGTAAATGGCCCTGGAAGCGAGTTTTATTTTACGATAGACAGTAAGTCAGAAAATCTTTTTTATTCAAGATCGGCCGAAAACAACATGGACAACCTTGACCTATATTCATTTCCACTGCCCATGGAAGCACAGCCAAATGCCGTTACTAGGTTAGCGGGAACCATAAACGATATCGAAACAGGATCAGCCATACAAGGCATTGTTTCCATAATAGACCTAGATAATGGCATCGAAGTGGCTCCTCAATTTTTAAGGCCAGATGGCAGTTATGAGTTTAAGCTCATTAATAATAACAACTATCTGGTGGTTGTTCAAGGTGAAAATTTCTTTAGAATTGAAGAGCTTGTTCATTTAGATACCGATACACAATTATCTACTCAAGTTGAACCCATATCTACAAAAATAAAGTTTGAATCGATTGTATTTGAAAATGGAGAAGCCAAATTATCAAGCGCTATGTATGACGACCTCGATAAAGTGGCTGACTTTCTACTTGACAACCCAAAATTTAAGTTAAATATTTCTGGCCATACGGATAGTGATGGTAGAGAAGATTTTAACTTAAATTTATCTCAACAAAGAGCTGATGCGATAAAAGAATACATCATTTATTTTGGCAATATTGAAGAAGAACGAATAGCATCAAAAGGTTTTGGGAGCTCACAGCCCATATTAAAAGATCATTCCGAAGAAGCAAAAAAACTAAATAGGCGCGTTGAGTTTGAGCTTTATCGAAATTAAATCTAGTTAAGATTCGATACCAAGTATTCTTACTATAATAAAATTGCTAAGACATCGCAATTGCAGACCGCTTTTAAAGATTAACTTTTAGTGTTAATTTTACTCTTACCAAAACTATTGAAATATGATTTTAAATATATCTTTTATAATTGCGCTTTTTTCAATTTTGCCCAGTGAAATACCCAACGGAAAAACCATTATAGAAAATTCGATTCAATTTCACGATCCCAATAATAATTGGCAAAACCTACAGGCTCAATTAAATTTTGTTGAAACAAGGCCTAATGGAGATGACAGACATACATCTGTTTACATAGACAATATGAGAGGCAATTTTTGCAGCACGCAAGAAGTAAAAAAAATGCATGTTCAACGCCATATTAAAAACGATTCCTGCTTTTACAATATCGATGAATACGAAGAGCTTACAAATAGCGAGATTGAAGAATACAAATTAAATGATGAACGTAGTTTTTTTATAAGAAACTACTACCTCTACTTATGGGGCATGCCGATGAAGCTGAATGATGAAGGCACCCATTTTTCTAAAACTGCTAAACTTACAAAGTTCGATAATAAGTCTGCTTATGAAGTTAAAGTCTGGTACGAAGAAAAAACAGGCAGCGATACTTGGTTCTTCTATTTTGACCCAGAAAATTTTGCAATGATTGGGTACCGATTTTACCATGATGTAAGTAAAAATGACGGTGAGTATATTTTGCTTAAAGAAAATGAATTAGTGTTTGGATTGCAAATACCAAAATCAAGAAGCTGGTACACCCATACAGATTCAACTTTTTTAGGCACCGATATTTTGGAATCCTTTAATGATTTGCACCATACACATTTTTAATATTAGATAAGTGAAATCTAGATACATACGATTTGCAGTTATTTTAGTAGTTAGTCTTACAATTTATTTTGTATTACTTCAGGTACTAATTGATCACGAGTCGGTTCATCCAGATGCTGGCATCAACAGTTGGAAACAAGCACTTTGGTGGTCGATAACAACTTTAACCACCGTTGGTTATGGCGATTTAGTGCCAATAACCACCATTGGCAGAGTAATTGGCTTTATATTTTTAATAGCTAGCTTTTCTATATATGCAGTTCTTATCGGACTAATCTCAAGTATTATGAATAAATTAAGAGAAGAAAAAAGACTGGGTTACCAAGGTATAAAATGGAAACACCATGCAATAATTGTAGGTTGGAGCAAGTTTGCCCAATCGGTTACTAAACAGCTTATTGGTGCTGGCAAAAAAGTAGTTATTGTAACTAACCAAAAAGATGCAATTGATTTTATTCATGAAAACTATCCTTCAAATCGAGTTTTTGGAATGCATTCCGAGTTAAAAACTCCAGAAGTGTTAGAAAAGGTTTATATAGGTAAATCTTCTGCCGTTTTTGTAAATCTTGATAGCGATACTGAAAAATTAGTGTTTATGCTAAATACTAAAAAAGTATTTAGCGATTTAAATTACATTGTAACATTAGACAATGCTGACCTAAAACCAACTTTACTTGAAGCGGGTGCAACCTATGTACTTAGCAAAACAGAAATCGCAGCTAAATTATTAGCATCTTATATTTTTGAACCTGATGTTGCGATATTTAACGAAGAGATAATTGCAGTTGCGGAACACGACCATATGTATGATATGAAACAATATAGGGTAACGAAAGAAAACCCCTATAATGGCATGTTCTATGACAAGATATTTTATGATTTAAAAAAGGAATGCAATGCCATATTAGTTGGCATAGTACAATGTTCAGATAAAACACGAACACTCATAAAAAATCCTGAAACATCAATAACAGTTACAGATGGAGATTATTTACTGATGTTAATAAATGGTAGAGCCGAGAAACTTGTTGATAAAGTATTTCGAGTAAAAGAAGGATTCGTTGACTAGCCTTTATACTCTTTCTAAGGTGGTAGCGATCAATTCATCTACAACCTTGGCATAATTATCTGAAAATTCCCCTTTGGTTCTATTGGCAATTATAGCATTTAAACTAAGCATCTCGTGGCCCATTAATTTTGCAAGTCCATAATAGGCCGCAGTTTCCATTTCAAAATTTGTTAGCCAAAATCCATCTTTATGGAATTGAGTTAGATCTCTTACTAAATTGGGTTTTCTAATAGGTATTCTAACTTTTCGACCTTGAGGAGCAAAAAAACCAGGACTTGTAATCGTGTTTCCTTTAATCATATCAAAGCCAAATTGCTTCATAAGTTTATTAGAACCCTTGCATAAGTAGGGTGTAAAACCTAACCCAGTACTTTTTTGAATTTCTTCAACCAAGTCTAATTCTTTGGCCGAATGCTTAAAATTATAAAAATAATTAAGTGTATCTAACCCTAGACCATACTCTGACGCGATAAAAGATCCAACAGGAATATCCTCTTGAATTCCTCCAGAAGTCCCAATTCTAATGATATTTAATTTTCTCTTCTCTTTTTTTACCTCACGCGTTTTAAAATCAATATTTACCAAAGCATCTAGTTCGGTCATAAAAATTTCGATATTATCCGTACCCATTCCAGTACTAATAACCGTGATACGATTACCCTTATAGGAGCCCACATGAGTAATAAACTCTCGTTTATTCATCTCAAACTCTATCTTGTCGAAATGCTTGCTAATAGCATAGACCCGACTTGGATCACCAACTGCAATTACAGTATCTGCAATGTGCTCTGGTTTAAGGTTGAGGTGATAGATACTACCATCTTTGGTAATAATAAGTTCCGAATCTGATATACGTGCCATTAATAAAATTTAAAAAAAATAAAGATAATTATTATTTCACTCCCACAGCTGGATTGCCAAATAAAACAGCATTTTCTTTTACATTACTAATTACCACTGAACCTGCTCCTATTCTAGCTCCTGCTTCTATTTTTATGCCAGAAACAATGGTAACACCAGCTCCAATAAACACTTCGTCTCCAATAACAACACCTGAACTTATATTAGCACCCATTCCAATTTGGGCATAATTGCCCACTTTAGCACCCTCATCAATAGTAACTTTTGTGTGAAGAAGACAGTGATTTCCAATAGTTACATTGGATCCTATAATTACACCTGCATTGATAAAATTTCCATGCCCAATGCTTGATGACTCTGCCATTAGCGCATTTGAATGGATTGCATTAACAGGCATAACCTTATTGGTCTTATTTAAATTAGAAACGATAGATTTTCTAAGCTCATTTTCATCAACTGCCACAAATGCTTCACAATCTTTACCAATTATGTTAATCATACTTTCTTCATCGGTAAATCCAAACACGCTTACATCATCAATTTCCGTGTTATGCAAGCTTTCATCATCATCTAAAAACCCGTAAACTAATACGTTATTGCTTTTAAATATCTGTAATACGCTTTTACCTATTGATCCAGCTCCAAAAATTAATACAGGTTTATCCATTTCTTTTTTGTGCAAAAATAAGCATAAACAGTATTTAGAATACCTATAAATAATAAATTTACATATAATTCTACCAAGGTTACTTTAGCTTTCCAACAAGTTTAGGCACCCCTTTAAACTTATTAGCCATAATAATTACAACCAATAAAATTGGCAGATACGCAACTTTATAACGACTTAGTGTACCCAGATTTGGTGTTGACAAGGTTAAAAATATTGCCAGCATTGTAATATACGCTATTGAGGAAAGAATAAGAGTTGAATTATGTTTCAAATTTGCTAGTTTTAAAAACATAACACCACGTAAAAAAAGGAGCACTAGAAGCCAATTTTCTAAGGTATAAATTGAATAAACTAAACTTTCCTTATTGAAACCCAAGGGCATAAACAACCCTGCAAACAATGCTTTAGGGGAGTTAATTAGAAGCCAAGCCCATTCGGGTTCAATATCTATAAAATGAACAAGGCTATGCACATTTGACAATTTTGCAAATGCCATATTATTCTTAATTACTACGCCCAAAATATTATACGGCTCCAAATTAGGGTGCAAAAAACCTCCCACCAACAAACCACTCACTAATAGAAAAACCCAAGCTAACATTTGTTGCAATAAGCTCTTTTTATGCAACGATGTAAGCGATACCACCCGATGAACAAGTAGAACCACAAACAACACAATTGCAAAATAATATTTTATGAGAAACAACAGATAAATAGCAATAATTAGAGTAAAAATCTTTCGAAATGATTTCGTATCCATCATTGCAAAATAATTTGCGATGATCCAAAAAATAAGACCTACAGCTATTGATTCCTTTAATATGCCAGATGACCAAAAAACAAAGCTAGGCCATATAAATAAAGCCAGTACTGCCATTTTACCATAGGTGAATGTTTTATAAACCCACGAAGAAAATGCCCAAACTCCAACAAATGAGAAGAATGAAAAGTAAGCTGACGTAATCCAATAGTTAGAATGCGTAATTAAATTTACAAGTGACACCATTTTAACCATCAAAGCTGCTCTGGGCTGGTTATCAAAAGCAAACCCATCAACTAGTTGATAATCGCTGTAAAAAAACAACTTGGCAAAGTTGCTCCAGCTCTGAAAGGCAATGTTGCTTAACTTTTCAGCTTGAAAAAAATAATCCCAAGTATCCCCTCCCGTATAATAATACCTATACAATAATCCCACACTTACACCAGCTATAATTTTTACTATTAAAGCAGGAAAGTAATATTTTCTAAATCCAGCTGAGTTTACTTTTTTATGGTGAAGCCAAACAAATAATAAGAGTAATATTCCGCCTAAAAGCTCTTCCATTAGTTGTTAATAATGCTAAAACCTATGCCACAAGTTAAACAACTTTTGTTTTTGCAGTGCTCATTATAGAGCTCAATTAACGCTTGTGATTCAGCCCCACTTTTTGCTTTAATACCTACAGCTTTCCACTCCTTAAGAATTCTGTTTTGCTCAGGCTTAAGATGTTCTGCAAGTTTTACTGCTCTTTCGATATACTTTTGACCATCTACGTGTAATGAGTAAGCAGCAAGCAAAGGAGCCACTACATTTAACAATACTAGATCTGCACTCGTTTTTCCAAACACAGGCACTTTGTTTTTGGCTTCAGCACTAAATCGATAATGCGATTTCCAATAGCTAGAGGTTTTATTTCCCAAACGTTGGAATAACTCTTCTTCCATTAAAAATTCTGTAAACAACTTAAATAAGCTCGTTGAGCTTGATAAAAGTGATGCCACTTGAGCTATTCGCAGGGTAGGAAAATTAGAAGGCCTTAACCTTAAAAACTTCCACTGTGCAGGATTTAATTTTCTATTAAGCCCATGTTTAACAGCTAAGTGCTCATATTCTTTTTTTAACTCTTTTATGTAAGCATCTTCTTTGGCTGAATGTAGTAATCCACTTGCTCCAAATAAAAGTGCTTCGATAGATTTTAATGAATGGCTGTATTTTCGAATTAATTTATAAGGTAAAAGCAATGCAAGATCATAAAAAGTATCCCCATTCACTTTCATTCCCATTTGCCTCATATATTGCCGATAGGCAACTTCTTCCCAATCACCTTTTGCATAATCAAGCTCCTTTATAACTACTTGTGCTTTACGCTGCAACCTTTTAACCAATGCTTTTTGAATGGTATCAATAATTGTAATTTCTGATACCAACTCTAATTGTGATGCGCAAGAAATGGTTGCGATCGAGTTTATTAATGAATCCACCTTAACCAAAAGCTTTTTATCTACAAGTTTGTTTAGTTCTAGGGTTGGTAAAAATGTACCGTCTTCACGCATTACCTCTTTGTCCTTTTCCCACACCACATGGAGTATTACTTTATTATAAGCTTTATCAAATTGATGTTTGTGGGCATTCCAATCAGAGCTTTTAATATGGATTTCTACATCTCCATTCCACTCTACATTTTTAATTTTGAGCTTAGCCTGTCCAAAGTCAGGCCCAGCATTAAGATTTGATATCCCTTGCGCAAGTACAATCACAGAATCTCCAGAATCTAATACTGACTTGCTAATATTATAATACTGGTGTTTCCAAATAAAATGTAAAACGCTTTCTTGCATAACTTTAAATTAGCAATATATATTTAAGTATTTCTCCATTTCTTGTTGCAAATTATTCGATTCTTTTTCAGCTGAATTGGCAAAGTCCTTACCCGATGAAGAATATAGTATCCCTCTTGAGGAGTTAACTAATAATCCTATATCTTTTGTTAAGGCTGCTTTCGAAACATCTTGCAGACTCCCTCCTTGTGCGCCAACCCCAGGCACCAATAAAAAATGTGATGGAACCAGTGCCCTAATTCGCTTCATTTCTTCAGGATGTGTAGCACCTACCACATACATTAATTGATCATCGCTTGCCCAATTACTTGAAGTTGCTATTACTTGTTCGTACAAAGTGTTGTGAGTTTTCGACAATTCTAGTTTTTGAAAATCATCACTCCCAACATTAGATGTATATGCTAATAAAATTACCCATTTACCATCAAACTGTAAGAAAGGGGCTACGGAATCTCTTCCCATATAAGGGGCTACGGTAATCGAATCAAAGGCCATGTTTTCAAAAAAAGCACGGGCGTACATAGCGCTGGTGTTCCCTATATCTCCACGCTTGGCATCAGCAATGGTAAAACATTCTTTAGGTATATACTCCACCGTTTTTTGTAAGCTTTCCCACCCTTTGGAACCTTGGGTTTCATAGAAAGCAATATTTGGTTTATATGCTACTGCATATTTAGCAGTTGCATCAATTATTTGCTTATTAAATTCAAAAATTGGGTCTTCTGTTGATAATAGATGAGTAGGTATTTTTTTTAGATCGGTATCTAAACCAACACATAAATAGGAATTTTTCTGTTTTATTTGTTGAATGAGCTGGGCTTTTGTCATAATACAAATAACTATAAATATCTAATCGAATACCAAGAAGCTCAAGGTATTATTATCAAAACTTGTTAAATTTGAATATGACAATTGCCGAACAAAAGATAAAATTAATTAACAAAATATCTGGTGTAAATAATCCTGTGCTTATTGAAGAAATGATGAAACTCCTTGAGATCAATAAAGAAGAAATAGAATATACTTTTTCTAAATCTCAAAAAAAATCGATTCTAATAGCTCAAGAACAACTAAGCTCAGGCGATTACCTATCCCATACAGAAGCAAAAAAGCAATCTAAGAAATGGCTAGAAGAATAATCTGGTCAAAAGAATCTCTCGAAAACAAACACTCGATTTTTAGATACTGGAATACAGTTACTGGAAATAAAAAGTACAGTATAACCCTTGATAGACTATTCAATAATAGTGTTGAATTGATATCAGTTTATCCTAAGTTAGGGCGTAAATCAGACCATAAAAACATCAGAGTAAAGGTTGTTAAAAACTATCTTATCATCTATGAAATTTTCGATACCCAAATAGGGATTTTAACCATTTGGGATTCACAACAAAATCCCAAGGATCTTGAAAGACTTATTCAAACATATAACTTGAATAGTTAATCTCCATTATTTTAAAAAAATATATAACTGATCAGAATCTGCAATAAGGGAGTAATTTCTCAGTCTCTTACAAAAAAGAAAAACAACCCTTTGTTGGTTTTGTTGCCAACTAACAAGATAAGGGTTTTGTTTTCAAAGCCCTGTTGATGAAACAACATTAGAAAGAAATATTTCGATAAAAATATGCTAATATTAAACCAAATATTTAGATCGTATTAAACCAAATATTCTCAAAATAAATCAGTCATTCGAAATCAGTATCGGGTATATTTGTTAGGAACGTTACGAAGTTGTGGATTTAAACAAAAAAAGAATATTGGACCTAATAGAAGAGAATTACGTATTTGCTTCTGTGATTCGTCACTTTGGTATTGATTTCTATGATTACCCAGAACTTAAGTTTTCTGAAACTTGTGTAACCAAGGGGCTAAAGCCAGAACTTGTTTTAAGTGGCTTCGAAGATGTATTGGAAAATGACCAGTCCCATTTTCAATACTTAATGAGTTTGCCAATCGATGTAGTATTATGTTATCTAAAACATAAGCACTATGCTTTTATAAAGCAAACATTACCTTATTTAGCAAAACTTATTCATAGCTACCCTGCTGCTGAACAATCAATTATTAATAACATACGAGTACAATTTCCTCTTTTTGTAGAAGACTTTATTCGTCAGATGCATGTAGAGGAAGAGGTAATATTTGAATTTATAAAAAATATTGATGGTGCGATTAATGGGAATATTAATTTTTCAAAACTATTTTTTGAACTTAAAAAAAATTCGATAAAAGCTATTTCTGAGACACACTCCAACCAAGATGATGTAATGTTTGGCATACGAAAATTAACTAATAATTACACGCTTGAAAAAGATCCTCCTGTGCTATTAAAGGTGATTTATTCCGAGCTGCAATCATTTGAACGAAATTTAATTATACATGCACAAATTGAAAATGAGGTACTTTTACCAAAAGCACTGGTGCTTGAAAAGGAATTGTACAAACTCATGGCCAAGCACTCACATCTTAACTAAGTGGGCAGATTACTAGCCATTGATTACGGACTTAAGCGCGTTGGCTTAGCCGTTACAGATCCTCTTCAAATAATTTCTACTGCTTTAGAAACGGTGCCCACTAAACAGCTTCTAAATTTTTTAGTAGAATATTGCAAAAAAGAACAAGTAGATGCATTTATTGTAGGAAAACCGTTGAATCTTCAACTCCAAAAAACTGATTCTACAGATGCTGTTATGAAATTTGTTCCACAATTAAAAAAAAGTTTTCCTCATCACGCTGTACATTTGCACGATGAACGCTTCACATCTAAGATGGCTTTAGACGCTATGATACGTGCAGGTTCAACAAAAAAAGACAGAAGAAAAAAAGAAAACATAGATAAAGTGAGCGCTACCATTATTTTGCAATCGTTCATAGAATCGCAGTCGTTTAATAAATGATATACCCCATAGTTGTTTACGGAGACCCAGTACTAAAAAAGCAAGGGAAAAACATTAAAGAAGGTGAGATTGATGTAAAAAAGCTTGCCGAAGATATGTTTGAAACCATGGAAAATGCCAATGGAGTTGGCCTCGCTGCCCCTCAAATTGGTAAAAGTATTCGGATGTTTGTAATTGATGCTTCGGCTATGGGCGAAGATGAAGAAGAGTTGGTCGGATTCAAAAAGGTATTTATTAACCCCGAAATACTAGAAGAAGTAGGCGATGAGTGGGATTTTGAAGAAGGTTGCCTAAGTATTCCTGATATCAGAGAAGTAATTTATAGGCAAGAAGAGCTTACCATTAGGTATTTTGATGAAAATTGGGAAGAACACGAAGAAACTTTCGATGATATGAAAGCCCGAATTATTCAACATGAATACGATCATATTGAAGGTGTTTTATTTACAGACCACATTAGCCCTATCAGAAAAAGATTGCTTAAAGGCAAATTAAAAAATATTAGCAAAGGAAAAATTGATACCAAATACAGAATTAAAGCTCCACTTGCCAAATAGGGGTTAAAAGTTATTAACCTGAGTTCGAACACAGGTTATTAGTTATTAGTTGGTCGAAATTGTAAATTTGATTAAAATCAATCACTTTACAACTTTGAGGTTAAAATCTAAACTACCCAACGCTGCTACCAGCATTTTTGCCATCATGTCTAAAATGGCAACTGATCATAATGCCGTTAATTTATCACAAGGATTTCCCGATTTTCCTGTATCAGCTGACCTCATAGATCTAGTATATGAAGGCATGCAAAAGGGGATGAACCAATATGCTCCCATGCCGGGCCTCCTTAGTTTGCGTGAAGCTATTTCTCATAAAATAGAGCACATTTATTCAACCGAAACTAACCCTGATTCTGAAATTACGATTACCGCAGGGGGAACTCAAGCACTCTTTGCGGCCATTACAGCACTGGTGCATGAAGGGGATGAAGTTATTATGTTCGACCCTGCGTATGACTCATACGACCCCACCATTAAACTAAACAAGGGGATTCCTATTCATTTAGAACTTAAAGCTCCTTTATTTGGTATTAATTGGCAAGAAGTGGAAAACAGCATAACTCCAAAAACAAAACTCATAATAATAAACTCACCTTATAACCCTACGGGTGCTGTTTTAGGCAAATCTGATTTAGAAAAATTAGAACAAATTATTACCAAACATAACCTGTATGTAATAAGTGATGAGGTGTACGAACACATTATTTTTGAGGACAAACCACATGAATCGATTTTAAAATATCCCGCTATTTATAAGCGGGGTATTGCCATATTTTCCTTTGGGAAAACGTTCCACGCCACGGGATGGAAAACAGGCTATATGGTTGCTCCAGAAGAAATTACTAAGGAGTTAAGAAAAATGCATCAGTTTAATGTTTTTTGTACCAATACACCGGTACAATATGGCATTGCCAAATTCATGGACAACGAGGAAAACTATTTGCCACTGCCTCAATTTTATCAAGAACGAAGAGATACGTTTGCTCAATTGCTTTCAACATCACGGTTTGAGGCGCATAATTGCTACGGTACTTATTTTCAACTATTTAGTTATGATAAAATTAGCAATAAATCGGACACCGAAATGGCCGAATGGATGACTAAAAAGCATGGAATTGCAACTATACCAACATCGGTATTTTACGAAAATGGAGCACATGTTAATTATTTAAGAATGTGCTTTGCGAAATCAAACGAAACACTTGAAAAAGCAGCAGAAATATTATGCAAGATTTAGTTGTAACCCTAATTCAATTTGACATTCAGTGGCATAACCCCGCTGCCAACAGAAAAATTATTTCTGATAAAATTAATACCTTAAAAGTAGTTTCTAACTTAATTATTTTGCCTGAAATGTTTACAACTGGGTTCTCCCTTGACGTTGAATCGCAAGCGGAACAAGCAGAAGGAGAAACACTCGTTTGGATGAAATCTTTAGCAAAATCAACCGGGGCTGTGATTACTGGGAGCATTATCATTAAGGAAGAAGGCAATTATTATAACCGATTACTATGGGTAAAGCCGAATGGGAGTTTCGATTATTATAATAAACGACATTTATTTAGAATGGCTAAAGAGGGCAATTACTTTGCTGGTGGAAGCGAATCTCCTATTTTTGAGTTGAGGGGGTGGAAAATTAAACCATTAATATGCTATGATTTGAGGTTTCCTGTATGGAGTAGAAATACAAACTTAGCATACGATGTACTGTTGTACGTAGCCAATTGGCCAGAAGCTAGAATCAATGCATGGAAAACACTTTTACAAGCGAGAGCTTTGGAAAACCTCAGTTACTCAATTGGAGTAAATAGAGTTGGACTTGATGGCAAAAACAAGGCTTATAATGGTCAATCCTCCGTTTGTGATTTCAAAGGAGAAACTATGAATCAATTATCTAATAAAGAAGATACTATTTCTATAAAACTATCCAAATCAAAATTGACAGACTACCGTAAATTTTTCCCTGCCAACCTTGACGCTGATACCTTTAAAATCCATAATTTGATGTAGATTTATACATTCATTCAACAACATTTAGAATTTTAAATAGTGTATAGTCTAATTTTTAACAATACAGCATATTAGCTCTTTCGATGGCCATATTAACACTTTAGTAGAATCAATCGAAGACGCGATGGCGATTGCGTTAGATACTGAACTCAACATTATTTCTTGTAACAAAACCTTTATAAGGCATCTAAATCTTAAAAAGGAAGATTGCGTTAAACTGCCACTAGCTAACATATTTGAAGAAAAAAAATCGATTGAAAAAATTAATTCTGGGAAGCTGACGAGCATTAAATTAACCCTATTTAAGGACTCTACCGAAGTAATAAAATTTAATATTTCTCCATTACTATTATCTAACTCTAGCTCAGGGTATTTTCTAATTGGCAAATCTGTAAAAATTAAAACAGATTGGGATCAAGGCCTATTTCAAATACTTAAAGGAACTTATAACGAAGTAGGAGGCGACTTCTTTAAATCAATTACAAAAGCATTAGCCGAAACGCTAGGAATGACCTATGCTTTTATTGGGGAAGTGTCACAATTAGAATCAAATTATCCTCTTGTTGATACCGTTACGTTTTGGAACAAAGCAACCTTTAAACCCAACTTTAGCTATAATTTAGAAGGCTCTCCTTGCGAAAACGTGATTGATCGCAAACAACTTATTGTTTCTGATAATGTTGCAGAATTATACCCCTTAGATGTTGGCTTACGCAAACTTGGAGCAAGATCCTATATAGGCACCCCCATCTTTTATAAAGATGGCGCCCCCATGGGAATTGTAGTTGTAATGGATACGAAGCCAATAAATATATCAAAAGAAGAGGCCTACAAACTTCACCTTTTTGCGAATAGAATTGGTACTGAAATGGAGTGGGTAAAAAACGACATAAAACTTGCTGAGCAAGAAAGCAAGCTCAGAACTACTATAAAATCATTGCCGAATCCTGTTTATGTTCAAAACAATGAAGGTATTTATGAAAATTGCAACGATGCTTTTCTTGAATTTTTTGATATCAAGGAATCTGATATAATAAATATTCCTATAAACAAACTACCCAAAACGGTATCAAATAATAGCATTCTTTCGGCCACACATAAAAAAAAGAAATCAAAAGGAGTTAATAGGATTGAAACTCAACTCGAAATTAGCGCTCAAAATAAAAAGGATGCAATTGTAATTATCTCTCCGATTGAAAACGATAAACAAGAACGTACAGGTATTGTTGGAGTAATTCAAGATATCTCAGAAATGAAAGAAGCTGAGAAATTATTAAAAATTAGAGAAGAAAAATACAGAACATTATTTAATAGCGCCAACGATGCTTTTTTACTGATGAGTAACGATGTGTTTATTGATTGCAACTCAAAAGCATTAGAGATGTTTGGTTGCTCTAGGGCCAATTTTATAGGAAGTAAGCCTTATTCATTTTCTCCGATTAAGCAACCAGATAAGAGTAATTCGAAAGAGAGCGCATTGGAAAAAATTAAGGAAGCTGTTAGCGGAGAAACTCAAGCTTTTTATTGGAAACATAAAAAATATAACGGGGATCTTTTTGATGCAGAAGTTAGCTTGAATGCATTCTACATAAAAGATGAGCTATTTGTACAAGCCATTGTTAGAGATGTATCCGAAAACGTAAAAGCAACCAAAGCTATTGAAAGGCAAACTTTCCGAATGGAAACGATGTACAAATTAATATCTGACACAAAAACACCATTCGATGAAAAAGTTGGTAAAATTCTAAAAATGGCAACCGAGTCTTTAGGAATGCAAATTGGAGGGATATCGGAGGTTGAGGGAAAGAATTATAGCCTCAATAATTATTTTAGCACAATCCCTTTTTCTGCTGAAGACATCAACTACTTATCAAATACATATTGCTCAATCACCATTAGAGAAAATAAACTCATTGCTATTCCCAATTTTGGGACATCTCCCTATGCAGATACCGAGGTTTATGAACTGCTAAAACTCGAATCGTATATTGGTGTACCTTATTGGGTTAGCGGAAAATTAAAAGGCACGATCTTATTTACATCGCTTTATGGAGTAAAAGAGTTTAAATCGTATGACGCAGATTTTGTACAAACCATTGCCCAATTGATTGGAGCTTTAATTGAGCGCGAAGAATACGAAGCGAAGCTACGAAAAAATGAGGCTGTATTAGAAACGTTATTACGTGAAATACCTATCGATTTTTCCGTAAGAGATGCCAAGTTAAATATGATTTGGCAGAGTAATACGAGCAAAGAAATATGGGGAGATAATGAAGGCAAACCAATAGATTTTTCTGATGTAAATAAAGAATCTGCCACTAAATGGAAAGACATTTTTAAAAGAGTGCTAGAAGGAGAAACTATTAAAGGTGAAAACCATGTTAAAATTTACGACAAATCATACCTGTTATATAGCATTGCATCCCCTATTTTGGTTAATAATAAAGTTGAACAAATAACCATCATTCATATTGATATCAGCCAAATTAAAAAAGCTGAAAAGAAGCTAACATATCAGAACAATAAACTTAAAAAGCTAAATACTGAGCTTGATAGGTTCGTTTATAGTGCATCTCATGACCTAAGGGCTCCTTTGGCTTCTTTACTTGGGCTGATAGACCTTTCACAAAGGGAAGAACTAAACCCAGCATTAACGCAATATTTACATTTAATGAATACGAGTATAGTTAAGCTAGATAGTTTTATTTCAGATATTACAGATTATTCTCGTAACCTTCGCCTGAAATCTAAAGTTGAAAAAATAGATTTTAAAGTATTAATTAATGAGATATACGAAGGCCTAGCATATATGAATCCTGATAAAATGGATTTTAGGTTGAATATCAAAGGGAGACAAACCACCAATTCTGACCCTGATAGACTAAAATTAATACTAAGCAATCTTTTATCTAACAGCATTAGATATCGTTCTCATAAACATAAACTACAAATAAAAGTTGATGTTATTAATGATAAAGATGGTACAGAAATATCGATAGAAGATAACGGTCTTGGCATCCAACAAGAGTACCAAGCCAAAGTATTTGAAATGTTTTATAGGGCAAGTGACCAAAATACTGGTTCTGGCCTCGGACTGTTTATTGTAAAAGAAACCATTGATAAATTAAAAGGAAAGATACTTTTGGAATCTACTGTTAATAAAGGCACCACTTTCACCATTAACATTCCTACCCAAAAGGGCTAGTCTAGAATTACAATTCTTTTTACGGCCTTTTCGTTCTCTACTGAAACCACCTCTACAAAATAAATTCCTGATTCGAGAATTAACTGTAAGTCAACTTGCTCACCAGCGAGCAAATCAAAGGACGATATAATCTCTTTTCCAGCAGCATCAAGCACTCTGGCTTGTCCATTTTTAGTAGAATAAAGGAGCATTTGCTTGTTTTCTATTGGATTTGGGTACGTAGTTATTTTTAAAGTGAACGCAGTTTCTACATCCGTTTCTTTGGTGCTTTTAAGAATATTAACCCCTCCCTGCAATAACCCAAAAGAAAGAGATGGCTCTCGTGTTCCATACAAATTTGCAACCGTTGGGTTTGCTAGTTTTCCAAAATTTAGATTAAAATCAATACCCGAAGATGGATCAAACCCGATGACCGATTGCATTGTATTTTCCGATAAAAAATTACTGTAAACTAAAACTTCACCAGAATCATTTGAAGATAACATATCAAGAGTCCCATTTGCATCAAAATCCAATGTTATAATTCGCAGGTTTCTTTTAATAAAATCTTCCATAATACCCAAGTACGTAGATGAAACCAATTGCCAAGTTGGCGAAGCAATAGAGCCCGTAGTAGTAAAGTATTCGAGGTTGCCTGCTTGTTTGCCAATGAGTAATCCCGTTTTATTCCCTAATTTAAAATAATGAGGCGAATCCCAAATAGAAAGATTTGGCAAGTTAAGTTGAACACTATTGGTTTTACTATAGGGAGAGATGGGACTGCCCGAATTCAAAAGAGCTTCTACAATTAGTTCATTTTCAATAACTTTTTGAACAATTAAATCAGGCATGCTATTTTTATCAACATCAAATATTTGCAACCTGATAGCACCCAATAAATCCTCTTTAAAGCTTAAAAAGTTTTTGGAACTAAGTTCAAATGATGGGTTACTAGCAGTGCCAATATTTTTATACATCCAAATTGCGGCACCCGTTCCCATTTTTCCTGTACCAATTAATAAATCTTCGTCTCCATCAAAATCTAAATCAATAAAAACAGGACTGGCCATATGACCCACATCAATCATTTCCTCTTTTAGAAAATTGCTATTAGTTAATTTATACTCATCTTCACTATTTTTCTCATATAAAAATGAAAGAGACTCATAGTTCTGAGATCCATCCGCTATATATGAATTAGGCACTGCCATCAAGCTATTGCTGCCATCATCAAAAAAATCAATTTCATAAAATGCTGGATATTCTATTCTCAAAGGCTGTTCTATAGCTGGAAAACCAAACTCAACACGATTCATGTTTGCCAATTCAAGAGTGCCCGTATTGGGCAAATAACCAGGCAACAAACAATACTCTTGCCCAATGACTAAGTCTTGGGTTAATGAATTAGAATTATAAAAACTTAAGATAGTTTTTCCGCCAGAATGTTCATCTCGCCCCCCAGTGAAGCATTCGTCTGTTCCAAAAACATAGGTATCGCAAGTGCATTCTTCAAAATCGCCATATCGCTTTGTAGTTCGAACTAGCTCCAAATTACAAATGCCTGTATTCTCAACACTCAAGTTTTTATGAAATTCTATGCCTCCCCCAGTAGCAAAATTAAAATTTAGGATATCGAGGTCCCCATCGTTATCAACATCGCCAATCGCAGGCAAATCCAATCCACTCATTTGTAAATTGGTTTGCCCATTAGAGCCTTCGGTAAATATGGTTTGATATTTTAGATCCCATTCCAACTTAGATGTGGATGTGTTTTCATACAAACTCACACCAAAAATAGAAGAGGTGAATAAATCCATTTTCCCATCACAATTATAATCTCTTAACAAAACCCAATTGTTGAGGTCAGATGGAAAAAGGCTTTCATATTGTGGTGCATATTTATATGTACCGTCTTTTAAAAGGAAGGTAGAAATTTTACTTGATGATCTCTCAAAAACAAATAAATCATTAATACCATCAAAATCTAAATCTATGGTGCTGTATTGTGGGGCAATAAAACCTCCCGAAAAAGGCTTAGTTAATTGAAATTCTTCTTCTATTACAGAAATATCATTTTGAAATGTATAAGTAACCTGTGCCTTCACAGAATGTGAATAGAGAGGCAAAAAAAATAGTAGCCACTTAAAAAACTCCATACTAAAACATACGTAGTGTGCTATAAAAAGATGTAGAAAGAACATTAAAACATCTAATAAGCTATTGAATTAACAGTTAAGGATATTATTTTAGTTGAATGGGAATTGAGGAAATCTATCAACTATTTAAGGAAAGTGCAGGTGTAAGTACCGATACAAGAAATATTAAAACCGACTCGCTGTTTTTTGCCCTCAAAGGTGACAATTTTAATGGAAATAATTTTGCCATTAAAGCATTAGAACAAGGTGCCTTATTTGCCATTATTGATGAAGAATTAGAAATTAATTCTGCTAAATTAATCCGTGTTGAAAATGTATTAGTTGCACTTCAAGATTTAGCTACCTATCATCGGCAACAATTTGATATTCCTGTAATTGGCATAACAGGCAGTAATGGTAAAACAACTACGAAAGAGCTTATTTCAGTCGTGCTCGGCACTTCTAAAAAAGTGCATTTCACCAAAGGCAATTTTAATAACCATTTAGGTGTTCCTTTAACATTGCTCGAAATGCCTACCGATACAGAAATTGCAGTTATTGAAATGGGTGCAAACCACCTTGGTGAAATTGCCAATTTATGTAAAATTGCTCAACCTAATTTTGGCATAATTACCAATATTGGAAAAGCACATTTAGAAGGGTTTGGCGGTATTGAAGGTGTACTTAGAGCTAAATCTGAATTATACCATTATATTATAACTAATGGCGAAACGGTATTTATAAACTCGCAAGATAAGGTGTTAAATAATATGAGCAAGCGATTTAACAATCCAATAAAATATCCTGCAAAGGGCGATTTCTTTACGTGTGATTTTGCTGGAGCCAACCCGTTTGTCGTATTTCGAGTTGATGATAAATCATACACCACCCAACTAATTGGCAAGTATAATTTTGACAATATTGCAGGAGCATTGGCTATAGGCTCCTATTTCAAAATTCCACTTGATAAATCAATAAAAGCCGTTTGCAGCTATGTGCCGAGCAATAACCGATCACAAGTAATTAAAGGAGCATTTAATAATATAATTCTTGATGCTTATAATGCCAACCCAGAATCGGTGAAAGTTGCCATCGAAAACTTTGCCGCAATGGAAGCACCTTCTAAATCGGTAATTTTAGGTGATATGCTAGAATTGGGAGCTGACAGCAGAAAAGAGCACGAAGCTCTGGGCAAATTAGTTAGTTCTAAAGGCTTTAATGCCATATTTTTCTGCGGGAAAGAAATCAGAAGTGCGGTGCCAAAATGTTTAGGTAGTCTCTACTTTTCAACGAAAGAAGAGCTAGCTGCTTATCTAACAGAAAACCCTGTGAAAGACTCGAGCGTTTTAATTAAAGCATCTCGAGGAATTGGCCTCGAAACATTAGTTGACAAACTTTAATTCACTACCATGATAATATCCGTTTGGATTACCACACTACTACTCATTATCTCACCAAGTGAGCCGAATCTAACTCATGCAGAAATTGATGAAACGCTTGCTGTTCATAACGAATGGAGAGCCCAGGTAAATGTACTCCCTTTGGTTTGGGATGAAGAACTTTCCAAAATTGCTTTAAAATGGGCAAAACAATTAAAAAAAGAGGGCTGCGAATTTAAACACAGCGGAGTTAACGGGCTTGGTGAAAATCTATTTATGGGCACCACAGGGTATTATGGACCAGCCGAAGTGGTAAATTCATGGGGTAACGAAATTAAAGATTACAACTACGATAAAAATAGTTGTTCAGGTGTATGTGGTCATTATACACAAATAGTTTGGAAAACTACTGAACGGGTTGGCTGTGCCAAAATCGAATGTGATGGAATGGATATTTGGGTGTGTAATTATGACCCACCAGGAAATTGGGTTGGACAAAAGCCTTATTAAATTAAATAGAAGGTTTATCTTATATTAATTAAGCACCCTCAGTCTCTCCAATGAGTAAGCACCCTCAGTCTCTCATAGAGGGCTCTGAGTGGGCATAGTAGGCATATCTGAGTGGGCATAAATTTGTAATAAAACTGCTAATAGCTACTCTATTACTTACCAAGTTACATCAACCGTTAATTCTTCTTCACCCCTTTTGATTACCACTTTAGAATTATCTCCTTTTTTATACATTCCCAAGGCTTTCATATAGGCCATCATATCGGTAATTTCCAAATCATCGATTTTTATTATGATGTCTCCTTTTTGCATACCAGCTAATTTTGCTGGTCGGTCTTCTTTAACGCCACCTAAAAGCATACCTGGGCCTTCAAACATATAATCAGGTATTACACCTAATGTTACCGAGTATTTAGGTGCTTTTCTTGAGTCTTCATCTTTTGTTTTGGTAAACTCAAGCTTGCCGGCATCATTTGCTGAAGCAATCACGTCCTCAACAAACTTTTGTACAATTTTCATACCTTCGTAATTTATCTTATCAGCATCATCTCCTGGTTTATGGTAATCATCATGTTGGCCAGTAAAAAAATGTAGTACAGGTTCATCTTCTAAATAAAATGACGTGTGATCCGAGGGGCCAACACCACTCTCTTTAGAGATCATTTTAACTCCATTCGAATCTGCTATTTTTTGTAAAAATGTATTCCAAGTGGGAGAAGTTCCAGTACCATAAATGGCTAGTTTTTTCTCAGTATCTAATCTGCCAACCATATCCATATTAAGCATATAATTAATCGTGGCTAGATCAACAGTTGGGTGTTTAACAAACCAATTAGAACCCCAAAGACCTTTTTCTTCCCCAGAAAAAGCAATAAACAAGTAGTTATTATTAGTGTATTTCTCTTTTAACAAATCTGCCAATTGTAACATAACCGTAACACCACTTGCATTATCGTCTGCTCCATTATGGATTGCCATTTCCTCACTTAATGAGCCCTGAGCTCCATAACCCAAATGATCAAAGTGCGCTCCTATTACCACCGTATAATCTGCTTTATTATCTATAAATCCAATTACGTTTCGTCCTTCTAAGGCTTTACTGGTATCAGCTTGTACTTTTGCGTGAGGGTTATACTTCGGTTTTACTGAAAATACCTGATAGTAGCCATCTGTCCCTTTGGGTTCCAACCCTAATTTTTTAAATCTTTTAGCCAAATATTTTGCAGCTGTAATTTCGCCTTTAGAACCGAACTCTCTTCCTTCTAATTTATCACTCGCAAGATATTCCATATCTTTTTGCATGGTTTGTCCAAAACCATAAAATGAGGCTAAAACAAATACAGCAATTAGTGATCTCATAATTATATTCTTCATAGTTTTTTAATTTAATAATCTAGTTTCAAATGTAAAGGTTCCACAGCTCCCACCCAAGAAGCCAACACAAAGAGCCAACCATTGACAGATTAAAGGGGATGCCGGAACAGGTCCGGCAAAGCATTAAATAACAACTTTCCCCGTTCCGATAATTATCGGAATTGCGGGGTCTCTATTTCCTTGAAATTATTTACTGTCATTCCCCTACACTGATTTTTTTTAAATTCCCCCCTTTGATTGATATTTTATATTATTTGATTTTTAATAATTATAGACTGTTAAAATTGAATATCCAGTCATTTTGCCTTTCTTATTATAGGATTCAGATTTTACCATGCCAACTCCTTCGGAATACCATTCAATGGTTTTCATTTCCATTTTTCCAATTGTTTTCATATACACATTTTGGCTAAGTTTAAAACAATCAAAATCACCAGCAGGTGTTTTTAAATTTTCTTCAGCAAGCACTTGCCTATCTGTAATATTTACTTTAAAATTTAATTTCATTGGGCTTGCACTTATATGAAGATTTATTTCTGCATCTTTTAATGTTTCTCCAACTTTTAAATTAGCAGGCAATTCAAGATTCGTGCCATCTACTGTCATATCAAACCCTTGCATGGATTGCATTTGTTCCTCAGGAAACATATCTTCCATATCAAAGTAAATCACGCCATCTTCGCAACGCATAGTGCTTGAGCCGAGCATAGTTTGTTCCCCTTTATCATCCACAGAAGTGATTTCGAAAGTGGCCTCAAACCCATTTGAAGATTCGGAATATGCCGTAACTTTTTGAATCGTTTTACCTTGTAATTTCCCCTTGGCAGTAAAATTAGAAGTAGTCCAATTGGTGCCTTCCTTTACATTATAGAATTGGTTACACTGAGCAAAAGTTGTAATGCTTAAAATCAAAATTGCTCCAATTAAAAATAATTTTTTCATGATGAAGTTTGATTATGGTTTATAATTTTCTACCAAATTACCATGTAATTTTAGGTTTAAAAACCTTATTTATTAATTTGAACTAATGTAATTCCCTTCTGAATCTTTCTTAATTATTCCAGCGTCCAACATTTCTCTTAAAGCATTAAGAAATTTTTCTTTTTTTACGTTGCCAACATCGCTAAGCAAATTTTCTAAAGATGTCTTTTGATTAGATATTTTCTTGAGTAGTAAATCGTGATAATCCACTTCAGTTGTATTTTTATTTTTCAGGCATATATCACATTTGCCGCAGTTAGAGTAAGTTTCATCAAAATAAGAGAGTAAATGCCGCATTCGGCAAGTAGCACTTTCATCTACATAGGACAACATAGACATTAACCGATGAGAGGCATGATCCTTTAAAACATCGAGTCTTGAATTGGCTTTAAAAAGCCGTTCAATATCTTCTCGTGGTTGCAGAAAAATCAGTTCAGGCTTGCCCGAGGCTCGGATATAGGAAATTATTCCGATTTTATTAAGCCTATTAAGCAGCTCAATAATTTTCTTTATTTCTACCTCAAGAAATTGAGCAATTTTCGTTTCAGAAATTACCATAAAATCCGTAAAAATACCTCCCCCATAAATGCGTAAAACACCTTTTATAAATGCATCAAATTTTTCATTCGCAATCTGAAACTTGTAGAGTTCTGTATTATTAACTGCAATTTTAAGCCTACTATGTTTTAAGTATGAATCAGTTAATTGCAAAAGCCCTTCTTCTTCTAACCGTTTAAAAGCATGATATGTGGTAATTGTATCAAGCTCATATTTAGTGCAAAAATCGTGTAACTCAAACACTCTAGAACTCATATAACCACTGCCCACTGCCATTTGAAAATGATTAGCCACCGACTGGTAAACTCTTTTTAAATACGCCTTAGTTGGGTGATTTAATGTTAACTGCTGCTGCATTTTTTCTCCATCAGATTTGTGCGTTAACAAAACCGCAAAAGCCAACATCCCATCTCTTCCTGCCCTTCCCGCTTCCTGATAATAATCTTCCATGGAAGATGGTGCTTCATAATGCACTACCAATCGCACATTCGATTTATCAATTCCCATGCCAAAAGCATTTGTGGCAACTATTACCCGAATTGAATTATTAATCCAACCTTGTTGCCTCAGCTCCTTATCTTTTAGCTGCAAGCCCGCATGAAAAAATGTAGCGGATATTTTGTGTTGACGTAATAACTCAGACAGTTCTCTCGTTCCTTTTCGTGACCGCACATAAACAATGGCACTACCCCCAACTTTTGTTAATATTTCAATAAGTTTTGCTTCTTTATCTTCAACAACTCTCACCGAAAAGGAAATATTAGGCCGGGCAAAACTGCTTTTAAAAATATGCCCATTTTTAAACTCCAATTCCTTTCGAATTTCATCTTGAACCTGTGTTTTGGCTGTTGCGGTTAACGCAATCACAGCAACATCTCCGAGCAGTTTTCTAAATTCTTTTAGTTGCAGGTACGATGGCCTAAAATCATGCCCCCACTGAGAAATGCAATGCGCTTCATCTACGGCCAATAGATTCACATTCATTTCCTTTACTCGTTCAATAAATAAATCGGTTTGAACACGTTCAGGAGAGCAATAAAGAAATTTTATTCCTCCATAAAGACACGAATTGAGTGCGTTATCAATTTCTCTTTTATCTAATCCAGAATGAATTGCCACTGCCTTAATACCCTGTTTTTTAAGGCCCATTACTTGGTCATTCATTAATGCTATGAGTGGAGTAATTACGATACAAATTCCTTCTTTAAGTAAACCTGGCACTTGATAACAAATAGATTTCCCTCCACCCGTTGGTAATAATGCGAGCGTATCTTGCCCTTCTAAAACCGATTTAATGATTTTATCCTGCGCAGGTCGAAATGAATCGAATCCCCAATATTTTTTTAATATGAGTTCGGGAGTGGTCAAATAATCACCTGTTTATTAGTATCAACATATATGTAATACGAATTTAATTGAGATATTTTAATATATGGCAGATACAAAAAAAAGAAACTGTCATCTTGAACTCGTTTCAAGATCTCGCGAAAAATTTACTTAGATCCTGAAATAAATTCAGGATGACTAAAGATACCTTACCATTTAACAGGGTCCTTATTTAAAAAAGCAGCGATTCCTTTTTTACAATCATCGGTGGCTCTCGCCTTTGCATTTTGCTGCGCTGCTAAGTTTAAGCCATCTTCAAGCGATAGATTTTGCACATTGGCGATCATTTGTTTGGTGGCAGCCATGCTTTGAGCAGAGTTTTTATTTATCAATTCTTGAGCAAACAACTCCACTTCTGTTTCTAAATTTGTTTCAACTACCTTATTAATCAGCCCATATTCAACTGCTTCCTCAGCCGTGATTAACCTCCCAGAAAGCAATAAATCTTTCGCCTTTTGCTCACCAATTTTACGGATTAGAAAAACCATAACAATGGCCGGTATAAACCCGATTCGAACTTCGGTATAACCGAACTTAGCTCCAGATACCGATAAGGCATAATCACATACCGTAGCTAAGCCACTGCCTCCTGCAATAGCATGACCCTGAATAGATGCAATTACCACTTTAGGCAACGTATAAATTTGAAGAAATAACTCTTTCAAATGATTGGAATCTTCCAAGTTTTCTACAAAATTATTCTGCTGCAAATGTTTTAAGTAAGCTAAATCTGCACCAGCGCAAAAAGCATCACCTTCAGCTTTTAATACAAGTACTTTGACTTCTGAATCTTCTACACCCAAAGTAAAAGCTTCCTTTAGCTCCGACACAACCTTATGGTTTAGTGCATTTCTTTTATCGGGACGGTTAAGAGTTACATAACCTATGCGATTTTCACTTTTATAACTTACAAATTCCATAGAATTGAATTTTATCAAAATTACGGAGCTTAGGTTGAGATAAGAAATGGGTTGCCGTTTAATAATTATGCAAAAGTCATCGGCAGATTTTGAAATTTAGCTACATTGGCCTATTCTATATCAATCACAAAAGCTCCTCTATTTCCCAAATCGTACTTTTTATGTTTGATTACAGTTTTTTCAGCGCTCAATTCTGAGAGTATAATGTCAAATGGAAAGTCATCTCTTTTCACCTTTTCTTCCAAAACTAAAATTGAAGTATTATTCCATACTAGTGCTTTGCCAAAAGACAACTGTTTCCAAGCGTGGCTTAGTGTATCAGCATACGTATCAACACCCCGCAATAATCTATTAGGATTAACGTGGAAACGAATTTTGTCAGTTCTATTCACCAATTTGGAATCCATTATTGATACTGTTTCACCAGACTGGGTGCAATCCAAGGATAGATGATATGGAATATTGTAAACAGCAATTTGCTTCAGCTGATTATTTTGAACCCATCTATTACCCACCATTAACGAAAACAGAACGATACAAATACGGGCCATTTGAGCCCATGTTTTATACTTGTAAATAACAAACAAGAACAAAAAAGTAATTAGCAAATAGAGTGTCCAGGTTTGAGGCACATCTAAATAAATATTATTAAAATCGCTTCCTGGCAATTGATGAATAAAGACCAACACCTTATTGATAAAGCGAATAATATAAGCAAGTAAAGTCCCTACCCCTGATGCAATTAAATCAACCCATGAAAAAGCAAAAAACACAACCCCTAACCATACAATTAAAGTGGCTGCAGGAATTACTACTAAATTTGACACAAAAAAGTAAGTAGGAAAACGATGAAAATATAGAATACTTAATGGGAAAGTAGCGAGTTGAGCTGCAATTGAAATAGAAGTTACATCCCAAAAGAAAACCCAAACTCTATTTGAAGGCATCAACAACTTTCGTACTTGGGGATATATAAAAATAATGCCTAGTACGGCAATGTAACTTAATTGAAATCCAACTTGCATCAGTAAGTAAGGATTGAAAACCAGTAAAATAAATGCACTTACTCCCAACATATTAACCATGCTCGCATGCCTGTTCATTGATTTACCAATAGCCATAACCGAAAACAAGGTAACTGCTCTTAATACAGATGGCGACAATCCTGTTATAAAAGCATAACTCCATAATAAGGGAATTGCAACAACTGCTATCAACCACTCTTTACGATACTCTTTTGGAACTATTCTTAAGAGGTAAAGTATTACAAAATAAATTATGCCAACGTGCAATCCGCTTACGGCTAAAACGTGCATTGCGCCAGAGGCAGCATATACATTTTTTATTTCATCGTCTAACTCATCTTTATTACCAAGCAATAAAGCCTTTGCAATAGCGAGTTCATTGGGTTCTTTGATATGCTTTTCCAATAAAGCAGAAAACATATTTCTTAGGTGTAAGGATTTAGCAATAAGCATATTCCCATTATCACTTGACAATACATTAACTTTAGAAGTATCGATAAAATGCTGTTGGTAAATAGTTAGAAAAGTGAGGTATCTCTTATAATTAAACTCCTCTGGATTTTGAGGTCCTTTTACTTGTTGAGGTGTGCCTTTTACTAAAATTTCATCTCCATACTCAAAAGGTCTCTCATGCGATTTGGTGTATAAATTAATTTTATAAGAAGTTGGTTTCCAACTAACATCTAAAATTGAGCTAATCTTAACGGTACTTCTAAAATATTTCCCTTTTTGAATTGGCTGTGTTATCACTTGAGCACGATAGGCTGCTATGTGAATATTTTTTGAGAAATTAACGTTTCTACCTTCCCTATTTTCGAAGGCCAATCGTAAATAACCCAAGCTAAAACTAAGTACAACCAGTATTAACCCAAATACCCAGTTGGCTTTTAAAAACCATTGTTTGTTAATAAAAGAACTTCCAATAAAGAATAGAATTGAGAATAAGCATAGGCCTAATACCTCAACTTGATATTGAGGTAAAAATACAGAAGCAATAATTCCTAAGGCTAAGGCAACCGTAATTCTAACAAATGGAAAAGCTGACCAGAAAAACATCTCTTTTTTCTTACAATATATGAAAAAATTTAGTTCAATGTAAGCTAACTTTTACAATTAGTAATAAGCGAAAACTGGTTCAGTTATTGTATTTAGAATGCCAATGCATAAACTTATTATTTTTACACTCCTCTGTTTATTATTTATTAGTTGTTCCTCAACCAAGTACGTAACGGAACCATCTTGGGGATACGAAATTAAACCAGGGGAAAAATTTATAGTGCGTATCACTAATAAGGATTTTTATTTACACCCCAAATCTACTAAAGCTACTATTGACGTATTAAAAGAGTGCACCTATTTTTTTATGTCGGTTACCGAATTAGATTCAATAAATTATCGTTTCCTTTTACACTTAGAGGATTCTTGGATTCCAGATTCATTAACCCTTAAAAGACTAAACGCAGCCACCAACTTTGATTATTTTTTAACTGGGGGTTGGGCTACATCACAAGTTCATCCTAATTCAATTTACAAATTATCAGATTATGAAATTGAAAACAATATTGACCCTTCTGCCGTAAAAGAAAAGTTTGTTTATTTACTGTACGATATTAAAACTCAAAAACGGGTGCTTAGTTTAACCACAAATTCTAAATCTAAATCAATCGGTTTTGAAAACAACAGAAAGTTTAGATTCCCAATGAACACGGAAGCTAAAGCTCTTAAAATTCTCAAGGAAAAACTTGGTTGCAATTACTACGAGGACAATTAACTGTTCTTCTCGTACGCCTCAATAATTTCTTTTACCAGTTTATGCCTTACCACATCTTTACCTTCTAAGTGAATAACGCCAATTCCTTTTACTCCTTTCAAAATATTAATGCTTTCAACCAGTCCAGAGTTTTGGTGTTTAGGTAAGTCTATTTGGCTGGTATCACCTGTAATTACAACTTTAGATTCAGGCCCCATACGTGTAAGAAACATTTTGATCTGCATAGGAGTAGTATTCTGCGCTTCATCTAATAATATAAATGCTTTATGCAAGGTTCGGCCACGCATATAGGCCAAAGGTGCTATCTCAATTACTCCGTGTTCTAAATAATACTTCAATTTCTCCTTCGGAATCATATCATCCAACGCATCGTAAATAGGCCGTAAATAGGGATCTACTTTCTCCTTCAAGTCACCAGGTAAAAATCCCAGACTTTCTCCTGCCTCTACGGCAGGCCGAGTTATTATAATTTTTTTAACTTCTTTATTTTTTAATGCTCTTACTGCCAACGCCACCGAAACATACGTTTTTCCTGTGCCTGCGGGGCCTAGCGCAAAAACCAAGTCGTTTCCATAAACTAAATCAACAAGCTTTTTTTGATTTACTGTTTTGGGCTTAATTGCATTTCCATTGGTGCCAAACACCAAAGGGGTTCCATTCGAATTAGGTAAGTGATGAGATGTTTCTGCTTTAATATACTCTTTTACGTTTTCTTCGGAAAGCTCTCCGTGTTTACGAAAATGAGCGATTAAATCTTGAATGATTTCAGAAATTTTAATTAAATCTTGGGTGGTTCCCTTTAGTTTAATTTCCTCTCCTCTTGAAATAATCGTGCTATTCGAAAATTTATCTTTAAGCACTTTAATATTTTTATTCCCAACACCCAAAAAATCTGGGAGGGAGATATTCTCTAATGAAATAAGTTTTTCTACCAAGTGTTTCGTTTAATCTTATTGATTTAATTTTGCCTCAAACAAAGCTACATAATTCTTGTTGTAAAAAAAGTATGGCCATCATCACATTTATTTCCGATTTTGGACTCAAGGATGCTTATGTGGCAATCGTTAAAGCTAAAATATTATCATTCGATTCCTCCTTGTCAATCGTTGATATTAGCCATCAAGTAGAATCTTCGAGTTTAGCAGATGGCGCATTTTTATTAGGAAGTGCCTATAATCAGTTTCCAAAAGGCACAGTTCATCTGGTTGCTATTGATTCTGTAGGTGCTAAGGGTGATAGCTACATAGCTTTAGAGTTTAATGGTCATTTTTTTGTAGGAACTAATAATGGATTATTAAGCCTGTTGACCGAAGAAAAACCGGTTAAGGTGATTGAATTAGAATCAACTTTTAAGTCAACTTTTCCTGCCAAAGATGTACTTGCTTTAAATGCAGCTAAACTTGCCACAAGTATTTCTATAAATGAATTAGGAAATGAAATTACTAATTTCAAACGATTAATCGGCCGTAGTGTTAGAGCAACCACTAAAGAAATTGCTGGCAGTGTAATTAGAGTGGATTACTATGGAAATTTAATTACTAATATCGAAAGAAAAACATTTGACACCCTCCTAAAAGGCAGAAGCTATCTTATAAAATTTGGCAGACAGACAGCTTCAAAATTGAACAATCAAAGTAATGAAGTTGAGCAAGGCGATTGGTTTACTTACTTTAATCATTTAGGACTATTAGAAATTGGAATAAGGAATGGGAATGCATCTCAACTTTTAGGGCTTAAATTTGACAGCCCTGTATGGATAAAATTTGAAGAAGAATAGGAGAAGTTTAAAGTAAAATCGAAGACATTAGACATTTGGCTATCATTTATTACTAATTGAAAATTGCACATTGATAATTACTTACTATGTTGATACGAATTGTTAGAATGACTTTTGATGCCAATAAGGTAGATAAATTTTTAGCTGTTTTTGAAGAAAGCAAATTAAAAATTAGGACTATGAAAGGGTGTACACACCTAGAACTTATGCAGGATTATAGTTTACCCAACAGCTTTAGTACCTATAGTTATTGGGATTGTGAGGCCGATTTAAACAAGTATCGAAACTCCGCTGTATTTAAAGATGTTTGGTCGAGAACTAAAGTTTTGTTTAGTGATAAACCCATTGCATTTTCGTTAAAACAACACACAGTTGTCAATTAAAAGAATTTCTTGAAACCAACTATCCCCAGGGCAGAGCCACAGGGGTATTTAGCTGGTTTCATTTTGACCCGATGGTCAAAAACCGAAATTCCTTTATTTGGGATCTTGAAACAAGTTCAGGATAACATTTTAGGAGACTCCGAGGCAGAGCCTCGGAGAATTCATTAGATTAAAATCATTGCTATAAATTTTTAAGATTTTTGTAAATCTAATTTTCTAAAACTTTGTATGTTTGCGCTCGAATTGCAGCATCAGGGTGTCTTTCACTCGGATGCATAAACCAAATCACTTTGCCCAGATGGCGGAATTGGTAGACGCGCTAGACTCAAACTCTAGTGATTGCAAGATCGTGCCGGTTCGACCCCGGCTCTGGGTACCACAACCCCTGTTAATCTTTTGATTTTCAGGGGTTTATTTTTAGAAGTGACAAAATCTAATTTAAGAACCCGATAATTCTCATTGGTAGCGTTAAAAATAGTTCTTAATGACTAATTGTGTGTGAAAATGTATTTTACCCTAAAAGTTCTTTTCTCTTCAGCAAGCGATATATATTAGATCGGTGCAAAACAATAATAAACAACATACAAACAAATAAATAATAAAAGGTTGAGCTGAGTCCGTAAATAAACATCTCGGTTAGCGGCAACGTTATTCCTAGGATAAGCGACCCCAAGGAAACATATTTAAATTGCCATTTTACGATAAAATAGACGACCACTGAAATTAGTACCGAAAAGGGCGCAATTAGAACAGATGCTCCAAGGGTGGTGTTTACACCTTTTCCTCCTTTGAATTTTAAAAATATGCTGAAATCATGACCAATAATTGTGGCCATTGCAATAGAATAAACATAAAGATTGGTCACTCCATTTTCATCACTAATAAAATAAAGGTATGCGGCCACTGGTAAAAAGCCTTTCAACATATCCAGTAGTTGAGTTACCAAAGCGAGCTTTTTTCCAGCAACCCTCTTTACATTGGTCGAGCCTACGTTTCCGCTGCCTGTTTCCATGATGTTTTTACCCGTGTAATATCGAGTTAAAAGGTAGCCAAACGGGATAGCTCCTACTAAATAGGATAACAGAACAAAAGTAACAAGCAACGTTATGTTCATTTTATTTTCTGCAAAATACGTAAGGCTTCATCCACATGTTTTTCTGCTAGAACTTGAGAATTAAATAGGTAGACTATTTTTCCTTCCTTGTTGACTACATAGGTTACTCTACCCGGCATTAATCCAAAAAAACTAGTTGGGACACCAAATAGTTTCCGCACTTTATTTCGGGTATCACTTAACAACGTGTAATTCAGGCGGTGCTTATTAGCGAAATCTAAATGACTTTCAACCGATTGTCCACTAATTCCAATAATCATAGCATCTTCCTCGGCAAATACTTCAAACTGATCACGAAATGAACAGGCCTCTCTTGTACAACCGGGAGTGTCGTCCTTTGGGTAGAAATAAATCACCAAGTTTTTTTTGCCCAATACACTATCAAGCTTAAACAATTTGCCATGTTGGTCTTTTAATTCAAACGGTGGAACCTTACTTCCGACATCAATTTTTTTCATGTATTAGGAATTTGTATCAAAAAATATATAAACAATAAATAATATCAAATAGATCGTTAAATAGAACAGGTAGAAGTTTCTAAACTTTTTATATTCCTGATTTTCAGGATAAATATTTCCAAAAAGCCCTTTGAGTTCTTTCCAAAAAACAGGCTTAATGTTTATGGTCCAACTATCTGTTTGATACACCATTTTTCTAAATTTGCTTCTGTAATAGCCTAAAGGAAGACCCCAGACTGCAAAAAGAATAAACCATATATGCTCAATGATGAAATCCATGCTTTTGTTATTTTTTAGGAAACCAAGGAAAAAACGAACTCGTGTTCTTGATGTATTCTCTGTATTGTGGTTTCGTATCGTTTAAGGTTTTTTCAAGTAGCGCCACTCCTGATATGTTAATAATCAATAAGGTCATGATCACCGAGCCAATAACTTGCCAGTAACCGCCTGCAGCAACACTGAAAATTGCATAAGACCACCAAACGGCTGAGTCTCCAAAATAATTAGGGTGGCGTGTATATTTCCAGAATCCTGTATTAAGAACCTTCCCTTTATTGGCACTGTTTCTTTTAAAACGTGCCAATTGTAAATCACCTCCTGCTTCAAATGAAAAACCAATTAGCCAGACCGCAACACCCATGTAATCCAGTAGGTTTAGATCTCCTGAAGTGGTATTTGCATGAATACCTAACAGAGGCAAAGCCACAATCATCATTAAGACAGCTTGTAATAAAAACGTTTGAAAAAAACTGAACCACCAATAACGCTCAGGGCCATACGTTCTCCTGAATTCTTGGTATCGAAAATCCTCTCCCTTACCAATATTTCGCTTAGCAAGATAAAGGGCTAGTCGGAGCCCCCAAATGCTTACGAGAGCTAAAACAAGGATTTTTCTGGTATGCATTTCCCCCGTCATCAGTGCATAAAACACATTAATAACCACAAACCCAAAGCCCCAAAAAATATCAACAATGCTTACGTTTTTAATAGCTATGCTCCAAATCCATAAAAGCGTTACCAGAACTAGAATGATCAAGGATGCTTGCAAAAATAGGCTCATGATTTTTTAGTTATTAATTGTTAAATAGCAATGAAATAGCAAGCGCACCATTGCCTGCATGCATCCCTATAACTGGTGAAATATTGACAACCGAAACAGGTTTTTTCCCAGTTATCGCAAGCATTTTATCTTCTGCCTGTTTTGCGCCCTCATAATTTTGTGCGTGTAAAATTATGTAGTTCCATAAAGTTTTTCCACGACTGGTTTTTTCAATATGTTTATATATTTTGCTTAAGCTGGCCTTTTGACTAAACGAGTTTCCAAATAGAACTGATTTTCCATTTTCACCCATGGAAATAACTGGATTTAAACCCAGTACATTGGCTATTATACCTTTGGGTTTGGACACTCTTCCTCCTCTAATCATTGATTGTAAATCACGCACACTTACAAATATTTTAGATTTGGGAACGTCCTTTTTAAGGGCATCAACAACCGATTCCAACGGCTTGCCCGCTTCGATATTTTTAGCTGCTTTTAATACTAACAAACCCAACGCTCCTGATAAACTTTTTGAGTCGATTACATGAACAGGTTTGTTAAATTCTTTTGAAATCCGTTTGCCTGCGTTAACACTGCTTGAGTATGTTCCACTAAACTGGCTGCTAAGATGCACAGCAATGATGGCATCATAATGTGAAGCCAAGTGCGAATATAAGTTGGTAAAAGCCTGTTCGTTTATTTGAGATGTTTTTGGAAATTCCGATTCAGTTTCAAGCAAATCGTAAAACTGACTAGGCTGGATCGTGACTTTATCCAAATAATGACTATCTCCAAAATTCAAATTAATCGGTGCCATATTAATTTGATAAAAATCAATCAATTCCTGCGATAAATCGCATGTTGAATCCGTAACCAAGGCAATATTCCATTTACGTTTATTTATTGTTTCTTGTTGGCGCACCATGTCATCCACTTTCTGAAAAGTGATGGTTCCTGTTTCTTTTAATTCATGAAAAAGTTGTGCCGGATCGTTGGTATGAACATGGATACGACAAATGCTCTCTGAACCGGCAACAACAACAGAATCTCCATTTTCGCTTAGAAATTTCTGCAGTTCAGTTTTCCCTTGTGTCACATTTTTTATAATGGCCTCGGTGCAGTAGCGATGGGTAATAATTTCTTCTGATAGTTCGGTTGAATGTATAAGCGAGATGGTTTCAAAAGGCTCCACTACTAAGCTGCGTATATTTCTATTTTTAATAAAATCAATGATGCCCTCAATGAATAACACAAAGCCTTTTGCGCCAGCATCAACAAAGCCGCTTTTGTTTAATGCCTTCAACTTTACGGTGGTTTCCGCCAATGATTTTTGCAGCACCACCAACGATTCAATGATTACTTCTCCAAAATCATGAATGGCCTCCTTTTTACTGTGTAGAAAATCAGACCAATCCTTAATAACGGTTAACATGGTTCCTTCAACCGGATTCGCAATGGCTTCGTACATGTAAGGGATCGATTCTGTTACGCTTTCAACGAATTCAGTTAGCGTAACAATGGGCTTGTTTAATGTTTCGCTATTTAAGCCATGTAAAAACTGAGCAAAAATAACCCCTGAATTTCCGCGTGCTCCAATTAATGCGGCATCAGCAATATTGCTTACCGTTGTTTTATATGATTTATGCGGTTGAATATTATCGATAACCGAACGAATGGTGGACGCAAGATTAGTGCCGGTGTCTTTATCATTTACCGGAAAAACATTAATTCTATTTAATTCAACTTGGTTTTTTAATATTTGATTGCCTCCTGCAATAAAAGCATAATACAAAAATTTTCCGTTGATAGATGGGGTTTCATTGTTTTGCATACCTCGTATTAATTAAACCATTTTACAAAATAAAATCCTGATAAACTCACGATTAAAGAAAGAACTGCTCCCCATACTATATCTATAAAAACGATTGGTAGTGGCCAGCCTTTAAGTGTTGCCAAATTTGTTAGATCATAAGTGGCATACGTAAATACACCAAATAGTGCTCCCATCACAATGGCGCTAACAACAGAATCTTTATTAACTGCCGGGTAAATAGCAAAAATGGAAATTCCAGCAACGTATATAAAGTAGAATATAAAGGCTGCCGTCCAATTTACTTTATCTGATAAAAAATCACCAAGGTATTTTTGATAGAGGCTTTTAGCTATAAATCCCAGCCACAACATATCTACCATCAAAAAAACGATGAAGGTGAGCAAGTAACTAATAATAATATTTTTTATGTTCATAGTAGTTAATTATGTTAGAGTTATAAAGGTTTTTGTTCAACTTTTATCAAGCTTGAAACATCGTATCCTCTCTCATTTAACCGATTAAGTAAGTCATTATACAACTCCCTTTCCATTTGTGGACTGCGACTTAATATCCATAAATATTTATCAGAACTGCTGCCAATAACAGCCCATTGGTAATCCTTGTCTAATTCCATTACAAAATAATCTCCATAAAAAAACAAGAAAAATGCCACCTTCAATTTTGCGGGTGTGTTTTCAGGATCTGGTATTTTTGCTTTTCCAACAGCTACAGATAACTTGCCTTCTAACGAGTTTTTATATCCACTGTTTATTACCTTTATTTTTCCATCATCACGCAGTGAGTAATTGGCTGTTACACCAACTAAGCCGCGTTCAAAAACATGATCGTATCGAGCAATTTCATACCATGTTCCCAAATATTTTTGAATATTAAGTTCCTTAACAACTGAATTATCTATCATCGTTTTTTGCGCTTTACAAGTTACAACAGAAATGCCCATAATTATTAAACTAATTACGGCTAAAGCTATATTTGAACGGTTACTGATTTTTAACATGTGATCTTAATTAGCATTTATGGCTTTTTTATTAAATAATTTCCCATTCAGCAACTTCACCGGGCTCGATCCGAAATATTGGATGGGTCTCGAAGTTTTGGATGTTAGTTAGAAAGTTAAAAGACTTCTCATCTCTAGTTTTTAGCTTATTCAACAAGTGACTTATTTCATAGTTTAATTGTCCGTCCGTAACTGATAAAATAGTTGGCTTTACCTCCCAATTAATTTTTGTTTTATCAAAATTAAATTTTCTTTTTTCTGCTTCATCATATACACCCATCAAGTATTGATTGATGCAATCAACTGGGTTAGGCATCAATTTGAATCGGTTAAGTTGAGGGTGATTCTTATATCCTTTGGTTCGCCCTTCAAGTACGTGTTTTGCGAGTAATGTTTCTCTCCAAAGTGCAACTAACCCTTTCGTATCCAGGTATTTGGGATGTAATGACCAAATTCTCATTTTTAATGATTTAAAATTAATGGTTCAGATAATTTTCGTATTAACCCATGGAAGATGAGTCCATGAAAGGGGCTAACCAAATACCAATACATTCTTCCCGTGATACCTGTTGGCCTAAACGTAGCCGTTTGGGTAAGTTCATTGTTTTCGATTTTAAATTCTAACCATGCTTCTCCAGGCAGTTTCATTTCTGCGTATAGAAGTAGTCGACCTTCCTTTTTATCAGCATACAAAACCCGCCAAAAATCTAAGGCATCACCAACACTAACCGAATTCGAATTCGTTCGACCCCTTCTTAGTCCTACCCCCCCAGCTAACTTGTCTATAAAGCCCCTCAAGCGCCATAGCCAGTCTCCATAGTACCATCCCGTTTCACCTCCAATACTCCATATTCTACTAATACAATTATCGCGATCTGTAAAAGTGTTTTTTCTTTTGTCTATGAAGCATCCAAAAGAAGGCACTTGAATAAAGTCTGATATGTTTATAGCTATACCACTACTTGCATAGGCATCTTTCCAGCTTGAAACGATTTCGTTGGTTTCAATTTTAGAAAATGCTTTCGCCAAAGATTCGTTGTAATTGACGGGTGTTATTCCAAGAATCGAGTTAATCTCAGCATTACGGCAAATCACTTCAATTTTCATGCTGTTAACTAGTGCAATTGCAAGCTTATAGGAAGTTGAAGTAACAAAATATAACCAGTACGATGACAGTTTTGGTGTCATAACTGGGACTGTGTATATTTTTCGGTTTAAGTTTCTTATGGCACTAAATTTCAAAAGCATTTCCTTATAGGAGAGCACATCTGGTCCGCCAATATCAAAATTTTGATTGTATACTTTCGAATTAAATATGGAGTTAGATAAAAAGGAAATTACATCTGAAATGCCAATAGGTTGACACTTCGTATTTAGCCATTTGGGTGTAACCATGATGGGAAGTTTTTCCACTAAATCTCTTATTATTTCAAAAGAGGCACTCCCTGATCCTATAATAATCCCTGCTCTCAGTGCCGTGAAATTGTATTTTCCTGAGCTTAATTCTGATTCTACTGTTTTTCTTGAGGTAAGGTGTTTGGATAAATTGGAGTCATTTATGATTCCACCTAAATAGACCACATGCTGTACATTCGTTCTATCTAACGCATTTCGAAAATTGATGGCAGATTCTTGCTCGAGTATTTGATAATCGGATGATGCGGCCATGGAATGAACTAAATAATAAGCCCCATCAATGTCCTTTGGAATACTTTTCAAAGAGAACTTATCCAGAAGATCCATTTGAAGAATGTTGATTTTTTGTTTGATGGATTGAGGAGGGTTAAATCTCTCCACATCTCTCACGCAACAAGTGACTTTATGTCCTTGTTCTACTAAAATAGGAAGAAGCCTTTTTCCTATATACCCTGTAGCACCTGTTAATAGTATATGCATTCTTTCTTATTTCAATAAATATACCCATTTCTGTTATTGGGTATAAATGGATATATTCTTGGTATCAACATTAAAAATTTTGCTCGGCCCCTGTATTTGTTGTCTTATGGAGCTCCAAAAACATCTAAAACGGCCTTCTCCCTAAAAGTAAAAATATCATTGAGTTTGTCCTTTATCATAAACCGATTTGCAATGGCTCCTAGAAATCCTAAAGGGGGAACATATGTAATCAAATCGCACATGATTACTCCTTTTTCTTGGTCTTTTAATAGGTGCTGGTGGTGCCATATGCTATATGGACCAACACGTTGTTCATCAATAAAGTATTCCTGGTCTCGTACTTGGGTGATTTCTGTAACCCAATTTGTACTAAATCCAGGTAGCAACTTTACTTTATAAGAAATTATCATTCCTGCGTACATTTTGCTCGCTAAGTGTGAAGTGGTAATATTAAATCCCATTTCAGGCGGAGTGATTTTCTTCAGATTTTCAGGAGAAGAAATAAAATTCCACACGTCAGACCTCGTTGCTGGAATAATTTGCTCTCGGTAAAACTGATACGTTGCCATAATTAATTGGATTTTTCTAGCTTTTCTATTTCATCAAGTTTGGACTGAGCTTCAGCCATTTTTTGATCGCTTTTCATCCTATTTACTTTCGAAAGTTTATAGGATGCCTCCAGTAGTTTTTTGTACTCTTGCTGAAGTACTTCAACTTTTGTTTTTCTAAAAAATAATTTTTTAAACATAGTTCTTAATTTAAAATAGTAGACTCATAAATTTTGCTTCATTTTCATCAGAAATAGTAGTACAAAAGCCAACCTCTATAGAAAGCGTTTTCCGCATTAAAAGAGTCATCTTTAAACCCACCAACTTTTCAGCAACAGACTGCCCAATTCCGGATGAGCCTCCTATTACCAAGTAATTTATTATGCTGCTTTTCGCACCTTATTAATCTTTATGTTATTTGCTCCTAACGCATTCATCAAATGATATAGCCCAAAAAAGGTGCGGTTCATATAAATAAAATGGCGAGATCCTCTATTCCCATTCATCTTACGAAGCTCAGTCCCTTTCGCATAGCGTTCGCCAACTTCTGCTAAGCTATCAAAATAGGTTTGATCAGTAAAATCAAATGATTCAGCTATTAACGGACGAACAAAAAGCTCTAATAATTCATGGAACATAGTTTTGAAAAAGGCAATTTCTTGCTCCGAATCATCATTTCTTAGAATTTCAAGCTGGTATAATTTCTCCCTAAAAAGCTTGTCATTTTGCAAGTATTGTGGATCAGATAACTCAAAATAGGGATGATAGAATGCATTTGGAATTTTCTTAACACAGCCAAAATCTATAACAATCAATTCTCCTTCCTTTGATATTAAAAAATTTCCAGGATGTGGGTCTGCATGTACCATCTTCAAATCATGAATTTGGAACATGTAAAAATCCCACATGGCTTGGCCCAACTTATTTGATAGAATTGTATCCTGGTTGGTCTTCGAAAATGTTGTTATAGGCTCGCCATCCATCCAATCCATGGTAATTATCCTATCAGAAGATAGGTGACTATAATATTGAGGAAAACGCATATTTGACATTTGGCTGCAAGCCTCAGAAATTATTTTACTTTGCTCAACTTCCAATAAGTAATTGGCTTCTTCGAGCAATTTATCACAAACTTCTTCAAAATACTGATCAGACCCTTCACCTTGCAGGTTAAACATCTTAATGGCAAAAGGCTTCACTAAAGCTAAATCCGTTCCTATACTTTCAGCTACGCCCGGGTACTGAATTTTTACCGCTAACTTTTTCCCGTCTTTTTCGGCCATGTGTACCTGGCCAATACTTGCTGCGTTCACAGATTTAGCAGTGAATTTATCGAAGATTTCAAGGGGTGATTTTCCAAAATATTTTTTGAATGTTTTCGTAACTAAGGCTGGTGACAATGGTGGTACCTGAAATTGGGAAAGAGAAAATTTTTCAACATATGCCTCAGGGAGAATTCTCTTATCCATACTTAGCATTTGAGCCACTTTTAAGGCTCCTCCTTTTAGGTTTTTGAGGCTATCATAGATGTCGTCTGCATTACTTTCGTCCAGCTTCTTTTTGGCCTTTTCGGGTGAAGAAACCAATTTACTTGTATAATATTTAGCATAATTAACCCCAACTTTTGCACCAGTGCTAATAATCTTAGTGGCTCTCTTGATTTTCGATGTTGGTATATGATCTATTGTTTCCATCTATGCTTTGGTTCCTAATTTTTCTTTCACTAAAAATTTGCCAAAATCCATGAGGCTTTCTAAAGGTTCAATATTCATAAGCTCAAAACTGGTATTGATGCTTTTTTCAATGAAGATATCAGTCTTCTCAAAACGTGCAGATGTATCATCCAACCAGAACTTCATGGTGACAAGAAGTTGGCTCCAAGCCATTTCAAACATCCCTCGCTCTTGCATTTTTTTCAATGCCACTTGTTTTAAATCAAGTGATGGAATCTCCAAACTATTGATATATTGTTGAAATTGATGGCGCAAATCTGACAAAACTTTTAATTTTTTAAGCATGTCTTTTTTGCTACCCAAGGCAGCTTGTACATAACTACGATTTGCAGCTAATACTTCGAAGAAAGTATAATAAAAGCTAAGCAACTTATCTTTTGCCTGAAAGCTGTGATAATTATCATCTTTCTCGAGTAATACAATCGCATTCTCGAAAAAAGAGGTGAAAATGTACATTTCAATAGCTTCGAAAGCACCAAAATATTTATAAAATTCTGCCTCCTTCATTTCTAACTCTTCTGCAAAAGCATAAACAGATGTTGGATAAGAACCATGCTTAAGCACGTGCTCTATAAATTTCTTTACAATTTTTGTTTTATTTCTCTTGGTCATAGCCATATAACGTCCAATAATATTTTTTGTTTAACAATTATACATATTTGTTAAACAAAATTCAAAATAATAACAGTATTATCACTTAGGGAATTTAAGTTAGTCGCTATTGCTTTTAACCTGTGTTCTTAATAAGCTATGAAAACTCTAGAATAGTACACTGACGAGCAAGTCTATCTAATTCAATATGTAAGACATTGACAGGAGCTAATTTTAAAGCCAATTTGTAAATTCTATATTGTTAGTTCATCTTATGTAAGCTTTCCCCCATTCTATGCTTTGTTATTAAAATAACCAGATAATTGAAAATATTTACTTTATATGAAATATGTTACTACTCAGCTACTAAAGCATCCTTTTTAGCCACTAAGGAACGAAGTCAGAAAGTTTCACTAAGGTTTTAATTCTTCTAAACCCTTTATTTAGTGGTTCTTAGAGCCTTGGAGTCTTTGTGGCAACGTTTTTCCAGCTGAGTAGTAACTCAAATATTTCAAAAAAAACATAACAATTTATAAATCAAGTAGATACCCAACATCTATGTCCATCGGCTAACTCTCAACAAATAATCTTTTTTTATTTGGGTCTAACTCGAAATTCCTTTATAAGAAATAAAAGCTGGAATAAGTGTCCCATTCTGTTAGTTTTCCTCTCCTAATTCGGCAATAGTAACTTTACTCGCATAATACTTATTGTATAATAACGTAAATCGCCTAACCAGTATAGGGAAATGAGAATTTCTTCTAACTAAAACTGACATGTTTTCTTGTATTTACGATAATCATTAGCTTCAATCAAATTTTATAAAATCTCAATGTTTAAACGTATTAAATAAAATTATATATTGTTTTTGGAAGCTTTATTGTAATATTACCAATATTAATCCTTAATTTAGAATTTGCGCATATTTGTTAAACTAAACCATTTTTTTGCTTGTGACCGCTATCCAATCAGAATTTGAGTACGATATATTTATTAGTTATCGCCAAAACGATAATAAGTATGATGGATGGGTTTCTGAATTCGTTGAGAAACTCAAACAGGAACTAAAAGCCACTGTTAAGGATAATCTATCTATTTTCTTTGATGAGAATCCATTTGATGGATTATTGGAAACACATCAAGTAGATGACTCTATATCTTCCAAAATAAAATCAGTCATTTTCATTCCTATTATTTCACAAACGTATTGTGATACTACTTCCTTTGCATGGCAACATGAATTTATCAAATTCAGAGATGTTTCTGATAATGATAGTCTTAAAAGAAATATTCGCTTACCCAATGGTAATTTTGCTAGCAGAATACTTCCGATAAAAATTCATGACATTGATGTGGAAGATATTCGCTTGCTGGAAAAAGAACTTTCGGGTGGCTTGCGTTCTGTTGATTTTATATATCGAGATTCAGGCGTTAACCGGCCACTAAGGTCAGTAGATGATGAGCTTATCCGCTCGTCCATGACCTTATATCGAAACCAAATAAATAAGGTTGCAAATGCAATAAAGGAAATAGTTAGTGGCATTAAACAAGTCAATCAAAAAGACGAGGATTTCGAATTAATAGAAAACGTAGATATTACTTCACTTCCAACTACAAGTGCCAGGATATCCACTTCTTTACCTCACTTGGCTAAAGTGGCAGCCATCAATCAAGACAAAGTATCAATCTACTTGGCATGGACTTCTTTTGATTTAAAGGAAAAGAGAGAAGAAATGGCTTTGATTTTACAAAAGGCCGGTTTCAATGTGGTTCCTTCCACCGATTGCCCTTCGGATGATGAAAGTTTTAAAACCAAAGTATCCGAAAATTTAGAAAAATGTTCTTGTTCATTACATATTTTAAGTGATGAATATGGCAGAAGGTTTGAATCTGATGAGGAAGTTTCATACCCTAAATATCAATTTGAACAAGCTCGAAATTTATCAATAAGCCCTGATAAAAATTTCAATAGCTTTATTTGGTTCACACCCGATCCGTCTAAAAGTATTAAGCCGAGTCAAGAGGAGTTTGTTAAGTTCGTAAGAAATAATATTACGTCTAATATGACCTTTTCAAATAGTGCTGGACCCATGCAGTTGGTAGATGATATCAGGGTAATGACTATGAAGTCAGTCACTGAGCAGTTAGATGTGAAAGATACTGACATCTTCTTCATCTTTAATCAGCAGGATGAGAAAGATGCCATGGCCATTACCGATAGAATTAGCTCAGAATATCCGGTAGAGCTAATGAATATATTGCCTGATGGCGAAGAGGAATATCGCGAGAAATCCACTCAACAAATACCGAAAAGTAAGTTAGCGGTTGTCTATTTTAAGTACTCTGCGGATTGGGCATTACCTTTTATAAAACAAGTTTGGAAACAAGTAGGCGGAGCTTCTTCCCCTACGCCCTTATTATTGGTTGGTGAAGACGACCCGCACAGTAATTTGGCACGTTATTTTAAAGCTCCAAAAGTGGTTTCATCCATAGTTCCTAAAGGAATGGTTCCAGAAGAAGTGAAAAAAGTATATGTTAAAGTAATTGATCTCGAATAATATTGTTTGACGAATTAAATATATGCCCATATACTGGATTACGTTCTTTTACGGAGGAGGAATCTATCTATTTTAAGGGTAGAGATGAACATATTCAGGAAGCAACAGCACAACTTGAGCTAAATAAATTCTTGATGCTTACGGGGGCGTCTGGAGATGGGAAATCTTCAATAGTATATGCCGGAATTATTCCAAATGCGAGAGCTGGCTTTTTGAAAGCCACCTATACAAATTGGAAGGTTGCTGATTTTAGACCTGAAAGAAATCCTTTCCAAAACCTATGTACTGTTATTGGTAATGCACTTGGCATTAAAAATATTGCAACGGTTGAATCGGAGTTGCAACATGGCTTTTCAGCCTTAATTGATCTTTATAAGTCATCTCCCCTTTATGTGGATAAAACTTCCTCGGAATATCATCAATTGACTGACGAAGAGCGTAAAAAATTGCAGTATTCCACAGCAAACCTTTTGATACTCGTTGACCAGTTTGAAGAATTTTTTACCAATCCAGAGAATTATGCCAACGGAGTTCCTTCCACCAAGGCTAATCTAACCATGAACTTACTGTTAGAATCGGCCAAAATTGCAAGAGAAGAAGGCATCCCGATCTATATAGTATTTACCATGCGGTCAGATTTTATAGGGCAATGTGCTGCTTTTAGAGGGCTTCCAGAATTTATTGGTTTTAGTCAATTTTTTGTTCCAAGACTCAATAGAAAACTTCTCCAGGAAGTAATAGAAGAACCATGTACCTTAAGTGGCAACCGGATTACCAGAAGATTATCAGAACGAATAATTCATGATATGAACGATGGTATTGATCAGTTACCTATTTTACAACATGCGTTAAATCAGATTTGGAAAGCCGCAGATAATGGCAAAGAAGAAATGGACCTCATCCATTATGCTATGGTTGGAGGACTGGCTGCCGAAGAATTACCTTTAGAGGATCAAGAAAAATTTAAAAATTGGTTTAAACAATTACCAAAGAATATTCAGGGTTGCTTTCACGATCGCACATTACATAATGTATTAGATACCCACGCCAATAAAATATTCGAAAGTGCTGCTTCGTATGTAAAGGAAAAATCTAACATTGATATCACAGAAGAAAAAGCGCATGAAATTATTAGAGTTACCTTTACAAGCTTAACAAAAATAGACCAAAGCAGAGCGGTAAGAAACCGCATGACCTTAGAAGAAATAAATGCTATTTTAAATGAACCTTCTATTGACTTAGCCATCATTTCTGGCATTATAAATATATTCAGAGAACCTGGTAACACGTTTATCCGACCATTCATCCTTGATGATCCATCCACGGATAAATTAAACGCAGATTCAGTTTTAGACATTACCCACGAAAGTTTAATTCGTAATTGGAACATGCTCAAAATTTGGGCGAAAGAGGAGTTTACTAAATTCTCAATCTTTAAAGATTTTAAGCAACAAGTAGATCGCTGGCTCCAACATTCGAAATCGAGTGGTTTTTTATTGCCTATTGGTTCACTTACTTTTTTCGAAAATTGGTATTACAAATCACGCATTAACAAAAATTGGGTTAATAGGTACAACGAACAAGTTACTGATACACCTAAAAATATCGCTGAATCCGAAAAAATTGTTAAGGATTCCAATGACTTTTTAAGGTTAAGTGCTCGTAAACATGCTTTTTCAAGAGCAATTGTAAGATTAGGACCAAGAAAAGTTTTTGGTTTGATTTCAATTCTCCTTTTTTTAAGCCTTAGTTCTTTCCTTTATTATAACAACCTCAAACAGAGTAATGAATATGTACGCAACGTACTTTACTCGAATGCCACACAACTGCTTATTGCAGATAAAGCTACCTATAACGTAAAGGCTGACTACTTAATTGCTAGAGATAGAGAACAACCTGGAAAATTCAAAAATATTCTTAATACGTTGGAAACTACTAATGAGAATAGACTTGGAATGGCGATTGCAACGGCCGAAGATATTGTTTATTATGACAGACAAGGTACCGCAATTCCATTAAAAAAACAGTCGATCTTATATGCAGATAGTATAGCTACTGTACTGTACACATCCGTTCCTAAGGATGCCAGTAGCCAAAACCTTGGATTAATTAGCCTTCTTAATTTAGGTGAAATTATCGAATATTATTTGCATTATTTTACAGATGCTGAGATGGAGGCCCTTCAGGCTAACAATGGAAAAATGTTAACCAATTTAGTGCTTCATCTCACTCAAAATCCCAATGAAAATTTGGATTTTAGAAAATGGATTGAGAGTATTGAAATGGGTCTTAATTATCATCATTTTTCAATTCCTCAAATAGAATTATTAATAAAAACGATTACTTCTAACGAACCAGCCATCCAGGCCTATTTTGATAAAGAAAAGGTTGTACAAACCAATAAAACTGGCGATTCATACTCGTTTAATGGCAAGTATTTTATACTGGCCGAATTATATGCCGCTTTGGGTAATCCAGAGCAAAGTATGGCCATGATTGACACTACTTTGAAGTATAACCCGCGCTCAATCGACTATGCTACTAATGGCCTATCAGTTGCTGGCTATTTTCTGCTCTATGATCATTTAGAGGCGATGGATTTATTTGTAACTAACTATGCTGCTAGAGTTAATTTTAAGCCGTACGAAATATACAGACAAATAGCCAATCGAAGCGGCTACGTTACCCAATCAATAGATGATAGGATACTTTATCCTAGATTTGCGCTCTCCTCAGATTTATGGTACAACCCTGTATTGGATTATATGCAGGACAATGCATTTGAAAAATTATATGAGGTGTATTTAAACGCTATTAACACTACTGCTGATGTAGGTGGTGAACATGAGTTTAGCCTTGCCATTTATTATAAGCAAAAGGGTTTATTTACAGCCAAAAGGAATGAAAATAAAAAGAATAATCGTAAAGATTGGATTGCAGATGTGAATGTATTGTTTAAAAATGCCCTTATATGGTATGCTAAAACCGATAACCAATATCTGGATGAAGAAGTGAATGCCTATTTTCACTTCCCCACCGTGATGTCAAGAAGGCAAATATTTACGTATCCGGATCACATCGAACATGTTCCATCTCATGCAGAAAGAACACGTTACAGCAGGTATTTTTCTTCAGTCTTTTTGGAGTATTTAATAGAGCAGAGAGAATTCGATACTATGTACCCTACGGCTATTGAATTAAAGCAACCCTTGGATTGGGTGAAAGAATATAAAACTGCCCTTATTTCTTATGGTTTTAATTATGATGGCAACCCAGTACATATTTCTATTCTTCAAAAAATAGACTCTGCCATACTCCATCATACTGCCAAAAACGAGGTAAACAATAACCTGCTGTTATTGTTGATGGCAAAGGCTCAATTTGAAGCTCTAAACCCGAATTTAGCTATTGAATATGCCAAGCGAATTAAATTAACTGCCATACCAGGTTTGTTTAATGAAGAACAAAATTTCTTACACCATAAGACGTTGAACTTAATTGCAGAAGTTCACTCGGCATTGGTTATAAACAATCAATTTAATTTAGCCCATAACTTACGGGCTGCACTGCCGCATATTTTAAATAAAATTAGATTGGCTGATAAAGCGGCAATAGATCTTTTTGTGCTTAATAAAAACGAACTGGCCAATAATTACCTGGATTCTGCAACTATGCTAATTAGCACCACATCTGACCATGGTAATGGTTTTCAAAATTATAGAAAAACGCACGGCTATGCCCTTGCATTGAAAGGAGAAAAAGATTCTTTTAAACAAAGTAATGTGGCCATCCGTAATCTTAATGATTTTTTCCGTACCATGGGCTACATCCAAAATGTACGAGCCACCGCCTTTCGAGGGCATTTTTATAAAGCTTATTCTGAATTGCCTAAATTTTATTCAGCTAATGAACAGTTAGCTACCATAAATGCCATATTAAGTGCCAAAGCATTTTACGCTAAAGAAGAAGAATGGGAGGCGTATGATTATAGTAAAAATTATTCACATTCAATTTTGGGTTATGATTAAATATGTTTAACGATTTTACCATATCGCCCTATCCAGGACTACGGTCCTTTTCTGAAGAAGAATCACTATTTTTCAGAGGACGGGACACGCATATCCATGAAATAATCAATTTATTACAAAGTAATAAATTTTTGATGGTGACAGGAGCAAGTGGTGATGGAAAATCTTCCATTATATTTTCAGGCCTGGTTCCAAATGCCAGAGCAGGCTTTTTTAAATCGAAATACACACATTGGGAAGTGGCGCATTTTAGGCCGGAGCGTTCTCCTGTAAAAAACTTGGCTAAAGAGTTAGCTGGAATTTTTAACAGTCCTCAAGAAACATTACAAACAGAATTAAATAGAGGTTTTGGTAGCCTTGTAGATTTATATAAAGAATCGGATTTACATAAAGACGAATCTTCGGAGCAGTGGAAGAATACGGATGAAGAAGCACATAAAAAAATTGAACGCTCCACTGCCAATTTGTTAGTAATTGTAGATCAATTTGAAGAATTTTTTACTAACCCAGAAAACTATAGAAACGGTGTACCAACAGAAGAAGCACAAGTACTCATTAATCTATTATTAGAAACTGCCCAAATATCCTTAAAAGAGGACCTGCCTATTTATGTGGTGTTTACCATGCGATCGGATTATATCGGTCAATGCGCTGCTTTTAGAGGATTGCCCGAATTCATTGGATTCAGTCAATTTTTTGTACCCAGATTAAAAAGAAAAGAACTTAAACAAATCATTGAGGAACCCGCAGAATTAAACGGCAACTCAATTGCCCCTCGTTTAGTTGAAAGAATTTTATATGATTTAAGTGAAGGCATTGATCAATTACCCATTTTACAGCATGCCCTAAGTCAAGTATGGTTAATGGCCGATAAAGGCAAGGAACAAATGGATTTAATCCATTATGCTAAAGTTGGTGGAATGCTGCCCAGTGAATTACCTCCCGAAGAAGAACCGTTATTTCAAACATGGTTTAATGAATTAGAAGATTGGAAAAAACAAAATTATAAAAACCCGGGACTGCATCGAATTCTTGACATCCACGCAGATGAATTATATGAAGGTGCATGGGACTATTATACCAACCAGCCCAATGAAATACCGCTCTCAAAACAAGATTGTAAGTTAATCATTGCCATGTCTTTTGCTTGTCTTACCAAAATAGATCATAGCAGAGCAGTAAGGAATAGGATGACCTTACAGGAAATTACGAATATTCTTAATCATCCAAGATTCACTACGCAAGTTGTTGGTAGTGTGATTAATATCTACCGAGAACAAGGGAATACTTTTGTCAGGCCTTTCATTGATGAAGAATTACCTGAATCGTCATCACTTAACCCTGATTCTGTTCTAGACATAACACATGAAAGCTTAATAAGAAACTGGGAGCGACTATCCACTTGGGCCGATCAAGAGTTTGAATACTATGAAATATTTCTTGACTTTGAAAAACAACTTGAAAAATGGATCGAAAGCAATCGTAATAGCGGATATTTACTACCTATTGGTCCTCTCACTTTCTTTGAAAAATGGCAGGAAGATTGTCGGCCTAATAAATATTGGATCAATCGGTATAACCAATCGTCAGAAGATAAAAGTGAAAATTTAGAAATATCACAGAATATCCTCAAAAACAGCCATCAATTTCTAAAAAAGAGTAGCCGGAAAGTAATAATTTCTAAAGCTTTTATAAAATATGGAACGCTTAAATTAGCTACAGGTTTTGCCATAATACTGGTAATGATGCTAAGTGCTTTTTATTATTATGATGCCGAACAGAAGGTGAATAGCAATGTATTAAGAGAAATCACAAAAAAAGCCAAGCCACTCCTAACATCTAGCGAAGTTGGCAATGGCAGTAAGGGTTTTTACATATTAAACTTGGAACGTGTGTTTGAGGGAGGCATGTTTAAAGAACTTAATGCCATAAATGACCTGGAACAACAAGTACAAGTGGCCTTAAATGCCTATAAGTTTGCTATTGTTCTAGACCGGAACTTTGATGCTCCTGAAAAATATAAATTAGTTGACTTTATCGAAAAAACATTAATTGAAAACGAACTATCATCAGAAAGAACCTTGTTTTTTGTTAATTCATTTATTGACCTTTTGGGCTACGATTATTATTTGAATAATACCATGCCCATCGGAGCTAGTCTCCAAACCCAAACCAATAAACTTCCTGAATTGATTGAAGACATAATTAAACAAGGAAAAATTGAACAAATATTAACCTTAAATCAGGCCATTGAAAATTACTTAAATTGGAATAATGAACCTCAAGAAGGAATCAATTACATTTTATCTGCCATCTCACCTTTCAATAGTAAAAGCTACCCTGTATTCAAGCTGTTCTATCCACAAGAAGGTGGACTTTTAAATGGTAGAAGAGGCAATATATCACATAATGGAGGATATCAAATTATGGCTTATTTATTTGCCTCTCAAGGCGATTTATCTTTGGTAAAGCAATCAACAGACAGCCTGCTTTTGTATAATAAAAACAATTACTTCGATGTAATGACCTTTAATAATGCTACGAATATACTGGGGTATTTTGCGCAATTCGAAAAAACAGAAGAAATGGAAGAATACCTCAATTATCTTTCGAGCAAATCAGGATTGAGTAGGTCGAGGTTAATGAACCTTACGTTAGACCATGCTGGGGGGATGAAATCACTCTATGCTCAAATTAAAATATTTGAAGAAGAAAATTACAATCCTGGGCTGTCTATTTTATACCAAACAAGTCTTGAAACCCTTTTTAATCTTTATGAAAAAGTTATTAAAGAAGATGAAGTGGGAGATAATAAACAGTTTCATTTGGCCATGCTCTATAAGCAGCGAGGAGCCTATTTAAGTTGGCAAGCACAGTTACCCTCAAATAATATTAATTTATCAACTATAAACGGCTGGTTCGATAAGGCGTTGGAACGCTATGTATCGGTATCCAATTCCTATAAAAGCACCTCTGAAGAAATAAATTATCGCTATTGGGGGGATGGTATTCGGAATCAATCATTTTCGAAGGCTTATTTTTTTATGTATCCAGACTATTTTTATAATCAATGGCAAAGCGGCAGATACGTTTCTACTGCATTTATGAATTACATACTCGATAATGAGTTGATGCATAAGATTTATAAAACATCAGACGACCTTGAAACAATTAACGATTGGTTATCGAATTATAATGAGGTGTACCCAAATCTTAATGAATCTAGAGCACTTGCGCCATTTGATCCTGATTTAATAGAAAGAATCTTAGATGAAATTGCCCAACATCCAGCAGGTGATAATGTTGATAAAACCTTACTTCTCTTGTTAGCAGCTAATCATTCATTTAAGAATGGAAATATCGATGCTGCGATAGGCAAGTTTAAGGCAATAGAAGTTGACAAAATTGGGCCTCTTGCAAATAGGTGGCAATATTTAAATTATACATTTATCTATAATCAATTGCTTCTTTTATCAAAATCTCTGGCTATTAATGGATACCACCAAGAAGCTAAATCGTTAATTGAATCAACTCCAGATGCCAATTACAAAACATTTATCTATGGCGAATTAGCGAACTTTCTATCAACTAATCGAGGTGAAATTGCTTCGTTTGTTTATTTAGATTCTGCCTTACAAAATAATGCGATCAGAGGAAATAATACGATGAACTTTTTTGTACACCCAAGCTATCCTATAATTAGTACATTAGCTGGTATTGGTGGCGTTGAAATGATTAGTAAAGCCAAAAGCATGTTTATAGAAATGCAACCAGGATTAAAAGGTGCTGGGCTATTTCGATATATTCGAGGGATTGCCTGGTCTGGAAACTACCATAGAGCAGTAGAAGCAATACCAATAAACGGATCCTCTCAGAGTGAATTAAACTATTATACACTCATATTAACAGAAGAAGCCAATAAAATGAGCACGAAAAAAGGGTGGGATAAAATTGGTGAAAACTGGAATTTTATTACAAGAGACTACATTGTGTTCCGAAATCAAAACTAATTACCATGAGACAACGCGTAGTTTTTCATTATTTTTTATACTTGGCCATAATATTAGGTGTTTTTGCTTCCATGGCTCAAAACGACTATGGCTTAACCCTTGTTTCATGGGCGTGCTATTTATTTGCCGGGTCGTTAGCGATTGAAGTAATTAAATATTTTAAAAATAAAGCTTGGCATAAAATGATAGAACTTATTGGTTTAGCTACCCTGTTTGTTTTGTTTGGGCTCAGAGCTGCTTATATATACTTTGCAAACATTGAGTGGATGTTACTAATAGCTTGCACTACACTGGTAATTGTGTATGCAGTGCATGCAATTGAAAAATCAAAAAAAATTGGAATAGATAGCTCAAGACTTCGAATGCTTATTTTAACGTATTACGCAAGCATTTCTGCGTACTTATTATCTATCGTAGGTGCTATTTTATTTCCCGAACTTAGCGAACCGATAGGAATGATGGCCACTGCCTTGTTAGTACTATTTATTATTGGTTCCTATTTAAGTGGCAAGCTTTTGGTAAACGGTGTTGAAACAGAAGCTTTTATCTACCTCAAAAAGCAATCGGGTCATTCTATTATTTTGATCGTTGGTTTTTCGCTCATAACCTTTTATTCAGGGTTATCTATGATTGGTTTCCTACCGCCTTTATACACCAATAAAATTCCAAAAACCTATATTGAATTGATTAATAAGGCTGAAACAGGAAAAGAAATTACCATAGATGGTTTTTACAAGCACGAGCTTTATAAAAAAGCCTATGATGATTTTATCAAAAAAATGGAAGAACAAAAATAATTCATAGAAAAGAGGCTTAGTTTTTGTGCCCAACAAACCTCCCAATGGACTAGAGTTTTAGTGGCAGGTTAGTATTCTAGTTATTCCAAAGGCAAATTATACACCAACCTGAGATTAGCAATTGGACCGCCTTTCATCATTTCATTCTTAGCAATTCGATTATCTCCAAAATTGATGATCATCAATCGAAAATCGATTTTTTGATCCTCTGCATATTGCGCATATTCCCTGGCCACCGCAAACCCTAGCCTTCCTTCAACAAAAATATTCTTAATCAATTGTTGGCGAGCAAATAAGGTCAAATCTATACTTGTTCGTTCTATATAATCATTTTCATAAGCGAGGTTTCCTAACCTATAAGACGTAATTAGGGCGAAATGACTAAAACCCGCTGTTAAGTTTTCATTCACACGATAACTCACTTTTGCATAGACAGGCAACATTCCAGCAATACTCCATTTTGGGGTGAGCTCCCAATCTATATGCAAGAGAGGTGTAAGCGATAGCCCAAATTGTTCGCTATTAGAAAGAGCGCCAAACCGAATCATAAGATTTTCACTATACCTATTCTCAAACAACACCACTCCTCCAAATTGCCAATTATCCTTCGTGGCGTTCTCCATATCTGACATAAAACGAGGAGCAAAAAGAAGTTGAATTTTTTGCTTCTCATTCAGCGTTTGTACAAGCCCAGTTTGTATAATAAATCCATCTACATCAATGGGATTTGAAATATCGCTACCTAGAGTGGCATCACTCGCTACATGAGAAGATAAATATGTAATAGAGCTGTACCAAACCGATTTGCGAGATAAAACAATTGGAATTTTTACATTAATTAAACTCCCAATCTCAGAATTATTGTTGGTACCAAGCTCATCAGCCTTTTGAGTAAACCCATGTCTTCCTGAAACAGTTACTAAATCCAAACTTGATTGGGCTTTTATTTCATGCAGACCAAGCAATGCCGTAATACCAATTAAAAATGCACGTTTCAATTAAAAATGTTTTAGCTTTAATCTAAATTATTGATATAAAATTACAACATTCAATCTTCAATTTCATAGTATTTTTTTACAACTAATTGTGCTGGTTTTTTTTGTGGTGTGAAGCCCAATTGATTGCCATCTCTAGGCTTATTTTCATTATTAAACCATTTCCACAAAAAACCTCCTGCCAACCAATCCTCCTTCCAATTGCTAATATATAGCCCTTCTAAAGCCAGTGATTGTTCCTTCATAGAAACAACCGCTTTAGTATCGGAAACCCAGGGCTCTATGGTAGTTCCTTCAATGCTTCGATACCCATATTCTGTAAATAATATGGGCTTTTCATGTTCAACGCTAAAACTTTTTAGCTGTTCAGTTATTGGCTCCCACCCCTGCAACACTTCTTCTATCGTTGGATTTTCCTTTTTAGTTATGGGGAAGTAGGCATTAACTCCAATAAAATCAAGTTCACGCCAAAAAGGAGTTTCAGTATATTCATCCCAATTAGAAGCATACGTGAGTTTACCCGTATAAACTTTACGAATATCCATTATTAACTTACTCCAATAGGCCGGTCTTTCTTTCACAAACAACCTCCACTCCGTACCAATACAGAATAGTTCAGCATGTTGCTCTTCAGCTATGGCCGCAAATTCTAGCATGTATTCACTGTAAGAGTTTTCAAATTTCACCCAATTGGAATCTGAATTTAGCATAAAATCTCCCGTGTATTCACCATGGCTAATCCAAACATGCGGCTTAAGCATAACTTTAAGCCCTAATTGATGGCATATTTTAATTTCTCGAGTTATACCTTCTAATGACTCTCCTTTCCATTGCCAACTAGCGTTATAATTTAGTTGGACTCCACCTTCATTTATAAATGCATAAGGCATTAATGCAATCCACCCTGCATCAATGTTTTTTATGGTGGTTAAATCTATTGAATCAATTAATACTTTAGAAGCAGCATAACTTACTCCATTTATTTTCACTTTTGATTTTGACTTATTCTCTGCAATAGATGAACAACTCACCATTATTATCGACAGAATAAATGTAATTATATGATCCAAAATCTTCATATATGGCTAATTTAGAGTTATACCAATTGAAAGATATGCAATTATTTACAAACCCGTTTAATACATTAACATCCTTTAAATCTATTACAGAATACTGGTCTCCTAAAATAATAGGTGAACTCAACGGGCAATATATAAAAATAGCAAAACTCAAAGGTGAATTTGTTTGGCATAAGCACGAATTTGAGGATGAGATGTTTCTTATTCTCAAAGGAAATTTAACCATTGATTTAAAAGACAACTCAATAAATTTGAAAGAAGGCGATGTTTATATTGTACCTAAAAACACCATGCACAACCCAAATTGTAAGGAGGAGTGTTGGGTAATGTTGATGGAACCAAAGGAAACATTGCATACCGGCAATGTGAAGAATGCCAAAAGTAAACCTATTGAAGAACAGCTCAACAGTTAGCTTCTAAACTGGAAGCCAACTGTTTTATACCCTTTGTTGGTCTTTTGACCAACAAACTAGATAGTATCTAGTGTTAAAACGCTTGTTGGTGAAACAACACCAACAAGGGGAAGAAATCTCCCACTAAGCCTGTTAAAAACTAGTTAAAGATTGGTAAGTTCCAAATATCGTTACCAAAAATAAATACCATTAGTGAAAGTAACATAACCATACCAACCTTTTGCGCATTCTCCAAAAATTTATCAGATGGCTTTCTTCCTGAAACTATCTCAAACATTAAAAACACCACATGCCCACCATCTAATGCAGGTATAGGAAGCAAGTTCATAAATGCCAATATCATAGAAAGCATCCCTGTTAATCTCCAGAATCTTTCCCAATCCCAAGTACCACCAAATATACGTGCGATGCCTATAGGCCCCATCATTGATTTACGAGGATCAATATCTCCTGATACCATTTTACCTAGGCCCTTAATATTTAACCAAACTGCTGCAAAAGCTTGCCCTGATCCAATTTTTGCTGCTTCAGCAAAACCGTATTCATCTGATTTAAAATCCAATAAAATGTTTGCCTGAAAACCCACGGTGGCTGAACTATCTAGACTAACCGTAAAATTAAGTGTTTCATCTCCTCTCAAAATTGATAAGTCCACTTCTTGCCCAGCATATTTTCTTTTTTCTTGTTCAAACTCATGAAAATATTCAACAGGAACTCCTCCTACTAAAACAATTCTATCCCCTTCTTCAAGTCCTACTTTATCAGCCTCACTACTTGGGCTAATCATACCTACTTTAAAAGGCATAAGAGGCTCGATAAACCTTTTGGGGTTCTTCATATCAGATAGATCCTCTATTAAATCAACAGGTATATCAATTTTGATTTCACTGCCTGTGCGCTGAACTGTATAATAGGCATCATCATTTAATAATGCGTCACTTCCTGTTAAATCAATAAATCGTTCGTAATCTTTTCCGTTAATGTCGGTTATTATATCACCCGTTTTTAAGCCAATTTTTTCTCCTAACTCCAACGCCAATATGCCATGCTTATTCAGCTCTTCTTTAGGCAGGTACTGTTCGCCATAAGCAAGGGCCAAACCGATAAATATAATAACCCCCACGATTACATTTACAATAATGCCCCCTAGCATTACAATTAATCGTTGCCAAGCAGGTTTAGATCTAAATTCATATTCTTTAGGCTCCTCAGCCATGGCTTCAACATCCATCGATTCATCAATCATTCCAGATATTTTTACAAAACCACCCAAAGGAATTGCGCCAAAAGTATATTCTGTTTCGCCATAGGTTACGCCAAATATTTTAGGAGGAAAACCAATTGAAAATTGCTCTACACGCATTCCGAAAAATTTAGCAGCGAACATATGCCCTGCTTCGTGAACTCCTACTAAAATTGATAAACTCAGAATAATCTGAGCAGCCATTATTAAACCTTCCATTAATTAACTAATTCGTTTGCTATTATTCGTGTTTCTTTATCTGTATCTACCAGATTGGTATAATTTGGAGATGATATGAACAGCATCTTTGCCATGCATGTTTCCACTATTTCGGGCATCTCTAAAAATTTAACTTTATCGTTTAAAAATGCATCCACTGCTACTTCGTTTGCAGCATTTAACACACAAGGCATATTGCCTCCCTTATCCATTGCCTCAAAGGCAAGCCCCAAATTTTTAAACGACTCAAGATCGGGTTGCTCAAAGGTAAGTGATGGATAATTCAAAAAATCAAATCGAGGAAATTTTGATGGCAAACGATTTGGGTAGCCCAATGCATATTGGATAGGTAATTTCATATCTGGCAATCCCATTTGCGCTTTCATTGAGCCATCTTCAAATTGCACAATCGAATGAATGATGGACTGTGGGTGCACAATTACTTCGATTTGTTCTTTCTTTAAATTAAATAACCATTTGGCCTCAATTACTTCCAAGCCTTTATTCATTAATGAAGCTGAATCAATGGTGATTTTAGCTCCCATATCCCAATTAGGGTGTTTTAAGGCTTGCGCCTTTGTAACCGTTTTTAAGAAATCAATATTCTTTCCTCTAAACGGGCCTCCTGAAGCAGTTAGAATAATTTTTTCGATTGGATTATGAAATTCACCCGCTAAGCATTGAAAAATAGCGGAGTGTTCTGAATCTACTGGATATAAATTAACCCCTTTTTGTTTTGCAAGTTGTGTGACCAATTCACCAGCTACAACTAATGTTTCTTTATTGGCTAGTGCAATGGATTTTCCTGCTTCAATGGCTTTGAGGGTAGGTTGCAATCCTGCATAACCCACCAATGCCGTTAACACTAAATCAATCGACTCCATTTCAACCACCGAAGCCAATGCTTTTTCACCAGCATACACCTTAATATCTAATGAATTTAACGCATCAAACACTTGGTGGTATTTGGCCTCGTTACCAATAACAACAACGTTAGGTTTAAAAGCAATGGCTTGCTGTATTAACAGGTCTGCATTATTGCCCGCAGTTAACACTTCCACATCAAACTGTAGCGCATTTGCAGCTATAACTTCTAAGGCCTGTGTTCCTATGGAGCCCGTTGACCCCAAAATAGCAATATGCTTTTTCTCGTGTGTATTCAATAAATTATTTTTTGTAATTCATGAGTGCGTCTGCTAATTTTCGATCGTTTGATAACCTTGGCACTTTATTTTGTCCACCCAATTTCCCTACTGATTTCATGTAGGTTCGAAAGGCGTTTTTCTCTAAAGGCATAATTTTCAACTCCGACAATACATTCCCCGATATCAAATCAAAATAATAGATATTCAATTTTTGAAGGTGCAAATCTAAGTGATTTTGAAAGGAAGCCAAATCATTCGGGGTATGTCTGAACTCTATAAACCATTCGTGCCTCGGCAATCCTACTTCAGGTGCCACATTGGGTGCAACTGTAAACTCAACAATTTCCACTTCAGGATAAATTTCCATTGTTAGCTTCATCGCATTTTCTACTTCTTCGCCAATTACATGCTCGCCAAAAGCAGATATAAAATGTTTTATTCTACCTGTTACCAATAACCTGTGAGGAAAAATTGAAACAAATTTAATGGTATCGCCAATGCTATAGCCCCAAAGCCCTGCATTGCTGTTTATAATAACAGCATAATTAACCCCTGTTTCAACCTCTTCAATAGGTAATCGGGTTGGATGTTCATTATGATATTCATCCGCAGGAATAAATTCATAGAAAATACCACTGTTAGTTAATAATAATAGTCCCTCCTCTACTTGGCTATCTTGGTAGGCGATAAAGCCTTCAGATGCTGGATAGGTTTCAATAGATGGAATTTCCTTTCCAATAGATTCAAACAACTTTTTACGGTACGGTTCAAAATTTACACCGCCATAAACAAACATGTTAAAATTAGGAAACACATCTTTGATAGGCCTTCCAGTACGTTCAATAATGCGATCAAAATACATTTGTACCCACGGTGGTATGCCCGAGATAAGCGTCATATCCTTATCGATGGTTTCATCAATTATATGCTCCAATTTATCTTCCCAATCATCAATGCAATTGGTTTTGTAAGAAGGCAGTTGGTTGGTTTTTAAATAGCCTGGAACGTGGTGATTTACAATACCCGAAAGCCGACCAGTGTGAATGCCCGCATTCATTTCTAATACGGGGCTTCCTGATAAGAAAATCAGTTTCCCGTCTAAAAAATTGCCGTTCCCAGACTCATTCACGTAACTCAATAATGCATCTCGCGCACTGTTTATATGGTTTGGAGTAGAATCTTTTGTAATCGGGATGTATTTAGCACCGGAAGTAGTACCCGAAGTTTTTGCAAAATAATCTGGCTTGCCTGGCCATAACACATCTCTTTTTCCTCTCAACATTTGATCAACATAAGGTTTTAACCCTTCGTAATCGGTAATAGGAACTGCCTGTTTAAACTCTTGATAAGAACCAATATCTCCCAATTTATGATCTGCTCCAAAAATAGTTTTACTGCCATTTTTAATAAGGTTATCAAATATTACTTTTTGATAAGCACCTGGGTTTTCCATCCATTTTTTTTGTTGAGAAATAATGTGCTTTGCAAATGGCTTACTGAGAGCTGATCTAATACCCATCCTGCAAATCTAAGACAGATTTATAAGGGTAGAACGACATTTTGACAATGATATTGAGTGGTATTAATTTTGCTTTGATAATAAAATTAGATTTTAATGCATCGAAAATCTAACGGTATTCGTTACTGCTTAAAGGACAACTCAAAACAATAAACAATGAAAAAGTACATAGCTCTAATTTTTATAAGCATGGCCTCAGGTTATTTTGGTTCCTACCTGTTCCAAAAATCTCAGTCAATTAATATTGATGTTCCTGTACAAGTTACCACAATCGACAATAAAGAAGTATCAGGATCTAATTTTGTTAACCTGCCCTCCTCTACTAAAAATGAAAAAGCTTTACTTGAAGGAAACGATTTTGTAGAAGCTTCAAGTTCAAGCACTCAAAGTGTTGTATATATTAAGAATATTTCTGAACACACTTATGGTATGTCGTTTATGGATATGTTTTTCGATGAAAATGCGAGAACCACACAAAGAGTTAGTAGCGGATCTGGTGTAATTTTTACAACAGATGGCTATATTATATCCAATAACCATGTGGTTGCCGATGCAGATAAATTGGAAGTTATCATTGGCAAAGATTCGTACGAAGCCAAATTAATTGGGACTGACCCATCAACAGATTTATCTGTCTTAAAAATTGAAGCAAAGAATTTAAAAGCAATTCCTATAGGTAGCTCAAGAGAACTCCAAGTAGGCGAAGGTGTGATAGCTGTGGGTAATCCATTCAATCTTACATCAACAGTAACTAGCGGCATTGTAAGTGCTAAAGCAAGGGCGCTAAATATTGTGCAGGATAAATTTCCTATTGAATCATTTATTCAAACAGATGCTGCCATCAACCCTGGTAATAGTGGTGGTGCTTTGGTAAATAGAAAAGGGGAACTGGTTGGTATAAACACGGCTATTCTTTCACGTACAGGTTCTTATGCAGGCTATGGCTTCGCTGTACCTGTTGATATTGTAAAAAAAGTAGTAGAAGATTTGATTAAACACGGTGAAGTGCAAAAAGCGCTTGCAGGTGTTGAAGTAATTGATCTTTCACAAAATGTAGCAAAACGACTTGATTTAAATCTTAACAACTTCGAAGGTGTTTTAGTAACTAAAGTAAATAAAGGGTTTGCCGCCCAAGATGCAGGCATTAAAGAAGAAGATGTAATTATAGCATTGGATAACACAGCGGTTAATAGTAAAGCTGAATTTGATGAATTAATGAGTTACCACTCCCCAGGCAATAAAATAGTGGTAAAATGGAAACGTGGTAGTAAAAACTTTGAAAAACTCATAACTCTTACGAACAGAGAAGGAACCACTGAAATTCTTAAGCGTGAACTATTTACTTCAGAATACTTGGGTGCTGAACTAGAAATTGTTTCAAAAGTTGAACAAGATTTATTCAATATTGAAAATGGCGTAAAAATCACCAAACTTTATAATGGTGGCTTGCTGTCACGTTTAAGTTTAGAAAATGGATTAATAATTACTTACATCAATGAGTATAAAATTGAAGACCCGCAAAAATTAGCAAATGTATTATCTAAGCTTAAAGGAAAAGTTAGAATTGAGGGTGTAAGTAAATCTGGTGCCAAAGGATATTACACATTTTATTTAAGGTAAAATTTACCATCCAACCCCTACCCCTACAGATAAGGTAGGAAAAGGTGTGTCCGTAGTGGTTCCCAAAACTTGTTTCAAATCGGGGTCTAGGTTGGTAATTAACGCCAACCCTATTTGGTAATAAAATCCAAAAGCTCCTTCTCTCCTACCAAACGTGTTTTTAGACCCATATTCCACTGCCCATCCGTTCATTAATCCAAATCCAGCATCTTTATAGCTAACATTAACAAATCCTCCATCTTTGGTTGGTTTCCAATGCAGTTTTACACCTGCGGTATATCCTGTTATACCAACTCCAACATGAACTCCTAACACATCCGTTGCCCTAATTTCATAATCAATTCCTATGAGATTATACCCTCCAATTTGGTATCCAACCGCAATAATATTTCTCGATCTTGGCCCCTCTAACTCTTCTTTACTAAAAGTTGGCTTTCCATCATTGTTTAAATTGTCATTTTCTTTTACATCTTCCTCAATCTTCGCAAAGTCATATAAGTATCCTTGAATAACTTCAGTGATCTTTGCAGGGTACTGATCGTATTCTGAATTATTTAAAAATATCTTTTCATATCTATTTGTGTACAACACCATTTCGTCCAATACAAGTTGCGCGTGAAACGATATTTTCAATGCGTTTTTATCCGCTCCGTAGCTTTCTATTGCCTGAAGGTTCTCAATAATGAGTGTTAGGCCAATTTGATTTTGCTTTTCTGGTAATGATTTGAGTAATAAAAATTTCAATTCACTTTTGAAGTCAGATTCAAACCTGATTTCGGTGAGTACATTATTAGAATTAAGTTTAGAGTATGTAAATACATCACGGCTCCATTTATTAACAATTGTTTCAATAAAAAATTCTCTACCATCAAAATCAGATATCCTCTCATCTTCAAAAGATATATTATATGTCTTTTGCGCGAACAAAGGTGTGTTCAAAACAAAGAATAAGAATAAAAATAGAATAGAGTGTTTCATTTAATCTGAGCGTCTAATATTGTTAACCTTTTTAGTTAAGCTATTTGAAAATTACTAATGTTGGTAATTGGAAAAAAATATTTAACTGTGATAAAGGTCATAATTAACTTTAGCTTTTAAAACTATTTTTGAGATTATAAATTCTTACCAATGGGACATTCAGGAAAACATATTATTGCGATTATTGGTGGTTCAATTGCAGGGTCAGAGGCGGCCTTTATTCTTGCCGAAAAAGGATTTCGAGTAGTAGTGTTTGATCAGAAAAAATTGCCCTACGGCAAAATTGAAGACGGTCTCCCCAAATGGCATATTGGCTTACGCGATAAAGAAGAAAAGAAAATTGATGAACGTCTCAGCCACCCAAATATTCAATTCGTTCCTGGAGTAAGACTGGGTAGAGATACAACTTTAGATGAACTCGCCAATGGGGGGTATTCAGCCGTAATTATTGCCATTGGAGCTTGGCTAGATCGTAAGCTACCTGTTGAAGGCATTGATGTGCTTAGAAATAACGGCTTAATTTACCAAAACGATTTACTTTATTGGTATAATCATAGACATGAAGAAGGTTATAATGGCCCCCATTATAGCTTGCCAGACGGCACTTGTGTAATAGGTGGCGGACTTGCTTCTATTGATGTGGTAAAAATGGTAATGATCGAAATAACTCAGAAAGCGCTAAAAAAGCAAAAAGGAGTTGACGTTGATTTGTTTACATTGGAAAAAAAGGGAGTCGCTAAAATCTTAGAAGATAATAACACTTCACTAAAGGAGTTAGGAATAAAAGGGTGCACACTTTTTTACAGAAAAACTATAAAAGAAATGCCTCTTTACCCTCGTAAAGGAGATTCACCTGCCGATATTGAAAAGGCGCAGCGTGTAACAGAAAAGCTTCTGCTAAATTACCAAAGCAAGTATTTGTTTAATTTTGAAGCATCTTGTTCCCCGAAAAGTTTTGAAGAAAAAGATGGAAAGTTAACTGGTATGACTTTTCAACGTGTTCAAAACAAAGACGAAAATGGATCACCAGAAATCTGTAAATTCGATACAGCGCTAGTAATTTCATCCATTGGAAGTCTACCAGAAGAACTACCTAGTATACCGTATAAAGGAAGTTACCTAAAAACCCACGGAGAATTTGGGCACAAAATAAAGGGGTTTGAGAATGTTTTTGCAATCGGCAATGTGGTAACAGGCAAAGGAAATATTATCGATTCTAAAAAGCACGGCAGGGAAATTACAGGTAAAATAGTTGAGGGTCATTTCTCAGAAGTTAAATTAGAAGACCCAATGGAAAGCAATTACCTAAATTATTTTAGAAAAATTGAAGCTAGTGTAGATTCAAGCTTGGGTGCCATTGTTTCTGAATTAGATCGTTGCGAAATCCATCCTGATGAAGATATAAAAAAAATAGTGAAAAATATCCAAGAGCTTCAACAAAAAGTTGGCTTCAATGGTAACTATCAACAATGGGCAGATAAATGGAGACCAATTAGGTTGGAGGATACTTTGTAATTTCTACCTAGAGAGATAATTCTCCAACATTACCCTTCAATCAATAGCTAACTTTATAGTTAATTAATATATCAGCAGTAGTAGTTTCTCCAGTATTAATTTGTAGTGGGTGTAGGTTATTTTCTTTATCCAGAAATGAGGCGAAATAACCATCTCCTTCTTTAATAAGCACAGAATAAGTGCCCGGAGGAAGGGATTGTTTAAATTCGCCTCGAGTATTTGAAACTATTATGGCCACAATTTTGGATTTGGGAGAAAAGTATAAATTATCTATTTGTTCAACATCTTTAACATTTGTTAATTCATAAATATGTACTTCCCTTTGAACTCCCTTTCCTAATACGCTAGTATATTTATTGCTTTGCATTTGATTCCCTTCCGAAAAACTAACAGTACCTTGAAACAAACCCGTGTTACTACTGTTATTACTTTTTGTAACATTACAAGATGAAAAAAAAACTATAGTTGAAGCGTACAATACAAAGTAAAAACTATGGCTCATAATAGGTTATAATACATCAGAAGCGTTTGAATTAATGAAATTTAAAATTTGCACCAAATCATTATACTTGGTGGGGTTTAACTTATTTAATTTTACAAACGAAACCATATCACTATAAGCATCATCATATTTATCATTAAACTCCTTTTTATTTTTAAAGATAAGAAGTTCACCACTTTCCATTAAAATGTATCTCTTTTCTTTTTCTTTTATAAAAGCAGCCTCTATATTATCAATATAACTATTAGACGCATTAACGGCCTCTTTAAAATCAACTTTCAAACTGCTAACGAGCATGTTTCTACCTGATAATTTTATTTCATAAAAGCCCTTCAAATTTCCCTCTCTATTTATAAACACTATTTCTTTATCTGGGAATGTTATTTTTTTAACATGGTTAATGTTTGTTAAAATAAATAATTCAGAATCCTTCATAAATTCCAAATTGCTTTCGTGCAAATTTAATCTTACACTAACATCATTCTTTATGCTTCCACTTGTAAAGTGAATATCCGATGTTTTAAAGCTAGTATTTTCGTAAGGAGATCCTTCGATGTTACTGTATCTTAATAGCAATGCTTTTTCACTTGATTTAAAAGCATCATTTCTTAATGAAGCTGCTTCCCCAAACCCTTGAGACTCCATTTGACCATACGTTGTTTTTACTAAAATAAAAAACAACAAAAAAAACGTTGACCTAAAAAAATTATTCATGCTTTATTATATTTTTAACAATGTTGTTTGTTGTACCAAGCCCTTTTTAATTATTCGAACAAGATATATTCCTTTTTTTCTGCCTCCCATATTTATTTCAAAATCAGAAGATTCAATTCTACGCTCAATTAATAAGCTTCCTAACATATCATAAACTAAAACTATGTCGTCCACACCTGCTCCTTTTATTCTAAAATTATCAAAGAAAGGATTTGGGTAGAGGTCTATTCCTATTAGGTTTTGACTTTCAATACCTGTAACTACTGCTAACATAGGCTCTGAAATTCTATTTTTACAAGTGGCATCATTTAGGTAATATACCAACTGATAGCTCCCAGATAATGTTGGCACCAGGTTTCTGGAGGTGTCGCCCTCAAGTTTAACTCCATCACGATACCATTGATAAGAATCCCCTTCTTTACTGCTAATTAAGCCATTTGAGTTTTCCACTATTTTCACTACTGCAATTTTATTAGAATCTATAACAACAGATGAAAGATATGTTTTCATGTCAGTTTCATTTTCAATAGTTAAGCCTATCTCATATATTCCTTCATTCGAAAAATATACTTCAGGGTCTTCTCCAACTTTGAAATCCAATAAGGTTCCCCCTTCTGCAATAGTCCAATTAGTAGTAGTTATTATACCCTCAGATAGGTTATTAATTTTAATGATGCTATTTGAGCAATTATTTGATAAACTGAAATCAGGATATAGAACTTCATCGCACACATTCTGCTGGAACATATCCGCATTTGAAATCTGACTATTTAATCCTGCATTAAAAATCGCATCACCTTCTAATTCAAGGTTTGAAATATATAAATAATCAAAACATAGTTTTTTGCGATAGTTTAACTTCAATACCGCAGGTGTAATCGAAGAATTTCCACTGATAAATGTGGACTGAGTAGCTGAGGAAAAGATATCTAAATAGTTATTAACTTCAACCGTATCTTTCTCATTAATTGACAATGTACTACCCTCGTTTAACACTAACGAATCTATCGTTAAATGATTATTAACCTGTAATGATTGCTCTACATTTATTACTTTTCTAACATCAATAACCCCTGACAATGATACATCTCCTTTCATTTCGAAAACATCATCGAGCTTAACAGCAAATAAAGAGTAGAAGTCTGTGGAATTCATTTTCCACAAATTATTCCTAGCAACTATTTGGTCGGTTAAGATGGCAACTTCATTGTTAATGGTTATATCATTATCAGCTAAAAACAAGCTGCCATTAGTATCAATTTCTAATGTGGAGATTGATATTTCTTTATTAGAAATCTCAATATTGCCTGATTGTAAAACCAATCTGCTTAAATTAATGTTTGTATTAATTTCTAAGCTGCCATTTACATCAAGTAATAAAGTACAATTATCTGTTCCTTCAAAGTTTAATTGCAGTGTTTCACTCTTTTCTGAATTATAAATTAGCGTACCATTTCTAATTTTTAAATTTTCCTTATCTATCTTAAACTGACCCGTTATTGTTAAAGTGTCACCACCTAAATCTAGTGTTACATTATTATCATTTAACCAAACAAAATTTTCTACACTCAGATTGCCCAACAAGTACAATGTATCGTCATCAAGTAATTGCGAATTATTGTCAAAAACAATGGTGCTATTGGTTAATAAAGCATCCGTAAGTGCACTGCCATCGGAATTCACAGACCAATTTTCAGAGTCTATAAAATTACCGGAAGATGAAATCCAATAAAATTCGTTATTTGCATCAGAATCAATAGTGCCACCAGTAACAGTAAGCCCAAATGATTGTTCTAAATTTACCAATGACTTTTTGTGGGTAACCAATAAAGTGTACCTGCGCGATTGCACATCTAAAAACTCAATCTTTTCAATATTATCACGGATATTATCTCCTTTGATAGCCACCAAAGGGTTCGTTGGGTCTAACATCCATGGAAACACTTCCGTACCTTCGTCATCAATCAATCTAATATCTAAATCATTTTTTAACATGATGTTATCTGTACCTACTGAGCCTGGTGTTCCAGGATAATCAGTCCAAGCTAACGTAGCTTTAATCGGGGTTACCCCATTCGAAAATAATTCGATAGCAAACGTATCTTGATCTACTAATTTGCCTTCAATTAGTAAGGTATCCTTAAGATTTTTATCTTTAATTATTGTTAATGCATCGACCGCATTTAAAACTCCCCAACCAAATTGCACATCTGGCCCAGGAGAAGAACCTGCTTCTCGGGCTGAATGAATTATTAAAGATTTTAATAATGCTGAAGTTAAAAAAGTATCAGCTTCCAGCTTATAATACTCCTGCAATACGGCCAAAGTGCCTGTTACATTTGGCGAGGCCATCGATGTTCCACTCAAGCTGGTGTATGCCTCGATTCCCGATGAACTCGTTGATAGTAGCCCGACACCATCCGCAACAATATCTGGCTTTATTCTTCCATCGTCAGTCGGACCCCAGGAACTAAAGCTACTCATCACTATCGAGCTTTGATCCACGTATTCATTAAATCCCGTAATGGCACCAACTGTAATTACATTTTTTGAAACCGCTGAAGGCCCAAGAATATCGTACGGTCCATCTCCAGCTTTTGAACCATCTCCAACATCAGACCTATCATTACCTGCAGCCCATACAATAGTATAATATGGTGCATTATAGGTAATCTCATCTATCGTCCTACTGTTATTAGAATAATAGCCAAAACGCTCATCCACTTCACCATCACCTCCAAACCATTGCCAAGCAGCAGAACTTGGATTATAACTCCAGCCTAATACCGCACCATAAGAATGATTAGATAAAATGAGCCCATTAGCAGCCTCATTTGCCATGGGGCCTAAATCATCTTCAAAAGCATAATAGTTAATGATATTGCCTTCAGGAGCCATACCCATTGCATTTTCATTAATACCAGCTGCAATTATAGTACCTGATACGTGAGTAGCATGGTTACTATATTCTGCTCCATTTTTATTTTCTAAGCGCCCACCAAACTCAATATGATCTTGTAGCGCTTGACCACCATCCCAAACACCAATAGTAATGCCGTTGCCTTTGATATTTAAATTAAGTCCTGAAGGAGATTGAATATATTCTACTCCTGTGGTTTTTCTAGCTTGAAGGTTATAAGTTGTAACATATTGAGGGACACCACCTGATACACTTCTTAAAACAGCTTGCTTACCTCCGCCTAAGTCAATTATTCTTTTATTGAACCCATTTTCTAACAGGTACTCTTCAATCATTCTCTTATTAGTATCTGTTATTGTGGCCTGTTCATCACTTATCTCAAAAAGACGGGTTGAGTTGAAATTTTGAGCAAACACCAAACTATTTAAGACCAAAAAAAAGATAATAATTGCTGGACTCCTTTTGTAATTATTATAATACATCTATTCAAATATAAGTAGTCTAAAAAACACGTTCATTCAAAATACAATATTAATTAACGAACGTCTTTCCTTTTAATTTAAAATAATGGTTGGAAACTTTATAAGATTTGATCCCTAATTTCTGCTATTTAAAAAAATGTTTTTAAAAAAATTGGTTGTAATTACTTTATCTTATTCTAATTTCTAAATCCGTTATAAATTTCATTAATATTGTTCTTCTCTAGAATTATTTCGTCATATTTCATTTGTATTAGAACCATCACTTAAATGTTTATGATCAACAGTTCAGAAGCAAGATTTCTTAGCTCTTTAACAAACTATTCTTTCTCTATACAGATGAATAAATAATTAATCTGTATTCTTCATAAAACAACATGACATCCTCCAATGAAAATCCGTTTGCAAAAATACCGCCAGATTTATCTACTATAATAAAATATCCTTTTAAAAATCTAAATCAAAGGCATATAAATACATTAAGGCTATTGAACGTTGCCATAATTACTTAAATAATGCTATTTTAAAAAAAATCTTAATCTTTCTAAAATAATGCATTAGTTTTCTTCCTCCAGAATTATATTTTACCAATTCTTGTGAAAATAATTTTTAAATCATTCATTTTTTTGGTTGATTTTCTATCTCCAACTAGTTTTATTCCCAGTCTCCCTAACTTTTTCCGCAACTACCACCCCTTTAAAAGGAATAACTATAATGCTATTGCAAACGCCTAACACGCACCACCAGGATACTTCTTTCTAAAATTCCTATTGTGTAATTTTATTTTAGGATGAGGCATACCCTAGAAATGTAAAAGACCTGTAAAATAATTTACAGGCCTTTTAAAATTAGAATAATAAACTTATCAAGGAGCGCAAAGCACTACTGGTAAAATTCCAGCATCAGAAGCCAAAGGACTCGTATAAATGAGAGATCCTTCAGGTCCATAAATTTCAAATGAAATTTCACCATATTGATCTCCTGGGAAATACCAAGAGGCACCTTTTGTTCCTACTGGAATTGTAATTGTACCAGTTCCTTCAAAACCATCATTTGGGGTACATTCATAAGCAACTTCCACATAAGGATTACACAATCCCACTTCCAACACAGTACCATCATCAAGAGTAACCTGAATTCCATCACCACCATTACCGTCATTGGTCTGCCATCCATCACCATATGAATCATGCATCACAACGCTCCAATCACCTGGATAAGGATCGCAAATTCTATCTAAAGAAAGCGTAAAGCTTTGAGGCATACCCGTTTCAATCGTAGAATTTGTGATATCAACAACCAAAGTCACAGGCTCCCCTGGAGTAATACCCTCAACTATAGGTACTATTGTAAGAGAAGTCACAAATTCGCCCTGGCCGATACTCACACTAGCAGGAAACGCTTCAAAATGGATTCCTTCAATCGCTGTTGAACTATTATCTACACCTAGTTGCACTGTAGCGGCAGCTGATGTAGTAGTACCAATTTCAATTGAATATGTATCCGCACTTGACTTAGCACCAAGGGATCCAGAACTTGATGTAAAATGATTAATAGTTCCACTATTAAACGTAAAAACATCAGCCGCATCCTCACAACTAGTAACAAATACTAGAATTGTTAAGGATAATAATAATCTATATATTGTTTTCATAGTTTTATACATTTAATTAACCGTTAGAAGGATTTGGTTGCATATTAGGATTTGCATTCATCTCGTCCTGTGGAATTGGCATTTGAAATTTAGGACTAGATGCGGGTAAAGTTAAAACAGAAGGGTCAGGCTTAATACCTGTTCCATCTGAATAATCACCATTATTAGATCTATTAATAGGCAAACCTTGTCTTTTCAAATCAAACATTCTATGACCTTCAAATGCAAGTTCCAATCTTCTTTCCAATTGAATAGCGGCCTTTAAAGCTGCTCCTGATTCTCCTCCACTTACAAACCCAGTATAACGTTGTGATCTTACAGCATCTAAGTCAGCTAGTGCTCCCGCATCGTTACTCGTTTCTGCTCTCGCTTCTGCTCTAGTTAAATAAACTTCTGACCAACGAATGACCTTCATATCTACAGTAGCCTGATTACTCCCAGGTCGTTGTAAATACTTTATTACATGGTTAAATGAACTTCCTGCAAAATCACTTGTTTCAAACCAAGTTGAACGAACATCTGTTGCTTGAAATTGAGAATAAAATGCAAAATCAGGCACATATTCAGAACGAATACCATCTGGAGAAGATTGGTTATACACTACACCTACTCCAACATCATCCAAATTGGTGTTTATTACTTTAAAAATTACCCCATTTTCAGTAAGGTCATCCCAAATATCTGGAAAATCACTAATAGTGGAAACCCCACCATTTACAGATGCTGCAATAGCTGCATCTGAAGCTGTAATAGCAGAGGCATTATTTCCAGTGTATAGAAAATAGCGAGCCCTGAGTGCTTGAAGAGCAGCCAAATTTAAGTAACCTGTACCATTATCATCACCGATTAATGGAACTGCCGCATCAAAATCGGCAAGAATAGCTGTAAACGTTTCGCCAACAGTAGATCTTGCTGGCAGATTTGCAGCATCCGTACCAGTTATATAAGCTATTCCCAAATCAGATCCACCTGCAAACTGTGGTGGCTTAGAATAAACTCTAGCCAAATCGAAATGCGCCATCGCTCTTAAAGCATAGGCTTGACCAAGAATATCATCTTTAAAATCACCATCTGCAAGATTATCGATGTTCTCAATAATATGATTTGTTCTTAGGATAACATCATAAGCAGCTCTCCAAAATTGAAACCAAGCTATGTTACCATTAAGGTTAAACAGGTAATAATCTTGGTAAGAAAACCTACCTTCAGAGCTAATAATTAAATTATCTGAAATCGCATCTGGAAGAAGATAGAATTCTCCACCATAATAATTGCCATCTCTTAAAAAGGCATAAGCACCTTTAAGGGCGTTATTGAAATCTGTGTTAGTTTCAAATGCCTGAGCTGCATCCAAGGCATCAAAAGGTTCCAGTTCAAGCTTGTCTTCGCATGATACTACCCCCATGAAACCTGCTAATAAAAATATATAAATTAATTTTTTCATAATTGTATCTTTAGAAAGTTATGTTAACACCAGCAGTAAACCCTCTTGTGTTAGGATAAGTATATAATGTAACTTCTCCCATTTCAGTAAGGTCAGATTCATCAGAACCTCTACCTACTTCAGGATCGCCATCAAAGTACTTATTAAATGTCCATAAATTTGTTCCTTGAACAAAAAATACAACATCCTGTAACCAAGCTTTTTCTATTATTGCCTTTGGTAATGTGTAACTTAAGTTTACGTTACGTAATCTAATAAAATCCGCTCTTTGTAAATACCTATCAGTATCAACCACATTATTAGTTAATGAAGGAGCTGGTAAAACACCTGTATCTCCAGGTTTTTTCCAATAATCGAAAGCATCAACTCGTTGGTTGTTTCTTGAACCAGAAGCACCATCTTGAAGCTGACCTTGATTAAATGCCCAGTTCATTGTATAGTTTCCGCCTTGGTAATAGAAGTTTAGTCCTAACTTAATGCCTTTCCAACTTGCATCTAATCCAAAGTTACCAAAATAAGTAGGTATAGGAGATTTTCCTTCCATAGCGATGGCATCATCCCCATTCCAAACATTCGTTACATTACCATCTTTATCGTAAAATAACTCTTCTCCATTTGCTGGATTTACACCCGCATACTGAACTAAGTAAAAAGTATTTACTTTTTGGCCTTCTCTTAACACTGTTAAACCAGAATCATCATTAATAATATCCTGCTCATCATTGTCAAGATTTAATACTTCGTTATCGTTCGTAGCGGCAGAACCCAATAGTCTTATATTATAGTCCTTACCACGTAAAACGTCCCATGCCAATTCAAGCTCAATTCCTGAATTAACAATTTCTCCAATATTTTCTAATCTGCTATCCCAACCAGTTGTGCTAGAAAGTGGAGCATCGAAAAGTAAATCTCTGGTATTTTTGTTATAGTAATCTACTGAACCAGAAACTCTATTATCAAGAACACCAAAATCAATTCCTATACTGTAGTTAAAGTTCTCTTCCCACTTCAAATCTTTATTTTCTAACTGAGTAGGATCTGAAGAAGTTTGGTTATTATAACTTCCAAATCCGTAAAAACCTCTAGAAGCATATAATTGATTAGGTTCGTTCCCTGATGTTCCTATAGAGGCTCTAATTTTTAATTGGCTAATTTGAGATATATCACTCAAGAAAGATTCTTCGTGCATGTTCCATCCACCACTTGCAGACCAAAACATACCAAACTTATTATTCGCACCAAATCGAGATGATCCATCTCTTCTTAAACTTGCCGTTGCAAAATATTTTTCATTTAAGTTATATGAAACCATTCCGAACATAGACCATAGTGACCATTCATCTCTTGTAGTTGAACCAAGTGTAACTTCAGAAGCATTATCTTGAGTGGTGAATTTTTTAGATGGAAAACCTTTACTGTTCACATCTACTGTTCTAATATCCGTTTTGTAATATTCTGTTCCAATTAATACATCAATCGTATGTCCTGCAACAGGTACAAAATTATAAGCGGCAGTATTTGTCCAGTTAAACTGAAAACGAGAATCAAAATCATCGCTTTTAGATCCTGGAGCATTTGTATCTCCAACATAACCATCTAATACTGAACCTGGTTGATTATAGTATTCAGCCTCTCTAATTCTGTAATTATAACCATAAGTTGTTTTAAGGTTTAGTCCTTTTATTGGCTTAGCAGTTAAAAAAACATTTCCTATTAGGTTAGTATACCTTTCTTCTTCTGGGTTATTTAATAGAGCTTCTCCAATACTAAACCCATTTCGAGTTAAATTATATTGTTTTTCTCCATCAGCATCAAGTATAAAATCACCTTGATCATCTAATTGAAACTCTGGTTCGTAAGGGTTATAATCGTAAATAGCTCTAAAAGGGTTTTGTACGTTATTCCTATCTCTAGTTAAGTTGCTTTTAGAATTTGTAACAGTAAGGTTATTCCCAAAAGTTAAAAACTCAGTTAAGTCAAATTCTGCATTCGCCCTCGCAGTCACACGTTTAAAGTTTGACCCTACAGATATACCTTCTTCATCATAAGTACCTAATGAGAAAAAGTACCTTGCCGTTTCAGAACTTCCTCCGAATGATAAATCATGAGATTGAACGATACCATTCTGTAACAAAACATCAAACCAATCAGTTTCAGGATTTGCCAGTGAGTTTCTTATTGCATCCGCTTCGTCAGCTGTTCTTATTCCTATTTCCACTTCGTAATCAAGCTTTTGCTCCTTATTCATCATTTCGAAGTTATTAGGAATCATTTGCTTCATACCATACTGAAACTTGTATGTAATTTGAGGTTTGCTGGTTTCAGAACCTCTTTTTGTGGTAACTAAGATTACACCGTTAGATGCTCTAGCTCCATAAATTGAAGTTGAAGCAGCATCTTTTAAAACAGACATCTCCTTGATATCATTGGGGTTAATTGCATTATATTGAGTAGCATTTAACTGCACTCCATCAACAATAAAAAGAGGCTCATTACTTGCGTTAACGGAACCAACTCCACGAACACGAATATAGGCTTGACTTCCAGGCTCACCATTTTGGGCAACAACTTGTACTCCAGGACTTTTACCCTGTAACAAATTATCAATACCTCCAATAGGAACACTTTGCAACTCTGCTCCATCAACTGTTGAAATAGCCGAAGTTAAATTAGATTTTTTAACAGAGCGATACCCCACAACAACAACTTCGCTAAGCTGCTGTATGTCAGAAGACATTTGAAGATCAATAATGCTTCTTGTACCAATTTCTACTTCTTGGCTTTCAAGGCCAATAAATGAGAATAATAACGTACCGCCATCTTCTGGCACTGTTATTTTGTAGTTACCATCAATATCGGTAACACCCCCGTTAGTGGTTCCTTTCACCACAACATTTACTCCAGGTAAAGTTGAGCCATCTTCAGAAGATGTAACTTTACCTGATACTGTACGATCTTGCGCAAACGACATGGTAGTAACCATGAGTAAACTCAAGCCGAATAGTAAAACTTTTTTCATGCTTTTTTATTTAGGTTGAACATAAAACTTTTATTAATTTCTAAATTAAGATGATTTGCTCATTAAAAAAAAGCATAGCCACTAATTATTCGAAAACATTTTACCCTATTAAAATAATGAAGAGTAAAAATATTACTATTCCAATATTTTAAACTCGATTCTACGATTTTGAAGACGCCCTTCTTTAGAATTATTGTTTTTCAAAAAATTTGATGCCCCCAACCCAATAAAGGATAATTTTATTGGGGAAACTCCATTTTTTACCAAATATCTATACACCGAATGAGCGCGTTTTGTGGATAATTCTAAATTGTATTTTTCACTCCCTACATTATCGGTATAGCCCGAAATTTCGATTTTATTAAATGAGTTCTCATCGATAAGTTTTAGTACTTTCCCGAGTTCTGTCTTGGATGTAACAGAGAGTTGATAACTATCAAATTCAAAGAATATGTTTTTAAGAATAATTTTAGACCCAACAGCAATAGGATCCAATGCAATATTAACCTCAACGGGGTCAAGTAATTCTTGCGTAAGATTAAAATTATGGCTTTGATAAAGATATCCATCTGCTTCTACAAAAAGCCCATAATCTTTGCCCTCGGTTAATACGATCAAATATTTACCACTCAATGAGTCTGATTTTACAACTTGAATAGAACTATCCTTTTGGAGATCTGTAAGGGAAATTTTTGCGGATAAAAACTCCCCTGTTTTCATATCAATTACCTCTCCGAACACATAGCTGCTTTTATGCTCAATTTGAAGTTCAGGTGGAATATCAATTTCGTATAACGTGCTGGTAAAACTATTTTTTACTTGTTCTTCATGTGAGTAAAACCCTTTTTTCCCATCAGACGAGATGTACATTGAAACTTCATCATTATGGGTATTAATTGGATAGCCGAAATTTATAGGTCTAGTCCAGCTATTGCCCTCTTTTTCGGAAAAATATATATCAAAACTTCCAAAACCTAACCTCCCATTAGTTGAAAAGTACAAGCGTTGCCCATTTGGGTGAATAAAAGGAGATATATCGTCATACGAAGTATTAATATCTCTGCCAATGTTTAATGGTTTAGTCCAATTCCCTTTCTCGTCCAAAGTCGATATATATATGTCTCTTTTTCCATAGCCCCCTTTTCTATTAGATACAAAGTATAAGGTTCTTCCATCTGCACTTAAACTTGGTTGCGAATCCCAAGCTGATGAGTTAATTGGTTCTCCCATATTTATAGGAATGGACCATTCATCACCAACTTTATTACTCACGTATAAATCGCAACTCCCATAGCCCTTACGGCCCATGCAAGAGGTGAAAACGAGCTTTCTACCATCAGCTGATATGGAACAGGTGCCTTCGTTATAATCAGAGTTTATATTTTCTGATATAGATATTGGAATTGTCCAGTTGCCTGCACTATCAACTTCACTCATCATAATGTCTTCATTCTGCTCTCGCTTTACATAAATGAGTGTCTTTTGATCGGCCGTAAGTACTGGAAAGTATTGCTGATTAAACTGATTTACAACCCCAGGTAAAGGGCGCGGATTAAACTGAAAATCGTTGATTTTATATTCAATTGCAAACTCACTATTTTCAATCATCAATTTAGACTGGCTGTTGAATTTGCCACGTTGAGCAGTTATACTTTGATAACTTTCTAGATACTCCATCGCCCTTTTATAGTTACCAGACTCAAAATCATATTGACCTAAATAAAACCAAGCGCTAGAAAATCGAGAAGTAGCAGGGTATCTGGTTACAACCTCTTTATAACAAGTCATCTGTAAACTATCTTGAATTCTAATGCGATATATTGTTGCTAACTTTAAGTAGGCTTCTGCAAAATTAGGGTCTTTTTCTAAGGCTAACTGAAGCTTATCAAACGCTTTATCAAACGATCTTGCCCCCATTAAGGTGCGAGCTTCGGTGTAAAGTTTTATCGCTTTTTTATTTTTGGATGTGTATGATTGCGACTTAGAATAGCCACTTAAGAGTAAAAAGAAGAGCAATATACTTGCCAAGCGCATTAGCGTATGTTCATGTATTTATGTGTTTGTAAAGATATTCTCCATTGGGGAAAATCCTTTACATAGCTAAAAATATTTTCTGAGACCAAATCAGCCTTATCCCATTCTGGCTGTAAAAACAATTTGCAGTTTTTCTTCACAGTTTCGGCATGTTTTTCTGCCCAATTAAAATCCGATTTGTTAAGAATAACAACTTTCAACTCATCAGCTTTTAACAATTCTTTTTTTAAGGGAGCCTTAAACTTTTTAGGTGAAATACAAACCCAATCCCAAGAACCAGTGATTTCATAAACACCCGAAGTTTCTAAATGGGTCTTTATTCCTGCTTTTTTTAGCTCCGAAGTTAATGGCTCTAAATTATACATCGTAGGCTCTCCTCCTGTAATAATGGCTATCCTGGTTCCAGATTTAACTACCTGATTAACAATATCTTCTACCGCAATCAACGATGAATTTTCTTGATTCCAAGATTCTTTAACATCACACCACGAGCATCCAATATCGCATCCGGCTAATCTTATAAAAAATGCAGGTTTCCCTGTATGGTATCCTTCTCCTTGAAGGGAATAAAAAGATTCCATTACTTTATAGCTCTCCATTCTAAATAAAGCTAGAAGTTCATTCTCTTTTTGTAAGCTATCATGGTGTTAATGATAAGAGAGGCTATCGTCATCGGGCCTACTCCACCAGGAACTGGGGTTATATAGGAAGCCTTCGGTTCAACCGTATCGAAATCAACATCTCCCTTTAATGCAAAACCATTCTTTTTAGAAGCATCTGGCACTCGTGTTGTTCCTACATCCACAATAACAACTCCCTCTTTCACCATATTCCCATCAATTAAACCTGGTTTTCCGACAGCAACAACGAGGATATCCGCTTTACGCGTATGCTCTTCTAAATTTTTTGTATGAATATGGCACAAAGTAACGGTTGCATCACCAGGGCCTGCTAATAAAATACTCATGGGCATCCCTACAATGTGACTTTTGCCAACTACAACACAATGTTTTCCTTTTGTTTCAATTTTATACCTATTAAGAAGCTCTATTATACCCATTGGGGTTGCAGGCAAAAGACTGTGATGTTCCTGGTCCATTTTACCAAAATTTGCAGGTGTAAACCCATCTACATCTTTGGTGGTATCAATGCTATCTATTATCTTTTCTACAGAAATATGCTTGGGTAACGGAAGTTGAACAATAAAACCATCAACTTCATTATCTAAATTTAACCTATTTACTTCTGCCAAAATTTCTTTCTCAGTAACAATGTCATCGTGCCTTATTAATGAAGACTTAAAGCCAACAATTTCACAGGCTTTCATTTTAGCTGTTACGTAAGTTTTACTTGCGCCATCTTCTCCTACTAATACGGCAACTAGGTGTGGAGGGCGGTGTCCTTTTTTTGTAAATTGCAAAACTTCTTCTGCTATTTCTAACTCAATGTCTTGAGATACTTTTTTGCCATTTAATATTGTTGCCATACTTTTTATTTTAGAGACTTAATAATTTAGACTACTAGACCTTAGATCGTATTAAGTTTTTCTTACCTATTACTTCTAAAATCTTGTATCTCAAGTCTAATATATTCTAGTCTTTTTACATTATTAATCAATTTGTAGTACCGCCATAAATGCTTCCTGTGGAATTTCTACATTACCAACTTGGCGCATTCTTTTCTTACCCTTCTTCTGCTTTTCTAATAATTTTCTTTTACGGGTTATATCCCCACCATAACATTTTGCCAACACGTTCTTCCTCAACGCCTTCACGGTTTCTCTAGCAATAATTTTTTGCCCTATTGAAGCCTGTATGGCTATTTCAAACATCTGACGAGGTACTAGCTCTTTTAATTTTTCGCAAAGTCGTTTTCCCCATTCGTAAGATTTATCTCTATGTACAACCGCAGATAAAGCATCAACTGGATCGCCATTAAGCATGATATCTAGTTTAACAACATTGCTCTTTTTGTAACCAATTAATTCATAATCCAACGAAGCATACCCTCTTGAAATTGTTTTTAGTTTATCGAAAAAGTCAAACACAATTTCTGCAAGGGGTAATTCAAACGATAATTCAACTCTATCAGAAGTTAGATATACTTGGTTTTTAATTTCACCACGTTTATCCATACATAAAGAAATCACAGGCCCTACAAATTCAGCTTTTGTAATAATCTGTGCTGATATAAATGGTTCTTCAATATAATCAATAGAACCTGGGTCTGGCATTTCCGAAGGTGAATTAATATTAATAGTTCTACCATCCCCATAAACTGCGTGGAATTGTACCGAAGGAACAGTTGTGATAACTGTCATATCAAATTCTCGCTCTAGCCGTTCTTGGATAATCTCCATATGGAGCATTCCCAAGAACCCACACCTAAAACCAAAACCCAATGCAACCGATGTTTCAGGCTCCCAAACTAATGACGCATCATTTAGCTGGAGTTTTTCCATCGAGTTCCTCAATTCTTCATAATCTGTAGTTTCAACAGGGTAAATACCTGCAAAAACCATTGGTTTTACTTCCTCAAACCCTTTAATAGATTCTTGACAGGGGTTTTCTACTTGGGTTATTGTATCTCCAACTTTTACTTCTTTCGCTACTTTAATTCCAGATATTAAATAACCTACATTGCCTGCAGAAATTTCTTCCTTCGCCTCTTGTTCCAATTTGAGGACCCCAATTTCATCCGCTCCATATTCTTTACCCGTATTAACAAATTTAACCTTATCTCCTTTTTTAATTGTGCCATGCATCACTCTGAAATACACTTCAATGCCTCTAAAAGAATTATATACAGAATCAAATATTAATGCTTGCAAAGGAGCCTCAGGGTCTCCTGTTGGTGCAGGAACTCGTTCAATAATGGCTTCCAAAATATCAATTATCCCAATACCTTCTTTACCACTGGCGTGTATCACATCATCGGGGCTGCATCCAATTAAATCAACAATTTGATCGGTAACTTCTTCTGGGTTTGCCCCAGGCAAGTCAATTTTATTAAGAACAGGAATTATTTCTAAATTGTGCTCTAAGGCCAAATATAAATTCGAAATTGTTTGCGCTTCAATTCCCTGAGAAGCATCCACAATTAACAGGGCGCCTTCACAAGCCGAAATTGACCTTGAAACTTCATAGGAAAAATCAACATGCCCAGGGGTATCAATTAAATTAAGAATGTATTCTTTGCCACCATTGGTATAATCCATCTGAATCGCATGGCTCTTAATGGTAATACCTCTTTCACGCTCTAAGTCCATATTGTCGAGCAATTGTGACTGCATATCTCTACCAGAAACTGTTTGAGTAGCTTCTAATAACCGATCAGCCAAGGTGCTTTTCCCGTGATCTATATGAGCAATAATGCAGAAATTTCTTATTCGATCCATAAATGAGGTTTGCAAAACGAGGTGCAAAAATAAAGATTATAATTTGAATAGGCTCGTCAGCCTCTTTAATATTCTTATTTCTTTCATTGTTGGTATTAAAATGAATGAGCGTAGGCTGATTACATTGGAGATACTATTTTTGTGGCTGATTTATTGAATTAGAAAATGGTTAAAGCAGAGGCTAAAAAGAATGGAAACATAGCAGAATACGTTATTCATATGTTTAAAACAGAAGATTTGCTTAGAACTTTTGAGTTTGATTTAAACAGAATAACTAATCAGGTAATTTTGAATATTCCAGCTTCCAATAGCGAGAAAAAAGAGCTCATTTTATGGTATGCAAAACATATTGAGGCCATGCAATCTCAAAAAATTGTAAATTCTGGGCACCTCAAAGAGGTTAATGATTTAATCGTACAATTATTCAGCCTCCATACCGAGTTTCTGTTGAGTGAACCAACGTATAAGAAAATAGTTTCGAAGGCCGAGCCTTTTATTAAAAGCCAAATTGCCGGATCAAAAAATGCTCTCAACAATCCAATTCTTGTCTGCCTTAATGCTATTTATGGCTTATTAATATTGAAACTAGAAGGAAAAGAGGTTAATGCTAATCAACAAAATATGCTAGAATCCTTTGGAGATTTATTATCCTTTTTAAGTTATAAATTCAATGAATTAAATAATTAAACCTGCTTTGTGCAGTAGGGTTCACAATTGGATTACAAAGGTCGAACTTAGGTTATTAGTAATAGAAGTGGTATTGCATAATGTGGCTTAAAGGGAAGCAAATCGCACCTCATTGTTTTGAAAACTCCTAACAGTTCCATCAGATTTTATTAGCAACCGCCCTAACTGATCTGTTCCTATTATTGTCCCTTTAAACTCTGTTTCTGCAACAAATCTTTCTTCTACGTTTATCTTATAAAGTAAATTTTGGTATGCTTCGTTTAAAAAACGATGATTTCCTGTTTTTAATCCATGGTAATTTTCAGAAATCTCCTGCACTAAATCATTCAAGAGATCGTTTAGAACAAAATCTTTTTGAGCTATTATTTTTAACGAGGACGCATTGGATATTGAAAAGCCAATTTGATTCACATTTAAGCCTATGCCAATAATAGAATACTCAATTCCCTTTCCTCTTAGTGTATTTTGAATCAAAATTCCTGCAATTTTTTTATCCTCGACATAAATATCATTGGGCCATTTAATCTTAACAAGATTAGGTATTTTGGCTTGAATAATGGAAGCTAGACTAACACTAATAGCCTGAGTTAACCTAAATTGATTTTGAAGGGCCAAAAATTCAGGCATTAAAATCAATGAAAACGTTAAATTCAAATAAGGTGCAGATTCCCACTTTTTCCCTCTTTGGCCACTCCCGTCTGTTTGATCATCCGTAATAACTAGCTCGCCTTCATTTACAACTTGCCCTAACAAATTGGCTGCAATCTCGTTGGTAGAATGACAGCTTGGCAGATAATGAATGGTATTGGATTTAAAGCCCAAGTTGGCAAGGATTTTATACACTCTTTTTTTGTATTTTTGTATTTAAGTCAAAACTAGTAAATGGGTAAAAAACAAGCAGTACTATCTTCCGAAAAATTAAGCGAATTGGTAGTAAAAGGAATGCAAGAGAAAAAAGCTATTGACATACGTGTTTTGGATTTGAGAAAAGTTAATAATTCAGTAGCTGATTTTTTTGTGGTTTGCTCAGGTAACTCCGATACTCATTTAGCAGGAATTGCCGAATCTGTTCAAGAGGAAGTTTACAAATTAACTAAGCAATATCCCTGGAATAAAGAAGGGAGTAACAATAAATCATGGGTGCTGCTCGACTACGTAGATGTCGTTACTCATATATTCTCAAATGACTCTAGAATTTTTTACAGGATTGAAGACTTATGGGCAGATGCAAAGATTACCGAAGTAGAAGATACCTCAGTTACTAATTAAGTTAAATAAAGAAAATAAACGCATACATGGCGAATAATAAAAAAGGAGGAATGCCTTCTAAATTACCACAACCAAAACAAAATTATCAATTATGGATAATAATTACCTTGCTGTTAATAATTTCATTCATTTTCTATTTTAATAATAGTAATAGCTTAGTTGAAATCTCTGAAAGAAGGTTTTCGGAAATGGCACTGAGCCACGATGTTGAAAAATTAACATTTATTAGAGGTCAGAATATGGTTGAAGTGGAACTTAAAAAAGAAGCACTTTTAAATACTAAGTACAAACCTGAGTTAGACAATAGGGTAACATTAGGAGCATCGGAAGGTGGGCCTCAATATAAATTCAAGGTTTTATCGGCTGATAAATGGGATGATCTCGTAAAAGAATTAAACCAAAAACTTGGCGAAGATAATAAGCTAGACTATGGTATTGAAGAAAGAGGAGACCCCACATCAATTATCGTCAACTGGGGATTCTTATTCCTAATTCTTTTTGGTTTTTGGTTTATGATGCGAAGAATGACAGGCCAAGGTGGCCCGGGCGGGCAAATTTTTAACATAGGAAAATCAAAAGCTGCCCTATTTGATGCCGATAATAAAGTAAAGATTTCATTCGATGATGTTGCTGGACTTGAAGAAGCGAAAGAAGAGGTAAAAGAAATTGTAGATTTTTTAAAAAACCCTGCAAAGTTCACGACTCTAGGAGGAAAAATACCGAAAGGAGCTCTTCTTGTAGGCCCTCCTGGTACAGGTAAAACATTACTTGCCAAAGCAGTGGCGGGTGAAGCGGCCGTTCCTTTTTTTACTTTATCAGGATCTGATTTTGTAGAGATGTTTGTGGGCGTAGGAGCCGCCAGAGTAAGGGATTTATTTAAACAAGCAAAAGAAAAAGCACCTTGCATAGTTTTTATAGATGAAATCGATGCAATCGGACGTTCACGTGGGAAAGGCCAAATGCCAGGTAGCAACGATGAACGAGAAAATACATTAAATTCATTATTGGTTGAAATGGACGGTTTTGCTACCGATTCTGGTGTGATAATTTTAGCTGCAACCAACAGACCAGATGTTTTAGATAACGCATTACTTCGCCCAGGTAGATTTGATAGACAAATTGGTATTGATAAACCCGATATTGTAGGTAGAAACCAAATATTTAAGGTTCATTTAAAACCATTAAAATTAAGCGACACTATCGATTCTAAAAAACTAGCAGCTCAAACTCCAGGGTTTGCAGGTGCTGAAATTGCGAATGTTTGTAACGAGGCAGCTCTTATTGCTGCTCGAAAAGACAAGAAAGCAATCGAAATGATTGACTTTCAAGATGCTATTGATCGTGTGATTGGTGGACTTGAAAAAAAGAATAAAATCATTTCGCCAGAAGAAAAGAAAATTGTGGCTTACCACGAAGCAGGCCATGCGGTCGCTGGTTGGTATTTAGAACACGCAGATCCGTTGGTTAAAGTAAGTATTGTTCCTCGTGGTTTAGCAGCACTTGGCTATGCACAGTATTTGCCTAAAGAACAGTTTCTTTACCAAACAGATCAATTAATTGATGAAATGTGCATGGCTTTAGGCGGAAGGGCCGCAGAAGAAATCATATTTGGGAAAATTTCTACGGGTGCCTTAAGCGACCTTGAAAGAGTTACGCAAGTAGCTTATAATATGGTAAGTATTTATGGAATGAACGATAAAATAGGAAATGTATCTTTCTATAGTTCGAAGCAACAAGACTATAATTTTAACAAACCATATTCCGAATCAACCGCACAGGTAATTGATGAAGAAGCGAAAAAAATTATTTCAAAAGCTTATGTACGTACACTCGAATTACTAAATCATAAAAAAGAGGCATTAGAAGTATTAGCCAAAGAGCTATTAGAAAAAGAAATTCTTTACCAAGTAGATTTAGAAAGATTAATCGGAAAAAGACCTTTTGAGCAACAAACAACTTATGAAGCTTTTATAATAGATGAAGGCAAAAGAGAAAAAGTAGAAGAAAAGAAAGCATTTGATAAAAAGGTTGTAGAAGATGCCAAGGCTAAAAAAGAAGAGGAAGAAACAAAAACCTCTCAAGAAAATGGCGAAAACTCTGAAGCAATAAAGGCAACTACCAAAGAAGATTCTAAGTAAAATTATAAAACAACATCAAGGCCATTTGTTAATTCAGATGGCCTTTTTTATAATTCTATGGTGCAAAAGCGTAATGTTCTAATTTTCTTGAAGTAATTTTCCAATAAGAACATTTTCAAATGATTGAAATTCACATAGAATCGGAAGATAATAAAAAGCTATATTTTGCTTCTGATTTTCATTTAGGAACTCCCAACCCTGTTAAAAGTAGAGAAAGGGAACTTAAAATTATTAGGTGGTTAGATTCAATTAAATCAGATGCCTCAGCCATTTTTTTATTGGGAGACATTTTCGATTTTTGGTACGAATACAAAAAGGTTATTCCCAAAGGTTTTGCTAGGTTTCAGGGAAAAATTGCTGAGTTAACAGATAGCGGAATCCCCGTAATCATATTTTCTGGTAACCACGATATGTGGATGAACGATTATCTATCAGAAGAGCTTGGGGCAATAATTTACCACGAACCAGCAGCCTTGTTTATAGGCAATAGCAAATTATTAATAGGCCATGGAGATGGGTTAGGGCCTGGAGATAACAAGTACAAAATGATGCGTAAGGTATTCAAAAGCAAAATTGCTCGCTGGGCATTTTCTAGGCTGCACCCTAACTTTTCATTGCAATTAGGTCATTCCTGGTCCCAAAGTAGTCGAATTAATAATGCTGATTTTGAAGGCGACTCATTTAACGAACAAGAATTTCTTTTCCAATATTGCCAACAAATAGAAAAGAGTAACCATTTTGATTATTATATTTTTGGGCATAGACATCTGCATTTAGATATGGAAGTAAGCCCAACAAGTAGGTATATCAATTTAGGTGAGTGGGTAAACCACGCAAGGTATGCAAGCTTAACCAATGGCCAATTAGAACTTATTGATTTTGAAAGCTAGTATCGTTACTATTCTAACCCTGATACTTGGCACTGTACTCTATGGGCAAAATCAAATAGTTAAAGATTCAATTCATTTTGATAAAAAAATTATCGACTATTCAATTGATACCAACGGGGCAATTTTCCTGTCTTTTGAAGGAGGAGAAATTACAAAATACTCCGCTGATCTTGATTCATTATTTAGCTATTCGCCTAGCAAGGTGGGAAATACAAACCTAATTGAACCAGGCAACGGGCTTATTATTTTTGCTTTCTATGAGTTTTTTCAAGAGTACCTTTTAACAAATAGGTTTCTTGCACAGCCTACGCGAACTAGATTTTCGAATTCCGCAATTGACTACATTGACCTTGCCACCCAAAGCCTAGATAATAATATTTGGTTAGTTGAAAACGCTGGATTTAGACTTATTAAATTCAATACGGCTTTAAAAGTAATTGAGGTTGAAACAGCCCTAAATACGGTAATTGAAAATAAAGATAACAACTTCACTTTTATTAAAGAATATCAAAATCAACTATTTCTAGTAGATGAAAAATCGGGAATATATGTATTTGATAACTTAGGAAATTTTTCAAAATTCATTCCGGCAATTACCAATAAGTGTACATTCGAGAACAATAACATCATTTATTTAGAAAAAAATGAACTTGTAATAGTTGACATTTACTCCACTAAAAAAGAACGAACTATCTTAAAAAATAAAGATATTATAGGTGTTATGAAGCATAAGAACAACACCTTTTATGTACACCCAACTTACTTGTTTAGAGTTCATTAACTCATGTATTAAGAAGCGGAAATTCTCGAATATTATTAATAATAACTTGATTCGAACTTATTATGCAAAAAAAATATTATTTACTTTGTTTCTTATTATTTTTCTTAACACAAGTTAGTTCTCAATCTATTTGGGGAGTTGTGGCCAATATTGAAACAGGAGAAAAAATTCCTTATGTAAACGTTGGATATCGCAACCAATCAATAGGTACAGTTTCAAATGAAAATGGTGAATTTCAATTGAAAATTTTATCTTCAGAATTTTCTGACTCAATCGTATTCTCGTCCATTGGCTACCATAAAGTATCCTTTTTAACAGGAGATTTAAAAAATCGCTTAATATCTAATACTACTATATTTATGAGACCCCAAACTGATGTTTTAGAAGAAATAATAGTATCTAGCAGAGCATTTTCTAGGATACAAAAATTAGGCAACGGACGTGGTAGTAAAAGGAAAAAAGTGGGGTTTGGCCCAAATGATAATTTGGGTAGAGAAATTGGAACTGTTATTGAAACCCAAATTAAAGAAGCCTTGATTGATAAAGCTTTTATCAACATTGGCATTAACAAATATGGAAAAATCAAACTAAGAGTAAATATCTATAAATGGGAGAACAACAAAATTACAGAAAGGCTTAACAATGTGCCTCTATATTTTGAAACAGAACTTCAAGAGGGTGTTTGGGAAGTAGATTTAAAAAAATATAATATCGAAGTATCTGGAGACTTCTTTATTTCATTTGAGTATATCGAAAATATGGGAGAGTTTGGCCTTTATTTTACATTTTCAATCAATAAGAATCCTACTTTTATACGAGAATCAATTAATTCTGAATGGGAAGAAATAAAATATAATAACAAACGAATAAGCATAAGTATTAACTGTGTACTTTCATATTAATCAAAATATAAGAATTTTTTGAAACCAACTATCCCCAGGGCAGAGCCACAGGGGTATTTCGCTGGTTTCATTTTGACCTGATGGTCAAAAACCGAAATTCCTTTATTTGAGATCCTGAAACAAGTTCAGGATGACATTTCCGGAGACTCCGAGGCAGAGCCTCGGAGAATTCATCAGATTAAAAGATGTAGTAATGAGACATAAGAACAACACCTTTTATGTACACCCAACTTACTTATTTAGAACTTATTGACCCAATAATGAATTAATATAATTTCATCGATCCTATGAGTAAAGCAGGTTAACTCCTATATTTGGTACTAGTTCTGATTGATTTAAAAACTCCCCTTCTTTTTTACAGAAAAATAAAGGGGAGTTTTTTTGTGCTCACTGCATTTTGGCCAAAAAAAAGAAACGCCTCGGTCAAGGCGTTTCAAGGTCAAAAACTCAAAATAATTTAGGTTGTCTCCACAACCCAAAATAACAACACCTCTAATATACAAGATTGAGATTATAGTTTTAACATTATTTAACAAAATCAAACATATTTTAGATGAAAAAGATAATATCGAACAAAAAAGTGTCCGATTTTGTTACACATTCGTACCTTAACATAATTATTAGTGCTTCATTTGTACTCTGTTGCTGAATCTACTCTTTGGCATAGTTTTAACTATAAGGATAACTTTTTAGACACGTGGAAAAATACTTAGGAAAAATACTGATCATCGATGATGACGAAGATGTATTATTAGCAGCAAAGCTTTTATTAAAAAAGCATGCACAGCAAGTTATTATTGAGAAAAACCCCAAGAAAATCCCTTTCTTGCTAAACAACGATACCTACGATGTGATTTTGCTAGATATGAACTTTAGCAAAGACACAACCAGTGGAAAAGAAGGGTTCTTTTGGTTAAATGAAATTAAAGAACGTGATCCAAGAGCGGTAGTAATTTTGATAACTGCATTTGGTGATGTAGAAATGGCAGTGAAGGCCTTAAAAGAAGGGGCTACTGATTTTGTGCTTAAACCCTGGCAAAACGACAAATTATTAGCAACCTTAAACACTGCGGTTAAACTCAAGCAATCTTATAACGAAGTTGATAAACTGCGCAAAGCCAAAAAACAACTTGAAGAAGATATTAATCAACCTTTTAAAGATATTATCGGTAACAGCCCAGCCATGAAGTACATCTACAAATTGGTAGATAAAGTAGCAGGAACGGATGCGAATGTTATTATTCTAGGTGAAAACGGAACCGGCAAAGAGCTTATTGCTAGGGCTATACATCAAAAATCATTACGTGCAGACAATGTTTATGTAGGAGTTGATATGGGCGCTATCACAGAAACACTTTTTGAAAGTGAACTGTTTGGTCATAAAAAAGGAGCCTTTACTGATGCGCATTCTGATAGGATTGGTCGTTTTGAATCTGCTAATGGAGGCACCTTATTTTTAGACGAAATTGGCAACCTTAGTTTACCATTACAATCTAAATTATTAGCCGCCCTTCAAAATAGAGAGATTACTAAGTTAGGAGACAATAAACCTAAATCGATTGATATAAGACTCATTTGTGCTACCAATATGCCCTTATTAGAAATGGTGGAAACAAATGATTTTCGACAAGATTTGTTATATAGAATAAACACCGTTGAAATCAATTTACCACCCTTAAGAAATCGGCTCGAAGATATTCCTCAATTAGCAAATCATTTTATTGATATGTATGCTAAAAAATATCGCAAAGATGTAAAGGGAATACAAGATGGAGCTTTAAAGAAATTGCAAAAGTATCCTTGGCCTGGCAATGTTAGAGAACTGCAACATGCCATTGAAAGAGCCATCATTATGTCAGAAGAAGACGAACTAACAACAATGGACTTCTTCTTTTTAAGCGGATCTATCTCAAATCCAACTAGCTCCGACAGTTTTAATTTAGAGGAGGTAGAACGTTCTGTAATTGAAAAAGTATTAGAAAAACACAATGGCAACATCTCCAAAGCAGCCAAAGAACTGGGACTTACTCGGGCTTCGCTTTATCGAAGACTTGAGAAGTACGGCCTTTAGTACATACGATAAATCTATTATTTTTAGATTAGGCGGGTTGCTTTTTACCATGTTTGTTTTGGTTGGCACTTGGCTTAATAATTCACTTGCTATTACCATTTCTTTGTTTGTGGTGCTTCTTGTAGTACAAGTAGTTAGCTTATTAAAATATCTTCATGAACCAAATTCAGAGGTAAAAGAAATTTTAAATGCGATTAATAAACAGAGCTATTCATCCGAGAATAAAGCAAATTATTCGAACGCAACGGCTAGTCAGTTACATAACTCTATAAACGAATTATTAAAAAGACATAAAGCACAATCGTCTAATAAAAATGAGGAATCATTATTTTTTAAGAATATTGTGCAGCATGCTGGCATTGGCCTTATTGCCATTGATGAAGAAGGCAAAGTAGAGGTAATGAATAATGCTGCTAAAAAGTTGTTACAGGTGTATGATATAAAATATATTACCGAACTACAAAGCTTGAGCGATGAGCTTGTTGATATGTTTTTTAAACTAAAAACTGGGGGAAGAGATTTAGCCAAATTAAATATCGATGGAGAACTAGTTCAACTTTCGGTTTATGCGATTGAACTCGTACTTAAAAACAAAGCTTACAAGATGATTACCATCCAAAACATTAATTCTGAATTAGAAGAAATGGAAATGGATGCGTGGCAAAACCTCGTAAGAGTGCTAACACATGAAATTATGAATTCGGTAACGCCTATTTCATCATTAGCAGGAACCGTAGAAGATAATCTTAATTCGTTTGAGGCGGATGAAAACAGTATAACCTTAGAAAGTGAAGACAAAGAGGATTTGCTACTAGCTATTCACACCATTCAACGAAGAAGTGAAGGGCTTATTCATTTTGTGAAAGATTTTAAAAACCTAACCCATATTCCACAACCTAAATTTGAGAAGTTAAAAATTAAGAAAATATTTAACGAGCTCAATATACTCTTAAGCAAAGAACTTCTTTCAAATAAAATTGCATTTACATCTAACATTGAACCCACTACACTGGTGGTTGAAGCCGACAAGGCGCTTATTGAACAAGTTCTGATCAATCTCATTAAAAATGCGATGCAGGCTTTTGATGAAGAAACGAACCGATTGATTGAACTTAATGCTTTCAAAGACAATAAAAACCGTGTTTCTATAACGGTAAAAGATAATGGCATGGGCATTGAGGAAGAGGCATTAGAACGAATTTTTGTTCCTTTTTTCTCAACTAAGAAAAAAGGTTCAGGTATTGGCCTCAGTTTATCTAGGCAAATCATGCGAAAACACAAAGGATCTTTAACAGTGGTTACTAATATTGACGAGGGCACTGAATTTACTATGCGATTTTAGTACTAATTACCCAACCATAAAATCACCATTAAACATACATTTATTATTATTTATACAGAAATTTGTATAAATAAATTAATGGCCCAATATGGAAGGAGTAGCCTCAAAAATTAAATCAATTTTAGTTGACAAATTAGGATTGGCAGCAACAGAAGTTACACCAGATGCAAACCTTAAAAAAGATTTAGGAATCGATTCGCTCGATTATGCAGAATTAGTAATGGAATTTGAACAAGCATTTGATATTCGCATTCCTGATGATGATGCCGAACAATTAGCTACGGTTGCTGCTGTTATAAAATATGTTCAAAATAAAATTAAATCTACATAGTGTTTCGTAAGAAAACTTTACCGTGTCATAAAGAATGGAGTGAAGAATCTCTGCGTACTGAGTGATAAAGCAAATAGGCTTAACTCTTTTCATAATAATTGTATAACCTAGTTGATGCTAGGACAAAAGATTTTGAAAGGGGTTTAATAATACCATCCTCTTCAATTCTCCAACCATTGTGGTCTTCACTCCAAATTATTAAGGATTGTTTTTCTCCATTGCTTAGTAAAATATCCTTCTCATAAATTTCATGTCCTAATTTATCAAAGTATCCAGTAAACTGTAAAATGATATGATTTTCTAGTTTAAGCTCTCCCTTTACTAATTCAATTTTACCAAGCCGTTTTAAAAGCTTGTTTTTCGAATCCCAGGCTCTAAATTTTAATAATCGCGTCATGTTGTAATCTATATTTCAGAAGCTAAAATATGAAAAAAAGGAGTATGCTCCCACATACTCCCCTACAACTCAACTATTTTTTAGAAAGTAATTCAGCAGCCTCGATTAACCTGATAAACTCACCCCGATAACCAAAATCATCTTTGCCTTTGGCTTCGGTTGCCAATGAAACTGCTTGTGCATAAGAGTCTGTATCTATATACTCAGAATCTCTTAAAATCATCCCAAACTCAGCTATTGCTGCCGACCATTTAAAATTATCAGAAGCATACCTCCAATTTCTGTTTGTATTTTTTACAGTTTTAGTTATTAGCTTACTTTTAGTTCCTGTAGCCTCTTTATATCTAATTTTTACCGTCATCATTTCATTAGAGTTATTGCTTTTATCAACCATTTTTGGTGTTTGGTATTTAAGAGGATCAACATCACCTGACTTAAAAGCAACCCCAACAGGCACTATTTCATAAAGGGCTGTAACCGTATGCCCTGCACCCAATTCGCCAGCATCTTTCTTGTCATCATTAAAATCCTCTTTGTTTAATAATCTGTTTTCATACCCAATCAATCTATAACTCTGAACTAAAGCGGGGTTAAACTCTACCTGGATTTTAACGTCTTTGGCAATGGTAAATAGTGTTCCTCCAAACTCGTTTACTAATACCTTTTTAGCTTCTAAAATATTATCTATGTAAGCATAGTTTCCATTTCCTTTATCTGCTAAAATCTCCATTTTAGAATCTTTATAATTGCCCATGCCGAAGCCAAGAACCGTTAAAAAAACTCCGCTTTCACGCTCCTTTTCAATCAATCTTTCCATTTCGGCATTGCTAGACGCCCCTATGTTAAAATCACCATCCGTAGCTAAAATGATCCTATTGTTTCCTCCCTCTATAAATTGTTCTCTTGCAATAGCGTAAGCTAACTTAATCCCAGCACCACCTGCAGTAGAACCACCTGCATTTAATTTATCCAATGCTGAAATAATGGCTCCTTTATGTTCTCCATCTGTTGGAGGTAGAACTAAGCCCGCAGCACCTGCATATACTACAATAGATACTCGATCGCCCCCGCGTAACTCACCTACCAATAATTTTAATGCAGCTTTTAACAAAGGTAATTTTTGAGGGCTACTCATAGATCCTGAAACATCTAATAAAAACACAAGGTTAGAATTTGGCAAATTTTCGGTGGCAATATTTTTTCCTTGAATTCCAATATGAACTAATTGGTGGGCTGGATTCCATGGTGTGGATGCCACTTCAGTATTTACTGAAAATACCTGATCACCTCGTGGGTCGGAATAATTATAATTAAAGTAGTTGATAAGTTCTTCAATTCTTACGGCATCTTTGGGCGGAGTTTGACCCATATTTAAAAACCTACGCACATTACTATAGGATGCGGCATCTACATCTATCGAAAACGTTGAAAGTGGATCATCCATAGAGTTTTTGTATCCATTTTCATGAATGGCATTGTACTCTTCGGTATTCCAATTAGGATAACTTTCTTGGTAACCATGCGTATATGCCCTACTCCCATTTAACATTGTTTTTCTTGCCATTTTAACTCTTGGATTTGCCATTGCCATATCCATTCCCATTTCTTGCTCCACCGGTAATTCTTCTTTTAAAATAACAACTGCCAACAAAACTTTGATAAAGTTATCTTCGCCTATTAATACTTTTTCTCTTGTATAATTCTGCATTTGTATGAGCAGGATATCTCCTTTATTAGCAATAATTGAAAACTTTCCATTCTTATCAGATTGTACATGATTGGAAGTACCTGCAACGGAAATACTTACATTTGCTAAAGGAAATTTGGAGGACGCATCTAAAACTATACCTTCAATTTGCTTTGCATAAATGGAACTACTTATGGCCAACAACATCACCAACAAAACGAGTCTTTTAATCTTTTTCATATCTATATTTTTTTGATTTCACTTTAATGATGAGGGCGATCGTTGCTTTCCATAAATAAATTCCATTTTTTTACCATTAGTAAATGAAAATATTAGGAATAACATCTTCAATAAGTGATGCAGAGCTAATTGAGCTCTATAAAAAAAAGCGTGATCAAAAATTTTTGGCAGAACTTTTTAGCAGGTACACCCATTTAATAATGGGAGTATGTATGAAGTATTTCAAAAATGAAGAAACTGCTAAAGATGGAGTAATGAGCTTATATGAATCTTTATCAGAAAAATTAATGAGCAGCGAAATCAATAATTTTGGAGGCTGGGTATATGTTGTTGCCAAAAATTATTGTGTAGGAGAGCTAAGAAAGCAAGCTAAATTTGATAATGACAAAAATAAATTAACAGAGCATATGGAATTTGAGCTTCAAGAGCGTCCTTTAACTAAATACACACTTGAACTACAATTAACGGCCCTTGAAAATTGCATAGAAGAATTAAACAAAGAACAGGGCAAATGTGTTTCGCTCTTTTACTTAAAGAAAAAAAGTTATAAGGAAGTAACTAACTTAACAGGTTATCCTTTGAATAAGGTAAAGAGCAACATTCAAAACGGAAAAAGGAACTTAAAACATTGCATAGATTTAACTATTGAAAAGACAAATTAACGATATCAATCTACAAAAACATCTTACGCCACAAGAGCTCCTTGATTATACACAAGACGTTCTTGGAAACGATGAAATGTACCGGTTAGAATTACACTTAAATGAGTGTGAATTATGCAGTGATGCCGCAGAAGGGACTATTCTTTTAAGCAGCCCTATTAAAACGACTGAGGAAATTCAATCGAAAATTTTGCCCATTCAGCATAAAAAACATAACGTTAATTATTTAGCTATTGCGGCAAGTATCAGTTTAATAACTGTATTTGGCCTTTCATATTGGCTTTTAAACAAGAATGATCAAAGTCCAAATATTGCAGAAAATACAGGCTTTGAACAAAAGGATATTGTGGAAGAAATGCCCGTTTCGAAAAAAGAACCTATCAACCAAAACACCGATTCAGAAAAGGAAGTAATCGAGGAAGAGCTGGCAATTGCAAAAAGTGAGCCTCTAAAATTAAATAATACCAACGGAGTTACTACTGCTGAAAACGAAGCGCAAAAAAATATCGCTGCACCTAAAAATAATGAAGAAACTAACCCAATCAATGAAATAGCAATAAACGCTGTATCTAAAAGTGAAGATAAACGTAAGAATGCAGACACACAACAGGAAGAAGAAATTATTGAACCTGCCGAGGACATTGCTCAAAGTAATTTTCAACCAACTTCAAGTGCAGCAAGGTCGTCTAAAAAATCTGCAAGCGTTCCCACACCTCCTTTAGAAGATAATAAAGAACCTGTACCTCAAGGAGGAATGAATGCTTTAAAAGTATTTGTAGCTCAAAATTTAAAATATCCTCAAGAAGCAATAGATAATAAGATAAAAGGAACGGTCGTTTTGGAAGTAACCATCTCATCTAACGGGGATATAAAAAACATTATTATCATTAAAAGCGTAGGTTCAGGTTGCGATGCCGAAGCGATGAGGCTTATTACAGTTGGACCAAAATGGATACCAGCAGCTGCAAATGGAATAGCATTTGAAGAAAAACGTGAAGTAAAAATTAAATTCAAGAATTAGGAAAATCCCATTTCTCTCCAAATATGATAAAGCTTTTTTCATTAATAACCTTCTTCTTTATCCTTAACATTTCGCTAATTGCCCAATCACAACAAGTAATTATTAAAGGGACCGTGATCAGTGATGATACGATGCAACCTCTCCCTTTTGCTCATATAATTATTGATTCTACAGGAACAACATCCAATATTTATGGAGGTTTTACAATAGCAGTACGCAACACTGACACGCTTCACTTTTCTTACATAGGCTATCAAAGAAAAAGTATTATTGCATCCAAATTGATAAATATGGACGGTAAGAATGAGGAGGTAATATTGCTTAAAGACATTACTTTTCTTAGATCAGTAACTATAACTTCTTTGCCAGAATCCTTATCTGACCTAAAAGAAGAACTTTTAGCAACAGAGGTTCCGATAGCAAAAGAGATTGAAAATGCGAAAAAAAGCATTGACATTGCCACCTATCAATATTTATACATGAAATCCTTTAAACTAAAAATGAATGCCTATGATAACCACACTATGTTTATGAAAGGGAATGAAGGGTTAAACCCATCTGGGGGCAATGTGAAAGGACTATTAAAACTATTAAAAAACAGTGCACAAGGAAAGCCTTTGGAAGGCACTTACGAACATTATAAATACTATCAGAAAAAGAAGGGGCAATAAGGTAGTTTATTGCAATGCCATTAACTTTGCATCCTTAATATAACATCATGGCTAAATTTAAACTTGACAATATAGATCGTAATATTTTAAAAATATTACAAAGAAATGGGAGGATCACAAACTCTCAACTATCGAAAGATATTGGTCTATCTCCTGCTCCAACCCTCGAAAGAGTAAAAAAGTTAGAGCAAACAGGTTTCATTGCAAGTTACCATGCTGTGCTTAATAGGGAAAAATTGGGTTTAGGTGTAACCACTTTTGTAATGGTATCCTTAAAACAACATAACAAAGAAACTATTGAAAAGTTTATTAAGGCGATTGATACACTAGAAGAAGTTATTGAATGCCACCATACCACAGGTACAGGTGATTTTATATTAAAGGTGGTTTCCGAAGATATATCTGGTTATCAAAAATTAATGCTCGAAGAAATAAGTAACATTGAAGTAATTGCAGATATGCAATCCATGGTTATCTTATCAACTTTTAAAGATAGCAAAGCAGTTCCTGTTAGATAATGTCAACCGCCAACAATCAAATAATTGTTCTAAATGCTGTTCAAATAGATCAGAAAATTAGGCGTATTGCCTACGAAATATATGAGAATAATTATGGAGTTAAAGAGCTTATACTAGCTGGTATATGTGAGCAAGGAGAAGTTTTAGCGAATTTATTGGCAACAATATTGGAGGAAATTTCTCCTATAAAAACCAACGTATTAACAATTAATTTGGACAAGAAAAACCCCTCTAAGCCTATAGCCGAAAAGGATTTTCCTACCAATTTAACGAATAAGGTGGTTATTATGGTTGATGATGTCTTGAATACAGGAAAAACATTGGCTTATAGTTTGAAGCCCTTTCTTGATCAGAAAATAAAAAAAATTGAAGTAGCTGTACTGGTAAATAGAAGTCATACGGCATTTCCTATAAGCCCACAATATACGGGTTACGAATTATCAACAACTTTATCTGAGCATATTATTGTAAAGATGACTGGAAAAGAAAAAGGAGTTTATTTGATCTAATATGTCGATTCATAAACCAAACATAAAAAAGGTAACAACACATACGTTGTTAGAAATGAAGCAAAAAGGCGAAAAAATTGCCATGCTTACAGCTTATGATTACTCTATGGCAAGACTTCTTGATGGAGCTGGAATAGATATTTTACTGGTAGGAGATTCTGCTTCTATGGTTATGGCAGGCCACGAAACTACCTTGCCTATTACACTTGATGAAATGATTTACCATGCTTCCTCTGTAATAAGAGCTGTTGAAAGAGCTTTGGTTGTAGTTGATTTGCCTTTTGGCTCATACCAAGGTAATTCTGGCGAAGCCCTTCGATCAGCTATAAGAATTATGAAAGAATCTGGTGCTCATGCAGTTAAACTGGAGGGTGGTGAAGAAATCAAAGACTCCATTGCTCGAATACTAACCGCAGGCGTACCGGTTATGGGTCACTTAGGCTTAACCCCCCAAAGTATATATAAGTTTGGCACTTATACAGTAAGGGCCAAAGAGGAAGAAGAAGCACAAAAGCTTATTGAGGATGCCAAATTGCTCGAAAAAGTCGGGTGTTTTGCAATCGTTCTAGAAAAAATTCCTGCCACTTTAGCAGCTAGAGTAGCTAAATCTGTTAGTATCCCTATCATTGGTATTGGTGCGGGCAAAAATGTTGATGGGCAAGTTCTTGTAATGCAGGATATGTTGGGAATTACCCAAGACTTTCAGCCTAGGTTTTTAAGAATGTATGCCGACTTAAAGCAACTAATAAATGATGCCGTTGGCAATTATATAAGTGATGTAAAATCTAACAAGTTCCCAAATGAGCAAGAGCAATACTAAAGTTATTCAACTCACTGAGTTAAATGAAGTAGATATCTCTACTGGGAAAAAATTATTTCCATCGGATAAAAACTATATTCTCAAAGAAGTACAGATCCGGACTGAAAACGAACTTTTAGAATGGCTAATAGAATATGTAAAAGAGTATTACGAAACATTTCATAATCCTCTGGGATTAGTAGATAATACGATAGAAACAATTCGCTCAGCTTCTTTTGGCAACACGCAATTATTTGAAGAATTTTATAATGATTTGGCAGGTATTTACAGGTATAAACATGGCGAAATACAATTAGCCTTTTTATTTGATGGAGATTCGCATTACACCAAATACAAATCAGAATGGAAAGTTACTTTTATGAAATGGGTAACACAATTACTTCACAACCGAGTAGTAATGAGGGCCTTTTTAGAAATCACTGTTTTTGGCGTTACCAACGAAAAACAGCTTGAATTAATCTTAAATAGATTAAAAATATACGTTGAGCAACATTTTCAACTGAAAATATATAAGTATCGCGGCATTCAAGAAGTAGATGCTGCTTAAACTACCTGCACTTGCATTTTTTTACCTTTTATTTTTTATTACTATCATCCGAGTAAAAGGAATTTTAGCTATCGGCACTTTTTCTACGAGTAGGCGGGTGGGAGGTCCCGATAGCTATCGAGATAGCGAGGTGTGCGCAGGCAAAAGGGTGGCAGCATTAAATTTTCTTGACTTTTTTGTTTCTTTTTGTGTTAAGACAAAAATGAAGAGCAAACCTGACTATATACAAAAATACTTGCAAGTAGGGGCTGCTTTTTGAGAAAAGACAAAGATGGTTTCTATTTAATCATAGAAGCACTATTTTGATTTGTTTAAAATTTAGTCGGATAACAGTAATTTTTTATTGAATCCACTAGGAGGGTATGTTCAATACCCACAACAAAGAACCAGCACAATGAACCTATACTTCGCATCATTTTAGCATAAAAGTTGGCAATAGTTTTTATCTTTTAAATTCAGCAGTAAATCCATCATTCAAGTCGTCAGTGATAATTAAATTATTTCCCATAGAAAGAATTACCATTCTATAATCGTCTTCATCCACAAAAATGATTTGCGTTTCACTTTTTTGTTCGATACTGTAGTCGTAAACACCACTATTTAGCATAAAACCATCGTCATTCCCTAAATAGTTCTCAACAGTTAAGGAATTGTTTGTTTGATTGAAAATCCATTTTATATCTCCTCTTTGGTAATCAACACTAATCGAAGCTAATCCTCCACTAACATTTGTTAAGTACCAAGTTCCATCAATGAGTTGCTCTGGCGATGGGCTGTTATTATCATTGCTACAGCTAGCCAGAAATGTAATCCCTACAACCAGAAATAAGGTTAAAATTTGTACATTCATAATATTTTTATACCATAAAGAAGATAAATGGCTATGTCTAATCACGACTAACGCTACGGCTAAAAAGTGTTGCCATCTCGCAGGGTGGTTATGCTTTTTTAGCTGATGTTGTGGGTAGTATATTTTCAGGATTAATCTTAGTAATTTTCCCATTACGAGAAACAATCAATGGACTATTTTTTTGCTTCTTAAATACTACCATCTTGCGATATGCTTCTTGCAGCCCTAATGTTACTTTTTGCTCTAATTCCGTTAGTTGATCAATAGCTTCCATTATATTTTTTATTTAATTGTAACCAATATTTTTCATTTTTCACAATAACTCTGCTCTTTGTTCCTTCAGCAACAAATTCGAATTTTTCAGACGAATTATTTACTATTAGCCAATTATCCACAATAGGGATGTAAATATTAAATAGGTTTTGAAGTCCGTTTTTATATCTTCGTTCTATTATTTCTATAGGAATATTGTGTCCTCCTTCTTTTACCCTAGTGCTAACTCGTTGAATAGCTAGTTCCACTGTATCTAGAGTCAAAAAGAGCAGTATAATTTCGTAATTACGCTTTTGTGCATTTTTAACTAAACTAGAGTAACTTTTTGTTGATAAGGTAGTTTCAATGGCAAATGATTCATCGAGTTCAATGAGCTCTTTAATTCGTTGTAACATTAATCTTCCCGATCTTATTCCCGCTTTCTCTGGATTTAGTGGAGAAATCCCTTTAGCTATTTCATCCGCATTCACAAATTCAAAGCAGCCAAATATTTCAGGCAAAATGGTATAAGAAAGTGTAGTTTTTCCTACTCCGTTTGGTCCTGCTATGATATATAATTTCTTCACAAATCAAAGATAGCATTTCATTTCAATAAATGCACCACAGCATATTACCCTCAACATGTGGCTAACGTCACTTCTCATTTTTAAACAACGCAACGTTTATAACTATCTGTAATCAAATAAAAACACCTTTATTCTGTATAACAAAAAAAGGGGGAAGACCTTTGGCCTTCCCCCTTTGCATATAAATATCAATGCTTATTTTTTGTCTGACCGACCTTTACCTTTTGTTCCTTTTGCAATAGAATCTCTCATATCGGTATCGGCTTCAATGTTTTTCATTTTATAGTAATCCATAATACCTAAATTACCAGATCTAAATGATTCAGCCATTGCCAATGGTACTTCTGCCTCAGCTTTAATAACTTCTGCTTGTGCTTTTTGAGCTTCCGCTTTCATTTCTTGCTCGTAAGCAACAGCCATTGCTCTACGCTCTTCTGCCTTGGCCTCAGCCACTTTTAAATCGGCCATTGCCTGATCTGTTTGAAGCTGAGCTCCAATGTTTGTACCCACATCTACATCAGCAATATCAATAGATAGTATTGTAAATGCAGTACCTGCATCCAACCCACGAGATAGCACGAGTTTAGAAATTTTGTCAGGATCCTGAAGCACTTCTTTATGCGAAGCAGCAGAACCAATTGAAGTTACAATCCCCTCACCCACACGAGCTAAGATGGTATCTTCACCTGCACCACCTACCAATTGAGAAATATTAGCTCTTACAGTAACTCTCGCTACTGCAATTAATTGAATACCATCCGCAGCTACAGCAGCCACCTTAGGGGTAGTAATTACCTTAGGGTTAACCGACATTTGAACAGCTTCAAACACCTCTCTACCTGCCAAATCTATGGCAGTAGCTTGTTTAAAATCAAGCGCAATATTTGCTTTATCTGCCGAAATAAGTGCTTTTATTACCAATGGCACATGTCCGCCAGCCAAATAATGTGTTTCTAATTCCGAAGTTGTTACTTTAAGTCCTGCTTTTGTTGCTGTAATCATTTGATTTACAATAACACTTGGAGGCACTTTTCTAATGCGCATAAACACAAGCTCAAAAAGCCCTACTTTTACACCAGAAAATATTGCGGTAATCCACAAATTAACTGGAATAAAATAAAGAAAGATCACCATAAAGACGATCGCTCCAAATATCATAACTAATAATCCTACACCTGACATTGCTCCCACGATTTATTATTTAAATTGTTCAACATAAATTATTCTACCTTCAACTTGCGTTACTTTTACCTTAGAGCCACTATCAACAAGTTCTCCTAAAGTAGTAACTTCCATTTTGTCATTTCCAAATTCTGCGTTTCCAAATGGCCTTAATGCAGATAGGGCTATACCTTCATCTCCTACTTTAATAGTTATAGCAACGCGATCATTTACTTTGCTATCCATCGATTTATTTAAGGCAAACCTCTTCCAAACTCCAGATTTTAAACTAATTATAATTACAGCAGCAGAAATTATCACCGTTGCTGCTGTTATACTCCAACCAATAGGATCTCCAAACATCGAAAACCCATACATTACCCCACCAATTAGGCATAAAAGCCCTAATATTCCTACAACCGTAGTTCCAGGAACGAATATTATTTCGATTACAATTAAGCCTAACCCAATTGCCAATATTAAAAGTAAAATTAACCACGTCATTGCACTACAATAATAGGTAAATGTTTAATTGAAATCATCTGCTAGTAACATATATATTATGCGCAATTCACACATAATGTAGTACCTGGCAATAATAAAATCCTTCCTTCTGGAATAGTATTTTTACATTTTCGGCACATCCCAAACTCAGGGTCATCAATTCTAAGCAATGCAAGTTTAATTTTTTTAACATTTTCTTCTAACGACCTTAATGAAGCCTCATTTACACTTTTATTATTGATGGCATCCATCCTACTAATTCTACCTATTGCATTTTCTGGAGCAATGGGTTTCGTAAGCTCTTTTAATTGAGAAATTTCAACTAGAGATTTATCTAATATTATTTCGGCCTTTTGTTTAAATAATTTTTTATCCATTATTTAAATAAAAGTAATGAAAACGGACAATAATCTAACGCTAAACAACACTTAAAGCTGTTCAATAATTGAATTGTTCATTATATTAGCATTGACACAATTTAACTATGAACCCAAAATTACTATTCATATTATTTTTTAGTCTCCTGAGCTTTTTTTACACTTCAAGCTATGGGCAAAGACAATATATAATTGATAGCCTTAATCAGTTGTTGGAAAGTTCGAAGGGGGAAGAAAAACTAGAAATCCTTTTTACATTATCGTGGTCTTATAAGTTTAGCAATCCTCAACAGAGTTATGATTATGGGGTTCAAGCATATTCACTCAGCAAAGAAATTAAAGACACCAAATCTGAAGCGACCTCATTAAATAGGATGTGTGCAGCCAAGTTTCAATCGGGGGATTTGAACGAAGCCTTAGAGATTGCGCTAAAAGCGGTTGACATATGTAAAACTAATAATTATAATAAAATACTAGCAACTACTTTACGCCACATTGGTTCAATTTACGAAGCACAAGGTAATAACTCTGGGGCAATGAAATATTATTATAACTCTTTGGGGTTAAGTGATAGTTTCGGAATCCCTCTTCTTAAGGCAAGATCAGCGAAAAAAGTAGCCGCATTATACCTTCAGTTAAAAAAATATCGCCCAGCCAAATTATATCTAGACTATAGCCTTGAGGTGTTTAAAGAAAACCAATATGTGAGAGGAATTCATCAAATATATATTCTTTATGGCGATTATTATTACTGCCAAAACTTGCCAGACTCTGCCCGACTAAATTACAATCTGGCACTAGACAACCTCGAAAAATTAACGGATAAACTAGGCTATGCAATTACCAAAACTAAAATTGCAAAAGTAGATGAATTTGAAGGTAAGTTTAACACAGCCATTGATGGCTATAATAATGCACTAGACACCTTTACGGTGATCGGTAATAAAAAACAGATTGTAGCCACATATATATCACTGGCAAAAGTATTTTCTAAAATTGATAATAGCGAAAAGACCTTATACTACGCTAAATTGGCCTTAGCTAAAGCAATATTATTAAATTTTTCTAATGAAGAAAAAGAGGCAAATCAAATTTTGTATGTCTTATATAAAAAAAACAATTCCTTAAAATTAGCAATTGAGTATTTAGAAAATTACCTTTTTTTAATGGATAGCCTAACAAATAGCACAGAATCTTGGCGAGTAGATCAAATGCAAAAATCGTATGAATTGGAAATTCAAATGAAAGAAAATGCATTGCATTCAGCAACCATCGCTAACCAAACACTTACGATAAAAAACGAACGAATATTAACTAAGTATCTAATTGCAACCATAGTAATTGTTTGCATGCTAGTAATTTTAATTTGGTATTCGCTAAAACACTCTCGTAAAGTAAATAAACAATTGCTGATAGCCAACAAAGAAAAGAACCAAGCGATAAGTCTAATTTCTCATGATTTAAAATCTCCGTTTAATAAGATTAAAGGACTTATCCATATACTAGAGTTACAATCCGAAAAAAAAGACCCTTCTTTCAAAGATATTCTTTCAAAAGTGACCACTGTTACCCATGAAGGACTAACGTTAGTGCAAAATTTAGTAGATATTAAGACATTAAAGTCTGGTGCTTATTTAATAAAGCTAAATCAATTTGACTTAAATGATTTTATCATGAAGCGCGTAAAAAGTTTTGAACAACTAGCGCTATCAAAAAATATAGTGCTAAATTTTGAACCATCTAAGGATAATAGTGATGTAATATCTGATATAAATTCTGTTGCTCGAATTTTTGATAATATCTTATCTAATGCTATTAAATTTTCTCCTCACGGAGAAGCAATTACAATAGACTTTTCAGTAGTAAAAAAGAGTTTTTCATTTTCAATTTCAGATAATGGTAAAGGTGTTGCTCAAGAAGAAATTGATCAAATATTTAATCAACACAAGACGGGGAAAGCTTTGCCTACAGGAAATGAAACATCCAATGGTTTAGGATTAGCCATTGTTTCCTCTTTAGTAAACAAATTAAATGGTTCTATTAAGTGTATTAGCAGTGTTACTAGTGGAGCAACTTTTATTGTAAGCCTTCCATCCAATAAAAAATAACGATTTAACCCAGGCTGCTTGATAAAAATTACTTGCTTCTTTATTTTACTGATTCTAATAACTTAATTGCACTTTCACCTAAATGCTTACGAATTACTGCTTTATACTCTGCACTTTCTAAAAAGCCTGAATTCATAAACTCTGCCAATATTGGAGACCAATCGTTAGATTTTGGCATTAAAATACCAAATTCTTCACTAGCAGACATTCCTGCCGCATGTCTTTTAACTGGTTTCTTATCGTTAAGCGCATCTAAATAATATGTAAAATCAACATTTGTAAATGCCTTGGAATCTGATGCTACTTTATTTACCGCATCAGAAAATGAACCCACATAAGCCAATTTCATGGTTGGAAAATAAGCCTTTTTCCACTTTAGTAACTCTATTTCATTTGTTGATCCTTTAATTGTATATGCAGTCATCCCCGCAAATACTGCTTTCATATCTTCCATTTTAGAAAGTGATGGTATTGTTTTTTGAGTCATTAATAAGGAAATATTATTAATAAATGGAGGGCTAAAATTGTACATTTTTTTTCGTGAATCTGTGATGGTTATATTACCCAAACCAAACACTCCCCCATTCGCAGATTTAACAGCTGAAAGCATCCCTGCAAAAGTATCTCCAGATACTAGTTTATAATTTGCTTTAACAGTAATGCCATATTTAGATTTAACAAATTGCTCAAACTTCTTCATAATATCTACACAAATACCAGCATATTGATTTGTGCCAGTTTCATAAATAAAACCAGGTGTTTTGGCAAATGTATAAGTTATGTTAGCCGATTTAGATGCTTTGGCACTTGCAAATGTTTCTCCTTTTAATTGGGCACTAGAAATGCTAAAAGTTGCTGCAATAAGGAGTATGATTAGCCCTACTATTGAGTATTGATTTTTCATTGAATTATGATTATGTTAAAATTAAGCTCATTTGGCAATAGGCTAGATAATAGTAATTTGCCTAAATTATTTTAACTAAGATATACATATGTGAGTTAACAACTAATAGTATGGACAATTCAAGATCAAACATCTTAATATTATTCCACTAATTATGATCGTATAACAATTTATGGTAAAAAAATACCGCGATTCCTATTCATAAATTACTCTATACGCTTAATATTTGCTCCAAGAGCATTGAGTCGCGTATCAATATTTTGATATCCTCTATCGATTTGTTCTACGTTAAAAATTCTGCTTGTACCTTCAGCTGAAAGCGCTGCTATTAACAAAGAAACTCCAGCTCTAATATCTGGAGAAGTCATTTTAATGCCTCTTAATGCAATTGCATGATCCATTCCAATAACGGTAGCTCTGTGTGGATCGCAAAGAATTATTTTAGCCCCCATCTCGATGAGCTTATCTACAAAAAACAACCGACTTTCGAACATTTTTTGGTGAATGAGTACCGTACCTTTTGCTTGCGTTGCCATTACCAAAATAATACTTAATAAATCAGGAGTTAATCCTGGCCAGGGTGCATCCGCAATGTTCATTATTGAGCCATCTATAAATGATTCAATTTCATAATGTTCCTGAGCTGGAACATAAATGTCATCTCCATTTATTTCTAATTTTACTCCCATTCTGCGAAACATGGTAGGAATCAAACCAAGATTTTTTACAGAAGCATTTTTTATTGTTAAACTAGACCTTGTCATAGCGGCCATGCCAATAAAACTTCCTATTTCTATCATATCGGGCAACATGGTGTGCTCCGTTCCATTTAAACTATCTACACCTTCAATAACCAATAAATTCGAACCCACTCCCAAAATTTTGGCTCCCATTTTATTAATCATTTTACATAATTGTTGAATGTAAGGCTCGCAAGCTGCATTATAAATGGTTGTTTGTCCTTGGGCGAGCACCGCAGCCATAATAATATTGGCAGTGCCTGTTACCGAGGCCTCATCCAGCAACATATAGCTCCCTTTTAAATTGGAAGCATCGATAGAATAAAAACCTGTTTTGGGTTCGAAAGTAAATTTAGCCCCAAGATTTTGAAAACCTATAAAATGCGTATCTAACCTTCTACGTCCAATTTTATCCCCCCCTGGCTGTGGAATTTTAGCCTTACCAAATCTTGCCAATAACGGCCCTAAAATCATTATTGAGCCTCTAAGTGATGAAGCTTTTTTTGTATACTCTTCTGATTCTAAGTAATCAACATTAATATTGGCTGCCTTAAACTTATACGATTCATCGCTGAGTTTAGTAACCTCCACACCCATTGCTGCTAATAAATCAATTAATTTATTTACATCAACAATGTTGGGAATCTTATTAATTAATACTTCTTCTTGCGTAAGTAATACAGCACATAAAATTTGCAGAGCTTCATTTTTTGCTCCTTGAGCTTCAATTGAGCCAGAGAGTTTGGCGCCTCCCTGAATTTCAAATACAGACATTAGCTTCTTCTTCTTGTATTTTTATTCTTTTGCCCGGTATTGCTTTTCTTATAGCGTGGATTAACTGTGTGTGCAGGAATAATTCGTTCTTTATATAAAGCCTCAAACAAATTATCTTCTTTCACTTTAGCAATATCAATTGATAGCTTTCCTTCAGATAAAATGCCAATATTTTTTACTAAAACCTCATCATCAATCATTTCTTTGCTCCAAGTCATATGGTAACTTTTCATTAGCTTTCCTATATGAATTATAGCATCCGTCTGCTGTGCCTCATTTTCCATTTTAACAGCCTCCCTCACCATTAATTTTAGATTATGACCATAATGTTTGAATCTCACATTATGACCATTATAACCCACTTTTTGGGGTTTATCTTCTAAATGCTCTTCGGGCATATCAAACTTGGTGTCAACATCTAATTTAAACTTGGTCATTAAATGCAAATCATCCCAAAGTCTTTGTGTATCCTCAGGTGTATCTTTAATAGATGGCACCACTTGCCTCATTAACTCAACTAACCCTGTTGCATAACGCGTTCGTTTCTCCTTATCTTCTATTGTTAATAGGTGTTCAGCTAAACTTTGCACATTTCTTCCAAACTCACGTAAGTTCAAATGCTTGCGACCGGTATTATAATCAAAATTATTGTTATCCATCAATGTATTTTTAGTTTAGCAAAGCTAAGTAATAATGTTTTCTCCCCAAAGTTATCGAATAGCACCTTCGCTTTTCTACTCGTACCCGAATTATCTATTTCTGCAACATTTCCAAAACCAAATTTAGGATGTTCAACTTTCATTCCTTCTTCTAATTTAGAAGTATCACTAGGTGCAAAATCTGCCGATGGGGTATATTGAATAGCCTTTTTATTGTTTGATGCTGTGTTTTTAGTGCTTCGAACTAAGTTTTTTGCATACTGACTGCTAATTGACGTTGCTGGTTGTAACGATCTGCCTCCAAATTTGCTAGATTCTTTTACAAATTTTTGATCGATTTCATCGATAAACCTACTAGGCTCACAGCTTTTAAGCTGCCCAAAACGATATCGACTTAAAGCATAACTTAAAAAAACTTTTTGTTCGGCACGAGTAATAGCCACATAAAAAAGTCTTCGTTCTTCTTCCAAATCGGCCCGAGAACTCAACATCATTTGCGATGGAAATAAATCTTCTTCCATACCAACAACATATACATTTTTAAATTCAAGTCCTTTAGCCATATGGATAGTCATCAATGTAACTTTATCGTCATCATCGTCACCATCTTGGTCTTGTCCGGTTAATAAAGTAATTTCTTGAAGAAATGTACCCAGCTGTTTATCTTTTGGTTCGTCACCTCCAACAACTGCTTCGTCATCATCAACAAATTCTTTTACTGCATTAAGTAAGCCCTGTACATTTTCGTATCTGCTAAGCCCTTCCACTGTTCTATCAGCATATAAATCACGCAGTAAACCCGAACCCTTTGCAATCGTATTTGCTGCTTCATATGCATCATTTTTGGCCACTTCAATCGCAAATCGCTTAATCATGTTTACAAAATCAGCAATGGCATTAGCTGCTCTGCCTGGCACAATCTGATGTGCATATTGTAACGCATCCCAAATGGATACATTTTGCTCATTTGCTGCCACAATAATTTTATTAACGGTGGTATCACCAATGCCTCTTTTGGGCAAGTTAATTATTCTTTTAAAAGAAGCTTCGTCATTATTATTAATGGTGAACCTCATATAGGCTAAAAGGTCTTTAATCTCCTTCCGTTGGTAAAATGATAAGCCCCCTATAATTTTATACTTGATATTTAACTTTCTTAACGACTCCTCCATAGCCCTAGACTGGCTATTGGTTCGGTATAAAATGGCAAAATCTGAATTATGTAATTGATGTTGTGCTTTTTCTTCAAAAATAGAAGTGGCAACTAACTTTCCTTCTTCATTGTCCGAAGCACTCTTAATTATTTCTATTTGGTTTCCTTCGTCATTTGATGTCCAAACATTTTTTTTGAGTTGTGCTTTGTTATACCCAATAATGCTATTGGCCACGTTCACAATATTTTTAGTAGAACGGTAGTTCTGCTCGAGTTTAACAACTTTTAAGGAAGGATAATCTTTCTCAAAATTGAGTATATTTTGAATATCTGCTCCTCTAAAAGCATAAATACTTTGTGCATCATCACCAACCACACAAATGTTTTCGCTTACCGCTGAAAGGTTTTTTGTAATTAAATACTGAGAAATATTGGTATCTTGAAACTCATCAACCATCACATATTTAAACCGGTGTTGGTACTTATTGAGTATTTCTAAATGATCTCTAAATAATACGTTGGTATTAAACAGTAAATCATCAAAATCCATTGCTCCTGCTTTAAAGCAGCGCTCACTATAGATTTTATAAATTTTACCAAGCTCTGGCCTTCTGTTTTGTTCATCATCAATTTTATAGGTTGGGTTTGCACTATACTCTTGGGATGAAACCAGTCTGTTTTTTGCCCCTGAAATACGATTAAAAACTACATTGGCCTTGTATAGTTTATCATCAAGATTTAACTCTTTAACAATTGTTCTAATCAAACTTTTAGAATCGTCCGCATCATAAATTGTGAAATTACTAGGGTAGCCAATGTGCTTGGCCTCGCTTCTTAAAATTCTTGCAAAAACAGAGTGAAAAGTGCCCATCCAAATATTACGAGCCTCAGACCCTATAACCCCTTCTATACGCTTGCGCATTTCTGCGGCTGCCTTATTGGTAAACGTAAGTGATAAAATATTAAAAGGATCCACTGCTTTGGACTTAATTAGATGGGCAATTCGATACGTTAAAACCCTTGTTTTGCCAGATCCAGCTCCTGCAATAATCATCATTGGCCCTTCTGTGTTTTCAACAGCTTCCTTTTGGGGCTCATTTAATCCTTCTAAATAATCCATTCACCTTTCCTTACTAATCTTTCAACTAACAAAACTACGTGAACGCAACAAATATCTAACTTAATATACCTGGTCAATTGCAAGTAATTTTATTACCCCTATTTTTGTAAGAAATAGAGAATTATGATGGAGGTTGGCAATGTTATCTTATCGGATGACATTAAGGATGAGTTTTTTGTATGTGATTTGGGAGCATGCAAAGGTGCTTGCTGTGTTGAAGGGGATTTGGGCGCTCCTTTGACTGAAGAGGAATTAGATATTATGGATTCGATTCAGTCCAAAGTGCTTCCCTATTTATCTTCTGAAGGTGCTAAAGAAATTAAAAATCAGGGAGCCTATATTCTTGACGAAGACAAGGAATATTCCACGCCAACCATTAATAATAAGGAGTGCGCTTATGCTATTTACGATGAAAAAAATATTCTTAAATGTGGCATAGAACAGGCTTATTTAGATAAGAAAATTGACTTCAGAAAACCTATTTCTTGTCATTTATATCCTATTCGCATTCAGTCATACAAAAAATTTGATGCTGTAAACTACGATCAATGGCATATTTGTAAAGCGGCCTGTTCTAACGGAAAAGCCTTGGGAGTACCCGTTTACAAATTTCTAAAAGATCCCTTGATTCGTAAATATGGTGCTGATTGGTACCGTAATTTAGAAGAAATAATAGAAGAATAATATGATAACATCATTAGTGACCGGAGGGGCTGGATTTATTGGAAGCCATGTTGCAGACGACTTGATAAAATTAGGGCATCGAGTAATAATACTTGATGATTTAAGTGGCGGGATGAAGGAAAACATACCTTCGAAAGCAGAGTTTATCGAAGGTTCGATAACAGATCATAAAATGCTAGAAGCTCTTTTTAAAAAATATAAATTCGATTATGTATATCATTTTGCAGCCTATGCAGCGGAAGGGTTAAGCCATTTTATCAAGCGATTCAATTATGAAAATAATTTAATTGGTAGTATTAATTTAATAAATGAATCCATAAAGAATAAAATCAAACGGTTTGTTTTCACTTCCTCTATTGCGGTATATGGAGCAACCAGGCCACCAATGGTTGAAACCACTACTCCAGAACCAGAAGATCCTTATGCTATAGCGAAATTTGCAATAGAACAAGATCTTAAAGTTTCCAACGATATGTTCGGGTTAGATTACATCATTTTTCGTCCACACAATGTTTATGGTGAGCGTCAAAATATAGGCGATAAATACAGAAATGTAATAGGGATTTTTATGAATCAAATAATGCAAAATAAGCAGCTAACAATCTTTGGAGATGGAAAACAAACAAGGGCATTCTCTTATATAGGAGATATGTCTTTTGAAATAGCAAATTCCGTCAATATTGAAGGTGCAAAAAATCAAATTTTCAATGTTGGTGCTGACAAAGAGTATTCAGTTAACAATCTTGCACAAGCTGTGTCTAAAGTGATGAATTCTAAATTTGAAATTAAACATGTTGAAGCTAGAAATGAAGTTGTTCATGCTTGGGCTGACCACAGCAAGTTTAATAACATTCTAAAGCCAACAAAACAAACGAGCTTAGAAGAAGGCATTAAAAAAATGGCGATTTGGGCTAGAAAAAATGGAGTTCAAAAAACTCCTATTTTCAAAAACATTGAATTAACAGAGAATTTACCCCCAATCTGGCTCGAATAAATATGACGAAAATACTTTTTATTGCAATGCACCGGAAGGTAAGGACCCCTTCACAGAGATTCCGATTTGAGCAATATTTTAGCTTTTTAGAATCTAAAGGGATTGAGTGTGAGTTATCATTTTTAATATCCGAAAAAGACGATAAGATCCTTTATTCTGCTGGTAACTATTTTGGTAAGCTTTTAATATTTATTAAAAGTTGGCTCAAGCGAACCAAAGATGTGAAAAGAGCCAATCAATTCAATTACATTTTTATCCAACGAGAAGCCTTTATGACAGGCACGCCTTTCTTCGAAAAAAGATTTGCCAAGTCTAACGCTAAACTAATTTTCGATTTTGATGATTCTATTTGGTTAGAGGATAAAAATGAGGCCAATGGAAAACTGGCATTTCTAAAGAAACCTTCGAAAACTGCAGAAATTATTGCATTATGCGACACAATTGTTGCCGGCAATAATTACTTGCAAGCGTATGCTAAAAAATATAATAAGAATGTAGTTATCATACCAACCACTATTGACACCGATTGGTACAAACCAATTCCAAAAACAGTATCTGATAAAGTTATAATTGGCTGGAGTGGCAGTTTCTCCACTATTAAACACTTTGAAAGCTCCATTAATGCTTTAACCGAAATAAAAGCCAAATATGGAACCAAAGTTACGTTTAAAGTAATAGGTGATGCCAATTATAAAAATGAACCACTTGGTATAATTGGTCAAAAATGGCAAAGCAGTACCGAAGTTGAAGACTTACAAGATATCGATATTGGCATTATGCCATTGCCAGATATGGAATGGACACGTGGTAAATGTGGGCTAAAAGGGTTGCAATATATGGGACTAGCGATTCCTACCATTATGTCTCCGGTAGGAGTAAACACCGAAATAATCAAACACGGTATAAATGGGTTCTTAGCATCTACCAAAGAAGAATGGATTGATTGCTTGAGTCAATTGATAGATTCCAAAATGCTTAGAGAAAAATTAGGCAAGGCAGGCAGAAAAACAGTTGAAAAAAAGTATAGTGTAACTGCCAACCAAGGAAAATACTTAGCCCTTTTTAAAACATAAAAAAAGCCCTTCATACTGAAGGGCTTTTTTTTATGTTTTTTTGATGCCCAATAAAAGAATTTCTTGAAACCAACTATCCCCAGGGCAGAGCCACAGGGGTATTTCGCTGGTTTCATTTTGACCTGATGGTCAAAAACCGAATTTCCTTTATTTGAGATCCTGAAACAAGTTCAGGATGACATTTTCGTAGACTCCGCGAGGCAGAGCCTCGGAGAATTCATTAGATTAAATAGCAGAAAAATCAAATGTATCTAAAAAGGCAGTGGTAAATTTACCAGATTTAAACTGCTCATCTTCCATTAATTTGATATGAAAAGGAATGGTTGTTTTTACTCCTTCTATTACAAATTCTTGTAAAGCTCGCTTCATTCTTGTCATTACTTCTTCTCTGCTTTGCCCACTTACAATAAGTTTTGCAATCATAGAATCATAATTCGGAGGAATAGTGTATCCAGCATAAACATGGCTATCAATACGGATTCCGTGCCCGCCTGGCATATGCAAATGTGTTATTTTACCTGGCGAAGGCCTAAAATCTTTGGTAGGGTCTTCTGCATTAATTCTACATTCCATACAAAACAACTTAGGTAAATAATTAATGCCTAATATTGGGATACCTGCAGCCACTTTAATTTGCTCCTTAATAAGATCAAAATCTGTAACTTCTTCTGTAATTGGGTGCTCTACTTGAATCCGCGTGTTCATTTCCATAAAATAGAAATCGCCATGTTTATCAAGCAAAAATTCTACAGTTCCTGCCCCTTCGTATTTAATGGCTTCGGCTCCAGCAATGGCAGCCGCACCCATTTTATTCCTAATTTCGTCCGTTACTACAGGCGAAGGAGTTTCTTCAATTAATTTTTGATGTCTCCTCTGAATCGAGCAATCTCTTTCAGAAAGATGACAAGCATTACCCTCACTGTCTCCAATGATCTGAATTTCTATATGGCGAGGTTCTTCAATGTATTTTTCCATATAAAGTGCATCGTTTCCAAAAGCAGCACCAGATTCCATTCGAGCATCATCCCATGCTTTTTGGAAACCAGATTCGTCTTTTACGATACGCATACCTCGACCACCGCCACCGGCAGTAGCTTTTAAAATTACAGGATATCCTACTTTTACAGCTTGTTTTTTCCCCTCCGCAACCGATTTAAGCAACCCTTCGGACCCAGGTATCACTGGAACTCCAGCCTTTTTCATGGTCGCTTTAGCCGAAGCTTTATCGCCCATTCCATTAATCATCTCTGGTGTGGCCCCAATAAACTTAATGCCATACTCTCGACATACTTCAGAAAACTCTGCATTTTCAGATAAAAACCCATATCCAGGATGTATTGCATCAGCATTTGTTATTTCAGCAGCTGAAATAATCCTGGTAATATTTAGGTACGACTCACTACTAGGAGCTTCGCCAATGCAAATTGCTTCATCAGCAAATTTCACGTGCAGGCTCTCCTTGTCTGCTTTAGAATATACCGCCACTGTATCAATACCCATTTCACGGCATGTACGAATAATTCGTAGCGCAATTTCTCCTCTATTTGCTATTAATATTTTCTTAAACACGAGCTGGCTGGTTAAATTAAGAAGGATCTACCAAAAATAATGGCTGGTCGTATTCTACAGGAGTAGCATTTTCGACCAAAACTTTTACAATTGTTCCGCTTACTTCGGATTCAATTTCATTAAACAGTTTCATTGCTTCTACAATACACACGGTTTGCCCCGCAGAAACAGTATCCCCAATGTTCATAAGTGGGGGTGACTCTGGATTAGCAGATCGATAAAAAGTGCCAATCATTGGAGATTTAACTTCAACATAGTTGCTATTACTACTTGAATCAGGAGCTTCAGCACTTGCTTGTGTTGCAACAGCAGGAGATGCTATTGGAGCAGATGCTTGAACTGCAGGAGGCGCAGAAGCTACTAATTGAGTTTGAATATCTGCACTTCTTTTTACAGAAAGCTTCAATTCTTCTGTTTCGATATTAACTTCATTTAATCCTGTTTCAGAAATAAAGTCAATTAAATCGCGGATTTCTTTTGTCTTCATAATGTTAGGTGTCTTTATTTTACACGCTCTGTATAAGAGCTTGTACGTGTGTCAACTTTAATTTTTTCGCCTTGGTTAATAAAAAGTGGAACTTGAATTTCTGCTCCAGTATCAAGTGTTGCGGCTTTGGTAGAGTTTGTGGCTGTATCTCCTTTTACTCCTGGCTCAGTGTAGGTAATCTCCAAAATAACGAAAGCAGGCAATTCACATGTTAAGGGTTTTTCCAACTCAGCATGATAAACAATTTCAACATCTTGCCCATCTTTTAAGAACTTTGCCCCTTCTATTAAATCTTCTTCAAGCGACATTTGCTCAAACGTATTGCTATCCATAAAATGGTATCCAATGTCATCTTTATATAGATACTGATGTGCTCTGCGTTCAATTCGAGCTGTTATTATTTTATGCCCAGATGAGAAAGTATTATCGATTACTTTTCCTGTTTCAATATTTTTTAATTTAGTTCTAACAAAAGCAGGCCCTTTACCTGGCTTAACATGTTGAAACTCTGTTACCACATAAAGTCCATGATTAAACTCCATGCATAATCCATTTTTTATATCTGACGTAGTAGCCATAAATTCTTACTTGAAAATTGCTAAATTAATTATTTTATTTAGGATTATAAGCCCATTTTAGATAAATCGCTCCCCACGTAAATCCTCCACCAAAAGCAGCAATTACAAGGTTATCTCCTTTTTTCAATTTCTTTTCATAATCCCATAATAATAATGGAATAGTACCTGATGTAGTATTGCCATATCGTTCAATATTCATCATTACTTTAGAGTCATCAATACCCATTCTTCGTGAGGTGGCATCTACTATTCTCTTATTAGCTTGATGAGGAACCAAATATGCTACATCATCACTACTTAAGCTATTTCGCTTCATTATTTTTTCTGCATAATCAGCCATATTTGTCACGGCAAATTTAAATACAGTTTTGCCATCTTGAAATGCAAAATGTTCTCTGTTGTTAACTGTTAGTTCAGATGCAGGATGTTTACTTCCTCCTGCTTTCATATTTAAGAATTCAGCTCCTTTGCCATCACTTTTATGTATGGAGTCCACTATTCCAACATCTTCAGTAGTTGGTTCTAGCATCACGGCTCCAGCACCATCACCAAAAATTATACAGGTTGTTCTATCCGTATAGTCAACGATAGATGACATTTTATCTGCACCAACCACAATAACTTTTTTGTACTTGCCGCTTTCAATATACATTGCACCAGTTGTTAGCGCATAAATAAACCCAGAACAAGCAGCTCCAATATCAAAATTAAAAGCATTATCCAACCCTGTTCCTGCAGCAATAAGGTTCGCAGTTGCAGGAAAAACGTGGTCAGGAGTAACAGTTGCACATATTACCAAATCCACATCTAAAGGATCGGTATTTGTTTTTTTAAGCAAACCCTTTACGGCCTCAATTCCCATTACGGATGTGCCTTGCGCTTCACCTTTTAAAATTCTTCGTTCTTTAATTCCTGTTCTACTAACAATCCATTCGTCATTAGTATCTACCATAGTTGCCAATTCATCATTGGTCAAAACATAGTCGGGTACGTATCCTTGTACTCCAGTAATAGCGGCATTAATTTTACTCATATTAAAAAAAGTGTAAAATGTTAATTAAATAGGGTTTATCAAAAATCCATTTCGAATAATTAAGCACAAATATTGAAAAATATCTAGCAAGTTTATGACATTGATTGCATTTATAGAAATCATAGCAAAATCCTTATAAGTCATGTTTATATAATCACAAAAAGCTCACCGATAGATCGGGGAGCTTTAAATATTATATCGTTTACTGATAACCATAAGGTACAAAAGAATTTTGCTTATTAAGCAAAAGACCAGGTAACTTAAACTGCTACTTCTTTTTCTATCGCAGGTTTACCTTTGTAATAACCACAATCAGCACAAACTCTGTGCATTAATACAGGTGAACCACAGTTAGAACATTCCATAAACGTAGCAGCAGTTGCTTTGTAATGCGTTCTCCTTTTGTCTCTCCTAGATTTTGATATTTTTCTTTTAGGATGCGCCATTTTTCTATTTCTTTATTTTAAATCTTTCAATTTTTTCCATCGAGGGTCAACAGTGCTGTTATCATCTATACTACTATCTTCTGAAGAATATAAGAAGTTATCCTCTTCATCTTCATTATCAAATTTGGGATGAAGCTTTTTCATTGGAATCGCAACCCCAATAAACTCATAAATATATTGCGCTACATTTATGGTTTGTTCACCTCTAGGGATCATAAGTATTTCATCACTTAATTCTTCCCAGTCATCACCAAATTTTAATAGTAATTTATTTTTCAACCCTAGCTTATACCCAAAAGGGTCCAAACTTCGGTCGCAAACAAGTTCTATTTCTCCCGTTATTTCAAATTTGAGCTCTATAAAAGAGTCTGCCTTCAGTAAAATAAGGTCAATTTTTCCATTTCCCTTATCCACTAACGACTCCTCAAATAAATCAAAAAAGCTATCATCAAATTCAAAATCATATTGATGAGAACTATTAGACAATTTGAAGATATCTATATTATAATCTGCTCTTCTTACCACCTTTTTTCACTCAAGTGCGCAAAGATAAGAAGTAATAACCGATTTCACATAAATGATTAATAAAATAGTTAATGAAACTACACTATTATTTCTCTTCTATTTTTAATAATATCTAAAGTGGTCATTAATGCAGCATGCATAGAATCTGCCGAGGCTTCATTTTTGCCAGCTATAGAAAATGCAGTACCATGATCGGGCGAAGTTCTAACCACAGGCAAGCCAGCAGTAAAGTTTACTCCACTACCAAAACTTATACTTTTAAATGGAATAAGCCCTTGGTCATGATACATAGCCAAAACTGCATCGAATTTTTTATATTCTTTACTGCCGAAAAATCCATCCGATGGAAATGGACCAAAAAACAATTTACCTTCCTCCCTAAAATTCAGTACCGTTGGCTTTATGATTGCCTCTTCTTGTTCTCCTAATAAGCCATCTTCACCAGCATGTGGATTAAGTCCTAAAACTGCAATTTTGGGTTTAGAAATACCAAAATCAAACTTGAGAGACTTTTCCATCGCAATCAACGCCTTTTTAACAGACTCTTTCGTTATTTTATTGGCTACTTCCGAAATTGGAACATGACCACTAACAACACCAACCCGTAGCTGCTCACTAACCATAAACATCAAATGATTATCTGTTTCAAACAAATCAGCAAAAAATTCGGTGTGCCCAGGAAAATTAAATTCATCTGATTGAATGTTTGCCTTATTGATGGGCGCAGTAATAATGGCATCAATAAATCCATCTTTTAAATCTTGTGAAGCAACTTTTAATGCTTTCCACGCAGCAACACCTCCCACTTTGTTCTCTTCTCCCGGAGTTAATTCAAGCGTTTCGCTCCAGCAATTAACTACATTATTCTTTTTTGATATAAAATCGTGCTCTTCTTTAACCTGAGAATAATTAAAATCTATCTCCATTAATTTTTTATAGTAGGCCAATACTCTAGAAGACCCATAAATAACGGGTGTAAAAAAATTAAGGATTCTAGCATCTGACAATGATCTAATAACCACTTCAGGTCCAATCCCATTTACATCACCTAATGTAATTCCAATAATCGGTTTGTGCTTTGTTGCCATAGTTTATAGCCTAATATTATTTCTATTAATAAATTTGTAAGAAATTAGCTTCAAAAGAAAAAGCATTGACAAAAGTAAAACCAAAAAAGCATTTAGGGCAGCACTTTCTAAAAGATAGTAACATTGCCCTCAAAATTGTTAATAGTCTAACCAATCATAAATCGTATAAACAACTGGTGGAGGTTGGGCCTGGAATGGGGGTCCTAACACAGTATTTGCTTAACAAGAACGATATTGAGTTAACAATTGTAGATATAGATCAAGAATCCATTAACTTTCTAATCAAGGAATTTCCTACTTTAAAAGACAATACCATTTCTGGAGATTTTTTAAAATTTGATTGGCAAGCGCAATTCAAACAACCATTTGCCGTAATTGGAAACTTTCCTTACAACATTTCATCGCAAATATTTTTTAAAATACTTGAAATGAGGTCTTCTGTTGAAGAAGTTGTAGGTATGATACAAAAAGAAGTTGCACAAAGAATAGCGAGCCCTCCTGGTAATAAAACCTATGGCAAATTAAGTGTGTTACTACAAGCGTTCTATTCTATTGAGTATCTATTTACAGTAAGCCCAGGTGTTTTTAATCCGCCTCCCAAGGTTGATTCGGCTGTTATAAGGTTAAAAAGAAATGAGACAGGCACACTTGATTGTGATGAAAAATTATTTTTTCGTGTCGTAAAACAAGGGTTTCAAAACCGGAGGAAAACATTGCGCAACGCTTTAAAACCTCTAGCTTTGCCTCCTAGTATTAACGAGGATTTACAGTTAAACTTAAGAGCCGAACAGCTCTCTGTGTCTGATTTCGTTTTGTTAACTCAAAAGATAGAAAAAGGTTGGAAGAATTAAAATCATTTGAACTTACCCGAGAGTTTGCTGATGGCTTAAGAGAAGCAATCAATAGGGTAGATAATGATTTTATTTTACAAAGTCTGGAGGGTGTAAATCCTGTCGATATCACTGAAACCCTTGAAGAGTTTACTACCGATGAATCACGACATATACTTAATCTTCTAGATACCCAAATAGGAGCCGAAGTAATAAGTAATCTTGAAGAGGATACCTTAAAAAAGTTTCTAAGAGTTTTTAAACCAGAAGAGATTGCTGCTTATATCGATTTTATTGATACAGATGATGCAACTGATATTCTCAATGAACTCCCTCTCAAAATAAGAGAAGAAGTAATATCTACACTTTCGAACAGTGAAAAGGCGGGGCATATTGTTGACCTTATGCGCTACGATGATGACGTAGCAGGTGGCATTATGGCAAAAGAACTCATAAAGGCAAACCTAAACTGGACTGTTGAACGAACCACCGAAGAAATTCGTGATCAAGCTGAAAATGTATCTAAGATATTTTCCGTTTATGTGGTAGATGATAAGAACAAATTACTAGGCCGGATTTCGTTAAAAAAGATGCTTTTAGCCCGAAGAGGCACGTTAATTAAAGATATATATGATGACGATGTCATTTCGATAAAAACATACGATGACGAGGAAGAAGTTGTGGCAATAATGACCAAATATGATTTGGAAGCCATCCCTGTGGTGAATATGCAAAACAACTTAATGGGGCGAATTACCATTGATGATGTGGTAGATGTAATTACAGAACAAGCAGAAGAAGAACGTCAGTTAATGTCAGGTATATCCGAAGATGTTGAAGAAGATGACAGCATTTGGATGCTTACTAGGGCGAGAATACCGTGGTTGGTGATAGGCCTTATTGGCGCTTTTTTTGGGGCCGAAGTAATTGGATTGTTTGAAAGTGATATTGCTGCAATACCAATAATGGCTGCATTTATCCCATTAATTACGGCTACTGCAGGAAATGTAGCAATTCAATCATCATCAATTGTGGTGCAATCATTGGCCAATAAAAGTGTTTTTCAAGATTCTACTCCAAAGCGATTATTCAAAGTAATTATTGTAGCTCTGTTAAATGGAATACTGTTGGCTGCACTAGCATTTGCCATAAGCTACTTTAGAAGAGGCGATTTAGACATCTCATTAATTGTTGCCATTGCGTTAACTTGCGTTGTTTTATTAGCATCATTATCTGGCACAATTACTCCCATTGTTTTAGATAAATTAGATATCAACCCTGCGGCAGCTTCGGGCCCTTTTATAACTACATTTAATGATATTTTAGGATTGGCGGTCTATTTTGGAGTTGCATATATTCTTTTTTAATGAAGCCCAATTGTTTAATTGTTGATAAAATGCACGACAGCATAATTCCTATGCTAGAAGAACTAGGTATTGAACCTATTTATAAACCCCAAATTACTAGAGAAGAGATTAAAAATACCATCCACTTATATAATGGGTTGATTATTAGAAGCAAGACTTTTGTTGATAAAGACTTATTACAAAATGTTAGTAAGCTTAAATACATAGCAAGAGCTGGCTCTGGGATAGACAACCTCGATGTCGATTACATTAAATCAAAATCCATTAGCATTATAAATGCACCAGAAGGCAATAGAGATTCAGTTGGAGAGCACACCATTGGATTAATTCTTAATTTGCTCCATAATATTCATCAAGGTCATAAGCAAATCAACAATAACAAATGGGATAGAGAAGGCAACCGGGGAGAAGAACTTAGCAGTAAAACAGTTGGCATTATAGGTTATGGCAACATGGGTAGCACATTGGCAAAAAAATTGCAACCATTCGGGTGCAAAGTATTGGCATACGATAAATACAAGCCTATTTTTAACAATAAGTTTGCTCTATCCGTTTCATTAAATAAATTAATGGAAGAAACGGATATACTCAGTTTACACATCCCCCTAACTAATGAAACATCCGGTTTAACGGCAGGAGATTTTTTTACTCAATTTAAAAAGGGTTTGATTTTCATAAATACTTCAAGAGGAGAAATATCACCTTTTAAGTCAATCTCAGATGCCATAATCAGCAATAAAATTCTGAAAGCGGGATTAGATGTTTTGGAAAATGAGAATCTAAAAAGTCTTACCTTTGACCAAACGCAAAGCCTCAATTTTTTAAAAGATTCAGAAAAAGTAATTTTCACTCCTCATGTTGCGGGCTGGTCAATCGAAAGTTATATAAGAATAAATGAAGTTTTAATTGAAAAGATTAAAGCGCTTAATTTGATTGAAACTTAATTTGCGTTAAGTTAGTTTTTTACTATATGACAAACAGAATAAAAAAATATTACGATGAGCTTATCCAAAAGCCAATACTAACATCCTTTTTAGTATTTGGTATTCTCGCAATAATAATTTTGGCGCTTAGTATGCCTTATTACTTGGCAGATTTTGATAATATTTATATGAATGTGTTAGCAGAAGCACACGGTATGCTTTTTGATATTTTAATAATAGGTATTTTATTATTCTGGCTTCGAAATATTGGTGAAGAAAAACAAAGGATTAGTCAATTTTTAGACGAGATAGATGATTTTCGGATGTGGGAATCAGACGAGGCAGCTTTTAGAAATGTTGGTAATATTAAAAGGCTAAATAGACATGGTGTATTTAACATAGACCTTGTGGGATGTTACCTGAAAAAGACTAATCTAAGTGGAATAAACCTAAATTCAAGCAATTTAAATACAGCGGATTTATCCAACGCAGTTTTAATTGAGGCCAATCTGTCTAAAACAAGAATGAATCAAACCAGTTTTGAGAATTCGAATTTAAACCATGCTGATTTAACAGATTCGTTTGCAAGTGGCACCAATTTTAAAGATGCATTTATGATTAAATCGAATTTGCATGGGGCGTTCTTAATTAAAGCAGATTTTGAAAATGGATTTTTAATGGAGGCAAATTTGAGTAATTGTTCTTTGGAAGAAGCAAGTTTTGAGAATACTAACTTATACAAAGCTAATTTTACGGGAGCTACGGGCTTAACAATTGAACAATTGTCTAAAGCAAAATCGTTATACTTGGCATCTTTTGATCCTGATTTACAAGTTCAGCTTGAAGAACATTTTCCAGATTTAATAGGCTAGCTTGACCAAACTACAAATATTCTGTATTTGTAATTACCCGGATTACGCTATGTCAATAATTTCTACTAATTTTGCAAAACAATATGCTCGAAGCAATTAGAACACAGATAAAAAAATATTAAATTTATTGATACATATTAATAACGGCTACAGCTATGTGGCCGTTTTTTAATTTTATAAGATTAAAGATTATGGCAGAATTATCATATTACACTAAAAAAGGTTTACAAAAACTAAAAGACGAATTACACGAGCTGAAGTCGAAGGGAAGAACTGATATATCGAAGCAAATAGCAGAAGCTAGAGACAAAGGTGATTTAAGTGAAAATGCCGAATATGATGCTGCTAAAGATGCTCAAGGTCATTTGGAGGCCAGAATTTCTAAGTTAGAAACAGCAGTTGGTAATGGCAGAGAAATAGACGAGTCCACCATTGATACATCTAAAGTAGGCATACTTTCTAAAGTAAAAATAAAAAATTTAAAAATGGGCGCCACTTTTACTTATACTTTAGTGGCTGAAGAGGAAGCAGACATTAAAGAAAGCAAAATATCTGTAAAGTCTCCTATAGGCAAAGGATTGCTTGGGAAAAAACCAGGCGACAAAGCAGATATTGTTACGCCTGGAGGTAATATGACATTTGAAATAATCGAAATTGGGTTATAATGCCAAGTATTTTTTCAAAAATAATAAAGCGAGAAATACCAGCATACATTATTGCAGAAGACGATAATCACATTGCTTTTCTAGATATTAACCCACTAGTAATCGGCCACACGTTAGTAGTGCCTAAGAAAGAAGTGGATTACATTTACGACCTACCCGATACTGAGCTAGCAAGCCTCCAACTATTTAGTAAAAAGGTGGCTACAGCAATTAAAAAAACTGTTATTTGTAATCGTATAGGAGTATCCGTAATAGGGTTAGAGGTTCCCCATGCACACATACATTTAATACCTATTTCCACTATGGAGGATATGAATTTTAGCAGACCCAAGCTATCTCCCTCCAAAGAGGATATGTTAAAAATAACTAAGGAGTTAATCTCGAACAGTTAAATTTTTTTAAAAAATAGGCACAAAAAAAGGTACCCGAGCTTAAAGCACAGATACCCTATAATACCATTTACTCCTCGTAAAAAGCTTATAGAGCCTCTTCAGGCATTACAGAATTTTGGTTAACATCGACTTTTGCATAAGTAGGACATGTATACGAAGTACATGAAGATGCAAATACCAAAACAAAGAACGCAAGTACAACTGCCAATTTTTTCATAGTATAAAGGTATATGGATTATTTTTCAATGTCAAGTTTTTTTTTCAATAAACTTGCATAAATATTTCAATTCTGAATAGCTACTCATTATCCCAGTCAAAAAAATCATCGTCTTCCAATACCAAAGTATCTGTCTTACTTTCAACACTTTGCTTCATCATAAGCGTATTACCAAGCTCTTTTATTTCCTTTTTTATCCCTTTCACAAGATTAGAACTTGCTTTCGTAATATCATATTTCACCTTATAATCAGTTGTAGTACCTGTAATTCTAAATGGCATAGATAACTTGCCTTCTTTATCCTCCTTAATCGCTCCGAACTCATTATCCTTATCCAATTTATTATTAATTATAGGTACAGATAGTCTATAGTCTATTTGCTGAAGTAAAGTATGATAGCCACCTATCTTAATATTTCTAACATTTGATCCAATGTACATATCAGAAATAAAAACTGTATCACTGGAAATAATAATGCTACTTTCCAAATCTGAGAATCTCATCTGCGACAGATTCTCATCTTCATTTTTTAAATAGGGCGACAAGGACATTATAGGCTCAAAATTATTGAGTTCCCCTTTTTTAACATTTAATAAACCCTCTGCGTATAACAAATTGCGTTTAAAAGTCCAGTCTTTATCAAAATACATCGAAGTATATACTTCTGAAAATAGATTTCCTTTTATAACATCGGCAGTTATAAATTGCTGATCAAAATTGTTGAAAATATAGAATAAGCTGTCCAAGTCCACTTTTTGCGTCCTAACTTTTGCTTCAACATAAATATCATTATTAAACTGACTTGTAATACTTCCCGTTAGTACTATACTTCCTCCCATGCCTCGTGAAGCGGCTCTTTTAATTATTACTCCTGTCTCATTAATGAGAAGTTCTGCCTTAAAATTATCTCCTTTAAACTTTTTGAAGTTTAAGTGATTTACATCCAATTCTACTCTTGTATTAACCTTAAATCTTATTTGAATTGGTTTAACCACTGTGTCCGCAGGTAATTCTGTAATTATATTCACAATTTCATCAAGGTTAAGAAAATTGCTCTTGAGGGCTACATCTGTATCGAATATTCGTTGTTTGGTGTTTAATAAGATTGATCCAACAATTGCAATATCACTTTCCCCATAAGAACCGCTTACATTCGTCAATTCAATTTTTTCTTTTGACATTAAAAGCTCACCATTCATGTTTCTCAAAGGCAAATTGAACAAACTGTCTATTCCTAATTTGTTAAACCCGATTGTACCATCTACCACATAATCTTCCATTTCAAACACTTCATTCTTACTTGAGAAATTCGCTGATGTCTTTAAATCGAGACTCAATATTCCCTCTGCTGTACCCTTGAAATAATCTTGATCAAAATTAGCCAAAGATAAAGCCCAAGAAACATCAACATCACCAAGAAGTGTACAGGTAATAATAGGTTTTTCAAAATTTACAATTGAGCCATTCACTTTAATCACTTTGTCATTTAATTCACCGCTCATTTTTTTTATATCCAGTCTAGCAAATGTTAGATCCTTGATATTAGGAATAGCTACATCACCAATTACATGAATGTTTTCTATTGGGTATTTGAACTCTGGATTATTAATTTGAAATTCATTTAGGCTAAAATTAGCATTAAAACTTGGCCAATTGGCATCCGAGTAATCGCCTTCTAAATTAGCATCAAACTTAATTAATCCTTTTGCATCAAATTTATTAAGTCTTTCTTGGATATTCATTTTAAAAAGACCTGTAATCTCAAGAAACTTAAGTTCAGAACCACTTAGATGGAGTGAAATTTTCATTTTATCCATTAACCCCAAATCACCATTAAAATTAAATTGAGAGCTTTCTATAAATAGTTTGCCTTGTTTAATACTAATTGAACTTCCATCATAACTCGCCCTTGTTTCTAACCTAATTTCCTTGTCAACCGCCCATGCCAAATAACCATTATTGGTAGCTTTAATTATTGCTTTGGACCTTATATTGATTTGATAAACTGAATCATTAAAACTAGCTAATCCATTAAGGCTGATAATATCAAAAACATCATTCACACCTCGTTCATCATCTAGATGAACGATCTCCACATTTGAGAATTTGATGGAATTAATATTCATATTTCCAGTATCATCACCACTATTTTCTACTTTAAAAACGTCATACCCTTTTTCTCCTTCACCATTTTTATGGATTATCAACTTGGCATTTTCAATCTCTAACCTTTCAACAGTAATGGACTTATTAAACAGATCGATAATATTTAAAACAAAATAAATTTTTTTACTTTCAAGTAATAACTCATCAGAAAAAGTTGAATGAAATTTTACTCCAATAAATTGAATAGATATATTAGGAAATCCTTTGATTAACTTTAAGTCAATGGATCCAACTTCGATCTTGGTGCTTATTTTTTGATCGATTTCAGTTTTTAAGAGGTCTATAATTCTGTCTTTGTAAACAAATACAGCAATACTACTCCCAACTAAAACAGTTGCAAATAAAATAATTATGGTATAAAATATTTTTTTTAAAGAGTACAAAACTTTAGGATTTATTGGTTCAAAATTATGGATTTTATTCCATCAATAATATAGCCAATGTGTCTCATTAAAATCATTGTAATAAAACCTAATTTTTAATAATAATTTGGCTTGTCAATTAAATAAACTATACTACATTTGCAGTCGCATTCAGCGAAGGGGCTCTTAGCTCAGTTGGTTCAGAGCACCTGCCTTACAAGCAGGGGGTCGCAGGTTCGAATCCTGCAGGGCCCACATTGATAATCAAGTACTTACATCCCAATTGATGTAAGTGCTTTTTTATTTGCACACTATTTGCACGCATAAAAGTGTGTTTTTGATGCATAACTATAATTTATCAAATTCCAATTTCAAATTTTGAACATAAAATAAACTTATTGATAATTTGTATTATTTTATTCAATTATATATATAATGTTTTTATTTAGATAAAATTTGAATAAATTACTTTGAAATTAACTAAACCAATTCTTCATTATGGATCCTACCTTTTTTGAGATCAATTGGGATCGAACTTTAGAGTCTTTGACCCAATGTTTAATAATTTTCATCGTATTATTTAGGTTTGAACTATAAGGAAAAAAGTGAATTCATAAACATTTTTGTTTATCATTATTTAAAACTCCAGCTATCAATGAGGAGCTTTATCGCGTACTATTCCTGTTTTTATATAATGTAGATAATCAGCATCACTTAGATGTTTATGATGTCTATTCATTGGTATCTTAATAGATTTATAATAAGAATTATGCTTACTGAATTTAGAGTTCATCCGAGATGATTTATTCTTTCTAGCTACAGTAGTTCTAGTTTTTTTAGCTTTCTCTAGTTTATCAAATTTACCAGTAGGAAGGTCAAAATCATTTTCAGAATATACTTTATATTCCCAATCACGCTGATGGTCTTCAATGTATTTTTCTGCTCTATCTGTTTTTGTTAGTGTGTCAATATGGTTGAAATCAATACTACTTTTAATTTCAACAAGGAAGCACTTATTATCACTTAATCTGCGAACCAGAAAATCTGGTTGATATTGATTTGAACAATTTTGCTTACCGAGCTTTGACGGGTCTTTCTTATCATACCATATGGTAAATGGGTGGTAATAGTACTCGTAAGTGTCTTCAATACTCAATGCATATTTGCATTCTAAAATTGAGTCGAAAATAATTCCATTGTACTCAACTGATTTCGAAAATGTGTTTCTTTTAGCCATAACGTTTATTAATTTTTGTTTGTTCAGAGGAACACGCAAAAAAAATTAATAACGAATGGCGAAGATCATTTAGATCATAGGTGATATCATGGAGTAATTATTTGAAAAAGGATATGGGAATAAAAAATTAATAACGAGAAAACGAGAATTGTTCGGGTAAATTATAAATCTAATAGGTATATTAAGACAATCGTTATGATTAAATTATGATAATACAATACGCCTCTGATTTACATCTGGAGTTTCCTGAAAACAAGGACTTTATAAAAGCAAATCCTTTGCAACCAAAAGGCGATGTACTGCTACTTGGTGGAGATATTATTCCTTTTGGCTCAATAGATAGGCACAAGGATTTTTTTAATTATGTGTCTGACAATTTTAAGATGGTCTATTGGATTGCAGGCAATCACGAATACTATGGTTTTGATGCGGCAAAAAAGAACGGTTCATTTACGGAGAAGATTAGGGATAATGTTTTACTTGTTAATAATGTAGCCATACAACATGAGAATGTACGGTTTGTTTTTTCCACGCTGTGGTCAAAAATTAGAGATTACAATCAATGGCAAGTTGAAAGGGGAATGAATGATTTTAGAAGGATAAGATATAATGAACATCGCTTCAATACTGATATATACAATCAGTTTCATGAGGATAGTATGGTGTTTTTACAAAAGGAATTAACATCTTCAAACAAACTAAAAACGGTTGTACTAACGCACCATGTACCAACCTTAATTAATTATCCTGCTCATTTTTTAGGAACACCACTAAATGATGCTTTTGCAGTAGAGCTTAAAGATTTTATTGAAATTATGGAGCCTGATTTTTGGCTCTATGGACACCACCATCAAAACATTCCAGCGTTTACTATTGGTAAAACTAAAATGCTTACAAACCAATTAGGATATGTAGGTTATGGTGAACATTCAGAATTTGATGGAAGTAAAGTATTTAAAATTTAAGTCATGGGATTCAATAAAATAAGTAAAGAAGATATTGACAAAGCCGAAAGAGAGAATATTGCAATAAATCGAGCTTTGCAAGCTGACAAAGTAAGAATGATAACCCTATTTAAGAATATGAAAGATTATAATCCGGACGAACTCAAAAAAATATATTGTGAAATAGCCAAAGAATTAGGGTTTTCAAAACACCCCCTAATACGAACCCAAACCATCTGGCTTGAAATTGGTGTGGTTAAAATGTGTTTGAATTGATCTTAACGAAATGAGGCAAGCAGAAAGTCAAGCAACTAAGAAAATAGCAGCTTTCAATTATAGGTTCAAAATTAATTAGATATTCTATCTATTTAAAAGCTCCAGTTATTAATCTGGAGCAGTATCACGCATTATTCCTGTTTTTATAAAATGTAAATAATCTACATCACTCAGATGTTTAAAATGTCTATTAAATGGTATTTTTTTATATCTATAATCCATTAATTGCTTACCAAATTTATTATGCATACGAGAAAATTTCTTCTTTCTAGCAACTGTAGATCTAGTATTTTTAGCTTTTACTAGTTTATCAAATTTACAAGAAGAAAGATCAAAATCATTTTCAGTAATTATTTTATAATCCCAATTAGGTTTATGCTTTTTAATGTACTTCTTTGCTCTATCTTCCTTAGTTAGTGTATCAATATGATACCGATCACGGTTACTTTTAATTTCAACAAGAAAGCACTTATTATCACTTAATCTACGAACCAGAAAATCTGGTTTATATTCATTTCGGCAAGTTTGCTTACCAAGCTTCGTGTCATCATTTTTATCATACCATATGGATATTGGTGGATGAAAATAGTAGGCATAATTGTCTTCAATATACATTGCATATTTAGCCTCTAAAATAGAGTCGAAAATAATTCCATTGTACTCAACTGAATGTGAAAATTTGATTTTGTTTCTCATAACGTTTGTTAATTTTTGTTTGTTCGCAGAAACACGCAAACAGAATTAATAACGGATGGCAGAAACCATTTAAACCATAGATGGTACTATATAGCAATTATTTGCAGAGGTATTTAGAAATTAATACCATTGAAACTAGGACTAGGTAATTTCTTCCCAAGCAAGTTCCTTGGCAGCAAAATACTGAACACCATTGGTAACTTGTTTGCTAATAGATTGTAAATAAGCCGTAGTTTTATTAACCAGGCTCTCACCTTCCAAGTGAATTCCAATGGCTTCAAATCTCAATTTAATCTCAGCACAAGTGGAGCTATCTAAAGGGTTCATTCGTAAGTTTAAATTTTCCATAATCCGAAGATAAAAAGGACAGAAGGAAAAGAAAAGCAAGGCTCTAACTTTATCTTCGTCATCATTATTAAAATCATTGTCAATACATCAATCATCTTCCTTCTCACTATGATACCTGAGGTATTCATCGCAAAATCTAAATCCAATTTCTTCCTTTTCAACATTTATTAAAATTTTAGAAATACGTTAAATGCTTGGGTTATTACTTTACCCTCAACTGTGTGTTGAAAACTCATCAGGTTATCTAGTGAATTGAGCGTTTTGATTACTTTCTTGAATGATTCGGCCTCATAGCCTAAGTTTTCCATTTCAGAAAATGATAAAGTCCTCATGGTTAGATTAATTGTGAATGTAAAACCAAGGAGAGATATCTCAGGAATGGGTTCATTCATTTTAAATAATTCTTGAGTGTGATATAAAAAAACGACTATTTTTTTTATCAACTAAGGAGTCATTTTCTAATACAACAAATAGTTCTTCGACAAATTTCATCTTATAAATATTAAACATCTAGCTATTTCTACATTCCATACTCCTTAGTATCGGCCATATATGCCATTAGGTCAAGAAAACCAATAAACAAATTAAACATCTTGGGCACTAATTTGAAAGGCTTATATCGTTTAATTGGCCTTTCTTCTATCCTAAAGTTTTCAACTTTGAAGGTAAAAAAACCAAATACTTCTTTTGGCAATACGTTAGGGGTTACAGTTGCATTGACCTTACTCCCTAACTTCATCCTTCTATCTAAAAATTTTCTTGCTTCTTGTCCTTTAAAAGTACACACTATTGGATTTTTCCCATTTTCATCAACAACACTAATAACAAGAAAATTCTTGGACTTGCTTCTATGTACACTATCAATTGTTCCAGAAATTTTGTATTTTTTAAATCTAGGAACTGTTAAAATACTTACCTTAAGGTTTCCAACTGAAACCGAAGCTCCATTCTGAAACCCATCGTTGAACAACTGTTTAAAACATGCCTTAGTTGGAACAGAACAATGGTATTTTCTTTGAGTTTTGTTACTGTTCAATTTAAATGATATCGAATCTAAATTAGGTGATGCTATAATATCTGAAACTATTCCTATAACAGTTTTGCTACTTGTAAATTGGTTCTCCTTTATTACATTTTGGAAATTATTACCCTCATTTTGAACTTTCTTTGTTTTAAAATCTTTGTTTGTCCTATTCAAGTCACTTCCTTGAATGAATTCACTTGACACCTTTTGTGAACTTTTAAAAGTGCTATCCTCTTTGAGGGGTTCATTATTTTTGAAGCTTTTTCGTTTATCATCAATGTTCTTTTTACCCACTGATTCGGCAATGCCATCTTCAACAATATCATCCTCTTCAGAATTATGAGGAACCAAATCTTGACTATCTGAAACTATGTCTTCTTTAACTATTATTTTTGATTCAGGATCTAAATCTCCTATTTGATCTTTTTTAGATCGTTCTTCCCGATCACTCGCTGATTCTTTATGGGGTTCTTGTTCTCCTAAACCCATTCCATTTTCACCTGAATTTTCTCTTTGAGAAAGACCTCCTTCATTATCGTATAATGGCTCCTTATTATCAACCATTCTAATTGACACTTTTCTATCCTTTTGTCCAAAAATCGAAAGTTGATTTGGAATAAATTCTTCTTTGAAACTTGATCCGGTTGTCTTCAGTTCAACCTTGGTTTCTTGAGTTGATTTTTCAACTTTCTTTTCCTTAATTCCTTTCTCTAAATCAGTAGAATTTTTGATAGCTTCAATATCTTTCCTATTTTCTAACGTTTGTTCATTTGACACTTTTTCATTTACAGTCTTTTCAGATTTGGTCTCGGCAACCATATCCTTCTGTACTATTATTTGATTAGTACCTGATCTCTTTTCTTTAGATTCTTCTTTTTCATTAACCGCAGTAAGCCTTCCTTCTGTGGGATCATCAAATAAAGATATTTGTATAGTATCTCTCTCAATAGATTTTAATCCCAACTTAACAACCTCTGATTGTTTGCCTTCTTTGGATTCCGAATCATCAATTTTAATATCCTTCAAATCCTTCTTCACCTCAGGTAGGATCTCCATAGATTGTGTTTGCAAATCAGCCATTAAAATGCCACTAGAATCGGCTTCGTTTGCAGCCACTGATGCCTGAGTGTTTTGATTAATTTCAGAATTTATTGGAGTGAATTCATCTTTTTTCTTAGCAACATTCTCAATTAATTTTTCCATTTTTAAGTAACTAAGAGATCTGTCTACCTGAGAGGCTTTCCAAATAATTCCTTTAGATTTCATTGAATAGCTAACACCCGTTACCTTATTATTTGAATCTTCATTTTTTAAAACTTCGTACCCAATTTTCCTAACTTTCTCAAATACTTGGTCCAGGCTATCTCCATTATCAATAGCATTTTTTATAGTATTCTTTAATTCCTTTTTCCTTTGATTTACGTTTTCTTTTGCAACAGTTAATTCATAACTTTTCTCAAGAGCCTGCATGATTTTAACGGTACGATTTGCTGCAAAACTATCTGATACCGTATCGCCTTTATTATCTACTCGATTCGCTAAAATATGTAAATGTTTGTGCTGCCGATCATTATGCTTAACCACCAAAAACTGGGTGTCATTTAGGCCAATTTCATTCATGTAGTCATTGGCAACTACCTTCATTATTTTGGTATCAATCTTATCCGTATATGCAAAAGATATGGATGAATGCCATACGGCCTTCCCCAAATTTCTATTCATTGATCGTTGATAGTTAAAGCTACTAATAATGCTTTCCTTGCTTTCAAGCATTACACCATGAGAATCCAAAATTTCTGGGTTCTTTTTCTCGTTTAGCAAATAGTTTACTATTCCTCCAAACGAATTTCCAACCGAAACTTTGCCAATCATTTTTTAAGTTCTTCCAATAAATTTCTTACGTTTATAAACAGTTTATTTGAGACCACTGCAGTCTCTCTAGAGTTGATAGCCTTCGCAATTTGATTCAAATTATTTGCCATCCCCGTTAGCTTAATAATCACTTCGTTATGTATTGGAGAAGGCACCTTGGGAAGTGGCTTCTTTAACATAGTGAGCATCGCATATTCACTTAAACTTAATCGAGAAACCAATGCTTTCTCCTTGATAATCTTCAATTCATCCGGAGTACACGCAACCGAAATCCGTTTGGATTTTTTAATAGATTTGGGTGGCCTGCCACCAGCATTTATTTTTTCCATTTTGCGACTGTAGGGAGAAAAACAAGAATGTTTAGAGCTATAAAACCAAAGGTTTTAGTAGTGAATAAACACTTCTTGCTTCTTATATCAGACTAAAATAATGATAATTCCAATACAATGCAATGGTTAAATATGTTATGGGTATATTTAGCAAACAATTCATCGTCATTGTTAAGCCAAATTGAAAACTGAATAGATAAAAAACTTAATGCCAGCAACACGACTGATTTAAGGAATACAACCAGTAGAAAACATGGAAAAGAAACTAAGTAAAAAGCAGTATTACCATCAATATAAAGATAAAAAAGGGAGTACTAGCAAAGTGAGTAAAAGAGAAAAAGCACTTGAAAGAGCTTGGAAAAATAGAGATTTTGAAATAGAGCTTTATTGGAAAAGAGCCACCTACTTCTGGGCTTTTACAGCCGCAACATTTACAGGCTACTTTTTAGTTTTAAAGGAAGTAAAACCAGATTACTTAGAATTAGTTCTTGCAAGTATGGGGTTTATATTTTCTCTTTCTTGGTATCAAGTTAATAGAGGAAGCAAAGGCTGGCAAGAGAATTGGGAAAAACATATTGATATGTTGGAAGATGATATTACTGGCCCTCTATATAAAACTATTCTACCAAAAAATTTCCCTTCTGTTTCTAAAGTAAATATGAAAGTGAGTGCCTTTGTGACATTGATCTGGGTTGTCCTAATAATTAAGTATTTCATTCCAAAATTGTCCATAAACTGTACGCAGTGGAGTTGGGCAGAAGGAATAATAATGCTTTTACTTTTATTTTTTACTTACAAGATCTTTGATTTTAAAAACTGGTTAAAATGGAAGTTAAAAGATAGTGATGATTTTACGTTTGAAGTAAGAGATGATAATTATAAAAATCCAGTGCAATAATTTGAAAATAAATTATCATTCTTATGAAAAATGAGCCAATATCTTTTGACCAAATTTTTAACTATTATAATGATGACCTCAGCGCCTTCAAACTAGTACATGGGATAAGAGGTCGAATTTTATACTATTCATTCCTTCTCCTATATATAATTGTATCCGCATTTATAATCTACCAAACATATCTAACTAAAAGCTATTATTGGTCATTATGGATAGTCCCTCTTGCCTTCCCAATTATCCCCATTGTTAATTATTATGCAAAGAAAAACTTAAGAGAACTTGGTATTAAAATCTCAAAAGGTTGGTTTACACATTGGGCAAATGATCATTATAGAAAATATAAGCTCAACAAATTTATAGAAGAATTGACTAGACTTAAAGTAATCTCAAATCAAAAGAGCAAATCATCAACTATTAAATATCTTATTAAAATGGCAAGTGATAAAGCAATGGAAACAAAAAAGACATTATTAATAAATGGCGGTTTCTTTATGCTCCTTTTTGTTCCGCTTTGGAGTGCATTTATCGGATGGTTCTATCTACATCTTGATGTATCAAATTTTAAAGATGCAACAAACTTCTTCTTTATTATTACTGGTTTAATTGTTTTAATCACTTTTGTAGTTCTCTTTGCTAAATTAGTAATTGAAGATTATTTCAATGCTCAAAACAGAAGGTATTTGGCCTTTAAATCTGCTTTGGAAAATGTATTGTTGAATTTTAGGACACCAAACTAAGACGTGATTTACCTTGACAATAACGCCACAACAAAACTAGACCCTAGAGTACTAGAAGCTATGATGCCGTATTTAACTGAAGATTATGGCAACGCTGCAAGTAATCATGAATTTGGCATTCAAATTAATCAAAAGGTTAAAGAAGCTCGTGCTTCAGTTGCCTCTTTAATAGGATCGGAACCTCAAGAAATTATTTTCACCTCTGGTGCCACAGAAGCTATTAATTTAGGACTTAAAGGAATCATAAACGCCAACCCTGATCGAAACCATATTATCACAGTACAAACAGAGCACAAAGCTGTGCTAGACGTTTGCCAGTACTTAGAAAAAAATGGGTGCAAGATTACTTATTTGTCAGTCTCAAAAAATGGATTGATTGATTTAGAAAAACTTAGATCGCATCTTACAGAAAAGACCCTGCTTGTTTGTGTAATGTTCGTAAATAATGAAACGGGTGTAATCCAACCAATCAAAGAGATTTCTGAGTTTGCACACAAAAATGGATCTTTTTTTATGACCGATGCGACTCAAGCCATTGGAAAAATGCCTGTAGATGTTAACGAATTAGGTATAGACTTAATGGCATTTTCTGCACACAAATTCTATGGACCCAAAGGCGTTGGTGGGCTATTTGTAAGAAGTAGAAGACCTAACAAAGTGAAGTTAACATCAATAATTCATGGCGGTGGCCATGAACGAAATATGCGTAGTGGAACGCTAAATGTACCTGGCATTATGGGCATTGGGAAAGCTGCGGAAATAGCCAAACAAATAATGCTGGAAGATGCTCAACACATAAAAACATTACGAGATATTATTGAACTAGAATTGCTTAAAATTCCAAATTCATTTATTAATGGTGATGCTGAACATCGTTTATATAATACATGCAATATCTGCTTTAAAGGAGTAGATGCAGATGCTCTTTTAATAGGGCTTGATGACATAATGGTTTCAACTGGCTCTGCTTGCACATCGACTGAAACAAATCCTTCTCACGTTCTTATTGCAATGGAACTTACTGAGTTAGACGCTTACTCTTCCATTCGAATTAGTTTAGGAAGGTTTACTAAAGAAAATGACATTACTGAAACTTGTAGAATGATTAAGAAGGTGGTGAATAGTTTAATTGGTACTAAATCTTAAGGTTAAATATTGATGTGTCCCCAATAGTCTAGACAGCTTTCTTGTGTTTCTTATTTATAAATATATTTCTTTCAAGCGGCCCTCGAAGAGAAAAGGGGCTGCTTTAAAGGAATATATTGGGTTGCTGGCACCCTATC